>Ga0207892_1000004_pt1 | contig 599841 bp, 533 predicted proteins | sample LinPmetageLP54_FD_184063 | JGI IMG/M metagenome (GOLD analysis project Ga0207892, IMG submission 184063) | Marine viral communities from the Pacific Ocean - LP-54 (SPAdes) | ecosystem: Environmental > Aquatic > Marine > Oceanic | place: Pacific Ocean | collected 2010-02-09 | reverse complement strand
GAGCTACGAGCTACGAGCTACGAGCTACGAGCTACGAGCTACGAGCTACGAGCTACGAGCTACGAGCTACGAGCTACGAGCTACGAGCTACGAGCTACGAGCTACGAGCTACGAGCTACGAGCTACGAGCTACGAGCTACGAGCTACGAGCTACGAGCTACGCTGGTTGGATAGGGAAGGTCTGGAAAGTTCCGGGCCTTCGTGATTTCTTACGAAGCCGCTGTAGGAGCCCGTGCTTGCATGGCGAACCGTGCGAAGCACGGATCGTCCGCAGGACGATCAAAGCTAGAAGCTAGAAGAGGCGGGTTCCGAAAAGCGGCATCGCTCCCGGAACCCGCGCTGCTGCCTTTATAGAGGCAGAGAGATCCCTTCCGCTGCCAGAAACTCTGTCAGCAGAATCAATGGCAGGCCCACCAGGGTGTTGGGGTCCCGGCCTTCCATGGCCTTGAACAGGACAATACCGAGCCCTTCAGATTTGAAGCTGCCGGCACAGTTGAGCGGCTGTTCCGCATCCACATAGCGTTCTATCTGCGCTGGACGCAGAGTGCGGAATTGCACATGGAAGGGGTCGCAGGCTACCTGGGTGCGTCCAGTGGCCGTATTGAGCAGGCACAGGCCGGTGAGGAAAGTCACCCGCTGGCCGCTGGCGGCGCTCAGCTGTTCGATGGCCTTTTCCCGGGTGCCGGGCTTGCCCAGTACCCGGTCGCCGATCACGGCCACCTGGTCAGAGCCGATGATCAGGGTGTCCGGGTGTGACCCGGCCAGAGCGCCGGCTTTTTCCCTGGCCAGACGCATTACCAGGGCCACCGGGGATTCGTCCGCCAGGGGGGATTCATCGATATCCGGACTCTGATGGATAAAATCCAGCCCCAGCTTGTCCAACAACTGGCGACGGAAGGGCGAGGACGAGGCAAGTAACAGGGCAGGGGTGTCAGTCATGATTATCTCCGCTTCTGGCGCGGCAGAGTGTAGTGATTTTCCCTTGATGGAAGAAGGGTTGAGGGCAGATAAAGCCGTCAAAATGAGCGGGTTCGGCCTGATTTATGCACTCAGCCCGGTAATCTTTTTCCCGGATACGAAAAACTCTTTTGCTGTCAGCGATTTAGCTGGCCACATTAACTTTGACAGGCGGGCCTTGCGGGCCTAGAATTGCGCGCTTATGTTTTCAGGGCAACTGCCACAGTTCCTCGATCCCCGCAAATATGCGGATCAGGGTCGCGTCGTTGAGGGCCGGCTTACCGTTAGTGACCTGCCACGCCTGCAGGATTACCGCGAAAGTCTGGACCAGCCAGTAGTAATTTCGCTGGCGTTCGGTCGTGATGAAGAGGGGCATCGGCGTATCGAGGGCGAGGTCAGCACGCAATTGGTGCTGCCGTGTCAGCGCTGCCTGGAGCCAGTAGTTTGTGATGTGCACGCGACCATTGATGTGGCGCTGGTACGGAACGAGGATCAGGCGAAAGCCTTGCCGCAGCGACTGGATCCCTGGCTAGTGGGTGATGACCCCATGGTACTCACCGACCTGCTTGAAGAAGAGCTGTTGCTGGCCATGCCGTTGGTGGCACTGCATGACTCTTGCCCGACAGTTTTACCGCACGAAAGCGGTAAACCTGAGAAACAGGAAAACGCGGATAACCCTTTTGCCGTTCTGGCCAAATTAAAAGGTCAAGGCAAGTAAATTCAGGCTGAATAAACGCCCGAGGAGTTCGAAATGGCTGTTCAGAAGAACCGTAAAACCCGTTCCAAGCGCGGCATGCGCCGTTCTCACGACGCGCTGACTTCTGCCGCGCTGACCGAAGATACCAACACCGGTGAAGTTCACCGTCGTCACCACATTTCCCCTGATGGCATGTACCGTGGCCGCCAGGTGATTCGTCAGGTCGAGACCGACGACGAATAAGTGACGCGGGAGCCTCGGGCTCCCGTTTTGCTGTGTGCCTGTATAGGCACCCTGAAAATCCTCCTCCGGGAGGATTTTTTGTAAGTGGATGATAGCCACCATGTTTCCATGGGCGGAAATTTGTCAGAATAGCCGCCGCTGAATTGATAACAAGGAAACAGCCCATGTCGGTTGTGACGTTGGCGGTGGATGCCATGGGGGGAGATCACGGTCTTGCCGTGACAGTGCCCGCTGTGGCAACAATGCTTTCCCGCCAGGAACACCTGCACATTATTCTCGTCGGCCAGCCCGAACCGCTGGCGGACGCCATCACCAAGGCTGGCCTCGATGGCCATGCCCGCATCACGGTCCAGCCCGCCAGCGAACTGGTGGCCATGGATGACTCGGTGGCCGTGGCCCTGCGCCAGAAGAAAGATTCCTCCATGCGGGTGGCCATCAATATGGTCAAGGAAGGGCGCGCCCAGGCAGCGGTCAGTGCCGGTAATACCGGTGCCCTGATGGCGGTGAGCCGCTTCGTGCTCAAGACCCTGCCCGGGGTGGATCGTCCTGCCATCTGTACCGCCATTCCCACCGTGTCCGGCCACTGCCATATGCTGGACCTGGGCGCCAATGTGGATTCCGAACCCGAACACCTGTTGCAGTTTGCCCTGATGGGGCAGGCGCTGGTCAATGCGGTGGATGGCGTGCGCCACCCCCGGGTGGCCCTGCTCAACATCGGTGAGGAAGACATCAAGGGCAATGAGCAGATCAAGGAGGCCGCCGGCCTGCTGCGTGATGCACCGAACATTAACTACGCCGGCTTTATCGAGGGTGACGGCATCTTTGCCGGTGAAGCGGACGTGGTGGTCTGCGATGGCTTCGTGGGTAATGTGTCGCTGAAGACCATGGAGGGCGTGGCCAAGATGCTCAAGAACATGATCCGTGAAGAGGCGGAACGTTCCTGGCTGCGCAAACTGTCCGCCTTGCTGGCCCTGCCGGTATTTCGCGGTCTGAAATCGCGCATGGACCCGGACCGATACAACGGTGCCAGCCTGGTTGGCCTGCGCGGTGTGGTGGTGAAAAGCCATGGTGGCACCACGGTGGAAGGCTTCGCCAGTGCCCTGGAAGTGGCCGAACTGGAAGCCCGCCGCAATGTGCCGGCACTGATCCGCGATGCCCTGGCACCAGTGGTCAATAGCGCGGACGCCTGAAACAGTACATTAATACTTTGTTGCAGGGTGAGCCGGACAGCCAATGGCAAAGTCGGCATACTGCGACCTGCACTTTAAGGGGATAGTGAATGTCCAAAACTGCTTTTATTTTTCCCGGTCAGGGTTCCCAGAGCCTTGGCATGCTTGCTGACTTTGCCGACCGCCCGGCGGTAAAGCAGACCTTTCAGGAAGCCTCCGGCGCCCTCGGCCTGGATATCTGGGCTCTCTGTCAGGATGGTCCCCAGGAAGCCCTGAACCAGACCGAAAACACCCAGCCCCTGTTGTTGACGGCAGGTGTTGCTCTGTGGCGGCTGTGGGAGCAGAGCGGCGGTCCGCGCCCCAATTTGCTGGCTGGCCACAGCCTGGGCGAGTACACCGCGCTGACCTGTGCCGGTGTGGTCACCCTGGGCGATGCGGTGCGCCTGGTGCGTACCCGCGGACAGCTGATGCAGCAGGCCGTAGCCGCCGGTGAAGGCAAGATGGCCGCCGTGCTGGGTCTGGATGATGATCAGGTCCGCGCGGCCTGTGAGCAGGCCGCCGAAGGCGATGTGGTCGAAGCGGTGAACTTCAATGCCCCGGGGCAGGTAGTGATCGCCGGTTCCGCCGCCGCGGTGGAGCGTGCCATTGCCGCCTGTAAAGACGCCGGCGCCAAACGGGCCATGCCCTTGCCGGTCAGCGTACCTTCCCACTGTGCGCTGATGAAGCCGGCAGCGGATCAACTGGCAGAGACCCTTAACGCCACCAGCTTCCATGCTGCGGAAATGCCGGTCATCAATAATGTGGATGTGGCCATGGAAACCGCGCCGGAGCAGATCCGCGAGGCGCTCATTCGCCAGCTCTATTCGCCGGTGCGCTGGGTGGAAACCATTCAGGCCCTGAAAGAGCAGGGTGTCAGCCACGTCTATGAATGCGGCCCGGGCAAGGTGCTCAGTGGTCTGATCAAACGGATTGACCGGGACATTGCTGCCCGGCCGCTGGAAAACGGAGAGGCCTTCGAGGCTGCTCTGAAAGGGGAATAAGGATGTCAGAAAAGAAAATCGCACTGGTTACCGGTGCCAGTCGCGGCATTGGCCGTGCCATTGCCGAGCAGCTTGTGGCAGAGGGTTTTTTCGTCGTTGGCACTGCCACCTCGGATAACGGGGCTACCGCCATCGGTGATGCGCTGGGCGCCAATGGTGCCGGCAAGGTGCTGAACGTGACTGACAAGGAATCCGTGGCCAGCACGGTAAAGAGCATCAATGACGAGTTCGGCGCACCGCTGGTGCTGGTGAATAACGCAGGGATTACCCGCGATAACATCATGCTGCGGATGAAAGATGACGAGTGGGAAGATGTCATCAACACCAATCTGAATTCCCTCTATCGGGTCAGCAAGGCCTGCCTGAAAGGCATGACCAAGGCTCGCTGGGGGCGCATTATCAATATCAGTTCCGTAGTCGGTACCATGGGTAACGCGGGCCAGGCGAACTATGCCGCTGCCAAGGGCGGGGTAGAAGGTTTCACCCGTGCATTGGCGCGGGAGCTTGGCTCACGTAACATCACAGTGAATTCCGTGGCGCCGGGCTTTATCCAGACGGACATGACGGAGGCTCTGCCGGAAGCGCAGAAAGAGGCGCTTCTGGCGGGTATTCCGCTGGGTCGTTTGGGTCAGCCCGGGGAAATTGCCAGTGCAGTTGGCTGGCTTGCCAGCGATGGTGGCGGCTACGTCACCGGGACCACTTTACATGTCAATGGCGGCATGTTTACCGGTTAGCTCAAAAAACGGGCACCGGAGGGTTTCTGAAAAAGCGGTCTAATACGCTGTTTTTACAGAAGAAAATATTTGGAAAAACTTCAGGTAACGGCACTGGCTCAGTTGGGTTGCAAGCGCAAACAGCGTTCACCTAGAATAGCCGCTGACAGGTGCTAGCACACCATTAATCAGGAGAGTTATAGGATCATGAGCAGCATCGAAGATCGCGTAAACAAAATCATCGTTGAACAACTGGGTGTTAAGCCGGAAGACGTAAAACCAGAAGCGTCCTTCGTTGAAGATCTGGGTGCCGACTCCCTGGACACCGTTGAGCTGGTGATGGCCCTCGAAGAAGAATTCGAAACTGAAATTCCGGACGAAGAAGCGGAGAAAATCAACACCGTTCAGTCCGCTGTGGATTACATCAAAGCCCACAGCTGATTTCAGTTGTTGAAGCAGTACCAGGAAAGCCGCAAGGTTCAATGAACTTGCGGCTTTTTTGTTGCCGTTGAAGTCACTTCGGGTTTGTCATCATGAGCTGGCAACGTGAAGGCTGTTCTTCCGGCTATTTCATGGCTGAATGTTGATTTTTGCTTACACAACGGCGACGAGCATCGGGATTCTTTATAGTAATCTTGTCGCTTAGTGCTTAGTGCCCCAACAATAAAGGATGGGAGGTATTCGGGTGACGTCACGTCGAGTAGTGATTACAGGTCTGGGAATGTTGACCCCGCTGGGTGCGGATGTGGCTTCCACCTGGGAAGGTATCAAAGCGGGTAAGAGCGGCATCCGAAATATCGATCATTTCGATACGGAATCCTTCGCCACGCGTTTTGCCGGCCTGGTGCCGGAATTCGATATAGCCGATTACCTGTCCCCGAAAGATGCCCGCAAGATGGATGTCTTCATTCAGTACGGTCTGGTGGCCGCGATTCAGGCCATCCGCGATGCCGGTCTGGATATGGACAAGGAAGATGCAGACCGTGTCGGCGCCGCGTTCGGCTCGGGAATCGGCGGCCTGACCAATATTGAAGACAACCACCGCAAGATGCTGGATTCCGGCCCGCGCAAGCTGTCTCCGTTCTTTGTGCCTGGCACTATCATCAACATGATCGCCGGTAATCTGGCCATCATGTATGGCATGAAGGGGCCCAACTTTGCCATCACGACAGCCTGTACCACCGGTACCCATAACATCGGTTTTGCCGCCCAGCAGATCATGCTGGGCCAGGCGGATGTGATGGTAGCGGGGGGCTCCGAGAAAGGCTCCACACCGCTGGGAATGGGCGGTTTTGCCGCAGCACGAGCGCTGTCCACCCGCAATGATGACCCCCAGGGCGCCAGCCGACCCTGGGACAAGGGCCGTGATGGCTTTGTGCTGGCTGACGGTGCCGGTGCGGTGGTATTGGAAGACTACGAGCACGCCAAGGCCCGTGGGGCTACCATCTACGCCGAGCTGGCAGGTTTCGGCATGAGTGATGATGCCTATCACATCACCGCGCCGGCAGAAGGGGGTGTGGGCGCCATGAAAGCCATGGAAAATGCGCTGCGCAATGCGGGAGTCGCCGCGCAGGAAGTGGATTACATCAACGCCCACGGCACTTCCACACAGATGGGCGACCTGGCTGAAATTGCTGCCATCAAGTCCCTGTTTGGCGAGCATGCCGAGAAACTGGCGGTGAGCTCCACCAAGTCCATGATCGGTCACCTGCTGGGAGCGGCCGGGGCGGTAGAGGCGATCTTCTCTATCCTGGCCATTCGTGACTCCATTGCGCCACCTACCATCAACCTGGATGAACCCGACGAGGGCTGTGATCTGAATCTGGTGGCGAATACGGCCCAGCAGCGCAATATCGACTATGCGCTGTCCAACTCCTTCGGTTTCGGCGGTACCAACGGTACCTTGCTGTTCAAGAAGGTGTGATGGTCGATCCTCGTGATCGCGGACTGGCCTATGGCGATGGGCTGTTTGAAACCCTGAGGGTGACGGCGGATGGCTCCGTGCCACTCTGGCCCTGGCATCTCCGGCGTTTGCTGCGCGGTGCCCGGGCGCTGGGGCTGCCATCCCTGCCGGAAACGCGTTATCTGTCGGCCCTTGAAGAAGGGGTGGCTGCTCTGGGCGGAAAGCCCGGTGTGGTCAAGCTGATCTTGACCCGGGGGCCGGGGGGACGCGGTTATCTGCCTCCCTCGAACCCAAAGCCAACGGTGTTATGGCAGGCCGGTCCGCTGCCCGCCTGGTCCCATCAGCTGCGTGAGCAGGGCATTGTGCTGGGGCTGTGTGGTGAGCCACTGCACCCGGAGTCCCTGGCCGGGCTCAAGCACCTCAACCGTCTTCCCCAGGTACAGGCCCGCCGCGAAGTGGCTCGCCATGGCTGGCACGAAGGGCTGTTGCTCAGCCCCCGTCGCCAACCGCTGGAAGCCACCTCGATGAATCTGTTCGCCCGGTTGGATGGCCATTGGTGGACGCCGGACCTGCAGGCGGCCCGGGCAGGTGTGGCGGGGGTGATGCGTGAGTGGCTTGATGAGCATTTGACGGAGCAGGGGGAAAAGGTGGTCTGCGATCTGCGGCCGCTGTCACAGCTTGCCGACGCTCAGGGGCTGTTTTTGTGTAACAGTGTTGTCGGCGTGCTCCCGGTGCGTAAACTGGCGCAATGGCAGTGGCCGGTACTGGATTCAGTGCTGCAATTGCAGCACTCTGTGGATGCGCTTTTTCTGCCACGGTAACACCGTTGCCAACCTGCCTGAGACACCAGGATTCATGAGCTACCCGGTGATGAGTGCCTTGAGAGGTCGAGTTTTGCCCCGCTGACTCACCCCTCCCTCAGGGCGATCGTTCCGCTCTGGCAAAGAATTTATTTCATTCCGCAACACAGGCCCTACAATTTCTCTCATGCGTAAAAAAATTCGAATTTTCGGACTGCTGGTGGTGTTGCTGGTGGTCGCCGTTCCTTTGGTGACGGCCTGGGTCAGCAGCTACTTGCACCAGCCCTTGCCGCTGACAGAGGCCAGTGTGGTTGAGGTTCCCCGTGGTGCAGGATTGAGTCAGGTGCTGCATGAGCTGAAAAAACGCGGCTTGCTGGGCGAAGGCTATCAGGCGGATTTTCGCCGTGTAGGGGCGCGGATCTATAGCAGCCTGACGGATATGGACGGGCGCATGCATGTTGGCGAGTACCGCTTGCGGCCCGGTGACTCCCTGCTCAGCCTGCTGGAAAAAATGGATCGCGGGGAAGTGATTCAGCGCAGCCTGACGCTGGTAGAGGGCTGGAACTTCCGTGAGCTGCGCCTGCGGCTGGCGGCTCAGGAAAGCCTGAGTCATACCCTGGACAGCCTCACCGATGACCAGATCATGGAAAAGCTGGGCCGACCGGACCTGCATCCGGAAGGCTGGTTTGCGCCGGAAACCTATTACTATACTCGTGGCACTTCGGACCTGACCATCCTGCGCCGGGCGCTGGAGCGGCAGGAGGCCTTGCTGGAAGAGGCCTGGTCGCAGAAAGCGGATGACCTGCCCATCGACAGCCCCTATGAAGCGCTGATCCTGGCTTCCATCATCGAAAAGGAAACCGGGGTACCGGACGAGCGCCCGGAAATTGCCGGCGTCTTTACCAACCGGTTGCGCAAAGGGATGCGCCTGCAGACGGACCCCACAGTGATTTACGGAATGGGTGAGGCCTATGATGGCAATATTCGCCGTTCCGATCTGCGCCGACCTACACCCTACAACACCTATACCATTTCCGGGTTGCCTCCCACCCCCATCGCCATGCCCGGTCGTGAAGCGATCCAGGCGGCGGTCAATCCGGCGGAAACCGAGTCCCTGTTTTTTGTTGCCCGCGGCGATGGCAGCCATTACTTCTCCAAAACCCTGGCACAACACCGCAAGGCCGTCCGTGACTATCAGCTACGCCGTCGCGAAGGTTATCGCTCCTCGCCGGGGGGCTCACAGTGAGGGGCCGTTTTATCACCCTGGAAGGTGGCGAAGGCGCCGGCAAGAGCAGCAACCTGGACTGGCTTGCCACCCGCTTGCGCGAGGCAGGCAAGACCGTGCTGGTGACCCGGGAACCGGGCGGCACCCCGTTGGCGGAATCCATCCGCAACGTACTGCTGGCGCCCAGCGATGAAAAAATGGCGGATGATACCGAGCTGCTGCTGGTGTTTGCCGCCCGGGCCCAGCACCTGGCAGAAAAGATTCGTCCGGCTCTGGGGCGGGGCGACTGGGTGCTGAGCGACCGTTTTGTGGATGCCACCTGGGCCTATCAGGGAGCAGGGCGAGGTCTTGACCAGGATGCCATTAGCCGCCTGGAGGCGCTGGTGGTGCGTGATACGCAGCCCGACATGACGCTGCTGTTTGATGTGCCGGTGGATGTGGGCATGGCCCGTGCCGGCAAACGGGCGGCTCTGGATCGCATCGAGCAGGAAGACCGGGCGTTCTTCGAGCGGATTCGCCAGTGCTATCAGGAACGGGCCGGCAATGAACCGGACCGCTTTCGGGTGCTGGATGCCTCATGCGATCTGGATCAGGTCCGTGCCCAGCTACAGCCACTGCTGGAGGAAATGCTCACATGGTCGTAGAGCGCGCACGTATCCAGGTGCCGTGCCCCTGGCATCAGGACACCATGGCCCAGCTGCTGGATCAGCATCAGCAGGGACGGCTTCCCCATGCGTTGCTGATCAGCGGTGCAAAAGGGATCGGCAAGCTGCGGCTGGCGGAGTCCCTGGCGCAGACATTGCTCTGTGACAACCCGGCCGGGGGACTGCCCTGTGGCCAGTGTCAGGGGTGTCAGTTGAGTGCTGCCGGCACCCACCCGGATCTCCACCGTCTCAGCCCGGAAGACAAGAGCCGGGCGATCAAGATTGATCAGGTGCGCAAGCTGGTGGGCTTTGCCACCCGTACCGCCCAGTACAGCGGCTACCGTGTGGCCATTGTCGCGCCAGCGGAAGCGCTCAACCGCAACGCCCAGAATGCTCTGCTCAAGACCCTGGAAGAACCCGGTGGGCAGACGTTGCTGTTGCTGGTCTGCGATCAGCCGACCCTGTTGCTGCCGACGATTCGCAGCCGCTGTCAGCAGCGAATTCTGCCTCTGCCGCCCCAGGAGCAGGCTCTGGAGTGGTTACAGGGCCAGGTAGGGGAGAGTGCCCGCTCGTTGCTGGATGCGGCTCAGGGGGCGCCTCTGCGAGCCCTGGACCTGGAGCAGGCGGAGTGGTTTGCCGATCGAGCCCGTTTGCTGGAGGTGCTGGTGTCGGTGGCGGAAGGGCGTCAATCGGTTGCTCAGGCGTCCCCCATGCTGTCAAAGCATGATCCCACGGAAATGGCCGGGGTGATCTATGGCTGGTTGTCCCGCTGCCTCAATCAGGCCTATTCAGGACAGCAAAGCGCCGATGCATCACTGGCGCCCTTGCTGACCCGACTGTCCCGTGCCGTGCCGCCGGCGCGCCTGCTGCGCGCTGCCCAGCGGGTACTGGAAGGGCGACGGGCATTGATGTCCGGTGCCAACCCCAACAAGGATCTGCTCTACGAACAGTGGCTGCTGGTGCTGGTGGGCGTTGACGCTGCGGCGGCAGCCCACTAATCTTTACGCTATTAATAATAAAGTCTTACTGGCTGTGCCATGCGCTGACGGGCATGGGGACAGCCGGTATGTCACACGAGGCTCTCCCCTATGAAAATGCCCGGCGGCCGCAGCGGCATCCTGTCGCTTTCCATCAAGGACAAGGCGGTACTCTATTCCGCTTACATGCCCTTCATCACCAATGGCGGCCTGTTCATTCCCACCGACAAGCAATACAAGCTGGGCGAGGAAATCTTCCTGTTGCTCAACATCATGGATGAATCCGACAAGATCCCGGTGGCCGGCAAGGTGGTCTGGATCACCCCGAAAGGGGCCCAGGGCAATCGCAGTGCCGGAATCGGCGTGCAGTTCTCCGACCAGGACGACACTGCCCGGGTCACCATCGAAAACCATCTGGCCGGTTCCCTGGAATCCGATCGTCCGACGCATACGATGTAGGACGCCGCACGCATCACGCAACAACGCGATAAGCGCTTTTCCACATTGAAACCCTTGAGGCCGCGCCCTAAACCTGAGCGCGGCCTCATGCGTTTAGTGACACAAAAACCCTGCCCGTGTTGTTGCGTGCTGCGTGTCGCATGTTGCCTATCTACGCTACAATTCCCGCGTTTGTCATGCCGGAGCACTGAATGTCTGACGTCGCTTTTGTGGATTCCCACTGCCACCTGGATCGCCTCAATCTGGACGCCCATAACGGGGACTTTGATGCCATGATGGCCGCCACTGCCGAGGCAGGGGTCAGCCACATGTTGTGCATTGGCGTAGACCTGGAAACCTTTCCTGATGTGCAGGCGCTGGCCGAGCAACATGATCATGTGTATGCCAGTGTTGGCGTGCACCCGCTCTACAAGGAGTCCCGCGAGCCCCAGGTCAGTGAGTTGGTAGAAAGGGCATCGCACCCGAAAGTGGTCGCCATTGGCGAGACCGGGCTGGACTACTTTTATGCCAAAGAGCAGCGGGAGTGGCAGCAGCGGTATTTTATTGCCCATATTCAGGCAGCTCGGGAGACCGGACTGCCGCTGGTTATCCATACCCGTGGCGCCAAGGACGATACCCTGGCGCTGCTGAGAGAATACGGCCAGGGGCAGGTTCATGGTGTGCTGCATTGCTTTACCGAAGACCTGGATATGGCGCAGCAGGCCATCGATATGGGGTTCTATATTTCCATCTCCGGCATTATCACGTTCCGCAATGCAGAAAGCCTGCGCGACACCGTCAAGGCACTGCCGCTGGAGCGCCTGTTGATCGAAACCGACTCTCCCTGGCTGGCGCCGGTACCGTTCCGGGGCAAGCCCAATGAGCCCCGCTATGTGGCCCAGGTGGCCGAATGTGTGGCGGAGCTAAAGGGGGTCGACGTGGCTGAACTGGCGCGCATTACCCGTGACAATTTCTTTACCCTCTTCAACAAGGCGCAACCATGAATCCGAATTTGATGCTGGGGCTGGCCGCCCTTGGTGGCGCAGTCTTTGCGGCGCTGCTGGTGCTGCTGATGGAGCGTCGTCGAAGCGCTGGCCGGGAAGCGGAGCTGGTGGCCGAGAAGCAGGCCCTGTCGGAACCGCTGGCCCAGGTGCCGCTGTTGCGCGAGCAGCTGGACACCAGCCAGCGCCGTTTGCAGGACAGTGAGTCCCGTCTGCAGCAGCTGGCCTCCGACAAGGCGCGGCTGGAAGAGCGGTTGGCCGGCCAGGAAGAAAAACTGACCTTTGCGGAGAAGAGCCGCGAACAGCTCAAGCAGGAATTCGAAAACCTGTCCGCACGGATTTTCGAGCAACGGGGCAAGCAGCTGCAGGAACAGCAACAGCAAGGGCTGGACGGCATGCTCAAACCGTTCCGGGAGCAACTGGCTGACTTCCGCCGCCGCGTCGACCAGATCCACAGTGACGAAACCCGGGCCCAGGCTTCCCTGATCGAGCAATTGGGTCAGCTGCGCAGTCTCAACCAGCAGATGCACGAGGACGCCCGCAATCTCACCGATGCCCTGAAAGGGCAGGTGAAGACCCAGGGCAACTGGGGGGAAATGATTCTTGAGCGGGTGCTGGAATCGTCCGGGCTGACCCGTGGGCGCGAGTATGAAACCCAGGTCACCCTGAAAGATGAGAGCGGTCAGCGACGCCTGCCTGATGCCATTGTCCACCTGCCCGAGAACAAGGACGTGGTGATCGATGCCAAGGTCTCCCTGGTAGCCTATGAGCGCCTGTCATCGGCCTCCACCAGTGAAGAGCGGGAGCAGGCCCTGCGTGATCATCTGATGTCTCTGCGCAGTCATATCAAAGGCCTGGATATCAAGGATTACAGCGGACTGGAAGGAATTCGCAGTCTGGACTTCGTGCTGCTGTTCATTCCCATCGAGGGCGCCTTCATGGTGGCCATGGAGCAGGACTCCAGCCTCTACACCGATGCCTTTGCCCGCAACATCGTGCTGGTCAGCCCAACCACCTTGCTGGTGACGTTGCGTACCATCCAGAACATCTGGCGCTATGAGTACCAGAACCGCAATGCCCTGGATATCGCCGCCCGTGCCGGCAAAATCTGTGATCAGGTGTCTTTGGTCACGGAATCCCTGGAAGACGTGGGTGACAAGCTTGCCAAGGCAACATCGTCTTGGGAGCAGACCCAAAAACGTCTTACCAGTGGTAACGGCAACCTGTTGCGCCAGGCGCACCAGTTGAAAGATCTGGGTGCTAAGGCTCGTCGCAGTCTGCCGGCACCGGCTGATGACGACGACTCTGAAGACCTGCAGGACGACAGTGCCGACTGATAAGTCAGTCGGACAATGTGGTGTGAATGTTGTAAAAGGTTGCTTTTATACAAAGCGTTTTGCATGATAAAAAATATGCAGTAAAACTTCGCGCAATATGACGCTATATGTCGTAAAAAACGACAAAAATAGCGACAAAATGACCGGACTCGGTGGTCATTTTTGGTTATCTTCTGGCACTTGGGTGCCATCGTTCTAATATCAGAACCAGGTCACAGGTATAAGCCAAAATCCTTAGTTAGTATACGTTGCGTAACGAAACGCTAACTGAGGGTAATTTTATGTGTCGTTTGATAGTGGCCCTGCTTCTGGGGGCGGGTCTGGTTCAGACGGTATCGGCGTTGGAAGCTCAACCCCGGGTCATCGGGGGACAGGATGTCACACAGGTGCGGTCGTGGATGGCCGAAGTGGAAATCAGCCGGTCCGGCAATCCCAATTTTTCGGCGACGCTCTGTGGCGGCACTCTGATTGCCCCCCGCTGGGTGCTGACTGCCGCCCACTGTGTGGCCAGTGTCGAGGCAGAGATGCTGTTTGTCTCCCTTGGCAACGTTAATCGCACCAGCACAGAGGCTCCGGAACAACTGACGGTAACCGAACTGCAGGTGCATCCGGCCTACAATGCCACCCACTTCCATAATGACCTGGCCCTGCTCAAACTGGCGGCGCCGAGCCGCTTCAAGCCATTGGATATGGCCAAGCCGCACATCGTTACCGAGCTGGCGCTGGGCAACCATGATGAAGCCCTGGAAGTGCTGGGCTGGGGTTCCACCACCCCGGATGGTTTTGCCCTGACCGAGACTTTGCAGAAAGCGGATCTGGACTTTGTGTCGCCGGATTACTGCGCCAGCCAGTGGAGCAATCTCACCGGCAACCAGATTTGTGCCGGCGAAATGAACCCTCAGGGTCAGAAGCAGGATTCCTGCCGTGGCGATAGCGGCGGGCCGCTGGTTTACCGCAAGGATGACCAGCAGTGGCTGGTGGGTGTGACCAGCTACGGCCATGAAACCTGTGCCACCGATGGTGTGCCGGCGGTCTATAGCCGCGTGGATAGATACCTGCCCTGGCTGGAAGAGACCACCTCCGGCGGACTGGTGGATCTACAGACAGAAGGCCTCAACGGTGATCAGTACCGCAACATGTCCAGTGCGGTGACCCTCTATCCGCGTATTGCCAATACCAGTACCCGCAATGACGCCCGCAATGTGGGCCTGCGTATCGAGCATCAGCCCGGTCTGTCTGTGGCGGTACCGGGCCTTTCCTGCCGGACCTACACGGGCTACACCGACTGTCGAAACAGTCTGTTCCTGGCACTGGGACAGACCAGCGCCACTTATGCCGTTACCCTGAAGGCCCCGTCCCGTTGGGCTGATCAGGTGCGAGTAAGCCCGATCAGCGACTCGTATGATTACTTCAGTTTGCGCAGCGAAGCGTTCAATCTGGTATTCAGTAACGAGCCGGATGTGGTGCTCAGTCTGACCACCAACCGGGGTAGCGATGGCCATGTTCGTGTCAGCGCTCTGGTGCGCAATGCGGCTACTCATCAGACAGCGGCGCGGGTGAGACTGGGCTTCATCTTGCCTGCAGGGTGGGAAACCGTTGAAATGCCGGGCAACTGCAGTGGCAGTCGTAGTGTTCAGTGCGGTCTTGGGGACCTGGGGCCGGAGCAGTTTGTGACCCAGCAACTGCTGCTTTCAGGGGAGGGATATGACCCCATGACAGTGCAGGTATGGACCGATAATGGTGATTTTCCAACCGGTGACAGCAAAGCCCATACTCGGCCCGCTCAAGCTCGTAGCGCCAGTAGCGGTGGTGGCAATACGACAGGAAATGACAGTGGTGGTGGCGGTGGCGGTAGTGGTGGCAGCTTGTCGTTCCTGGCGCTGCTGGGCCTAGCCCTGATTGCCGCTCGACGGCTCCACCAGTGACAGGTGCCGCTGGCGCTCCGGCGCCAGCGCGCCCTGATTGCCTTTCCAGGGCACCGCATCCATGCCCTTGGGAATCTCCGTTAACTGGAACGGCGCCTTGATAATCTCGAAGTAGGGCGAGTGATCGAAATCCGCGGCGGTGATGGCTCGTGGCTGTAACCGCAGCAGGCGGCTACCGGAGCCATCTTCTTTTACCAGCGGCAGCACCGGGAACTGTACGAAACTGAACGCATCTGCGACCACGGTGCCAGTCAGTGCCCGGGCCAGCTCCCCGGCCCAGCGCCGAAACAGGTTGATGCGCCAGCGCAGCGGCAGCCATCGCCAGGGCATCAGGGTCAATAGTGCCAGGGCCGCCCAGGACTGGCTGCCGCCAGCGCCGATCCGGCTGATGGCATAGCGCAATACGTCCTGGGCTTCATTGTCACTCAGTCCCTGGGCCCGGCAGACACGGATCTGGCGGCCTTCCAGGGCGGACAGCGGCTCCACGATCAGGCCCCGTTCCAGCCGCGCATCAATCACCAGCTGGGTATCGGGTTCGCAGGGAGTGTAATCCCCCAGCAGGGCACGCAGGGCCGGGTCCGCCACGTCATGAAGTCGACCAACATAAAGCACCGCCCGGGCGAAGCGGCTGTCGCCGATTACCTTGAAGGTACGGTCCACATTGCTATGCCCGGCCACCAGCAGCACATCACAGGGTTTCAGTACGGTACGCAGGCTGTCCAGGTCGGCACTTGGCTGGCCACTGAACGGCTCGTCGCGCTGAAGGCGGCGGCAGATCCATTGATAAAAGGCCAGTTGTCGACTCATGGTGACTCCGTGTGCAAACACTTATTCGAGGACCCGGAGCTTACAACAGGGCCAGGGCCCGGTCGATGACCGAATGGTCAGTATAGAAATGCGGCGAAAAACGGACCCCGCCACCCCGTTCTGCACAGACCACGCCAGCCTGTCGTAAACGCTGAAAGGTGTCTGCCGGCGTTTCATCAGGCAGGGTAAAGGTAACAATTCCGGCCCGACGCTGCCGGTCCACCGGGCTGAGCAGAGTGGCTCCCCGTTCCCGCAGGCCGTCGATCAGCCGCTGGACGCGATCCTGCAGGGCCTCGGCGACTTGCGCCATGCCTTCCTCTTCCAGCAGGGACAGGGATGCCTCCAGGGCATGAGCGCCGAGCATGTTGGGGCTGCCGCATTCGAAACGACGGGCATTATTGGCCACTTGCCAGTCGGTGGTGGTGTAGTTGCCGGCATTGGCCACCATATGCCAGCCGTGCTGGCGCAGGGTCAGCTTGTCCTGTACCGCCTGGCGGCAGTAGAACAATGCCAGCCCCTCCGGGCCCAGCATCCACTTGTGACCGTCGGCCACCACAAAATCCGCCTTGGCCTGTTCCGCGGAAAAGGGCAGGGCGCCGAGGATCTGGATGGCGTCCACACAAAACAGGATCTCTCGTTCCCTGCAGGCGGCGCCAATGGGCGCCATGTCCATCAGCAGGCCGGTGCCGTATTGCACTGCGGACAGGGACACCAGTCGTGTTCGAGGTCCCAGCGCATCGATCACCGCCTGTTCCGGTTCAGGCGTATCCAGGCTTACGGCGATCACTTCCACGCCCTGATCCGCCAAAGCTTCCCAGGGGATACGGTTGGAGGGGAACTCCTGATCGCTGATCACGATCTGGTCGCCGGCCTGCCAGTCAATACCCTGGGCAATCACAGACAGTCCTTCTGAGGTGTTTTTCAGCAGGGCGATTTCATCAATACTGACCCCGCCAATCAGCCAGGAAAGCCGCTCGCGCAGGCGCTGTTCCACTTTCAGCCAATGGGGGTAATCACGGGCACCGATCTCACAATTCTGGCGAGCGAATTCCGCGACCGCATCGCGGCTACGGGCGGGCCAGGGAGCCACCGCAGCGTGGTTGAGATAAAGCAGGTCTTCACGGTGGGGAAATTCCGGGTGGGCCATGATGTCTCCATTAACAGCTACAAGCTTCAAGCTACAAGTTGCAACGCGGGAGGGTGTGGTGGCAAGTATATAGCGCCGTGGCCGCGTTATTTACCATAGCAGCAATTGCATCGTGAACCCTGCTGCATGCTTATAAAAAGGGAATACGTTAGAATTGCGACTGTTCAGTCCTGGTTCACGTCCGTTATGCCGGGCTTAAGGAGAAATAGATGGGTGACCTGGAAAAAGCCACGCGCAAGGCGCAGGAATTTCGTCAACGGGAGCGCCAGATTCTGGATGCGGCCCTTGAGCTGTTCCTGGAAGAGGGCGAAGACCGTGTGACCGTGGAAATGATTGCTGACCGGGTCGGTATCGGCAAAGGCACCATCTACAAGCATTTCGAGACCAAGAACGAGATTTATCTGCTGTTGATGCTCCGTTATGAGGAGGATCTTGCCGAGGTATTCCAGACCATCTCCGGCGGCGATGACAAGGAACGGCTGGCACGGGAATACTTCCGTTTCCGGATCTCCGATCCCAAGCGTTACCAGTTGTTCGACCGCCTTGAGAACAAGGTGATCAAGGACCATGCCCTGCCGGAACTGGTGGACAAGCTGCATCGCATTCGCGAAGCCAACTTTGCCCGCCTCACCGATATCGTCAAGGCGCGTATTGCCGAAGGCTCACTGGAAGACGTGGACCCGATCTATCACATCTGCTCCGCCTGGGCGCTGGCTCATGGTGCGGTGGCCCTGATGGAATCCCCGTTCTACCAGAAGCTGATCGACGACAAGGATGACTTCCTGCATTTCCTGATCGAGATCGGCATTCGCATGGGCAACAAGGGGCAACGGGGGCCACGATGAAACAGGCGGAGGAACTGCTGGCATTACTGGAAAAGGCAGGCAAGGATGAAAGCGGCCTGCCGCCGGTGCACCAGTGGAAGCCGGAGCGGCATGCGGATATCGACATGCGGATCGCCCGGGATGGCACCTGGTACTACCAGAATTCCCCCATCCAGCGTGAACGCATGGTGGCGTTGTTCTCCACCATCCTGTTGCGCGAAGGCGATGACTACTTCCTGATCACCCCGGTGGAAAAGCTGCGCATCCAGGTGGACGATGCCCCTTTTGTGGCGGTGGAAGTGCAGCGCCTGGAAGAGGGCGGGGTGAACAAACTGGTCTTCACCACCAATGTGGGCAGCCACGTGGTGGCCGGTGACAAGCACCCCTTACGCGTGGAAACCGACCCACAAACCGACGAGCCGTCCCCGTATCTGCTGGTCCGCGAAAACCTGGAAGCCCTTATCGGGCGCTCCGCGTTCTATCAGCTGGTGGACTGGGCGTTTGAGGAAAATGGGAAGCTGTTTGTGGAGAGCGATGGTCAGCGCTTTGAGTTGGGAAGCCTGGGATAATTGATAACGCGCGATCAGGGTTATTCTGGGTTTCAAGCAAAGAGGCCGCGCTCAACATTGGGCGCGGCCTCTTTGCGTTAAGATGCGAAGGAGTTTCTCGCGAAGTTATCAATTATCCATTCTCAATTATCAATTTCCCCTCATTGTAATGCTAATCAACAACAACACCCCGAGCACAATACTGATCCCTTTCCAGATGCGCAGTTGCCGGATGTCGTTGTCGATGGCCGGCTTGCTGCTTCGCATCGGGCGGCGCAGGGCGTCGCGGAATTCGGCGGCGTCGGTGAAGCGTTGTTTGGGTTGATGTTGCAAGGCTAGCTGCAGCACGTTGTTGATCCACAGCGGGACGAACGCGTTGTGTCTCTGCAGTGGCGGCAGGGGGCGATGGGCGGATTTTTCGTAGCGGCCCTGCCACGGCAGCGAACCGGTGAGCATTTCATGGATGATCACCGCCGCGGAAAACAGATCACTCTGTTCGCTGGGGGCAGCGCCATCCAGCAGTTCCGGAGCGCTGTAATCCCGGGTGCCGAGGGGAATGCCCGCATTGTGCTGCTCCATGCCCCGGCAATGGCAACTGCCGAAATCCACGATGCGGACCAGCCCGTCGGTATCCACCATGATGTTGTCCGGCTTCAGGTCGCCGTGGATCACATCGGCGCGGTGCAGGGCGCGGATACCGTTGAGTAGCTGATCCGCCAGATACAGTTTTTCTTCCACCGCCACATCAGGGTGTTCCTTCAGCCACTGTTGCAGCGTCACGCCGTCGATGAACTCCAGATGCTGATACAGGCAGCTGGGATTGTCCGGCTGGGGCAGGGTGCGTAGCAGGTGGGCATTACGCAGGCGCTGACCGACCCACCCTTCCATGACAAACCGCTCCAGCGCGTCCCGGTCGTCTTCCAGATTCACCGACGGTGTCTTGAGTACCGATTGCGTGCCGTTTTCATCCTCCACCAGATACAGGTGGCTACGCACGCTGGCATACAGCTCCCGCTGTACGGTGAAACCGTCAACCCGGACCCCCGGGCTCAGTGGCGGGGGCAGGGGCAGGCTGCCGCGCTGGCGCAGGGCTTCGTCGGCGCTGGCGTCGGGCAGGCCATCCACCTGCAGCACCTGACAGCTCAGGTTGTCATCGCTGCCGCTGGCCAGGGCCGCTTCCACCAGACTGCGGGCAGCCATTTCCGGTTGGCCACTGGCACGCACTATGCCCTGCATGCGCGAACGGGACAGGAAACCATGCACGCCATCGCTGGTGAGCAGAAATACATCGCCCACCTGCAAATCACTGCGGCTGTAGTCCACATCCAGTCGGGTGTCGCCGCCCATGACCCGGGTGAGTACCTGGCGGTCGCCGCCGATCATGCGGCTGTGGTCGCGGGTGAGGCATTCCAGGCGTTCATTACGCAGTCGCCAGATACGCGAATCGCCTACCTGGAACAGGTGGGCGGTACGCGAGCGCAGTATCAGCAGGGACAAGGTGCACAGGTGGCTTTCCCCTGCCAGTGTCTGCCGGCACAGCCAGCGGTTCAGGGCTTCCAGTACCCGCTGTGCGGAGCGGGGCACACTCCATAGCGATGGCGTTGCATAGTAGTCGTTGATAAATCCGAGCACACAGGATTCCGCTGCCTCCCGGGCTGCACCGGCACTGGACAGCCCATCAGCCAGGGCGGCAACGATGCCCTTGGTACGCAGCAATGGGCCATCAGGAATCTGCATAGCCAGCGCATCCTGGTTGTGCAGCTTGGGCCCGGCATCGCTGTACTGGCCGATGCGAACCTGCGGGTGCAGGTCCGGCTCGGGGGCAATGGCCGAGTCCTCGGTCGTGACGTTGGCAACATCCATGATCAAAGCTCCTGTGTATGACCTGCCGAAAACACTCAGCCCACCTCGATGAGCTGAACGTCGCCTTTCTCATCAATTTCCGCAATGTGCCCTTTGGGTTCATCCAGGAACTGCACGGCGGCCAGGGCCACGGCAGCGCTGGCGGCAATCACCAGGAAGAAGGTGGACGGGTCCACAAAGGTCAGCACGGTCAGGAAGATCACCGCACCGGCGTTACCGTAGGCGCCCACCATGCCGGCGATCTGACCGGTAAGGCGTCGCTTGATCAGCGGCACGGTGGCGAATACCGCCCCCTCGCCAGCCTGCACAAAGAAAGAACAGCACATGGTGGCAATCACCGCCAGGGCAATGGGCCAGCTACTGCCTATCTGGCTCATCAGGCCGTAACCCACCATCAGACCGCAGAGCAGAATCGCCAATGATTTCTTGCGTCCGAACTTGTCGGAGACCCAGCCACCACCGGGGCGAGCCACCAGATTCATGAAGGCATAGCCGGAGGCCAGCAGGCCGCCAGTGACTGCCGACAGGGTAAAGGTATCGGTAAAGAACAGTGGCAGCATGGACACCACCGCCAGCTCGGAGCCGAAGGTCACCATATACGCCAGATCCAGAATGGCTACCTGCTTGAAGCTGTAGCGGTCGTGCTCGGGAACCCCTTCTTTCAGGTGTTCACGGTTTACTCGCCAGGCCTGACCAAGCTGTACCACCGCCAGGCTGATAATCAGTGCGGCCAACAGAATCTGTGTGGTCTGGCCGAACAGATTAAGATTGGTGGGCCCCAGGCGCCAGACGATCACCAGCAGGGCGATATACAAAGGCAGGCTCATGGCCAGGTAGAAGAACAGGTCTTTCCTGGTGCTCACTTCCAGCGCGCTGGCTTTCTTCGGCTTGAAATAGGACGCGCCCTGGGGCGTGTTGCGTGCCCGCCACAGGAAGAAAATCCCGTAGAGAAAGGAAACGGCGCCGGTGGTGGCAATGGCCCAGCGCCAGCCGTCATCGCCGCCGTAAAAGAGAGCCAGTGAAGGCAGGGTAATCGCCGCGGCAGCAGAGCCGAAGTTGCCCCAGCCACCATAGACACCTTCCGCCAGGCCCACTTCCCGGGCCGGGAACCATTCGCTGATCAGGCGTATGCCCACCACGAAACCGGCACCCACAAAGCCCATCAGCAGACGGGTCACCGCCAGTTGTTCATAGGTAGTGGAAAGCGCAAACGCCCAACATGGGAGGGCGGCAAGCATCAGCAGTGAGCCAAACACCAGCCGGGGGCCAAAGCGATCCACCAGGGAACCGATCACCACCCGGGCCGGAATGGTCAGCGCCACGTTGAGAATCAGCAACGCCTTTATCTGTTCCGGGGTGAGGTCGAAGGCTTCGCGCAAATGCCCCATTAATGGCGCATGGGAAAACCACACAACAAAGGTAATAAAGAACGCCAGCCAGCTCAGGTGTAACAGGCGGATGCGTGGCGCGGAAAGATTCAACAGATTCAGCTTTTGATCGCTCATGACTTCTCCATGCATGGGCGGTTAACGACAGGGTGGTCTAGGCAACTCCTGTGCCACCTTGATAAGTGACTGTTTTCAATGGATTAAACGGAGAGAAATCGAGAGAAGGGCAATAACCGTGCGCAAATCGGGAGCGTTTATGGGTCATCGCGGTGCACGAAAAAATGCATTTTTCTCGTGCACGAACGCATTAAAAGAAAGCAGGAGTTCTGTGGTTATTGCCGAAAAAACAAAATAAATCTATTAAAAATAATGAGTTAGCAAGTTGGCACAGGCCTTGCTCAGTGATGGGTGTCAGTTATGCACCGCGAGGGTGAGCCTTATGGCAAAGCAACAACTTCTACTTATTGGCCACGGCATGGTGGGCCAACGTTATCTAGAGTCTCTGGTGGCCCAGGGTGGCCGCGAGCACTTCGACATTACCGTACTGTGCGCCGAGTCACTGCCGGCCTATGACCGCGTGGGGCTAACCAGCTACTTTTCCGGCAAGACCGCCGACGACCTGTCGCTGGTGCCTGAAGGGTTCTTCGCCGAGCACGACATTGCCCTGAAGCTGAATACCAAGGCGGATGTCATTGATCGTGGTGCGCGCACCGTTACTACCAACACCGGTGAAACGCTGAACTACGACAAGCTGGTACTGGCCACCGGGTCTTATCCGTTCGTGCCGCCGATTCCTGGTAATGATCGAGACAACTGTTTTGTGTACCGCACCATCGATGATCTGGATGCCATGATCGCTGCCAGTAAAGACGGCAAAGTGGGCACCGTTGTGGGGGGCGGCCTGCTGGGTCTTGAGGCAGCCAAGGCTTTGCATGATCTGGGCCTGCAAACCCATGTGGTGGAATTTGCCCCGCGTCTGATGGCTGTCCAGGTGGACGATTTTGGTGGCGGGCTGCTCAAGGACAAGATTCAGGAACTGGGTGTCACCGTGCACACCAGCACCGGCACCAAAGACATTGTTGACGGTGAAACCTGCAAACACCGGATGAACTTCGGTGAAGACAATTACCTGGAAACCGATGTGATCGTGTTCTCCGCTGGCATCCGTCCCCAGGACGAACTGGCCCGCGCCTGTGAGCTGGAGCTGGGCGAGCGTGGCGGTGTCGTGGTGAACAACCACTGTGTCACCTCGGATGACAGCATTTATGCCATCGGTGAAGTGGCGTTGTGGGAAGGCCGCATCTTCGGTCTGGTGGCGCCGGGTTACCAGATGGCGGAGATCGCCGCCGAGCACCTGATGGGCAAACAGGAAAAACAATTCCTGGCCGCGGACATGAGCACCAAGCTGAAACTGATGGGCGTGGACGTGGCGTCCATCGGTGATGCCCACGGCAACACTCCGGGTTCACGCAGTACCGTGTTCATGGATCAGACCGTCGGCATCTACAAGAAGGCGGTGATCAGCGAATGTGGCAAGAAACTGCTGGGCGCCGTGCTGGTAGGCGATGCCAATGATTACGGCAACCTGCTGCAGCTGTGCCTGAACGAGATGGACCTGCCTGGTGATCCGGCGGCACTGGTCGCCCCGGTTTCCGATGGTGCGCCCCTGCTGGGCGCCGATGCTCTGCCCGATACCGCCCAGATCTGTTCCTGTAATAACGTCTCCAAGGGCGACCTGTGTGCCGCCATTCATGATGGCGCCATGACCGTGGGTGATCTGAAATCCTGCACCAAGGCTTCGGCTACCTGTGGTGGTTGTTCGGCGCTGGTGAAACAGGTGCTGGACAGCGAACTGGAAAAACGTGGCGTGGAAGTGAACAACCACCTCTGCGAGCACTTTCCCTATTCCCGCCAGGAAATCTATCACCTGGTACGGGTAGGGCAGATCACCACCTTTGATGAGCTGCTGGAAAAACACGGCAGCGGTGAAGGTTGTGATATCTGCAAACCCACTGCGGCCTCGGTGTTGGCATCCTGCTGGAATGACTATGTGCTGAACAAGCCCCACGCGGGCCTGCAGGACACCAACGACTACTTCCTGGGCAACCTGCAGCGGGACGGTACTTATTCTGTGGTACCCCGTGTGGCCGGCGGTGAAATCACCCCGGACAAACTCATCGTGCTAGGCGAAGTGGCCAAGAAATACGACCTTTACACCAAGATCACCGGTGGCCAACGGGTAGATCTGTTCGGTGCTCGCGTTGAGCAGCTGCCGGAAATCTGGCGCACCCTGGTGGACGCCGGTTTTGAAACCGGCCATGCCTACGGCAAGTCCCTGCGTACCGTGAAATCCTGTGTCGGTTCCACCTGGTGCCGCTACGGGGTGAAGGATTCCGTAGGCACCGCCATTCAGGTGGAAGAGCGTTACAAGGGCTTGCGTAGCCCACACAAGATCAAGATGGCCGTCAGTGGCTGTACCCGAGAGTGTGCCGAAGCGCAGAGCAAGGATGTGGGCGTCATCGCCACCGAGAAAGGCTGGAACCTGTATGTCTGCGGTAACGGCGGCATGCGCCCCCGCCATGCGGATCTGTTTGCTTCGGATCTCACCGACGAACAGCTGATCAAGACCGTGGATCGCTTCCTGATGTTCTACATCAAGACTGCCGATCGCCTGCAGCGCACCAGCGTCTGGCTGGAAAACCTGGAAGGCGGTCTGGATTACCTCAAGCAGGTAATTCTGGACGATTCCCTGGGCATCGGTGCCGAGCTGGAAGCGGAAATGGCACATGTGATCGACACCTACCAGTGTGAGTGGAAGACCACCATCGAAGACGATGAAGCGCTGAAACGCTTCAAGCATTTCGTCAACGATGACAGCGCCGACGACAACCTGAAATACGTGCGCGAGCGCGGGCAGCGTCGTCCGGCCTTTGAACATGAACGTATCGAACTGGTCGAGGAGGCATAAGCATGAACAGTTCCGTAGCCGTGCAATGGAAAGCCGTGTGCAAGCTTGATGATGTGCTGCCGGGCACCGGGGTAGGCGTGCGCCTGCCCGGTCGCCAGGCGGCCCTGTTCCGCACCAGCGATGGCAGCCTCTACGCCCTGGATAACCGCGACCCGTTCAGCCAGGCCAATGTGCTAAGCCGGGGCATCCTCGGCTCGATGGGCGACAAGCGAGTGGTGGCTTCGCCGATCTACAAGCAGCACTTCGATCTGGAAACCGGCCAGTGCCTGGAAGACGAAGCCGTCTCCCTCACGGTGTATCCGGTACAGGTGGAAGGCGACCTGATCAAACTGGCCGTCCCGGCCTGAATACCGCAAGGGCGATGTAGTAATGAAGCGACTGGTGGTAATTGGTAACGGCATGGCGGCGTGCCGCCTGCTGGAAGAGCTCACCCGCCTGGCGCCGGATCTCTATCAGATCACGGTGGTAGGGGAGGAGCCCTTTGCCGGTTACAACCGGGTCATGCTGTCGCCCTTGCTGGGCGGCGGCACCGACGAACAGACCATTACCACCTATCCCCACCAGTGGTATCGCGACCGGGATATTCGCTTGATTACCGGTTCCCCGGTGGTGGAGATTCACCGTCATCGTCGTCAGGTGATCACCGCGGCGGGTCACGTGCTCGGCTATGATCGCCTGCTGCTGGCCACCGGCGCGGCCCCGCGCCAGTTACCGGTGGACGGCGTGGCATTGCAAGGCGTCATGAGTTTTCGGGACCTGCATGACGTGAGGACATTATTGTCGCTGCCGGCTGCCCGAGTAGTGGTCGTGGGTGGTGGCTTTCTGGGATTGGAGGCAGCCGATGCGCTGGTGAAACAGGGGCACGATGTGACTCTGGTACACAGCCGCGGGCACCTGCTTAACCAGCAACTGGATAAAGCGGCAAGCCATCGCCTGCAACAGGATCTGGAAGCCCGGGGCCTGAAATTCGCCATGCAGGCGCGCACCCAATCCATCGAAGATAACGGTCACGGCGGTGTCGCTGCCGTACACCTGGGCGACGGACAGCGACTGCCTGCCGACTATGTGGTGCAGGCGGTGGGTATCGTGCCGCGCACCGAGCTGGCCGCCCAAGCTGGCCTCACCGTCAATCAGGGCATCCGCGTGGACGACACCCTGCAAACCTTCGACCCGGCCATCTATGCCATCGGTGAATGCGTGGAGCATCGCCAGCGTACCTTCGGCCTGGTGGCGCCCCTGTATGAGCAGGCGTCAGTGTGTGCCAGCCATCTGGCCGAGCTGGGGCATCGGCGTTACCTGTATGCGGACACCGCCACCCGGTTGAAAATTTCCGGTATTGATCTGGTGTCCTTTGGGGATTTCTCCGACGATGGCGACACCCTGCAGCTGGAGTTGCCCGGCAGTTACCTGCGGCTGCAGATCCGTGACAACCGCATCGTTGGCATGGTGTTGTACGGCGATGTGGGCGACAGCGCTTTCTTTGAAAACCTATGGCGGAACCAGACCGACATCAGTGCGGTACGCGCCACCCTGTTACTGGGTGAAGCCTTCTGCAATCTGCCCGGCGATGGTGGCGACCAGCAGAGGGAAGTTGCCGCATGAGTATTTGCACTACCTGTCCTTACTGCGGCGTGGGCTGTGGCATCAAAACCGACGGCGTCCAGCTGCAGGGTGACAAGCAGCACCCGGCCAATGCCGGGCGCCTGTGTGTGAAAGGGTCCTCGGTACTGGAAACCCTGGGCGATCAGGATCGCCTGTTGCAGCCTGAAGTGAATGGGCAGGTAGTCCCCTGGGATTATGCCCTGGATGAAGTGGCCGACCGGTTCCGCCGCATCGTCGATGAACACGGCCCGGATGCGGTGGCTTTCTATGTGTCCGGCCAGTTGCTCACCGAAGACTATTACGTGGCCAATAAACTGATGAAAGGGTTTATTGGCAGCGCCAATATCGATACCAATTCCCGTCTGTGCATGAGCAGCGCGGTGGTGGCCCACAAGCGCGCCTTTGGCGAAGACGTGGTGCCCGGCTGCTATGAAGATCTGGAGCTGGCGGACCTGGTGATTCTCACCGGTTCCAATACCGCCTGGGCGCACCCCATCGTCTATCAGCGTATTGCCGCCGCCAAACAGGCGCGTCCGGACATGAAAGTGGTGGTCATTGATCCCCGCCGCACCGCCACCTGTGATCTGGCCGATCTGCACCTGGCCATTCGCCCGGGGCAGGATGTGCCCTTGTTCAACGGTCTGCTCACCTGGCTGGATGATCACGGCGCGCTGGACCAGGATTATATCGATGCCCATACCGACGGTTTCGACGCCACTTTGAACACGGCGCGTCAGCAGGGAAATGATTGGGACACGCTGGCCGAGCAGATGGGCGTGAGCAAGGTAGATCTGACCACCTTCTATCACTGGTTTGCCGCCTGCGAGCGTACCGTTACCGTATTTTCCCAGGGCGTGAATCAGGCCCGCAACGGTTCTGATCAGGGCAACGCCATCATCAACGCCCATCTGGCCACCGGCCGGGTGGGGAAGCCCGGCGCCAGCCCGTTTTCCATTACCGGTCAGCCCAATGCCATGGGTGGGCGTGAAGTGGGTGGGTTGGCCAACCAGCTTGCCGTGCACCTGGATATCGATAACCCGGATCATCATGCCGCCGTGGCGGATTTCTGGCAGACAGACACCCTGGCTAAAGAAAACGGCCTCACCGCCGTGGACCTGTTCAATGCGGTGGAAAGCGGTCAGGTAAAGGCGGTGTGGATCATGGCCACCAATCCGGTGGATTCCCTGCCGGAAGCAGACCGGGTACGCCATGCACTGATGGCCTGCGACACCGTGGTGGTGTCCGACTGCGTGGCCAGCGGCGACACCCTGGCCTGTGCCGATATCCGTCTGCCCGCGCTGGGCTGGGGCGAAAAATCCGGCATGGTGACCAACTCCGAACGCTGTGTGTCTCGCCAGCGTCCTTTTGTGAAAGCCCCCGGCGACGCAAAAGCGGACTGGTGGATTGTCACCGAAGTGGCCCGTCGCATGGGCTATGCTTCCGCGTTTCCCTATCAGCACGAACACCAGATTTTTGCGGAGTATTCGGCGCTCACCGCATTGGCGGGCAGATTTGGCAAGCGGCTGGATATGACCGCGGCTGCGGACCTGAGCGCCGACCAGTATGAACAGTGGCAGCCGCAACAGTGGCCGCTGCAAGGGGACCCTCGCTGCTTTGGCGATGGCCACTTCGCCACAGCCAATGGCCGTGGCCGTTTTGTTGCCTGCGAGAATCCCAGGGTGCGTCAGATCGGCGATGCCTTCCCGGTCATTCTCAACAGCGGCCGTATTCGTGACCAGTGGCACACCATGACACGCACCGGTCGCGCCGGGCGTCTGTTTGCCCACCTGAGTGAACCCTTTGCCGCGTTGCACCCCAAGGACATTGAGCGTTACCGACTGAAGGAGGGCGGCTTCGTGCGCCTTGCCAGCAAGGTCGGTGACGCCCTGGTGCGGGTAACCAGTGATGCCGGGCAACGCCCCGGCACTGCATTCATGCCCATGCACTGGACCGATCAGTTTTCTCGCCGTGCCCGGGTGGATGCCCTGGTACCGGCACGTCTGGATCCGCATTCCGGCCAGCCGGCGTTCAAGCATACGCCGGTCAACGTCAGCGACTGGCAACCCCGCTGGCATGGCTGGTTGTTCACGGTGGCACCCCCTCCTGCCGTGGAGTACTGGGCCCGAGTTCCCGTTGATGCATTTTTGCAGACGGGCCAGGTACAACGTTATCGGCTGGCCGGCGATGCGGACCTAACAGAACAACAGCTTCACGACTGGATGCCCGAAGCCGCCCAGTGGCTTTCACTGAACGATCCAGCTACCGGGCATTTTCGCCGCGCGGCTCTGGACAGCGAAGGGCGCCTGCTGGCCTGGCTGGCCATCGGCGAGGAGCTGCCGTTATGCGACGTGGAGTGGCTGGCAAACTGTTTCGCCGACGAGGCGGACACCCAGCACCTGGCGTTGCTCGCCGGGCAGCCGGTGGATGCCGGCCCAGACCTGGGGCCGGTGATTTGCAGTTGCTTCCAGGTACGCCAGAAGACCATCGAAGCGACAGTGGAAGAGGGCGCCGACAGCGTGGAAGCGATCGGTAAATGCTGCCAGGCCGGCACCAACTGTGGCTCCTGCATTCCGGAACTGCGCGGCCTGCTGGAAACCTGCAGCGTTTGAGACGCCTTCAAACAATGATCAAAACGTAGGGTGGGTTAGCCGCAGGCGTAACCCACCAATTCCCAACCTGGCCATGGAGGATTACGTCTGCTGCTAATCCACCCTACATATGGACCACCCCTTCTTTTGTGGGAGCTATGCTTGCATGGCGAAGAGCTACTTGTTTTATCTCTGTGCTCTCTGTGTCCTCTGTGGTTAAACAGGCTTTTCCCTGTCACCTTGCCCGTATCCCGATCAGCGCTTAGTCTCGAAGCAACGGTTTCGATGCGACGCGCCCCATGACAAACAACAAGAAACATTATCCAGCATTAAGCTGGCAGGGCAGGGCCATCAATACGGTGGCCAGGGGCATGGTGAAGCCGGTGATCAGCCGGCTGAAATTTTCCCGCCGTTTCATGAAATTTTCCCAGCTGGGTTTCGACGCCGTCACGCTGGCATTGCCGGTGCCCTCCGACGTGCATATCTCACGGGCCCAGGTGGGCGGGGTACCGGGAGAATGGTTGATCACCGGGCGGCGGGTGCGCAGCAACCGGGTGGTGCTGTACTTCCACGGCGGCGCCTACTTTTTTGGTTCGCCTCGTTCCCATCGGGCTGTCACTTGGCGACTCAGTCATTACTGCCGTGCCAAGGTGTTGGCGCTGGATTACCGGCAACCGCCGGACTGGGCGTACCCCGCACCGCTGGAAGATGCGGTTCGGGCCTACAAGGCATTGCTGGATACCGGTTACAGCAGTGAGCATATCGTCTTTGCCGGGGATTCCGCCGGTGGAAATTTGGCGCTGGTCACCATGCTGCGGTTACGGGAACTGAAACTGCCGTTACCCTCATCGGCGGTGCTGATAAGCCCCTGGGGTGACCTGTCCTGCTCCGGTGACAGCATCCGTGACAATGCAGACAAAGAACCCCTGATTCCCCTGGGGGCGCTGAACTTTGTCTCCGCGTCATACAGTCAGGGTTACGATCCCGCGTCCCCGATGATTTCACCGGTATTTGCCGACTTCACCGGCCTGCCGCCGTTGCTGGTGCAGGTGGGCAGCACCGAACTGCTTTACAGCGATGCGGTGCGCATTGCCGAGCAGGCAGAAAAAGCGGGCGCGGATTGCCAATTGCAGGTCTGGGATCGTATGCCCCATGTATTTCATGCCCTGGCGGCCTGGCTCCCCGAGGCCGGCCTGGCCCTGCAGGAAATCGGGGCCTTTGTGCATGGCCATCTCAACGATCGTGATCGAGACAGTCATGTCCGCGCGCGGGCAACGGTGGTCGGCAGGCTGGATTCCGCAGGCAAAGTGTAAATTGTTATCAAAAGTAGCCCTGACCTGAGTTCAGACACGGTTCCGTAACGCTGGCTACGCTTGATTACAGTTGGCCAACTTCCTTGCTCTACAGCAGATTGCACATCCCTTCCATAGTCGCTGATGCCAGTCTCCGCTCGGAGACCATAACGACAAAGTACGATGGAGGGGTTCATCTTGGCTAATCAATTCAAACTTCTGGTAGGCAGCAGCGCCCTGGCGGCATTGCTGACGGCCTGTGGCGGTGGAGGCAGCAGCTCAACGCCTGCCGAATCCAGCCCGGCGGCCCGCGCCCTGCCTCCGGAAATCGCAGAGATTATCGACGATCAGAACGAGTTAACCGATGCCTTGTGTCCCGGTGCGTCCGGCGATGCCGGGGAGGACGGTTCCGTTGACCCGGAAGCCTGCCTGGATGAAAGCGAGGACGCTGCAGAGGAAGATACCGGCTACGAGCTGTCACTGAATCCGGTAGTACAGCAGTTCTGCCCGGAAGCGGCAGAGGTATTCGATGCCACGCTCACTTTCAATGGTGAAATGCTGGATCAGGATTTCATCTACGATACCGATACTTCCTTTGATGGCTCCGCCACCTTCCCGGCGGCCTGTCTGCAGGAAGCAGCCGGTAACTTCCAGAACATCGGCGACATGATCGGTGGCTCCAACCCGCTGACCGAACAACTGTGTCCGGAAGCGGCGGCGAATAGCCCGATTGATCCGGCAGCCTGCTTTACGGAAGCCGTTGGCGGCGGTGGCGACTTGCCTGGTGGTGATGGCGGTCTCCCCGGTTCTGACCAGCTGCTTGCTCAGCTTTGCCCGGAAACCGGCGAACAGGAGGTGGGCCCGGAAACGCCTGTCAACTGCCTTAACGAAGCCAGCCGTGCCTACGTAGACATTTACGATATGCTCACCGCCAGTAATCCTCTGACCGAGCAGATTTGTCCTGAAGATAATGCGGATGGCCGAATTGATCCTCCCCAGTGTTTTGCTGAAGCCCTGATGGGCGGTGGCATTCCAGGTGGTGGTGATGGCGGCGGTGGCGGCGACGGCGGTAGCAATCCGTTCGCGCCTGCCCTTGAGCAGTTCTGCCCGGAAACTGCCATGGCGGACCTTGGCCCATCCACCCCGATCGACTGCCTGGCGGAAGCTGGCGGTAACTTCCAGGACGTACAGGACCTGCTGCTGGGTTCCAACCCGCTGACAGAACAACTGTGCCCGGAAGCGGCGGCGAACAGCCCGATCGATCCCGCAGCCTGTTTCTCTGAAGCCGCCGGTGGCTTTGCCCCGGGTGGCGGTGGTCTGCCAGGAGCCGACGGCAACCCGCTGGAGCCGGTACTGGCGCAGTTCTGTCCGGAAACCTCCATGGCCGATCTGGGTCCGACCACGCCCATCGACTGCCTGACTGAAGCCGGTGGTAACTTCGGCGACGTGCAGGACCTGCTGCTGGGTTCCAACCCGCTGACCGAGCAACTGTGCCCGGACGCAGCGGCTAACAGCCCGATTGATCCCGCAGCCTGCTTCGAAGAAGCGGCCGGTGGCTTTGCCCCGGGTGGCGGTGGTCTGCCGGGTGCCGATGGCAACCCGCTGGAGCCGGTACTGGCGCAGTTCTGCCCGGAAACCTCCATGGCCGATCTGGGTCCGACGACTCCGATCGACTGCCTGACCGAAGCCGGTGGTAACTTCGGCGACGTGCAAGACCTGCTGCTGGGTTCCAACCCGCTGACCGAGCAACTGTGCCCGGAAGCAGCGGCGAACAGCCCGATTGATCCCGCAGCTTGCTTCGAAGAAGCGGCCGGTGGCTTTGCCCCGGGTGGCGGTGGTCTGCCGGGTGCCGACGGCAACCCGCTGGAGCCGGTACTGGCCCAGTTCTGCCCGGAAACCTCCATGGCCGACCTGGGTCCGACCACGCCGATCGACTGTCTGACCGAAGCCGGTGGTAACTTCGGCGACGTACAGGACCTGCTGCTGGGCTCCAACCCGCTGACCGAGCAACTGTGCCCGGAAGCGGCAGCTAACAGCCCGATTGATCCCGCAGCCTGCTTCGAAGAAGCAGCCGGTGGCTTTGCCCCGGGTGGCGGTGGTCTGCCGGGTGCCGATGGCAACCCGCTGGAGCCGGTACTGGCGCAGTTCTGCCCGGAAACCTCCATGGCCGACCTGGGTCCGACCACTCCGATCGACTGTCTGACTGAAGCCGGTGGTAACTTCGGCGACGTGCAAGACCTGCTGCTGGGCTCCAACCCGCTGACCGAGCAACTGTGCCCGGAAGCAGCTGCGAACAGCCCGATTGATCCCGCAGCCTGCTTCGAAGAAGCCGCCGGTGGCTTTGCCCCGGGTGGCGGTGGTCTGCCAGGTGCCGACGGCAATCCGCTGGAGCCAGTATTGGCGCAGTTCTGCCCGGAAACCTCCATGGCTGATCTGGGTCCGACCACTCCGATCGACTGTCTGACCGAAGCCGGTGGTAACTTTGGCGACGTGCAAGACCTGCTGCTGGGTTCCAACCCGCTGACCGAGCAACTGTGCCCGGAAGCGGCGGCGAACAGCCCGATTGATCCTGCAGCCTGCTTCGAAGAAGCAGCCGGTGGCTTTGCCCCGGGCGGTGGTGGTCTGCCAGGTGCTGACGGCAACCCGCTGGAGCCAGTACTGGCGCAGTTCTGCCCGGCTACCTCTGAAGCAGATCTGGGTCCGACCACACCGATCGACTGTCTGACCGAAGCCGGTGGTAACTTCGGCGACGTGCAGGACCTGCTGCTGGGTTCCAATCCGCTGACCGAGCAACTGTGCCCGGAAGCGGCTGCTAACGCGCCGATCGACCCCGCTGCCTGCTTCATGGAAGCGGCCGGTGGTTTTGCTCCGGGCGGTGGTGGTCTGCCGGGTGCCGATGGCAACCCGCTGGCGCCAGTGCTCGAGCAGTTCTGCCCCAATACGTCTGATGCGGATCTGGGTCCGACCACGCCGATCGACTGCCTGACTGAAGCCGGTAACAGCTTCGGCAACGTGGAAGAGCTGCTGTTGGGTCCCAACCCATTGACCGAGGCGCTGTGCCCGGAAGCGGCGGCTAACGCGCCGATCGATCCGGCTGCCTGCTTCATGGAAGCGGCCGGTGGTGGTCTGCCCGGTGGTGGCGGTGGCGACAACCCGCTAGCCCCGCTGCTGGAGCAGTTCTGCCCGGAAACCGCTGCTGGTGCGGTGGGTCCCACCACGCCCACTGACTGTCTGACCGAAGCCGGCGCCGGCCTTGCTGCCCTGGAAGAGCTGTTGGGCCCGTTGAGCGAGCCGAACCCGCTCACCGATCAGGTGTGCCCGGAAAACTCTGGAACCGGTACCGTGGATCCGACCCAGTGCTTCATCGAGTCCCTGGACAACGTGGAGCTGCTCAACTCCGAGCAGATCGGTCTGCTGCCCGGCTGTCCGCTACTGAGTGCCTTTAATGACGAAGGTAATCTGTCGCTGACTCTGGGTCTGGCTTGTCTGGCGAACCAGGAAACTGGAGAGGGCATCTCTCTGGAATCCGGTAACGCCCTGACGGATCTGTTCGACAGCCTGCTGGGTGGTTTGCTCTAAGCTTACTGGCAACAGCAACAAAAAAAGCCCGGCCTTCGCGCCGGGCTTTTTTTTATGGTCAAACACTGACGGATTTCCAAGCGTAGGGTGCACTGAGCCTAAGGCGAACTGCACCGATCCGGCGTTTGATGGTGCAGTTCGCCTTAGGCTCAGTGCACCCTACGCGGTCGGTGGCCGATGGTCAGGGACAGATTGAAGCGTCTCGTCCGCTGATCTGCGATGAACCGTTTTATGGAAAAACCAACTGTAGGAGCCAGCCTGCTGGCGATTGATGCGCAACACCAGCTGATCGCCAGCAGGCTGGCTCCTACAGAGGATCAAAACCCGGACACAAAAAAGCCGCCATTAAGGCGGCTTTTTCGTATCAGTCAGCGATCAGTCGTTGCGCTTGGGCAATACGTCGCGCAGCTTGTCGGCCATGTCGCGAATGGCTTTCTCGGTGGTGTCCCAGGCGATGCAGCCATCGGTAATCGACACGCCGTATTCCAGATCGTCCAGATTCGCCGGGAGCTTCTGGTTACCGAACTTCAGATGCGATTCCACCATCAAGCCAACAATGGATTGGTTGCCTTCCAGAATCTGGTTGGAAATGTTCTCCATTACCAGCGGCTGCAGGCTTGGGTCCTTGTTGGAATTGGAATGGGAGCAATCCACCATGATGTTGGTGGACACACCGGCTTTCTCCAGCGCTTGCTCGGCCAGCGCCACAGAAACGGAATCGTAGTTCGGCTTGCCACCGCCGCCACGCAGTACCACGTGGCCGTACTGGTTGCCCTTGGTGGTGGTCAGCGCCACCCGGCCTTCCGGGTCGATGCCCAGGAAACGGTGCGGGTGCTTCACGCTGAGCATGGCATTCACCGCCACATCCAGGCTGCCGTCGGTGCCGTTCTTGAAGCCCACCGGGCTGGACAGACCGGATGACATTTCCCGGTGAGTCTGGCTTTCGGTGGTGCGCGCGCCGATGGCGTTCCAGGCAATCAGATCCTGCACGTACTGCGGCGTCGTCGGGTCCAGCGCCTCGGTAGCAGTAGGCAGACCCAGCTCGGCCACATCCAGCAGCAGCTTGCGGGCAATGTGCAGGCCGTCCTGCACCTTGAAGGAATCGTTCATGTAGGGGTCATTGATCAGCCCCTTCCAGCCCACGGTAGTACGGGGCTTTTCAAAATAGACGCGCAGCACCAGGTAGATGGTGTCCTTCACTTCCTCGGCCAGCGCCTTCAGCTTTTGCGCGTACTCCATGGCCGCCTTGGTGTCATGGATAGAGCAGGGGCCAATCACCACGAACAGACGGTGGTCCTTGCGGTCGAGGATATTACGGATCGTCTCACGGCCCTCAATCACGGTCTGGCGAGCATTGTCGGAAAGCGGCAGCTCTGCCTTCAGCGCATTGGGGGTGATCAACACTTCCTGTGAAGCGATATTGAGATCGTCTACCTGTTTATCGGTCATGATGGTCTTTACTACCTGTCGTTGCTGGAGGCCCCGGGCCCCGTTCTATGGCGGGCGGCTCTGGCTGACACTCCTTTTGTAGAGGTGAAGCAGTCTAGCGGAAACAGCGGGTTATAGAAATATGGGGCCGGGCGCTTTCGGAGCCTCCTGCCACCCCCAAACCTGTTGGAGCCTTGCTCGCAAGGCGAAGGGGGTGGGGCATTTCCAGACATTCGCCTTGCGAGCAAGGCTCCAACGGCCTTTTTAGAGTCACAGGCTGGTGATCAACGCCTCCACATACGCCGGCACCAGCTCCGTCGCCAGCCCATGTTTGTGCTCGGCAAAGGCGGTGAGCCGCTGGGAGGGCTCCAGATTCAGCTCCACCGTATGTGCTCCGTGGCGGTTGGCTTCTTCCACGAAGCCTGCCGCCGGGTATACATTGCCGCTGGTGCCGATGCTGATAAAGCGGTCGCAGCGGGCCAGGGCCTGGTAGATCCGCTCCATCTCCAGGGGCATTTCCCCGAACCACACCACATGGGGCCGCAGGCAGCCCTTGGCGCCGCAGAGCGGGCAGGGCAGGGCCGGGGTCAGCTCGCCGGTCACCTCCACCAGGCCGCCGCTGGCCTGGCAGCGCCCCTTGAGTAGCTCGCCGTGCATGTGAATCAGGTTGCCACTGCCGGCCCGTTCGTGCAGGTTGTCGATGTTCTGGGTCACCAGCAGCACCTGGCCGGCGGGAAACGCCTGTTCCAGCTTCGCCAGCGCCTGATGCGCCGCATTGGGCTTGATGGCCGCGCTGAGCAGCTGTTCACGGCGTTTGTTGTAGAAGTTCTGCACCAGGGTGGCATCGCGCAGAAACGCCTCCGGCGTGGCCACATCTTCCACCCGGTGGTTCTCCCACAGCCCGTCGGCGGCGCGGAATGTCTTGATACCAGATTCCGCCGAGATTCCCGCGCCGGTAAGTATTACAATGTTTTCAGCCATTTATCCGTCCGATTAGTCAGGATTATTTGTTTCATGGATACCATTATCGACCTACAGGAAAACCTCCCGTTGCCCCGGCGCGGCAATGTCACACTGCTGCATTTTCACCAGGGCATGGTATTGCTGGTGGGGGAGGATGCCGTGGGCCTGTATCGCGACCGCGTGGCCATCGACGACCCCCTGGCCAATGGTGTCATCGGCTATGAAACCATTCCACCCTCCCTGCAACCGGACTGGCAGGATGACTGCGGCTTTGTGAACGAGCATCAATCCGGCTATGTCGGTCTCAACGGCGGCGGCGTGATTTTTATTCGCCCCGATGGCGTGGCGCTCTATCCCAGCGGCATGCATGCGTTGCAGAATCGGGACATGAGCTGGCTGATTCCCTTTCCGCCGCTTAATGCATAATTTGCCCGGCACCGGTGATCCCGGAGCCGGCTTCTGAAGGAGCTGTTCTGTTATGGCAGAAGAAACCACTCGCCTGCGTCTGCGCACCCTCACCGAGGACGATTACCCCGCGCTGGCGCTTCTCATGAACCAGGTCTACCACGACATTGGCGGCGCCTGGCCGGAAGACACCATCAGGACCCTGATCCGCATTTTCCCGGACGGGCAACTGGTGATCGAGGACAACGGCGAGCTGGTGGCCACCGCGCTGACCATCAAGGTGAAATACGACCGCTTCTCCAACCCGCATCGCTACGAAGATCTGATCACCGACGACAAGGTGCAGTCCCACGACAAAAAGGGCGATGCGCTTTACGGCCTGGATGTGTTCGTGGACAAGGAATACCGGGGCTACCGCCTGGGCCGCCGCCTCTACGAAGCTCGCAAGGAACTGTGCCGCGAGGAAAACCTGCGCGCCATCCTGGCCGGGGGCCGGCTGCCCGGCTACACCAACTATTCCGATCAGATGGAGGTCACCGAATACATCGAGCAGGTGGAAGCCCGCGCCATCTACGATCCCATCCTGTCGTTCCAGCTCTCCAACGGCTTCGACGTGAAACGTCTCATGAAGGCCTACCTACCGGAGGATGAAGACTCCCACGGCTACGCCACCCTGCTGGAGTGGGACAACATCCTCTACGAACCGGAGGACGACGACGCCGAATGGCCGCGCCGCACCGTGGTGCGCGTGGGCGTCGTCCAGCGGCGCATGCGTGCCGCCCGCGACGTGCAGGATCTGCTCAACCAGGTGGAATTCTTCATTGATGCGCTATCGGACTATCGCGCCGATTTTGCCGTGCTGCCGGAATTCTTCAGCGCCCCACTGATGGGCCTGCGCCCGGAACTGAACTCCGTGGAAGCGGTGCGCTTCCTGGCCAGCTTCACCGATGAAGTGCGCGACGCCCTGGCCGACATGGCAGTGAGCTACAACATCAACATCGTGGGCGGCTCCATGCCCGTCATCGAAGACGAAAAAGTCTACAACGTGGCCTACTTGATGCGCCGCGACGGTTCCGTGGAAGCCCAGTACAAGATCCATATCACCCCCCACGAACGCCGCGACTGGGTCATCCAGGGTGGCAACAAGCTGCAGGTGTTTGATACCGATGCCGGCCGCGTGGGCATCCTGATCTGCTACGACGTGGAATTCCCCGAACTGGGCCGCGTCCTGGCGGACGAAAAGATGGATATCCTCTTCGTCCCGTTCTGGACCGACACCAAAAACGGCTACCTGCGCGTGCGCCACTGCGCCCAGGCCCGCGCCATCGAAAACGAATGCTACGTGGCCATCGCCGGCTCCGTGGGCAACCTGCCACGGGTGGATGCCGTGGATATCCAGTACGCCCAGTCCTCGGTGTTTTCCCCCAGCGACTTCTACTTCCCCCACGATGCCATCATCAGCGAATCGGTGCCCAATACCGAAATGCTGATGTTTGCAGATGTGGACCTGGAAAAGCTGAAGTTGCTGCACCGGGAAGGGTCGGTGACCAACCTGCGCGACCGTCGCCATGATCTGTATAGCCTGGATTGGAAGAATAAAGGCTGAATCCTGCCAGGGCAGGGCCGTCCGGCCCTGCCTGCCTTCTGCCCTACATGTACCGTAGGAGCGGCGCTTGAGCCGCGAACACCCCCGCTATAAAACCGTACTCTCGTTACTCAGCTGTGCTCAAACACTTGGAAAACTGACTCCCAGCGCCTACCAGGAAATACCGCTTCCTCATATCACTGCCGCCCGGAAATGGCTCCGTTGTAACCCGTTGAGATTTCTGCTTTTATCGGTCGGTATATAAATTGGATAAATGTAATAGGAAGGCGGCGCGTGGATATTCGAGCGGGCTTACTAATACCTGTTATGCAATCAGTCGAGGTGATATGTGAAACTTAGTTGTATCGCTGGCCTAGTGCTTGGGCTAGTTCTGTCACCAGTTCTCCAGGCAGATGATGGACTGGGATATAAAGGTAAGAACAACGACGGCCTGGCCCCGGATGAACTCCTATCGAAGCTGAGATCTGATGGCGAGACACAGATCAGAGAAGAAAAAGACTGGATAGTCGCATCCTCCGAAAAGCTGAGGACGATATGGAGCTTTCCCCCGAAAGGGCATCCTGCCTACCCCTCGTATGTAAAGAGAGAGGTGGTTGAGAAAGGCGGTGCGCTCTATATGGAAACAAGCGTTAGATGTGGGGCTGCTAAACCGCAATGCGACAAACTCGTAAAAGACTTCATTGAGTTAAATGCGCGTGTGCAAAGTGAAGTTGACGCCGAGTAAATTGCATAACAATCGCAGGCACTGCGACGGCTTTTCCGTTGCGGCTACGCCTCCACTACAAAGCCGCGCGTGCTGGCGGCGTTACATATTAAGCTCGGGGTAACATGAGATACTTGGTCTTAATCATTGCTTTGGTAATGGTAGCGATCTCTTCAGCTGATAGAGTTGTCGACTGTGATAGCCTTGATCCCGGCGTCTGGAACGATGATGCGATGATCTGTGCACGGCAAGAGATGTATAAGCCTAAGCTAGAGTATGACATTCTCTCGGAAAAGTTTAGAAAAATTCTGCAGAAGCATATTGATGAGGGCCGTGATTTTGGCTGGGGCGTGAGTGCTCAGTCTGCGCTAGAGCAGTTTGAGATTGCTGAGAGGGTGTGGCTCGAACTCATCGAAATAGATTGCAATGTAGAAACTATTTCTCCCTCTAATGCAGGAGGAATGATAGCTGGAATGGTTGGCGAGCGCTGCATAATGGATGCGTATGCTGAAAGAAACCTTTACTTAGAAAGAATTTCTTATATATGGGATGAAGATATGTAACAAAACAATGGGGTCAGGTCTCCAAATTCCCACCTACAGTCTGGGAAATGGGAGGCCTGACCCCAGGACCTTGCTCATGTGACCCCAGGACCTTGAAGCCGGCGCGTTCATTAGATATTCGAGCGGGATTACTAATACCTATTAAGAGTAGGGGGTTGAGACCTTGAAGTCGCCAGATGGTCGCCATGATGCTGTATTGATTACGGTTGGCGAGATCCGATTCGGACCAGTGTATTGCGAACTAAAGATTGATGGCATTGCACAGATCAATCGAATATTTGGCGAGGAACTGAAATGGTCTCCTGATTCGAGATTCTTGGCGGTCGAAGAATGGCTAACGACGGATTACGTGAGTGGTCCGATTACTCGAGCTGCAATTTTCGACTTGGAAGCCCACCGCTGTACGGCCTTGAAGCCGGCTGAAAGAGGCTTTTGTCGTGATTTTCATTTCGAAGAAAAAACCTTTGTCTACAAGAAGAATTTTAAGGGCCGAGGTGAAATCATAGAGCTAGAGGTTGATCTTGGCTCCGTCTCAGGCTGGAGCAGGTTTACCTCTTAGCAAGGTGGTCAACGGGATGCCAACTTCGCTGCGCTCCGTCGAGGCCCATTACCAGGTCATTTGGGGGCAGGTCTTTCCCGAACCCGGAGAGCGTTGATGGCTAGGCTGTTCGCGCCTCAAGCGGCGTATTCGCTTCGCTCACCCTCCGGGCCGCACTACGTGCGTTACTGCGCTACGCTACGTTCCTACAGCAGGCTTCCGGGCCAGCGTAGAAATGGTGATCTTGTCGTTCCCTGGCAGACCGAATGAAATCAAAATAATCCTGAAACCTTTTGGAGAGACAATGAACCCCACCCTGATCAAAAACGGTTTTATCGCCGCCGCCTTGATGAATATCGGCGGCGTGCTGCTTTTTTCCCGTGCCTTCACCAATGACGCCATCAATCAGGCCGATCCGGTGGTCATGTCCAACTTCGGGCTGCTGATGATTGTGGTGTGGGGGTTGGCCTATCTGGGGGCGGCGTTTATTCAGGGCAATATCCGCTGGCTGGCGGCGGCCTTTGCCGTGGAAAAGCTGGTGTACGTGGTGGTGTGGGGGCTGTGGATGGCGAACCATAGCCTTGGCGCGGTGTATGAGCAGGATCTGTTTGCCGGAATTTTTTACAGCATCTATGGGCTTAACGATCTGGCCTTTATGTTGTTCTTTGGCTGGGTGTTTCTGTCGCAGCGGTCCAGCGCCTGATTGGATGCAGACGTTGCCGGAGGGCTCGTCGGTTCGCGCCTCATACTCGCAGAGCACAGAGAGCGGCGCTCCTACATGATGAAGCGCCATCCGGATCACCGGCTTGTTTTTTAAACCGTAATGCGGGGTCTACTGGATCTGCTCCAGCGCTTCCCGGGTCTTGGCGTTCTGCTGATCCGACATACGATTCACATGGTCTTCGAAGGCCTTCAGCTCTTCGGCATTACGGGGCGCCTGCACGGCTGTGCCGGCGCTGTCTTCGGCGGACAGGCTCGGTGTTGGGGTGCTTTGCAGCTGGGTCATGACCAGCCAGCCCACAGCCAGCAGGGCCAGCAGTAATCCGATCAAACGCATCGTGTGGTTTTCCTGGGGTTTGGTGTGGCTTCGACCTTCACAGCCTGGGAGCTAATGGTCAATCCGCTGCGGGTATATGGTCTTATCTGGCTGACGTATGCGGTTAGCGCCAGAAGGCTTGCCCTGGAATTCAGTCGTGCTGAGCCTGCTCATTGCTCTCTTTTGGTAAACGATATTGGTATGTATGTATTCTTTTTCCCGCCTGATTTGACCCATATCAACAAACCATAACATTGCTCAATGTAACCATTGAGCCTGTCATCCTCATGGCCCTAGCATCCGATCAATCCGATCTGTTCAAGGGGCATGACAATGACAATTCAGGTTGATCCGGTACGCCGGAATCTCAAATTCGGGCTGCCCGCCGGCAAGGCATTGAGCTGGAATCCGGGCGGGCTGCATATCACCCAGTTCTATAACACCCTGTCGATTTTCTTCCCGGCGGGGGAGCGCTTCTTTATTCAGAGCGTGCGCAACTACCGCCAGGAAATCACCGACCCGCAGTTGAAGGAACAGGTCTCGGCCTTTATCGGTCAGGAGGGTTTCCATACTCGCGAGCACGAAGAATACAACGAGGCATTGCAGGCGGAAGGGATGCCTATCGAGGCCCTGGATGCGGTGGTGGTGCGGTTGCTGGCTCTGATGAAGAAGGCGCCGCGTTCGGTGCAGTTGGCAGGCACGGTGGCGCTGGAACATCTCACCGCTGTGCTGGGGGACATGCTGCTTCGCAATACCGAACTGATGGAGGGGGTGGACCCGCATTATTCGGCGATCTGGCGCTGGCATGCCATTGAGGAAACCGAACACAAGGCGGTGTGCTTCGATGCCTTCGAGCAGGTGGTGGGCAAGGGTATCAAGGCCTATGGCTTGCGTGTGGGCGCGTTTCTGTTGGCCAATGCCCTGTTCTGGAGCCTGTACCTGCCGTTCTACACGGTCATGGTGGCGAAGTCCGGCGGTCTGCTGAACCTGAAAGGCTGGTGGAAGGTGGCAAACCTGACGGTAGGTCGACCGGGGGTACTGCGCCGGGCGCTGCCGGACTGGTTCGATTTCTTCCGCCCCGGCTTTCACCCCTGGATGCATGACAACCGGGAATTTCTGGACCAGGCCGAGGCGCTGATGGACGAAGTGGCGGCCTTTGACGTGAACCGGCTGCAAGCCGCCTGAGGAGGGCAGTGACATGACCAGTAAAGCGAAGATTTCAGCAAAGACGATTTCCGTGGATGTGGCCATCGTGGGCGCCGGTTTCGGCGGGCTGTGTATGGCAATCAAACTGCGTGAAGCGGGTAACGAGGATTTAGTGATCCTGGAAAAGGCGGCGGAAGTGGGCGGTGCCTGGTACTTCAACGGTTATCCGGGAGCGGCCTGCGATGTGCAGTCGCACCTGTATTCCTTTTCATTCGCCGGCAAGGCGGACTGGAGCAAGCGCTATGCGCCCCGGGACGAAATCGAGAACTACATTCTCGACACCGTGGAGCAGTATCAGCTGCGGCCCTTTATCCAGTTCAACCAGGAAGTGAACGAAGCCCATTTTGATGAAACCACCGGCCGCTGGACCGTGCGCACCGCTGCAGGCATGACCATCGATTGCCGCCACTTTGTGCTGGCCTCCGGCCCGCTGCACGTGCCGAATGTGCCCAACATCAAGGGGTTCAAGCGCTTCAAGGGCAAGGTGATGCACTCGGCAGAGTGGGACCACGGCTACGACCTGGTGGGCAAGAAGGTGGTGTCCATCGGCACCGGTGGCAGCGCGATTCAGTACTGCCCGGAAATTGCCCCCAAGGTGAAGAAGTTGTCTGTATTCCAGCGCAGCGCGGCCTGGGTGATTCCCCGGGATGAGCGTGGCTATTGGGGAATCCAGCAGCGCCTGTTCAAACGCTTCCCGGCGCTACGCAAACTGCATCGGGCGCGGCTCTACTGGAGCAACGAATCCCGGGTGGCACCGGCCTCCAGCCCGAAGGCGGCCCAACTGCTGGGTACCCTGTGCAAGCAGTTCATCCGCCTGCAAGTGAAAGACAAGGCGCTGGCGAAAAAGCTGACGCCGGATTACACCTTCGGCTGCAAGCGGGTGCTGATTTCCAACAAGTGGTTTCCCATGTTCAACCGCGACAATGTAGAGCTGGTTACCGCCGGTATCCGCGAGGTGAAAGCCAACTGCGTGGTCACCGAAGATGGGGTAGAGCATGAAGCGGATTGCATTATTCTTGGCACCGGCTTTGTGGTGGATCCGCGAATCTATATGAAAGACTTTCCGCTCACCGGTTTGCCGGGCCATGATCTGCATAAGGACTGGGCCAAGTCCGCGGAATCGCATTACGGCGTTACTGTCAGCGGCTACCCGAACCTGTACATGCTGGTGGGGCCGAACACGGGCCTGGGCCATAATTCGATTCTGTTCATGATCGAGTGTCAGGTGAAATACATCCTGCAATGCATGGCGCTGCTGCGTGAGGAAGGCGCGGATTATCTGGATGTGAAACCGAAAGCCCAGGAAGCGTTTAATGCCAACGTGCAGCGTCGCCTGCAGGGCACCACCTGGACCTCCGGTTGCACCAGCTGGTACCAACAGGACGACGGCAAGAACTTCGCCCTGTGGCCCGGCTCCACCTGGCGCTACTGGCTGGAAACCCGCAACGTGCGCTCTACGGATTATGACTTTGTGTGTGCGAATGCTGAGGCAACCGTGGAAGCCTGACGGTGTCTTGAGTGAATGGGTAAAAGGGAGGGGCAGCCAGGGCTGCCCCTTTTTTGTGTATAGGGTGTCTGGCATTGCGGATGTCTTGTGGTAAAAAAGGGGGGAATAAACAGGTCAGAGATAAGTCGATGAAAAAAATGGTCCCGGTTATCGCTGCTGCCGTGACAGTGCTGGCACTGTATGGGCTGGATAACCTGCGAAATGACAGCACAGTCAGCCAGGCTCCAGCTCAGGCCCCCCAGACGGACACGGCCTCGTTTGCCGGTGATAACCTTATTCAGGCGGCCTACGAAAACCGGCAAAGTGATGTTCAGGTAGAAGGTGTCGGTCGGGTGGTCAAGGTGCTGCCGGACGATAACGAAGGCAGCCGCCACCAGAAATTCATTCTTGAGCTCGCCTCTGGGCAAACCATTCTGATCGCTCACAACATCGACCTGGCGCCACGCATCCCGGACTTGCGTGACGGCGAGAGCGTCAGCTTTTACGGCGAGTACGAGTGGAACGAGCGGGGAGGGGTGGTCCACTGGACCCATCATGATCCGCAAGGCCGCCACGTGGATGGCTGGCTGAAACATGATGGCAAGACCTTCCAGTAGCCTGCCAATGTGGCTTTCAACGCCTGCTGGTCGGAGATTGTAATCTCTGAGCGGCGCTCTATGATCGCGCCATGACTTCCCGATACCACCGCCTGGACCGTTTTCTCAGCAACCGCCTGCAAATCAGCCGTAGCAATCTGCGGCTGTTGCTGGCTGCCGGGCGCGTGCAGGTGAATGACGAGGTGGAGCGTGACCGGCAGCGACGGATTGGCCCGTTTGATGTGGTGGTTTGCGATGGTGAGATTCTGCAGGCAACCCGGGCTCGTTATCTCATGATCAACAAACCCCCTGCGGTGGTTAGCGCTACCTGTGATGATCATCACCACACGGTGCTGGATCTGTTGCCTGAGGATCAGCGTGAGGGGCTACACCTGGCCGGGCGACTGGATTTCAATTCCACCGGTCTGGTGCTGCTGACCAATGATGGCGACTGGTCCCGGCAGTTGAGTCAGCCGGAGAATCAGGTGCGCAAGCATTATCGGGTGACGGTGGAAAAGCCGTTAACCGAGGAATACGTTGCCGCATTTTCCGAGGGTATGTGGTTTGAGTATGAGGGCATTGTGACCCGCCCGGCGGAGCTGACCATTCGCAGTGCCTGCGAGGCGGACGTGTGGCTGTGCGAAGGCCGCTATCATCAGATCAAGCGCATGTTCGGGCGGTTTGATAACAAGGTGCTGACGTTGCATCGGCTGGCGATTGGTAATCTGGTGCTTGATGAAAAGTTGAAACCGGGTGAGTGGCGGGAGCTTACGGCGCCGGAACTGGCTGTCTTTTTGGATTAAGCCGTTGGAGCTTTGCTTGCAAAGCGAAGGGTCAGATTCAGCGCTTCGCCTTGCGAGCAAGGCTCCAACGGGGAGCGGTGGTATCAAACCAGCGGCTTGCCATGCTTAAGGCGGCGGCGGAAATCCCATAACACCAGGTTGTAGGGCGCCTGCCGGATGACGCGCGGCAGCAGCAGACTGATGCGGCCAATGGTGCGCACGGTACGCTCGAAACGGCGCTGCTTTTTGTCATTCCATTCCAGCTGCATTTGCTCACGGATCTCGGCTGGCAGGAAACCGGTGGTCACAAACCGGTTGAAAGGCCCCAACAGAAACCGGGTTGGCGAGCTGAGGAATGTCAGGTCGGCAATCATCATCAGATACTGGCGGATACGCTCGTCAATGTGCAGCTTCTGCAGGCCCTCCTGCCAGTAGGCGTCAAACGCCTCCAGGTCTTTCGGCCAGGTATCCTGCCGCACTTGCAGGGTGGTCCCCAGCGGGTGGGCCAGCTGGTAAAAGGTTTCCTGTTCCTCCCGGCTCATTGGCCCATGGAGTTTCTGGTGAGTGTCCACGAAGCCCCAGTAGAGACAGGCGGCGACCCACATCTGCAGGTTTTCATCGAAGGCGTTGTATTTCACCGGTGAGTCTTCGGTGGAGTGTACCTGGGCATGGGAACGATTCACTGCCCTGCGGTAGGCCAGCTTCTCTTCACTGGTGCCCATCATGGCGACGGCCAGGTAGGTGAAGGTGGTGCGCGAGCGTTTGATCGGATGATGCAGGATTGAGCCACTTTCCACGCGGCTTTCCGCTACCCCATACCCCACCGCTGGCAGGGCCAGTTGCAGGATGATGTTGGCACCACCGGCCAACAGCATGGCGCCATCGAAGATACCGGGGAATTGCTGATCCAGTTCCCTCGCGGTGAGGGGAGTGGGCCATTCGTGTTCCAGTCGGGCCTGGCGGCTTTCCAGGTTGGCTTGAGCTGTCATTGTTTTTCTGTCCTCGCAGTCAGCGTGGTGGTTCATACGCCTGTTTCATTTCATGCTAGCGAGGAGTGCGCCATCAAACAATGAGACAAAATTAATTATTTGTATCATTGTGGCTTTTTCTGACCACTTATAGCCGCAATGCCCGGAAAACCGCGCGCACATGGCCGGCCAGTACATGGGTGGCAGAGCCTTCTTCACCCCGATAAAGCATGGCGATCTGGTAATCGCCCAGCTCCGGTAACTGGTATTCATCGCCCAGTTGCTGCAGGGGTGGCTGAATCAGGCTGAGGGGGAAGGGGCCAATGGCCAGATCGGCCTGCATGGCGGCTTCCTGGCCGGCGCAGTGTTCACTGGTGTAGGCGACGCGATAGCGGTGATCACTGCGGTCCAGAGCTTCCAGGGCCATCTTGCGCCAGGGACACCCCTGGCTGGCCAGTGCCAAGGGCAGGGGAGTCTGGCTGACGGCGATGCCGCCTTGTGCGCCGGCCCAGACCAGCGGTTCGCTATGCACCACTTCCCCGCGTGCCGGGCGGGCCTGTTTGCCGGTGGTGACCATAATCAGATCCAGCTTGCCCGCATCCAGCTGCTTCAGCATGTCGGCGCTGCGACCGACAATCACGTTCACCTGTACTGCAGGATGGGAGCGGGAAAACTGGGTTAGTACCTGGGGCAGGATGCGGGTACCGATATCATCCGGAGTACCGAGTCGTACGGTGCCTTCCAGCTCCGGGGCGGTGAAGTGGCTGATGGCTTCCTGGTTCAGTTTCAGCAGACGTCGGGCATAGCCAAGCATGGCTTCGCCTTCGGCGGTCAGGCTCACCCGGCGGGCTTCGCGCAGGAACAGTCGCTGGCCTACCTGTTGTTCCAGCCGCTTGATCTGCATGCTCAGGGCAGAGGGGGTACGGAACACTTCGGCAGCGGCCTGGGTGAAGCTCTCGGTCTCGGCGATGGCCACGAAGCTGCGCAGGATTTCCGTGTCCAGCAGAGGCTGAAGAGGGCTGTCCGATGGCATGTTTCACCTTTCAGAAAAATTGAACGATAGGTAAAGATCTTTTCGATTTACTGATAGTAAACTCGATTGCATCATGGAGGCCAATCACAACCCAGCCACTCCACAACGTTCTCGAACAGGGAGGAGACCATGAAACGCAATGACCCCCACACACTGGAAGCTCCCCAGCGGATTCAGTCCCGCAAGCCGGACCTGCACATGCCGGCCATGCCACCACTGGAACTGATGGACGCTCTGGACTATCGCATTCGGCTGGCCTGGTATCGCCTGCGCAAGAATCGCGCGGAGCAGCGAGCCCGTGTGATCCAGCGGCTGCAAAGGAAACCGGTCTGAGCGTTGCGTCTGATGCGGATGTGAAGGCACAGCAAGGCGCCTGATTCGCCTTGTGAACAAGGCTCCAACGGGGCAGCGATTTACCGTTGGAGCTTTGCTTGCAAAGCGAAGTCTTCAGATTCCCGGCGACTGACCAGACACAAAAAAGGCGCCTGAGAAGGCGCCTTTTTTGTTTGCAACACGGAAGCCGTGCGGTCAATTACATGTTCGGGTAATTGGGGCCGCCGGTGCCTTCCGGAGCCACCCAGTTGATGTTCTGGGTAGGGTCCTTGATGTCGCAGGTCTTGCAGTGCACGCAGTTCTGGGCGTTGATCTGGAAACGCTTGTCGCCAGTGTTCTCGTCCTCGACCACTTCGTACACACCCGCCGGGCAGTAACGCTGGGCCGGCTCGTCCCACTTGGGCAGGTTCACCTCAAGCGGTACGTTCGGGTCTTTCAGCGTCAGGTGACACGGCTGATCTTCTTCGTGGTTGGTGTTGGACAGGAATACGCTGTCCAACTTGGCGAAGGTGATCTTGCCGTCCGGTTTCGGGTAGTCGATCTTCTTGCTCTGATCTGCCGGCTTCAGCGTAGCGTGATCCGGGGTGGTGTCACGCATGGTGATCGGCAGTTTGCCGTTGAACAGGTTGATGTCCACGAAGGCAAAGGCAGAGCCGATGAAGTTACCGAACTTGTGCTGGGCCGGGCCGAAGTTGCGCTGAGCGTGCAGTTCTTCGTGTACCCAGCTCTTGTCGAAGGCGTCCTTGTACTCGGTCAGCTCGTCGCTGCCACGGCCGCCTTTCAGGGCTTCTGCCAGGATTTCTGCGGCAATCATGCCGGACTTCATGGCGGTGTGGGTGCCCTTGATCTTGGCGAAGTTCAGGGTGCCAGCGTTACAGCCCACCAGCAGACCACCGGGGAAGGTCATCTTCGGCAGGGATTGCAGGCCACCTTTGGAGATGGCACGGGCGCCGTAGGAGACACGCTTGCCGCCTTCCAGGTGCTTGCTGATTTCCGGGTTGGTCTTCCAGCGCTGCATCTCGTCGAACGGAGAGACATGCGGGTTGGAGTAGGCCAGGTCGGTGATCAGACCCAGGGCAACCTGGTTGTTCTCGATGTGGTACAGGAACGCACCACCCGGGGAGCCGGATTCGGTCAGCGGCCAGCCAGCAGTGTGCACTACCAGACCTTCCTGGTGCTTGGCCGGATCGATGTCCCACAGTTCCTTGATGCCGAGACCGTAATGCTGCGGGTCGGTGCCTTCGCGCAGGTTGAATTTTTCCTGCAGCTGTTTGCCCAGGTGGCCGCGGCAGCCTTCGGAGAAGATGGTGTACTTGGCGTGCAGCTCCATGCCGGGGGTATAGCTGGGCTTGTGCTCGCCGTCGTGGCCGATGCCGGAATCGCCGGTGGCGATACCTTTCACCGAACCATCTTCGTTGTAGAGTACTTCGCTGGCGGCAAAGCCGGGGAAGATCTCGATGCCCAGACCTTCGGCCTGTTCTGCCAGCCAGCGGCACAGGTTACCCAGGGAAATGATGTAGTTCCCTTCGTTGTGCATGGTCTTGGGTACGAACAGGTTCGGCACTTTCTGTGCCTTTTCCGGGCCGGTGAGGTAGTAGATCTCGTCGCCGGTGACCTTGGTGTTCACCGGAGCGCCCATTTCCTGCCAGTTGGGAAACAGCTCGTTCAGGGCGCGCGGCTCAAGCACCGCACCGGAGAGAATATGGGCACCGACTTCGGAGCCTTTCTCTACCACGACCACACTGATTTCCTGACCGGTTTCCTGGGCGATCTGGCCCAGACGGCAGGCGGTTGCCAGACCGGAAGGACCGGCGCCGACGATGACTACATCGACTTCCATAGATTCGCGTTCCACAGCCTGTCTCCTCGCTATCGATTGCGTGTTCGGCCCTGAAGCCACTGAGAAAGGGGTTCTGAAACACTCTGCCACAGAAAAACCTTTCTCAGCAGCTGCCTGGGGCCAGCCTTGGGGTGGCGCGGAGTATATAGAGATAGGCGAAACCGCACCACTGCCTGGGTTGGCCGCAACGCCCGCTGCATTGTTACCGGGTGTTGATCCGGCGGGGCGGCGCACTGCAGCTATTTCAAACAGGTGTTCGGATTATCCCTTGCTAGCTGGTTGATTTACAAGGAAATGGCCGACTGCAAAGTCACGAAAAGTGGACACCTTGTGTGGTCTATTTGCAGCAAAATCATTCGCTTACAGATTTTCGGCCTATTGACCTGCTTTAACCTAGCGTTCAAGATAGCGGCTCTTTCGCGGGGGTGGACCCGGCAACGGCGTCAATTATCGCCTCCTTCTACATGTCACCCAATGGAACATTCCGAGGATCCTATGAAGGTTCTTGTACCCATCAAGCGAGTCGTTGATTACAACGTCAAGGTTCGCGTGAAGGCTGACAACACTGGTGTTGATCTCGCCAATGTCAAAATGGCCATGAACCCCTTTTGTGAAATCGCTGTAGAAGAAGCGGTACGTCTGAAAGAGAAGGGTGTGGTTACCGAAATCGTTGCTGTTTCCATCGGTCCCAAGACCGCTCAGGAACAACTGCGTACTGCCATGGCTCTGGGCGCTGACCGCTCTATCCTGGTAGAAACTGACGAAGACGTTCAGCCGCTGGGCATCGCCAAAGCGCTGAAAGCCATCGTTGACGAAGAGAAGCCTGAGCTGGTTATTCTGGGCAAGCAGGCTATCGACGGCGACAACAACCAGACCGGCCAGATGCTGGCTGCGTTGACCGGTATGCCGCAGGGCACTTTCGCGTCTGAAGTGGACGTGGCCGACGGTAAAGTGAAGGTTACCCGTGAAATCGACGGCGGCCTGCAGACCGTTGAGCTGAACCTGCCGGCAGTGGTTACCACTGACCTGCGTCTGAACGAGCCGCGTTACGCGTCTCTGCCAAACATCATGAAAGCCAAGAAGAAGCCGCTGGATACCAAAACAGCCGCTGATCTGGGCGTTGACCTGACTCCGCGTGTGACCACTGTCAGTGTGGAAGCTCCGGCCGAGCGTCAGGCTGGCATCATCGTTGGCTCCGTTGACGAGCTGGTCGAGAAACTGAAGAACGAAGCGAAGGTGATCTGATGAGTGTATTAGTTTACGCCGAACACGATAACGCCGCGCTCAACAAGGTCACCCTGAGTGTGGTTGCTGCTGCCAAAGAGATCGGCGGCGACATCACTGTGCTGGTAGCCGGTAAAGGCTGTGGCGCTGTTGCTGAAGAAGCGGCCAAGATTGATGGCGTTTCCAAGGTACTGTGCGCTGACAACGATGCTTACGAGCATCAGCTGGCCGAAAACATTGGCGATCTGGTTGCCGAAGTCGGCGCCGATTACAGCCACATCCTGGCTGCTGCCACCACTACCGGCAAGAACTTCGCGCCCCGCGCCGCTGCTCTGCTGGACGTGGCCCAGATTTCCGAAATCTCCGACGTGGTTGACGCTGATACCTTCAAGCGCCCGATCTACGCCGGTAACGCTATTGCTACCGTTAAGTGTGGCGATGCGAAGAAAGTGATCACCGTACGTGGTACTTCCTTCGATGGCGTTGCAGCAGAAGGCGGTTCCGCCTCTGTTGAGAACCTGGACGTTGTAAAAGACGCTGGCATCTCCTCCTTCGTGGGTGAAGAGCTGGCCAAGTCTGACCGTCCCGAGCTGACCTCTGCCGAGATCGTGATCTCCGGTGGTCGTGGCATGGGTAACGGTGAGAACTTTGAAATCCTGTACAAGCTGGCTGACAAGCTGGGCGCTGGCGTGGGTGCATCCCGTGCTGCCGTCGACGCAGGTTTCGTACCCAACGACATGCAGGTCGGTCAGACCGGTAAAATCGTTGCGCCGAACCTGTACGTTGCTGTGGGCATCTCCGGTGCCATTCAGCATCTGGCCGGCATGAAAGACTCCAAGGTCATCGTTGCTATCAACAAGGACGAAGAAGCCCCCATCTTCCAGGTGGCGGACTACGGCCTGGTGGCTGACCTGTTCGAAGCAGTACCGGAGCTGGACGGCAAGCTGTAAAAAGCCTGCTTCCCGCACCAACAAAAAACCCGGCCTTGTGCCGGGTTTTTTGTTTTCAGGTACAAGCTGCGCTCAATGGAGTGGCGAAAACCCAAACGTTACGCGAGATTCTGAATTCCCACGAAGCCGCTGTAGGAGTTCCTCTTGAGGGACGAACCGAGCGACAGCGAGGAAAACGGTTCAGATAATACAAACGTACCTGGAATTGTCTCTGTCACTTGGGAATTGGAAATCACTCCCTTCGGTCGCCTCGCTTCGCGAGGTTCGTCCCCTGGAAGGGAATTATTCGCTGCGCTCACCCTGCGGGCCGCCCTGGCGGGCGTTACTCCGCTACGCTACGTTCCTACTGGTGTCTTGAACTTCGTCAGGACAGACAAAGCTGAAAGCGGGAGCAAAAAATGTTTTCGGGAAAAACCGCGTTAATTACCGGCGCCTCCAGCGGCATCGGTGAACAGATGGCGAGGCAACTGGCTGCTGTAGGCTGCAACCTGATTCTGGTAGCACGGCGCACTGAGCGGCTCGATTCTCTTGCCGGGGAGTTGGCGTCGGTCACCGTTGATGTGATTACCGCTGATCTGTCTGATCCGCAAGCGGCCGAGGCGGTGTATGCCCAGACGCAGGCAGCCGGGCGGCAGGTGGATATTCTCATCAACAATGCGGGTTTTGGTTTCCAGAAGCCGCTGTTGTCTCTACCGGTAGCGGATCAGCTGGGCATGGTCGATGTAAACGTGCGCAGCCTGCTGGCGCTGACTCAGCGGTTTGCCGCGCCCATGGCGCAACGGGGCCAGGGCTGGGTGCTCAATGTGAGCTCGGTGTCTGCCTGGTTTCCGATCCCGGGCATGGTCACCTATGCAGCCAGCAAGGCCTGTGTGCTGCATCTGAGTCGTGCTCTCCACGAAGAACTCAAGCCAGCGGGCATTGTGGTGACGGCACTGTGCCCCGGCGGCACCCGCACCGAGTTTTCGTCCATCGCCCGTGAGCGGATGGACCCGGATCTGGAAAAAGCCATGATGCCTGCGGACGTAGTGGCAGCGGCCGGGCTGGAGGCGCTGGCCAGTGGGAAAGCGGTGGTGGTTCCCGGTGCCTTGTATCGAATCATGGTCTCTTTGGTGCGGGTATTGCCTGCTAGCTGGGTGACGCGTTTGGCGGGAAGGGTCATGGGGCGTCATCACTGATGCCGCTCTCAATTTCCGCTGAGCGTAGGGTGCACTGAGCCTACGTAAACTTAACCGAGGTTGGCGATATCTTCCGCAATGGCCAGTGCCGCCGTCAGCCCGGGTGATTCAATGCCGAGCAGGTTGATCATGCCTTTGATGCCGTGCTCCTTTTCTCCCTGTATCAGAAAATCCCGATAGGGTTCTCCTTCCATAAACAGCTTGGGGCGGATGCCGGCGTAGGCAGGGGTGAGTCTGTCGGCGTCCAGGCTTGGCCAGTAGCGTCGTATCACTTCTTCGAATTGCGGTAGCCGGGTGATGTTGACCTGGTAATCCCTGTGCTTGATCCATTCCACATCCGGGCCGAAGCGGGCATTGCCGGCCTGGTCTACGGTGAGGTGAATACCCAGTCCGTCTGCTTCCGGTAGCGGGTAGACCAGCCTCCGGGTGGGGCTGCCCCCGCTGAGGGAAAAATAGTTGCCTCGGGCCAGCCGCTGTTCGGGAATCTTTTCTGCGGGAAAGCCGTTGCAGTCTTTCAGCAAGGGAACGGCATGGAGGCCTGCGGCATTGATCAAGTGCTGGCAACGGAGTTCAAAGGTTGTGTCGTCACTTTCTACCTGCAGCAGGAAATCCCCTGGGCCACAGTCAATCCGCTGCACCCGGTGCCGATAACAGAGCAGGGCATGCTGGCGCTCCGCTTCCTGAGCCAGTATTGAAAGGAAGGCATGGCTATCAAGGATGCCGCTGTGCTCGCTGAGCAGGGCTTCACTGGCCTGTAGCCATGGCTCCTGCTGACGCAGCCATGACTGGTTGCACCGATGCAGTCCTGTGGCGCCACTCTCCATCGCGTTACGGTACAGATTGTCCAGCGCCTCTTGCTGGCTCTGTGAGGCGACGATCAGCTTGCCGCACTGCTGATAGGGAATCTGTTGTTCCTGGCAGTACTGGTACAGCAGGGCGTTGCCACGCAGGCACAGGCGAGCTTTCAGGGAATCTGGCGGGTAGTAGAGGCCGGCGTGGATGACTTCGCTGTTGCGGGAAGAAAGATGTTCGCCGAAACGGCTTTCCTGCTCGAGCAATACAACAGATCTGGAGGGTGCAAGTTCACTGGCGATGGCCAGGCCAATGACGCCAGCGCCGATGATGACGGTATCGGTGGTTTCCCGTGGTTGCACTCGGTTTAGCCCATAAATGATAACGCCCTCAGTCTGAGGACGTTATGGGTAGCGGACAAGGGCCTGCGGATTACTCGTCCACGTTGTCGTAGAACATGTAGCGAGCGGTTTCGTATTGCCCGCGAGCCAGTTTGAACAGCCGTTCGAAGACTTCCGGGTGCTCTGCAGCCACGTCTTGTTTGGGGGTGTCGCTGTGCAGATCATGCAGGGTGGCGTTGTTGCCATTGGCATTGATTCGCACCAGAAAGTTTTTCGTGACCATGCCGTAGATGGGGGTAGGCCCTTCTCGCAGCACCACAAAACTGGCGCGATCCCCTTCCGGGGCGGGAATCTGGAAATCCCGGCCCAGGGTAGTGTTGCGGTAGTTAAGTCCCAGCATACCGGCAACGGTGGGTAGCACATCGACCAGGCCCACCGATTCCTCAATCACTCTGGGTTTCAGGTAGCGGGGTGCATAAATGATGTGCGGCACATGGTTGCTTTCCAGCCCCAGCTGATCCATGGCCGGCATGTGGGGCAGGGTGGTGATGCGGTTGCTGTGATCACCAAAGAACACAAAGATGGTGTTGTCGAAATAATCGCTTTCCCGAGCCCATTTCATGTATTCGCCCACGTTGTAATCCAGCAGCCGTACCGCGTTGAACTGGGCGGCGCTGCGGAAGCCGTATTCGGCCAACTCCTCATCGGACAGGTCCGTGCGTGGCTGGAAATCCCCGTTATTGTTCGGGATGGTGAAAGGCCGGTGGTTACCGGCGGTCTGGATGAAGGCAAAGAACGGCTGATCATCCGGCAGGTCGGCGAGAATCTGGTTGGATTCGCGGAACAGGTTCAGATCGGAAATGCCCCATACGTCCACGTCCGGCGATTGCCAGTCACCTTCCTGATACAGCTCCAGGCCATCGATGGTTTGTTGCACCAGACCGTCCAGGTTGGCCCAGCCGGCATTGCCGCCAATGAAATAGAAATTCCGGTAGCCCTCGAATTCATTCAGCACCGTGCGTTGGTGGCTGGTCAGCGGGTTGCGGCTGGCGCTTTCGGTGGGAGCCACATCAGGGATGCCGGTAAAGGTGGCCCAGATCGTCTTGGCGGTGCCAGTCACGGGCACATAGAAATTTTCGAAGCGCCAGCCATCACGTCCCAGCTGGTCCAGATTGGGGCTGCTTTCCACCGGCAAGCCGTAGCTGCTGACACGGCTTGCACCCAGAGATTCCAGCATCACAAAGACCACATTCGGCGGGCGCTCATGGTCAAGCTTGTGACTCTGCACCTCTACCGTTCGTACGAAATTGAGATCCTGACGCTGATCCTCGGGAATGCCGAGATGATCAGCAATGAGCGGGTAATACTCGGCGACCTGTTCCTTGTCGAAAGGGGACACGGGAATCAGCAGGGTGTCGCGAAAGTAGAGGACCGGGTTCAAACCCAGGGCGCCGATGGCCCGGTCGCCGGACACAAAGGCTTCACTCCAGCGCAGCGGAATGGGGTTAAGGATGTTGATGTTGCTGACCCGGCCAAGAATGGCAAAGAAGAACAGGGTAAAGCAGACCAGAAAACCGACGGTGGCCTGGAATCCGGAGATGCCGGCAGCCGTCCGCTGCAGCAGTTTGCGTTCGGCGATACGAGCGAGCCAGTAACTGCCGGCCACGCCGGCAACCAGGCCAAGGGTAATCCAGATCACCGGGTAGCTTTCCCACACCATCAGGGTGGAATCGCGAGTGTCCTGCATGAAGCGCAGGGCGGTAACGTTTAGCCGTTCACCGAGATAGGCGTAATGGCCAAAGTCGAGAATATAGGTGAGACCTAGCAGAGCCAGCGCAATGATCAGATAGCCATGGGCAAGGAGACGCATCAGGCGGCTGTTAAGCAGATTGAAGCGCGGCAGATAGGCCAGTGCAGCCAGGGGAAGCATCAGCAGCAGGGCCAGACGCAGATCAAAGCGCAGACCGATACCCAGGGCGCTGAGAATGGCGCCGGTTTCATAATCCGGGTTACCCGGTACCTCGGAGAAGCCAAAATAGAAAATGGCCCGCAGGATGACCATCAGGCTGAAGAAGAGCGCTGTCATGGCCAACAGATAGTGCAGACGTCGGGATTTCAACCAGGTCATGCCGATTACTCCGTACTGGCGGAACTGAAAAAACAGGCGCCTATGCTACCGGGAAGGGCCAGTTCGCGCATGGCCAAATCACCACTTTTGCCGGATATTTGCACAAATTCCAGCAGGATGTCTTAGCCGGCTTGGCCAATGACGGGTTAATGGCTTTCACCCATCGGGTTGCAGTGTTATTAAAGGCATTCGCTGACGGGAGACGGAAATGAATTTTGACGAGATCCTGGCCACGGTGGATGGCCAGGGGAATGGCATGATGCCGGAAGGTTGGGGCCAGGGCCGTGCCCTGTTTGGTGGGCTGGTAGGTGCCGTGTTGTTTGATCACCTGGAGAAAACCGTCGCCGCGGGCAGAACGTTGCGCAGTTTTTCCCTGTCCTTTGTGGCGCCCATGGCGCCGGGGCCGATCAGTCTACACAGTGAGGTGTTCCGGGAAGGAAAATCGGTGATGCAGGCTATGGTGTCGGCCCGTCAGGAAGGGCAGGTGGTGGCCGCCATGCTGGTGAGCCTGGGCGGGGCCCGCGAGTCTCGTGTGATCGTGGCGCCGCCGGCAGCGCCGACCCTGCCGGCGCCGGATCGTTGTATCGAGCTGCCCTTCATTGCCGGTCTGACGCCGGATTTTCTGCAGCACTTCCAGATGCGTTATGCCGATGGAATGCCGCCTTTCAGTGGCAGTGAAGTGCCCGATTTTAGTGGCTACATGGGCTTTCGCACGCCACCGCAGGTCATGAGCACGGCGGCGTTGATCGCGCTGGTCGATACCTGGCCGCCGTCGGTGTTGCCCATGTTGAAGAAGCCGGCCCCGGCCAGTTCGTTGACCTGGACCATGGAGCTGCTCGACGATCCGCTCTCGCGCCCTGCGGATACCCTGTGGCAGTATCGGGTAAAGACGGACCAGAGCAGTGACGGTTACGGTCAGAGTCAGGCGACAATCTGGGACGGGGAAGGCAAAGCGGTGGCGCTGAGCCGCCAGACATTTACGGTATTTGCATGAAAACAGAATTACCGCCGATCAAGGCGAGAACCCTGGGTGAAAGAGTGCCACGACGGGGGCATTGGCTGCTCGCCGGCCTGGGCCGGGTGATTCTTTCGGCCATGGGATGGCGGATCGTCGGCACACTGCCCAATGTGGAGCGCGCGGTTCTGGCGGTAGCGCCGCACACCTCCAATATGGATGGTGTGGTGGGTATCAGTGCGATTCAGTGCCTGCGAATCCATGTGAAGTTCATGGCTAAACACACCCTGTTCGAGGGGCGCCTTGGCAAGCTGATGGTCTGGCTGGGCGGGATACCGGTAAACCGGGACAGTGCCGACGATGTGGTGGATCAGACTACCTCTGTGATGCGGCAAAAACCGTTCTGGCTGGGCATTGCACCGGAAGGGACACGGGAAGGGGCAGAGCGTTGGAAAACTGGCTTCTACCGGATAGCCGAACAGATGCAGATCCCCATTGTGGTGATCGGTTTCTGTTACCAGCGTCGTCAGGTTCGCATTGTTGGCAGCTTCATGCCCACCGGTGACATGGAGCAGGACATGGCCAGGATTGTGCAGGCACTGGCGGATATCGTGCCGCGCCGCCCGGAGCGCTTGTCCGCCCCGTTGCTGGAGCTTCGACAAAAGAATCAGGCCTGAGCAGTGTTGTCTTGCTCGTCCAGGCGGCTGAGAAACTGTTGGCGGCGCTGGGCCGATTGCAAGGCAAAGGCCAGTGGCCGGTGCAACTCGTTGAGCAGGGCCTCATCGGCGTCAGAAAACGGTTGAGAGCCGGCCACTTCCACGATACCCAACGCAAACTCTCCCTGATGTATTGGCCACAGTAGCAGGGTGGCGGGTTTGCGTTTGCCTTCCCCGACTTCCAGATCCAGATAGCCTTCCGGCACGGTATGCTGCTGTATCAGCAGTTTCTGGTTCAGCGCTGCGCCGAGCAGGGTTTCATCCTGGGGGAATTTGCGGCGTTCCGAGGCGCTGGCATTGAGCCCCCAGCTAGCCTGCCGGACCAGTTCCTGCTCTTCCAGGGTGTAGGCGGCGCCGGCTTTCGCGCCGATCTGTTCTATCAGATAGCCAAGCACCCGTTCGAGAAGCTGCGCCGGTGTCAGGTTGCCGGCAATCCGTTCCAGAAACAGGTTGAGCTGCTGTTGGCGCAGGGTGTCCTTTTCCGCCTGTTCCCGCCAGCGGGCCAGCTGCGAGGATTCACTTTCCAGCAGCAGATTGTTGGCAAAATTGCGTCGGGCACTGACATCCAGAATGTAGCCATTGAGCGCACAGATAATCAGCGGAATGACGAAGTAAAGCAGCATGGATAGCAGCGGCAGAGGTAGTTGTTGAAACAGGGCAGCAAGCAGGGTTACCGCCAGGGCACACAGGCAACTGATGAGCGTTTGCCGCGGCGGCAAGCGCAAGATGGAAAAACCGATAATCAGGATATAGATGGTTTCAAAGGCGGAAATCTGCCCGGGGAAAAGACCGTGAAAGCGGATGGCGCCGAGCAGAGTGCCGGCCAGGGCAATGCCGAGGGCCAGATACATGACGCCGATGGTGTGGGCTGTGAGCCAGGACAGCCGGGTGCTGCACCACAGAGCCAGCAGTGACACCGCGATCGGATAGACCCCGTAATTGCGCCAGGCGACCATCTCAGCGGTATCTACCAGCAGCATTACCGGCAGCACCACCACCAGGTACAACAGCCCGAGCAGATAGACCGAATGGCTTATCAGGTCCTGGGCGCGCCGATGAGCATGTTCCCGGTAGCGGGCTTCCAATTCCCCATCAAAGGTGACCAGAAGGCTGTCGAGTGCGTTGCGCAGGACGCCTTCCTGGTTTTTGCTGATCGCTGCTTCCGATGCTGCGGGCATGGCGTTACCTGATTATTATTCCGTTTGAGGAGCCTCTGAATAACTCCTTGCGTGCTCAGCGTGGCCTGAAGGGTGCAGTTGTTGTGTTTTGTCGCGACGGGCAGGGTGGGTTCCCTTTCCTAGCGACAAAGCGCAGCAGATGGGCCCTTCAGGCCGCGCCCTTCGGGTCTCCCAGGCTGGCCCGCACTCGTTGTTGCAATGTCTTGATGGGTCGACACATCTCGATCCCCCTTGAGGGGACACCTTCAACATTGCGCCTAGATTACAGGCCAGCCTGAAAGACTGAGCATGCAAGGAGTTATCCAGAGGCTCCTTGATTCGCAGGCTGTGACAGCGCAGTATTTTGACAGCCTGATCGCGAATAAAGCCTGTCGCGATATTCAATAATGATCACAACCAACAGGAAGCATCATGACCGATACTGCCCGTTTTGAACAAGCCCAAAAAGATGTGAAAACCCTGGATCGCAAGCCCGGCAACGATGATCTGTTGTTTCTGTATGCCCACTTCAAACAGGGCAGTGCTGGCGATGTGAGTGGCAAACGTCCGGGCATGCTGGATATGGTGGGCCGGGCCAAGTATGACGCCTGGGCCAAGCTCAAGGGCATGTCTGCGGACGACGCCAAGCAGAAGTACATCGACAAGGTGGATAGTCTGCTGAAAAGCCACAAGGGCTAAAACCGCATTCCGGGCTGATGATTCACCCTCTTGCCTGCAGCAGTTGGGCCTTGCCCAGCTGCGCTTCCCCGGCCAGGTTGCGGTAAAACCGTTGTAGCTCCGGTAGCTGGGCTTTCAAGGCCTGGCGCACCTGCTGCCTGGCATCCTCAATCTCCGTTTCCACCCGCTGTTTGTCCTTCTGCATCTGTTTCTTTCGTTTTTCCAGTGCTGGAGGCAGGGCCGTGCTGCCCAGTCTTTCCAGGCGGTCTTCAATACGTTGCAGGCGATCCCGGGCGTCTGTCAGACGGGCCCGGAAGTCTTCCGCATCCGGTGCATTGGCCAGAACCCGCTGCAGATCCGCAATTTCCTGTTCGGTGGCGGTTCTTTCCATCTTGGCGGCAGTGCGAAAAGCGCCATTCGAGAGGTCCCGGGCGGTGGCGTGCTGGATAGCGTTACGCAAGGTTTTTTCCTGCTCACGAAGGCATTTGCGGACATTGCTGGCATTGATCAGCTTGCCGGTGGCATCCAGAACCTGGCTGTCGCGGTCGCGGATCATGGCCAGTACCAGCTGGTCCATCACGGTGGTGCTGTTGCCGGCAACACTGTTGGTCAGCGAGCGATACAGGCGATCCGGGTCGTCGGCAAGGGTTTGCAGCGCCTTCATGTTTTCCGCCACCTTGTTCAGGGCCAGGTTGTAGACCGGCAGGGCCTGCTCAACGGCTCCTTGTTTGCGCCAGTCATCGCCGGCCAGTACCAGCCCGGAGACGGCTCTGGGATTACCGGGGAAACGCGCGGCAATACGCACGAACCAGGTCCTGGCCCGCTCGCGGTCCCCGTCACGACGATAGCTTTCCGCCAATAGCAGTGCCGCATCCACCGCCGCGGGACTGTTCTGTTCCACCTGATTCAATTGCTGCCGGGCGAATTCGGTATCGCCATCGCGCAGAGCCATGGCTGCCAGGCGCAGACGGGCATAGTTGCCCAGAATTGGCTGGTTGATGCCAGGAGTCTGGTCGTTGTAGCGGATCAGGGTAGGGGTGTGGCTGTTACTGGCATGTCCTCCCAGTATCTCCAGCAATTGCTGGTCCTGGCTGGAGAGAACCAGGGGGCGTGACGAATCTGCCCCGCAGTCAGCAGGAGCCGCCTGCAGACTGGGGGTCAGCAATGTGCCGAGAAGGCAGAAAACTGCCAGGTTGATTGCTCTCATTGTCCCATCGTTTTGTTATTGGTTATCAGGGCTGAACGCTCAGGCAATACCAGTAACCGGTATTGCGATGGCAGTGCAAATGATAAACGGTGATTTCCTGCCAGAAACAAATGGTGCGCCAACTGGGGATGGAGAGAAGGAACTGGGTCACAGCGCGATACACAAATGTGCATACAGTGAATGGCTGTGGCATTACCGCGATGGTTTATGGAAACCGCCCCGAGCTTTTGCCTGGGCCTGCGAGCAAGAATCAGAAGCCCCGGAAGTTGGCGGCAATAATGCTGATTACAGCCATGGCCACCAGCAAACCGACCACCATCAGGACAGTGGAAATGATGCCAAGCACCTTGCCGGCGGTGGTCATGCCTTCCCCTGACGGGTCCATGTTACCGCTGCCCATGGCGTGGAGATCCTTGTTGCCCAGTATCCAGGCGACGATGCCCAGCGGCGCAAACAACAGGACACCCAGCAGGCCGAAGGTCAGCACCAGCCCGCCTCGATGGGCGGGGAGATTACCTTCGGGACGGGGCTCGACCTGAGGAGCGGTGGATCTGGGCGCGTTGAGAGACTGGCGACCGGCAAAGGCAGCAAACAGCAGCAGGGCGCTGATGACAAGGTAGAACAGGTTGTAGGCGGCGGTTGCGATGAGTGAGTAGGTATCCGAGCTGATAACGTCATCAAACATCCATTCCAGCAATACGGTCTGGTTGAAGATGATCCAGCCATTCTGCAGCAGGGTGAGCAGGCCGGCGATCATCACGAGCATGGCCGCAGTGCGGGCACGCTGCATGAATATTCCGGCGAGCACAAAGGCGGTAATGGCCACCAGAGTGCCGGGGGCGATAGCGGGGATCAGGGAGAGAATATCGGGTCCCATAAGACATCCTTTTCGTCGGGAGTGAGCAACTTAATGGTGAGTGGAAACGCGTGACAGAGCCTGTTTGAGCAGGCTTCTCACTGCCCGCCAGCGATTGACCAGCAGTGACAGGAAAATCAGGGCGCAACCGGCTAGCTGCATCAGCGTCATCTGCTCGCCGAACCAGGCCGCCGCCATCAGTGCGGTCCACATGGGTTCCAGAACCATGATGACAACGCCATGGCTGTGCAGTGACAGGCTTTGCGCATAGGTTTGCACAAGAAAGCGCAGGGCGGTACCCACGGTGGCGCTGAGGATGACCCAGATTGCCAACTCGAAGGTGGCGTTTGCCGCGGCCTCGCCCCAGGGCTCGAAAATGGCGGACAGGCCGCCCGTCAGCACACCGACCACCGCCAGTACTACCGTGGTCAGTGCCAGAGCCGGAATGCGTGGGTGTTCAATGGCATTGCCGCTGCGGTCGGTGGTGGAAATGGTGTTGGCGGCACGGGTGTTGAGGTTGAAATAGAGCGCGAAGATGGTGGCTGCCGCCACAAAGAACAGCTGTCCGGCCTCCAGATGCAGTCCTTGTTCCAGTGACAACAGAGCCAGACCCGCAGCAGCCACCGGCAAAGCCAGCCAGGTACTGCCGGGCACTGGTTCGGCAAAGATCAGCCGGGCGATCACGGGTACCAGAACCACGCCCAGGCTGGTGAGAAAGGCCCCTTCGCCAACATGTTCGGCCATGGCCAGCCCCATGACCCAGCAGCTCATGGCAATGCCGAACACGGCGCCCACCCGCACACAGCGGACTAGTTGCTGGCCGCTGAGCCGGCGCAGCTGGCGGTGGGCGACCATGGCCAGCAGGCTTGCCGCCAGCAGGAAGCGCAGCGACATGAACAGCAGTGGTGGCATTGCCAGCACCGCCTCTCGGGAAAACATCCAGCTGATGGCGGCCAGCAGGGTGACCACCAGAAGCAGCAGGTCGGCTTTGTGAGCTTGGTTAACAGGCACTGAACAGGATTCGCATGGCAACAGAGCTGGCGATGGTAGCACAGGGCCTGTGCCGGGTAACGACTGTTCAGGCGACATAGATCAGGTCAAAGTAGACACGCATTATCCTGAGCGCGGGTTGATTCATGGTACAGACATTGATTCGGGTGAATCGCTTCAGGGCAGGACCGAGTTGCGAGTTGAAAGTAGCGAATAGATCAGAATCCGCATTGTTATATGCCTGTCGTTACTTTCAACTCGGTACTCGCAATGTGAAGAGCGCCAGCAGCGATAACAGCTGTTATGCCCGAGCGCTCCAAATTGTGCGTGGCCTTGAATAGGGTGTGGTGTTCGACGTTGAGGTAACAATGTTTGCAGCCTGGCGAAACTGGCGCGACAAGCGCCGGGTCAAGAAGATGGGGTATACCGAAGCAGAATGGGAAGCGGCGGTGGCCGACTGGCCGGTGTTGCAGCGGTATCAGGGCGATGAGCGGGCTCGACTGCGGGATCTGAGCTTTCGCTTTCTGGCGCGCAAGAGTGTCGCACCGGGGAACAACTTCGCCATTACCGATGCCATGTGTCTGCGTATCGCCACCATGGCCTGTGTGCCCATCCTGGAACTGGGGCTCGACTGGTATGACGGCTGGTATACGGTCATTCTCTATGAGGGAGATTTCATTCCCAATCGGCCCTGGCAGACTGAGGATGGTGTGGTCCATGCCAGTAGCCCGGTGCTGGCCGGTGAGGCCTGGCATCAGGGCCCGGTCATACTGTCATGGGAATCAGTGCTTGAAGCCGGGCAGGGCAGCAATGTGGTCATCCATGAGATGAGCCACAAACTCGATATGCGCCGTAACGGTGCCAATGGCGCGCCGCCGCTGCATCCGGGTATGAATCCGCGCCAGTGGCACGATACCTTCACGGCGGCCTGGGACCGGCTATTCGATGATTATGAACAGCATCGGCCCCTGTCTATCGATCCTTATGCACTGACCGGGCCGGGTGAGTTCTTTGCGGTTTGCAGTGAAGCCTTTTTCGAGGCGCCGGACTCGTTGCACCGGGACTGGCCGGATCTGTACCGGCTGCTGGCACAGTTTTACCGACAGGGAGAACAGCCATGAAATTTATCTTCGAAGTTCGGGTGAAACCGGGCTTTACCGTAGAGGAATATGCTCAGGGCTGGGTGGAAGCCAGTGAAATCATTCAGCAGACTCCGGGCGCACGGGGTACCTACCTGCACCGCAAGATCGGCGAACCGGACAAGGTGCTGGCCATTGCCCATTGGGACAGCAAGGCTCACCGTGATGCCAAGGACGACAGTCGCAGTGAAAAGGTAAAGGCGATTCTGGCGAAACACGCCAAGGTTTGCGAGGTTACGGTGATCGGGGAATTTGACGAACCGGAATGGCAGGTGCTGCCGGAATAGTCCGGTCCGCCGTAGGGGTGTCGGCCCTCACGTTTATAACGAAGCCGCTGTAGGAGTTCCGCTTGAGGGACGAACCACGCGTCAGCGTGGAAATCATCCGCAGAGTCTACCCCCGGATGCGGTCCGAAGCAGCAGAGCAACCGGGCTCACTTGAGTGACCAGGTGACACTCGCATCGCCTGCTTCCTCGCCAAGGCTCTGATTCGTCCCTCAAGCGGAGTTATTCGCTTCGCTCACCTTTCGGGTCGCACGGAAATACGTGCGTTACTCCGCTACGCTCGTTCCTAGAGTGGCTTCGTCGATGTCACGGATCGCGTCGCCAGCGACGCTCGTGGTGCCAGGTTGAGAGAAAGCAGTGTTCGCTTACAGGTATACGCATGGGGCACAGAGAGTGCCGGTAGCGGGACGTGGTAGATGTGAGGGGAAATAGGGCAGAAAGAAAAAAGCCGCCTTGCGGCGGCTTCCGGTGCCAGCTCAGTACTGCTGCTGGGCTTCTTCTTCCGGCAGGGTGATGTTCAGCTCGAGAATTTCGCAGCCTGAATCACGATCCACCTGCACATTCACGGCGTCTTCCCCCACGGGGACATACTTGCGTACCACCATCAGCAGCTCTTGCTGCAGCTGCGGCAGATAATCCGGGCCGCCACGCGTGGAGCGTTCGCGGGCCACAATGATCTGCAGGCGTTCCTTGGCCACTGATGCGGAAGTCTGCTTCTTGGGAAGCAGGTAACTGAAGATGCTCATCCCTTAGCCTCCAAAAAGACGGCCGAACAGACCTTTCTTGTTAACGTTGACGAAACGATGGGGCAGCTGGTCGCCCAGGAAGCGGGCTACCGCATCGCTGTACGCCTGACCGGCATCGGAATCGATATCGAGGATCACCGGGCTGCCGGAGTTACTGGCGTTCAGTACCGCCTGGGATTCAGGAATCACGCCGAGTAACTCGATGGCGAGAATTTCCTGCACATCCTCAACGGACAGCATCTGGCCGCTCTCTACGCGCTCCGGGGAGTAGCGGGTGAGCAGCAGACGGGCGGGGATATCCCCGTCACCTTGTTCGGCATGGCGGGTCTTGCTGGCCAGAATGCCGATGATGCGGTCGGAGTCACGCACACTGGAGACTTCCGGGTTGGTCACTACTACTGCCTCGTCGGCGAAGTAGGCGGCCATCAGGGCGCCTTTCTCGATGCCGGCCGGGCTGTCGCAGATGATGTAGTCCATCTTCATGTCATCGCGCAGGGCGTTGAGCACGCCTTCCACCCCTTCGGTGGTGAGAGCGTCCTTGTCACGGGTCTGGGACGCGGGAAGGATGAACAGATTGTCCACCTTCTTGTCCTTGATCAGCGCTTGTTTGATGTTGGCATCGCCACTGATCACGTTCACCAGGTCATAAACCACGCGGCGTTCACAACCCATGATCAGGTCCAGGTTGCGCAGGCCCACATCAAAATCAATGACAGTGGTTTTGAAACCGCGCAGGGCAAGGCCGGTGGCCAGCGCTGCACTGGTGGTGGTTTTGCCGACGCCACCCTTGCCGGATGTCACGACCACAATCTTCGTCACGCTCTTTCTCCTTACCTTCGTCTTTCTGTGGCGCTAGCTCAGCGCGGTAAATTGCATGGCGTCACCTTCCAGGGACAGATAGACAGCCCGGTTGCGGTGCGCTTCGGGCAGATCTTCGGCTACCCGGTAATGGCCGGCAATGGATACCAGTTCGGCATTCAGTTGCTGGCAGAAAATACGTGCGCTGCCGTCCCCGCGGACGCCGGCCAGGGCGCGGCCACGCAGTTTGCTGTAGACATGGATGTTGCCTTCCGCCATCAGCTCGGCGCCGGTACTCACCGGGGCCAGCACGATCAAATCGCCACGGCTGTAGACCTGCTGGCCGGATCGTACCGGTTGGTCCACCACCAGCGTCTCGATGCGCTGGGTGGCGGTGGGGACTTTTTCTGCTTCTACCTGTGGCGCGGGCTCGCTACGGCGCGGCACATCGCGGCCACCGGACAGACTCAGAGTACCCAAGCCAAGCATGGCGGCGGTATCGCTATCAATGCCGGTCGTGCGGGCCAGGGCCACCAGGTTCACGCCCAGGCTGCGCAGGGTGTCCACCGCGGCCATCAGGGCTACCGGGTCCACCTCCAGGTCCTGACTCACGTCAATCACCACCGGGGCTTCCTGCAGCCACTGGGCGGCATCTTCCAGCCGTTGGCTGACTTCCTGATGCAGCAGGTTGGCATCCAGGTTTTTCAGTTGCAGGACCGTCATCATCAGCATGCGGCCCTTGAACTCGAGAACGGTATTTTCTTCGACGACTACTGTCATTCCTGACCTGTTGTCCGAGGGGCAAAGGGCGAGTGGGAGTCTCTGGATAACTCCTTGCATACTCAGCGTGGCCTGGAGGGTGCAGCTGTTGTGTTTTGTCGCGACGGGCAGGGTGGGTTCCCTTTCCTAGCGGCAAAGCACAACAGATATGTCCTCCAGGTCTCGCCCTCCGGGGCGTACAGGCTGGCCCACACCCGTTGTTGCACTTTCTCGACAGGCAACCAGCATGCCTTCAAATGTGCGCCTAGATTGTGAGCCAGCCTGAAAGCCTGAGCATGTAAGGAGTTATTCAGAGACTCCCTGATACGCCGGGCCCAGGTGGGGCGTAATTTTGGCAAAGCCTAGACGAAAGCGGCGATCCGTAAAAGCGCCAAAAGGGTGATATGAATGTTAAATCTGCGTGATATGGGGATGACAGCGGAATAACTGGTGGAAAAAGCAGCGTTTTCACCGCTGACGTGGCTTTTTGTGAAACTGTGGACCGGTTGGCGACCTTGCCAATAATCTCCAGTACGAGGCTGCTGCTACGAAGCCGCTGTAGGAGCTATGCTTGCATGGCGAACCGCGCTTGCGCGGATATCGCCCGGAGGGCGATCAGGAATCTCAGAGCTCGACAGGTCTCTCCAGAAACGATGGCGGATAAATGTTGGCTTCTGCCGCCTCGCTGCGCTCGGTTCGCATGTCGTAGATCCCCCTTGGGGGACAAGCATAGCTCCTACGGGGGGCTTCGGAGTATAGGGGAAGGAAAAGCGGAGGGGCCTTGCGGCCGCCTCCGCCTGGGTGGGTCACATCATCGGCCGTTCTGCATGCACGTTGACGTCCTTCAGGTCCATATCGAAGGCGTCGGTGAGCAGGCAGTCGTAGCGCATGGCATCGTACTCGTTCACCGGGTCTACCTGATCGGCGTCGATAATGCCCTTACTGGCCGCGTCCTGGAGCTTTTCCAGGACACTGTTGCCTTCCAGTTGTCCCTTGCCGTCGGCTTTCAGGAACGCCAGGTAGGCCGGTTCCACTTCCAGCAGTTTGTTGAAGGTGGCTTCCACGCGACCGATAGCATCTGCCGGGTCCTGAGAGATATAGGCCGGCTCTGCCAGTGCATCGCGCACCGAGCTGGGCGCCATGATCATGTCACCCAGCGTGCGGATCTGGTCGTCGCTTGGGGCTTGGGCCTTGCAAGGGCGACCGAACGGGAAGAACAAGCCTTTCAACGCATACCCCACACCAAAGAAACCGAAGTTGCGGTAGAAGGCATCCAGCGCGTCATGGGCCTTGCTGAACGACCGGCGCAGCGCATAGCTGGCATGGGCGTCGTTGGCCTCGTCCCGTGGCAGGGTGGCGTGGTACTTGAGAATGGAACAGGCGATCAGCAACTGGCTGTGCACATCACCCAGCCGCGCGGAGAGCAGCTCACGACGTTTCAGATCGCCACCCAGCAGGGCCAATGCCATATCTGCAGTACTGGAAAGCACCGCACTATAGCGGTTCACCAGCCGATACCAGGGGGCACTGAAGGCGTCCGCATTGCCCGGTGCTTCGGACAGGTAGGGGCCGGCAATAGCCTGCATGATACCGCTACTGATATTGCCCAGGGTGTGGCCGGCATGGGAGAAGAACAGGGCGTCGAAATCCTGTAGACCCTGCTTCTTGTCTTCTGCCTGGATCGCCTGCAATTCGTCATACAGGTATGGATGGCAGCGCATGGCGCCCTGACCGAAGATCATCAGCGAGCGGGTGAGGATATTCGCCCCTTCCACGGTGATGGCGATGGGGGTGGACTGATAGGGCAGGGCCAGGAAGTTACGGGGGCCCAACTGAATACCGCGCCCGCCGGCGATGTCCATGCCGTGGTTAATCAGCTCACGCATCATTTCCGTGGCGTGGTACTTGGCCATGGCGGTGACCACTGAAGGCGCACCATCTTCCAGTGAACGGGTCACCAGGTGACGGTAGGCTTCCAGGGTGTAGCCAATGGCGGCTACTTCGGCAGAGGCTTCCTGCACGCCTTCGAACTGGCCTACCGCCGTGTTGAACTGGCGACGGATACGGGCGAAGGCACCGGTCATGCGGTAACCGACTTCGCCGCTGGCAGTGGCCAGGGCGGGCAGGGAGACACCGCGACCGGCACCCAGGCATTCAATCAGCATGCGCCAGCCACGACCGGCCATGTCTGGCCCGCCAATGATGGTATCCAGCGGTACGAACACATCCTTGCCGTTGATGGGGCCGTTCATGAACGGAGAGCCAGGGTAGTGGCGACGGCCGATTTCCACCCCGGGAGTGTCAGCAGGAATCAGCGCACAGGTGATTCCAAGCTCTTCCTTGTCGCCGAGCAGTTTCTCCGGGTCGTAGAGTTTGAAGGCCAGACCTACCACCGTGGCCACCGGAGCCAGGGTGATCCAGCGCTTGGCAAAGTTCAGGCGCATGCCCAACACTTCCTTGCCGTCGATCTTGCCTTTGCAGATAACCCCGGTATCGGGAATGGCGCCGGCATCAGAACCCGCTTCCGGGCCGGTCAGGCCGAAGCAGGGGATCTCGTCGCCCTTGGCCAGGCCGGGCAGCCAGCGGTCTTTTTGTTCCTGGGTGCCGTACTCGGCGAGCAGTTCACCGGGGCCCAAGGAGTTGGGGACCATGGCGGTAACGGCCGCGGTCAGTGAGCGCGTGGCAATCTTGCTCATGATGCGACTTTGGGCATAGGGGGAGAATGCCTTGCCGCCGTATTCCTTGGGGATGATCAGGCTGAAGAAGCCCTTGTGCTTGAGGAAATCCCAGACTTCCTCTGGCAGGTCTCTCAGCTCGTGGAAAATTTTCCACTCATCCAGCATGTCGCACAGTTCCTGGACCTCATTGTCCACAAAGGACTGCTCTTCATCGGTGAGGGTGGAAAACTGAATATGGGCGAATTTTTCCCAGTCCGGGCGACCGGAAAACAGGTCGGTCTCGAACCAGGTAGTACCGGCTTCAATGGCCTCGCGCTCGGTGTCGCCGATGGCGGGCATGACCTTGCCAAGAGCATTATAGACCGGCTTGCTGATGAACTTCTGGCGCAGATCAACGTGGTTGAGCAGAGCAACGCCGGCGGCCAGCAGGATCAGTGAAACCGGGTGAACCAGCCAGGGGGCCAGGAAGGCGCTCAACAGCCAGACAACTACAAAAACCGCGCTGCCGATGCCGCGACTGATGCGCTGATAGAACAAGGTCATCAGCGTGGCAATTAACACTACAATAGCCAACAGGCTAAGCATGGTGATCTCCTTTGCCGTGAACCCGAGCCTGTGAACTCAGGTAAATTTGAATACGGTCCAGCGTACTCATGTGTCATGTACATGGCGTGAAGCCTAATTGACTCAGCCTCTTTGAGTCTAACCCGTGAAAGTGATCAGTTGCACAGGATTTAACCGGATTTAATGGCGGTCATACCTTACAATTGTCACAGTTTTAGGGCTTTCAGGAGCAAGGCGTTGCAACCGAACAACTACATCATTGAAGCAACTGAACAGAACATTCAGCAAATTCTTGAGCAGTCCCGGCAGGTGCCGGTGATTGTGGATTTCTGGGCCAGCTGGTGTCAGCCCTGCCAACAGATGGCACCGATACTGGAGCGCCTGGTCAATGAGTACCAGGGCAAGGTGATCCTGGCCAAGGTCAATGCGGATGAGCAGCAAATGCTGGCAAGCCAGTTCGGGGTGCGCAGCCTGCCCAGCCTGAAACTGGTGTATCAGGGGCAATTGGTCAGCGAGCTGGATGGTGCCCAGACAGAAGGGGCGTTGCGCCAGTGGCTGGCCCCGGTGGTGGACCCGGAAGCTGCCGAGCAACAGCAGGAAGAAGGGTTTATCGAGCAGATCCGTATGGCCATCGACGCCGGCCATGGTGAGCAGGCGGAAGCTGCACTACGCCAGACCTTGCAGCAGAGCCCGGACAAGCACGCGATCCGGGCCATGCTGGTGGAGTTCTTGTTGGGTGAAGGACGTTTGGACGAGGCCCAGTCGGTGCTGGCGGAGGTCACCGAGGACGTGGAGCCATTACGGCCGTTCCGTGCCCGCTTTGCCCTGCTGGAAAAACTGGAGGGCGAGAGCCGTTCTCTGGCGGAGCTGCGTCAACGCATCAGCGATGAGCCGAACCCGGAAGATCTCTATGCCTTTGGTTTGCAGGCCGCGGCAGCCGGCCAGTTCCAGGCTGGCCTGGAGGCGTTGCTGCAACTGTTGAGTGAGCACCGGGATTTCCGCGATGGTATTGCCCGCAGCGCGCTGCTGGAAGTATTCGAATGCCTGCCCAAGGGTGACCCGCTGGCCAGCGAATACCGTCGCAAAATGTTCAATTACCTGTATTGATCTGCCGCCACGCTTTCCCCAGGCTGGGGAAAGCGTGGTATTTCCTTCCTTAATCCCTTCGTATGTCGATGCGCTGCGTCTTGCTGGTGCATATTGCTTTGCTGCTTTTTCTGAATTTTCCCTCGCTGCATCATCCTGGAATGCTTTAATGCATTAAATCTGTGCATCTGCGTGGTGCAACGGTTCTATTGTGGTGCACATTTGGGGTGTAATGCGGCCAAGTAACTGAAATTAAAAAGTAATATTACTGGCCTGATTCTTGTATGCCCTATGCCGGTGCAAACTTTTCGGCACGTATTGTGTTGGTGCATCAGAGATGCACGTGGATCAGGAGACAACCATGAAAATGCTGACAGCGGTGATCAAGCCGTTCAAAGCGGACGAAGTCCGCGATGCGCTGGCCCAGGTCGGGGTGCAGGGCATGACCATTACTGAAGTCAAAGGCTTTGGTCGCCAGAAGGGCCATACGGAGCTGTACCGGGGGGCCGAGTACGTGGTCGATTTCGTGCCCAAGGTAAAGCTGGAACTGGCGGTGCGTGAAGAGGACCTGGATCAGGCCATCGAAGCGATCATGAAGGCGGCGGGCACCGGCAAGATTGGTGACGGCAAGATCTTCGTCAGCGATCTGGAGCAGGTAATTCGTATCCGCACCGGTGAAACCGGCAACGAAGCTATTTAAGGGGGCGATGATGAAAAAACTGCTTGCTGTACTGTTAATGCTTCCATCCCTGGCCCTGGCCGATGGCCTGGATACCGGCGACACCGCCTGGATTCTGACGGCCACCGCGCTGGTGCTGTTCATGACCATTCCCGGCCTGAGCCTGTTCTATGGCGGCCTGGTGCGGAGTAAAAACGTACTATCCGTGTTGATGCAGTGTTTTGCCATTACCTGTGCGGTATCGCTGGTATGGCTGATCTGTGGTTACTCGCTGGCGTTCTCCGATGGCGGCAGCATGAATGCCTGGATCGGTGGTCTTGATCACGCGTTCTTTGCCGGTATCAGTAAAGACACTCTGGAAGGCACGCTGCCGAAAAGCCTGCACGGCCTGTTCCAGATGACTTTTGCCATTATTACTCCTGCGCTGATCGTGGGTGCTTTTGCCGAGCGCATGCGTTTCGGACCCATGCTGGCGTTCTCCGTGCTCTGGCTGCTGGGTGTGTATGTGCCCGTCTGCCACTGGGTGTGGGGCGGCGGCTGGCTGGCTGACCTAGGTCTGTATGACTTTGCTGGCGGCACCGTGGTGCACATCACTGCCGGTGTGGCGGCGCTGGTGGCGGCACTGGTGCTGGGTGGCCGAAAGGGTTTTCCCGGGCAAGGCATGATGCCGCATAACATGACCATGACCGTGACCGGTGCCGGCATGCTGTGGGTGGGCTGGTTCGGTTTCAACGGTGGCTCTGCACTGGCCGCCGGCGGCGACGCTGCCATGGCCATGCTGGTCACGCACATTTCCGCGGCGGCAGGCTCTCTGGCCTGGATCACCATGGAGTGGAAGAAGTTCGGCAAGCCCTCGGCACTGGGCATCGCCACCGGCATGGTGGCGGGTCTGGGTACCATTACCCCGGCATCCGGTTTTGTCGGGCCGGCAGCAGCGCTGGTGATTGGTCTGTCTGCAGGTGTGATCTGTTTCTACTCGGTCATCTTCATCAAGCACAAGCTGAAGATCGATGATTCCCTGGACGTGTTCCCGGTGCACGGTGTAGGCGGCATTCTCGGTACCCTGTTTGCCGGTATCTTTGCGTCCACGGAACTGGGGCTGTTCTCCGGTTACGGTTTTGCCAAGCCGGAATTCACCATGCTGGATCAGTTCGGGGTACAGGCATTGGGCGTGGTGGCCACGTTCGTTTATACCGCTGTGGTGACCTGGGTGTTGCTCAAGCTGGTTGGGTTGTTCTCGGAGCTGCGTGTGGACAGCGACGAAGAAACCCAGGGTCTGGATATTGCCCTGCACGAAGAGCGTGGTTACGACCTCTGATTACCACTGCATGACAACGACCCAAAAGCCCGGCCTTGCGCCGGGTTTTTTTGTCCCCGATAGACGCTTGTACGGCTATTGCCACCCTCTGGGCCTTTCTATAAGGTACGGGTAAGTTTCGAACGCTTGTTTGAATGGTGATGCCTGATTACACGGGGTGTCGAAGCCACAACGATAGGTTAAGGAGATATAAGAATGAGCCTGGAATTTTTGTCTGACGAGTGGTTTGCGAAAGTAAAAGAGATCCGTGACGGTGCCGGTGATGTGGAAACTCCGGCTGCCCTGGCAGATCTGGTAATCAACATCACTGTGTCCGGCGATGGTGGCGACAAGGAGATGGCGTTGGTCGGTGGCATGATCGAAGAAGGTCATCACGCTGACGCGCCGACTACCATGATCCTGCCGGCTGATCTGGCCAAGCGTATCTTCATCGAAGGTGACCAGTCCGCCGGTATGCAGGGCTTCATGAGTGGCCAGATCCGTATCGAAGGCGACATGAGCAAGCTGATGGCGCTGCAAACCGCCCAGCCTTCTGCTGACCAGGTTGCCCTGATGAAGCAGATCCAGGAAGTGACTGCCTGATATAACGACACTGTCGTTTATCTGGAGTCTTTCCCCAATGCCCGCCTTGTGCGGGCATTGTTGTTTCTAGCGTCAGACATCAGACGTGTGACGTTCCGCGTGATTCAGATTTTGCAGAGGCGTGGCCACGGCCACCAGGTGAACCGATACCTGATCCAGCCAGCCGTAGGCGCTGCGGCCACCACTATCCAGATAGGTGTGCAGGGAGTCCCGCCAGTGCTCCGCATGCAACGCCAGGCAAAGAGGTTGGCGGCGGATCGGATCCTTGGCCACGCAGATGTGCTCCGGCCCGGCTTTTTTCAGCAGGTCGCCGGGCAGTGAGGCGGGAGCCTTCACCAGATCGCAGGGCAGGCACAGGCAGAGCCCCTGGCTGGCATTCAGTGCTGCTTCCAGGCCGGCCATGGGCCCCTGAAACCCGTCACGTTCATCACTGACCACCTGGTCGGCCCAATGCCGGTAGGTGGCCTGATTCCGGTTGGCACTGATTACGATACGGGTCGGGGAGGGTGCCACGTGATCCAGCAGGTGAGCGATCAGCGGCTTGCCATCCAGCTCCACTAATCCCTTGTCGGCGCCGCCGACCCGTTTTCCCTGGCCGCCAGCCAGAATGATCAGGGTGTAGTCCATGGGGTGCCTCCGTTGGTGTGGGATGCCTGAGCACAGAAACCGTCCGTTGACGGGTTTTCCGCGTTGCGTGAGGCGTGCTGCTTGTGGCGTCTAATGCTATGCTCTGTGGCTTGCTTCCTTTCTGTCATCCTCAGGACATCGTGTGACCAGCGCCCGTAACCATCTTACCGATCTGACGCGCTTTGCGCCGCTTTTGCCGGGCTATCAGCCCCGTGAACCGCAACTGGCCATGGCGGACGCAGTGGATGCGGTGATCGGCACCGGTGGCACCCTGATGGTCGAAGCGGAAACCGGTACCGGCAAGACCCTGGCGTACCTGGTGCCGGCCCTGTTGTCGGAGGGGCCGACACTGGTGTCCACCGGCACCAAGAGTTTGCAAGATCAGCTTTTTTTCAAGGATGTGCCGCTGGTCAAGAAAGCTCTGGGGCTGCCGCGCAAGGTGGCGCTGTTGAAAGGGCGCGCCAATTATCTCTGTCCCTACCGGATGACCCTGCATCAGGAAGAGGCCCGTTTTCTGACTCGGGAAACCGCCGAGCAGTTGCAGATCGTCGCCCATTGGGCTGGTCGTACCAAAACCGGTGACATCGCCGAGCTGCAACAGATTCCCGAAGACGCGCCGGTATGGCCCTGGGTAACCAGTACTGCCGACAACTGTCTCGGCACAGATTGCCCCAACTATCAGGAATGCCCGCTGATGAAGGCCCGCAAGGAAGCCCAGGAAGCGGACCTGGTGGTGGTCAATCATCATCTTTTCTTTGCCGATGCGGCCTTGCGCGGTAACGGCTCGGCCTCGGAACTGCTGCCCAGTGCCAATACGGTGATCTTCGACGAGGCGCATCAGCTACCGGAAATCGCTGCCGCGTTTTTCGGCGATACCCTTAGCACCCGGCAGGTCCAGGAACTGGGTCGTGATAGTTTGTCTGAAGCCGGACAGACCGCTGCCGACCTGGCGCGCCTGAACCAGTTGATCGCAGCGGTGGAGAAGGGCTGCCTGGATCTGCGCCTGAGCCTGGGCGACGGCGAGCGTCGGGAGCCCTGGTCCGAGGTGGCGGAGAAAGAGACTGTCATCGAAGCGGGCGAGACCCTGCTAACGGCCCTGCGCGATCTGGAAATGTTCCTTGGCCCCCTGGCCAAGGCCAGCCGGGGAATGGAGGCCTGTGCCCGTCGTGCCAGCGAGCAAGTGGACTGCCTGGCGGCCTACCTGAAAGGGGAACAACCCAACCGAGTGTACTGGTTTGAAACCTTCAAACGGACTGTGGTGCTGCACAGTACGCCCCTGTCCGTGGCAGCCCAGCTGCGTGCCCAGCGCGAGCGTCAGCCGTGCAGCTGGGTGCTTACCTCGGCGACCCTGTCTGTGGGCGGGCGCTTTGAGCATATCCAGAAGCGCCTTGGCATGGACGCGGCTACCACCCTGCGGCTGGAAAGCCCGTTCGATTTCAAACGCCAGGCGGTGTTTTATGCCCCTGACGGCCTGCCGGCGCCGAACGATCCCGGCTATACCGCGGCGCTTTGCGATGCCATGGTGCCGGTCATCAATGCCGCCAAGGGTCGCACTTTTTTCCTTTTCACCAGTCACAGAGCATTACGGGAAGCGGCCCAGTTGCTACGCCCCCGTCTGGACTATCCGTTGCTGGTGCAAGGGGAGTCCGGTCGACGGGAGTTACTGGACAGCTTCCGGGAAAAAGGTAACGCGGTGCTGTTAGGCACCAGCAGTTTCTGGGAAGGCATTGATGTGCGTGGTGAGGCACTCAGTTGCGTGATTATTGATAAACTGCCGTTCGGCTCGCCGGGTGACCCGGTGGCGGCGGCACGCATTGAACATATCAATCGCAATGGTGGCAATGCCTTCCGCGATTATCAGTTGCCCCAGGCGGTGCTGGCATTGCGCCAGGGTGCCGGCCGACTGATTCGTGATCCCAAGGATACCGGCCTGTTGGTGGTGGCGGATCCCCGGCTGCTGACGCGCAGCTACGGAAAACTCTTTGTGAACAGTCTGCCCAACATGACCCGCACCCGGAAGCTGGACGTGGTACAACGGTTTTTCGATTACCTGGCCCGGCAGCAAGAAGGGCAGACAACGGAACAGATTGAATCATGACACGAATTCTGGCTCTGGAAACCGCCGGTGAAACCTGTTCGGTGGCCATCATGGATGGCGACGAGGTGCTCGAATATTTCGAGCAGGCGCCACGTCGTCAAACCGAACGGGTGCTGCCGATGGTGGAAGCACTGCTGGCGGAAGCGCAACTGTCGCTTCGCCAGCTGGACGGCATTGCCTTTGGCCATGGTCCCGGTGCCTTTACCGGTGTGCGGGTCGCGGCTGCGGTTACCCAGGGGCTGGCCTTTGCGGCGGACTTGCCGGTGATCGGGGTGTCTACTCTGGCGGCCTGTGCACTCAGCGCCCAGGAGACGACGCCACACCGGGATGTGATCGCGGTGTTCGATGCGCGTATGGGAGAGGTCTATCTGGGCGCCTATGCCTGTGAGGATAGCGTTGCCAGAACCGTGTTCGACGACGGCCTGTTTCACCCGGATACTTTGCCATCTCTGCCACAAAAAGACTGGATGATTATCGGCTCCGGGCTGGTCTATCGTGAGGCCCTTTGCCAGGCCTATGGCGCAAGTCACTGTGAGGCTGACGTGCATCCTCATGCGAAAGCGGTGGCGCAGCTGGCATTATCCGGTTTCCAGCGCGGGCAGGGTGTCAGTGCAGAACTGGCGCAGCCGGTCTATCTTCGTGATCAGGTAATTCAGGGAGCTGTACGATGATCAACTGGGACCTTCCCAATGTCCATGAACTGGCGGTGACTGTGCCGGCCGAAGCCATCGACGTGATGGGGCATGTGAACAACACCGAATATCTGCGTTTCATGGAGAAAATTGCCTGGGATCATACCGCCAGCCTTGGGTTGGGCTGGGATCTGTACCAGAAGCTCAACCGGGGCATGGTGGCCCGGCATACCGAAGTGGATTACCTGGCGCCGGCCTTTGAAGGTGAACACCTGAAGATCGGTACCTGGATCGTGGAAAACGACCAGCGCATCAGTATCACGCGCCGTTACCAGATTGTTCGCGAATCAGACGGGCGAACCCTGCTGCGCGGCCGCACCCGTTGGGTGTGTGTGGCACTGGATTCCGGTAAGCCCCGCCGCATGCCCCCGGAATTTTTGCAGGGTTACAAAATCACCGCCACAGAAGAGTAAAACGTTGCGATAGACGGGAATCGCGCTTCAAAGCGCTTCACCCGTCTTGATTATCGCCCCTCGCAACTCGTTCCCGTTACTGACGTTCCATTCAATAAGGACATTCCATGGATTGGTTCCAGGCCCTGGTGCTTGCCCTGATACAGGGACTTACCGAGTTTCTTCCCATTTCCAGTTCTGCCCATCTGATTCTGCCGTCTCAGGTACTGGGCTGGCCCGATCAGGGGCTGGCCTTTGATGTGGCCGTTCACCTGGGCACCCTGATGGCGGTGATGGCCTACTACCGCCGGGATCTTTTTGCCATGGTCGGCGGTGCCGGCAAAGCGGTGACCCAGCGCACCATGAACGACGACCTGAAACTGGGACTGCTGGTGGTGTTGGCTATCATTCCTGCGGTGGTGTTCGGCTTTCTTGGTGATGACTGGATTGAACGGGAGTTGCGTTCTGCACTGGTGATTGCCGTTACTACCCTGGTGTTTGGCGCGTTGCTGTGGGCTGCCGATGCGTTCGGCAAGCGCCAGTTCAGTCTGGTGCGATTGGGTGTGATCGGCGCCATTTTTATCGGCCTGGCCCAGGCTCTGGCACTGATTCCCGGTACCTCCCGTAGCGGTATTACCATCACGGCGGCACTGGCGCTGGGTTACAAGCGCGAGGACGCTGCCCGCTTTTCCTTTCTGCTTTCCATTCCAGTCATTCTTGGTGCGGGATTGCTCAAGACAAAGGATCTTGTCGAGCAGCAGGTAGCGGTGGACTGGGGACTGATGGCCCTGGGTGCGGTGGTCAGTGCGATTACGGCGTATCTGACCATTGTGTTCTTCATTCGTCTGCTTGAGCGCATCGGCATGCTGCCGTTTGTGGTGTACCGCCTGGTTCTTGGCGTTGCGCTACTGGCGTGGCTGGCCTGATTCCATGCTGGCTACGGTGCTGGGTCTGTTACCCGGGTGCCCTGACGGGCTTCCCGGTACGCCGGTAGAAGAGGCAGACAGAGCGGTGGAACTGGCCCTGCCGCTGGTGCTGGGCTGGCATGAGGAGCGCCTCAGCCTGTGGCGACCGCAAGGGCGGGAAACTCCCTTGAGCGTCAGCTTCAATGATGGCAAACAGGGCTACCGACTGACGGCGGAGCGGGTCCGCCACGAGCGGTTGATCAAGGCGCTGGGAAAACCCCGGGAAGAAACCTTTACTGTTCTGGATGCCACCGCTGGCCTGGGCCGGGATGCGGCCCTGATCGCCATGGCCGGGTTTCCGGTATTGCTGGCGGAACGCTCGCCGATTCTCCATGCCATGCTGGCTGATGGCTTGCGGCGGGCGCCTGCAGAGCTCGCTGCCGCCATGCAGTTGCTACCCTGCGCGGATGCTGGCGCGCACACCTTGCCGCCGCTACATGCGGTCTATCTTGATCCCATGTTTCCATCGCGGGACAAAAGTGCGGCGGTAAAAAAAGACCTGCAATGGCTTCAGCAATTGGCAGCCTATCCCGATCAGAACGAAGAAGCGGCGTTGCTGGAATGGGCGCTTGGTCTTGATCCGCATCGGGTGGTGGTCAAACGGCCCGGCAAGGCTGAACCGCTGGCAAAACGCAGCCCTCATCATCAGATTGCCGGCAAGGCTATTCGTTTTGATGTCTATGAGTAGCCCGAATCGCTGAGCAACTAGTCCATCCTGTAACGCATTCATGAATTGATCATAAAATAGACACAATGATGTCGCTTTGATAGCGTCAAAGGTGCACCTGATGTGTTGGTGTTAAGGAATGACACTTTAAGCATGAGGATAAGATAATGAATACCTTCCGTTTGCTTGCGTTGACTGCGGCATTGCCTCTGGTTTTGCCGGCATCTGCCATGGCCGATAACTACCTGCGGTTTGCCTATAGCCTTGCCGATTACGATGAACAAGATATGGATTTTACGGTTGCGAGTCCTTCAGACGAGACTCTGGCCATCGATGGGTACGATCCGGGTGGTACGGATTATCTTAGCGTAGCAGGTGGTACCTGGCTTTCCCCCAACTTGCGCGCAGAAGTTGCACTGGATTTCTCTCTGGCGTCCAAGGAAGACGATGGCGTTACCGTCAGCTCCGGCGGGGCTTCAGAGGCGGGGACGTTCGAGGCCAAGACCACCAGTCATCTTCTCATGATCAATGGCTACTACCACTTCATGAATGACCGTGGCACCGGGGCCTTTGACCCCTATGTAGGGGCGGGTATCGGTCTTGCCGATAACGAACTGGAGGATATGACCGTTTTCGTTAGTGGCGCATCTGCAACCATTGAAGACGGTGGCAGCACCGAATTTGCCTTCAAATTTGGTGGGGGTGTTGCCTACTGGCTCAGTGATGCGGCCTCCGTGGATTTCTCCATTTTCTATGTGGATGCCGGTACCGTGGAAAGTGGTGATACGGCCAATGGGGTTGGCGGTACGGTGGCACTGTCCCGGGAACTGGAAATGGATCTGGAGAGCATCAACTACAGCCTGGGTATTTCCATTGCCATCTAGCGGTTGGCTGTGTGCCCGGAAATAAAAATACCCGCCATTTGGCGGGTATTTTTTTGTCGGCTACGGTTGCCGGTCTCAGGAAGCAGAGGCAGAGGAGACCGGCTCCACCAGGTGCTCAATGTCTGTCACCCGCGTCACCCGTTGAATGGCGTCGCTGATATCCGGGCTGAGGATACGGCGGGCTTCATCGTCAAGCGATTCCAGTTTCTCGTCAAACACCAGGGCGCCGGCATCGTTCGTGGTGACCAGGCCGGTACCGTACAACTGGCTGATAAAGTTTTTCAGCACCACCTTGTCGAAAAATTCTGGAGAGTTGAACTCGTAGAGCAGCGACAGTCGTTGCGCGGTCTGGTGAGCCAGTTCCCCCAGCTGGTCGGCGGTGAGCATGCCTGAGCCGTACTGAACCAGCAGGCGAATGGTCAGATAGTAACGCTCCAGAGACGGCATGACCGTCTGGCCTAGATGGTCCAGCATGTCGGATTCATGGGTGTGGATAGGGGCGCCGTGCAGACAATGGTCTTCGCGGCTGATCAGCTGTTCCTTCTCCAGCACATCCACCGTCTTGCTGACCGCCCGGGACAGGTCGTCGCCATCCTGCCAGTGGAGATAGTATTCATTGCGCAGGAAGGGGTAGAGCAAATGCACCATGCTCTGCAGGGTGTCAATGCTGATAGAGCGAGCGTTCATCACCAGCGAGCAGATCAGACCGGGGAGAATAAACAGGTGCAGGCTGTTGTTGCGGACATAGGCCATCTGCAGGGCCGTTTTTTCATCGGTGGTGACCACATCGCCGAGCTTGTGCTCGATGCGCTCCAGGAACTCGTTGTCCAGCCCATACTGGATGATGGCTGAAGCATCATCCGTGGCGATGGAGGCGCTGTCACTGTAGGGAGCCTGTTTGAGCAGGGCGATGTAGAGGTTCAGCTGCTGGCGTAACTGGGCCACATCCATGGTGTGTTTGGGCGACGCGAGCAGGGCCAGGCTGAGCAGGTTGATCGGGTTGGCGACGGCGGCGGCATTGATGGATTCCACCACTTCCTGTCCGAGTTCATTGACCACATGCTTGAACCAGGCTGGGCTTTCATCGGCAGCCAGGTCTTCGCTGCGCCAGGCGGTGTGATGCTCGTCGAGGAAGTCCACCAGCTTGATGGGCTCACCGAAATTCACATGCACCTGACCGAAGTGACTGCGCAGCACCGCCAGGGATTTCATCAGCCCGCCGACAGATTCCTTCTGCTTTTTCTTGCCGTGCAGCTCGCCGATATAGGAGCCTGATTCGATCACTTTCTCATAGCCCACATAAACCGGCACAAAGGCAATCGGCTTGCGGGCATCACGCAGAAAGCTGCGCAGGGTCATGGCGAGCATACCGGTGCGCGGCTTCAACATTCGGCCGCTACGGCTGCGCCCACCTTCCACGAAGTACTCGATGGAGTAACCACGTACGGTGATGGTGTGCAGATACTCGCTGAAAACGGTGGCGTACAGGGGGTTGTCACGAAAGCTGCGGCGCATGAAGAAAGCACCGCCCCGTCGCAGGATAGTCCCGACGATGGGCATATTCAGGTTGATGCCGGCGGCGATGTGCGGGGGCACCAGGCCATTGCGGAATACCACAAATGACAGCAGCAGGTAGTCAATATGACTGCGGTGGCAGGGCACATAGATCACTTCGTGATCACCGGCTACCTTGGTCAGGTTGTCCATGTTGTATAACCTGACCCCGGCATAAAGCCGGTTCCAGACCCAGTTCAGAAACAACTCCAGAGAGCGAATGACTGTATGGGAGTAATCCGCGGCGATTTCCATGGCGTAATGGCGAGCCTTGGCTTCCATCTTCTCGATACTGGTTTCCTGGCGCTGGGCCTCTGCGCGGATGGCTTCCTGTACGGGGATGGAGTCCACCACGGTATTGGTGAGAGTGCGACGGTGAGACAGATCCGGGCCGATGGCGGCTTCCTGCTGACGGCGAAAATGCACACGCAGAATGCGGGAAGCCTTGCGCACGGTCTGTTCGTCCGTGGGGCACTGATCCACCAGGGTGCGCAGGGACATTGGCTTGCTGAAATGGACGTACAACTGCCGGCCTTGGGTGACGATGATAAAGAATTTCTTGATGAAACCCGCCGGCGACCAGTTGTCGGAAAACAGAATGCGCCACAGGGAACTTTCCTTTTCCGGACGGCGGCCCCAGAACACCGATACCGGCACCAGCTGTACATCGGCCTCGGGATTGGCGCGTAGTGCGCTGACCAGTTTTTCCAGCCGTGGCGGTGACACGGGGGTTCGCTGCCGGCCATTACTGAATTTGCGCCGGTACAGCTGGAAGTAACTATGGCTCAGGTGGCTTTTGCCCAGCGTTAACCCATGCAATGCAGATGCAAGGCCCAATTGTCGTGCGGATTGATCCGCTGCTGCTGCATCGGCGGCTGAGCGGTCACGCAGCACATAAACCACCGGGGTATTGGGGGCAAGTTGCAGTTCGTCAGGGTTGGAAGGCAGCGCGTTAGCACGTGTGCACAAACGCAGGAAAATGCGGATCAGGAAGAAGCCCAGGCGATCCAGGCCAAGCCAAGGTGTCATAGTCGGATTCAGTTAACTAGTGTGCCGCAAGTGTAGCGAAAGCCCCGGGCAGGGAACACCAGCGCATATTTCAATTTGTTTCAGAATTGCGTCTGCCAGTTCGTACTATGGTCCATTATATTCACGGGAACAAGTCAGGTAGCCTTGCTAGACTATTGGCAGTTTATTGATAAGTACTAAGGAGTTAACGGTGTCGACACCGCAAACGGGGATTTTTGATCGTAGTTATCAGCATCATCTGTTCTTCGAATTCTGCCTTGGCAGTGGCCAGGAGATGCAGGCAGTGAGAGCCGCATTGCGCCAGCTGAATTCGCTGAAAAGCGAAAAGACCCCGGTGTTGATGGCGTTCGGGCCAGCCCTCTGGGAGCAGTTGGATACCCGCTTCAGCTTTCCACCATTTTCCCTGGAGGGCCATGTGCCGGCAACCCAGGGGGATCTTTGGGTCTGGGTACAGGCGAAGGAGCGCGGCGATCTATTCGATGCCGGTATGCAGGTACGGGATGCAGTGGGCGAGCTGCTATCCACGCAACTGGAGCTGAACAGCTTTGTCTATCACGACATGCGCGACCTGACCGGTTTTGTCGATGGTATCGGCAACCCGACCGGCGACAAGGCAGAAAAGGCGGCCTTTATCGCCGAGCCGCATCCTGGTGCGGGCGGCAGTTGGGTGCTGACCCAGAAGTGGGTTCATGACCTGAAGAAATTCAACCAACTGCCGGTGAACGAACAGGAAAACGTGTTCGGCCGCACCAAGGAAGATGCGGTGGAGTTCGACGACGAGCGCATGCCGCCGGATGCCCACGTGGGCCGCACCGATGTGGACCGGGACGGTGTGCCCCAGAAAATGTGGCGTCGCTCTGTGCCCTACGGTGACAGCAGCGAGCATGGCCTGTATTTCCTGGCCTTCTGCTGCGAACTGGACCGCTACGACTACCTGCTGCGCCGCATGTACGGCATCGCCGACGACACCGTCAAAGACCGCCTGCTGAACTACACGCGCCCGGTGATGGGATCGTGGTGGTATGCGCCGGATCAGGAATGGCTTGATAAGATCAGTTGACAGTTGATAGTGGATAGTTGACAGCTACGCGAGGAATAACTGTTTTGACCTGAAACGCAAGAGGCCGCGCCCGTATACCGGGCGCGGCCTCTTGCGTTTCAATGACAGACAATCTGGATCGCGCAGCTGTCAACTTTCAACTGCTAACTGTCAACTGATTCAGTCCGTTTTCCATTTGGTAAACATCTTTTTCACCAGGAACGGGGTGAGCTTCAGTGAAGCACCTAGCATCTGGCCGATGCCTTTGGGGAAAACAAAGTGCAGGGCGTTCTTGATGCCGTTGTAGGTGGCTTCGTCGAAGGGGTACCAGAAGATGTTGCGCTTGGAGGGCAGGATATCCCAGTTGACGGCTTTGGCCTGGGTCATTTCCTCCAGGCCTTCCGGGCCGTGGGTGCGGCCGATGCCGGATTCCTTCCAGCCGCCCCAAGGGGTTTCGGACAGGCCGTGGCTGTAAAGATGATCATTGATGGTGGTGACGCCGGATTGCAGACGAGCAGCAATGGCGCGGCCACGCTTGTTGTTCTTGGTCCACACGGAGGAGGTTAGCGCCAGCTTGGATTCATTGGCCTTGCGGATGGCATCTTCTTCGTTAGCCACGCGTTGCACGGCAATCAAAGGCCCGAAGGTCTCATCACACATGGTGAGCATGTCGTCAGTCACATTGGTGAGCAGTGTAGCCGGGTGGAAGAAGCCGTTTTCCACGTTGCCTACCGGGCGGGACTGGGCTTCGATGCGGGCGCCCTTGGCCAGGGCATCTTCCAGATGCTGCTGCACGGTGCGCAGCTGACCGGCAGTGGTCAGGCTGCCGATATCCACATTGAAATCGTTGCAACCCACGCCATGACGCAACTGGCGGGTCTTCTTGGCGAGCAGATCCACGAATTGGTCGTAGACCGCGTCCACCACATACACTCTTTCCACGCCGCCACAGCTCTGGCCGGCATTCTGGTAACCGGCCCAGGCGGCACCATTGGTGGCTCGTTCCAGGTCAGCATCTTCCAGTACCAGCATGGGGTCGTTGCCACCCAGCTCCAGGGACACCGGGGTGAGGGTTTCGGCGGCTTGGGCCATCAGGGTCTTGCCGGCGGGGACGCTGCCGGTGAAGAACAGTTTGTCCACACCATTATCGAAAAAGCCGGTGGCCACTTTGGAACCGGAGCCGACGATATGATGGAACAGGCCTTCGGGTAACTCCCCGGCAGCGATGATCTGCTCGATGGCGCGGCCTACGGCCGGTGTGGCAGCAGCCACTTTCAGCAGCACGGCATTACCGGCCATCAGGCCCATGACAATTTCACCGAAGGGGATGGATAGCGGATAGTTCCAGGGGCTGATAATGCCCACTACACCCAGAGGAACACGTAGCATGTGGGTCTTCTTGTTGAAGAACAGGATGCTGCCGCCGGGACGGTTCTTTTCTTTCAGGTATTTTTCAGCGTTGTTCGCGTACCACTTGCAGGCCAGGGCACAGGGGAGCACTTCCGTGGCCAGGGCGTCGGTAAGGGTCTTGCCGTTACTCTCGCTGACGGTGCGAGCCAGGTCGTCGGCGCGGTCGACAATGTAGCTACGCATCATGGTGATATGGCGAGCCCGTTCCTTGAATGATTTGGCTGCCCAGATCGCCTGGGCTTCACGGGCTTTGGCCATGATCTCTGGCAACTTGGCCAGATCGGTTTCATTCAGCTCGGCCACGGCGGTGCCGGTGGCCGGGTTGGTGTCCAGGACGGTTTTGCTGTCGAGTTTTTCTTGCGCGGTCATGTGAGGAAGTCTCCATCACGGCAGGTCGTAAAGGTGGCCTGCGGGCTGTTCTGGGAGGGCCAGTGTCTGGCTCCGGGAAAGGCACATAGGTAAACACAGAGTAGACATTGTGGCCAGTGCTGTTCGGGCCGATTTCAGGCCGCGACGCCACGGCTTTGCTGCGCTTCCGTCAGCCGGAACGCCATGCGCTCGAAGGTGAGGGCAATGCGTTCCAGGGCGCCGGCAATCAGTTCGCGGTCGCGCTGAGCCAGGTTGCCAGCGTCGTCCATGTCCAGTTTGAGCCTTTCCGATTGTTGGCGAAAGCCCTCGTCGACGGTGCCACGGGAGCAGGCCTGATAGGCCGCAGCCAGGGCCAGCTGCCAGCGATCAGCGCTGTCGAGCAGGGCGGGTGGGGCATTGCTGCGCAGACGACTTTGAATCCACAGGGAAACCTGGCCCAGGTTCAGTCCGGTGAGGCCCAGGTCGGTGAAATGGCGCTGGGCTTCCGGCAGGGCCTTGTCACAGATGGTCAGCCAGCGCAGGCGGTCGGCCATGCGCGCGTTGAACCATTCTTCATTGATGTTGGCGGCACCTGATGTGGCCGCAGAGGGGTTGCCCATCAACGTCAGGTCGGTGGCGGTCTGGCGGATCAGCCGGCGGCGCAGGTTGGGGCCATTGGGTGGCGTAATCAGACGGAACATGAGGAAGGCGATGGCGATTCCCACGGTGATTGCCAGGCCGTTACTGGCCACCCGGGCCACGTCAAAATCCATGGCGTTGCCCGGCTGTACCAGAATGATATAGGGCGTGCAAAAGCCCAGCCCCAGTGGCAGGGTCAGGCGTTTACTGATGGCCAGCAGGCCGACAAAAAGAGGCGCGCCGAGAATCAGGATGAGCAGGGGAAAGTTGCCGTTATTGAGGGCCAACAGGGGCAGGGTGAAAAAAAGGGCTACCGGTGCGGCCAGCACGGAACTGAAGGTGGCCCGTTTCAGCACCTGATCCGGCTCTGGCAGACGTGCAAAGAGAATGGTGAACATGACCGGCATGATCATCAGCATGATGGCCATGGGGCTGGCAGTGCCGACCCAGAGCCCGGCAGCAAGGGCAAACACCAGCGCACTGCGCAGGCCCACGGCGGAGGCGATCTGTAGATCCCGGTAAGGACGCAGTCCTTGTGGTCGCAGTTGCACTTCATGGCTGAAATGCAGGGCACGGTTGGCCTCCAGAGCCAGAATCAGGTCCGATGTCAGGTTCTGACTGACCTGGAAGAAGCGCCGCTGCAGAGGCGGGGCATCCTCGGCTTGTTCGCCGCGAGCTTCGCGCAGCTGCTGTCGCAGGGCCTGGGCTTCTTTCATGGCCTGTTCGGCGGAAGGGGTTTCGCGCATGCGCTGGAATGCCGCCCGCAAGGCATCAAGCAGGTCGCGAAGGGCCGGGGTGAGCAGCTCGTCGTGGTTGCGCATCAGGCGCCCGATAACGCGGATGCGGGCCACCAGTGAAAGGGTTTTGTGGCAGATCACTGTGGCCGCCCGGGCCCGCCCCGGGCCATGGCTGCCCTCGTAGTGAACGGCGCTGCTGTCATCACTGAGTGCAAAAATACCCTGCAGTAGCGCATCCACCTGATTATGGCGTTTGGCATGGGTGCCCGATGGGTCCAGTTCCAGTTCCAGATAGGCCAGTGTCTGGTTGAGGGCGGTACGGGCATGCTCCTTGAGCAGACCGCTTACTCGCACTGGCCACAGTAAGCTGCTCACCAGGGTGGCGCAGACGGCGCCGAGAACGATCTCACTGACCCGGGCGTTGGCAATGTGGAAGATGCCCAGGCTGGAGGTATTGGCCGGGTCTGCGATGGCGAGCACCACAATGAGGGTGGCGGTGATGCCCGCCATGGCGAAACCGTAGATGAAATTGGCCTGGCGTACCCAGGCGGAGGCGCCAGCGTTAAGACCAATCCACAGGGTCAGTGCGCCAATGGCGAGGGCCGGGTAGGGGAGCAACCAGGCCAGGATCAGCAGTCCCATGGCGCCGCCAACCAGGGTGCCGCCGATCTGGCAGAAGCCTTTCTCGATCACCAGCCCGGTTTCCGGGCGCACTTGCAGGAACACGGCGGAGATCAGCGCCCAGTAGGGCCGGTCCAGTTGCAGCAGCATGGACAGATAGAGTGCCAGCGCCATGGCGATGACGCCCTTGGTGGCAAACAGGACAGACTGGCGGTCTGGAGTGAGCAGGACGGCCAGTCGCGGATCCAGTTTCATTGGTCGCTCTTGGTGTCCTGCTCGTGGAGGCGCACGGTGGCGGTCATGCCGGCGGCTAGCAGAATATCGTCGGGAATGTGGTCCAGTTCGATATGGACGGGAATGCGCTGGGCCAGCCGCACCCAATTGAAGGTCTGCTGGACCTGGGGCAGTAACTGGCCGTCGGTCTGGGTGTTGGCGTTGGCGATGGCCTGCCCCACGCTGGTGACCTTGCCGCGCAGTTTCCTGGCGCCGTTCATCAATACCACGGTGGCACGCTGGCCCACGTTCACCATGGGTAGTTTGGTTTCCTCGAAGTAGCCGGTGACATAGAAACTGCCGGCCTTGACCATGGACACTACCGGAGTGCCCTGATTAACGAAGTTTCCCTGCTGCAGGGTCAGGTTGACAATAGTGCCGTCTGCGGGAGCTTCCACACTGGTTCGCTCCAGGTTGATTCTGGCGCTGGCCAGTTCTGCCTCGGCGAGCGCTACATTGGCAGCGGCTAACTGCGCCTCGATACGGGCACTGTCCAGTTCTTCACGGCTGATGCTGTTGCCGGCGTGCAGGCGTTTGCGCCGTTCATATTGATGTTCAGCCAGGCGCAAAGATTCCTGCTCGTGGAGTAGCTGCGCTTCGGCCCGGGCCAGAGTGGCGCGGTAGCGGATATCATCGATACGGAACAGCGGATCGCCCTGTTCTACGGTCTGGTCATCACGAATGTGCAACTCACTTACCCAGCCGGACACATCCGGGGATAGCGTAATGATCTCGGCGCGCACCTTGCCGTCGCGGGTCCAGGGGGCATAGAGGTAATAATTCCACACCCAGTTGCCGGCCAGCAGGGCCAGAATGACCAGCACTACGGTGAGCAGAATGCGTAGCGGTTGTTGCATGAATTGTCCCTAACTCAGCGCTCTCAGGAAAAGGGCTACAAAGCAGATAAACAGTGACAGATAGACCCAGGCACTCTTCCAGAGTTGCTGATGCCAGCCCAGTTTGCGCAGCAGCAGGAAGGTCAACAGGGTGAGCACCATGCCCAGCAGCACGAACAGCACCATGGGGCTGATCAGCAGTCCGCCAACCGGAATTTCATGCAGCCACATCGTTGTTTCCCGGCAGTGTCATGTTAGCGAGCATGGTAACGGATAATTCAGGGCACCTGTAGGAGCACCGCTCGAGGTGCGAACCGCGCATCAGCAAGGACTGAAAAGGAGCTTCCTGGCTCGACAGGTTCAGAAAGACACTCGAAATGGTTTCCCTCGCCAGGGCTCGGGTTCGCACCTCGAGCGGTGCTCCTACAGGTGCCATAAGTAGAGGTCGGATTTAGCCTGTTTCCGCGCTACGGACATCCTCGGCAACGAGTACCGATTCACTGCATCAGCTTTTCGAGCAGGCGGGTGTAGATGCGGGTCAGTGTATCCAGCTCGCTGATGCTGGTGTGCTCGTCTACCTTGTGGATGGTGGCATTGGTGGGGCCCAGCTCCACTACCTGGCTGCCGGTGGGGGCGATAAAGCGCCCGTCACTGGTACCGCCGGCGGTGGACAGTTCCGTGTCGAGGCCGGTGACATCAAGGATGGCAGTAACGGCAGCGTCCACCAGGGCGCCGCGATCGGTGAGGAACGGCTGACCGGACAGGGTCCACTGCAGGTCGTAATCCAGGCCATGTTTGTCCAGGATAGCCTCGGTGCGCTCGCGCAGCAGGGCATCGGTCAGTTCCGTGGAGAAACGGAAATTGAAGATCACTTCGCAGGTGCCGGGGATCACATTGGTGGCCCCGGTGCCGGCGTTGATGTTGGAAATCTGGAAACTGGTGGCCGGGAAGAAATCGTTTCCTTGATCCCATTCGGTGCTGGCCAGCTCGGCCAGGGCTGGTGCCGCATCGTGGACCGGGTTGCGGGCCAGGTGCGGGTAGGCAACGTGCCCCTGAATGCCTTTTACGGTCAGGCGTGCACCGAGGGAGCCACGGCGACCATTCTTGATCACATCGCCCACGGTATTGGTGGAGGAGGGTTCGCCCACCAGGCAATAGTCGATGTGTTCATTGCGGGCCTGCAGATGCTCGACCACTTTGACGGTGCCGTTCACTGACGGGCCTTCTTCATCGGCGGTGATCAACAGCGCCAGGCTGCCGTTGTGGTCCGGATGCGCTGCCACAAAATCCTCAATGGCCACCATGATGGCGGCGATGGAGCCTTTCATGTCCGCGGTGCCACGCCCATAGAGCAGGTCACCTTCCTCGGTGGGCGTGAAAGGATCGTACTTCCATGCCGACACATCCCCGGTGGGGACCACGTCAGTGTGGCCGGCAAAGGCAAACACCGGCCCTTGGGTGCCACGCCGCGCCCACAGGTTTCGCACTTCCTCGAACCACAGGGTTTCGCACTGGAAACCAAGCGCTTCCAGTTTTTCGATCATCCAGTCCTGGCAGCCTTCGTCCTCGGGGGTAACGGAGGCGCGGCGGATGAGTTCTTTGGTGTAGTCGAGGGTGCGGGACATGGGTATTCCAGTATCGGTGATTCAAAGCCGCTGTAGGGGCACCTCTCGAGGTGCGAACCGGTCAGGGAAAATCCCGGTGGCTGGTTCGCACCTCGAGAGGTGCTCCTACAGAGATTACGCGGACACGCGGGTGTGAAGCATGCCGCTTGTTGCGTTAATTATGTTTATGCAGCTCTTCGTTCAGGGCAATGGCGCTCTTGTTGGTAAGGCACTGCACCGCACCGTTCGTGGTGTTGCGGCGGAACAGCAGGTCGGACTGGCCGGCCAGATCGCGGGCCTTGACGGTGTCCACGATCTCGCCCTTGTCGTCCAGTAGCTGCACCTTGGAGCCGGAGGTGATGTACAGGCCGGCTTCAATAGTGCAGCGGTCGCCCAGAGGAATGCCGGTGCCGGCGTTGGCGCCCAGCAGGCAGCCTTCGCCCAGGGAGATGATGATGTTGCCGCCGCCGGACAGGGTGCCCATGGTGGAGGCGCCGCCGCCAATGTCGGAGCCATTGCCCACGAACACGCCGGCGGAAATACGGCCTTCGATCATGCCCGGGCCTTCGGTGCCGGCGTTAAAATTGATAAAGCCTTCATGCATGATGGTGGTGCCTTCGCCCACGTAGGCGCCCAGACGGACCCGCGCGGTGTCGGCAATACGCACGCCCTTGGGCACTACGTAGTCGGTCATCTTGGGAAACTTGTCCACGCTGTTCACTTCCAGCACCTTGCCGTTAAGGCGAGCCATCAGCTGACGCTCAGGCAGTTCGTCCAGGTCCACGGCCCCTTCGTTGGTCCATGCCACATTGGGCAGCAGCGGGAACATACCGGACAGGTTAATACCGTGTGGCTTTGCCAAACGATGAGAAATCAGCTGCAGCTTCAGGTAGGCCTCGGGGGTGGACGCCGGCTCTGCATCGGTTTCCAGAACAGTGAGAACCACTGGGCGATCCGACTCCTGGAAGGCAACGGCATAGCTGGCTTCGTGCTCGAAGCCGGCTTCGCGCCATTCGCGGGCAATGTGCTGTACCTGACGGTGGGTCAGTTCGATGGCGGCATTACCACCTTCGTAACCGAGTTCTTCGCGAATGACTTCGACCAGTTTGTCATCCGGGTTGAGAGCTGGATCCGGATAAAACACTTCCAGCCAGTTGTCGTTGCGGTTCTTGGTGCCGCAGCCCAGGGCGATGGCGAAAAAGTTGCTCATGGTGTCCTCTCTTATGCGTCGGACGTCAGGCGCCTGACGTTTCTTAATTCAAAGTGTCTTTCCACTCGTCGGCCTTGAAACCGGCGAGGATGAAATTGTCGTTTTGCAGAATCGGGCGTTTGATGATGGACGGGTTATCGGTTGCCACGGTAATCGCCTTTTCTGTGTTCATGGATTCCTTGACAGCATCATCCAGCTTTTTCCAGGTGGTACCGCGTTTGTTGATCACGGTTTCCCAGCCCAGTGCTTCCAGCCACTGGCGAAGACGTTGCTCTGGCACGCCTTCCTTCTTGTAGTCATGGAAGTGATAGTCGATGCCGTTTTCATCCAGCCAGTTCATGGCTTTCTTCATGGTATCGCAGTTCTTGATACCGAAGATGGTCAATTCCATGTGTTTTCCTCTTCGAGCCTTTCCGTAGGAGCCTCGCTGGCGGTGCGATAGCCCATAACCTGAAAAGCGCTATTTACCACAGAGGGCACAGAGATCACTGAGGAAAAGACGGGTTTTACTCTGTGTGCTCTGTGCCCTCTGTGGTGAAATCGCTTTTGATCCTGGTTTTTGATCGCGCCGCCAGCGACGCTCCTACGGCGATGTTACAGCGTATCCAGTAACGCCTTGATGCGTTTCGCCCCTTCTACACACTCTTCCAGCGGAGCCACCAGAGCCATTCGTACCCGGTTCTTGCCCGGGTTTTTGCCATTCACTGTGCGTGACAGGTAGCGGCCGGGCAGTACGGTGACATTCTGCTCCGCTTGCAGGCGCCGGGCGAATTCCTCATCGGAAATCGGTGTTTTAGGCCACAGGTAGAAGCCCGCAGCCGGGGCGGATACCTTAAGAGGGCCGCCGAGAATGTCCAGTACCGCGTCGAATTTTTCCCGATAAAGGGCCCGGTTTTTTTCCACATGGCTTTCATCATTCCAGGCTGCGATGCTGGCCAGCTGATGATGAATAGGCATGGCGCAGCCGTGGTAGGTGCGGTAGCGCAGGAAACCCTTGAGGATTTCGCTGTCACCGGCCACAAAGCCGGAGCGCAGCCCCGGCAGGTTGGAGCGCTTGGACAGGGAGTGGAAGGCCACGCAGCGGCGATAGTCATCCCGGCCCAGTTCCGCACAGGCCTGCAGCAGGCCGGCGGGGGGCTTGTCCCGGTAGATTTCCGAATAACACTCGTCCGAGGCGATGACGAAATCATACTTGTCGGCCAGCTGTATCAGGGCCTTGAGCTGGGCCTTGGTAAGCGTGGCGCCAGTGGGGTTACCGGGAGTGCAGATAAACAGCAGCTGGGTACGAATCCAGGTGTCTTCGCTGACCGCGTCGAAATCCGGCTGCAGGCCAGTGTCGTCTGTGCAGGGCAGGTACATCGGCTCACCACCGGCGAGCAAGGTGGCGCCTTCATAAATCTGGTAGAACGGGTTGGGCATCAGTACCAGTGGCTGACGCTGACGGTCAATGACGGCCTGGGTAAAGGCAAACAGGGCCTCCCGGGTGCCGTTCACCGGCAGTACCTGGCTGCTGGCATCCACGCTGTTGAGGTGGAAGCGGCGCTTGAGCCAGGTGGCTATGGCGTCACTCAGTTCCGTAATGCCGGCGGTGGTCGGGTAGCGCGACAGCAGGGCTGAGTTGTCGCGCAGCACCTGTTGCACAAAGTCCGGCGAGGGGTGCTTGGGTTCGCCAATGGACAGGGCAATGGGCGACTTGTCCGAGGCGGGCAAATTCTTGAACAGGAGTTTCAGTTTTTCAAACGGGTAAGGGTGCAACCGTTCCAGATCTGGGTTCATAGGGTCAGGAGTTTCCGTTGTTCTTGTCGTCGAGCTCTTTGATGAGAGTTTCCTGCAGCTCCTGACACAGGGCCGGGTCGGAAACCGGGTCACCATCGAGATCGGTAATGAAGAAGACGTCTTCCACGCGCTCGCCGAGGGTGGCAATGCGGGCATTCTGCACCAGCAACTCGAAGCGCATGAAGATGCGGCCGATATGGGCGAGCAGGCCGGGGCGATCCAGGGTCTGGATATCCACGGCAGTGCGGTCGTTGACGATATCGTTGCTGATCAATACCTGGGTGGGCACATCGAAATGTTTGTGTCGACGAGGCATGCGCCGGCTCACCGTGGAGGAGAAGCGTTCCGGATGCTTCAGGGTCTCGGTGAGCGTCTTGCGAATCTGTTCGATGCGCGGCCAGTCCTCGCCAATGGGGGTGCCGTGCTCGTCCAATACGATATAGGTATCCAGGCTGAAGCCGTCGGCACTGGTAATGATGCGCGCGTCCATGATGGTCAGGCCCAGGGTATCCAGGGCGTTCACCGTCGCGCTGAACAGGTTGCGGGTGTCCGGGGTGTAGATAAAGATCTGCGAGCCGCCGGCCAGTACGCTCTGGCTGGATTCGCGGATCAGCACCAGCGGGTCTTCCGGGTCATCCCGGTCCAGCAGCGCTTCAGTATGCCAGGAAATATCCCGGGGCGTTTCGCGCAGAAAGTATTCGTCACCGATGTTCGCCCACAGGGATTCGATGGCTTTGGGGTCGTGATCCCGCTCGGTGAGCATTTTCATGGCGGCATCGCGGGTTTCGTCGATCCAGTCCTGTTTCTCCACCGGGTTGTTGAGGCCCCGGCGCAGGGCACGCTTGGTCTCGGTGTAGAGCTGACGGAGCAGGGAGGCGCGCCAGGAGTTCCACAGGGTGGGGTTGGTGGCGTTGATGTCGGCCACGGTCAGCACGTAGAGATAATCCAGGTGCACCAGGTCGCCAACCTTGCGGGCAAATTCGTAGACTACGTCCGGGTCGGAGATGTCCTTGCGCTGTGCGGTCACGCTCATGGTGAGATGATTTCTCACCAGCCAGGCCACCAGCTTGCCGTCCCAGGCGGTTAGCCCGTGGCGCTGGCAGAAGGCAATGGCATCTTCTGCGCCCAGCTCGGAATGGTCGCCGCCACGGCCCTTGGCAATATCGTGGTACAGGCCGGCGGCGTAGAGCAGTTCCGGTTTGGGCAGGCGGTAGAACACCTCGCTGGCCAGCGGGAATTCTTCGCGCAGGTCTTCATAGCGCAGCCGGCGCATGTTCTTGATCACCAGCAGGGTATGGGCATCCACGGTGTAGATGTGGAACAGGTCGTACTGCATCATGCCGATGATGCCGCCGAACTCCGGCAGGTATTTGCCGAGGATGCCGTAGCGTTTCATGCGTCGCAGTTGCGAGAATAGGGCATGGGGGCTGCGCAGCAACTGCATGAACAGGCCGGTATTTTCCGGATCATTGCGGAAGGCGTCGTTGATCTGTCGGCGGTTGTAAATCAGCGCTCGCACCGTGGAGGCGCGTATGCCTTTCAGTTCCGGGTTCTGGGCCATCAGCACGAAGGCTTCCAGCAGGGCGCTTGGGTGTTTCTCGAAGACTTGCGGGCTGGTTACTTCCAGGTAGTCGTTGCGCACCTGGAAGCGCCGATTCAGTGGCCGTACCTGGTCCGGCTTTTCGTTGTGCAGGATCACCTCATCGAACAGCTGCAGCAGCATTTCATTGAGCACCGACAGGGCCAGCGCCACCCGATAGAAGCCTTTCATGAAATGCTCTACCGCCAGGTTGGCGTCGGAATCCTCGTGGCCCAGACGGGTGGCGAGCTGGCGCTGATGATCAAATAGCAGCCGGTTTTCGTTGCGCTCGGTATGCACGTGTAGTTGCCAGCGTACTTCCCAGAGATAATCCAGGCACTTGCGCAGCACGCCATATTCTTCAGCGGTGAGAAAGCCCACATCTACCAGGGCTTCCAGGCTGTCGGCATTGAAGTGGCGTTTGGCCACCCAGGCGATCATCTGCACATCACGCAGGCCGCCGGGGGCATTTTTCAGATCCGGTTCAAGATTGTATTCGGTGTCATTGAAGCGCTTGTGCCGGGCTACCTGTTCCTGCCACTTGGCGGCGAAGAAGGCGGCGGAGTCCCACATGTGCTCGGGGCCGGTGCGCTCTTCCAGCTGAAGGCGAAGGGTGTCGCTGCCACCCAGAGTGCGCGCTTCCATAATATTGGTGGCAACGGTGATGTCTTCCCGGGCCAGATCCACGCATTCATCCAGAGTGCGCACTGCATGGCCGATTTCCAGGCCCATATCCCACAGGAACGCGACGAAACGCTCCAGGCAGTCGCGCAGGGTCTGATCCGGACTGTCGGCCATCAACACCAGCACGTCCACATCAGAACAGGGGTGAAGCTCGGCCCGGCCATAGCCGCCCACGGCCACCAGTGCCACGCCATCCCGGTCGGCGAGTCCGAACAGGGACCAAGCGGCAATCATCACCTGGTCCACCAGATCGGCCCGGGCGCGGACCAGTTCGGTAATGTCGGTGGAGGCAAAGGCCTGGTTGAGGCGCTCCTGACCCTGCTCCAGATACTGGCGGGCATACTGGCCCGGTTGGGCGCTTTCCTGGAGGGCCTCAAACAGTTGTTCCTGGGGCAGGGCAGGGGAGAAGGTCATGAATGTCCTGTGGTGGTGTTGCGGGCATGCCAGCGACCGTAACGGTAACTGGCAGGAAACCGGTTGGCGGCCCGTGTCAGTACAAATCGGTTTCTTCGCTGCGGGCGGTTAGAACTTCGTAACCATCGGCGGTTACCGCGATGGTGTGCTCCCACTGAGCAGACAATTTGCGATCCTTGGTGACCACGGTCCAGTTGTCCGGCAGCAGCTTGTTGGCCGCCTTGCCGGCATTGATCATGGGTTCAATGGTGAACACCATGCCTTCCTGCAATTCAAGACCCGTGCCAGGCTTGCCGTAATGCACCACCTGGGGCTCTTCATGGAATCCCTCGCCGATGCCGTGGCCGCAGTACTCGCGCACCACAGAGAAGCGTTCACCTTCGGCCATTTTCTGGATGCGGTGGCCGATATCGCCCAGGCGGACGCCGGGTTTGACCATGCGGATACCGGCCATCATGCACTCGCGGGTGGTTTCCACCAGCCGGCGGGCCAGTACGGAGGGCTCTCCCACATAAAACATCTTGGACGTGTCGCCGTGCCAGCCATCCTTGATCACGGTGACATCGATATTGACGATGTCGCCGTTTTTGAGAGCTTTACGGTCATTGGGAATGCCATGGCAGACCACGTGGTTCACCGAGGTGCAAACGGATTTGGGGAACGGAATGCGGCCCGGCGCGCCGCCATAGCCCAGACAGGCGGGGATGGCATGCTGCTTGTTGACGATATGGTCGTGACAGATGCGGTCCAGTTCCTCGGTGGTGACCCCCGCCTTGACGTGCTCGCCGATCATTTCCAGGACTTCGGCGGCCAGTTTGCCCGCTTCGCGCATTTTGGCGATCTGTTCGGGGGTTTTGATGACAACATTCATGAGACTTGAGGAAACTCCAGCTATTTCAGTGGGTTGAGCGGGTATGCGTCAGCACTCTCTGTGCTGCGAATGCGCCTTTGGCGTTGCCCGGAAAGGGCGCCTGTGGTATAAAGCGCGCGCTTTCCCGCTCACTGACGGCCCTGTGGCGCCAAGTGCCGCATTGTAACCGCCGTTGGGTGGGGAAGGAAATCACACATGCCCCGTCACATAGCTCCGGGTGCTGGTATTCCTGTTTAAGGGTGCTGGTTGGGTTTATGCGGGGGCGTGGAGGCCTAACCCAAAGTGGAGTATTAACAATGTCCAGCGTAACTATGCGCGATATGCTGAAGGCCGGTGTGCACTTCGGCCACCAGACCCGTTACTGGAACCCGAAGATGAATGCATACATCTTTGGCGCCCGTAACAAGATTCACATCATCAACCTGGAACAGACCCTGCCCCTGTTCAATGACGCCATGGCGTTTCTGAACAAGCTGGCTGCCAGCAACAACAAGATCCTGTTTGTTGGTACCAAGCGTGCAGCGCAGAAAGCAGTGAGCGAAGAAGCTCAGCGTTGCGGTATGCCCTACGTTGATCACCGTTGGTTGGGCGGCATGCTCACCAACTGGAAAACCATCCGTCAGTCCATCAAGCGGTATCGCGAGCTGGAAGCCCAGTTCCAGGACGGCACCTTTGACAAGCTGACCAAGAAAGAAGCGCTGATGCGCAAGCGTGAGATGGACAAGCTCGAGCGCTCCATCGGTGGTATCAAGGACATGGGCGGTCTGCCTGATGCCCTGTTCGTGATCGACGTGGATCACGAAGACATCGCCCTGCAGGAAGCCCGCAAGCTGGGTATTCCGGTTGTAGCGGTAGTGGACACCAACTCTAACCCCGATGGCGTGGATTACGTGATCCCGGGTAACGACGACGCTATCCGTGCTATTCAGCTGTACGTGACAGCGGCCGCCGACACCATCCTGGAAGGCAAGCAGTACGCCCAGAACCAGACCGGTGGTGAAAGCGAATTCGTCGAGGTAGCCGACGAGGCCCAAGGCGAGAAAGCCGAAGGTTGATCCGTCGAGGCAGGCCCCTGCGGCCTGCCTGTATTACCGAAACTTACCAAATTGAGAGGATAATCATGGCTGCTGTAACTGCTGCAATGGTTAAGGAGCTTCGTGAGCGCACCGGTCTTGGCATGATGGAGTGCAAGAAGGCGCTGGTGGAAGCGGATGGCGATATCGAAAAAGCCATTGATGATATGCGTAAGTCTGGCCAGGCCAAAGCGGCCAAGAAAGCCGGCCGTACCGCTGCGGAAGGCGGTGTCGTGGTTGCGACCAACGACGCCAACACCCTGGCTGTAATGGTGGAAATCAACTCGGAAACCGATTTCGTTGCTCGCGATGACAATTTCCTGGGTTTCTGCGACAAAGTCGCTGGCGCAGCACTGGCTGCTGGCGAAACCGACGCCGCCAAAATTGGCGAGTTGAAGCTGGAAGATGGCTCCACCGTTGAAGAAGCCCGTCAGGCGCTGGTTCAGAAAATCGGTGAGAACATCCAGATCCGTCGTGCTGCCAAGCTGGAAGCGGAAGGTGCCATTGGTGCTTACGTCCATGGCGGCCGTATCGGTGTCCTGGTAGCCCTGAAGGGTGGCGATGCCGAGCTGGGTAAAGATGTGGCCATGCATGTGGCTGCGGTTAACCCGATGGTGATCAGTGGTGATCAGGTTCCGGCGGAAGTGCTGGAAAAAGAGAAAGAGATCATCCGTGCCCAGCCTGATATGGAAGGCAAGCCGGCTGAGATCGTTGAGAAGATGCTCGGCGGCCGAATCAACAAGTACCTGAAAGAGGTTAGCTTGCTGGATCAGCCGTTCGTGAAAGATCCCAATACCTCTGTAGGTGCCCTGGTGAAGGGTGCTGGCGCCGAGATCGTCGCTTTCGAGCGTCTGGTTGTGGGCGAAGGTATTGAGAAAGAAGAAGTCGATTTTGCTGCCGAGGTTCAGGCTGCGGCCAAAGGCTGAGGTTGAGCACTGATCGATGACCAAAGAACGCCTTGCTGGCGAGATCAGCAGGGCGTTTTTTTCGCCTGTTGACCGGCTGTTACGGGCGATTCAGGGAAAAGCGCTTGCAACCATCGTGCGGGGCGGTACTGTGCTAGCAGGCCATATACCGACGCGGGATGAGTGCAGCGTAAAGGCCGGGCTGGCAGCTGCTGCCAGGCCGGTAACAGTGTAAAAGCGGGTATTCATGGGTGGCGCTTTCTTATGAGTGGTGGAGAACAAGACATGCCGACGAACAAGGAGCGCTCGCCGCGCTATAACCGGATTCTGCTCAAGCTGAGCGGTGAAGCGCTGGCGGGTGACGAGGGCTTCGGGATTGATCCCAAAGTGCTGGATGCGATTTCCCTGGAAATCGGTCAGCTCGTCGGTATCGGGGTCCAGGTGGGCCTGGTAGTGGGTGGTGGTAATCTGTTCCGCGGTGCGGCATTGCAGAGCGCGGGTCTTGACCGGGTGGCAGGTGACCATATGGGCATGCTGGCGACCGTGATGAACGGTCTGGCGCTGCGTGATGCACTGGAGCGGTCCAATATCCGCACTCGCCTGATGTCGGCGATCCCCATGAGCGGGGTGGTGGAGCATTATGACCACCGTAATGCCAATCGCCATCTCAAGAATGGTGAAGTGGTGATCTTCTGTGCCGGTACCGGCAACCCCTTCTTTACTACCGATTCCGCGGCGTGTCTGCGCGGTATCGAGATCAGTGCCGATGTGGTTCTCAAGGCCACCAAGGTGGACGGAGTCTATAGTGATGATCCGCAGAAAAACCCGGCGGCCATCAAATATGACACCTTGACCTATGACGAGGTGCTGGATAAAAAGCTCGGAGTCATGGATCTGACGGCTATCTGTCTGTGCCGCGATCACTCCATGCCTCTGCGTGTGTTTGATATGAACAAGAAGGGTGCGCTGCTGAACCTGATGCTGGGTGGCAGCGAAGGGACCCTGGTGGAAGCCGGGTAATCTGCGGCTGGCCGCTGTTGGAAGTTTTTGTTGTCCGCGCTGCGGACGTTGCATAACAAGGGTCTGGTTGGCGTCTCGAGGCTTTCCAGACTCTGCTGAAAAGAAAGGCGAGGAATAACGGTGATTGACGATATTCGCAAAGATGCAGAATCCCGCATGAAAAAGAGTCTGGCTGCGCTGGATACCGCGCTGAAGCGTGTGCGTACCGGTCGTGCCCACCCCAGCCTGCTGGACAATATCACGGTGGATTACTATGGCGCGGAGACGCCGCTGCAGCAGCTTGGCAATATCTCCGTGGAAGAGGGGCGCACCCTGACCATCTCTCCCTTCGACAAGAGTCTGATTCCGCAGATAGAGCGGGCCATCATGACCTCTGACCTGGGTCTGAACCCGTCTACTTCCGGTAGCCTGATCCGGCTACCGCTGCCGCCGTTGACCGAGGAAACCCGCCGGGACCTGGTCAAGGTGGTTCGAGCTGAAGCCGAGCAGGCACGGGTTTCCGTGCGCAGCGTTCGCCGTGATGCCAACAGTGACCTGAAGGAACTGCTCAAGGAAAAGGAAATTTCCGAGGACGAGGAGCGCCGCGGGGAAGAGCTTGTCCAGCAGCTTACCGACAAGATGGTGATTGAAGTGGATCGGGTCTTGAAAGAGAAGGAAGAGGAGTTGATGACCGTTTAGCACAACCGGTCATCATTCACGGATGCGGGCTGTGACCTGAATCCCTGACTTCATCGCGGCGCTTGACGTAAGCCTTTGTCGCCACAGAAAATTTGTCCTCAGTCGATCGTATTCCCTGATACGATACTTCTTCGGAAAATCCCCTGTGGCAACAAATTCTTGCGCCATGCGTCCACGCTGAAACCACGGATTCAGGTGCATGTCAGCCCGCTTTTTTGTTATTGGCGGATGCAGTATGGCCAGCGAAAACATCCACTCCAGTGCCCCGGACATCGATTCCCATCAAGGCGAACTGCCCCGGCACGTAGCCATTATCATGGACGGTAACAACCGCTGGGCCCGCAAGCAGGGTCTGCCCGGCGAAGAAGGGCATCGTGCCGGTGAAGCCACGGTGCAGACTATTATCCGCAGTGCGGCAGAGCGGGGTATCGAAGCGCTGACCCTGTTTGCCTTCAGCTCGGAGAATTGGCGCCGCCCGCAAGGGGAAGTGGATCACCTGATGGCGTTGTTCCTCAAGGCCTTGGGCGGTCGTGTGGAAGAGCTGCATGGCCATGGTGTGCGTATCCGTTTTATCGGTGATCGCAGTGCCTTTGCCGAGGACCTGCAGAAAGGCATGGCCGAAGCCGAGGCGCTGACCGGCGATAATTCTCGCATGACGGTGGTCATCGCAGTGAACTACGGCGGTCAGTGGGATATTGCCCAGGCAGCCCGTCAGCTGGCGATTCAGGTGGAGCAGGGTGGCATCACGTCCGATCAGATCACGGCCGAAGCCCTTGGCCAGCATGTGGCCATGGCCGATCTGCCTCTACCCGATCTGCTGATCCGCACTGGCGGTGACCAGCGCATCAGCAATTTTCTGCTGTGGCAACTGGCCTACAGCGAACTGTTTTTTTCCCCGCTGTTATGGCCTGATTTTAATGCGGACGCCTTTGCTGCCGCCTTGCAGGATTATGCCGGCCGCCAGCGTCGTTTTGGACGCTCAGGTGAAGAAGTGGCCGGATTGAAAGGAGAATAAGAATGCTGAAACTGCGCGTGATTACTGCGCTGATCCTGCTGCCCATTGTGTTGGGCGCCGTCTTCGGACTGGATCGTTTACCGTTTGCCCTGGTGGCAGGTGCGTTCTTCCTGACGGCAGGCTGGGAATGGGCGGCCATGATGGGCAAGGTGTCAGCCGCGGTTCGCAGCGGTTGGGTCATCGGTCTTGGTGTGGTGATGGCCCTGGCAGAGATCTATCGCCCGGCCTGGTTACTCAATGCTATTCCTGTCTGGTGGTTGCTGGCCCTGATTCTGGTTATCGGTTATCCGGGCAATGCCCGTGTCTGGTACCGCCCGGCCCTTATGGCAGTGGTCGGCTTGCTGTTACTGGTGCCTTCCTGGGCAGCGATCGTACAACTCCAGGACGACGGCGCGCTGGGTCTGGCGGGCCCCTGGGCACTGATGTTCATCCTGCTCTGGGTGTGGGCAGCAGATACCGGCGCCTATTTTGCTGGCCGAGCCTTCGGTAAACACAAGCTGGCGCCGCTGGTCAGCCCCGGCAAGACCATTGAAGGGCTCGCCGGTGGTGTGGCCCTGGCGCTGGCAGTGGTGGCTGGCGTCTATGCAGCCGGTCTTCTCGATGCCAAGTTGCTGCCACTGATGATTGTGGCGCTGTTGACGGTACTGGCTTCCGCTTTGGGTGACCTGTTCGAGAGCATGGTCAAGCGTGAGCGTGGCTTCAAGGACAGTGGCACCATCCTGCCCGGCCATGGCGGCATGCTGGATCGCATCGACAGTGTGACTGCGGCCCTACCCATCGCTCTGGCCGGCTTCAACTGGTTTTCCCTGCCGGGAGGCAGTCTGTGACACCTCCTGCCAGACAGCGTCTGACTATCCTGGGTGCCACTGGCAGTATCGGCCAGCAGACCCTGGATGTGGTGCGCCGGCATCCGGAACGCTATGAGGTGTTTGCCCTCACGGCCAGTTCCCGCTGGCAGCTGATGGCGGAGCTGTGCCAGACAGTCCGGCCCCGTTTTGCCGCCATGTCCGACCCGGCGGCGGCGGCGGCACTCAGGAACCATCTGGCTGAGGCCGGGTCTCAAGTTGAGGTATTATCCGGGCCCAAGGCCCTGGCGGATTTGGCGGCTCATCCGGATGCGGATACGGTGGTTGCGGCCATCGTCGGTGCGGCTGGTGTCAGGCCTACACTGGCGGCGGTGGAAGCCGGCAAGCGAGTGCTGTTGGCCAACAAGGAAGCCCTGGTGGTCACGGGTTCCTTGTTTATGGATGCGGTAAAGCGTCACGGTGCCACGCTGCTGCCACTGGATTCCGAACACAACGCCATCTTCCAGTGCTTGCCGGATGAGGGAGTCAATGCCGGCGTGGAGCGCCTCTTGCTCACGGCTTCCGGCGGCCCGTTCCGTGAATTCAGTACCGCCGATCTTGCGGCGGTGACGCCGGCGCAGGCGGTGAAACATCCAAACTGGGACATGGGCCCGAAGATATCGGTGGATTCCGCCACCCTGATGAACAAGGGCCTGGAATTCATCGAAGCCTGCTGGTTGTTCGATGTGTCCCCGGACATGATTGATGTGGTGGTGCACCCGCAGAGTGTGGTGCATTCCATGGTGGCCTACCGGGACGGCTCGGTACTGGCGCAACTGGGTACACCGGATATGAGAACGCCGATTGCCTGCGGCTTGTCGTGGCCGGAGCGGGTGGAATCCGGTGCCCAGCGCCTGGATTTTTCCGCCCTGATAGGACTGAACTTCGAGGCGCCGGATCTGCAGCGTTTTCCCTGCCTGGGGCTGGCGAGGAATGCCATGCGCGCCGGAGGCACTGCCACGGCGGTCTTGAATGCCGCCAATGAAGAGGCGGTTGCCGCCTTCCTGGCTGGCAAGCTGGACTTTATGGGCATTCCGGCGGTCGTGGAACTGACACTGGAAAAGCAGGCCTCACCCGCCTGTATGGATGTGGATGCTGTGATGGAAATCGACCGCCAGGCCCGTGAAATGGCCTGCCAACTGATCAAGGAACGCGGATGCTGACGCTTCTGGCTTTTGTTGTCACCATCGTCATTATTGTGGCCTTCCATGAATGGGGCCACTTTCTCGCCATGCGTGCTTTTGGCGTTCGCGTGCTGACTTTTTCTGTGGGCTTTGGCCCCAAGCTGTTCCGGTTCACTGACAAAAAAGGGACTGAATGGGTAATCAGCGGGATCCCTCTGGGGGGCTACGTAAAGCCACTGGATGCCCGTGAAGATGAAACTGCCGAAGGTGACCCGGGCGAGTTCTCCAGCAAACCGGCCTGGCAACGGGTGATCACCTATGCCGCTGGCCCGGTATTCAATTTCATTCTTGCCATGCTCATTTACTGGCTGCTGATGGTCGGTTTCGGCCAGAGTCGCATGCAGGCGGTGGTTGGGCCGGTGGCACCGGGGACGGTGGCGGAACAGGCCGGCTTTGCCCCCGGAGACCGCATTCTGGAGGCGGGTGGCACCGCTGTTGAGGGCTGGCGTCCTTTCTACAACGAATTGATTCTGCATCTGGGAGAAAAGGAAAAACTCCCGGTAACGGTAGCCACCGCATCCGGTGATACGGCGGTTCGCGAGCTGGATACGTCGCCCTGGTCTGCGGACCTGGAGAAGTTGCCACTGGATGCACTGGGTATCAGTCAGGCGGTGCTGATTGGCGAGGTTGTCGAGGGCAGCGCCGCAGATCAGGCAGGCTTGCTCGCCGGTGATCAGGTGATTGCACTGGACGGCGAGCCGGTCAGCGGCTGGCAGGCCTGGCAAGAAACCATCATGGCGTCTGCGAACCAGACTCTGGAGCTGACTGTGCTGCGAGACGGGGCAATGCGGCGTTTTGCTGCCACCCCGGAAACAGTGACTGAAGGAGAGCAGAGTTTCGGCCGTATTGGCGTAGCCATGGGCGGCATTTACCAGCAGCAATTCGGGGCGGGCGGTGCCATTGTGGCGGCCGCCGAACGTTTTGCTGAACAGAGCGAAGTGGTCTGGGCAAGCCTGGTAAAACTGGTGACGGGCAAGTTGTCCCTGGATAATCTGGGCGGCCCCATTACCATTGCGCAGGTGGCCGGGGAGAGCGCTTCCTATGGCATCGCCAGTTTTCTGGCGCTGCTGGCCTATCTGAGCATCACTCTCGGTATTATCAATCTTCTCCCGGTACCCATGCTGGACGGCGGCTGGATTTTCTTTGGAATCATTGAAATGATTCGCGGTCGCAGTTTACCGGAGCGGTTTATTATGGCCGCGCAAGGGGTAGGGCTGACGCTAGTGATCAGCTTTATGCTACTGGCCATTTACAACGACTTGGTGAAGCAGTTTTCATGATATTTGGGGACAAACTAAACCGCCCCCTGAAGGGCCTGTTGGCGGTAGCCTGCCTGTGTCTGGCTCCTTGGGTGAACGCGGAATCCTTGGTGCCGTTCAAGGTGCACGATGTACGCGTGGAAGGGCTTCAACGCCTGCCGGTGGCGCGGGTCTATGCGGAATTGCCGATTCAGGCAGGTGACACGGTGGACCGGGATCAGATCGTTGATGCGGTACAGCGTCTGTTTGCCACCGGCAACTTCGAGGATGTGCAACTGGGCCGTGATGGCGATGATCTGGTAGTGGTTGTGGCTGAGCGCCCCAGCATTGCCCGCATTGAACTATCCGGCAACAAGTCCATCGACGAGGAAAACCTGCGCAAGGGGCTCACTGAAGCCGGTCTTGCCGAAGGTGAAGTCTTCCAGCGCTCCACATTGCAGGCGATCGCCGGTGAGCTGGAGCGGCAATACGTTAGCCAGGGTCGTTATGGGGCCGATATCAAGACCGAATCTGTGCCGTTGCCTCGCAACCGGGTAGGACTCAAGATCGAGATCTACGAAGGTAAGGCCGCCCGTATTCGTGATATCAATATTGTCGGCAACGATCTGTTTGATGATGAAGAGTTGCTAAAGGATTTCGAGCTGAATTCCACCGGGTTCTGGTCCTTCATCAAGGGTGATGACAAATATTCCCGGCAGAAACTGAGTGGCGACCTGGAGCGGCTGCGCTCTTATTACCTTGATCGCGGCTACATCAATTTTTCCATCGAATCCACCCAGGTATCGGTGACTCCGGATCGTCGCAGTGTCTTCATCACGGTCAATGTGGCGGAAGGTGAGCAATACACCGTCAATGAGGTGAGCCTGGCAGGTGATCTGGTGGTGGGTGAGGAACAGCTCGAGCCGCTCTTGATCGTCAAGAAAGGGCAGGTCTTCAGTCAGCAGCTGGTGACCTACACCAATGACCTGCTCAAGCGCCGCCTTGGCAATGAGGGTTACACCTTTGCCGAGGTCAACGGCCGCGACCACAATGCCAATGATGAAGACAACACCGTCGACGTGACGTTCTACGTGGAGCCCGGGCGCAAGGTATACGTACGCCGTATCAACTTCAGCGGTAACGCTAAAACCGATGACGAAGTGCTGCGTCGTGAGCTGCGCCAGTTTGAACAGGCACCCGCAAATACCTCCCTGGTGGACCTGTCTCGACAGCGCTTGCAACGTCTGGGCTACTTCAGTGTGGTGGAAGCTGACACTCCCCGTGTGCCGAATTCTGAAGATCTGGTCGATGTGGAATACAAAGTGGAAGAGCAGCCTTCTGGCTCGATCGGCGCCAATGTGGGTTTTTCCGATGCCTCCGGGTTTATCTTTGGTGCCAATGTCACCCAGAACAACTGGCGTGGCTCCGGTAACCGGGTGTCTTTCGCACTGAGTCGTTCGGATATCCGGGATTCCTATAGCTTTTCCCACTACAACCCGTACTACACCCTGGATGGGGTGAGCCGTGGTTTCAGCCTGTTCTATTCCAAGATTGATTTTGATGAAACCTCTGTAGCCTCCTATGCGGCGGATCGTCTGGGCGGCTCGGTTACCTTCGGCTATCCGATTTCTGAATACTCACGGCTGAGTTTCGGCGGTACCTACGAGCAAACTGATATCACCACCGGTGATTTCGTGGCCGTGGATATTTTTAATTACTTGCAGGAAAAAGGTACCGAGTTCAACGAATACAAGTTCAATGCTTCTTTGCAGACCAGCACTCTCAACCGTGGCGTTTTACCAGATCGCGGTTGGTCCAGCAGCTTTGGGCTTGAAGTGGCTGTGCCGGGTTCTGATGTAGGCTTTTATAAGTTGAACTGGAACGGCCAAAAATACTTCCCGATCACCCAGCGCTGGACTCTTCGCACTCGAGCCGATGTCGCCTTTGGTGATGGTTATGGCGATGATTTAGTGTTGCCGTTTTTCGAGAATTATTATTCCGGCGGTATCGGTTCGGTACGGGGCTATGAATCGCGCTCCCTGGGTCCGCGTTCTGAAGGCCTGGCTTTTGCGAATAATTTTACAAGAGACCCGGATCCTGACCCCATCGGTGGCAACCTGCTCACCGAAGCCAGCCTGGAGCTGATCTTCCCGACGCCGTTTGCGCCGGAATCCCGAAGCGTGCGAACCTTCCTGTTCGCCGATGCGGGTAACGTGTTTGAAACCGAACGCAGTGACATTGTGGCCGACTTCGAAGCCACAGACCTGCGTACTTCCGTGGGGGTAGGCCTGACCTGGTTGACAGCGATTGGCCCGCTCAGTTTCAACCTCGCCAAGGCACTGAATGACCAGTCCGGCGATGATACGGAAGTTTTCCAATTTTCTCTGGGACAGACTTTTTAGGAGTTAATAATGATGAAAAAATGGATCGCTGCTTTTGTTGTAATGTTGCCGGCTCTGGCCATGGCTGAAAATCGTGTGGGTGTGATTGATCCCATCGGCGCCTTGCAGGCGGCTGATAACGTGAAATCCCGCATGACCGCACTGGAAAAAGAACTGGGTGCTGATGAGCAGCGTCTCAACAGCCTGCGTCAGGAAGTAGGAAAGATGCAGGAAAAAATGCAGAAAGAAGGCATGACCATGTCATCTGATCAGCAGGAGCAGATGCAGACTGAAGGTCAGCAGAAAATGATCGAAATCCAGAGTCTGCAGCGCAAACTGCAAAAGCGTGCCAACGATGCCCAGCGTGAACTGCTGCAGGAAATGGAACCTAAACTGCAAAGCGCCGTTGCCGAAGTGGCCAAGAAAGAAAACCTGGACCTGGTTGTCAGCGCTCAGGCAGTGATTTACACCAAGCCGGACCTGGATATCACTGAAGCGGTGACCAAACAACTGAACAAGATGAAGTAATGCTGACTCTCGGTGAACTGGCCCGGCAACTGGATGCCGAGCTGGTCGGAGATCCCGACCAGCCGGTAGACGGTCTGGGTACAATACAATCAGCCACGGACAGCCAGCTGACTTTTCTGGCTAATCCCCGTTATCGCAGCTTTCTGGAGCAGACGCAGGCAGCGGCGGTGCTGATACCCGAGTCCCAGCGGGAGTTCTGCCCGGTGGCGGCGCTGATCGTGAAAGATCCGTATCTGTCTTTTGCCCGAGCCAGTGCCTTTTTCGAAACCGCACCGGTAGCTACGCCGGGCATTCACCCCTCTGCCGTGGTGGATCCGCAGGCCCGGATTGCCGATTCTGCCTCCATCGGCCCCAATGCGGTGGTCGATGCCGGGGTAACGGTAGGCGAGGGGGCCGTGATCATGGCCAATTCCGTGGTGGGCGCCGGTTCGGTGATCGGAGATCAGTGCAAGATCTGGCCAAATGTTACAATTTATCATGGTGTGACACTGGGCCCGCGCACTATCATACATGCCAATTGCGTGATTGGCGGCGATGGTTTCGGCTTTGCCTTCAATGGCGGGGGCTGGACCAAGCTGCATCAGGTCGGCGGTGTTATCATCGGCGCCGATGTGGAAATAGGCGCCGGTACCACCGTGGATCGAGGCGCCATTGAAGACACTGTGATTGGTGATGGTGTGATTCTGGATAATCAGATCCAGGTCGCCCACAACGTGGTGATCGGGAACCATACGGCTATCGCGGGTAAAGCTGGTATTGCAGGTTCTGCCAAGATCGGTGCCTACTGTCTGATCGGTGGGGCTGCCGGCATTGCCGGGCACATCGAAGTCTGTGACAAGGTGCAGATACTGGCTATGTCACTGGTGTCGAGTTCCATCAAAGAGCCGGGTACTTATGGCTCAGCGTTACCCGTAGATACCCAGAGTCGCTATCGTAGAAATGTGGCTCGCTTCCGAAATCTTGATGATCTGGCTCGCCGCGTGCGCAAACTGGAACGTTCAAGCGATTAACGACCGCGTATTGCGGCACTTGCCTGTGTGGAACACATGATGATGGATATTCAGGCGGTCAGGGAATACCTGCCGCACCGTTACCCTTTTTTGCTGATTGACCGTGTTCTTGATGTGGAGCCCGGCAAGCGCATTGAGGCGATCAAGAACGTGAGCATCAACGAGCCCTTCTTTAATGGTCATTTTCCCCATGAACCGATCATGCCGGGTGTACTGATCATTGAGGCCATGGCACAGGCTGCTGGGATCCTCGGTTTTGTTACCGAGAACAAGAAACCTGGCGACGGTTTTATCTATTTGCTGGTTGGCACTGACCGCGCACGCTTCAAGCGTCGGGTTGTACCGGGTGACACGCTGCATCTTAGTGCCGAGTTCATCATGGCCAAACGCAATATCCTCAAGTTCGCCTGTGAGGCCAAGGTTGATGGCAAGATCGTCGCCAGTGCCGAGATGCTGGTGGCAGAACAGAAGGTCTGAGCCGGGGAGGCATAAGCCAGCGATTTTTGGCGTATACTCCCTGTATTTACAGAACATTAAAGCGAAAATTTCATGATACATCCGACCGCCCTTATCGATCCGGCCGCGGAGCTTGCAGAGGATGTGCAGGTAGGCCCTTACACGGTTATCGGACCTGATGTGAAAATTGGCTCAGGTACCGTTGTCGCCTCCCATGTGGTCATCAAGGGGCCGACCACCATTGGTAAGAATAACCATATCTTCCAGTTCGCGTCTGTTGGCGAGGATTGTCAGGATAAGAAATACAAGGGTGAGCCGACACGCTTGGAAATTGGTGATGATAACGTTATCCGTGAATCGGTAACGATCCACCGCGGTACCATCCAGGACAATTCTCTGACCCGCATCGGTAGCCGCAATCTGTTGATGGCCTATGTGCATATAGCCCATGACTGCATCGTTGGTGATGACTGTATTTTTGCCAACAACGCTTCAGTTGCTGGTCATGCGCAAGTTGGTAATGGTGTGATTCTCGGCGGTATGACTGGGGTTCATCAGTTCTGCAAGATAGGCGCTTACTCCATGACCTCCGGCTGCTCCTTCGTGCTGAAGGATATACCCGCCTATATCATGGTATCAGGTAACCCTGCCCAGGCGCGGAGCATGAACTTTGAAGGCATGAAGCGCCGAGGATGGTCTAAAGAGACCATCGCGTCCCTGCGAACTGCCTATAAGCTTATCTACCGCCAGGGGCTGACTCTGGAGCAGGCAGTGATCGAGCTTGAGGCAATGGACGCGTCGGATGAACTGCAGGCCCTTATTGACTCTCTCAAGGCATCCGAACGCGGCATCACCCGCTGAGATGGCAGCCAGCAAGGACGCTCCGCTTGTTGCCCTGATCGCCGGAGAAGCCTCCGGCGATATTCTTGGTGCAGGATTGATGCAGGCTTTGCAGGTTCGCTATCCGGGTGCCCGTTTTATCGGTGTAGGCGGCGAGGAAATGTCGGCTGCCGGTCTCTCCAGCCTGTTTCCCATGGAAAAGCTCTCGGTGATGGGAATCACCGAAGTTCTGGCTCACCTGCCGGAACTGTTGCGCCTGCGCAAACAACTGGTGAGCTTCCTGCTTGAAGAGCGCCCGGATGTGGTCATCGGCATTGATTCCCCGGACTTCACTCTCCCTATCGAACGGCGTCTCCACGCACAGGGTCTGAAAACCGTCCATTACGTGAGCCCTTCGGTGTGGGCATGGCGGCAGGGCCGGATCAAGGGCATCAAACGCAGCATCGATCTGATGCTCTGCTTGTTGCCGTTCGAAGCGCGCTTTTATGAGCAACATCAGGTGCCTGTGTCCTTTGTGGGCCACCCTCTGGCGGATCGTGTGCCACTGGAAACGGATACTCCGGCGGCGCGTGTCGAGCTTGGTCTGCCGGAAAGCGCCGACATTTTGGCAGTCCTGCCTGGTAGTCGTGGCGGGGAAGTGGGGCAGCTGATGCCTGCTTTCCTGGATGCCATGGTGGCCCTGCATGCTCAGCGGCCGGATCTGCATTTTGTGATTCCCGCAGCCAATGGCGCCCGCCGTGAACAGATTCAGGCACTGCTGGATACAGCAACGGATTTACCGGTCACCCTGGTGGATGGGCAAAGCCGTACCGTGATGGCAGCGGCGGATGTGATTCTGATGGCCTCCGGTACCGCTACCCTTGAGGGCTTGCTGGTGGGTAAACCTATGGTAGTGGGCTATCGGGTGGGTGCTATTACCTATGCCATCGCCAGTCGACTGGTGAAAAGCGAATTCGTGTCGCTGCCCAATCTGCTCTGTCGCGAACAAATGGTCCCCGAGCTGATCCAGGACGGCCTGACCACCGATGCCATTGTGCAGTCCGTGAGTCACTGGTTCGATTACCCGGATCAGGCTGATGCCCTCAAGTCCCGCTTCCGGGCGGTGCATGAACAGCTGCGTGGCGGTGCCAGTGAAAAGGCGGCGGATGCGGTCAACCAACTGCTGGAAGGTAGCTGATGGATCCGTTTTCCGAATACGCCTTGGCCGAGCCTTTCATTCCTTCCGTGTTTCGTTGGCAGCCGGGTATGCGGGTGGTCGGTGTGGATGAAGTCGGCCGCGGCCCCTTGGTGGGTGCGGTGGTAACCGCCGCGGTTGTGCTGGATCCTGCGCACCCGATACCCGGTCTGGCCGACTCAAAGAAAATCAGTGAAAAGAAAAGGTTGCAGCTTGAAGTTGAGATCAAGTCTCATGCTCTGGCCTGGTCGCTGGGGCGCGCTGAACCGGAAGAAATCGATGAGCTGAACATCTTCCACGCGACCTTGCTGGCCATGCAGCGTGCGGTACAGGCTTTGCCCCTTGACGTGCACGGCGTGCTGGTGGACGGTAACCGCGTCCCCGAGCTTGTCTGTCCGGCAGAGGCGGTGGTGAAGGGTGACGGTCGGGTACCGGCGATTTCTGCGGCCTCCATTCTGGCCAAGGTGGCTCGCGACCGTGAAATGCAGCAGCTTCACCAGCAACACCCCCAGTATGGTTTCGACCGCCACAAGGGTTACCCGACCAAGGTGCATCTGGCCGCGCTGGAACAACATGGTGCTCTGGCCCAACATCGCCGCTCCTTTGCGCCGGTGGCCAGAATTCTCGGTGCCCATGCCTGAGCTGGCACTGACCGGGACGGCTTGCCGAAACACGATACGAACACAGCAACACTGAGGAACACCCCATTGAGTGACCCCCGTTTTGTCCACCTGCGCCTGCACACCGATTATTCCCTGGTGGACGGGGTGGTGCGGGTCAAGGAACTGATCAAGACCTGTGCCAGCCAGGCCATCCCGGCGGTGGCCGTGACGGACGATTCCAACCTGTTCGCCATGATCAAGTTCTACTCCGCAGCCATGAATGCTGGAGTGAAGCCGTTGATGGGGGCGGATCTGTGGGTGGAAAGCGCCCATATCGAAGAGCCTGCAAAGTTGTCTTTCCTGGTACAGAACGAACAGGGCTACCAGAATCTGACGCTGCTGATCAGTCGCGCCTGGCAGACCAACCAGGACCGGGGCAGGGCCCTGGTCAAGCCAGAATGGCTGGAAGAGCTCCATGAGGGGTTAATCGTGCTGTCCGCGGCAAGCCAGGGCGAAGTGGGGCAGCTGTTGCTGGCCGAGAAAAACGACCTGGCACGGCAGCAGGCTCGCTGGCTGCAGTCTGTTTATGGTGATCGGGTGTATCTGGAAGTTCAGCGCACCTCCCGGCCGGGGGATGAGGATTGCCTGCACGCCACCGTGGCGCTGGCGACAGAACTGGCGATGCCAGTGGTGGCGACCAATGACGTACGTTTCATTCGCCGGGGGGATTTCGAGGCCCATGAGGCCCGCGTCTGCATCCACGATGGCAACACCCTGGAGGATCCCCGCCGGCCCAAGAAGTATTCCGAAGAGCAGTATCTGAAATCGGAAGATGAGATGGCGGCGCTGTTTTCCGATCTGCCGGAAGCGCTGGAAAACACCGTCGAAATCGCCCGCCGCTGTACTCTGGATATTCGCCTGGGCGAGAATTTTCTGCCGGACTTCCCGATTCCGGATGGCATGACCATCGAGCAATATTTCGAAAAGCTGTCCCGGGATGGGCTGGAAGATCGCCTTGAGGTATTGCTGGACAGAAATGACCCGGAGTACCCCAGCAAGCGTAAAGACTATGACGACCGGCTCAAGTTCGAGCTGGATATCATCAACCAGATGGGCTTTCCCGGTTACTTCCTGATTGTTGCCGACTTCATTCAATGGGGTAAGGACAACGAGGTGCCGGTAGGGCCGGGGCGGGGGTCCGGTGCTGGCTCGCTGGTGGCCTATGCCCTCAAGATTACCGATCTGGATCCCATTGGCTACGACCTGCTGTTCGAGCGTTTCCTTAACCCGGAACGGGTATCCATGCCTGACTTCGATGTGGATTTCTGCATGGAGAAGCGTGACCGGGTAATCAACTACGTGGCCGACAAGTACGGCCGTGATGCGGTGAGCCAGATCATCACCTTCGGCACCATGGCCGCCAAGGCGGTGGTGCGCGATGTGGCGCGGGTCCAGGGCAAGCCCTATGGCCTGGCAGACCGGCTCTCCAAGATGATTCCGCCCACCCCGGGGATGACCCTGGAGAAGGCGTTTGAGCAGGAAGAAACCCTGCGCGAGTTCCTGGAAAGCGACGAGAACTCCGACAAGGATTCCGCCAACGAAATCTGGGAAATGGCGCTGAAACTGGAAGGCCTGACCCGAAACGTGGGCAAGCACGCCGGGGGTGTGGTGATTGCACCGGGCAAGCTGACGGATTTCGCGCCGCTCTATTGCGAGGAAGACGGCACCAATCTGGTGACCCAGTACGACAAGGACGATGTGGAATCCGCCGGGCTGGTGAAGTTCGACTTTCTCGGCCTGAAGACCCTGACCATCATTGACTGGGCGGTGAAGGCAGCCAACGTCAAGCGTCAGCGGGAAGGGCTGGATGATCTCGACATCGACCATATCCCGCTGAATGATTCGCCCAGTTTCGACCTGCTCAAGAAGGGGGATACCACCGCGGTATTCCAGCTGGAAAGTCAGGGCATGAAGGAGCTGATCAAGAAGCTCAAGCCCGATGTCTTTGAAGACATCATCGCCCTGGTGGCCCTGTACCGTCCGGGGCCGCTGGAATCAGGCATGGTAGACAACTTCGTTAACCGCAAACACGGTCGCGAGCCACTGGCCTACCCGGACCCGCAGTACCAGCACGAATGGCTGGAGCCGATTCTCAAGCCGTCCTACGGGGTCATCCTGTATCAGGAGCAGGTGATGCAGATCGCCCAGGAGCTGGCTGGCTACACCCTGGGGGGTGCGGACATGCTGCGTCGGGCCATGGGCAAGAAAAAGCCGGAAGAAATGGCCAAGCAACGGGTCATCTTTGAAGAGGGCGCCAAGGGCAAGGGCGTTGATCCGGACCTGGCCATGAAGATCTTCGACCTGGTGGAAAAATTCGCCGGTTACGGTTTCAACAAGTCTCACTCGGCTGCCTATGCGCTGGTGGCCTACCAGACTGCCTGGCTGAAGGCGCATTATCCGGCGGAATTCATGGCCGCCACCATCTCGGCGGATATGCAAAACACGGACAAGGTGGTGACCTTCATCGATGAGTGCAAGACCATGGGCTTGCAGGTGTTGCCACCGGATGTGAACTCCTGCGGTTACCGTTTTACGGTGAACCCGGAAGGCGACATCGTTTACGGTCTGGGCGCCATCAAGGGGCTGGGCGAGGGGCCCATCGAGGCTATCGTGTCCGCCCGCGCCGACGGAGGTGGCTTCAAGGACCTGTTCGATTTTTGCCGTCGTATCGATCTGAAGAAAATCAACCGTCGCTCCCTGGAAGCCATGGTGCGAGCCGGGGTGCTGGACAACCTGGGGCCGCCTTCCTCTGATAAACGATCCAGCTTCCATGACCGCGCCACGATCCTGGCTACCTTGCCGGATGCCATCGCCGCCGCCGACCAAGATGCCCGTAATGAGGCTGCCGGCATCATGGATATGTTTGGTGCCGTGGACGAGAGTCCGGCCACGGCAGTGGAATGGAAACCGGCCCGGTCCTGGAATGACGACACCCGCCTTAACGGCGAGCGTGACACCCTGGGGCTGTTCCTCACCGGCCATCCCATTGATCAGTATGAGAACGAAGTGCGCCAGTTTGTCTCCGCCCGGCTCAACTCGCTGCTACCCACGGGTAAAGGTGAAGCGGCAACGGTGGCCGGCCTTGTGGTGGCCTTGCGTATCACCCGCAGCAAGCGCAGCGGCGAGCGTATGGCATTCGTGACCCTGGATGACAAGACCGGGCGGGTAGAAGTCTCCGTGTTCGGCAAGACCTTTGCCGAGTACGGAGACCTTGTGCAAAAGGATGCGTTGCTGATCTTCAAAGGCGGTGTCCGCAACGACGATTACACCGGCGGGTTCAACCTGATTGCCGATGAAATCATGGATATGCGCCAGGCCCGGGAAACTTTCGCCCGCCGCCTGCGCGTGGCCGTGCCGGTATCCGAAGAACTGCCCCGACGCCTGCAACAGACGCTGGCCCCATACCAGGGGGGAAGTACCCCGGTGCTGCTGGATCTGGACCACCCCATCGCTGCCGCCAGTTTCTGGATGGGCGAGGCCTGGAAAATCAGCCCCCACGAGTCCCTGGTAGAGGAGCTGCGGGTGCAGTTCGGCGAAGATGCGGTGCGGATGGAGTATTGATAGCGGCTTCTAGCTACGAGCCCTCTAACTACGAGCTAAAAGCTGGTGGCTGATTTCCTTGAAACAGTTTGCAACCTAGCCGTGCGCTTCGCGTCTCGACCTTGTCATCCGGTTACGGCTACACTTGTGCAGGCCAATTCCGGCGGGATCAGGGATGACGATTTCGCCATCCATGCGCCAGACAGGGCGATTTTTCCCGGCGTTGCCAGCAAAACACCATAAACAGGCTCAGAGATATGAACCCGAACTTCCTCGAATTTGAACAACCCATCGCAGATCTGGAAGCGAAGATCGAGGAATTACGATTGGTAGGCAGTGGTAGTGAGGTCAACATTTCCGAGGAAGTGGCCAAGCTGCAGGAAAAGAGCATTTCGCTTACCGAGAACATTTTCAGCAACCTCAGTGCCTGGCAGATCTCGCAACTGGCCCGTCACCCCAAACGGCCTTACATGCTGGATTACATCAAGCGGATTTTCGCTGATTTTGATGAACTGCACGGGGATCGGGCCTTTGCCGACGACCCGGCCATCGTTGGTGGCATTACCCGCCTGAACGATCAGCCGGTGATGGTGATCGGTCATCAGAAAGGCCGCGAAGTGAAGGAGAAGGTGCGTCGTAATTTCGGTATGCCCAAGCCGGAAGGCTATCGCAAAGCCTTGCGCCTGATGGAAATGGCCGAGCGCTTCCGGATGCCGATTCTCACCTTTATCGATACTCCCGGGGCATTTCCGGGAATTGATGCGGAAGAGCGTGGCCAGTCCGAGGCCATTGCCCGCAACCTGCGTGTCATGTCTCAGCTGAAAGTACCGATCATCGCCACCGTGGTAGGTGAGGGCGGCTCTGGCGGGGCGCTGGCCATCGGTGTCTGTGATCATCTGCAGATGCTGGAATTCTCCACCTATTCGGTGATCTCCCCGGAAGGTTGTGCCTCTATTCTCTGGCGCAGCGCCGACAAGGCCCCGGAAGCGGCGGCGGCCATGGGCCTCACCGCTGGCCGACTCCACGAACTGGGCATCGTCGACCAGGTGATCAAGGAGCCACTGGGTGGCGCTCACCGTGATTATGAACAGGCGGCGGATGCCATCCGCAAGGCGCTGGTCAAGCAACTCGATGAGCTCAAGGCTCTTGAGGTTGAGGCACTGGTGGAGCGTCGCTACGACCGGCTGATGAGCTACGGCAACGTGGTCAGCGCTACCGCCGACGAATAACCGCTTGCCGGCCGTCCTCTAGCCGCCAGTCACGATGCTGTGGGAAGCTAGGCTTGCATGGCGAAGGCGGCAGCGCCTTTTTGCTCAAACCCGGTCCCGGCAAGCGTGATAATCTGATTCCCCATGGCAAACCCACCCCTGATTTCTGATCTGGCACAGCAGGCCCCACCGGGGCCGTTGTTGCTTGCCTTCAGTGGCGGCCTGGATTCCACCGTATTACTGCACCTGCTGGTGGAAGCCGGCCTTGGTCCTCGCCTGCGGGTGGTCCATATCAATCATCAACTACAGCCTGACAGCGGCGACTGGGCGGAACATTGCCAGCAGATCGTCGCCGGTCTGGAATTGCCCTGTGAGGTAATCGCGGTGCAGGTGGAGGCGGGCAAGGGGATTGAAGCTGGCGCCCGCCAGGCGCGCTACCATGCCCTGTTTGCTGATGCCCACCGGGATGGCGCCACCGTCATTACCGCCCACCACCGCGATGATCAGGCCGAGACCCTGCTGCTGCGCTTGCTGCGTGGTGCGGGCGTGCAAGGGCTTGCCGCCATGCGTGGCCTGGATCATCGCCAGGAAATAGCCGTATGGCGACCCCTGTTGGACCAGCCCAGATCTGTGTTGGAGCGCCATGCCCATGAGCAGGGCCTGCAGTGGCAGGATGATCCCAGCAACCAGGATCAATCCCTGCGCCGTAACTATTTGCGCCACAGCATTTTACCGGCCCTGCGCCAGCGCTGGCGTGGGGCCGACGAAATCCTGGCCCGCACTGCCCAGCACATGGGGGATGCCCGTGAGTTGCTGGACGAAAGGGCGCAGCAGGATGCCGACGCCTGTGGGGTCAGTTCCCAACGGTTTCCACTACCCGGGCTGGCAGCATTAGGCCCGCCCCGGCAACGTAACCTGTTGCGCTGGTGGCTTCATCGTCGCGGTGCCAGTGCGCCCAGCGCGGCCGTGCTGGCTGAGTTACTGGCGCTGCAGGATGCCGCTCAGGACAGTCAGGCCAGGGTGGAGTGGGGGAACTGGGCTGTGCGCTTGTTTCAGGGGGCGCTGTACTTGCTTCCCCGTCACGCTTTGGCGCCCTGGCAGGGCGAGTTGCTCTGGTCGGCGGACTCGCCCCCGCCCACGCTGCCATTCTGGCGATTGGCGACTATGGCCGAGGAGGGCGGGGTAAGCCTGATGCGTCCTCCTGGTGATCTCACTCTGCGTCCCTTCACCGGCGGCGCCCGTCTGTTGCGTAATGGCATGCACCAGCGCATCAAGGAACTGTGGCGAGCGGCCGGCGTGCCCCCCTGGCAGCGTCATCAGTGGCCACTGTTATACCGGGGCGAGACGCTGGTATCGGTGCCGCTGGTGGGGCTGGCGGATGGCGAAGAGGCTGCGAGTTGTGAGGAATGGTTTTTGTTGCCGCACTCTTCCTAGTCACGTGAAGGGATGCTGTTACTGTCGGTGGACCCTGTGGAAAGATAGGAGGCAGTAGGAACGAGAGCATCGTAAGCCTGTATCCTCCACTTGAATACCGATAGAGCCGAATTTTGGCCAATATCCTACGGGTTTGATCTACGCTGACTGATATAGACGGGGATTTTGGCTCTGTACCCTGAGGTCTTGGACCTGCAAGGAGGCAGCCATGACCTCTGCCTTCTTGCTCTGAACTTCCGCCTGACTACCGAAGAGCCCTCATGCAAGACGTGCAACAATTACTGCAACAGACATTCAATCTCCAGACCTTCCGGCCCGGCCAGCAGGCTGTCATCGACGCGCTACTGGCTGGCCGCTCGGCGCTGGCGGTGTTTCCGACTGGCGGCGGCAAGAGCCTGTGTTATCAGTTGCCGGCATTGATGCTGGATGGGTTGACGCTGGTGGTGTCGCCGTTGATTGCACTGATGAAGGATCAGGTGGACCAGCTTAATCGTTTGAATATTCCGGCGGCACGACTGGATTCCAGTGTGGATGCCGGAGAATTGCAGGCCATCTATCAAGGGCTCGACGATGGCAGCATCAAGCTGCTTTATGTAGCGCCGGAGCGTCTCGCCAATGAGCGTTTCCTGGCCCGGTTGAAACGCCTATCTATCAGTATGATGGCAGTGGATGAGGCGCACTGTGTCTCCGAGTGGGGGCATAACTTTCGCCCCGACTATCTGAAACTGGCGCAGCTAGCCCGTGAACTCAAGGTGGGCCGGGTGCTGGCGCTGACCGCCACGGCCACCCCGCAGGTGGCAGAGCAGATTTGCGATAGTTTCCACATCGCCGGGGCGGATCATATCCAGACCGGGTTTTTTCGCCCCAATCTGGCCCTGGCGGTGCGTCCTTGCCGCACCGACGAGCGTGATCAGTACCTGCTGGATCAGCTCACCAGCCGGTCTGCCGAGCCCGCCATCGTCTATGTCACCTTGCAGAAGACCGCCGAGACAGTGGCGGCCTTTTTGCAGGCACAGGGATTGAAGGCCCAGGCCTACCACGCCGGGCTCAAAGACGAGCCCCGCCATGAGGTGCAGGAGGCGTTCATGGCGGGGGAGACCGACATCGTGGTGGCCACCATCGCCTTCGGCATGGGGATCGACAAGGCGGACATTCGCGCGATCTACCACTACAACCTGCCCAAATCCCTGGAAAACTATATGCAGGAAATTGGCCGGGCCGGTCGCGACGGGCAACCCTCCCACTGCCACCTGCTGGCCAACCCGGATGATCTGACGGTGCTGGAGAATTTCACCTATGGCGATACCCCGGACAGTGAGTCGCTGGCCGCGCTGATTCACTGGCTGTTGGCACAGCCGGCGCAATTTGACCTTGCCGTTCATGAGTTATCCGGGCAGTTCGATGTGCGACCTCTGGTCATCAATACCTTGCTCACCTACCTGGAACTGGAAGGGGTGATCCGCGCCACGGCGCCGTTCTATACCGAATACAAGGTGGCTTTCCAGGGATCGAGGGAAGAGATTCTTGCCGGCTTCAACCCGGAGCGAGCTGCTTTTCTGGAGCGTCTGTTTGCCACTGGCAAGCAGGGTCGAATCTGGCTGACCCTGCGGCCCATCGACGCCGCCCAGACACTGGGCGATGATCGCTTGCGGATCCTCAATGCCCTGAACTATCTGGAACAGCAGCAGATGATCGAGCTACGGGTGGCCGGCGTGCGTCAGGGGTATCGAATGCTCAACCCGCCAGCGGAAAGCGAGCCCTTGATCGTGCGGATGCAGGAGCAGTTTGCCCTGCGTGAGCAGCGTGATATTCAGCGCCTGCAGCAGGTGTGTGACTGGGCGGGAAGCGCCGACTGTCACCAGCAGGCATTGGTTGGCTATTTCGGCGAGACTCTCGCGCAGCCCTGTGGTCAGTGCAGCGCCTGCCTCGGCGAACAGCCGCAGTTGCCGTCCCGTCGCCACCGTGCACCGGACCCGGCAGTGATTCACGCCATGCGTGAGGAAAACCACCAGGCCCTGGCCACGCCCCGGCAGTTGGCCCGCTTTCTCTGCGGCATCACCAGCCCCAGAGCCAGCCGAGCCCGCCTGGCCCGGCACCCGTCGTTCGGGTCACAGATGGGCGCGCCATTTTCCGAGGTGCTGGCTGCCTGTGAGAGCCCCTGATGCCGGAAGCATAGGGGACGATTCGATCCACCCGCCGCTGTCTCGGAACACAGAGTAGCCCCACGAGGTGCGAGTCACGAAAGGCCAAGCCGGTTTTGCATTTCGAAACTCGCACCTCGCAACTCGCTGGGCCCGATAAGTTGCATCAGAAGTCGGAATAAGGCCCTAGGCGATCCGGGTATGCTTGTGCCGGGTATCGTGCAGCACCACTTTTTACGCTCCCGAGAGCGATTCCGATTGAGGCGAGGGGCGCCTTCTGTTAGCATTTCCTCCCGTCCTGATGTAGCGCAAGCCCCTGAATTTTCAGGTGTTCAACCATCACTTGCGTAGCTGGCCAACCCGATTCAGAAAGCCCCTTGCCCGTGTCATGCGTGCAGGGTGTTTTTTTATTGGTGCCGGTTACACTGGTGAGAGTGCTACCAACCCACTAGCAATCTGGTGAGTGCATGTCACGTTTCATCTTTGTCACCGGCGGTGTGGTGTCGTCTCTGGGTAAGGGGATTACTTCAGCATCCCTGGCCACTTTGTTGGAAGCCCGCGGCCTCAACGTCACCCTGATCAAAATGGATCCGTATATTAATGTGGATCCCGGCACCATGAGCCCTTACCAGCACGGTGAGGTGTTCGTGACGGAAGACGGCGCCGAAACCGACCTGGATCTGGGTCACTACGAGCGTTTTATTCGCACTCGCCTGAGCCGTCGCAACAGCTTCACCACCGGCCGTGTCTATCAGGACGTGCTGGACAAGGAGCGTCGCGGTGAATACCTGGGTGCCACCGTGCAGGTGATCCCCCATATTACCGATGAGATCAAGCTGAAGATCCGCGAAGGGGCAGGGGATGCGGACGTGGCCATCGTGGAAATCGGTGGTACCGCCGGTGACATCGAGTCCCTGCCGTTCCTGGAAGCGGCGCGGCAGATGCGTGTGGAGCTGGGCTCCAGCCAGTCTCTGCTGGTGCACCTGACCCTGGTGCCGTATATCGCCACTGCCGGCGAGATCAAGACCAAGCCGACCCAGCACTCCGTGAAGGAGCTGCGCTCCATCGGCCTGCAGCCGGATATTCTGGTGTGCCGGGCAGATGACCCTATCCCGCAGAGTGCCCGCGACAAGATTGCCCTGTTTACCAATGTGGAAGCGCGGGCGGTCATTTCCTCCCCGGATTGCAAAACCATCTATCAGGTCCCCCGTGGCATGCACGAGCAGGGGCTGGATGACATCGTGGTGGAAAAGTTTGGTCTGGATCTGCCGGAGCCGGATCTGGGCGAATGGGATCGTGTGGTAGAAGCCCAACTGAACCCGGAAAGCGAAGTCACCGTGGGCATGGTGGGCAAGTACATCGAGCTGGTCGATGCCTACAAGTCACTCAATGAAGCCTTGATCCACGCTGGCATCAGCAACCGGGCCAAGGTAAATATCCTTTACCTGGATGCGGAAGATATTGAACGCGAAGGCACCGGTGTGCTGGAAAACCTGGATGCCATCCTGGTTCCCGGTGGCTTTGGCGACCGCGGTACGGAAGGCAAGATCGCGGCCATTCGCTATGCCCGCGAAAACAAGGTGCCGTATCTGGGCATCTGCCTGGGTATGCAGCTGGCGGTGATCGAATACGCCCGTCACGTGGCCGGTATCGAAAACGCCCATTCTTCCGAACTGCGTCCGGATACACCGGATCCGGTGGTGGGGCTGATTACCGAGTGGACCACGGAAGACGGTCGCAAGGAACAGCGCTCCAAGGAATCCGATCTGGGTGGCACCATGCGTTTGGGTGGCCAGGAATGTATTCTGGAGGCGGGCAGCCGTGCCGCCGAGTGCTATGGTGGTACCAGTATTGTTGAACGTCACCGTCATCGTTACGAGGTGAACAATAATTACCTGCCGCAACTGGAAGCCGCCGGCCTGAAGATTGTTGGTCGTTCAACCGATGGCGAGTTGGTGGAAGTGATCGAAGTGGCAGACCACCCCTGGTTTGTGGCTTGCCAATTCCACCCGGAGTTTACGTCCACGCCTCGTGATGGGCATGGTCTGTTCAGGGGCTATGTGGCCGCGGCCCTGGCGGAACAGAAAGCACACTAAGGACGCGTTATGCAGAAGACCATCAAGCTAGGCGAGCTGGAGTTTGCCAACGACAAGCCCATGGCTCTTTTCGGCGGCATGAATGTGCTGGAATCCCGTGATTTGGCCATGCAGGTGGCGGAAGCCTATGCGGAAGTGACCAGCAAGCTGGGCATTCCCTGGGTGTTCAAGGCCAGCTTCGACAAGGCCAACCGTTCCTCGCTGAGCTCCTACCGGGGGCCGGGGATGGAAGAGGGCCTGAAGATCTTTGAAGAGATCAAGCAGACCTTCAATTGTCCGGTGATCACCGATGTGCATGAGCCCTATCAGGCGGCACCGGTGGCCGAAGTGGCGGATATCATTCAGCTGCCGGCCTTCCTGGCTCGGCAGACCGATCTGGTGGTGGCCATGGCAAAGACCGGGGCCATCATCAACATCAAGAAGCCCCAGTTCCTGGCTCCCCACGAAATGAGCCATATCCTGCACAAGTGCGAGGATGCCGGTAACGACCAGCTTATCCTCTGCGAGCGCGGGTCCAGCTTCGGGTACAACAACCTGGTGGTGGACATGCTCGGCTTCGGCATCATGAAACAATTCAACTACCCGGTGTTTTTCGACGTGACCCATGCCCTGCAGAAACCAGGGGGTCGTGCGGACAGCGCCGATGGTCGTCGTGCTCAGGTGGCTGAACTCGGTCTTGCCGGCATCAGCCAAGGCATCGCCGGGTTGTTCCTGGAAGCCCACCCGGACCCGGACAATGCCAAATGCGATGGCCCCTGCGCCCTGCGTCTGGACCGCCTGGAGCCATTCCTTGCCCGAATGCAAACCCTGGATAATACCGTCAAGGCACTGCCTGCCTTTGAAAACAACTGATTGAAGAGAGATTGACTGTCATGTCCAAGATCGTTGACATCAAAGCCCGCGAAATTCTCGACTCCCGTGGCAATCCCACCATCGAAGCCGATGTGATTCTGGAATCCGGCGCCTCCGGCAGTGCCTGTGCCCCCAGTGGCGCCTCTACCGGTTCCCGCGAAGCCCTGGAGCTGCGTGATGGCGACAAGGCCCGTTACCTGGGCAAGGGCGTTACCAAGGCCGTTGGCAATGTGAACTCCGCCATCCGGGAACTGCTGGTAGGAATGGAGGCCGGCGACCAGAAGGCCCTGGACAAGGCCATGATCGATGCCGATGGCACCGAGAACAAAGCCAAGTTCGGCGCCAACGCCATTCTCGCCGTGTCCCTGGCTGCAGCCAAAGCCGCGGCAGTGGATCAGGGCAAGCCCCTGTATGAGTACATTTCCGACCTGCAGGACGATGACAACGAATACTCCCTGCCGGTACCGATGATGAACATCATCAACGGTGGTGAGCATGCGGATAACAACGTGGACATCCAGGAGTTCATGATTCAGCCGGTGGGCGCTCCCACCGTGGCTGAAGCAATCCGTTACGGCGCCGAGATCTTCCACGCCCTGAAAGGCGTGCTGAAAAAGCGTGGTCTGAACACCGCAGTGGGTGACGAAGGCGGTTTCGCCCCGGACCTGCCCAGCAACGAGGCGGCGCTGGAAGCGATCATGGAAGCCATCGAGATTGCCGGGTACAAGGCTGGTGATGACGTGACCCTGGCCCTGGACTGCGCCGCCAGCGAATTCTACAAGGACGGCAAATACGTGCTGGCCGGTGAAGGGCGCAGCATGGATTCTGAAGAGTTCGCCAGCTACCTGGCCGAGCTGTGCGACCGTTACCCGATCATCTCCATTGAAGATGGCATGGATGAATCCGACTGGGATGGCTGGAAAATCCTCACCGAGAAGCTGGGTAAAAAGATTCAGCTGGTAGGCGACGATCTGTTCGTGACCAACACCAAAATCCTCAAGCGTGGCATTGATGAGGGGGTGGCCAACTCCATTCTGATCAAGTTCAACCAGATCGGTTCCCTCAGCGAAACCCTGGATGCCATCAAGATGGCCAAGGATGCCGGTTACACTGCAGTCATTTCTCACCGTAGCGGTGAAACTGCCGACAGCACCATTGCCGACCTGGCTGTGGCTACCGCTGCCGGGCAGATCAAGACCGGCTCCCTGTGTCGCTCCGACCGGGTGGCCAAGTACAACCGCCTGATCCGCATCGAGCAGGAACTGGGGCGCGCTGCCTACCATGGTCGCAAAGAGTTCAAGTTCCTCGGTTAAATGATGCCGGATACCAGAACCAGCAAGGCAGGGAAGGAATCTGGCAAGCGGGAGGCCATGCAGCTGTCTCCCGCCAGGCAGATTGTGATTGCCCTGTTGGCTCTGGTATTTGTCGGCCTGCAGGCCCGTCTGTGGTTTGGTGAGGGCAGTCTGAGGCATGTGGCGACGCTGGAAAAAGAGGTAGCCACACTCAAGCAGAGCAATGCCAAACTGAACGAACGCAACCGGCTGATGGCCGCCGACGTGAAGGATCTCAAGCAGGGCACCGAAGCGGTGGAAGAGATTGCTCGCAAGGATCTGGGCATGATCCGTGACGGTGAAAGTTTTTTCCTGATTCTCGAACAACCCCGGGGCGGTGAGTGAATCCTGTCATTAACGGCCCTCTCTATGCGGTGGTACCGGCTGCCGGTATCGGTGAGCGCATGGGGGCGGGTTTTCCCAAGCAGTACCTGTCACTGGCCGGCAAGACCCTGGCCGAAAATACCCTCAATCGTTTGTTATCGTTTGCCCCCATCGACCGGGTGTTGGTCGCCGTATCCGCGCAGGATCCCTGGTGGCCGACGCTGGGTGTCTCCACGCATTCGCGTATTGCCACCGTCAGCGGCGGAGCCACCCGGGCCGAATCCGTGCGCAATGGCGTTGCCAGGGCGCTGGAGCTGGGTGGAGAAAACGCCTGGGTGCTGGTTCATGATATGGCCCGGCCTCTGGTGCGGCTGTCAGATATTCAGAACCTGCTCGACCAGACCGACAGTCAGGGCGCCATATTGGCGTTGCCGGTGGTGGATACCATCAAGCAGGCCGATGAGGGCAACCATATTGCCGCCACTCTGGATCGCGATTGCATCTGGCGGGCGCTGACGCCGCAGTTGTTCCCTGCTCGTGCGTTGCACGATGCCCTGCAGGGTGATCTGGCCGGTATTACCGATGAAGCGTCTGCCATGGAAAAAGTGGGGCGCCGTCCGGCGCTGGTGGCGGGTCATAGCGACAATATCAAGGTTACCGTCCCGGAAGATCTGGCACTGGCCCGTTTCTATCTGGCCTGCCAGTTGGGCGACGAGGAGAGCATGTTGTGAGTATTCGTATCGGCCAGGGTTTTGATGTGCACGCGTTCACGGAAGGGGATCATGTGATGCTGGGCGGTGTGGCAATTCCTCACAGCCACGGACTCAAGGCCCACTCGGATGGTGATGTGGCCCTGCATGCCCTGTCTGATGCCTTGCTGGGTGCCCTGGCCCTGGGGGATATCGGTCACTATTTTCCGGACACCGATCCGCAGTGGCAGGGCGCGGATTCCGGCACCTTGTTGGCGGCGATCTACCGGGACGTGACAGCGGCCGGCTGGCAATTGGGCAATGCAGATATCACCGTCATCTGCCAGGCCCCCAAACTGGCTCCCCATATCAGAGCCATGCGCCAGCGCATTGCCGATCTGCTCAATTGTGAGGTGGGGCAGGTTTCCGTCAAGGCGACGACCACGGAAAAACTCGGTTTCACCGGCCGCAAGGAAGGTATTGCGGTGCAGGCCGTGGTACTGGTGGAGTCTCGATGAGTCTTCCCTGCGCCCATGGCGGGCCGGCATCCACGGGTGTGCTGAAAGCCTCTCCGGCAGATTTTCAGGTATTCGAGCACATGCATGTACGCCCGGAAGGCGAGGGCGAACACCTGTGGCTGGAGATCGAGAAGACCGGCTGGAATACCGAGGATGTGGCGCTATTGCTGGCCAAACAGGCGGGTGTTCATCGCCTGGCTGTGGGCTACAGCGGGCTCAAGGACAAGCACGCCATTACCCGTCAGTGGTTCAGTCTGCATCTGCCCGGCAAGGCAGATCCGGAGTTTGATTGGCCGCCGGGGTTAAGGATGATTCAAGGGCTTCGCCACCGCCGCAAGCTGAACCGTGGTACTCATCGCGCCAACGGTTTTGTGCTTCGTGTTACCGATTTCCAGGGGGATCGCCAGCAGCTGGAGCAGCAACTGGCCACCATTGAGCGCCAGGGGGTGCCCAACTATTTTGGTGAGCAGCGCTTTGGTCGCGGTGCCGGCAACCTGGTGCGGGGAACCGAGTGGTTGTGTGGTGGCGAAGCGCCGCGCAAGAAAGCGCTGCGCGGTCTGTGGCTGTCAGCGGTACGCAGCAACTTGTTCAACCAGGTCCTTGCCGAGCGTGTTAACCGGCAATGCTGGGACCGGGTACTGGCCGGTGATCTACTACAGCCGCAAGGTAGCCGCGGCCTGTTCCCTGCGGACGACGACACAGAGGCCGGCGAAAGAGTGATTGCCGGTGAGGTTCATCCCACCGCCCCTTTGCCGGGGGTGCCGGGCATGGCATCATCTGGCCCTTGCCGGGAACTGGAACAGCAGATACTCGCACCGTATGCCACCGTTATCGATGGCCTGTGCCGCATCGGCGTTGAGGAGGCCCGCCGGGCAACTCGGTTGCCGGTACGGGAATTGCAATGGTCCTGGCAAGCAGAAAGGGAAGGGGAAGTGTGCCTGGAGTTGGCGTTTACGCTGCCCACAGGTGCTTTTGCCACGACAGTCATGGCGGAAATTATAAAACCTGAGTCCGAGACTTCAGGGTAACCCTGAGTGATCCGCCGAGAGGCACATCCAGAGGCAAAAGAAGTACAGATGGATATCCAACTTAGCGGCATCGGCATGACCTCTGCACGGACCCGGGATCGTCTGGTGCAACGGCTGCGTGATGCCGGCATCAGTGACGAGCGTGTGCTTGATGCCATCCGCAATACCCCGCGTCACCTGTTTATCGAAGAAGCCCTGGCCCACCAGGCCTACGACGATACGGCGCTGCCCATCGGCCACGGTCAGACCATTTCCCAGCCCTGGGTGGTGGCACGCATGACCGAATTGTTGATCGCCAACGGCAGACCCACCAAGGTGCTCGAGATCGGCACGGGCTGTGGCTATCAAACGGCGGTGCTGGCCCAGTTCTGTGACGCCCTCTATTCTGTGGAACGCATCCGCCCATTGCAGGACCAGGCGCGCAACCGTTTGATGAAGCTGGGCCTGGCTCGGGTACAGCTCAAGCACGCGGATGGTGGCTTCGGTTGGAAAAGCGAAGCCCCCTTTGATGCGATCCTGGCCGCCTGTGCCCGTGCGGACATTCCTGATGATCTGTTGTCACAACTGGCAGACGGAGGCCGTCTGGTGATGCCGGTGGGCGGTGATCGCCAACAGATCCTCACTGTGGTTGACCGTGATGGCGACCAGTTCCATGTGCAATCACTGGATGCGGTCCGCTTCGTGCCATTCCAGCGTGGGGTGATGCGGTAAGCAGCTACGAGCTACTAGCTGCGAGTGAAACAAACACTTTGCTCTTGAGGTTGCGCTTCGTTTGGGGCGGGCCCCACCCTGAAAACTAGAAGCTAGAAGCTAGAAGCTAGAAGCTAGAAGCTCTTTTCAAGGACTAACATGATCCGACCCGGTATTTTCTTTCGCGGCATGGCCATGGGCGCGGCCGATGTGGTGCCCGGTGTGTCCGGTGGCACCCTGGCGTTGATCACCGGTATTTATGAAGAGTTGATTGATACTCTTGGCGGGCTGACGCCGCGTTTGCTGAAGGTATGGCACCAGCAAGGCTTTGTGGCGTTCTGGCGTCAGGCCAATCTTACGTTTCTGGTGACCCTGCTGGCGGGCATCTTTACCAGTATTGCTGTGCTGGCGCGTTTGATTACCTGGCTGCTGGACACGCATCCAGTGCCGGTTTGGGCCTTCTTCAGTGGCCTGATTCTGGCCAGCATTTTTCTGGTCTTGAAACCACTGCAACAACGGGGGGCGGTTCAGATTGCTGCCTTTGTGGCCGGTACCGGTGTGGCTGTGGCTATCGGGCTGGCGCCGGCGCTGTCGGCGGTGGGCAGTGGCGCAACGGTGTTCTTCTTCAGCGGCATGCTCGCCATCTGCGCCATGATCCTGCCTGGCATTTCCGGCAGTTTTATCCTTCTTTTACTGGGAATGTACCAACCGGTGCTGGAGGCAGTGAAGCAAGGTGAGATACCGTTGTTACTGGCCTTTATGGCCGGCTGCGCTATCGGCTTGCTGAGTTTTGTGCATGTGCTCAAATGGACTCTGCACCGTTACCACGACACCGTCATGGCCTTGCTGGCGGGTTTCATGGCCGGGTCGTTGCTGAAGCTTTGGCCCTGGCGGGTATCGGGTGAACAAGGTCTGGCAGATCGTTGGTTGTCACCGGCGCAATATGCCAGTGAAACCGGCGACGGTTCGCAATTAGCATTGGCTCTGCTGGCCGGGCTGGTCGCGGCTACGCTGGTGTGGCTACTGTATCGGCTGGCGCCAGTGCATAATGTTGCGCAGGATTCGTAAATATTGAATTTCCGGTACCGTAATCCGGTGCCATTTCGAGGGAGTGGTTAATGGCGTGCCAACACCCGACAGGTAGCGACTCATTCTAATGCGTGCCCTGGCGACGGCATTGATCTTCGTGATGGTAGGCGGCTGCAGTGCGGGAAATTTTGCACCGGTCGTTGATATCTACGGTCAAGAGCCACGAACCAGCAAGGTCACCGCTGGCACCCATGAAGTGCGCGGGGGAGAAACCCTATACTCCATCGCCTGGCGCTATGGTTGGGACTATCGGGAGCTGGCCAGGGCCAACAGGATTCCGGCGCCTTATACCATCTATCCGGGGCAGCGTATTTCCCTGGCGCTGAAAGCACCCTCCAGCGGTACTTCATCGGCCTCCTCAAGTACCAGTAAACCGGCACCAAAAGCCCAGGACAAACCCTCCAGCAAACCGGCACCCGCCAAGCCGCAAAAAACACCTGCGCCCAAACCCTCTGCGACTGCGTCTGCAGGTTCCACGGTGGGCCCGGTGAGCTGGCGCTGGCCGGCTGGGGGACAGGTGGTGGAAACCTTTTCCAGTGACAATCATGGCCGCAAAGGCATCGCCATTTCCGGTAAAACCAACAGCCCGGTAGTGGCAGCGGCGGACGGGCGTGTGGTGTATCGTGGCAGTGGCCTGACCGGTTACGGCAATCTGTTGATTCTCAAACATAGTGACCGCTGGCTGAGTGCCTATGCCCACAACGACAGAATGCTGGTCAAGGAAGGGGATGCGGTAAAGGCCGGCCAACAGATCGCCGCCATGGGGGCCACGGGGACTTTCCGTACCCAGTTGCACTTTGAAATTCGCAAGGATGGTAAACCGGTGGATCCGCTCACCTATTTGCCGAAGAAATAACCCCTCTGCCCACCAACGGAACCATCCATGACCAGTGAAACCCGCCGGGAACACCGCCTTTTGATGATCGCCGCATTGGCGTCAATCTTTACGGCATTGCTGTTGATCGCAGCCAAGACGGTGGCCTGGCTGATGACCGGCTCGGTGAGCCTGTTGGCGTCACTGGTGGATTCGGTGATGGATTCGCTGGCCTCGCTGATCAATTTCTTCGCCATTCGTTATTCCCTGGTCCCCGCCGATGAAGAGCATCGCTTTGGTCATGGCAAGGCGGAAGCGCTGGCGGGGCTGGGGCAGGCAATCTTCATTGCCGGCTCGTCGATATTCCTGATCCAGCAGTCTGTTTTCAAACTGATGGACCCGCAGCCGATTGAGCAGAATGCGGTGGGGGTAGCAGTGATGGTGTTTTCCATTGCGCTGACCTTCGGGCTGTTGTTGATCCAGAAATTCGTGGTCAGAGAGACCGGATCAACCGCCATCGAGGCCGATTCACTTCACTACCTGTCAGATCTGTCAGTGAACGCGGGGATCATCCTGGTGCTGGTGGTCAGTCAGTATGGTTTTCTGTGGCTGGATGGCGCCATGGGGCTGGTGATTGCCCTGTTTATTCTTTACAGCGCCTGGTCGATTGCCGGTGAGTCCATCCAGTTGCTGCTCGACCGGGAGATTCCCGGTGATGTACGTGATGTAATCGGGGCCATTGTGGCGGAGCATTCGCCGGCACTGGGGTTTCATGACCTGCGTACCCGCCAGTCTGGCCGCACCCAGTTTATCCAGTTACATGTGGATATGGATCAGAACCTGTCGCTGCGTGAAGCCCATGACCTGGCTGAACGTATCGAGCAGGGGATTCGCCAGGCCTATCCGGCGGCGGATGTGATTATCCACCAGGATCCGGTGGCGGTAGGCCCCAGCGTGCCGGTGGCCGGCCCCGGTAACGGCGATTTCTGATAGCCTTTCGCTGGCCGCCTGTTCTGTGCGGTCAAGCCCCCCTGTTAGAGTAAACACATTGTATTCATGTGGTCTTTTGAGTAGCTTCAAGGCTGTGTTTTTGCGTTGAGGACAGACCATGAAAAGCCAGCTTCAGGCGCGGCGGGTTTCCGCTATCTGGCAACAGGGCATGGCCCGCCGGCGGTTTCTGAAATGGGGCCTGCTGGGCTCCGCAGGCGTGGCGGCTGTGGCCGCCGGGGGCTTTGCCCTGCTGCGCCGTTCTCCACTGGACAAGCAGGAAGCTCCGGCCTGGGTACGAGGCCTGTCCGAGACGGAATACCATCTCTTCAACCGGGCACGGCAAGTGTTGTTGCCCGTTGACGGCACCGCTCTGCTGCCAAGCGAGCAGGTGCCAGTGGTGCAGAATGTGCAAACCCTGCTGGGGCATTTGCACCCGCTGACGCGAAAGGAGGTGGCGGCCGGCCTGGGTCTGTTCGATAACGCTGCGGTGCTCACTCGAGGCAGCCGGTTTGTCGATTTGAATGATGACGATGCCCGGGCCTATTTCGATAGTTGGGGCCAGGGCAATGTGATCCAGCGGACCCTGGCCACGGTTATCAAGCAGCTCGTCTATAGTGCCTACTGGCAGGATTCCGCCACCTGGCCACCCACGGAGTTCGATGGACCGGTGAGTGACAAGTGGGGGCTGGAATACCTGGGTAATGCACCGCTGCCTGACAGTGTTGCTGATGGGGAGGCGCGGGCATGAGCGAAGTGAAATGGCAGGCTTCCGGCTTGCGAGTCCACCAGGCCAGTGATGTTACCCGTGACCATTTGCAGCTGGAAGCCGATGTGGTGATCGTCGGGTCTGGGGCTGGTGGGGCAGTCAGCGCCTATGAGTTGGCCAAACGGGGAATGAAAGTGCTGGTGCTGGAGGCAGGTCCTTATGTGCCCTCCAAGGACTTCACCGAGAATTTCACCGACAGCCTGGACACCCTCTATCAGGATCATGGCAGTCAGAGTAACAGCGACGGCGATTTGCTGGTGCTTCAAGGGGCCTGTGTGGGAGGCTCCACGGTAGTCAACGGCTGTGTCTGTTTCCGAACCCCGGACTTTATTCTGCAGGACTGGCAGCGGGATTTCGGTCTGAGTGAACTCACCGTTGACGAACTGGCGCCGTATTTCGACGAAGTGGAAAAGAACCTGGCCGTTCACGATAACGGTGAGCATGAAATTCCCCGGCATGGTCGTCTGATTCGCGCTGGTGCCAATCGACTGGGCTGGTCGGTGAAACCGCTTAAGCGCAATATTCGCCAGTGTGGCCTCACCGGACATTGCCTGTCTGGCTGCAAGACCGAGCGCAAACAATCCATGCTGGTGACCTATCTGCCCTGGGCGGCAGCTCATGGGGCGCAGATATATGCGGATACACGGGTGGAAAAAATTGTTACCCGCGAGGGTAAGGCTAGTGGTGTGGAGGCAATCATTACCCGCCATGACGGCACCGTGGCAGCAACCCTGTCGGTGTCTGCGCCCCGTGTCATTCTGGCGGCCGGGGCAGTGCAGACCCCCTTGTTGCTACTCAAGAGCGGCTTGGCAAACCGGTCAGGGCAGGTGGGCAAGAATTTTGCCTGCCACCCCTCCCTGTATGTACCAGCCCGATACCCGGAACCTGTGTACCCCTGGCGGGGTGCCATGCTGGGGGTCTATGTGGATGAGTTTATGCATCCGGACAAGGGTGGGTTTGTGCTGGAAGATGGCGGAGCTGGCCTGGTAGAGCTAACCATGGCCGCAGAACCCGGCACCGGAAAACCGTTCATGGATTACATGGCCAATGCCAAATATCTGGCCGGGTTGGTGACGCTGATCCACGATCACAATGTGGGCAGCATCGAATGGGATGGCGAGCGTAAAAAGATCAACTACAAGCTCAGTGATACCGACTTTCCCTCCATGCAACGGGCATTGAAAGCTGCCGCCAGGTTGCATCTCGCTGCTGGTGCCAGCGAAGTCTATGTGCCTGCCAGCGATCAACGGATTATCCGCAACGAGGCCGATATTGACAGCCAGGTGGACAGCCTGGAAAACCAGCCCCAGCATCTGCGCATGGTCAGCTACCATCCACAGGGTACGTGCCGTATGGGGGCGGACCCGGACCACAGTGTGGTCGCCGCCAATGGCCAAAGCCATGATGTACCCGGCCTCTATGTGGCCGATGCCAGCCTGTTACCCACCTCGATCATCGTTAACCCTCAGATTACCGTTTACGCCCTGGCCACTCGAATTGCCCGACATATGGGCTGATTCGGTGCCTTCAACAGCCTGCCTGGGGGTGGCTGACAGGATGTCGGTTGCTCCCGGTCACCAGGGAGCCTCTGAATAACTCCTTGCATGCTCAGTCTTTCAGGCTGGCTCGCAATCTAGGCGCGATTTTGAAGGTGTATGTCCATCCATCGAAAAAGCGCAACAACGAGTGCGAGTCAGCCTGGAAGACCCGGAGGGCGAGGTCTGAAGGGCCCATCTGCTGCGCTTTGCCGCTAGGAAAGGGAACCACCCTGCCCGTCGCGACAAAACACAACAGCTGCACCCTTCAGGCCACGCTGAGTACGCAAGGAGTTATTCAGAGGCTCCCTAGGGCTTTGGCGTTTGTAACGGTTTGTTATAGACTGGGACCTGCATCCGTGGCCTCATCGCGGCGCCTGACGTAAGCCTTTGCCGCCACAGAAAATTTTCTTCAGTCGGTCGTATTGCCTGATACGCCGCTTCTTCAGAAAATTGCCTGTGACAACAAATTCTTGCGCCATGCATCCACACTGAAGCCACGGATACAGGTCACTAGAAATTACCGCTCCACCAATAACAACAAGGACCCAAAGGAACAGGGTCTGCCCAGGAGAGGGTTAGATGAATAACAACAAGCGTGCGCCGCTGCCCGGCTTTCTGGCCGGTCTGGAGCCGTTGAGTCGTCGCAGTTTCCTGCGCAGCTCCGTGCTCGCCAGCGCCGCAGTTACCTCCGGTTGTGCCAGTATGTTCGGGCGACGAAATGCCCCGGAAGTGCTGCAATACCATAGCCTCAATCAGGACGAAGCCCGGGTTATCACCCGCCTGACCGAGGTCATGTTACCCACCGCCAGTTATGGGCTGCCATCCAGTACCGAGGTCGTGCCGACGGTCAAGAATGTGGACGCCATGAGCCAGCGCATGCCCCAGCAGACCCGCGAGTTGCTTGGCCTGGGTATCTGGGTGTTCAACAACCGGCCCATGGTCAGCTTCAAGTTCAGCCAGTTCACCTCCCTCTCCGACGACAAGGCGCTCGATTACGTTAACGCCATGCAGGAAGGATCGTTCTTCGAGCGTGGTCTGATGACCACGCTGAAAGCCCTGGTGGCATTGAATTACTGGCGTGATGAGCGCACCTGGCCGGGGCTGGAATACCATGGCCCGGTGACCGAAGTATGGGGCGTGCGGCGTCTGGGTAATGCACCGTTGCCGCGAGCCTGAGAGGGGGAATTATGGCTTTTGTACGTGTCGCCCGTGACGGTGTCTCCGTCACCGAGGCAAAAGATGTGGCCCTGGATGCAAACCTGGGCAAACGCTTCACCCTGAAAACCGATGTGGTGGTAGTGGGCTCTGGTGCTGCCGGTTCCATTGTGGCCTATGAAATGGCCAAAGCCGGTCGCGATGTATTGGTGCTGGAATCCGGCCGCTATTATCCCAGCTCTCAGTTTACCGAACACCTGGGTGATACCATGACCAAGATCTATCAGGATCAGGTCGGCCAGGTAAATACCACTGCGGATATCATTTTTGTCCAGGGCGCCTGTGTCGGTGGCTCTACGGTGATCGGTGCCTGCGTGATGGAAGAGCCCGATGATGCGGTGCTGGATGGCTGGGCGAGCCAGTATGGCCTGGAGAATCTGTCGGCAGAAAAATTCCGGCCCTACCTGGATGGCGTGGCAGACCAGTTGCAGATTCATATCAACGAGGCCCACGAGATCAACGCCTGTGCCCACAAGGTGATTCAGGGCTGCGAGAAAATGCAGTTTTCCTGGAAACCGGCCCAGCGCAACGTGAAGCAGTGCGCGCTGACCGGGCACTGCCTGGCGGGGTGTCCTTCTGACCGGAAAATGAGCTCTCTGGTGACGCATTTGCCCTGGGCCGCCGCCCATGGCGCACGGATCTTCTCGGATACCGAAGTGGTACGTGTGCTGACCCGTGATGGTCGGGCCCGCGGCGTGGAAGCGCGTATTACCGACCCGGACAGCGGCGCCCACGTAGCCGACATGCAGGTGGATGCGGATATGGTGGTACTGGCCGCTGGCGCCATTCATACACCGCTGATCATGCAGCGTAGTCAGATAGAAGATCGCAGCGGTCAGCTGGGTCGTAACCTGTCGATTCAGCCCTTCACCCAGGTGCTGGGTAAATTCAAGGAGCCCTTGTATGGTTTCCGGGGGGCGCTGGTCGGGGTGCAGGTGGATGAATTCACCCGCACCGATGGCTTTACTATTTTCTCAGGGTTGGCAGAGCCGGAATCGCTGCTGGCTCAGGGTGACATGAAGGCGGGCAAGGCCCACATCGACTTCATGAAGAACTACAAGTACTACGCCGGGGTGAATGCGTTCAGCACGGACCAGGGCAGGGGATACGTGGAATGGTCCGGGGATGCCTATAGCGGTGACAAGACCATTCACTGGAACCCGAACCGGGAAGAGTTCAACAATATGAAGGCGTCTGCTGCTCTGGCGGCGCGTATCTTCTTCTCCGGCGGCGCGGAAAAAGTCTACATGCCCACCTTCCAGAATCTGGAAGTGGATTCGGTCTTTGCGCTGGATGAAACCCTGGACAAGGTGGACTTCGGCCTCAAGGGCATGTACACCTTCAGGGCCAACAGCTTCAGCCCCCATGGCACCTGCCGTATGGGCGCTGACCCCTACCAGGCGGTGGTGGCTCCCACAGGGCAGGTGTATGGCACAGCAGGTCTGTTCGTGGCAGATTCAAGCCTGATCCCCGAGCCCATGACGGCTCCGATACAGTGGACCGTGCAGGCGCTGGCCCAGTATGTGAGCGACCAGATCATCGAGAACGCGCACAATTACTTTATCGGTTAACCGCTGTTACGAAGAGCGAGTTGTAGGGAACAAGGGCATGCCTGGCGGCATGACTTCGTTCCGTTCAGCTCGCTCTTTGCATTCCGGGGCTTGAGCTAAAGCCGAGGAATTCCGGCACCTTGTCTGTATCCCGCCGCGACGTAAATCGCGGCTCCCACGGCGTCATTCCCCATCCCCGCCTGTGCTAGCATTGATGCCCTAATCGGCACGTCATTTCAGGAGAGTCATCATGCCGGGTTTCGAATTCGCAACCACTCATCGTGTGCTGGTAGAGGCGGGCGCCGCCGGCCGTCTGCCGGGGCTGTGTCAGGAGCGGGGCGCCAGTCGGATACTGCTGGTCACGGATCCGGGTATTCGCAGCACGCCACTGCTTGGACCGGTGGAAGACAGCTTTCGTCAAGCCGGTATGCCGCTGGTCATCTTTGATCAGGTTAGTGCGGATCCGGCAGACACTGTTGTGCTGGATGCTGCACGGCAGGCGAGGGAGGCGAAAGCTGACCTGGTGATTGGATTCGGTGGCGGCTCCTCCATGGATGTGGCCAAGCTGGTGGCATTGCTGGCGCATCCGGATGCCAGTCAGCAACTGTCGGATATCTACGGGGTGGGCTTGGCCACGGGGCCAAGGTTGCCGTTGATACAGGTGCCGACCACGGCGGGGACCGGCTCGGAAGTGACCCCTGTCGCCATTGTCACTACCGGGGCCACCACCAAGGCCGGTGTGGTGGCACCCTCCCTGCTGCCGGATCTTGCCGTGCTGGATGCGGAGCTGACCCTTGGCCTGCCGGCCCATGTAACTGCTGCCACCGGTGTGGATGCCATGGTTCATGCCATTGAGGCGTACACCAGTGCCCACAAGAAAAATCCCTATTCGGATATGCTGGCCCAAGAAGCCTTGCGCCTGTTGGGCGGGAACCTGGAGACCGCTGTAAACGATGGCAGCAACCTGGCGGCCCGTGAAGCCTGTTTGTTGGGAGCAATGATGGCCGGCCAGGCGTTTGCCAATGCTCCGGTGGCCGCCGTGCATGCGTTGGCCTATCCGCTGGGTGGGCATTTTCATATTCCCCACGGCTTGAGCAACTCGCTGGTACTGCCGGAGGTGCTGAAATTCAATGCTGCAGTAGCCGCCCCCCTGTATGCAGAGCTGGCGCCGATTCTCAGTGATCAGCGTTTCACGGATGCCAGCGGTGGTGCCGAGGCACTGATTGCGGCACTGGAGTCCCTGATCAATGCGGTTGGATTGCCGGTACGCCTGCGCGATGCCGGGGTTAGCGAGGACAGCCTGGAAACTCTTGCAGCGGATGCCATGCTTCAGCAGCGTTTGCTGATCAACAACCCACGGGAAGTCTCCGAGGCCGATGCGCTGGCGATCTACAAGGCGGTGTATTGATGGCAGAGAAGGGCAACCGGCCTGATCGTGATGAGTATGGGTATCTTTGTCCGGTGGATAGCCGCTGGAGCGATAACGACATCTACGGCCATATAAATAACGTGGTTTATTACAGCTATTTTGATTCCACCATCAACCGTTATCTGATCGAGCAGGGGGGACTGGATATTCATGATGGTGAGCATATCGCCTATGTGGTCAGCTCCGGTTGTGATTATCTGGAAGCCGCTGCGTACCCTGACTCGTTGTCTGTGGGTATGAAGGTGGACAAGCTGGGCAACAGTTCTGTGCGCTACGGCCTGGCATTGTTTGGCGCTGAAGGGCCGGCGAAGGCGACGGGCTTTGTGGTGCATGTTTTTGTGAATCGTCAAAGCGGCCGGCCGGTATCGATCCCGGCGCCGTTAAGGGAAGCGCTGGAAAAGCTCGTCTGACTGGCAAACGCGTTTTGCCCTCTGGAATCACTCCAATGGGAGGAGGATAGGGTAGGGTGCACTGAGCCGAAGGCGAACTGCACCATCAAACGCCGAATCGGTGCAGTTCGCCTGAGGCTCAGTGCACCCTACGCATTAACAGCCAAGACGCGGTTGTCCTCATCACAAAAAAGCCCGGCCTTTTGAGCCGGGCTTTTTTGTGGCTGACCATCACGATCAGTTGGGGAAGAAGTTCAACTTGTAGTCTCCCTTCCAGGTTTCCACATTCATAGCGCCAAAGTTCATGCCTTTGGCAATCAGCGTGATACGTCTTTCCAGTTGGCTGTCGCCCAGCTGGCTGGATTTCACTTTTACATCCTGTACATCGCCGTTGGGTGCGATAACTAGATAGAGGACCACTGTGCCTTGCAGGGCAGGGTTGCTGCGCAGAGCACGCTGGTACTGGCTGTTGAATTTACCAGCGTAGCGGTCGAATACACGGCGCAGTTGCTCCTGGGTACGACGGCTCTTGCCATCGCTGCCCTTGCGCGTTGTGCTGGCTGCCTGACCGGATTCGGCGATCTTGCTGTCCACCTTGCCGCCACCCACAGTCCCTGCAGACAAGGTGCCGCCACCGCCACCGCCGCTGGATGCCCTGGCAGTTGCTACACCGCCGGATCCTCTGCCGGCACGCTTGCCGATCAGATCACGTTCTGCCTTGGCGGCGCTATCACCACCGGTGCGCAGACTGTCGCCTGAATCTACCAATGGGCCAATATCATCCAAGCCGGCCAGGGAGTCTCCCAGATCTTCTTCGAGTCGTGCCTGGGCTTTTTCTCGTGCCTCTTCCCGTTGAACTTCAGCAGGCCGCGGTTTCGGTTCAGGCTCTGGCTTGGGTTCCGGTTTCGGCTCTTCAGGCTCGGGTTTTTCCTCCGCTTCTTCCTCCTCGGGTTCAGGCTCCGGTTCGGGCTCAGGCGGTGGTGGCTCTTTTTGTTTTTCGAGAACCAGCTGTGCCAATCGTTCAGGGATTTCCTGTTGTTCCCGCGGGTCAGGTTTTTCAATGGTGACCGATTCCACCAGGATCATCATCAGCAGTGCCAGAATCAGCAGAATGATAACGATGCCGTAAAGGCGCCGGTCTTCCCCCTCTTGTTTGTCCCAGGGCAGGGAGCCATCAATGAGTATTCGCAGCTTGTTGTTATTGTTCTGCGTCATTCAGACTCCTCCTCTGCCACTTTCAGGACAGCAAAGGCGACCTTGGTGTAGGGCGTCTCCATGCAACTGCGCATCAGTTTCTTGATGACGGCATAGGGTACATCCCGATCGGCCTGAATCATCACTTCCCGCTCATCTTCCGGGTTTACCGCCAGAGCGCGGGAAGCACGGAATTTCAGCTCTTCTACCAGGGCATCGACGGTACGTTCTTCCTGTACTTTAACTGCCTGAGTATCGGCAATTTTACGGCCATCGATAATCACATTAGTGGCGCTGACCTGGATGATCAGGACATCGTTGGGCAGCTCCTGTGCGGTTGATTCCGGTAGCTGAATATCTTGGTCTTCCGGTAGTTTGGCGGCGTTGTTGTTATTCACCAGCAGGAAGATCAGCAGGATAGTGAAGATATCCATCAGTGAAGTCAGGTTCAGTGTGGCAACCATCTTGTGGCGGCCATGGTGACGGGCCATTCGGCGGGCGCGGGCGGATTTCTTCACGCGTCACCTCCGTTACTGCCAGTCTGATCCTGAGGCGCTGAACCAATGCTGATGCTTGGGAACAGCTCTTTCTTGATGGTCTGGCCATTGATCTCTGTGTTGTACAGACGCACGGCGTCCATGGTGTGGATCATCACCTCATAGGGGGTGTCGTCCTCACAGAGCAGGGTAATGGCGGTTTCCTCGGGAAACTTTTCTTTCAGCGTCACCAGATAATCATGCAGGGCGGCGCTGTCATGATCTTCGCCCTTGTTGTCCACAATTTTCAGTACGGCACTGGTGTTTCGGTCCACCACTTCATAGCGGTTACCGTAAATCAGTACTTCCAGTACCAGTTTGTCTTTTTCGTCGTCTTCCGAAGGTGGACTGCTCTCATTCACCGCGGGCAAGTTCAACTGCAGGATAGAGACCTGCGCGAAGACCGCGTTGATGAGCAGAAAGGGAATCAGCACTACCATCAGATTCAGAAAGGCAGTGATGTTCAGTTCCACATCGGTGTCGCGCGAACGTCGTCTGCGAAATCGCATACCAGATCCTTACACCAGATTGGCGAAAACAAGAAATTACGGCTTATTGGCCGTCGTTCTTGCGCTCTTGCTGGGCAGAAACCTGGCGGAAGACGTTAACGAATTTCACCGAGGCCATTTCCATGCTATCCACCAGTTTGCCGGCCATGGCGTTGATAAAGGCGAAGGCTAGCAGCATGGGAATGGCAGCAATCAGACCGAAGGCGGTGGTATTCATGGCAACGGAAATAGAGGCGGAAAGCAGATCGGCCTTCTGTGCCGGGTCAGCACTGGCGACTGCGGTAAAGGCGCTGATCAGGCCGAGGATGGTACCCAGCAGGCCGAGCAGGGTGGCAATGTTGGCAAAGGTGCCGATGTAAGGAGTCCGGGCCTCCAGACGCGGGATGATTTCCATCAGGCCTTCTTCCATGGCCAGTTCGATATCATCGTGGCGCTTGGCTGTCTTGGCGCGCTCCAGGCCGTAGCCGATGACTTTGGCCATGCCGGTGTTACTGCTGCTGACCACATCCAGCGCCTGGCGAAACTGGCCCTTGGCGATCAGGGGATAGACGTCTTTCCAGGTTTTCTGGTTCTTTGCCTTGGTGGCCTGAAGGTAAATGATACGTTCCAGGGACAGGGCAAGGCCCAGGGCCAGGACGACAAGAATGGGGTACATGAAGAAACCGCCATCCTGAATGAAGGTAATAGCGGTCTCGACAACGCCAGAATTCTGGGCGGCGGTGGTGGTTGGCATGGACTTCTCCTGCGGTATTCCTGTTAGTGTTATTGTTTCGCATGCAGCTAAACCGTCTTGCTGGCTGCTACACCTTCCCCAAAGCGCCAATTTTTATCAGAAAAAAGGCTCGGGCGCATCTAGTGATATCGGTTGATGTGCTATTTCAGGAACAGATCATCGTTATCCGGCTCCTGATTAAGAAGCTGGTGATACTCGATTTCCCGCATCAACACCTCCTGATCCAGGGGTTCGAGTACCCGGTTGAGCAGGGAAGAGGTGGGGTCTTTTTTCTCCAGCTTCACCTCCCGGTCCTTCCAGGGCACCACGTTGAGTACCGTGGGGGCTTCCTGGGTGCCGATCACATTGGTGGACGCTTCCTGGCCATCGCCTTCGGCGTGGCTGACTGTGGCGCACACAAGAGCGGCGATCACGAGTAAAGGGCGCATCAGTTCAACTCTCCATTTTTGTTGCCGGCGTTCTGGTCCGCCACTGGCTGGCTGGGGGCGTCCGGGGCTCTGCGCTGCAGGTCCACAATCCAGTTGGCCACGTTCTCATCCGGCAATTTCTGCAGGTTCTGGTAGGCCTTGAAATGTTCCAGTGCCAGGTGCAGATCCTGTAGGTAGAGCTCGGCGAGAACGGCCAGATTGAAATGAGCGCGAGCATACTTCGGGTCCAGAACCAGCGCTCGCTCGTAATGGATACGGGCATCATCGAACTGACCCTGCTCACGCAATGCCAGGCCAAGGCCGTTGTGGGCATAGGGGTTGGCATCGTTGATGGCCAGGGATTGCTCGAAGGCCTGTTGTGCCTTGGCGTAGTCTTCCTGTTCCATGTAGATCAGACCCACATTGAGCTGAGGGCCGGAAAGTTGCGGGAAACGCTCACCCAGGGAGCGGAACATTACCAGGGCTTGCTTGTCTTTGTCTGCCATTCGAGCCTGCAGTGCACGGGCATATTCCGCCATGGCCTGCTCGGCGACCTTCTCCACCTTGGGATCATGGGGTACCGGCGGAATATGAATGGCGTCACTGTCGGCGGCAGCGCCACCGTCTTTCTGTTGCTCGTATTTGCTGGTGCCGCCCTCGGTGGAGCCCTCCAGCCCGATGCCGCCCTTGCTGGCACAGCCTGACAGCGCCAGGGCAGCGAGCAGTGCGGTGGCCGCGCCCAGGCGGCCGTGATCAGTAAATGATGTCCACATAGCTTTCTACCTGTTCAAACTTCGCATAACGGCCGGGGATCAATTCTGCCAGCGCGCCAAAGCTTTTCTTTACCCACTGGTCATAAATATCGTCGGTGACCAGATTGGTATTGGCGATAAGGATGTCGATGGCCTGGTCCTCGTAGGGGAAGGCCTTGTCTTCCAGCAGCATGGTGTACTCTTCGAGCTCCAGTTCATCCAGCCCGTTCGGGCGTTCGGAGGCAATCAGGTCGCGGGCCAGTACCCGGTACATTTCGCCGATCTTGTAGTTGGCGGCGGTGGCATATTCCGCGACGCCGATGTCAGCGACTGCCTGGTAATCCGCCAGGGCTTTTTTCATGACTCCGGTCTTGGCGGCCAGGGAGGTTTTCAGCGGTTGCGTAAGGGCAATGCGTTTGAATTCCGCGAAGTGGGGTTCTGCCAGGGTAAAGCTGGCGTAGGCCGCCAGCCAGGCAACCCGGTCATTAGCTTCACCGCCGGCTTGGCGGTAGCTGGTTACCAGTTGTTGCAGCCAATGGTTTTCTCGCTCGCTGTTGCCGGTTTTCCGGTTCAGCTCTACCAGCCGGAATTGCGCTTCAGAGCGGAAATCGTAGGGTTGCGGCCACTCCTGAAGGTACTGCTGGTAGAGGGCAATGGAGGCCTGGGGCTGCTCTGCCCGGTCCTGCATTTCCGCTGCTTTCCACAACGCCTGGCGGGAGAGCTCGGGATCGTCGCCTTTGTAATTGGCAGCAATCAACTGTAGCTCGCCGGCAGCGGCGGTGTAGTTGCCCTGTTTCTCGTAGGCAATGGCCAGCTTGTCAGGGATGGTGTCAGCGAGCGGATCATCGGGGTAGCGCTGACGGAAGGCTTCCAGAACCGGGATGGCATCGGTGCTGCGGCCCTGGTTGATGAACAAGGTGGCGGCATCGAATTCCGCATTCTTGCGAACCGCCGCTTCCGGCACGGCCTGGCCAACACGCAGGAAGGTGGCAGCGGCGATATCCAGGTTACCCTGTTCCTGCTGCTGCTCGGCCTGACGGTAAATGCTGACCGCCAGTTTCTCCCGGTACTGCGCGCGTTGTTCAGCGGGCATCTGCATATCGAGCAGTTTGCCGTAAGCCATTTCGGCCACCTTGAAACGGCCAAGATCGAATTCGCCGTTGGCAATGGTGGCCCAGCCATAGCGCATCAGCTCGGCGGAAGGGGGGGGCTGTCGATTGACCAGAATGCCGGCGGTTTTCACGGCGCCTTCCACGTCACCCAACGCCAGTTGGTCCTCGGCGGTGTCATGCAATACATTGGGCACTTCCGGGTGTTCCGGGAAGCGTTGTCCGTATTGCTGGGCGCTGGCGATTTTCTTTGTCCGCCAACGGCTTGCCTGTTCCTCGTCCGGGTTGCTGTCGAGAATCTGCTGGTAGGCTACCAGGGCATTGAAGGCGGCATCACCGCCTTTTTCATAGCCCTGGTACTGATATGCCGTACGTTCAAACTCACTGATAGCGGCCGGGTAATCCTCGGCGGCGTAGAGCACTTCCGCATAGCGGTGATTGACCTTGCCCTGGTCTTCGCTGGCTGGAGGGGTATCCAGGTATTCCTGGTACCAGCGCGCCGGGTTGCGGTAATCCGCCGGGTTGCCGGATTTCTGGGCCAGCACATGGTGGTATTCGGCCAGATCGAGAATATGACCCTTGAGCAGCGAGACATACTCTTCACGAATATCGGGATGGCGGCCCCAGTAATCGCTGTTTATCCCATAATGCTGAATAAATTTTTCCTTGGCCGGCAACACCAGGGTAGGGAAGCCACCTTTCTGGTAGGCGTCGATCTGCAGACTAGAGAATTCCGGCGCCAGGGTGGAATTCGGGTACACCTGGACAAACATGTCGAAGGCTTCTGCTGCATCGCGGAAGCGTTCCTGGCTCAGGTAGACCTGGCCCAGGGAGCGGTAGATTTCCGGTTCGTAGTCCCGCTTGCCGTTGCGAGCAAACCACGTTTTCACCGACTGCGGGCCATCCAGGTTACTGAACGCCAGGCTCACCACGCGCTGGGTATCGGCGAACAGTTTGTTCTCCATGCTGGTGTCGTCATTAAGCTCACTGGCGCCATTCAACGTGTCCAGCAAGGTAAAGAAGCTGGCTTGGGCCAGCTCGTAGTCGCCCAGTTTGTAATGACTCCAGCCATGCTTGTAGAGCGCCTGGCTGTAGAATTCATTATTGGCGCCGCGATTGATGACGTCAGCGTAGGCTTTTTCCGCATAGTCATAATCGCCGTCTGAGAACAGCATTTCACCCCGACGGAACTGGGATTCCAGGGCCCATTCGCTGTTCGGGTACTGCTCCACCAGGGTGTCAAGGCTGGCGCGGGCCTGTTCCAGGTTGCCATCCATGGCGTAGGCCTTGGACAACAGGTAATAGGCTTCCGCGCGTTGATCCGGATCGCTGGTGGTGTTGAGCAGTTCCTGATAAAGGGAGATGGCGGTGTTGTAATTCACGTCCTTATCGGCCATAGATGGCGCCATGGTGCCGGCCAGATCCAGCAGCGCCAGTTTTCGTTCGTTATCCGTTGTAGTGTTCACCTGCTCCATGGCATTGTCGTAGACGAGTTTGTCCACTTTTTGTTCGAGACGCTGGTTATCGGCGTCTTCAATACCCATTTCCTGTTCGGTGGCAGAAGACAAGGCCAGGTCCGCCATACGACGGAGCGTTTTGGCTCGACGTTTCGGGTCGTCGAACAGCTCAGCTGCCTGCCGGTAGCTGTTGAGTGCATCCTGGGTGCTGGCGCTTTCCAGTTGCTGCTCTTCAATGATGATGTCGGTGCCTTCCAGATCCGCCAGGGTGGTTCCCCCGAAGCGGGCCTGTTGCTCCAGTGTGCCGTTCTGCGGTGCAGACGCGCAGCCGCCAAGAGCAATGATTGCGGCTGCCAGCCCATGCAGGCGAAATCGGTTCACGATCCTGTCCTCTGTTTGCTGCCGTCAGATGCCGAAGTGTCCTGCAGGCGGGCGACGGCCAGATGTGCCTCGGCCAACTGATCTGCCAGTTTCTGCTGGTTGGCCAGTAGAAGCGCAAGGGCATCGGCCTGCATGCTCTTTTCCAGAGCCTCAAGGGTGTCTTCGGTAAGACGCTTTATGTTGTCAATTCGTTGGGTCTGCCCGGCCAGTCTCTGGCCCAGGTCGTCCCGGGTGCGCAGGGTGGCATCCCGTATCTGCTGTTGTACGGCAGCAATTCGTTCGCCCAGAACACTGCTTTCTTCTCGTAATTGGGTAGCAGCTTGCTCCTGTTTTTGCCGTTGTTCTATCGACTGGTGAGCAATATCCCACAACAACAGGCCGCGTACCTTGCGTAAGCGAAGGGCATTGGCATGACTGGAGCCGGGTAAGGTGCCGAACTGGCGAGCCATGGCATCCACTTTCTTCCACATGATGGCCTGTTCGGGGGTGGCCACGTCTTGCGGTTTGCTCATGTCGACAAAATTGGGGATCGCTGAGGATACCCTGTCGCTAGCCAAGGCCAGTTGCTCCTGCCGGCCCATGTGACGAGTCATTTCAGCGCGGACATGCGGAAGGTTGCGGGTCAGGCTTTGCTGCTGGATTTGATAGGTTTCCTGAAGCGCGGGCAGTGACTGCTGCCATTGCTCCACCATGGTCTTGATCTGGTGAATCTGCCGGTAGTGCTCGAAACGTTGGGCAAAGGCGTTGCTGGAAAACAGTTTGTAGAGATAGGAGAGTTCATTGCCCTGGGCGAGATCGCCACTGTTGGCTGGCAGTAGGCCGGCCTGGTTGCGGTCTTCCGGTAACAAGGCTTCCGACCAACCAGGTTTGGTGATGTTGTCGATGGTCTGCTGGATGTCTTTCAATGCCTGACGGTATTCCGAAGCGGCATACTGATAGCCGGCTAGGGCCTGGGGCAGACCACCGAGCTCTTCGTAGGCACGGGGAGCTAGCATGAGCGCTTCCTGCACAGAGGGGTGGCTGCTGTTGCGGCGTACCGCTTCCAGCCACAGTGGCAGGGCGCGTTTTACCTCCCCGGCCCGGTAATTGGCCAGTCCAAGGGCGAGTAGGGCATCTTCGGAGAAGGGGCCGTCACTGCGAACCTGGCGCAGGTCTGCACGGGCACTTTGCAGTTTTCCTTCTCTCAACTCGGTCAAACCGGAGGCCAGAGCGGCCCGATCGCGCAGGGCGAGAGCCTGGTCAGAACTGCCGCCGGCTTCCAGTAAGGATTTCAGCAGGGCAACCCCCTGTTCGCGATGACCGCCGCGAATCAATGCCACACCCATGTTGTAAGTGGCGTAGCGGCCTTCATCCGTGCTCAGGGGAACAGAATGCAGATAATCCAGAGCACCAGCGAAGTCTTCCTCGGCCATGAAGATATTGGCCAGCATGAGACGTCGGCGGGCGTCGTCAGCCGAGTCCAGCCCATCTACATTGTCGCCGTCTAGAATCATGGCCGCTTCTGCCAGATTGCCTTCGCGATAATGCAGAGCCGCCTTGTGCAGCCAGGTCTGGGCCCGGGTGCGGCTGAGAATGTCCTTCTCCAGCAGGCGGTTGAAGATGACCTCTGCCTTGCCCGGCAGACCATAGGTCACATAGAGGTCGCCAAGTAAAAGCTCTGCGTAATCGGTATTTTCGTTGAATAGCGCCTGCTCCTGATTGACCAGCAGGGTATTGATGGCATTAAAGTTGGCATGACGGTAGTAGTCGAACATGACCTCGCCAAAAGCCAGGTAGCGGTGTTCCTCTTCGCCAAGAGGTATCGGACCTTCGTTGAAATCATCGAAGAATTCGACTTTTGCCGCCTGGGCGGGGGACAACAGGGTGGCGAGGCACGCCGCGACCAGCCATCGTTTTCGCCGCACCTGTGTCATTGCTGATTCCACTCACGGAATTCAAACTTGTGCTGCTGCTTGTTCAGGTCGTCCACCACCTGCATCTCCACCATTTTTTTGCCGGCCCCCTTGGTGAAGGTATAACTGGTGCTTTTCTGGTAATCCTTGCCTAGCGGATCATAGCCGGTGATGGTGGCTTCCATGACATGGCGGCCACTGGCCAGATTGCCGGTGTAGAGACGTTGGATGCCGCCCTTGGTGAGGGCCTCGAATTCCTGGTCAGTGTAAAAATGGTAACCCACGTGTTCACCATCAATGGTTAGATTCACATCGACCAGGCGAATCGGAGTGCCCACATCCACGGAGACAAAGATGCTGGTTTGCGGGCTGGCATAGAGGAGCTCCTGCTCGAGCAGGGTGAGATCCCGGTTCAGGTCCAGGGCTTCGCTTTTCAGCTGGCGGATCTGCTCGGACAGACCATCGTCATCGGCGCCGCTGGCGACCGTACATAGGCCGACAAGGAAGGCGCCGCACAGGGGCAAGAGTGCTTTCATGGGGTGGCGATCGCTTTGTGTTGTTGTTATTGGCCGGTAAACCGGCTGGCGTAGTGCCTAGTTGTAATCAGAAGAATGCCTTAAATCAAGGGGAACAGTCAGTCATTATTGGCCGTGAGAGCCGATTTTGGTGGCTTCTATAGTCAAGGAGTTTCACTTGATTGATATGAAATTACCAGTACTGCTGCAGCAGAGCCTTAATCAGGCTGGCCTAGAGGGTGATTGGACCCTGACTCCGGCGGCGGGCGGAGATACGGCTCTTAGCGGGGTTATTGATAACGGAGCGAGTCGTTATTTCGTTAAACAGCATCGCAATCAGCATTTGCTTGAAGCGGAATCTCTCGGGCTGCAAGCACTGTCGGAAAGATTGAGGGTGCCCAGGGTTATCCACTATTACGGTGCCAGCGCAGGCGGGGTATTGATCCTGGAGTATCTGTCCATCGAACCCCTGTCGGGGAATCGTGACTGGATGGCTGCCGGGGCAGCGCTGGCCCGTTTGCACCGGATCCAGGGGCGAGCCGGTTATGGAAGCCACCCGAACAACTTTATCGGTGCCAGCCTGCAAAGCAACGCGGGCCATAGTGACTGGCGCGCCTTTTTTGCCAGCGAAAGGTTGGCGCCTCAACTGCAGCGGGCCCGGCAGCAGGGCTTGCCGCCGGCGGCCGCGGAGCGCATCGGCCAGGTGATTGAACAGCTGGACCGCTGGCTGCCTGCCCGGCCACCTTGTGCCCTGGTCCACGGTGATCTGTGGCAAGGCAATCTGGGGCAGGTGAACGGGGAGCCGGTGTTCTACGATCCGGCCTGTTATCATGGCGACCCACAGGTGGATCTGGCCATGTTGAATCTGTTTGGCGCTGTGCCGGCGGCGTTCTATCAGGGTTATCAGTCGGAGTGTCCCGCTTCATTGCGATATCAGGCCTGGCCCGTGTACGACCTGTATCACTGGCTGAATCACTACAATCTTTTCGGTGGTCAGTATGCCCGGGCAGTGGATGACACCGCCCGCCGCTTGCTGAACACCCGCTGACAGGAAACGCGATGCAGATCATTGCCGATGCCAACATGCCGGGACTGGAAGCCTTTGACGCCATGGGCACCGTGACCCGGGTGGATGGTCGAAGCCTGACCCGACAGCAGCTGGGTGACGCCGAGGTGTTGCTGGTGCGGTCGGTGACCCGGGTGGATGCCAGGTTGCTGGCAGGATCCCGGGTACGTTTTGTGGGCTCGGCTACCATCGGTACGGATCACGTGGATCTCGGCTACCTGCAGGAGCTGGGCATCCGCTTTGCCCACGCGCCGGGCTGCAATGCCCGTGCCGTGGCGGAATATGTGCTGCAGGCAGTGCTGCGGCTCTGTCAGGCTGGCAATCGTTCCCCGCTGGGGGCAACGGCGGCGGTGGTGGGACTGGGCAATGTAGGGCACCGGGTGGCCTACTGGTTGTCCGATCTGGGCATGTCCGTGCGAGCCTGTGATCCGCCACTGGAGGAACAGGGCTATGAGGGCCCCTACGAACTGGAACCGCTGGATGCCATGCTTGATGCGGACCTGATCAGCTTGCATGTGCCACTGACAGACAGTGGGAATCATGCCACCCGCCATCTGCTGGATGCGGGCCGTCTGTCACGGCTGTCTTCGTCGCAGATGCTGATCAATACCTGCCGGGGGCCGGTGATCGACAATCAGGCTTTGCTGGCGGAGCTTGATGCGGGCCGGGGCCCGGCCACCATTCTGGATGTGTGGGAAACCGAGCCACTGGTGCCGCCCGCGTTATTCCGGCAGGTCCTGCTCGGCTCACCGCATATTGCCGGCTATAGCGCTGAGGGCAAGCTCAAGGGGACCCAGATGCTCTATCAAGCGTTCTGTGACTGGCTTGGAGTCACCGCACAACCGGCGCCGGTGTCGGCAAGCAATGAGATCATCACGCAGCCGGTGGCGAGCGAGGAGGATTTGCTCAAGGTGTTGCAGATAGCGTATCAGTTATCTGAGGATCACAGGCGGCTCGGTGACAGCCTTGCCTCAGCGGATCCTGGCAAGGCATTTGACCGGCTGCGCAAGGAATACCCGTTGCGCCACGAGCTCCATGACTGGCATTACCAGGGGGATATTGCTGCGCCCTGGCAGCCGATCATGCGCCGGCTTTTTGCGCCGGCGTGAACGGCTGGGCAGGGGGCTGACCGCTTTTTTCAAGGCGCTGAAATGCTTGCTGGATCATGGCTTCGGTGATGGGAACTTCCCGTCCCTGCTCATCAATGATGGCGCCACCGTGGAAATTCTTGCCGGGTTGCTGGCTGTCGAGGTTCATGGCTGCATCCCTTTGAGTCTGCATGATTGAGTCGTTTATTTAGGCGCTGCCCACCGTGGACAGCAATGCCATTTTTGTATCTGGATATGACCGCTTTATGAAAGTCGACGAAAGTCTCTGTCTCGGTGTTCTGGTAAATCCCTACGCGGGGCTCGGTGGCAGCGTGGCACTGAAGGGTAGCGATGGCGAGGAAACCCGTGCCGAAGCGCTGCGACGCGGTGCCGAGCCCCAGGCGCCGGCCCGCATGACACGCGCGCTGAAGGCGCTTGCCGACGCGCAAAACCTGACCGTACTGACCTGGGCCGGCGAGATGGGGGAAACAAGCTGCCGGGAGGCCGGACTGTCCTGTCAGGTCATCGGCCAATCCGCCATGCCCAGTGGTCCACAGGACACCCGCAGGGCGGCAGAGGCTCTGAAAGGCGCAGGTGCGGAGATGATCCTGTTCGCCGGCGGTGACGGCACTGCCCGGGATCTGGTCGATGCGCTGGGGCAGGGGACGCCGGTTTTGGGCGTTCCCGCCGGGTGCAAGATGCATTCCGCAGTCTATGCCATCAACCCGGAAGCCGCCGGCAGCCTGCTGGCAGAGCTGGCTGGCGGCGAGCTGGTCGGGCTGGAACTGGCGGAGGTACGGGATATCGATGAGGACGCTTTCCGCGAGGGTGTGGTCCGTGCTCGCCATTATGGTGAGCTCCAGGTCCCTGCCGAAGCCCGCTACCTGCAGCAGGTAAAGTGTGGCGGCCGGGAAGTGGAAGATCTGGTGGTCACCGAAGTGGCCGCCTGGATAGCGGACAGCCTGGAAGACGATACCTTTTACCTGATGGGCTCCGGTTCTACGGTGGCCGTGGTCATGGAACAACTGGGCCTGGAGAACACGCTGCTGGGTGTGGATCTCGTCTACAACCAGGAAGTGGTCGGCCGGGATCTGGGCGCGCGGGCGCTGCTGGAGCAGATCGGTGATGCGCCGGCCAGAGCGGTGATCACCGTGATCGGCGGACAAGGGCACCTGTTCGGTCGTGGCAACCAGCAATTCAGCCCGGCCCTGATTCGCCGCCTGGGCAAGGACAACATCCAGATCCTTGCTACCCGCACCAAACTGAAGACCCTGGAAGGGCGGCCGCTGCTGGTGGACACCGGTGATGCAGCGCTCGACCGGGAGTTGTGTGGTCTGTGGCCGGTGACGACCGGCTATGAGGATCAGGTGTTGTATCGGGTAAGCACTGAGGCAGTTAACAGTTGACAGCTACGCGTCCCCGAATGTTGGTTACTCAAAAGGAAGAGGCCGCGTCCAGTCTTTATACGCGGCCTCTTCCTTTTTGAACAAAGACAACCTCTCTCGCGTGGCTGTCAACTGTCCACTATCAACTGTCAATTTTAACTCTCACCCGTGCCGCTTCTCCTGCAATGCTGCAATACGATCATCCAGCGGCGGGTGGGAGGCGAAAAGGGCCTTGAAGCCTTTGGCCAGGCCGGAGTTGATACCGAAGGCCACCAGGGTATCCGGCATCTGGTTGGGCATCTGTGATTCTGCTTTCAGCCGTTGCAGGGCAGAGATCATGTCACGACGCTCTGCCAGCTGCGCGCCTGCCACATCGGCCCGGTATTCCCGGAAGCGGGAGAACCACATGACGATGGCGCTGGCGGCGATGCCGAAGATGATTTCCGCCACGATTACCACGATGTAGTAACCGAATCCCAGACCGCCCCCGCCGTCACGGCGCATGAAGCTGTCCACCACATAGCCGACAACGCGGGCGGCAAAGATCACGAAGGTATTTACCACCCCCTGGACCAGGCTCAGGGTGACCATGTCGCCGTTGGCCACATGGCCGATCTCGTGGGCCAGTACCGCGCGCACTTCTTCCGGGCGGAAACGGGTCAGCAGGCCCTGGGACACCGCTACCAGGGCGGCATTCTTGTTCCAGCCGGTGGCAAAGGCGTTGGATTGCTGGGCCGGGAAAATACCCACTTCAGGCATTTTGATCCCCGCCTTGCCAGACAGCTCTTTCACTGTCTGTAACAGCCATCGTTCGGCATCGTTGCCGGGCTGCTCGATGATCTTTACCCGCGCAGACCATTTGGCCATGGGCTTGGAAATCAACAGGGAAATCAGCGAGCCGGCAAAGCCAAACACCGCACTGAAGATCAGCAGGCTGGTCAGGTCCAGCCCCGAGCCACTGGCGGCAAAATAGGAATTCACCCCGAGCAGACTCAGGGTAATGCTGGCGACCACAATCACCGCCATGTTGGTCAGCAGATAAAGCGCAATGCGCATCATCGTCGGTTGTCTCCACGTGTCATCGGAAATGCTAAGTATGGGGGCGAAGGAGGGGAAGGCAAGGTATACTGCGTGGCAAAATTGCATCCTGCCACGTCTCTATCACTGCCTTTCCGATCCTATGCAACTCACCGAACTGTCAGACCTGCTTGCCCCTTATCTGGTTCCCTCCACGCCGACCCGGCACCGCCTTTTTCATGGCCGGGGGAAAACCGTGCCGGCTCTGGAATGGCTGACTATTGACTGTTTTGCACCGGTGCTGGTGGCCACGGTATTCCGGGCCCAGGACGATGCCATCCTGCAGGCGCTGGAAGCCAGCCTGACAGCAGCACTGGTCGCCCTGGGCTGTGACACCCTGGTCGTTCAGCATCGCTATGATGGCCAAGCGGAGAATGTGCTGGTGTGCGGCCAACTGCCCGAGTCGCCGTTGGCAGAGGAAGACGGGCTGGTCTACAAGCTGGATTTCCAGCGCGGACAGAATCTGGGTTTCTTTGCCGATATGGCTCAAGGTCGGCGCTGGATTCGTGAGCGTGCCGAGGGCAAGAAAGTCCTCAACCTGTTCAGTTTTACCTGCAGTTTTTCCGTTGCGGCCTTGGCCGGCGGTGCTGAATCGGTGGTGAATATTGATCTCTCCGACCCGGCACTCAGACTGGGACAGCAGAATCATGGACTCAACGGGTTCAAGGATGCCAAGGTGCATTATCTGCCGCACAACATTTTCCGAAGTTGGAAAAAACTGCACAGTCTGGGCCGTTACGACATCATCGTGATTGATCCTCCCAGCGCCCAGAAAGGCAGTTTCATGGTGGAAAAGGACTACCCGAAGCTGCTGAAGAAGCTGCACAAACTGCTGGCGCCGCAGGCGGAGATTCTTGCCTGTGTGAATGCGCCCTGGCTGGATTATGGCTGGCTGGAAGCTTGTGTGGAGGAGAATTTGCCGGGAGCAGAGCTGGCAGGGCGTTTACCGGGAGCACCGGGGTTTGATGAAGCCGGGGAGCCTGCGCTGAAGACGGTGCACTACCACTACCGGCGGCCGGCGGAGCTCGATAGCTGATCTCCTGCATTTGCAATAGCCACCGTAGGGTGCACTGAGCCTAAGGCGAACTGCACCATCCCAACGCCAGATCGGTGCAGTTCGCCTTAGGCTCTGTGCAACCTACGTAGCGGCAACGTACGAGGTTTAGAAGCCGTCTTCGGTGACGGCATGCGGGTTGTCATCATGCTTGAGCAGATCGGCAAATTCTTCGGCCTGTACCGGCTCCGGATTTCGTGACAGCAGATAACGCACTACCGCTGTGGTACGCACTGAATCCTGAGCACGGATGGCCTGCAGGAACTGCTCGGCGAGTGTCGCTTTCTCGTGCTTGACGGTGGCGGGTAGTGACGGATCGGTGTTGTCAAAGCGCAGCTCACTGATGGCGGTCAACAATACAAAAGCCTTGTTGGTCAGCACGGACTGCTCAATACCTTCCTGAAAGATGGTCGCCTGATAACGCAGCAACCCTTCCTCTGCCAGCCACAGCATGGCGCCCAGACAGGCCATGTGACGGCTGCTGTGCAACCCCACATCGTCCACTTCCGTAGGACCGATAATGTCTTCCACGTACAGCGCGCCAGGGCGCGGGAAGGCCATGTAAGCCTGCATGAGAATGCGGGCAACGTCGTGGCTGAAGTCGTCGATGTGCAGGTGTGACATGGGCGGCTCTTTGAAAGCAAATGCAGGAGCGTCGCTGGCGGCGCGATCACTAACGCCTGGAATCAGGCCGCCAGCGACGCTTCTGCAAGTCGGTTCGGGAATCAATCCCTGTTATTTTTTTCGTACTCGATCCAGATAACGGGCAATGCGGCCGATGGAATCTTCCAGGTCATCCACCCGGGGCAAGAACACCACGCGGAAGTGATCCGGGTTTGGCCAGTTGAAGGCGGTACCCTGAACGATCAGGACCTTTTCTTCGCGCAGTAGATCCAGTGCAAAGGCTTCATCGTCTTCAAACGGGAACACCTTCGGGTCCAGTTTCGGGAATAGATACAGGGCGGATTTGGGTTTGACGCAACTGACTCCGGGAATGGAATCGAGCATTTCCCAGGCCAGATCCCGCTGGCGTCCCAGGCGCCCGGTGGGCAACACCAGATCGCCGATGCTCTGGTAGCCGCCCAGAGCAGTCTGGATGGCATGCTGGCTGGGTACGTTGGCGCACAGGCGCATGCTGGCCAGCATATCGAGCCCTTCGATATAGCTCTCTGCCCGGTGTTTAGCACCTGATATCACCATCCAGCCAGCGCGGAAACCAGCAGCGCGATAATTTTTGGACAGGCCGTTGAACGTGATGAACAGAAGATCGTCGGCCATGGATGCGATGGACGTATGCACCTCGCCGTCGTAGAGGATCTTGTCGTAGATCTCGTCGGCGAACACGATCAGGTTGTTTTCCCGGGCAATCTGCAACAACTCCTGCAGCATGGCCGGCTCGTAGTTGGCGCCGGTGGGGTTGTTCGGGTTGATGATCACCAGGGCCTTGGTGTTCTTGTTCACCTTGGCACGAATATCTTCCAGTGACGGTTGCCAGTCTTGCTGTTCATCACACAGGTAGTGCACCGGGGTGCCGCCGGACATGCGCACGGCAGCGGTCCACAGGGGGTAGTCCGGTGCCGGCAACAGCACTTCATCGCCGCTGTTGAGCAAGGCCTGCATGGACATGACAATCAGCTCGGACACGCCATTGCCGATGATCACATCATCTACGGTGACGCCTTCGATGCCCTTGGTCTGGGTATACTGCATCACTGCCTTGCGGGCCGGGAACAGACCCTTGGAGTGGCAGTACCCGGTGGAATCCGGCAGGTTGCTGATCACGTCCTGAAGCAGCTCTTCCGGTGCCTCGAAGCCGAAGGGCGCAGGATTGCCGATGTTCAGCTTGATCACCCGGTGACCTTCGTCTTCCAGGCGATGGGCTTCACGCAGCACCGGGCCGCGAATGTCGTAACATACACCGCGCAGTTTGTCGGATTTGTTGACGTGGTATTGGTCGATGGTCATGCCGGTCCCGTTGAATTGGATAGAGCCAAGAGGCTGATTCTACAATGTCCCCAAATTACTGTATATCGACCTGAATCCGTGACTGCATCGCGGATCCAGTTATCGAGTTACTAGAAACAAAACGCAACCGGAGCAGAGCGTGACCCCATTCAAGGATTTGTTGGCCCTGGCGGTAAACCGCAAGGGGTCTTTAAAAGCGATCAAGGCGGAACTGCCTGGCGTGGCGGATGCCGGGCTTTTGCGCAACCGTGATGATGCGTTCTACTTTTCGGCGTTGACCCGGCGCATTTTCCGGGCCGGGCTCAAGCATTCCCTGGTGGACAACAAATGGCCGGCGTTCGAGGATGCTTTTTTCGGTTTCGATCCGGAAAAGCTGGTGCTGATGCCGGATAGCATGCTGGACGAGCGCATGCAGGACACGCGCCTGATTCGCCACTGGGGCAAGATGAAAGCCATTCGCCATAATGCTCAGCTGGTGCTGGATCTGGCCGAGGAGTACGGCAGTGTTGGCAACTGGCTGGCGGATTGGCCGGCGGATGACACCGTGGGAATGTGGCTGCTGCTCAAAAAGCGCGGTAAACAACTGGGTGGTAACTCCGGAGCCGCCTTCCTGCGCATGGTGGGCCGTGATACCTGGTACCCCACCGGTGATGTGATTGCTGCCTTGAAGGCCCAGAATATCATCGACAAACCCCCGGCCAGCCAGCGTGACCAGCGGTCTGCTCAGGCGGCGTTCAATGTCTGGCAGCAGGAGAGTGGCTGGCCCCAGGCCCATATCAGTAAGGTGTTGGCTTTTACGATCGGCTGATGTGCAGGGGCGTCGGTGTAGGGTCGGCCTTGATGGGTTTACTCAGATAAATGATAATGACTCTCCTTTTCACATTGAACTGGATTCATTTCATGGCTGCTGTTCCCATCCCGGTGCGCCTCGCCGCTGTTCTGATCTCGATCTTCTTCCTTAATTCGCCTGCGTTTGCCAGCAACCAGACTGCTCTGGTGCAGTTGGTGGAGTACGTCGGGGCGGATTACATCAATGCCGTGGTGGATGGCGATATCGTCAGCCCGGAAGAATACGCCGAGATGGAAGAGTTTACGGCCCTGTTGGCGCAGGGGGTGGCTCAGCTACCTGCCGCTGATGGCAAGCAAGACTTGCAGGATAAGGCGGATGCCCTGCAAAGGGCGGTGATCGACAAGGCCGTGGAACCCCGTATCAAAGAACTGACCCAGTCTATTCGTGCCACCCTGGTCACCGTCTACGGCATCCCGGTGTCGCCAAAAGCGGCACCGGATCTTGAGCGCGCCGCCGAGCTGTATCAAACCCAATGTGCCGCCTGCCATGGCGCCGAAGGCCGGGGTGATGGACCTGCTGGCGCGGCGTTGGAACCGGCTCCCACCAACTTTACGGAAGTCACCCGCTACAACGGGCGCTCGTTGCTGGGCCTGCATACCACCATCACCCAGGGAGTGGATGGCACCGGTATGGGCGCTTACAGCGATACCCTCAGTGACAAAGACCGCTGGGCGCTGGCGTTCTTCGTGGGAGCCAAAGCGGTCAGCGATGAGATGGCAGAAACCGGCAAGACAGCTTTCAACCAGATCCCCGGCATGAAGACATCACTGACGCTGGATACCCTGGTGGCCCAGGCGCCGGAAGATGTGTTGAAAGAGCAGGGCGAACAGGCCTATGCGGCCCTGGGGTATCTGCGCCGGGAGCCGTCTGCGTTGTTCAACAAAAACCGCTATATAGCCCTGAGTGATGAACGCCTGCAGGAAGCCGAAAGCGCCTACCGCAGCGGTGATCGTCAGGCGGCCCGGGCCGCTGCCCTGTCCGCCTATCTGGACGGCTTCGAGATGATCGAACAGCAGCTTGCGGCAGTGGATGGGGACCTTATGCGTGTGGCCGAAGCGGATTTCATGGCGGTGCGTGAAGCCATCGATCGTAACCGAGCGGCGGATACGGTGAGCGAGCGAGTGACAGCGGCGCGGGCCTCCCTGTCGAAGGCGGCGGATGCCCTGTCCGGGGATGGCCTGAGCCCTGCGGCAACCTTCTCTGCCAGCTTTTTCATTCTGTTCCGTGAAGGGCTTGAAGCCCTGTTAGTGGTGGCGGCTCTGCTGACCTTTACCCGCAAGGCCAACGCGGTAAGCGCCACCCGTCATATTCATCTGGGCTGGATTGCTGCTCTGGTAGCCGGCGGGCTGACTTGGTATGCGGCCAATTCGCTGGTCACGTTCAGCGGCGCTTCCCGGGAAATGACGGAAGGGGTGGCGGGCGTCGTTGCTGCCCTGATCCTGTTCTACGTAGGCTTCTGGATGCACAGCAACAGCAATAGTCAGAAATGGATGGGCTATATCCGTAGCAAGGTAGATGATGCTCTGGGCAGTGGTACGGTCTGGGTGTTGACGTTCGTTGCCTTTATCTCCGTTTACCGGGAAATCTTCGAAACGATCCTGTTCTATCAGGCGCTGTGGAGTCAGGTGACGATGGTGACTCAGGCCTTCCTTTTCTATGGAATCGCAGCGGCCGTTCTGGGGCTGGCTGTGGTCTGCTTCCTGTTCTTCCGTATTGGCATGAAGCTGCCTATTGGCCTGTTCTTCCGGGTAACCAGTCTGGTATTGCTGGTGTTGTCGGTGGTACTGCTTGGCCGCGGCATTGCCGCCCTGCAGGAGGCGGGCGTATTGAGCGCGTTTTATCTGGGCGTTCCCACCATTGAATGGTTGGGTGTCTTCCCTACGTTGCAAGGCGTGGTAGCGCAGATGATCGCGGTAATACTGGGCGTCGTGTTGTGGTTGCGGGGTAGCAGGCAACAGGCATAGCGCTTTTACTGGCGTGTGGGCGTGTCTAATAGGTCAGAATCAGGAATAATTACCTCTGCCTCTTTCTGGAGCGTCGATATTCTGGCGCTCCAGAGATTCCCCTGTCCCGAGCGCCTTTGGCGCTGTGGTGCGTGAAAGCGGTACTGCCATGTCACAAACCAAAATCAGTTTTCTCGGCATCGGCTTGATGGGCGCCCCCATGGCGGCCCGTCTGCTGGATGCCGGTTTTTCCCTGACTCTCTGGAACCGGACCCCGGAAAAGGCGCAAGCCTTGTCCGACCGTGCGCGTCTAGCTGCCAGTCCGGCGGAGGCTGTTGCCGAGGCGGATGTGGTGATCACCATGCTGGAAAACGGCACAGTCGTGGACCAGGTGCTCTATCAGAGTGGTGCCATTAACCAGCTTCGCCAGGGTGCGCTGGTGATCGACATGAGCTCCATCGAGCCGGCCATGGCCCGCCGTCATGGGACGTTGGTGGAGGCGCAAGGCGGGGCTTATCTGGATGCGCCGGTGTCCGGGGGAACCCGGGGTGCGGAAGCAGGGACCCTGTCGATTATGGCCGGCGGTGGCGACGAGAGTTTCGTGCGTGCCGCTGAGGTACTTCAACCCATGGGCATCGTGACGCATATCGGCCCGGTGGGTAGCGGTCAGCTGGCCAAGCTCGCCAATCAGGCCATTGTCGGCATCACCATTGGCGCGGTGTCGGAAGCCCTGTTGCTGGCAGCCAGGGGTGGGGCACGGCCGGAAAAGGTTCGTGAGGCCCTGCTGGGCGGTTTTGCCGGCAGCAAGATTCTCGAACAGCATGGTGAGCGTATGCTGCAGCGCAATTTCGAGCCCGGTGCACCGGCACGGATTCAGCTCAAGGATCTGCGCATGATCCTGGATGAGGCCCGTAGTGAAGGCCTGACATTGCCGCTCAGTCAGCGGGTGTTCGAGCAATACCGGGCATTGCTCGCCAGCGGCAACGGCGAGGTGGATCACAGTGGCCTGTTGCTGGAACTGGAGCGGCTCAATGGCGTCCGACTAGGCAATGCTGACGAGGAACACTGATGCCACGCTTTGCCGCCAATCTTTCCCTGCTGTTCACCGAGTTGCCGTTTCTGGACCGCTTTGCCGCCGCTGCTGACGCTGGCTTTCAGGGTGTGGAATATCTGTTTCCCTATGACTGGCCGGCGTCGAACTTGGCGGAAAAGCTGCAACAGCATCATCTGACCCAGGTACTGTTCAATCTGCCGCCAGGGGACTGGCAGGCCGGTGAGCGCGGTATTGCCTGCCTGCCGGACCGGGTGGAGGAGTTTCGCGAAGGGGTGTTTCAGGCCCTGGAGTATGCCGAGGTGCTGGATTGCCCGCGGATGAATTGTCTGGCGGGCATTCGGCCGGAGTCTCTGCCTGCTGATGTGGCGTTCCAGACCCTGGTGGAAAACCTGCGTTTTGCCGCTGATCTGCTGGCGGCGAAAGGAATGACCCTGACGGTGGAAGCGATTAACTCGAAAGTGGACATGCCGGGGTTCTTTGTTGATACGTCTCTTGCTGCCATGACGGTCATCGAGGCAGCGGGGCGGGAGAATATCCGGTTCCAGTTCGATCTCTACCATATGCAAATCATGGAGGGGGATCTGTGCCGTTCCCTTTCGCGACTTTGTCCCCATATAGGACATATTCAGTTTGCCGATAATCCGGGACGCCATGAACCGGGTACCGGCGAAATTCATTTTGATAGGGTGTTTGCCCACCTTGATGCGCTTGATTATCAGGGCTGGGTCAGTGCGGAGTATCGTCCGCAACAGGACACCGAAACCAGTCTTGGCTGGTTCAGACCACGGATTAACTGATTAATGATGCAACTTAACTGGGGCGGCAAAATTATTCTCGGCCTGCTGGGGATGCTGGTGGGAGGGCCCATCGGCCTGGGTATCGGGGTGTTGATCGGGCACATGCTCGACAAAGGCGCCGCCCAGGTCCAGAACGTTCGCCCGCAGCAGGCGGAAGTGCAGAAGGCCCTGTTTGATACGGTGTTTTCCATCATGGGCCATCTGGCCAAGGCGGATGGCCGGGTCAGCGAGGATGAAATCGCCCAGGCCCGGGCAGTGATGGATCGCATGAAGCTCAACGAGGAACAGCGCGCTGAAGCCATTGCCCTGTTCAATCGTGGTAAAGAGGCTGACTTCCCTCTTGATGCAACCGTCGCTGAATTCGCGAGTACGGTAAAACACCGCAAGCAACTGATACTGGTATTGCTTGAAGTCCTGCTGCAAGTAGCCCTGGCGGACGGTGAGATCCACGAGGCGGAAGAAGAAATTCTGGTTCGGGTTGCCGAAGGGCTGGGTGTGCCGCGGGCCCAGTTTCAGCAGATTCTCAACATGCTGCTGGCCCAGGCCCAGTTCTCTGGTGCTGGCGGTGCCTATCGAGGCGGGCAGAGCTCTGCCGGTCCATCGCGGCCATCCCTGGGACAAGCTTATAAGGTGCTGGGTGTTAGTGAGTCTGCGTCCAACCAGGAAATCAAGAAGGCCTACCGCAAGCTGATGAGCGAACATCATCCGGACAAGTTGGCGGCGAAAGGGGTGCCGGACGAGATGATCCGCATGGCCACCGAGAAAACCGCGGAAATCAGTAAGGCTTACGACATGATCAAGGATAACCGCGGTTTTAAATAGGCGGCCCACAACACGAAAGACGCCCACTGTTGGAGCTTTGCTTGCAAAGCGAATTTTCCAGCGAGGAGGTTGCTTTGATCCTTCGCTTTGCAAGCAAAGCTCCAACGGTTATCCGCCGCGTGCCGCGTGGGGCTTTTGCGTTTCTTCAATAACTCACGCTGGGTAGCCGGTCCACTTTCGGGATCGACCAGCCACTGCTCACCAGATCGCTTTCTCCGGTCCACCATCGATTCAGCAACCGGGTCGCCAGATCGGCGCGAGCCCGGCCCCCCAGACGCTGGCTGGCTTCGTGATAGGCAGGCTGAAAGCGCAATCGCGGTGGCAGCCGGCGGGTGATGTCCATTAGCCGGTTCAGGTGCTTCTGGTAGGCGCGGTGGCTGTCCAGCCCGGTTTGCGGTAACCGGAATGTCTGTCTCAGGTGTTCGGGGATCTGGAAAGAGGCCAGCGGCAGGTAGGGGCCATAGGGCAGTCGCCCCGGGTAGCCCTGCTCGCGGATCAGGTTGTGGCCCAGCTGGCGGCGTCGATCACTGATCGGGCCATGGTGGTTGAGGCGACGCTTCCACCAGCGCTGATGGGCGTGCCAGTCTGCCGGTCGCCGACTTTCGGGAATTCCCATGACCTGCGCCAGCAACATGGTTTCCTCGAACAACCGTTCCTGGTGGGCGGTATTCAGCGGCTCGATGATCTCCTGGTACACCGTCAGGCAGGAATCCATCCAGGCCGTCAGCGCATACAGCAGGGTTTCACTGTCATCCACGTCGAACAGTGTCTTGCGTCGCATGCGTGGGCTGTCCAGTGTCAGCAAGGCCTGGTCCAGGTTGCCGAACACCAGTTTCAGCATGAATACCTGGGTGTGCTGAAGCCGTTGTACCAGGTCATGGGAATCCGCCAGTAACTGGGACAGACGACTGTCCGCCAGGGCCAACAGTACCACTCGACCGTGTGCCAGGGAGGTGAGGTTCTCGCGCATCAGCTGCCAGCAGATGGAGCCGGGGCCGAACAGGCCCGCATCGGGCTGATGGCATTGTTCGCTGGCCTGGAACAGGCCGGCCTGGATATGGTCGCGGGTCAGTAATTGCGGTAACGCCATGTGCACGCCTCCTTTGTGCAGTGTGGGTCTCCAACTACCACCGAGCTGCCCGGTGACAACGTAGCGCTCTGGGGAGTCTCTGAATCACTCCTTGCGTACTCAGCGTGCCCTTCAGACCCCGCCCTCCGGGTCTTCCTGGCTGGCCCGCACTCGTTGTTGCGTCTTGAAGGTGCAGAGCCGACGGATGGACATATCTCAATCCCCTTTGGGGGGACACCTTCAAAATCTCGCCGCTCTTTACACCTTGGCCGAAGGGGAGAGCCAGCCAGGAAGACTGAGCATGCAAGGAGTGATTCAGAGGCTCCCTATTCATCCTACGGGCCTGCCTGATTGAATCTAATCAGGAAATGTGGTGATTTAATGATGTACGGGAACAGTGGCGCAGTTTTTTGTGTCGGAGAGTGAGACGTAGCCCTTGCCGGGTTACTGAACGTTACCGCAAAGGAGAAATGTCCATGTTGGGAGAGAATCACAGCATCCACCATGAATTTCCGGATCAGCGCCAGAAGATTGACGAACTGGTGAGCAATGATCCCGGTTTCAAGACGCTGGTGATGGAGCACGACAAGCTGGACAAGCAGATACGGGGCCTGGAAATGCGTGAGAGCCCGATTGCAGACCTTGATATGGAACGTTTGAAGCGGGAGCGTATTCGATTAAAGGATGAGGTGTACCATCGTCTTAATAATGGTTAAAGATAAAAAAGAAACCTGACGCATCAAAATGTCAGGTGTTAAAAATCACGAAAGGCTTGTTGGGTTAAAGGCGTTCTGACGCTGCTCAGCTTCAGGCGTTACCGCTAGAAATCCACTCTTCCTGTAACGATGAGCTGGACATCGTCCACTTCATCCTGGTTCACCAGTGGTGCTGCCACATCCAGGTGAAGCACCCGATCCACGCGGAACTTGCTGGGGCTGAGACGCAATCCCAGCCCCGCGTTTGCCAGAGTGCTACCGCGGGGTTGGCCTTGCTCCCAAGCTTGCCCAGCATCCACATATACAGCACCGCCCACATAGGCCAGGTTGAAAATCTGCCAATTGGTAAAGCGGCGTCGTTCGACGGACAACACCCAGCGCCGGTCACCCCGCTGATAGTCCGTGGGGTAGCCGCGCAAGTTGTCGTTGCCTCCGATCGTGAGTTGTTCGTCCTGGCGCAAATTGCGGCCGGCATTCACATTCAGACGGGCAAACCAGCGGTTGTTCTGGTTAAGGAAATAATAATAACTGAGGTTGCCCCCATAGTAGGTGCTGACAAAGTCATCGTCTTGATAGCGGCCACTCGCAGACAATCCACTGCGAAACAAATGGTGCTTGCGGATAAAGCGGGTATTGCTGGTGCTGAAATTGAAAATGACAGACTCGGCATTACTGCCAAGCGCTTTGCTGGCATGCCCCATTCGCGCAAAGTGATACCAGCCCAGGCGAATGTCTTCCTGACGTTGGGCGCGGTTTAGGTTTGAGGCTACCAGATGTTGGTTCTCCTGATACTCCACGGATATCGAAGGGTAAACGCGGCGCTCGTCCTCGGGCAGCGAGGTGGTTTCGTCGGGAACCGCGCTGAAGCGTTCCTCCTCGTCGGTTATCCCTAGCCGCCAGCGGACAATGGCTTGCTCCTGGACACCCGGTGACCAACCCACAAAGGCTTCGTAACGGCTATCTTCCTGCCGAAAGCGATTGACGGTCTGACCGTTGACTTCGATGCGTTCGAGTAGGTTCTCTCGCTGTATGTCAACGCCACCGGACCAGCGGCTGTCCAGCTGATAGAAAGGGCGTATTAGGCCGCCGGAGAGGGATTCACCATCACTGGCGTTGGTATAGCTAAGATTCAGTTGCATCCGTGCGGGCAGTAGGGGGTTACGATAACTGAAAAAGTGGCCGCTGCGATCGGCGTCATCGAAGTAGCCCGCGGCGACTCGCTGGCCGCTGCCCAACAAGTTACTTTCCGTAAACCCGGCACTGGTGCTGGTCTCACCGCCAGAACGTGATGCCGAGGTAGATGGCGAAAAGGTCCATACATCCCGCGTTACTACCAGCAAGTCAATGTGATCCGCACACACCCTGTGGGGCACGATCATCGCATCGACAAGATAGTCGTTACTGCGCAAAAGTCGTTCATTTTCCCTGAGATGATCTCTATCCAGCGGTTCACCGCTCGTCAGGATCATTTGTTTCTCAAGGGTCGTCTTACGGGTTTCTATATGCAAAAAATTAGCGGTTCGATAGAGCCAGTTATCTTCTGCCGGATCGTTTTCATTGAAGATGGGAAGCACGCTGTAGTGGATCTTGCCGATAGGGCGCCCTTGGTAACGACTGAAATCCACTTTCTGGCGGGTCTCGACAAATTCAAACAGGGCCGGATCCCCGTCTTCGTAGACAAGCTCACAGCTTTCCACAGTGGGCGGGGATGCCAAGCCTGGTAAGGGCCACAACAACAGCGTTGCCGTCAGCCAGGAAATGCCAAACCCGGCCCGGGAGAGTTGTTGCCGCTGCGTACCGGGACACAGTGCCTGCATGAACGAACGCCTGACCGGGAGAGCTTTTACTCTACAAAGCCTACGGCGGGAATGACAAGTTTTCTGCCGTACCTCGCACTCTTTCATGTTATTCCATTTTCAGGCTGGCGCTCGGCTCATCCAGTTGCTGGCGGGCATAGTTGCCGGGCGTAAGCCCCTGGCTGTCCTTGCTGTAGAACAGCCTGGTAACAAAATAAAACTCCTGACCAAAAGGGATGTCCGTCAGTGAAAAGCCCACATTGGGAAGCTGGCCAGGAAAACGCTCCGGGTCATTGGCCAGCGAAGCATCATCCTGGTAGAGCAGACGGGCAGGGGTATCAAAGCCCTTCAGGAAAGCCAGCTGGGCGAGCAAATCAAAACCACGGCCGGTGCTGAACCAGATCCAGTTGTCACCCTCAAGGGGCTTGTCGAGCATGGCCTTTTCGGCATCGGACAAACGGCCGTCAGTAACCGCCACATGATTGCCGGTCCAACTGGTCATCAGTTGACTGTCATAGAGGCCGTTGCCGTCCAGGGAAATATCCAGTGCCGGGCGCTTCACTACAGTTTCGGCGATGCCGGGCAAGGTAAAGCGACTATGGATCTCCATCTGTTTGGGCATCACCAGAAAATAATTGTTGATGCGCAGCACGGGTACCTTGGCAACGGTTACCGAAGTGGACGCGTAAATCAGCGCTGCCAGCGGACCATTGATGACCTGTTTTACCTTGGGATCCAGGTTGTTGTTGTTCAGGGTGATCCTGTTGTTTTCTCCGAACAGGCCGGCACTGAGGCGTAGTTTGAGGGTATCGAGAATGCTCTGGCGCTCACCGTTTTCGCCCTCAAAGCCGCGAAAATAAAAGTCGCTCCAGTTGAACAGGTTGCCGTCTGCCATGCTCAGTGCATAGTCGGTACTTTTGATTGTCATGGACTGCGGGTCGAACTGCACGTAGCGATCGGTACTCTGCAGGTATGCGTTCTTGATCAGGTAGAAGTAACGGGTTTCGCCATCTTGTTCCACGGCCAGTTCTGCGGCCACCTGTTCGGTGACCGGGCCGCCAAGGGGCTTTCCACCATCTTCAAAGCGCAGCAGCAGGCGATCCTCGGCATCAATCCGGAGGGGGTCGCCAACCGGACTGGTGCTGTCATCTTCTTCGAAATAGGGGTAACCCTGTTCCGACCATTGCACCCATTGATGAGGCACGGGCGCCAGGCGCCCATCTTGCATGGTGAAGAACGAATAGAGCCCGCTCTGCTTTCCATGCAGGACTTTGAAGGTGTCGCCGGTAAGCGTAATGATCTGGGCGTGCAAAGGACCTGACAGGGCCAGGAGAGGAAATAGCAGGGCGGCCGTCAACGTCGGCAAGCGTTTATTATTCTTCATGTTTTACATCACTGGGCCGGTACAAGCCTACATGATGCGCGTTTAAACCGGGCCGTCAATGGCCCGGTAAACGGGTGGTCAGTTTGCCAGCTCAGGGCGGTCGGAGAAATGTTCAAGTGCCTGCGGATTGGCCAGGGCATTGCGGTTGGTTACCGGGCGCCCGTGGATCACTTCCCGGACTGCCAGTTCGACAATTTTGCCGCTGACCGTGCGTGGAATTTCCGGCACCTCGGCAATCACCGCCGGGACATGGCGGGGCGTGGCACCTTCACGGATCGCTTTGCGGATTCGCGTCTGTAGTGCCTCGCTGAGATCGACGCCATCGGCCAGCACCACAAACAGCACTACGCGCACATCCCCTTGCCACTCCTGGCCGACCACAATGGCTTCACGGATCGCATCCAGGGTTTCCACCTGACGGTAGATTTCTGCTGTGCCGATGCGAACGCCGCCTGGGTTGAGCACTGCATCGGAACGGCCGTGAATGATCAGCCCGCAGTGTTGCTCATGGGGCACCAGCTGGGCGTAATCCCCATGGGCCCAGACGCCGTCAAAACGTGCGAAGTAAGCCTTGTGGAAACGGCTGCCATCCGGGTCGTTCCAGAACTGTATCGGGCAGCAAGGGAAGGGCTGTCGACACACCAGTTCGCCCTTGCTGTCCGCCAGCGGTTCGCCGTCGTCGTCAAACACGGCCACGTCCATGCCCAGGCCTGGGCACTGCAATTCGCCGCGGTAGACCGGCAGCAACGGATTGCCGAGAGCAAAGCAGGAAATAATATCGGTACCGCCGGAAATGGAGCTGACCAGCAGATTCGCTTTCACCTGCTCATAGAGATAGTCATAACTCTCGTGGAGCAAGGGGGAGCCGGTTGAGAAGAGCGTGCGCAGGGTGGCGAGATCATGGCTTTCGCGGGGCTTGAGGCCGGATTTTTCCACAGCCTGGATGAACTTGGCGCTGGTTCCGAAATGGGTAATGGCTTCGTCATCCACCAGATCGAACAGCCGGGCGGTGTTCGGGTAGGCCGGGTTGCCATCGTAGAGCACCAGGGTGGCACCGGTATGCAGACCACACAGCAACCAGTTCCACATCATCCAGCCGCATGTGGTGAAATAGAACAGGGTGTCATCTGCGCCCACGTCCGCATGCAGCTGCAATTCCTTGGTCTGCTGCAGCAGGGTGCCGCCGGCGCCATGAACGATGCATTTGGGCTGCCCGGTGGTGCCGGAAGAATAGAGAATGAACAGCGGATGATTGAACGGCAGTGCGGCGAAGTCCGGTGCCGGCCCGGCACTGTCGAGCCAGGTTTGCCAGATGAGTGCCCGTCGCACCGGTGTACTGTTGCCCTTGCCGGGCACCACCACCATCAATGCCGGTTTCAGGGCATCATGCAGGGCGTCGATTCGCTCGCCCAGGTCGATCCATTTGCCGTTGTAGTGATAGCCATCACAGGCTAGCAGCACGGTGGGTTCGATCTGGCCGAAGCGGTCCAGCACGCCGGATACGCCAAAGTCCGGCGAACAGGATGACCATACCGCGCCGATCCAGGCAGCACCCAGGGCGGCGATCACCGTCTCAATACGATTTGGCATGAAGCCGGCGACCCGGTCGCCAGGTTTAACGCCGGCAGCCTGCAATTGGGCAGCCACCTTGCCGGCGGCTACACGCAGGCCGGCGTAACTGACCTCGGTGCGGGTGCCGTCTTCCAGCACGCTGATCAGGGCCGGGTGAGTATCGTTGCGGTGTAACAGGTTTTCCGCATAGTTCAGCGTTGCTTGCGGAAACCAGCGGGTGTCCTGGAAACGGTCGCGGCGGGTGAGTACGGTGTTGCCGGGCTCACCCACCAGACCACAGAAGTCCCACACCTGTTGCCAGAATGCCTCCGGTTGCTCCACTGACCAGGCATGCAGGGCATTGTAGTCGTCCAGCGGCTGGCCACTGTGGTGGCGGGCCTGTTCCCAGAATCTGGCCAGTCGGCTGTTCTGTTGTGCTTCACCCGGTTGCCAAAGCGGTGCGGCCATTGTGTTCTCCCAAGGGTCTGGTGTCCGGCAGCAGGTGTCCGGCGGTTTCAATCAGGTTGGTCATCGCGGCCGAAAGGCCGCGATTGTCAGTCGTCAGCGGTTTCTTCAAATTCCACCAGCAGGGTGCCTTCGCTGACGCTGTCGCCGGCTGCCACATGAAAGTCATGCACTGTCCCCGGCACCGTAGCGCGCAGGGTGTGCTCCATCTTCATGGCCTCCAGTGTAATCACCGCATCGCCAGCAGCAACGGTATCGCCGGCCGACACGTGCAGGGCCACGATAGTGCCGCTCATGGGCGCGATGAAGCCGGCTTCTTCGTCGTGCCGGGCACTCTCACGGCTGGGGTTCAATGTGACCGCATGGGCCTGACCGGCCACGAACAACAGCAGGGTGTGATCACCTTTGCGGGCATGGCGTGCGCGCAGACCAAGGTTTCCCCAATGCAGGGTGATGTCGTGATCCGTGAGAGTGGCACTGAGAGGCGCTTGTTGGTCGCCCACGGCGGCACAGCCGTCCTGCTCGCGAACGGTTACCAGGTCGCCATCGACTTGAAGTAGCGTCTGCCGGAAACGCCTGCCCAGCGGCCGCCAGCCCTGCAGGCTTTGCCAGGGGGAACTGCTGGCGTTGTTGGCGGCGAATACCTGGCTGGCGGCCAGGGCCAGCAGCGCTGGATCAGTCCCGGTGGCCTCCAGCAGTTGCGGGCGGTGTTCCAGAAGACGGGTATCCAGTTCGCCACCGACAAAGGCATCGTCGTTGAGCACCCGGTGCAGGAAGGGAGCGTTGTGATGGATGCCGGTCAGTTCCAGGGCTTCCAGAGCAGTGATCAGTTTCTGGCGGGCCTCATTGCGAGACGCACCATGGCAGATCAACTTGGCGATCATGGGATCGTAATGATCGTCCACCCGGTCGCCATTCTCATAACCAGCATCCACCCGGGCCACCTCATGGGGCCAGCGCAGGTGGCTGAGCAGACCGGAGGAGGGCAGGAAGCCCTGTTCCGGATTTTCCGCATACAGCCGCACTTCCATGGCGTGGCCATGGCGTGTGATGTGACCCTGTGCCTTGGATAATGGTTCGCCAGCGGCGACTGCGAGCTGCCAGGCCACCAGATCCTCGCCGGTGATCATCTCCGTCACCGGGTGTTCCACTTGCAGACGGGTGTTCATTTCCATGAAGTAGAACTGGCCATCGGGACCGTAAAGGAACTCGACGGTACCGGCACCACGGTAATCAATAGCCTTGGCGGCCTGAACGGCGGCGTGGCCGAAGGCTTCCCGGGTGGCCTCGTCCAGTCCCGGTGCCGGCGCTTCTTCAATGATTTTTTGATGGCGGCGCTGTACCGAACAGTCGCGCTCGAAAAGGTGCACGGCATTGCCGTGATTGTCGGCGAATACCTGCACTTCTACGTGGCGAGCGGTGGGCAGATAGCGTTCCAGTAGCACCCGGTCATCGCCGAAGGCGCCGCTGGCTTCGCGGCGTGCCGCCGCCAGTGCTTCGGTGAACTCGCTGGCGCTGTTGACCACACGCATACCTTTGCCACCACCACCGGCTACGGCCTTGATCAGTAGCGGGAAACCCACCTGCTCGCTGGCGCGAACCAGGTCGTCATCACTGGCGCCTTCTTCATCGAAACCGGGCAATACCGGTACGCCGCTGGTCGCCATCAATTGCCGGGCGGCGGCCTTGTCGCCCATGACCTCGATGGCGCGGGCATTGGGGCCGACAAAAATGATGCCGGCGTTTTCGCAGGCGGCGGCAAAGGCGGTGTTCTCGGAAAGGAATCCGTAACCCGGGTGAATGGCATCGGCGCCGGTATCTTTGGCGGCAGCGATGACCTTGTCGATCACCAGGTAGCTTTCCCGCGCTGGTGCCGGGCCCAGGCAGACCGCCTGATCCGCTTCACGCACATGGGGCAGGGTGGCATCCGCTTCCGAGTAGACCGCCACGGTAGCGATGCCTTGCTGACGGCAGGTGCGGATAATGCGCCGGGCAATTTCGCCACGGTTGGCGATCAGGAGTTTTTTTATCTGTGCCATGTTGTTGCCTTTGTCCTGCCGTAGGAGCGTCGCTGGCGGCGCGATTCCGGCATGGGTTATCGCGCCGCCAGGGGCGCTCCTACGGATAGTGGATCAGATCCAATTTGGGCTTCGTTTTTCCAGAAAGGCACTCAGCCCTTCCTGGCCTTCTTCGCTGGTACGCAGCCTGGCGATGAGGTCGGCGGTGTCGTTGAGCATGCTCTGATCAATAGGGCCGTCGCTGACGCGGGCGATCAGATTGCGTGCCGCGATCTGGGCCCGGGGGGCGGCGCTGAGCAGGGCGCTGGTGAGGGTGTTAACTGCCTCATCCAGTTCATTTTCCGGTACCACTTCGTGGGCAAGCCCAAGAGCGACCGCCTTGCTGGCAGGAATGACCTCAGCGGTCATGAAATAGCGATTGGCCTGGCGGGCGCCCATGGCGCGGACCACATAGGGGCTGATCACAGCCGGTACGATGCCCAACTTCACCTCGCTGAGACAGAAGCGGGCATTGTCGGCAGCCACCGCCATGTCAGCGGCGCAGATCAGACCCAGAGCGCCTCCGAAGGCGGCACCTTGCACCCGGGCGATGACAGGTTTGGGACTTTGGTCGATGGCCTGCATCAGCCGCGCCAGTTTCAGTGCATCATCCCGGTTCTGTTGCGCATCCAGCTTGCCCATGGCGCGCATCCAGTTGAGATCGGCGCCGGCAGAAAAATGGTTACCGGCGGCCTGCAACACCACAACGCGCACGCTGTCATCGCTGCCGACGTGTTCAAACGCATCGGTGAGAGAGGCGATAATGGTGTCGTCGAAGGCGTTGCGCTTGTCCGGATTGTCCAGCGTAATGCGGGCCACCGGGCCTTCGATCTGTGTTGTTACACTCATATCCTGCTCCAGGTTTTAGCATGTTGCGTGAAGCGTGCCTGCGTACAAGCGCCCCCGTCACATCCGAAACACGCCATAACGCGTCTCTTCAATCGGTGCGTTCAAGCTGGCAGAGATGGCCAGCCCGAGTACGTCACGGGTATCCGCCGGATCAATCACGCCGTCGTCCCACAGTCGTGCGCTGGCGTACCAGGGTTGCGCCATTTCCTCGTAGCGCTCGGTCATGTCTGCCTGAAATGCCGTCGCTTCCTCGTCACTCCATTGCTGACCTTTCTTCTTCAGCGAAGCCTGCTTGACCTGGGTGAGGACGCTGGCAGCCTGTTCACCGCCCATCACACAAATACGGGCATTGGGCCACATGAACATGAAGCGTGGATCGTAGGCGCGCCCGCACATGCCGTAATTGCCGGCACCGAAGCTGCCACCGGTGATCACGGTAAATTTGGGCACGCTGGCACAGGCCACGGCGTTGACCATCTTGGCGCCATGTTTGGCGATCCCTTCGGATTCGTATTTCTTGCCCACCATGAAACCGGTGATGTTCTGCAGGAACAGCAGCGGAATCTTTCGCTGGTTACACAGCTCGATAAAGTGCGCGCCTTTCTGGGCGGATTCGGAGTAGAGGACCCCATCGTTGGCGAGAATGCCCACCGGGTAGCCGTGGATGTGTGCAAAGCCGCACACCAGGGTGGTGCCGTAGCGGGCCTTGAATTCATCCAGTTCGGAGCCGTCTACCATACGGGCAATCAGTTCCCGCGCCGGCATGGGCTGGCGGGTAGTGGTGGGGATGACGCCGTAGAGTTCCCTGGAATCGTAGGCAGGCGGGCGTACCGCCTGACGGTTTACCTGATCCGGTTTGTGCCAGTTCAGGTGCGCGATGGAGCGGCGTGCAAGCTCAAGGGCGTGGGGTTCGTCATCGGCCAAATGGTCGGCCACCCCAGACTGCTCACAGTGAAGATTGGCACCGCCCAGCTCTTCGGCGGTGACCACCTCACCGGTGGCGGCCTTCACCAGGGGTGGGCCGGCCAGGAAGATGGTGGCCTGTTCCTTCACCATGATCACTTCGTCTGCCATGGCCGGCACGTAGGCGCCGCCGGCGGTGCAGGAGCCCAGCACCACACTGATCTGGGGAATGCCCCGGGCAGACATGTTGGCCATGTTGAAGAAGATGCGGCCGAAGTGATCCCGGTCCGGGAAGACTTCGTCCTGACGGGGCAGGTTGGCGCCGCCGGAATCCACCAGATAGACACAGGGCAGACGGTTTTCGGCGGCAATGGCCTGGGCCCGCAGGTGTTTCTTGACGGTCAGCGGGTAGTAACTGCCGCCTTTTACTGAGGGGTCGTTGGCGACGATCATGCATTCCACACCGTGGATCTGACCGATGCCGCCCACACAGCCTGCTGCCGGAACGTCTTCACCATAGACGCCTTCGGCAGCCAGGGCGGAAATCTCCAGGAACGGCGAGCCCGGGTCCAGTAGAAGATTAATTCGCTCCCGCACCGGCAGTTTGCCGCGTTCGCGCAGACGCTGCTCGGCGGCCTCACCACCGCCGTGGGCGATGTGGTCCAGTTTGTCCTGAAGCTGCTGGCGCAGTGTCAGGTTGTGTTCCCGATTGGCCTGGAATTCCGGGCTGGCGGGATTGATCTGGCTATTGATCTTGGGCATAGGAGTCTCGCAAAAACCGTTTCTTACCACAGAGGTCACAGAGCACACAGAGACCAGGTTTTCCTCAGTGAACTCTGTGCCCTCTGTGGTGAAAATTTCTTTTGCTGGCCTGGTCAGGCGGTCTCGTTAAACAGCTCGCGACCGATCAGCATGCGACGAATTTCACTGGTGCCGGCGCCGATTTCATAGAGCTTGGCGTCACGCAGCAGTCGGCCGGTGTTGTAATCATTGATGTAGCCGTTGCCGCCCAGGGTCTGGATCGCTTCCAGGGCCATTTTTGTCGCGTTCTCGGCGCAGTAGAGAATCACGCCGGCGGCATCCTTGCGGTTGGTTTCACCGCGGTCGCAGGCCTGGGCCACGTGATAGAGATAGCTGCGGCTGGTGTTGAGCATCACGTACATGTCGGCGATCTTGCCCTGCATCAGCTGGAATTCGCCGATGGCCTGGCCGAATTGTTTGCGTTCATGGATGTAGGGCACCACCTCATCCATGCAGGCCTGCATCACGCCCACCGGACCACCGGACAGAATGGTGCGCTCATAGTCCAAGCCGCTCATCAGTACCTTTACGCCCTCATTTTCCTTGCCAAGGATGTTCTCGGCGGGGACTTCGCAGTTTTCAAACACCAGCTCGCAGGTGTTGGAGCCACGCATACCCAGCTTGTCCAGCTTCTGGGCCCGGGAGAAACCGGGGAAGTCACGCTCGACGATGAAAGCCGTAATGCCACGGGGGCCCGCGCTGGTATCAGTCTTCGCATAAATTACGTAGGTGTGGGCGTCAGGGCCGTTGGTGATCCACATCTTGTTGCCATTGAGGATGTAGCGGTCGCCTTTCTTTTCGGCGCGCAGTTTCATGCTCACTACATCAGAGCCGGCGCCGGGCTCGCTCATGGCCAGAGCGCCGATGTGCTCGCCGCTGATCAGTTTGGGCAGGTACTTGTCTTTCTGCTCAGCGCTGCCGTTGATGGCAATCTGGTTGACACACAGATTGGAATGGGCGCCGTAGGACAAGCCGATGGAGGCAGAGGCGCGGGAAATCTCTTCCACCACGATGGTGTGGGCCAGATAGCCCATATTGGCGCCGCCGTATTCTTCGCCGGCAGTGATTCCAAGAAGACCCAGATCACCCATCTTCTTCCACATCTCCAGGGGGAACTCGTTACTGCGGTCGATCTCGGCGGCAATGGGAGCGATTTCCTTCTGGGCGAAGGCGCGGGCCGTATCACGCAAGGCGTCAATGGTTTCGCCCAGGTGGAAGTTGAAGGTGCTGTTAAACATTTTCCTTGGACTCCAGTTGGTTGGGGAGCTGCTGAATAACTCTTTGCGTACTCAGCGAGGCCTGAAGGGTGTAGCTGTTGTGTTTTGTTGCGACGGGCAGGGTGGTTCCCTTTCCTAGCGACAAAGCGCAGCAGATGCGCCCTTCAGGCCTCGCCCTTCGGGGCTTTCAGGCTGACCCACACTCGTTGTTGCGCTTTTTTGATGGATGGACATACACCTTCAAAATCGCGCCTAGATTGTGAGCCAGCCTGAAAGCCTGAGCACGCAAAGAGTTATTCAGCAGCTCCCAGACTTTCCAGGCAGCGTTGTTCTGCGTTATCCAGTTCCTGGTGCAGTAGCTGGATATCACGCAGTTGCTGATCAAGCTGTACGCGGCGCTGGTGAATTTTTTCCTGTAAGGCGAGCAACTGGCTGCGATTGTCGCTTTGTGGCTGGTACATGCCGATCAGTTCGCGGGATTCGGCCAGCGAGAAGCCCAGGCGCTTGCCACGCAGAATCAGTTTCAGGGTGACCCGGTCGGCGGGGGTGTAGACCCTTGTCTGCCCGCGGCGCTCCGGGGCTACCAGGCCCTGGTCTTCGTAAAAGCGGATGGTGCGGGTGGTGACATCAAATTCCCGGGCCAGCTCGCCGATGCTGTAGGTCTGTTTTTTGCTCATGGTAAAAGAGTAGGGGAAGTTTACGTTAACGTAAAGTATCTGATTTTGGCCCTTTCGGTCCGTGACACAGTGTTTACCCCTGCCTAGACTGCGGCTACCGAATAAGGGGGATACGCATGAAAGACGCATGGAGTCGCTGGGTGGTGACACATCCGGTGTGGGTACTGCTGGCCTGCACGGGCCTGTGCCTTGCCATGGCCGGTGGCATGAGCCACTTCCATAACAACAACGATCCACGAATTTTCTTCACGGAAGAGAACCCGGACTTCAAGCGCTTTGTGTCCCTGGAAGACAGCTTCACTGCCAACGAGATGGTGTTGTTTGTGGTGCATCCGAAAAACGACCGGGTGTTTGAACCGCAAACGCTGGCGGCCATTGAAGCCCTGACCGATGATGCCTGGACGTTGCCACATTCCACCCGGGTGGACTCGCTGACCAACTTTCAGCACACGGAAGTGGAGGGCGATGACCTCTTTGTGGCCCCACTGGTGGAAGATGCGCTTACCATGTCGGCGGAGGATATCGAGCAAGCCCGTGAGATCGCCCTGAACGAGCCCGCGCTGGTCGGCCGACTCGTCTCGGACAAGGGGCATGTGGCCGGGGTGGTTGCCACGGTCACCATGGGGGAGGGCAATACCGAGGCCCCGGAAATCACTGCCGCCGCCCGGGAAATGGCGCGGGCCTATGGTGAGCAATACCCGGACATCGAATTCATGGTGACCGGTACCGTGGTGTTCTCCCAGGCCTCTGCTGAAGCCACGGAGCAGTCCATGGCGACCACGCTGCCACTTGCATTTTTGGTAATGCTGCTGTGTCTCTGGCTGATCCTGCGTAGTGCCATGTTTGTGGCGGTGACCGTGGTGGTGATCGCCTTCTCGATTGCCTCGGCCATGGGGATTGCCATGTGGCTGGGTATCGAGTTCTCGCCCATCGTGGGTATGGCGCCGGCCATGATCCTGACCCTGGCGGTGGCGGATTCCGTGCATCTTCTCGCCAGCTATCGGCATGAGCGTCTGCAGGGAATTGCCAAGACGCCGGCGCTGCTTGAAAGCCTGCGTATCAATCTGCAACCAATCTGGTTGACCAGCCTGACAACGGCGATCGGCTTTGCCATTCTCAATTTTTCCGAATCACAACCGTTCCGGGCGCTGGGCAATGTAGTACTGATCGGGGTGCTGCTGGCCTTTGTGTTCTCGGTACTGCTGCTGCCGGCGCTCGTGATGCTGTTGCCGCACCGCATCGAGCCGGGCAGACAGCGTGATTATGCCCCCTGGATGAGCGCACTGGCCGGTCATCTCAGCCGTCATTACAAGCGCTGGCTGGCAGGCATGTCGGTTGTCGTCGTGGTGTTGACGGCGAGCGTGGGGCTTAACCGTACCAACGATGTGTTCAACGAATACTTTGACGAGACCTTCGAGGTAAGGCGGGTCAACGATTTTGCCATGTCGGAAATGACCGGCATGCACCGTATTGATTATGCGGTTCCCTCCGGTGAGTCCGGCGGCACCATGGAGCCAGAATATCTTCAGCATCTTGATGATCTGATGACCTGGCTGGAGCAGCAGGATGAAGTGGTCTACGCCACCTCCTATACCAATGTGATCAAACGCCTTAACCGGGACTTGCACGGCGGTGACCCTGCTTACTACCGCATTCCGGACTCCCGGGAACTGATTTCCCAGTACACCCTCTTGTACGAGTTGTCCCTGCCCCAGGGGCTGGGACTGGAAGACCAGCTCGATATCGACAAACGCCAGGCTCGCGCCATCGTGGTACTGGAAAACATCGGGTCAAAGCCGGTGCTGGATTTCAACGACCGGGTTGAGCAGTGGATGCAGGATAACTGGCCCGCGGGCATGCAAACCAAAGGCACAGGCATGGATATCCTGTTCGGCCGGGTCACCATGCGTAATATCGAAAGCATGCTGGGCGGCGCCCTGATCGCACTGATCAGTGTCTCGCTATTGCTGATCTTCGCACTTCGCTCGGTTCGCTATGGCCTGCTGTCGTTGATTCCCAACCTGTTGCCGGCGGCCATGGCGTTCGGTCTCTGGGGGCTGATCAATGGCGAAATCGGTCTGGCGGTATCGGTGGTGGCCTGTATGACCCTGGGGATCGTGGTGGACGATACGGTGCACTTTCTCAGCAAGTATGTGCGTGCCAAACGGGAGCTGGGCCTGAATACGGAGAAAGCTGTGGACTATGCTTTCCGGACCGTGGGAGTGGCCTTGGTAGCCACCTCCGTGGTGCTGGTGGCCAATTTCGCGATTATTGGCACCAGCCACTTCTATCCCAATGCCAGCATGGGGCTGCTGTCGGCGATCACCATTGCCATGGCGCTGTTTGTGGACTTTTTCTTCTTTGTACCGTTACTGATTGCCCTGGATCGTGCGCGGCGGAGTAGCCAGCCCGGAAAAGCAGTGCTAACGTAGCGCCACATTGTCCGGAAACGTTCCACGGAACAAGACACGGTGACATACAAGAAAGATCGCAAGGTTCTCAAGCGCGTCGATTACGGGGCCGCCAAGAACTCCCTGATGGGGGTGTTGGCGGCCCTTCTGATTTATGCCCTGGTTTTTGCCTGGGGGCAGGTCTATCAGAGTTTCGAACTCGAAGCGCTCATCGGAGGCGGGGCCGTTCTGGCTGTCACCGCCTATCGACTATGGCTGGTTGCCCGTTTCGATGCCCTCTACGGCTCGGGGCCGGCACGCTGGCGCAAGCTGTTTGGCGCCGGTTTGGCCATGCATGCCCTGCTGTGGGGTATCCTGCCGGCCTGGCTGGCCTGGCGACTTGGCTCCGGTTTCAACTTCTTCGCGGTACTGCTTTATAACGTGGGTGTCACTACGGCCCTGGGTAGCTCCTGGATGGCCGGTCTGCGGGTGCGTCAGGCGTATATCGTGCTGATGTTCCTGCCCACGGTGCTGGTACTGCTGATCACCGGGTCGCTGCACGACTGGGTGATCGCGATCATGATCAGCATCTATGCGTTCTACCTGTTCCGTCTATATCGCGGCCAGTATGAAACCTTCTGGCATGCCATGACCCGCGAACGCCGCGGACGGGGCGAAAGCAGCAGTCAGCAGCCGGTGCGCAGCAGTACGGAGGTGCAGCTCAGTCTGGTCTACCGCCTGGCCCACGAACTGCGCACGCCGATGAATTCCCTCATGGGAATGATGTCCCTGCTGGAAGATACCCGTCTGGATGATGAGCAGAAGGATTACCTGCAAGTAGCCGGGCGTAGCGGCAAGCTGCTGTTGTCGCTGATTGATGACGTACTCGATTATTCCCGCATCCTGTCCCGGCGGGTCACTCTCAATTCCGAGTTCTTTGATTTCCGCACTGCCATTGAGCAGGCGCTGGAAGCCTTCGGCCCCATGGCTCAGACCACGGGGCTGGAACTTACCTGTGTGATCGACCGGTTGCTCCCCAAACGCATTCGCGGCGACCGTGAGCGCCTCATGCAGGTGCTCAACAACCTGTTCAGCAATGCCATCAAATTCAGTGATAACGGCGAGATCCGCCTCGACGTAGATTTTACCGTGGAAAGCGAAAGCAACGGTGTGTTGAGGGTGCGGCTCAGCGACCAGGGCTCGGGAATGGATCCGGAAACCCTGCGCCACCTGTTCCAGGACCGCTTTATCGAAGAGGGCCAGGATGTCTACAGCAGCCGCCATACCGGCTTCGGCCTGCTGGTCTGCAAGGGCCTGATTGATGCCATGGGAGGCACTCTGGGCGCCGAGAGCGTACCTGGAAAGGGCTCCACCTTCTGGTTCACCGTGCCGGTGCAGATGCAGCCGGACATGCGCGAAGCCCAGGATCTGATACGAGCCCTTGATGGCGCCGAGGCCGTGGTAGTGGGCGCCGCCTCCGGTACCGTAGCCTGCCTGCAGGAAGAGCTCGAGACGCTTGGTTGTCAGTGTTCCTCTGCTCAGGGCTATGACCATGCGTTGCAGGCCCTGCGGGCCGGCCACCGTGAACACAGCGATTTTGATCTGCTACTGGTGGATACCTGGACGCGGCCGGAACTGGCCCTGAACCTGTGCCGCAACGTGCTGGAAGATCCTTCCCTGCGACCGGTGCGGTTGGTGCTGCTGGCCACTATCGAAGAGCGCGGTACCCCGGCGGTGCAGAAGCTGATCGACAAACACGAACTGGTGGTGGTGGTGCGCCCGGCCCATCGCCGCAGTCTGCGCAATGCCCTGGCTCGCCTGGTGGGCCTGCAGCGTCAGCAACCGGTCGGCGATGCGCCAATGCAGACCCGTGAGGAGCGCCAGCGGCGCAAGCAGTTCCGGCTGATGCTGGTCGAAGATAACGAGGTCAACCAATTGGTGACTCGGGGCATGCTGAGCAAGCTGGGTTATCAGGTGAAAACCGTCAGTAATGGGGAAACAGCACTGGCCCTGGTGAACCAGGAAGGGTTTGATCTGATCCTGATGGATTGCATGATGCCGGAAATGGACGGGTTTGAAGTGACCCGGCGGCTGCGCGATCGCGAGAAGCAGAACGATGGAGCGCGTACACCGGTTGTGGCGATTACCGCCAACACGGCGGAAGGCGTGCAAGCGCGTTGTCTGGCGGCGGGAATGGATGATTTTCTGGCGAAACCGGTGCATCTGGACGCACTGGAAACGGTTCTACGGCGCTGGTTGCCTGCGGAGCCGGATCTTGATGAGGATGATGAATGACAAGAAAAGCCTTGCTGCTGGGGGCCACCGGACTGGTCGGTAACGACTGTCTTGCCAATCTGCTGGAAAGTGATGAGTACGAACAGGTACGGGTACTTTGCCGTCGACCCCTTTCCATAGAGCATCCCAAACTGGATGTTCAGGTGGTTGATCTGGATAAGATGGAAGCCTGCCAGTCGTATTTTCAGGTAGATGATGTGTTTTGCTGCCTGGGCACGACCATGAAGAAGGCCGGGTCCCGGCAAGACTTCCGTCATGTGGACCATGATCTGGTGGTACTGGCCGGGCAGATGGCCCTGCGCGCCGGCGTGCAGCGTTTTCTGGTGGTGTCGGCCGTCAATGCCAACGCCCGCTCTCCGTTTTTTTATGCCCGGGTAAAAGGCCAGATGGAAAAAGCGCTGGTTAAACTGGAATTGCCGTTACTGGCCATCCTCCAGCCCTCCCTGCTGCGCGGGCAGCGAAATGACCGGCGGCCGGCTGAGGACTGGGGTAATATCTTCAATCGCGTGATCGAGCCGCTAACCCGCTGGACTGATGCCCATTGGCTGCCAGTTGACAGCCAGAAGGTGGCGGATGCCATGGTAGGCATGGCCCTAGAGGGGCCGCAGACCGGTCTTTACAAACTACGCTACCGGGATTTTCTGGTGTTTGCCGGCAAGTTCCGTAACCCACGAGAAGTGAAAGGCGAATAGGGGAGTTGGATGCAAGGGCGCGAATCTGGCCGCCACCCTGGAACACCTTTCTCACTACTGTTTTAAGGAGTCAGTATGACCTTTGTGACCTGCGATCTCTGTGATGAGAATGCCGACAGCGTGTCTGTGGTAACCGGCCATAACTGGTTCAGCTACGGTGGGCGCAGTGCCTTTGGCGGGGAAGTGGTGACAGTGAAATGCTTCGAGGACAACAGCCGCGTCAAGGAGCACCTGGCCACTGACGGCAAAGGGAAAGTGCTGGTGGTCGACGGTGGCGGTAGCCTGCGCAATGCCCTGATCGGTGACATGATTGCCGAGAACGCGGTCAAGAATGGCTGGGAAGGGGTGATCATCTATGGCGCATGCCGCGATGTGGATGAGCTGGCCAAGCTGGATATCGGTGTTGTCACCCTGGGCTGCGTGCCGATCAAATCCGTGCGCCGCGATGAAGGGCAGCTCAATATCGACATCACTTTTGGTGGCGTGACCTTTCATCCGGGGGAGTATGTGTACGCGGATAACAACGGCATTATTACCTCGCGCCACGCGTTGCTGTAACCCATCTTTGTAAGCTGCCCTGATAGAGGGCAGCTCTCAGACGCGGATTTCTGGTGCTAGCCCAAATGACGCTTTCGCTTGCATATCGCGGATATACATCATCAATTCTTGTTCTGCCTCCCAGTGGGTATCAAAAGGGCCTTCAACGGTATTCTCCCGGGTCGAAAAGAACCAACGTCCCCCTTCGTTGAAAAAACGATCGCTGCGAAACCACGTCTTTGCTTCCATGTCTTCGGCTCTGACTTTCATAAAATTCCCTTTTTGCATATAAGTCTTTTCAAAAGGTAACATTGCGTAACTGTTTGCATCTACAGCCGTTCGTCGTTCAGAGGCTAAACAGAGTCCGTGGTGATCAGAGCAATATCTGTTATAAAAGGAACGATTGGCCTATTTCGGTCCGATACACAGGAAAGTTCTCTCTCATGCTGAAGTCCATTCGGGTTGCCGATTACATGACCCGCAACCTGGTTACCCTGAAACCTCATGTTTCGGTCAATGATTCCATTCGTATCCTCCTGGAGAACCGGATTTCCGGTGCCCCAGTGGTGGATGATTCAGGAAGTTTGGTAGGGGTTTTTTCCGAGTCAGACTGTCTCAAGGGCGCTTTGCAGGCCAGCTACCATGAAACAGAAATTGGCTCGGTTGCCGAGTACATGACCCAAGACCCTCAGACTATCTCTCCGGATAGCTCAATACTGGATGCGGCAGAAATCTTTATTGCCGATCACCGGCGTCGTCTTCCGGTGGTGGACAAGGGTAAGCTTGTCGGTCAGATCAGCCGTCGCGATCTACTGCGGGCGATGGATGATTTCAGTCGCAAGCACACCCTGTAAGGAATCAACAGTGGCCGGCTGCCGGCTCCAGGAAGGTACAGCTAATACCTAGATTCGAAGTTGCAGTTCTCTGTTCGGCTCTTTCTCTGAGCTATTGCAGGAAGTAGCAGCAATGACAGAGGCTGACCTTTTCATCAGTAATCACTATCCCAAGGGGGGGGGCATGAACCAGCCTTACCAAGCTCCATCGGCGGATGTTTGTATCGCCAAAGTTGATGAGCGCTATCAGCCAAAATTCTTTGCCGCATCAGGTCGTATCGGCCGAATGCGCTACGTCGTCTATGCCTTCGGTTTGACCATGCTCTCCTACCTGGCGATTGCTATTGTGGGTGGCATTCTGGCGGCAATCATGGGCGGCTTTGACAGCGCTTCTGCCAATTCCGGGGCCACGATGCTGCTGGGCTTCCTGGCCATGGTCGTGATGCTGTTTATTCTGGTGATGACGGTGATCTATGCAATTCGCCGCTTGAATGACATCAATGCCAGCGGTTGGTTTGTGCTGTTATTTCTGGTTCCCATTGTGAACCTGATCATGGGGTTGCTGTTGATCTTCATGCCGGGCACCAAGGGACCGAACAAATTCGGGCCCAAACCGGTTGCCAACAGCGGCGGTGTGGTAGCGGCTTTTGTTGTGGTGGCGGTCTTGTTCGTGGGGTACATCGGCGTACTGATGGCAGTGGCCGTGCCGGCCTACAACCAATATGTGGAGCGTGCCCAGGCTGCTTCTGAAATGCAGTACGACTACGACTACTGAGCAATAACGCTGCATACATTGACCATAAAAAAAGGGGCTCCGGAGAGCCCCTTTTTCATGCCTGCAAAACCTTACGGCAGCAGGTGGGAAACGGCGTCACGTTCTTCCGCCAGTTCCTTCTCGGTGGCTTCCATCTTGCCACGGGAGAAATCGTTCACTTCCAGACCCTGAACGATGCTCCAGTCGCCATCCTTGCAAGTGCAGGGGAAGGAGTAGATCAGGCCTTCCTGGATGCCGTAGGAACCGTCGCTGTAGATGCCCATGGACACCCAGTCACCGTCGGCAGTACCGAGGGCCCAGGAACGCATGTGATCAACAGCTGCGGAGCCAGCGGAAGCAGCAGAAGATGCGCCGCGGGCCTTGATGATGGCGGCACCACGCTGCTGTACTTCCGGAATGTAGGTGCCTTCGTACCAGTCTTGCTCAACCTGGTCGATGGCTACCTTGCCGTCCACTTCGCAGTGGTGCAGGTCCGGGTACTGAGTGGAAGAGTGGTTGCCCCAGATGGTCATCTTGGTGATGTCGTTGACCGTTTTGCCCAGTTTGTTGGCCAGTTGCGCCATGCCACGGTTGTGGTCCAGGCGGGTCATGGCAGTAAACTGACGCGGGTTGATGTCCGGCGCATTGCGCTGGGCAATCAGGGCATTGGTGTTGGCCGGGTTACCGACAACCAGCACCTTGATGTCTTTGCTGGCGTTGTCGTTGATGGCTTTGCCCTGGGCTGAGAAGATTGCTGCATTGGCTTCCAGCAGATCTTTACGCTCCATGCCTGGACCACGCGGACGAGCACCAACCAGCAACGCGTAGTTGGCGTCCTTGAAGGCCACGTTGGCATCGTCGGTGCCAACAATGCCGGCGACCAGCGGGAAAGCACCATCTTCCAGTTCCATGATAACGCCCTTCAGGGCTTCCATGGCCGGGGTGATTTCCAGCAGTTGCAGAATAATGGGCTGGTCTTTGCCGAGCATGTCGCCGGAGGCGATACGGAACAGCAGGGAATAGCTGATTTGGCCAGCGGCGCCGGTAACGGCTACGCGTACGGGTGCTTTCATTAACAATCTCCTAGCTTTAATTCGGGAGAACTTATGGGGCTGAAACCAGGGGAGACACTGAGCAATGGCGAATTCCGCCATGGGTCAGGGGTCCCGGACGGGGCGCATTATAAAGGAAGCAAAGGCCTATTCATACTTGGACCGAGGTCCTGAGCCGGAGCGAACTGATTTGACACGAGGCAATGAATGACGAAATGGGATGTGGTGGTGGTTGGCGCCGGCCAGGCCGGTTGTGCCGCCGCCTGGGACCTGGCGGCGGCGGGGCAGCGTGTGCTGGTCCTGTCACGGCCTGCCGGGCAGGGCAAACCCTGTGCTGGTGGAGTGACGGCGAAGACCCTGAATCGCTACCGGTTTTCCATCGCCCCGGTGGTTCGGGAAGTGGTGTCCACGTTGTGGGTAGGTCGCTTTCCTGCCGGTAGTCAGGCTTTGCAAGCTGCCAGCCCCTTCTGCGTGATGACCGAACGTGCCGAACTGGATGCGTTCTGTCGCCAACAGGCCCAGGAGCAGGGAGCCAGCTTTGCCGAAACCCGGGGGATTCAGACCCTGCGGCAGGATGGCCGCTCTGTCACCCTGACCACCCGTGAGGGCGAGCGCTTTCAGGCCAGCGCAGTGATTGCTGCCGATGGCGCCCACAGCCCGGTACGCAAGCTGTTGGGGGAGTGCCGTTATGGCGGCGCCGTGGCTATCGAGGGATGTGTGCCTCGGGAGCAGCTCTCCTGGTATCCGGGCATGACACTGGATTTTGCGGCAATCAAAGGTGGCTACGGCTGGCTATTTCCCAAGGGCGATCATGTCAACGTAGGGCTTTACGTGTGGCGTCAGGGAATAGCCTCGCCGGGCCGTGAGCAGCTTGATCGCTACAGTCAGCAACAGCTGGGCGTCCGTCCCTCGGGGGTGCAGGGCTACCCGCTGGGCACCTGGCTGCCACTGGCCCGTTTGTGTCAGGGGAGAATCCTGTTTGCCGGTGATGCGGCCGGTTGTACCGAAGCGTTGCTGGGAGAGGGGATTTATGGCGCCGTTCTCAGCGGCCAGCTGGCCGCCCAGGCGATTCTTGCCGGGCAACTGGCGAGCTACTCCGGGTGGTTGGCGGGCTGGCGGGAAGAGATGGCGACGGTAGAGCAGCTGGCGCGGCTGTTCTACCCGTTGATGCCTCTGTCCACCCGCATGCTGCAGGGCAATCTGGGGGAGACCCTGGTGGATGGGTTTGCCCGTGGGCTTACGCTGGGCCAGTGCAAGCGCCGCTGGCGCGGCGCATCAATGGTCGGGGGATAACGCGCTACCTTGCTGTTCCCGGTAGTGCACCGGGGTGACGCCGAACCAGCGTTTGAAGGCCCGATTGAAAGCGCTTTGTTCCGAATAGCCCAGATCCAGAGCGATCTGGTTTACCGAGCGGTCGCTGTGCAATAACCAGTCACAGGCAAGGCGGCGGCGTTCATCTTCCAGCAGGCTGGAGAAATCCGTGTTTTCTGATCGTAACTGGCGGCGCAGGGTCCAGGGCTTGATGCCTAATTGGTCGGCGATAGGTTCCAGTTGCGGGACCCCCTGCTGCAGGCGTTTTTGAATCTCCAGGCGTACCTGTTCCAGCAGATTGTCGCGGGCATGGTACTGGGTGACCGCCCGCTGCATGCGAGAACGTGCCACCTTGTGCATTTCCGGGTCTGCATCGCGCAGCGGCAGGTCCAGCAGGCTGGCATCGAGGACGATGGCATTCTGCGGCTGCTCGAAGGCGACCTCACAGCGGAAGATGCGCTGGTATTCCTGCTCCTCGCCCTGTGGTGGGTGGCGAAACAGCACCCTGGCCGGCGACATTTCCTTGCCGATCAGCCAGCGGCCGTAAGTGATGGCGCCGGCGAAGTTGGCATCTATTCGAGCCGGATACGTGGCCAGGTCTTCCAGGTCGCTTTCCCAGATCAGCCACAGGGACTTGTCACGCCACTCGAAGCGCAGCTGGGCACATTCACTGGTGACCTTGGTAAAGGGGATCATCAGCTCGATGGCGTCACCGAGGGTGGCGCTGGACATGCTGGCATAGCCGAGCTCGCCTATGAAGCGCGGGCGGATGCCTTCGCCCATGTGCAGACCGAAAAGCGGATCACCGCTCTCCTGCATAGCCTGCTTGAGTAGCTGGTTCTCAACCGTCATGGCAATGCGGGACTGGGGGTTTTCCAGATCGTCGTTGCTGATACCCAGATCCACCAGGGCACCACTCAGATCGACACCGGCACGCAGGGCGGCATCCAGCAGGAACTCAAGCCAGAAAGGGGCGACGGTACGTAATTTCAGTGAAGAAGACAGGCTGGCGGACATCTTGGCTCGCGTCGTTTTTGTTATCTGCAGAGGCTACTAGATAACGAGAGGCGGGCGGGGAAGTCAACGGTTCAGGTGAGACAAAGAGGAGAGAGCAGGGGCGGCGTACCGCCCCTGAGACTGGCAAAAAGCGATTACTTCGCTTCTTTGGCCAGCTTGTTGACCTTGCGAGTCAGGGTGGCCAACTTCTTGTTCAGGGCTTCTACCTCATCACGGGTGGGCAGACCCAGAGCGGAAGCAACTTTGCCGCGCACTTCATCCAGCTGGGACGGCTGCTTCTTGGCAGTGGTTTTTTTCTCTGGCTTGGCCACGGCTTTCTGACGCTTCTCGCCAGTTTTCACCAGGGTCTGGAACAGCTCATTGCCGTTTTCTTCCAGACGGGTGTAAGCACCACGTACGGCGGTGTTCAGTTTTTCCAGAGCCGCTTTGGCTTCGGTGGTAACTTGTTCATAGCGCTCGTTGAGTTGCTCGATCGTAGCGTTGCTCATAGGGGGCTTCCCTCCGTAGAAAAAATGGATTAGCAAAGCCCTCTGGCGGTGGCTGCGAGGGCGTGAACAAGTGTAAGTCAGGATTCTGACAGTGTTGTTTATGTTGTCTAACAATTAAACACGAGGTTTGGCCTACTCATCAGTAGGTAATTTGCTAAGGTCTACATCCAGCCTGTGCGGGCTCAGCCATCGTGGCGTCTGCAGAGCCATTTTCCGGCGAATGAAACACGTGGGGCATGGCAGGGCTGTCGGACAGAAATCAGAAAAGGATCCATCCATGTCAGCAGTGATTCGCCAGGGCCACTATCAAGGACTTGCCGGTAACGGTGTCACCGAATACAGAGGCATTCCGTTTGCCTTGCCACCGCTGGGCGAGCATCGCTTCAAGGCGCCCCGACCGTTGCCGGACGCTGATAATCAGGTGACGGCGGATCAATATCCCCAGCCCTCGCTACAGATGAAGAACCCGTTGATGGGAGTTCACGAGTCCAGTGAAGACTGCCTGTACCTGAATATTTGGGTTCCTGAGGGAGAGGGGCCCTTTCCGGTGATGGTCTGGTTCCATGGCGGTGCCTATCTGGCCGGCTCCATTTCCCAGCCCCTGTATAACGGTGCGGAACTAGCCCGTAGCCAGCAGGTGGTGGTGGTGAATGCGGCCTATCGACTGGGGGCCATGGGCTTTGCCGATTTCACGGCGGTGGCGCCGGAGCTTCAGGCCGACAGCAATCTGGGGCTGCGGGATCAGCTGGCGGCTCTGGAGTGGGTGCAGGAAAACATCCGCGGTTTTGCCGGTGATGCCAATCGGGTCACCGTATTCGGGGAATCCGCCGGTGGCTTCAGTGTCTGTGCGCTACTGGCATGCCCGCGGGCGGCATCGCTGTTCCACGCTGCCATTGTCCAGTCCGGCGCGGCAGATTTTGTGCTGGCGCCGGAACAGGTCCGCAAGGTCACCGATGCCTTTGTGGCCGCTCTGCCCGGCGAGGGCAGTGCCGCAGAGAGGCTGCGCGACTGCTCCGACAAAGACTGGATCAAGGCCCAGAATCAGGCGGTAAAAGTGCTGGTGGACCGCGGCCTGCGCACGACAACGCCACAGTTCGCGATGAATTTTCTGCCCATGGTGGATGGGGATCTGTTGCCGCAGCTACCGATAGAAGCCATTGCCGCCGGCGCTGCCGCGGACAAGCGGCTGCTGGCCGGAGTCTGCCAGGATGAATACCACTTTTTCCAGTACGCCGGGGTGCTGGCCGGAACAGTAAAAATGGCATCCCTGCGGGACGTGGATGATCAGGAAATCCAGCGTCGCTTTGAACGGGGGCTGCCGGGCAATGGTGCCCGGGCGTTTGATTATTACCGCACCACGGTCAAGGCGGACCCCCGCCGCAGCCCCCTGGACGTGTTTTCGGCCATGGAATCCGATCGTCTGTTCCGGGTGCCCACGGTACGTTTGCTGGATGCCCAGAGCCGGCACAATCCGGATTGCTGGGGATTCCAGTTTACCTGGCAGAGCGAGCCCTTTGGCTTGCCGCTGGGGGCCTGCCATGTGGTGGATGTGCCCTTTGTGTTTGGTGTCACCGATACTCCGGCGGGAATGTATTTCACCGGCGGCGGTGATGCGGCCAGAGCCCTGTCCCGACAGGTGCAGGATGCCTGGGGGGCGTTTGCCCACGGCGATGATCCGGGCTGGCAGGGCTGGTCCGCCGGGCGCCAGGTGCGCCAGCTTGGACCGGGCGATGAGATGGCCGGTTTGCTGGATGATGCTGCCGAAGCCCTCTGGGAAACCATCATTCCCGTCCAGAAGTAAGGGGGTGGTGTCCGACCGCCGGACATTTCTCAGAGTCACTCAAAGCGCGTAGAATACCGCCCCCGCGCAGCCCCGGTGCCGCGCTATACTGGTTGTGATCTGCGACATTTTCGATGTGGGTGAGTAAGAGTGGTGAGTGGCATGAGCGTAGCAACATTGATCGAGCGCAAGGTTTCCGAGGCCGTCCCTGTGGCACATTTGGCTCTGGAAAACGAAAGCCACAAACACAGTGTGCCGCCCAATTCGGAAACCCACTTCAAGTTGGTGCTGGTGAGTGATGCCTTTGACGGCATGCTGCCGGTACGTCGCCACCAGCTGCTCTACAAGGTACTGGCCGACGAGCTGGCGGGCCCTGTGCATGCACTGGCGCTGCATACCTATACCGTGGCGGAGTGGCAGGCCAAAGGCGGCGAGGTGAGTGAATCTCCTGACTGTCTTGGCGGCAGCAAGCATGATCCGGAGTTCAAGGCGTGAGTCAGCATAAAGTGGAAAGGTCGGACAGCATTGTCGTTGCTGCCCTGTACAAGTTTGTCTGTCTGGGTGATTTCGAGCAGTTGCGTGAGCCACTGCTGGCGCTGATGCTGGCGCAGGATGTGCGCGGCACTCTGTTGCTGGCCGGGGAAGGCATCAACGGCACCATCTCCGGGCCACGGTCCGGCATTGATACGGTGCTTGGCTGGCTCCGTGAGGATCCGCGACTGGCGGATCTGGAGCACAAGGAATCCTTCCACGACGAGCATCCCTTCCTGCGCACCAAGGTCAAACTCAAGAAGGAAATCGTCACCATGGGCGTGGAGGGGATCGATCCCAACCGCACCGTGGGGACTTACCTGAGCCCGGAAGAATGGAATGCGGTGATCAGTGATCCGGAAACCCTCCTGATCGATACCCGTAACGATTACGAAGTGGAAGTGGGCACCTTCAAGGGCGCCATCAATCCGGAAACCCGCACTTTTCGTGAGTTTCCTGACTATGTGAAAGACACGCTGGACCCGGCCAAACACAAGAAAGTGGCCATGTTCTGCACTGGCGGGATTCGTTGTGAAAAATCCACTGCCTACCTGAAAGAGCAGGGCTTTGATGAGGTCTATCACCTGAAGGGCGGCATCCTCAAATATCTGGAAGAGATGCCCAAGGAAGACTCCCTGTGGGAAGGCGAATGTTTTGTCTTCGACGAAAGAGTCACCGTCGATCACGATCTCAATCCTGGCGAATTCGACCAGTGCCATGCCTGCCGTCGTCCCATTAATGACGACGAAAAAGCATCGGAAAAATTCCAGCTTGGCGTCTCTTGTCCCAAGTGCTACGACGAGTCATCTCCAGAGCAGAAGGCGCGTTTCGCCGAACGCCAGAAGCAGATAGAACTGGCCCGCGCCCGGGGTCGCCAACATCGTGGCCAGAACCCCCGCAAGCCGTCCTGAGAATCAAGGTTATCCCCAGCGTTAGCGAACTGTTGGCGCTTCTCTCATCCATGGCGTGACGGATTCGGGTTAGACTGGCGCTCATCGGATGTGGTCGTGGAGCTTCCATGAAGTGTTTGCTTGTCAGCCTGTTGGCGTTGGCCTCCACCATCGCAGGGGCTGAGCCCGTGCAGGTTGCTGTTTCTGCCAATTTTTCCTCCCCATTGAAACAACTGGTCCAGCGTTATCACCAGCAATACCCGCGGGCAGACATCCAGATCACGGTTGGCTCCACCGGCAAACTGGCGGCCCAGATTCGCCAGGGGGCGCCCTACGATATTTTCCTGGCTGCCGATGCTCGGCGGCCGCAGGAGCTTGCTTCCGAAGGGTGGATTCAGGCTGGCACAGTGCGCACCTATGCCATTGGCAGGCTGGTGCTATGGTCTCCGGATGCCGGAGCCGTTCTCGATGGCTCCTCACTGGTGGCCGGCATGGTGACCCCCGTGGCCATGGCCAATGCCCGTACCGCACCCTATGGCGAAGCCGCCGAGGCAGTGCTGCAACAATTTCCACTTCCGGATTCGGTGACCCTGGTACAGGCAGAGAATGTGGCGCAGAGCTATCACTTTGCCCATACTGGCGCCGCAGAGGCTGCCTTTGTGGGGTTAAGCCAGGTCCAGGACCAGGGAGGGCGACAGTGGCGTATTCCCGACGCGCTCTATCCACTAATACGTCAGCAGGGTGGTGTGCTGAGGGGTATGCCTGCAGCACAGCATTTCTACGATTTTCTGTTTTCTGGCGAGGCTCAGGAAATGATACGCAGTCTGGGTTATCGCACCGATGAGGTCGCCGATGATGTTGAGTGATGGCGACTGGCTGGCCCTGTGGGTCGGGGTCAAACTGGCGGTGGTTACCACCCTCATCCTGCTTGTGGTATGTACGCCGCTGGCCTGGTGGCTGGCCCGGCGTCGCTTGCCGGGGCAGGCGCTACTGGAAGCCTTGCTGGCACTGCCCCTGGTGTTGCCGCCGTCGGTATTGGGGTTTTATCTTCTGATCGGGCTGGGACCGAGTGGCCCGGGCGGCTGGCTGGCGCAATGGGGCGGTGCCCGCTCTCTGGCGTTCAGCTTTACCGGCCTGGTGATCGGTTCGCTGGTCTATTCGCTGCCCTTTGTTCTGCAACCTCTCAAGAATGCCTTTGCGGCCATTGAGCCACGGCAACTGGATATGGCGGCGGTCTCTGGGGCCCGTCCCATGGACCGTTTTTTCTCGCTGGTGATTCCCCAGGCCCGACATGGCTATGCCAGTGCTGTGATTCTCGGTATTGCCCATACCCTCGGGGAATTTGGTGTGGTGCTGATGATCGGCGGCAGCCTGGCCGGGGAAACCCGGGTGGCCTCAGTGGCTCTCTATGAGCATGTAGAGGCCGGGGACTACGCCAGTGCGCATCGGTTGGCGGCGGTGCTGTTGGTGGCGTCGGTGTTAATGCTGTGGGCCCTGTTTCGCTGGCAACGCAAGCAGAACACCGGGGTGATGCCATGAGTCTGGCATTCTCCCTGTCCGGCCAGGTGGGGTCGTGCCGTTTGCAGGCGCAGGCGCAGCTTGCTGCCAATGGTGTGACGGTCCTGTTCGGCCCTTCCGGGTCCGGTAAAAGTACGTTGTTGCGAATGCTGGCCGGGCTTCAGGATTGCGATGGCGAGATTCGCTTCGGTGACCAGCTCTGGCAAACCGACGACGTCACGCTGCCGCCCTGGCAGCGCCCCCTGGGCATGATGTTTCAGGAGCCGACCCTGTTTCGCCATTTGAGTGTGCGCGGCAATCTGGACTATGTGGTGAAACGTCGGGGAGCAGCAGGGGACCTGGACAGCGTGGTAAGTCAGGCGCGTATTGAGGATTTGCTGGGGCGTTCCGTGGAGACACTTTCCGGGGGTGAGGCTCAGCGGGTGGCGCTGGCTCGAGCGTTACTGGCCGGGCCGCAACTACTGTTACTGGATGAACCCCTGTCAGCTCTGGATCACGGCCACAAGCAGGAATTGCTGAAGATGATCAGCGATATCGCCAGGAAGGTGCCGGTGATTTATGTCACCCATGATCTGGATGAGTTGCTGACCCTGTCGCGACAGGTCTGGCTGATGGAGCAGGGACGCATCGTGGCCAGAGGCAAGGCTCACGAAGAACTGGCACGGCTGGATGGCCCGTTGGCCCAGCGTGGCGATGCCACGGCCTTGCTGTACGGTGAACTGGGAGATTACGACAACCGGGATCATCTGCAGGCGGTGACCGTTGCACAACAGACATTCTGGCTACCGGCGGCGCAGCCGGTGTCTGGCGAAGAGCCGGTACGCCTTCGCATTGCCGCCCGGGATGTGAGCCTGTGCCGCCAGGCGCCGCAGGATTCCAGCATTCTTAATATCCATCCGGTGCAGGTGGCAGCCTTGCGCGAAGTAGGACCGGGACAGGCTGTGGTACAGCTGGCTCTGGGGGATCAGCGTTTGCTCGCCCGCATCTCCAGCCGCTCCGCCCGGGAGCTTGAGGTGTTCCCCGGTGCGCGGCTTTATGCGCAGGTGAAGGCGGTGGCGTTGGGATAAGCTACAAGCTATAACGCGAGCATGGGTTTGCGTGTTTTCAACGCAAGAGGCCGCTCCCAAACTTTGGGCGCGGCCTCTTGCTCTCAAAATAAACAGAACCTTCAATCGCGTTGTAGCTTGCAGCTAGAGGCTATTCTCCTCCCGCCTGGCTGCGCCAGTCTGCGGCCAGGCCGAAGCGTAGTTCGCCGGTGGTGATGGTGCTGGTGCCGGAGAAGAAGAACATGGCCACGGTGATGATCTGCAGGCTGAGAATAACCCCCGGTGACCAGAGGGCTCCCAGGCCGGCAGCAAGATCCGCCGCCAGGCCCCCATGGGCAGGCAGGATCAGACTGATGGCAATCCCATAGAGCGCGGCCAGCAACGCCATCATCTGGTATACCGAGAACAGTCTGCTGCCGCCACGATAGTCCGCCCGCAACGTTTCCGAATATACCCGCCACAACTGACTTCCTACCAGGCTCAGGGCAAAGGCCAGGGCAAATTGGCTGTGGAAGAAGAGGGCACTACAGACCAGCGCGAGCGCGGTATAAACCACACAGGTGACCGCCTGGATGGGGATCACTTTTACCGCTTCCATTTCCCCGGCAAAGGCAATCTTCTTGGTCTTGCCGATAAACACATGATTCAGGGTACAGAACAGGCGTTGGGCCCAGCGCGGTGAATGGCGCAGGGCCTTGCCGTAGCAACAGCCGAAGCTGATACAGGCCAGCCGTCCAATGCCTTCACCCAGTACATAGGCAATCGACATGGCGGCCAGCATGGGCAGAATCGGTAAGGCAGTCTGCCACCAGTGCTGGCTGGCCAGGTCCGCCAGCCACAGGAAAAGCGGGGCGATAATAATGCCGACAAAGCTGGCACCGCCGACGGTGAAGCCATGGCGGTTTTTTTCCACCACGGTGGCAATGATCTTGGCGGCGGGCAGGCAGATTGCCAGTATCCCGAGGGTCAGCAGTAGTGCAGTGCCCAGCGACACACCGGCGGAAGCAGTCAGCAGAATAAAGCAGGTAACGCCGAGCCCGCCGGCGATACCGGTAAAGAGCCCGTAGAAGGTCAGGTTCAAACCCTGCCAGGAGCCGTCATGGTTTTTTTTCAGCGGTAACGAAGCCACGAATTGCCAGCGCTCTTCCGGCAGATGACGGAACAGAAAGCGAAAGCCTGCCCCGAAGATCAGGGCGCACCCCAACAGAAACAAATCCACAGCCATAGCGAGCTCCTTCAGCGGTAGCGTCAGGACCGAGCATGCGGCTGTATCAGTGCGGATCAATGACAGGTGGGTGACGGTTGCATGAAGGTGAAACGCGGCATCAGCCAACATGCGAGGAAGCGCGGACAATGCTTGAATAACGCGAGAGAGAAATGCTTAACGGATGTGCTGCGGGTTAATCTCGATTGCGCAAAAAACACTCGGCGGCTTGCACGATCAGTTCGGTGACGGAGCGGTCTTCCATCAGGGCCTGCATTTTCAGGCGTTTGTGCAGATCGGCAGGTATATCGGCAGTGAGCCGGCGGTAGCCATCACGGACGGCTCCCGGGCGCTGCGGCTTCGCGGCTTTCTTCGGACCGGGTTTACGAGCGGCACCGTTACGCTTGCGGGGGCGCTGCTGCTCTTCAATAGTGACGAAATCGATCTGTTCCATGGGTGCTGCAATGAGGCCGGCGAAGACAGTCGCCAGATTACTGGAAAGTGCTGCAAATAGACAGGATTGGCAGTTAATTTTATAGTGCAAAACCTTGATTAAAAAAGCGTTGTCGCAAAGGCAACGATAAGAACAGGGGTTGGGGGAGAGGATGGAAAATGTGGATGTCCTGATTATCGGCAGCGGCTTTGGCGGCTCGGTGATGGCCTGCCGGATGGCGGAGAAGGGAAGTCGGGTGGTGGTGCTGGAACGGGGGCGGCGCTGGTTGTCGGACGATTACCCATCGGTGTCCCAGCGCGATTGGTTCTGGGATGAAGACGAACCGGAAAAACAGAACGGCTGGATCGATTTTCGCTACTTTGGCGACATGAGTATTGCCATGGGCGCCGGGGTGGGCGGTGGCTCCCTGATCTACGCCAATGTCAGCATTGAGGCCAAGCCGGAGGCCTTTGCCCAGGGATGGCCGGAGGCCATCGATTACGCCATGCTCAAGCCCCATTACGCTACCACTGGCGTCATGCTCAATGTGCAGGAACTGCCGGGCAATCAATGGACCCCGCGAACCCATCTGATGAAGGAAGGGGCTGACGCCGTCGGGGCCGGTGACCGGTTTCGTATTGTGCCCCAGGCGATCACCTTTGATCCCGACTGGAGCTCACAACGGGATGATCCATACTCCTATGGCCACAGCCAGACCTGGGTAAACCCTCAGGGCAAAACCCAGGGCACCTGCGTGCATTGTGGTAACTGCGATCTGGGCTGCCCGGTGCAGGCCAAGAATACCCTGGATCTGAATTACCTGGCGGCGGCGGAGAATGCCGGTGCTGATGTCCGTCCCCTGCATCATGTGCGCACCATTCGTGCCCTGGAAGGCGGCGGTTATGAAGTGCTGGCCAGGGACCTGGACAGCCATTGCTGGCGCCGTTTCAAGGCGGAAAAGGTAATCGTGGCTGCCGGTTCCATGGGTTCTACGGAACTGTTACTGCGCTGCCGGGATCAGTACAAGACCCTGCCGAACCTGAGTCGCAAGCTTGGCCATAATTGGTCCTGCAATGGTGACTTTGCCACCATGGCGTTTTATGACGAACGCCAGATTTCTCCCACACGGGGGCCGACCATTACCAGCGCCATTGATTACCTGGATGGTGAAGATGGTGGCGCTCGTTATTTTGTGGAAGATGGCGGCGTGCCCGATATTCTCGGCAGCTGGATGGAGCGACTGGGCAAGGATCCCCGCTTCGCCAATACCCGGCTGGGTGCTGCCATGCTCAAGTATGGAGAGAGCAGTGATCCCTTTGCCAGGATGATGCCCTGGTTCGGGCAGGCCATGGACGATCCCGGTGGCCGTTTCTATCTGGGCCGTCGCTGGTACTGGCCCTGGAAGAAAGACCGCTTGAAACTGGATTGGGACTATCGCAAGGCGGAAAAGGCGGTACAGGGCCTGGCAGACCGCCATCTGGCGCTGACCGCTGCGACCGGCGGTGATCCGATGACGCCGGCCACCTGGGACTGGTTCAAGGATCTGGTGACCCCGCACCCGCTGGGCGGCTGCAATATGGCAGATTCTGTGGAGCAGGGCGTGGTAGACCACCGGGGTGAAGTGTTCAACTATCCCAATCTGTTTGTGATTGATGGCGCCATGGTGCCACGGGCGCTGGGTTTGAACCCGTCACGGACCATCGCCGCACTGGCCGAGTACGCCGCCAGTGAAATGGGGTGAGGTTCGCTTCACGCCACATATTTTATGCGAGACGGAGCACCGTGCATTTTGCGGGTTGTCAGCAAGACAGGCGTGCTGCTCATTGGCGGCTACGATACCTTGGTAGTCAGTAGAGAATCAGAGAGGAATCCATAATGGCCGATGCCCGTTTCCATATCGTCTTTACCGGTCAGCTGGTGAAAGGGTCGGACCTTGCGACGGTAAAAAGCAACCTGGGAAAAATCTTCAAGATGGATGCCGCCCGGGTGGAGAAATTGTTTTCCGGCCAGCCGGTGGTGCTGAAGAAAGATGCCGACCAGGCCACCGCCATGAAATTCCGCGCGGTGCTGAAACAGGCCGGCGCCGAGTGTGAACTGCGGCCGGTAGCCGATCCCGTCCAGGCATCCGCTGGTGCATCTGCGCCGGCACCCGAATCCCGTGCAGCGTCTCCGGCCCCGGAGAGTCGCGAACCGACAGAACCCTCGTCTGGCGAGCTGGAAACGGTGGGCACCATCCGCACCGGGGGAACCGGTTTTTCCGGGGCTTTCTCGGTGGCGGAAGTGGGGGCGGAAATGGATAACAGGGAAAAGGTCGCTCCTCCGCCTGCTCCGGACGTGGATCACTTGACCATGGCTCAGCCGGGGGAAGTGCTGGGGCAGAAAAAAGCGGAGGAAACGCCGGTGGCACCGGACATCAGCCATCTGTCGCTGAAAGACGACTGACGCCCGTGCTGTTGTGGCATCAGGGGCTGGATGCGGCCTGGAATACGGTGTCCCGCTCGTTGCCTTCCAGGCGCTTCAGTAGCCGGTGGCGGCTTTGCAGCGCCGGATAAACCGGGCTGTCGGGGGAGATGGAAATCACCAGCGTTTGCATTAGTTCACGGGCACCGTGCACATCCCGCTGGCGTATCAGTTTGTCCAGTTGGGCAAAGGCCTCGTTATCTGCGGCCAGGGTATCCAGCTCAGCCAGTTGTTGCGGATTGGCGGTGAGCTGGCGAGCACGGCGTATCGCCACCTTGGCCGCGCGGGTATCGCCCAGATCAAGTAACTGGCGAATCACCGCGTAATTTTCACTGAGATCCACCGCGTCACCCTTGGCTTTTTCCGGCGGCGTTTTCAGGGGCGTTTCTGAGGTTTTTTCAGACGCCGGTGGCGTGGATGCTGCAGGGGCTGGCGACTGAGTAGCCGCGTTATCATCGGTGAGCGTCAACGTCCAGTTGCCCAGCTCACAGCCACTTTCTGTGCTGACGTTTACCTGCCACTGGCCTCCGGGAGCCAGATCAAGGCCGGCAAAGGTTTTCGACGACCAGGTGCGCCAGTAATCCGAGCCCACCGCCAGCGGCACATCAACAATGGGTTCACCGTTGTAGGACCAGGTATGGTGCAGCTGCTCGCCATTACCATCCTGGATGGCGGTAAAGAACAGTAGCTCATTGACTGAGAGTGGGGCGGTTGTGAGCTGAGCGAGCGGTTCCCGTTCTTCCACTGCAGTGGTGAAAGCGGCACTGACCAATGTCGGGCACGAGTTGTCGGTGGCAGTTTCAGCGAAGGCCAATGCCGGAATCAGCAGGCCGGTGACAATGCAGATACGCACCTTGATACCCCCAGAATGTTGTCCGGCTGCCGCTTTTGTCTGGATAGTTTTTGGATAGCGGCAGCATCTACAACAAGACTAGTGGCACAGCGGCAACAACGCGCAGAACTGCGTCACGTTAGCGGTGAATATTCGGGTAAAGACAATCAGTCTGCCGAGGCGGATTCATCACCCTGATCCGGACCATGGAACGCCAGGTAGAGCTCTTCCAGTATTTCCGGAATGCTCAGGGCCATTTGCCGTACCACCTGACTGTTGTCCCAGAGCGTGTCCAGGGCTTCGTCATCATCCACCCCTGAAATCAGGATGAAGGGCAGCAGCATTTGCGCCATCTGTTCTTCATCATCCTGATACCAGTTTTCTTCGGCCACAAAGACGCCGGTCATGAAACCGGCACACCAGCTTGCCAGATCCTGGCCGTCATCTTCCTGATAAGGGTCAAGCAGGCAGGGCAGGTTGACGGCGTCGCCACCGAGTAACTGTGTTACCAGTCGTTCGCGCAGCCGGTTGAGAGCATCAGTGACGTCCTCGGGAACCGGCATTTCCAGCTCTTCGCTGTAGTCCACCGTTTCCACGTCTGGCCCGACGGCCAGGGCACAGAGCATGCCATGGATTTCCGTCCAGGTAGGGGCGTCTTCGCCAAGGTCCTGGAAGTACTGGCGAACGGTGTTTTTCAGGCTGGGATTGGTAATGTCTGACATGGAGTCCTCCGCTGCCGGCAAGCATACCGGGAGTTATCGGCGGTCTCCAGGTATTCAGCTCAACGGCAGCTGGACCACCTGGTTCCGGCCCCGGGATTTGGCTTCATACAGTGCGCTATCAGCCCGCTTGATCAACTGGTCCGCCGTTTCCCCGGGCTGGAAGGCGGTCAAACCGGCAGAGAAAGTGGTTTTGATGTCACTGGCAAAGGAATAACCCTGTTCGGCGAAGCGCCTGCGCAGGCGTTCCAGAGCGGCTTCGCAGGCGGCTTCCGTGGCATGGGGAAACAGCACCACGAATTCCTCACCACCGTAGCGGGCCAACAGGTCCGATTTGCGCAGGCCCTGGCTGGCAATGCGGGCAAAGCGGCTGAGCACTTCGTCGCCACTATGATGGCCGTAGTTATCATTGACCCGCTTGAAATGGTCCAGATCGATAATCGCCAGATAAAGGGGGGTGTGGTTGCGGTTGGCGAGGGAAAGCTCTTCCTCCAGTCGTTCGAGAAAATGGCGGCGGTTATACAGCCCGGTAAGATCATCGCGCACCGCAATGGCTTCCAGGCGAGAGTGGGCATCACGCAGGTTTTCACGTTGATCCCTGACCCGGTTCTGCAAGTTGTGGATGTAGCCCCCCATATAGATAAACCAGCAGAGGATCAGGGCAAGAATGATCCAGTGCCCGATCAGAAACGAAAAGATCGCCTGTTGGGGGGTTTCCAGCCACTCGTATACCTGCAACGTGGTGAAGCAGAAAAGGGTAAAGCCGGCCATGGCCATTTGCCGGCGCCTGTCCAGGGCAAAAATGCCAAACGTCATCACCATGAAGTAGATGCTCAGCATGGCGCCACGTAGCTCGCGGGTATAATGCAGGATCACCGTGGTCAGGATGATGCCGGTGGCCATCTGCAAAATGGTCAGGCTGGGGTCGCCGAGGCGTTCGCTGAGACCACTACGGATGAGCAGAAAGAACACCAGGTTGATGGCAAATAGCACCGAGAACATCATCAGGTGCGGTGTATTGGGCGCAAAGGCACTGAGCTCGACGCCGAGGATGGTGCCCACCCATAGCAGGCAATAGGAGTAAACGGCCATGATCTGGCGGCGGAGGCGGATGGCGCGCTCCGGCGGTTCGGCGGGAATCAGGGTAAGCACGTAGGTAATCGGATCCTGTAGGTTGCCTGCTAGCTTTTTGGTCAACTTTACCGTTTTTCTCATTCCAGGTCACAGGGATGTCATTGTGAGAGGTAGACAGGGCCTGACAAACTGTCTCGAGTGAAACAATCGTTTGATTGGTTGTGTTAATTCGACCTCCTGAGGCCCGATCATGTCGACCCCCCTGTTTGATCTCACGCTCACCGAAGAGCAGCGCATTACCCGCGAGAGCATGCGACGTCTTGCCCGCGATTCCCTGTCGTCCCAGGCCCGAGCTGCTGACGATGCGGCGCAGGCCAATCCGGCGCTACTGGATGCCATTAGTGGTTTCGGCCTGGCCTTGATGCCCATGCCGGAAGCCCTAGGTGGCGTTGCCATGCCTCGTTCGCCGTTATCCAATGCCCTGGCCGTGGAAGATCTGGCCCAGGGAGACATGTCCCATACCCTGGCCGCACTGCAACCGATGGCTGCAGTGAATGCACTGATGGATTTCGGTGACGAGCAGCAACAGGAACGGTGGCTCCCAGTCTTGGCGGCGGAGACCTTTACTGGTGCAGCGTTGGCGGTCAACGAGCCCCGTGCCACCTTCGAGCCTGCTGCGCCGGCCACCATGGCCAGCCAAGACGGCGACACCTACACCCTCAACGGCGTGAAAAGTCTGGTCCCCATGGCTGCCCAATGTGAGTGGTTTGTAGTGGTGGCTGCTATCGATGGCGAGGTGGCGGGCTTTGTGGTGCCGGCGGAGGCGGAAGGGCTGACCATTGAGTCCGAGCCGTACATGGGGTTGCGTAGTGCCAACATGGCGACGCTGACCCTGGAAAACGTGGCCATCCCGGCCCGTGACCGGTTACCGCGCTTCGACCTGAATCGTCTGCTGGGCCTCAGCCGTATCGGCCAATGCGCCCTGGCGGTGGGCTGCTGTCAGGCGGTGCTGGAATACAGCATCCCCTACGTGAAAGAGCGCAAGGCGTTCGGGGAGCCTATTGCCTGGCGTCAGTCCGTGGCCTTCATGGTGGCCAACATGGGTATCGAAATTGAAGGCATGCGCCTGATGATGCTGCGCGCTGCCAGCCGGGCGGAGCAGGGCCTGGATTTCCACAAGGACGCCTATCTGGCCCAGTTGCAGTGCATGGAAAAAGCCATGGAGATCGGCACCAACGGTATCCAGCTGTTTGGTGGCGCCGGCTTTGTGCGCGATTACCCGCTGGAAATGTGGTACCGCAACCTGCGCAGCATTGCCGTGTTGCACGGCAGCCTGATGGTATAGGAGAGAGTCATGATCAATCTGGAAATTCCGGCCAAGCTCGAACAGGTCCAGCAGATGGCCCAGCAACTGGCAGCGGGAGTGTTTCGCCCCATTGCCCGCAAATACGACGCCATCGAACACTGCGATACCCCGGAGGAGCTGAAGCAGGTGGCGCAGATGATGGCAGCCATGCCCCGCGGCGGTGGGAAAAAGGGTGCCAGTGACGAGATCAAGAACGGTAGCAACATGACCGGCATCCTGGCGGTGGAAGCCATGTGCTGGGGCGATGTGGGGTTGATGCTCTCCATTCCCGGCTCCGGGCTGGGCAATGCGGCGGTGATGGCCGTGGGCACCCCGGAGCAGAAAGAGAAGTATGGCAAGCTCTACTGTGCCATGGCGATTACCGAGCCCGGCGCGGGTTCGGATTCCGCTGCGGTCAGTACCACCGCTGAACTGGACGGTGATGAGTGGGTGCTCAACGGTGAGAAAATCTACTGCACCGCGGGCCAGCGCTGTGATGCGGTGGTGGTCTGGGCGACCCTGGACAAGTCATTGGGCAAGGCGGCGATCAAGTCATTCATCGTTCCTCGCGATAACCCCGGCCTGCAGCTGGTGCGCGTGGAAGACAAGATGGGCCTGCGCGTGTCAGATACGGCGGCCCTGTCGTTCAACAACTGCCGAATCCCCAAGGACCATATCCTTGGTTCGGCAGAAATTGGCGATACCGAAGAGGCCCGCAAAAAGGCCTTCGGCGGGGTGATGCAGACCTTTGATAATACCCGTCCCCAGGTGGCAGCCATGGCATTGGGCGTGGCCCGTGCGGCACTAGAGATAACCAGAGAAATATTGGAAAAAGAAGGGGTTGAGGCTGACTTCTCGAAACAACCTTATAATTCTACGGCGCGGGAGCTGGAGCTGTACCGACTGGAAGCGGACCTGGAAGCCGCCCGCCTGATGACCCTGAAAGCCGCCTGGATGGCAGACAATGGCCAGCCCAATTCCAAAGAAGCCTCCATGTGCAAGGCCAAGGCCGGGCGCATGGGCAATGAGGTAACCCTCAAGTGCGTGGCCCTATGCGGCGAGCTGGGCTATTCCGAGCGGACGTTGCTGGAAAAGCTGGCTCGGGATTCAAAGATCATCGACATCTTCGAGGGCACCCAGCAGATCCAGCAACTGATCGTGGCACGGCACCTGCTGAGGCTGTCGTCCAGAGAGCTGAAATAATATGTCGACAAGGCCGCTGTAGGAACGGAGCGTAGTGGAGTAACGCACGTAGTTCCGTGCGGCCCTAAGGGTGAGCGAAGCGAATAATGCCTCTCGAGGCGCGAACCGCGCTTGCGCGGAAATCGTCCGCAGGACGATCAGGAGTTTCAGGGCTCGCCAGTTGTATGGAGGTTAGTCTGTAAGCTAGAAGGCAACTTGCCACGGCCAGTTCGCGCCTCGAGAGGCGCTCCTACAGCGGCTGCGTAGTTGGCGTATTTGCTGTTTCAGCCTTTGGATTTCCCGGCCATGGCATTACCCTTGCGGTGTCTTTGACTTCAAGGAGCGTGTGAGATGGCCGAAACGCTGGCTGGCAAGGTGGTGTGGATTACCGGGGCCTCCTCCGGGATTGGCGAGGCGTTGGCGAAGGAATATGCGCGCCGGGGCGCAACCCTGGTGCTCTCCGCCCGTCGGGAAGAGGAGCTGAAGCGGGTCCAGGAGGGTCTGGTCAACGGTGATGACCATCTAGTGTTGCCGCTGGATCTGACGGAAGTCGAAGCCATGCCTGCTGCCGTGGCGGCGGTGCGGCAGCGTTTTGATCGTCTTGATCAGGTGGTCCACAACGGCGGCATTTCCCAGCGCTCCCTGGTGGCCGACACCGATTTGGCGGTGGATCGGCGAATCATGGAGGTGAATTTCTTTGGCACCGTGGCGCTGACCAAGGCGGTATTGCCCTGGCTGAAAGAGCAGGGCCGAGGCCGGTTTGTGGTGGTGACCTCGCTGGTCGGTGAGCTGCCCACGCCTTTGCGCAGTGCCTACAGCGCCAGCAAGCACGCTCTGCACGGTTTCTTCGAATCCTTGCGTGCCGAGGAATACGATGCTGGTATCCGGGTGACCCTGGTGATGCCCGGCTTTATCCGCACCCAGGTCTCCCTCAACGCGCTCACCGCCGATGGCTCTGCCCAGGGCAGTATGGATGAGGCTCAGGAAGCCGGTATTGCCCCTGACGAATGCGCCAAACGGATGGTGAAGGCCGTGCAGCAAGGCCGCGATCAGGTTATCATCGCCGGCCGCGAGGGTGCCGGTATCTACCTGAAACGCTGGAGCCCCGCGCTGTACCGCCGATTGATCCGCAAAATGAAGGTCACATAATCGCCCACACGCTTCACGCAAAATCTGCTTTTTGCGCCATTGCTGTTGCGTGAAGCGTGGTGGCTGTTACACAGAGAGAGAAAGGGTTCCCATGGACACGCTGGACGCCAAACAACGGACTCGCCTCAACAAGCTGCAGAAGAAGCTGCGGCGCGAGGTCGGTCGTGCCATTGCTGATTTCAATATGATCAGTGAGGGCGACAAGGTGATGGTGTGCCTGTCTGGCGGCAAGGATTCCTACACCATGCTGGAAATCCTGCGCAATCTGCAGCATTCGGCGCCGGTGAATTTCGAGCTGGTGGCGGTGAACCTGGACCAGAAGCAGCCGGGGTTCCCGGAGCATGTACTGCCGGAGTACCTGGAGCGGGAAGGGGTGGCCTATCACATCCTCGAGAAGGACACCTATTCCATCGTCAAGGAGAAGGTGCCGGAGGGGAAAACCACCTGTGGGCTGTGTTCACGGCTGCGTCGCGGTAGCCTCTATGGCTTTGCCGAAGAGATCGGCGCCACCAAGATCGCCCTGGGCCACCACCGCGATGACATCGTCGAGACCCTGTTTCTGAACATGTTCTTTGGCGGCAAGATGAAGGCCATGCCGCCCAAGCTGCGCAGCGACGATAACCGCAATATTGTTATCCGTCCTCTCGCTTACAGCCGCGAGAAGGACATCATCGAGTTCTCCAACTTCAAGGATTTCCCGATCATCCCCTGCAACCTGTGTGGCTCTCAGGAGAACCTGCAACGCCAGGTGATCAAGGAGATGCTCAACAAGTGGGACCGGGATCAGCCAGGGCGCATCGAGAACATCTTTGCTGCCATCCAGAATATTGCCCCCTCGCAACTGGCCGATACGCGCCTGTTCGACTTCGAAAATCTGGAAGACGGCCAGCAGCAGGGCGGTGAGCAGGCTCTCCGACTGGACGTGGTCAACCTGTTCGGCTGATCAAAAAAGCATCGTTTCGGCGATTTTGCCACTAAACATGATTCACGGCGCCGTTTCCGGTAAAATACCCGCGCCTTTTTGCGGTGCGGTCTGTCAGGCCGCCATGTAACCGTTTCCCCGGGCTTCTGCGACTTCCTCCGACCCCCTTCAAGCGGGGTCGACCCTTGGGTTTTCGCCGAATGTCCCGATTAACCAAGACTCTCTCGACCAGAAGGGTAGGAGCACCATGACCGATCGTATTCAGAAGGGTAGCCTTGAAATCGCTGCCGAACTCCATGATCTGGTAGTCAACGAGATTGCGCCGGGTACCGGCGTGGACCCGGAACACTTCTGGGCCGAGCTGGAAAGCATCCTCAAGGACCTGGCGCCCAAGAACAAGGCGCTGCTGGAAAAGCGTGAAACCATCCAGGCGCAGCTGGACGAGTGGTACAAGGCCCGTAAAGGCCAGGCCATCGACATGGCTGAGTACAAGCAGTTCCTGACCGAGATCGGTTACCTGCTGCCGGAAGGCGAGGACTTCAACGTTACCACCGAGAATGTGGATGACGAGATCGGCACCATCGCTGGGCCGCAGCTGGTGGTACCGGTGAAAAATGCACGTTTCGCCCTGAACGCCGCCAATGCGCGTTGGGGCAGCCTGTATGACGCCCTCTACGGCACCGACGTGATTTCTGACGAAGGCGGCGCCGAGAAAGGCGGGGCTTATAACCCCAAGCGTGGCGCCAAGGTGATTGCCTGGGCCCGTAACTTCCTGGACAGCTACTTCCCGCTGGCCTCCGGCTCCCATAAAGACAGCACCGGTTACGCCATTGTTGATGGCAAACTGGAAGTGTCCCTGGGCGCTGAAAAATCCGGCCTGAAAGACGAAGGCCAGCTGCAGGGTTATGTGGGCGAGGCCTCTGCGCCGTCCGGTATCCTGCTCAAGCACAACAACCTGCATGCAGAAATCCAGATCGATGCCAGCCACCCGATTGGCACCGACGACGCTGCCAACATGAAAGATGTGCTGCTGGAATCTGCCATCACCACCATCCAGGACTGCGAAGACTCCGTAGCCGCCGTGGATGCGGAAGACAAGGTCGAGGTGTATCGCAACTGGGCCGGCCTGATGAAGGGCGACCTGCAGGAAAGCTTCCAGAAGGGCGGCAAGACCATGACCCGCGCCATGAATCCGGATCGCGAGTACACCGCGCTGGACGGCGGCACCCTGACCCTGCACGGCCGCTCCCTGTTGCTGGTGCGGAACGTGGGCCACCTGATGACCAACCCGGCTATCCTGCTCAATGGCGAGGAAACCCCGGAAGGCATCATGGACGGCATGATCACCGTGCTGGCCGGCATTCATGACCTGAAGAAACTCAATAAGCTGAGCAACAGCCGCACCGGCTCCATGTACATCGTGAAGCCGAAGATGCACGGTCCGGAAGAAGTGGCCTTCGCTGTTGAGCTGTTCGAGCGTGTCGAGAAGGCCCTGGGCCTGGAAAAGAACAGCCTGAAGATCGGCATCATGGATGAAGAGCGCCGCACTACCGTGAACCTGAAAGAGTGTATCCGTCAGGCGAAAGAGCGTGTGATCTTCATCAACACCGGTTTCCTGGACCGCACCGGTGACGAAATGCACACTTCCATGGAAGCAGGCCCCATGGCCCGTAAGGGCGACATGAAAGCCCTGCCGTGGATCAATGCCTACGAAGACTGGAATGTGGACATCGGTCTGAAATGTGGTCTGCCGGGTCACGCCCAGATCGGTAAGGGCATGTGGCCCAAGCCGGACGAAATGGCCGAAATGATGGCCACCAAAGCCGGTCACCCGAAAGCCGGTGCCAACTGTGCCTGGGTGCCGTCCCCGACGGCTGCGACCCTGCACGTTACCCACTATCACGAGATTAACGTGGCAGAAGTCCAGAAAGAGCTGGCCAACCGCAAGCGTGCCTCCCTGGACGATATCCTTACCGTGCCGTTGCTGACCCGTGAGCTGTCCGCCGAAGAAATCCAGCAGGAGCTGGACAACAACGCGCAGGGCATTCTGGGTTATATGGTTCGCTGGATCGACAGTGGCGTGGGTTGCTCCAAGGTGCCGGACATCAATGATGTGGGTCTGATGGAAGACCGCGCCACCCTGCGGATTTCCAGCCAGCACGTAACCAACTGGTTGCACCACGGCATCACCAATAAAGAGCAGGTGACCGAAACCCTGAAGCGCATGGCAGAAGTGGTAGATCGTCAGAACGCCAACGACCCCACCTACGTGCCCATGGCCAAGGATTTTGACAACTCCGTGGCCTTCCAGGCAGCGATGGAGCTGGTGTTCGAGGGCTGCTCCCAGCCCAGCGGCTACACCGAGCCGGTCCTGCACCGTCGTCGCCGTGAGCTGAAAGCCCAGTAAGACAAAAAGCCCCGCATCGCGGGGCTTTTTTTCGCTACAAGCTACGTTTCGCTGGAAATGCTTTCTACGAAGCTACTGTAGGAGCGGCGCTTGAGCCGCGAACCTTGCGCAGCAAGGAAGTCGCCCGTAGGGCGATCAGGGCTCCCAGAGCTCGACAGGTTTCTGCACTGTGTGCGGCGCCTGCATGGTCCCCGATAACGGTGCGGGAAACGTGACCGGGAGCGTGTTACTGCGTTTGCCTGACACTGCCATGCTTGATTGCCCTGCAGGCGATTCCGCGCTCCGCGCGGTTCGCGGCTCAAGCGCCGCTCCTACAGCGGCTTCGAGTGCGACGCTATTCTTTTTCCACCATCACCTCCAGCGGCAGATTGACCTGCTGGCTGCTGCTCTGCACCCCGCCAAAACCACGCTGGTCCTGTTTGCGGTCTACGCGGATGCTGCCCATGGGCTGCCAGACCCCGGGCTGTACTCTCAGGGTGGTGCCGCTGGACTGGGTCTGTGCCAGTCCCGGGCCGCCAGTTTGGTCATAACGTTGGCTGACCTGTAGCACCACGCTGCCGTCCGGGGTCAGTTGCGGGATTACCTGGATACCCTGTTGTAGCTCAGCAAGCACGGTGCCGTAATAACCGCCGCCGAGGGCGAGCAGGGTGCCCTGGCTGATATGGGCCGGGTAACCGCTGAGGGTGCGAATCTGGTAATGGTCCTGCTGGCTGCTGTGCTGCCGGCTTTGTTCAATGCGGATGTCACCGGAGACCCCGCCGGGAATGCGGCCCTGGATACGGGTATCCACTCCGCTACGCTGGCCGCTGCTGGTACCTTGACGACGAAGATGAACAACCAGAGCGCTGGGTGCGGCTTCCAGGCTGCCCAGCGCACCTTCCAGTTCAGCCATATTGCTGTCGGTGGTGCGGATGATCAATTTGCCCTGATAGGCCCGGACGCTGCCGCCGGGGGGTAGTAGGGGTTCGATCACCGACACCAGTGCCGGGGCATCCGGGCGGGGCAATACGTGGATGCGCATGGAGTCTGCCATGGCCTGGCCGATCATCCCCAGCAGCAGGCTGAGCAGCAGAACGAGATGTCGGCTTCGGTGTATTCGTCGTTGCATCATGATCGACTCCGGCAGGCTTTTTCTCACTCTATCATGGCCGCTGCATTACGCATCTCTACAGGATCACAGGCATAATGGCGGCCGCCTGAAGTCGCCCCAGAGTTGCCATGTTCGCCAACAGCCGTAGCGTTACCTCGAATCAGACCGGAATCCACAATGACCTGGAGCGGGTGGTCCGTCGCCATCTGCAAAGTCCCTGGCAGGCGCCTATTGCGGACCATGATGCTCAGGCGTTTGCGCAATTGCAGCAGTGGCGGCAAGCGCAAGGCACTGAGCGACCGCTGATGCTGGATTCCGGCTGTGGCACCGGGCGCTCTTCCTTGCTGCTTGCCAGCCAGAACCCGGAGGCTCTGGTGGTGGGGGTGGATCAGTCCGCTGCCCGCCTGGAGCGTGCCGGCAGGCGTTTTCAGGCACTGCCGGACAATCTTTTGCTCTTGCGGGCCGATTGCGCGGGTTTGTGGCGGCTGATGGCCGGGGAAGGCCGGCAACTCCTGCGCCATCAGATTCTTTATCCGAATCCCTGGCCGAAAAGCGCACATCTGAAGCGGCGCTGGCACGGTCATCCGGTGTGGCCCACGATGTTGTCGCTGGGTGGCGTGCTGGAAATGCGCAGTAACTGGTTGCTGTACCTGCAGGAGGTGCGGGACGCGCTGGCGATCAGTGGCATTGATGCGGCGCTGTCGGAACTGCCGCTGCAAAGCGAACCGTTGACGGATTTCGAGGAGAAATACCAGGCCAGCGGTCAGGTAAACTGGCGACTGACAGCCAGTCTGTGATGTGGCGGGTAGGGTGGATTAGCCGAAGGCGTAATCCACCGTCACAATGTGGAAAGTCTGGCACCAGGAATCTGGTGGATTACGCCTTCGGCTAATCCACCCTACAAGATTCTATAAACGCAGCTCTCGTAACTCTATTGAGGAGGCTGCGCGTTCCCAGTGTTCCTGAAACTGTCTGGCCAGACGTGGCGCGCGGGGAAGACGATGACCGCAAAGGTCGAGTCGGCCGGGCCGTGGCCAGCCCGCTGCTTCGAACAGTCCGGTCCCATCGCCGATAGCAAAGCAGAGCTGGTTGTCCCGGTCATCATCCTGGCTCTGGCGCATCTGTATGCGAGAGGGAAGCCGGCGGGCCAGATGGACCAGGCGATGTCCGTTACGCACGGCCTTGTCCTGGCTGTCGTACTGAATGCGGATATCGGTTTTTGCGCTGCTCAGGGCCAGGCGCTTGAGGGCATCGCAAACAGCGCTGTCGGCGGTCAGGGCGTCCAGCTCCGGGACCCGCAGCCAGAGGCTGCGACGGCAGGCGGAAATCAGCGAAGCGAGCGCAGCGCCGGCCTCGCCGAATTCAGGGTGGAGCAGGGTGTCGTCGTCACCGATGACAAAAACCATCAGGCGAGGGGTTTGAACATCTGCCGGTGGGGGATGTTGGCATCCATGAAGATGCCACCGGACACCGCAAAGCCGGCCGCTTCGTAAAAGCTGGTGGCGTGGGTCTGGGCGTGCAGGAAGATTTCTTCCATGCCCTTGGCCCGGGCGGCTTCTTCCGCGGCTACCAGCAGGGAGCTGCCGACACCATTGTTGCGCTGCTCGGAAAGGACGCACAGTCGGCTGATCTGGCCGCTGGGAAGAAGGCGAATACAGCCGACCGGAGTCTGCTCCCGGTCCAGGGCCAGAAAATGGATGGCCTTGTCATCTTCGCCATCCCACTCCAGCTCTTCGGGGACGTGCTGTTCGTTGATGAAGACCTTCTGGCGAAGGGCTCGCAGGGCGGTGTCGTTTTCGTCCCAGCGGGTCTCGATAATGCTGATAGCCATAGGGGTCTCGTTATAGTTGGGCGAAGTAGCCCTGTTCAATCCAGTCATGTAGCAATTCACTCCCGGCTGGCTGCAGTACGGCATCCAGCGCTTCACGGGTATAGCAGCGCTGGCGGGCCAGCAGCTGTACCAGTGGTCGTTGTTGTTCTGTCAGTGAGTAGGGCTCACCGTTTAGCCAGGCAATGTTGCCCTGCAAAATCAGGCGCACACTACCATGGCGGACCAGGGCGATCGAAGGATCGCGCTGGCGAATATGGGCATCATCGACGGCAAATTCAAGTCCATCCAGCCGGGGAGTGGACAGCCAGCGATAAACTGCCCGCTCTATCGCCGCCGGGTTGAGCAGGTCCAGGGCGCCGCGAACCAGTTGCTGCCGGTCTGCATCGGCCAGTACCGCCGGATCCTTGGGCACCTGCCGGTCCGCGTCCGTAAACAGCTCGCTGTCCGCATCGGCCAGGCATTCGCCGGCGATTTCCGCCATCAGCATCTGGTAATCCGGGGCCCGGAAACCCACCGACCAGGTGATGCAGTCGCTGTCTTCGGCGACACCATGGTGGGCCACGCCGGGGGGCAGGTAGAGCACATCGCCAGGGTTTGCCACGAACTCTTCGCGCACCGGCATGTCAGCCACCAGCTTCAGGTCAGGGTGTGGCAATTTCGGCGTTTTTTCGTCGCAGACATCACCGATCTGCCAGCGGCGGCTGCCGGCGGCCTGGATCAGGAAAACGTCATAGCGGTCGAAATGGGGGCCGACGCTGCCACCCTTGGCGGCATAGCTCATCATTATGTCTTCCAGCCGCCAGTTGGGCAGGAAGGCAAAGCTGTCCAGCAGCAGGGAAACATCGGTCAGATAATGGTCCACGGACTGCACCAGCAAGGTCCAGTCCCGCTCGCCCACCTCGGCAAACACGGTTTCCTCGAATGGCCCCTGTTTGAGCTCCCAGTTGCTGCCAGCAGTGCCGCGAATAATGCGGGCTTCCACATCTTCTTCCAGCGCCAGCCCGGCTAGGGTGTCCGCGTCAGGTTCATCCAGGCCGCTGGCAGCGCCGGGCATGAACAGTGGCTTTTTCTGCCAGTAATCACGCAAAAACGCTGCCGGGGTGAGCGGCAGCGTGAAGGTGGGCAGGCCCGGAGCGTCGCTCATCAGATATTACGCGCTTGCTGGGCCGCGTTGCCGATGTAGCTGGCCGGGGTCATGGCCAGCAGGATTTCCTTGGCTTCATCCGGGATCGCCAGATCATTGATGAAGGCAGTCAGGGTGTCCTGGTTGATGCCATCCTTGCCACGGGTCAGCGCCTTGAGCTTTTCGTAGGGCTTCTCGATACCGTAGCGACGCATGACCGTCTGGATCGGCTCTGCCAGCACTTCCCAGGCCGCGTCCAGGTCGTCGTTAAGACGTGCCGGGTTCACTTCCAGCTTGCTGATGCCTTTCAGGCTGGCTTCGAAAGCAATCAGGCTGTGCGCCAGGCCCACGCCCACGTTACGCAGCACGGTGGAGTCGGTCAGGTCGCGCTGCCAGCGGGACATCGGCAGTTTGGCGGCCAGGTGATCCATGATGGCGTTGGCCAGGCCCAGGTTGCCTTCGGAGTTTTCGAAGTCGATCGGGTTGACCTTGTGCGGCATGGTGGAGGAACCCACTTCGCCTTCCACGGTTTTCTGCTTGAAGTAGCCCAGGGAGATGTAGCCCCACACGTCCCGGTCGAAGTCGAGCAGGATGGTGTTGAAGCGCATCAAGGCGTGGAAGTACTCGGCCACGCAGTCGTGGGGTTCGATCTGGGTGGTATAGGGGTTGAAGGTCAATCCCAGGCCTTCCACGAAGCGGCGGGCAAAGGCTTCCCAGTCAACGTCCGGGTAGGCGGACAGGTGAGCGTTGTAGTTACCCACGGCACCGTTGATCTTGCCCAGCAGTGCCACGGCGGCGAACTGGTCGCGCTGGCGTTGCAGGCGGGCCACCACATTGGCCATTTCCTTGCCCACGGTGGTGGGGGAGGCGGATTGGCCATGGGTGCGCGACAGCATCGGCTGGTCCGCCTGGGCGTGAGCCTGGCGGCGGATGGCGCTGATTACCTGATCCATCTTCGGCAGCAGGATTTCCCGGGCTTCTTTCAGCATCAGGGAGTAGGACAGGTTGTTGATGTCCTCGCTGGTGCAGGCGAAGTGAACGAACTCGCTCATGCCGGCCAGCTCATCGTGCTCGGCCATCTGTTCCTTGATGAAGTATTCCACCGCTTTCACGTCGTGATTGGTGGTGGCTTCGATGGCCTTGATGCGTTCGGCGTGATCGACGTCGAAATCGCGGGTAACACCGCGCAGGTGCCAGGCCGCCTGACCGCTCATCAGCGGTACTTCGGGGATGTTCTTGTCGTGGGCGAGCTGTTCCAGCCAGCTCACTTCCACATGCACGCGGAAGCGGATAAGGCCGTATTCACTGGTGGTGTTGCGCAGGGCATCCACCTTGCCGGCATAGCGGCCATCGACCGGTGAAATGGCAGTCAGAGAGGTAAGGCTGGACATGGAAATGGCTCCCGAATCGTTTCCGTGAGGGTAAAAGCGGCGCAATGATACCGTAAAACCGCAAAGGCTGCGTTGTTGTTTGCCGGGTTAGCGGATGCCACCCGTAGGAGCCCCGCTTGAGGGGCGAACCGAGCGAAGCGAGACGACAGAGCGTGATGGCTGCGGCAAGCGTTTCAGGAGATGTGCAGGGTTCTGATTCGCCTGATCGCCCTTCGGTCGATTATCGCGTTACCGCGGGGTTCGCGGCTCAAGCGCCGCTCCTACAGGTGACTTTAGGTAAGCATTACAAGTTATTGATATCTATAGATTCTATAGCAGTCAAAAGTCGCTTTCTCTGGAACAGAAGTTGCCAGCGGCGGCCGCCGAGCTGGTGCCAGAGGAAGGCGGCGCGGACGCCGGCCAGGAACAGTGCCCGGACCCGGGCGGCCTTGTTTTCGTCCTGCAGGTGGGCCGGTTCGCCTTTTACCTGGATACGAAAACGGAAGGTGCCCAGGGTGTCCACATAAATACCGCCCAGCCGGTGGCAAAAGGCATCGTCTCGAACACTGCTGAAATGGGCCTGCTGGCCATCCAGGGCCTTGAGGCGGTGGCGCAGGATGTTCACGGTGTCATCGTTCTTGCGCAATTTGGCTGCCAGGTGCAGCAACGCCAGGCCGTAATTGAGCGGGCGCAGGTTGCCACCGGCGGAATCCCGGTTGAGGCTGCGGTTGAGCAGGCTGACGCCATCACGGAGCAGGGCCGGTTGTGAGTAAATGGTGTCAAAACTCTCAGCATCCAGAGCCATGACGCCCTGCATCAGGGCTTCGAAAGCGCGTGGGTCGCAATCGCCACGCAGGGCAATGTCGTCGGCCAGCTGGGCGGCCTGAAAGACCGCTGCCAGGGCCAGAAGCTGTTGTTGTTGCGGGCTGAAGCGTTCGCTCATGCGGTCTCCTCAATAACAGCACCACCCAGACACACAGGCCCATCGTAGAACACCACGGACTGACCTGGAGTGACCGCGCGTTGGGGGTCGTCAAACACCACGTGAACACGGCCATTGCCGACGTCGCTGACGGTGCAGGCCTGGTCCGGTTGCCGGTAGCGGGTCTTGGCGGTGAGTCGGGCGGGCAGCGCCGGCGGTGCCAGGGCGACCCACTGCATGGGGGCGCTGGTCAGTTCACGGCTGTAAAGCAACGGGTGATCCGTGCCCTGAACGGCGATCAGCACGTTGCGCTCAAGGTCCTTGCCGGCCACATACCAGGGTGCATCGCCGGCGTCGGCTAGGCCGCCAATGCCCAGGCCCTGGCGTTGGCCCAGGGTGTAATACATGAGTCCGTCGTGATCGCCGATCTCATTGCCATGGTCGTCCTCGATCTTGCCAGGCTGGGCGGGCAGGTACTGTTCGAGAAAATCCTTGAAGCGCCGTTCACCAATGAAGCAGATCCCGGTGGAGTCCTTCTTCTTGTGGTTGGCAAAGCCCTTTTCTTCGGCGATGCGACGCACTTCCGGCTTTTCCAGGTCACCCAGTGGGAACAGGGTGCGCTCGAACTTGTGGTGATCCACGGCGTGGAGGAAGTAGGTCTGGTCCTTGTTGGTATCCACGGCCCGCAGCAGGCGCCCCTTACCGTCGTGGCTCACCTGGGAATAGTGGCCGGTAGCAATATAGTCCGCGCCCAGGGTGATAGCGTGGTCCAGAAACGCCTGGAATTTGATTTCCTTGTTGCAGAGGATGTCCGGGTTGGGGGTGCGACCGGCCTTGTATTCAGCCAGAAAATGTTCGAATACCCGGTCCCAGTACTCCGCAGCAAAATTGGCGGTATGTAGCTCGATACCCAGTACGCCCGCTACCTGCATGGCATCCATCAGGTCTTCCCGGGCGGTGCAGTAGTCGGTGCCATCGTCTTCATCCCAGTTCTTCATGAACAGGCCTTCGACGTGATAACCCGCATCCAGCAGCCGCGCAGCGGCCACCGAGGAATCAACACCGCCGGACATGCCGACGATCACATGGGTGTCTTGTGGGGCTTTTGCAGAAACTTGGCTCATGGTGCTGCCTTCATGTCAGCCGCGCTGCAGCGGCCAGGGGTGCTGATAGATGGTGTCCAGTGGCAGGCGCCGACCTGACAGATAGTCGTCCAGGCATTTTTCCACCAGGGCGCTACGGTGTTGAGGGCGACGGTTGCGCAGTTCGTCCGGTGTCAGCCATTCGGCGCCGAGAATACCGGTATCCAGCTTCTGGCCCGGATCATGGCTGACCGGCCTGGCCACGAAACAGGTGCGGTAGTAGACCCCGGCACCGCGGAAGGGCTGAAAGATATACCAGCCCAGCAGGTCGGTGATTTCGACCTGCCAGGCAGTTTCTTCCAGGGTTTCCCGGTAGGCCGCCTGCATCAGGTTTTCCCCGAATTCCACATGCCCGGCGGGCTGGTTCAGCACTTCCTGGCCCTTGCTCATTTCCCGAACAAAGAGGAAGCGCCCGTCTTGTTCCACCACACAGGCCACAGTAATGTGCGGCTCAAAGCTGTTCATAGCAACCCTACCGGTACTGGCCCCGTCCAAATGGGGCACAATGATAATGAAAGGCGGGAATGGTAGCGCAGCAGCGCCACAGACAACAGGAGTGATCAATGCCCGGTGACCGGTTTACCCACCTGGATGACCAGGGACGCGCCCAGATGGTGGACGTGACGGACAAGGCGGAAACGCAGCGAGAGGCTACGGCCCGGGCACGCATCCGCATGAAGCCACAAACCCTGGCAATGATCCGCGATCAGCGCCACCCCAAGGGGGATGTGATTGCCACCGCTCGTATCGCCGGGATCCAGGCGGCCAAGAAAACCTGGGATCTGATCCCCATGTGTCACCCCCTGTTGCTCAGCAAGGTGACGGTTGCCATTGAGGAAGCGGGTGAGGATAGCCTGGAAATTCTCACTACCTGCAAGCTCAAGGGGGTCACCGGTGTGGAAATGGAGGCGCTTACCGCGGCCTCGGTGGCCGCGCTGACGCTCTACGACATGTGCAAAGCGGTGGATCGTGGCATGGTGATTGAAGAGATCTGTTTGCTGGAGAAAGAAGGCGGGCGCAGTGGTCACTATGTCCGGACCGAGTGATGGCGCTATGCGTGTAGCGTGGAGCATGAGGCGTAACAATGATTGAAGTGCGTTTTTTTGCCGCCCTGCGCGAGCGGGTGGGCAGTGACAGTATGACGGTGTCGCCACCGGAAGCGGTAAATACCGTGGCGAAGCTGGCGGACTGGCTGACAGAGCAGGACCCGCAAGTTGCTCAGGCCCTGACAGCCACGCCTCGACGCATGGTGGCAGTGAATGAGGTGCTGGCCACCGAGGATGCGGTGATTTCCGACGGTGATGTGGTTGCCCTGTTTCCGCCGGTGACCGGCGGATGAAAACGCGCATCGAGATTCGTAACGGGCCATTGGGTAGTGCCGAGCCGGCCGTCTGGCTTCGTGATGCCGGCCTTAGCGGTGCCCAGGTACAGTTTGCCGGGCAGGTGCGCGATGAGCAGGGCAGGGTGGAGGCGCTCCATCTGGAGCATTACCCGGGGATGACAGAGTCGGTGCTGAGCACCATTGTCGAGCAGGCCGGTAAGCAGTGGCACCTTAATGGTGCCTGGGTGGTGCACCGGGTTGGCACTATGTCGCCTGGAGATGACATCGTTCAGGTAGCGGTGAGTGCCGCTCACAGGCAGGCCGCCTTTGAGGCCTGTGCTTTTATCATGGATTTGCTGAAAACCCGGGCGCCATTCTGGAAGAAAGAGTTTATCGGCGGCCACTGGTTTTGGGTCGAGGCCCGCGAGAGGGATGCCGAGGCCGCTGCCGCCTGGTTGCAGGGGCTTTCGGCGCATGAATTGCCATAGAACGCCATTTTCCCGGGGCCAGACCAGTCAAGTCCCAGTCGCCGATCTGCCAGCGAACCAGGCGCAGGGTGGGGTAGCCGATAGCGGCAGTCATACGGCGAACCTGGCGATTTCGACCTTCGTCTATGGTGAGCTTCAGCCAGCTATCCGTTACCGTTTTACGGGTCCGCACAGGTGGGTGGCGCGGCCACAGATCAGGGGGCTGGATGGCGTCTACCTGGGCTGGCCGACAGGGGCCGTCCTTGAGAGTGATTCCCTGGCGCAGTTTTTGCAGTTCCTGCTCCCCGGGCGTACCTTCCACCTGCACCAGATAGGTCTTGGGCAGATGAAAGCGCGGCTGGCTGATGCGTGCCTGAAGGGGACCGTCATCGGTGAGCAACAGCAGCCCTTCAGAATCCCAGTCCAGCCGCCCGGCCGGGTACACACCGGGTACTGGCACGAACTCGCGTAACGTTTGTCGGCCCTGATCGTCGCTGAACTGGGAAAGGACCTGAAAGGGTTTGTTGAGCAAAATCAGTTGCGCCATATGGGCTGACATTCCTGATGGCTGTCATTGATGATTTGAGTCGCGGTACCGGGTGGCTACGCTAACAAGGGTAGGCGGTCGGTGCTATACTCGCCAGCTGATGCAGAATACGGTTTATCTGGAGGGAGCACTCCTGTTCGGTCTCGCTGATCTGACGGCCAAAAGCCGGCTCATGTCGGGCGGGAAGCACTGCCAATACAATTGGGACCTGTAATTTTATGACCACCCCTAAAATTATCTATACCATAACTGATGAGGCGCCAGCGCTGGCGACCTATTCCTTTTTACCCATCATTGAAAAATTTACGTCGATCGCTGGCATAGACGTTGAAAGCAGTGATATCTCACTGGCTTCACGTATTCTCGCCACGTTCCCTGAATATCTGTCTGATGAGCAGAAAGTTGAAGATGCCCTCTCTGAACTCGGGGCTTTGACGCAAGATCCTGAAGCCAACATCATCAAACTCCCCAATATCAGTGCCTCCATTCATCAGCTCAGGGAAGCTATCGAGGAGCTGAATGAACACGGTTTCAGTGTGCCGGAATATCCAGATGAGCCTCACAACGAGGAAGAAGAGGAGATCCAGGCTCGCTACACCAAAATCCTGGGATCTGCGGTCAACCCGGTGCTACGCGAAGGCAACTCTGACCGTCGCGCGCCGATTGCGGTTAAAAATTACGCACGCAAGAATCCCCATAGTATGGGTTACTGGAGCCAGGCATCCCGTACCCATGTTGCCCATATGCGTGGCGGTGACTTCTTTTCCCATGAAACCTCCACCACGATAGAGAAGGCATGCAAGGTCCGCATTGAGCTCGAGGACTCAAACGGCAACGTCACTGTCATGAAGCCGGAACTGCCGCTTCTGGATGGCGAAGTGATTGATGCCATGTACATGAGCAAAAAGGCGCTGTGTGACTTCTTTGACGAGCAGCTGGACGATGCCAAGAACACCGGCATCCTTTTCTCCCTGCACGTCAAGGCCACCATGATGAAGGTGTCTCACCCTATTGTGTTCGGCTATGCGGTTCGTCGTTTCTACAAAGAGCTGTTTGATCAACATGGCGACACCCTGGAACAGATCGGCGCCAACCCGAACAACGGCTTGAGCCACATCTACCAGAAGATCGAGGAGTTACCGATTTCCCAGCGCCTGGAAATCGAATCCACCATTCGTGCCTGTTACCTGCACCGGCCTGAACTGGCTATGGTTGATTCAGACCGTGGCATTTCGAACCTGCATGTGCCATCCGACGTTATTGTCGATGCCTCCATGCCGGCAATGATTCGCCAGGGTGGAAAAATGTATGGCGCTGACGGCAAGCTGAAAGACACCAAGGCCGTCATCCCCGAAAGCACCTATGCCACCATCTATCAGGAAGTCATCAATTTCTGCAAAACCCATGGCGCCTTTGACCCGGTGACCTGTGGTTCTGTGCCTAACGTGGGTTTGATGGCGCAGAAAGCCGAGGAATATGGCTCTCACGACAAAACGTTCGAAGTAAAAGCAGACGGTACTATGCGTATCGTCCGTGAAGATGGCCAGGTGCTACTGACCCACGACGTGGAGAAGGGTGATATCTGGCGTATGTGCCAGGCGAAAGATCTGCCTATCCGTGATTGGGTGAAGCTGGCGGTTAACCGTGCCCGGCAAAGCGGCACCCCTGCCATTTTCTGGCTGGATAAAGAGCGGGCGCACGATGCACAGCTTATCCAGAAGGTCAGGGCATACCTCAAGGATCATGATACCGAAGGGCTTGATATTCGCATCATGTCTCCGGTCCAGGCGATCCGCTATACCATGGAACGCATGATTCGCGGCAAAGATACCATTTCCGTCACGGGTAATGTGTTGCGTGATTATCTGACGGATTTGTTCCCGATCCTGGAGCTCGGCACTAGCGCCAAGATGCTTTCCATTGTGCCTTTGATGGCCGGCGGTGGTCTCTATGAAACCGGTGCTGGCGGCTCCGCGCCGAAGCATGTGCAGCAATTCACGGAAGAAAACCACCTGCGCTGGGACTCGCTGGGCGAATTTCTGGCGCTGTCGGTGTCCATTGAAGAGCTAGGCGAAAAGTATGGCAACAAGAAGGCCAGTGTCATTGCCGCTGCCCTGGATAAGGCCAATGAGCAGTATCTTGAGCAGAACAAGTCACCGTCACGGAAGGTGGGTGAGCCTGACAACCGGGTAAGCCATTTCTATGTGGCCATGTACTGGGCTCAGGCTTTGGCTGCACAGGACGATGATGCCGAGTTGAAAGACAAATTCACTGAGATTGCCTCTGCACTTACCGAAAATGAAGATGACATCGTCAAGGAAATGATAGCGGTGCAAGGTTCCCCCATTGATATCGGTGGTTACTACAACCCTGACTTCAGCAAGGTCTCCGCTGCCATGCGGCCAAGTGCCACCTTCAATAATATTATGGACAAACTGTAAGCGTCAGACGCGAAAGAAAAAGCCGGCGAAAGCCGGTTTTTTTCTGCCAGGCGGTACCCGTTATGCGGTGATCGCATTGATGAGCCTGTCCCTGTTTGCCCACTCCGGGCATGCTGGCATTTCTGATCTCTATTGAGGTTGATTCCGCTTCTGTGGGAAGGGATTTGAAAGATCAGAGCGCCCGCAAAGAGGGGTAGCATCACGGCGAACCCGGGTCTGCCCCGGATGTCCGCAAGCTTAATGTCGGTGCTATACTCGCCGACAGGCGCCTAATTCGCTTTTATTCAGAGGGAGTAGTGTAGATGGGATACCAAAAGATCACGGTCCCCGCAGACGGTGACAAAATCACGGTCAATGCGGACCTGTCCCTGAATGTCCCCAACCACCCGATTATTCCTTATATCGAAGGGGACGGCATTGGTGTTGATATCTCACCAGTGATGATGCACGTGGTTAATGCTGCAATCGAAAAAGCCTATGGAACCAAGCGTGGCATTACCTGGATGGAAGTCTACGCCGGGGAAAAAGCCACCGTGGTTTACGGGCCCGATGTATGGCTGCCCGAAGAGACCCTGGAAGCCCTTCGGGAATTCACCGTGGGCATCAAGGGACCGCTCACCACCCCGGTCGGTGGCGGTATTCGCTCTCTGAACGTAGCTCTGCGTCAGGAACTCGATCTTTACACCTGCATGCGCCCGGTACGCTACTTTGAAGGGGTGCCGAGCCCGGTGGTACACCCTGAACTCACCGATATGATCATCTTCCGCGAGAACTCCGAAGATATCTATGCGGGTATCGAGTGGGCTGCGGACAGCCCGGAAGCGACCAAACTGATCCGTTTTCTGCGTGAGGAAATGGGCGTTACCCAGATTCGTTTCCCGGAAGGTTGCGGTATCGGCATCAAGCCGGTGTCCCGTGAAGGGACCCAGCGACTGGTTCGCAAGGCGATCCAGTACGCCATCGATAATGACAAGGATTCTGTCACCTTGGTGCACAAAGGTAACATCATGAAGTACACCGAGGGGGCCTTTAAAGACTGGGGCTATCAGCTTGCCGGCGAGCGTTTCGGCGCAGAATTGCTGGATGGCGGCCCCTGGATGACCCTGAAGAACCCGCGTACCGGCAAGGACATCATCATCAAGGACGTGATCGCGGATGCTTTCTTGCAACAGATCCTAATGCGTCCAGCCGATTACAGTGTGATTGCCACCCTGAACCTGAATGGTGATTACATTTCCGATGCGCTGGCAGCGGAAGTGGGCGGTATCGGTATCGCGCCGGGCGCCAACATCGGCGGCTCCGTATCCCTGTTCGAGGCGACCCACGGTACTGCACCGAAGTACGCCGGCCAGGACAAGGTGAATCCCGGCTCCCTGATCCTGTCAGCGGAAATGATGCTGCGTCACATGGGCTGGAATGATGCTGCCGACCTCATCATTAATGGGGTGGCAGGGGCGATTGCCGCCAAGACCGTGACCTACGACTTCGAGAGGCTGATGCCGGATGCCACCTTGCTGAAGTGCTCTGAATTCGGTGAGGCAGTGATTGAGCATATGGGTATCTGATCAGCCAGATACCCGCTCATGGCACTGTCAGGAAGGTGTCGGCTGTTTTTCAGCGGCGCCTTCTTCGTTATCCGCTTCGACGTATTCCCCATCAGCGCGCAGATTGACGGCGTGAAAGCCCTTGTTGGCCGGCTGAACCTCGTATTCCACGGGTTGGCCCGCCTTCAGGCTCTTGTAGCCCTCCATCTGGATATAGGAGTAGTGGACGAACAGATCCTCCCCACCTTCATCGGGCCTGACAAACCCGTACCCCTTGGCATTGTTAAACCACTTTACTCGTCCCGTTGCCATGGTCCTTCCCTCTTGCCTATCCAATGGCTGTCATTGTTTGTTGTTATCCCCGGGCCGACTGCTACGGTAAACTGGTAACCGGAGTTATCGTGCAACTTTTAAACATGCGTCGCAGGGTGTCAAGCCCGTGAAATATTCACGGGCTGGCAGGCTGCTAAATAACCCTTGCATGCTCAGCGCGGCCTGAAGCGTGCAGCTGTTGTGTCTTGTCTCGACGGGCAGGGTGGTTCCCTTTCCTAGAGACAAGGCGCAGCAGATGTGCGCTTCAGGCCGCGCCCTTCGGGTCTTCCAGGCTGGACCGTACTCGTTGTTGCAATTTCTAGATGGGTGGACACACACCGTCAAAATTGCGCCTAGATTACGAGCCAGCCTGAAAGATTGAGCACGCAAGGGGTTATTTAGCAGCCTGCTAGGGATTGAAAAATCCGTTACCGCCCATCATTTCTTCATTGCCTGCTGACGCCAGCAGGGTTACAACGGTTTTGAGGCATTATGAACTGGCAACAACAAGGGCACTCGGTGATGGCTTACGGAAAAAATGATCTCCGTAACGGGCCTGCAGATTCCCCTTCCGACCCGGACCGCCATGGCGATCTGGCAGTGGAAGAGGCCAGGCCGAAGTTGAAGCGCCCCTCCATGTACAAGGTGTTGATGCTCAATGATGACTACACCCCCATGGATTTTGTGGTAGAGATACTGGAAGACTTCTTCAATCTGGGCCGCGAGCAGGCAACCCGTGTGATGCTCACGGTTCATACCGAAGGAAAGGCGGTATGCGGGGTGTACCCCCAGGATATCGCCGAAACGAAAGCCACTCAGGTGGTGGAATATGCCCGTGAAAATCAGCATCCGCTGATGTGTCAGGTGGAGAAGGCTTGATTCAGGCCTCTCCAGCTGAATGTCCGGGTACTGCAGTGAGGTAGCCTTATGCTCAGCAAAGAACTGGAAATGACGCTCAACGAAGCGTTTCGCCATGCACGTAGCCACCGGCATGAATTCATGACCGTTGAGCATTTGTTGCTGGCGCTGCTGGATAACGAGGCGGCCGTCGAGGTTCTGCGTGCCTGTAGTGCAGATCTGGAGGAATTGCGCGATTCGTTAAGCCAGTTTATCGAGGATTCCACGCCGCTACTGCCAGAAAGCGACCCGGACCGCGACACCCAGCCAACCCTGGGCTTCCAGCGGGTACTCCAGCGTGCAGTGTTCAGCGTGCAATCTTCCGGCAAGAAAGAGGTGACCGGCGCCAATGTGGTGGTGGCCATCTTCAATGAGCAGGAAAGCCAGGCGGTCTATTTCCTCAATTGTCAGGATATCCACCGCCTGGATGTGGTGAACTTTATTGCCCACGGCATCTCCCAGGTGCAGGACGCGGAGCCGTCCATGGAGGCGGAGCAGGACATGGAGAACGGCGGTGAGAGCGCGCCTGCCAGTGCCCTGGAAAACTACGCCAGCAACCTGAATGAGTTGGCCCGCGCCGATCGCATTGATCCGCTGGTGGGTCGCGCCTTCGAAATTGAGCGGGCCGCGCAGATTCTTTGTCGTCGCCGCAAGAACAACCCGCTGCTGGTCGGCGAGCCCGGTGTCGGCAAAACGGCCATCGCCGAAGGGCTGGCCCGCATGATCGTGGAAGAGAAGGTGCCGGAACCACTACTGGACGCCACCGTGTACTCGCTGGATCTGGGCGCGTTGTTGGCCGGCACCAAGTACCGGGGCGATTTCGAGAAGCGCCTGAAATCGGTACTGGCGGAGCTGAAGAAAGACCCGAATTCGATTCTCTTCATCGATGAGATTCACACCATCATTGGCGCAGGTGCGGCTTCCGGTGGCGTGATGGATGCCTCTAATCTGCTCAAGCCGATGCTGGCCAGCGGTGAACTGAAGTGCATGGGCTCGACCACCTTCCAGGAATACCGGGGCGTGTTCGAGAAGGACCGTGCCTTGTCACGTCGATTCCAGAAGATCGATGTGGTGGAGCCCTCCGTGGAGGATACCGTGGGGATTCTCAAGGGGCTGAAGAGCCGTTTCGAGAAGCACCATGATGTGAGCTACAGCGATGCGGCCCTGAAAGCAGCGGCGGAACTGAGTGCCCGTTATATCAATGATCGCTACCTGCCTGACAAGGCCATCGATGTGATCGACGAGGTGGGTGCCTGGCAGCGTCTGCGGCCGGAAGACCAGCGCAAGCACACCATCGACGAATCCGACGTGGAAGACATGGTGGCCAAGATTGCCCGCATTCCTCCAAAGCAGGTGTCTTCGTCTGACAAGGAACTGCTGCGCAACCTGGAGCGGGATCTGAAGATGACCGTGTTCGGCCAGGAAGAGGCCATCGACACCATCTCGGCGGCCATCAAGCTGTCCCGTGCCGGCCTCAAAGGCGAGCACAAGCCCATCGGCAGCTTCATGTTTGCCGGCCCCACCGGGGTGGGCAAGACCGAAGTGAGTCGTCAGCTTGCCCGCGCCCTGGGTGTGGAGCTGGTGCGGTTCGACATGTCGGAGTACATGGAGCGTCACACCGTCAGCCGGTTGATTGGCGCGCCGCCAGGGTATGTGGGCTATGACCAGGGTGGGCTGCTTACCGAAGCAGTGACCAAGACACCGCATTGTGTACTGCTGCTGGACGAAATCGAGAAGGCTCACCCAGAGGTGTTCAATATCCTGTTGCAGGTGATGGATAACGCCACCCTGACCGATAACAACGGTCGCAAGGCGGACTTCCGCAATGTGATTCTGATCATGACCACCAACGCCGGGGCAGAGGTTCTCAACAAGCGCTCCATCGGCTTTACCGAGCAGGACAACAGCACGGATGGCATGGAGGTACTGAAGAAAGTCTTCACGCCGGAATTCAGGAACCGCCTGGATGGCACCATCCAGTTTCTGCCGCTCACCAGCGAGGTTATCCTCGGGGTGGTGGACAAGTTCCTGGTGGAGCTTCAGGCACAGCTGGATGAGAAGGGTGTGGTGCTCAACGTTGACAAGGCCGCCCGCACCTGGCTGGCAGACAAGGGCTACGACAAGGATATGGGTGCCCGCCCCATGGCACGCCTGATCCAGGAGCAGCTCAAGAAGCCGCTAGCGGAGAAGTTGTTGTTCGGCGAACTGTCAGAGAACGGTGGTCAGGTCGATGTGACCGAGAAAGATGGCCAGCTGTCACTCACCGTGAAGGCGGCGGAACCGGAGCCAGCATAAAAGCAATTGATAGTTGAAAGCGAAAAACGAAAAAACCCGGCTTTGCCGGGTTTTTTTGTCAGGAATAGATTTCAAGCAAGGGTGAGTATACCGCTACATGTTTTCCTGGTTTCCGTAAAACACAGGAAAAGAAAAATACCCCTGGCTCACGAGGAGGCAGGGGTATTTTTTAGCTATCAATTGTCAATTATCAACTGCCAATTGAGGGCTTATTTCATGCGGAACGTAATACGGCCCTTGCTCAGGTCATAGGGGGACATTTCCACCTTGACCCGGTCGCCGGTGAGAATGCGGATATAGAATTTACGCATCTTCCCGGAGATATGGGCTGTAATAACATGACCGTTGTCCAGCTTCACACGAAACATCGTGTTCGGCAGGGTTTCAACGATGACACCTTCTAGTTCAATCTGCTCTTCTTTCGCCATCCAACGAATACCTTGGGTTACCGGCTATTAGCGGGCGCAATTGTGCCGGAAAAGACGCCTGGCTGCAAAAGAAGTTGGGAAGCGGTTAAAAAGCGGGTTATTCAGCCCGTTGCAGGCGGCCCGGAGAGGCCATTCAGTCCGGGTCGAACTCTTTCCAGGCGCCACTGCGGAGGATTTCCAGGGGGCGGTACTGGCTCTTGTACTCCATCTTCTGGCATTGATTAATCCAGTAGCCCAGATACAGGTAGGGGAGTTCCAGGTGCTGGCAGTGGCGGATTTGCCAGAGCAGCGCCATCACTCCCAGGCTGCGCTCAGGAAGTTGCGGATCGAAGAAGGTGTAGACCGCAGAAAGGCCATCTTCCAGTTGGTCGGTGACCGCCACGGCCAGCAGGGTTTGGCCCTGGCGAAAGCAGTAGAAATGGGTATCGGCCCAGTCGCAGGTCAGAAAGTTGGTGAACTGTTCCTCCGAAGGGGGATACATATCCCCGTCGCCATGGCGTTGATCTATATAGGCCGCGTAGAGATTGTAGAACTCGCGGGTGTAGCGAGCCGGCTCACGGTGGACGGTGAGATCCTGATTGGCTTTCTCGATGCGCCGGTGGCGGCGACGGGGATTGAAATCCGCCACCCTTACTCGCGCTGGAATGCAGGCGTTGCAGCCCTCGCAGTGGGGGCGATAGAGATAATCACCGCTGCGTCGAAACCCCAGCAAGCTCAGTTCACTGTAGAGCTCTGGTGACAGTTTCGCCTGTGGGTCCACAAACAGGGTAGAGGCCTGACGGTCCTCCAGGTAACTGCAGCTGTGGGCCGGGGTGCGGAAAAATCGCAGCGTGGACAGATCGGTCATGTCTTCAGTGTAGAGGAAATAACGCCAGACGCCAGATACGAGACGCAGGAAGCAGGAATCCAAATAAGGCGCTGATGACTGCTGGCATTGGTACTCTGGAACTGCATCATTGGCGTCAGGCGTCAGGCGTCAGGCGTCAGGCGTCAGCACCAGTGATCGGTTCCATTCGGTGTCAGGCCAGCGTTCGGCTGTCGGGGTGTCAGGGACCAGCTGTTTCAGCAATCCCTCGAAGGTGGGGCGGTCGATCAGTTCGGCGCCCAGAGTGAGCAGGTGCGGGTTCTCGACCTGGGCGTCGATAAGCTGGATGCCAAGGGTGGCCGCCAGGGCGCGCAGGGCGGCAAAGGCCATCTTGGAACCGTTTGGCCGCGGGGAAACCATGGATTCGCCAAAGAACACTCCGCCCAGCTTGATGCCGTAGACAGCACCGGCAATCTGCCCGTCCTGCCAGATTTCCAGGCTGTGAGCATAGCCAAGGGTATTCAGGCGCACATAGGCCGCAATCATCTCCTCACTGATCCAGGTGCCCGTGCCATCAGCGCGTGGGGCAGCGCACAGGCGCATCACAGACTCGAAAGCCCGATCCAGGGTGACGGTGAAATCGCTACGGCGCAGGTGGCGGGTAAGACTGCGGCTGACATGAATTTTTTGCGGATGGATCACGCAGCGCGGGGCAGGGGACCACCACAGGATTGGCTGGTAGTCCGCGTCATACCAGGGAAAGATACCCAACGAATAAGCCCGGAGTAGGGTCTCCGGGCTCAAGTCCGCCCCGGCGGCCAACAGGCCCTCCGGGTCGGTCAGGGCGGTGCGGGTCTCCGGGAACGGTGTTCCCGGCTCCAGCCACGGCACCATGCCTTAGTGGTTCAGGTTGTCCAGATACTTCTCCGCATCCAGCGCCGCCATGCAGCCGGCCCCGGCGGAAGTCACTGCCTGACGGTAAACGTGATCCGCCACGTCGCCGGCGGCAAATACGCCTTCAACAGTGGTCGCAGTGGCATTGCCTTCGATGCCGCTGTGGATCTTGATGTAGCCGTCATTCATGTCCAGCTGACCCTGGAAAATATCCGTGTTCGGTTTGTGGCCGATGGCAATAAACACGCCCTGTAACTCAACATCCTTGCTGCCTTCGCCCTTGGTGGACGTGATGCGCATGCCGGTAACCCCACTGTCATCGCCGAGCACCTCTTCGAGAGTGTGGTCCCACTCAACGCTGATGTTGTCCTTGGCGAGCAGCTTGTCCTGGAGGATTTTCTCCGCACGGAGGCTGTCGCGGCGATGTACCAGGGTGACGTGTTCAGCGATATGCGACAGATACAGCGCTTCCTCGACAGCGGTGTTGCCGCCGCCGATAACGGCTACGCGCTGGTTCTTGTAGAAGAAACCGTCACAGGTGGCGCAGGCGGAAACGCCTCGGCCCATAAAGGCTTCCTCGGATTCCAGGCCCAGATACATGGCGGTGGCGCCGGTGGCGATGATCAGTGCATCACAGGTGTACGTGCCGCTATCACCCTTGAGCGTAAAGGGGCGATTGCGCACATCCACCTCGTTGATGTGGTCGTAGACCATTTCGGTCTCGAAGCGCTCAGCATGCTGCTGCATGCGCACCATCAGGTCGGGACCCTGCAGGCCTTCCACGTCCCCGGGCCAGTTATCTACCTCGGTGGTGGTGGTGAGCTGGCCACCCGGCTGAATCCCGGTAATGACCACCGGCTTGAGGTTGGCACGGGCGGCGTAAACGGCAGCGGTGTAACCCGCAGGGCCGGAACCGAGGATAATCAGGCGATGGTGCTGCACGTCGCTCATTGAGAACTCCAGTTGATAGGTAAGGTCAGGTACTGATGGCTCCCACACAAATGGGGGCGCGGCCCTTCGCATTCAAGGCGTGTGAAAACTACCGTAAAACAGGGGGTTCGTGAAGCCTATAAGTGTCATAGGATAAGCCAACTGCAGCCAGCCCGGGCAGGCAGTCGGGAGGATTTGTGCGATAATCCCCGCCGGCCCGCCAGTGGCGGGGCGACAAAGCTGGCCGCTCCCAGCGGGATTGACTACAATCGCAATAATTTCAATTCGTTATCGGCACTTCTTTAAGACTTTATCAACTCAAGGGGTAAGGCGTGAGTAAAACGGTTGCCGGGCAAGGACAGTCCGGGTTTTCCCGCCATCTCAAGCGCGGCTTGATCGAGGGCATGGTGATTGCTCTGATCGCCCTGTGCCTGTATCTGCTGCTGGCGCTGATCAGCTTCGACAGCCGTGATCCGGGTTGGTCCTACGTGGGCAACGTTGACGCGGTGCGCAATGCTGCCGGCCGTGCCGGCGCATTCAGCGCCGATCTGTTGCTGGGTCTGTTCGGCTATATGGCGTACCTGTTTCCAGTGCTGGTGGGCTTCTGGGCCACCAAGGTGCTGCGTGAACGTCACGCGGGCTTGCCTGGCAGCTGGCCACTATTCAGCCTGCGGTTGGTAGGCTTCGTGTTGACCATGCTGGCCGGCACCGCGTTGTCTTACATGCACTTCACCGTGGGTGATGCACTGCCTGAAGGCGCCGGCGGGATTCTCGGCCACGAAGTCGGCGCCGCGGCGCTGGCCAGCTTCAACCCCCTTGGCGGCAGCCTGATTATGGTTGCCCTGTTCCTGATCGGGGTCACCATCTTTACCGATCTGTCGTGGATTGCCCTGGCTGAAGGCCTTGGCGCCATGGTGCTGGCTGCGTTCGAGAAAATCCCCGCCTGGTGGCAGGCGCGACGCAAGAAACGTGAAGAGGCCCAGCAGAAGAAACAGGCCCATGAAAAGCGCGCCAAGGTAATCAGCGAGGCCAAGAAGAAAGCGGAAACCCGCACACCGCCGAAGATTGCCAAGCCTGCCAAGCCGGTGGAGAAGAGCGCCAGAGTTCATAAAGAGAAGCAGCAGAAGCTGTTCACCACCGAAGTGAGCGGCGAACTGCCGCCGTTGGTGCTGCTGGACCCGATGGAAGAGGCCAAGGGCGGTTTCTCTGAGGAAGCGCTTGAGGGCATGTCCCGCCTGCTGGAAATCAAGCTTAAAGACTTCAATATCGAGGCCGAAGTAGTGGCTGTGCAGCCTGGGCCGGTGATTACCCGTTTCGAGATCCAGCCGGCCCCGGGTATCAAGGTGTCCAAGATTACCAACCTGGCCAAGGATCTGGCTCGCTCTCTGGCCGTGATCAGTGTGCGAGTGGTGGAAGTGATTCCCGGCAAAACCACGGTTGGCATCGAAATTCCCAACGAACAGCGGGAAATGATTCGTTTTACTGAGGTGGTCGGCACACAAATGTTCGATCAGTCACAGTCACCGCTGACTATGGCGTTGGGCAAGGATATTGCTGGTAACCCGGTCATGGCGGATCTGGCGAAAATGCCCCATATGCTGGTGGCGGGCACCACCGGCTCCGGTAAGTCGGTGGGTGTGAACGCCATGTTGCTGTCCATGCTGTTCAAATCCAGTCCGGAAGATGTGCGGCTGATCCTGATTGACCCGAAGATGCTCGAGCTGGCGGTCTACGACGGTATACCTCACCTGCTAACCCCGGTGGTTACCGATATGAAGGAAGCTGCCGGAGCCCTGCGCTGGGGGGTTGGTGAGATGGAGCGGCGTTATCGCCTGATGGCCTCCATGGGCGTGCGTAACCTTTCCGGCTACAACCGCAAGGTGGCGGATGCCAAAAAGGCCGGCCAGCCACTCAAGGACCCGCTCTGGAAGCCCGACGACCCCATGAATCTGGAGGAAGAAGCCCCTCTGGCGGAGCATTTGCCGTATATCGTCATCGTAATCGATGAATTTGCCGACATGATGATGATCGTCGGCAAGAAGGTGGAAGAGCTGATCGCCCGTATCGCCCAGAAGGCCCGGGCCGCCGGCATCCACCTGATTCTGGCCACCCAGCGCCCGTCCGTGGACGTGATTACCGGCCTGATCAAGGCCAACGTCCCGTCCCGGATCGGCTTCCAGGTATCCTCCAAGATCGATTCCCGTACGGTGCTGGATCAGGGCGGGGCGGAGCAACTGCTCGGCCATGGGGACATGCTTTATTTGCCCGGCGGCAAAAGTGTTCCGGAACGGGTTCACGGTGCCTTTGTCTCAGATGAAGAGGTACACCGTGTCTGTGACGATTGGCGCAAGCGTGGTGAGCCGAACTATCTGGAAGAAATTCTCGATGGCGGCAGCGACCTCAATGCGCCCATGCCCGGTATGGAAAGTGCCGGTGGTGGGAGTGATGACGAAAACGACCCGCTTTACGACGAGGCGGTGGCTTACGTGACCCAGTCGCGCCGGGCCTCCATTTCTTCCGTGCAGCGGAAACTGAAAATCGGCTACAACCGTGCCGCCCGTCTGGTGGAAGCCATGGAAATGGCCGGGGTTGTGACTGAGGCGGGGAATAATGGTCAGCGCGAAGTGCTGGCACCGCCGCCGGTATAACAAGGAGTTTTGATGCGTAATCTGGTAACCGGACTATTGATCATGCCAACCCTGCTGTGGGCGGCACCCACTGACGAACTGTTGTCCAAGCTGCAGAAGCTGGAGTCCATGAAGGGTGAGTTCGAACAGATGGTGCTGGATCAGGGCGGCACCCAAATGCAGGAAGCGGAAGGGGAGTTTCAGGTGGCCCGGGGCAACCGCTTTTACTGGTCCACGGAGATGCCCTTCGAGCAACTGGCAGTGTCCGATGGCAATACCGTCTGGGTCTATGACCAGGATCTGGAGCAGGTAGTCGTGCGCCCTCTCAGCCAGGATCTGGGTCAGACGCCGGCCTTGCTGTTTGGTGGCAAGCCCGCGGATGTGGCCGAAGCCTTCACCATTTCCGAGCGCAGCCGGGAGGCAGAAAGGATTACCTATCGGCTGAAGCCAAAAGGCAAGGATCCGTTGTTTGACCAGTTGGATGTGACCTTCCAGGGCGACCAGCCCAGCTCCATGCGCCTCCAGGATGCCCTGGGTCAGCAGACCGTGATTGATTTTCGCGACCTGACCGTTAACAGCGGCATTGATGACTCCCTTTTCAACTTCGTGCCGCCGGAAGGCACGGATGTCATTCAGCAACAGCAATGAACGACCTGTTCGCCACCGATGCTGCCCAGCAGGCCCAGCCCCTGGCGGCGCGCCTGCGTCCCACCTCGCTGGACGAGTACGTGGGCCAGCAGCATCTGGTGGGCGACGGTAAGCCGTTTCGGCAGGCGCTTGAGCGCGGACAACTGCATTCCATGATTCTGTGGGGCCCGCCCGGCACGGGCAAAACCACCCTGGCCCTGATTCTGGCCCAGGCAGTGGATGCGGCGTTTATTACCCTTTCTGCAGTACTGTCCGGGGTCAAGGATATCCGTGCCGCGGTGGAGCAGGCCCAGGTTCGCCTGGGACAGGGCCGCCGCACGGTGCTGTTCGTGGACGAAGTGCATCGTTTCAACAAGGCCCAGCAGGATGCCTTTCTGCCCCACGTGGAAGAGGGCACCATTACCTTTATCGGTGCCACCACAGAAAACCCCTCCTTCGAGCTCAACAACGCCTTGCTGTCCCGGGCCCGGGTATACCGGCTACGATCGCTGACTTCGGATGATCTGCGCGGTCTGCTGGCGCGGGCTCTGGCGGAGCCAAGCCTGAAGGGCATGCAGCTTGATGATGAAGCCCGCGAGTTATTGCTCAACTACGCTGATGGCGATGCCCGGCGCCTGCTCAACATGCTTGAAGTGGCGGCGGATCTGGCCGATGGCGAGACGCCCGTCATTGATGCAGAACTGATGCGCGAAGTACTGCGCGATGCGGTACGACGTTTCGACAAGGGCGGGGATCTGTTTTATGACCAGATCAGCGCGCTACACAAGTCCGTTCGCGGCTCTGACCCGGATGCCGCTCTGTACTGGTTTGCCCGCATGCTGGACGGTGGCTGTGACCCCCTGTACATTGCCCGCCGCGTAGTGAGGATGGCCAGTGAAGAAGTGGCCAATGCCGATCCCAGAGCGCTAACTCTGTGCCTGCAGGCCTGGGATGTGCAGGAGCGGCTGGGCAGCCCGGAAGGGGAGTTGGCCATTGCCCAGGCCATTGCCTACCTGGCGGTGGCGCCCAAGAGCAATGCGGTCTACAAGGCCTACAATCAGGCCCGTGCACTGGTGCGCGACCATCCCACTGACGAGGTGCCGCTGCATCTGCGCAACGCCCCTACCCAGTTGATGAAAGACGAAGGCTTCGGCGCCGAGTATCATTATGCCCACGATTTTCCGGATGCCTTTGTGGCCGGGGAAAACTATTTTCCAGCTAGCCTCAGTGGAACCCGCTTATATGAACCAGTTAATCGCGGGTTGGAGATCAAGGTGTCGGAAAAGCTGGCTCGCCTTCGCGGCCTGAATGCAGAGAGCGATTGGCAGCGTTACGGAGAGGAGCCATGAGTTTGGCGACCCTGGCGCCCTGGTTGGCGGTTGCCGGAGGTGGTGCCATTGGCGCCTGTCTGCGATTTGCCACCACCTTGTGGATCGGCGTGCCGTCCATGCCGACCTGGCCCTGGGCCACCTTCGGGGTGAATCTGGTGGGCAGCTTTCTGTTCGGCTTTCTGGCCGTGGCACTGGCCAGCCTGCCGGTGGGGGAGCTCTGGCGCCTGGCCCTGATGACCGGCATGCTCGGCGCCCTGACAACCTTTTCCACCTTTTCTTTCGAACTGGTTCGATTGGTGGAAATGAAAGCTTTTGGCATGGCGGCGGGCTACGGGCTGGCGTCGGTGCTGGTCTGTTTTTGCCTGGGTGGGCTGGGGTTGCTCCTGGGGCGGCTGCTCTTCGAGTAACCACTGCCGGAAAAATACACCGTAGGAGCTATGCTTGCATGGCGAACTTGCTTGCGATAACGCCCTGACTGGCGTTCGTCATGCAAGCGTAGCTCCTACGGGAAAGAATCTTATCAGCGTCTTGCGTCAGGCATCTGGCGTCGGGCGTTTTTTGCTTGGAGTAAAACAAACATGCTGGATATTCGTGCCCTGCGACAGGACGGTGACGCCATCAAGGCAGCGCTGGCCAAGCGTGGTTTTGATCTGGATCTGGACGCCTTTGCCGCCCTGGATGCCTGCCGCAAACAGGCCGACGTGCGCTCTCAGGATCTGCAAGCCGAGCGCAAGAAAGCCTCCAAGCAGGTGGGCCAGCTGATCCAGTCCGGCATGGATGTGGAGCAGGCCAAGGCCCAGGTGGCCGAATCCCTGAAGACCATCGATCAGGAGCTGGATCAGGAAGTGGCCAACGCCAAGGCAATTCAGGAAGAAATCCGTGATTTCCTGATGGGCATTCCCAATGTGCCTCAGGACGCCGTGCCTGCCGGCAATGACGAAGACGACAACGTGGAAGTGCGTCAGTGGGGCACACCGAAGACCTTTACCTTCGAGCCCAAGGACCACGTGGATGTGGGCGAGGCGCTGGGGCAGGGCGGTCTCGATTTCGAGCGTGCCGCCAAACTCTCCGGCAGCCGCTTTGCGGTAATGACCGGTGGCCTGGCCCGTCTGCATCGGGCGCTGATCGACTTCATGCTCGACATTCACAGCAGCGAACATGGCTATGAAGAAGTCTATGTGCCTTATCTGGTGGGGCCGGAAGCCCTGCGCGGCACCGGCCAGCTGCCTAAGTTCGCGGATGACCTGTTCAAGATGGAAGGTGAGCGCGAGCTGTATCTGATTCCCACCGCCGAGGTGCCGGTCACCAATCTGGCCGCTGACGAGATTCTCGATGCGGAGGCGCTGCCCCGCCGTTATACCTGCCATACCCCCTGTTTCCGCTCTGAAGCGGGCAGCCATGGCAAGGACACCCGCGGCATGATCCGCCAGCACCAGTTCGAAAAGGTGGAGCTGGTGCAACTGGTACGCCCGGAAGAATCCGATGCGGCCCTGGAAGCCCTGACCGGTCATGCGGAAGCGATTCTGCAGAAGCTGGATTTGCCTTACCGGGTGGTGATCCTTTGCGGTGGTGATCTGGGCTTCTCCTCATCCAAGACCTATGACATCGAGGTATGGCTGCCTAGTCAGCAGCGTTACCGGGAAATTTCCTCTTGCTCCAATTTCCGCGACTATCAGGCGCGCCGCATGCAGGCCCGCTGGCGCAACCCGGAAACCGGCAAGCCCGAACTGGTACACACTTTGAATGGGTCTGGTCTGGCAGTAGGGCGTACACTGGTGGCGATCCTGGAGAACTATCAGAATGACGATGGTTCCGTGACCGTACCGGAGGCATTGCGCCCTTACATGAGAGGCCTGGAGCGACTGCAGTAGCACGCTCCTGCTCATTAAAACCGGGAGCATTGATGGAATTCCTACCAATCAGCTGGCGACTGCAGGGCAAATCGGCCCTGCTTGTGGGGGGCGGTGAAGTGGCCCTGCGCAAAGGGCGTCTTCTGCATCGATCCGGTGCAAAGGTGAGCGTAGTTGCTCCCGATGTGTGCGCGGATCTGCGCGACATTGCGGTGCAAAGCCAGGGTGTCATCCATGAGCGGGCCTTTGAAAGTAGCGATCTGACCGGACAGACACTGGTTATCTGCGCCACCGATGACCCGGCGGTGAATGCGGCGGTGGCGCAGCAGGCCCAGGCTCGGGGATTGCCGGTCAATGTGGTGGACAACCCGTCCCTGGGTGACTTCATTTTCCCGGCTATTGTGGATCGTTCGCCGGTACTGATCAGCATTAGCTCCTCTGGCGCCTCGCCGGTACTGGCGCGCAAGCTGCGCAGCCAGCTGGAGTCAATGTTGCCGGCTCGCTGGGGCCGTCTTGCCGACCTGATGGCCAGGTTTCGCCAGCCCCTCAAGGACAAGCTCAACAATGTGGGCGCCCGCCGTCTGTTCTGGGAGCAGGCCCTGGAGGGGCCGCTGGTCGAGAAGGTCATGGCCGGCAAGGACAGTGAGGCGGAAGTCATGCTTGCCGAGGCCATTGAGGCGGCGGATGCGTCACGACTCAGTCGAGGGGAGGTGTATCTGGTGGGTGCCGGTCCCGGTGACCCGGATTTGCTCACCTTCAGGGCTCTGCGCCTGTTGCAGAAAGCGGATGTGGTTCTCTATGACCGCCTGGTGGGTAAGGGCATTGTGGATCTTGCCCGTCGGGATGCGGAGCTGGTCTACGTGGGCAAGGCCCGCGACAAGCATGCCTTGCCCCAGGACAACATCAACGAACTGTTGGTCCACTACGCCAAACAGGGCAAGAAGGTGTGCCGCCTTAAAGGAGGTGATCCTTTTATCTTCGGTCGTGGTGGTGAGGAAATCGACCTGATCGTGGCCGAAGGCATCGACTTTCAGGTGGTGCCGGGCATTACTGCGGCCAGCGGTTGTGCCGCTTATGCCGGTATCCCGCTTACCCACCGGGATCATGCCCAGTCCGTCCGTTTCGTTACTGGCCACCGCAAAGATGGCACGGTGGATCTGGACTGGCCGCACCTGGTCAGTGAAACCGAAACCGTGGTGTTTTACATGGGGCTGGTCGGTCTGCGACAGATCTGCAGCAAGTTGATGGAACACGGTCGCGCCGGGGACACGCCAATAGGGCTGGTCTCCCGAGGCACCACCAATCTTCAGGAAGTGATCACCGGCACCCTGGATAGCCTGCCGGATCAGATTGAAGGCCGCGAAATCCATGCACCCACGTTGATTATTGTCGGCAGCGTGGTGAGCCTGCATTCGCAGTTTGAATGGTTTGGGAAGGGCAATTGATAATTGAGAATGGATAATTGATAACGGCGCGTGAGAGGGAATCAGTCGCTCGTACACAAGAGGCCGCGCTCATGGCTTGAGCGCGGCCTCTTGTGTTTCAGGTGGTGCCGCGTTGATTCGTAGTTATCAATTCTCAACTATCCATTATCAATTAGTCCCTTGTCCCTGTTTTGCCACAACTCACGTGCCTGCTCCTGCGCCTGCTCCAGGGAAGCCGCCCGGTCCAGCCCCCATAGCGCTACCGCTACGGTCTGGATCACTGCATTTTCGCCATAGTCATCGCTCTGCTCGCCACGCCATACCGCCCGCACCGTTTGTGCATCCGGCTCGCCAGGGGGGCTTTGCCGTGGCATGACGTTGTCCAGAACGGCTGCGCCTTCCAGATGTTCACCGTGGCGGATGCCGGTGATCTGGGTGCGGGCGTCCGGGCGGATTTCCAGTTCGCCGCCTTCGCCCTTGAACAGCAGCAGGTCCTGATCGCCGGCCAGGTCGGCTGCGCCCTGGTGCAGCTCGATATAGGCCGGGTGGAAGACGCTCTGCATGGACAGGGGGGCTCTGGACGGGTTGAGGCTACGCGCCAGGGTGTTGATGGGGGAGCGCAGGCCCAGGAAGTAGCGCAGGGTCAGCAAACGCGATAGAGGCGCGCAGAAGGTCTCCAGTGGCAGATACGCCAGGCCATGTTGATCCAGATGCGCGGCGGCCTCCTGTGGCGAACCAGCTACCGGCAGCCCCAGTTGTGGCAGCAGCTGGTCACTGTAAACCCGGTTGGGAGTGTGGGCGGGGCCACCGTGGAGCAGGGTGCGGATGCCCTGGTTGGCCAGCAACAAGGCAGCCAGTAGGTACCAGGGGTGGTGTTTCTTCTTGCCCGCATAGCTGGGCCAGTCCAGCTGCACGTCCGGCAGGGTTTCCAGTGCCTGATAACAAACCGGGCGGCAGGCATCCAGAAAGCCGGCCAGCTCCTCCGGGGTTTCTTCCTTTACCCGTAGCAGCATCAGGAAAGCGCCAAGCTGAATATCCTCCACCTGGCCATCCAGAATGGCTTGCATGGCCTCCCGGGCTTCCTCCCGGGTGAGGCTGCGCCGGGCCCGTTTGCCGCGGCCAAGCGTCCGTACAAAGGGGGCAAAAGCATGTTCAGTCATGGTCAACCTCGTAGATGCCCGGCAGGAGTGCAAGTTGCGAGCAGCGTACTGCGTGTGAGCGTTATATCAATACCAACTGGTACAAGGGCCATGTTCGGCGACCAGCTCCAGCAGCCGGGCATGGTCGATAACCGGCAAAGGGCTGTCTGGCAGGGCCAGTGCGGGATGCTGAAGCAGGTAACCGTCGCCTTGCAGAGACAACCGTGAAGCAAACAACAGGCCAGCATCGCTGAAGACACAGATATCGCCTTCCCGATACAGGCTTTCAAATACCTGGCGCTGGGGGCTGTCCGGGGTGAAACCTATCAGGTGAATCATCGCCTTAGAACACCAGAACCTGACCGCACTCGTCGCGCAGCGTCTGCAAAGATTGCGAGTCGAGAGTCTCCACCGGGATTGTAGCGACCGGCGCCAGACCCTCGGTGACACAGCGTACGCCGAAGTCCGGCAGCTGTGCCAGGCTGTCGCTGGGTGCCAATTGCAGTTGCTGTAGGCAGTCTTCGGTGAGCCACAGGATCGTGGGCTGGCCGAAGGCTGCACCCGTCAACAACATATCCAGGGTTTCCTGAAACTGGCTGGAAAGCGGTGTGCTGCCACTGGCGATATAGAGAATCTGATTAGCCAAACTGTATTACCCGATCGCTGTGAATCAGGGCATCTGCCCACTGTCCCAGTCCGGCCAGGGAGAAACCGTCCGCCAGGGTATCCGCTACCACTCCCCGGCGCTGTGCCGCCCCCACACAAACCACCGCGTCCAGCGGGTTGTCAGCCAGCCATTGTTGCCATTGCTGGGCCGCATTGGCTTGGGCTCCGTCAGCACTCCAAGCATGACGATGTGCCAGGTGCACGGCATCCCGGTAGAAAAAGAGGCGATAAAGTTGGTGATCTGAGTGGCCCAGCAGGGCTTGGGCGGTGTGGAGAGCGGTCAGTGCGGCGGCGGAATCCGCCGCCGCATTGACCAGAAGGGCAAACCGCATCAATCGTCGCCGCCGAGGGCGGTGAGCAGGTGCAGCAGAGACATGAAGAGGTTATACAGGGACACGAACAAGGTCACCGTGGCCATGATGTAGTTAGTCTCGCCGCCGTGAATGATGGCGCTGGTCTGCCACAAGATCAGCATTGAGGACAGCAATACGAAAGCGGCGGAGATCGCCAGGGCAAGTGCCGGGATGGCGAAGAAGATATTGGCGATTGCCGCAACAAAAGCCACCAGAATACCGACCATGATGAAATTGGTCATGAAGCTGAAGTCTTTCTTGGTCACCAGAGCGATGGCTGACATGGCCACGAAGATCCCTGCAGTACCGCCCAGAGCCATGGTCACGGTTTCCATGCCGCCAGGCATTTGCGCGTACATGTTGATGATCGGGCCAGTGGTAAAGCCCAGCCAGCCGGTCAGACCGAATACGGCCAGGATGCCCCAGGCGCTATTGCGGAGCATATTGGTGGCGAATAGCAGGCCGAAGTAGACGCCGAGGGTCAGCCATACGTTGACAAAACCGATGTTGCTGGCCATGGCAAACCAGGATGCACCGGTAGCTACAATCAGTGACAGCCCCAGCAGCATGTAGGTGTTCTTCAATACCTGGGCCGCACGTTCCCCGGTGACGGCAGCACCGTGCGAGGATACGGAATAGGGGTTGGTCTGGTTATTCATGTGTTTGCACTCATCCTGCGAATTGTACCTGTGATAATAAGGGCGGCCGCGTCAAAATCAAGCAATGAAAGCAGGCGAAAAGCCTTGTTTTTTGTGGTTTTACGAGGGGGAGAGCCGCGGCAGCCCTTTGGGGAAATTTGTCGCGCCAAGAAAGTGGATATCGTCATCATCGTGATGCCGGCATCTGTAGCGTCATGGTTATCAATAACGGATTTATCTTCAGTAGACCAAAAGGACGTCGGTGAACGTCGGTTTTGGTTAACTTTCAACCATTTGCCATCCTGATTTGCGTACCGCGATTGACTGACTTTGTTGCTCATGTATTATTGCTGACCTGTTCGGAGGGGTGGCAGAGTGGCCGAATGCACCGGTCTTGAAAACCGGCGACGGGAGACCGTCCGTGGGTTCAAATCCCACCCCCTCCGCCAAACAAGAAGCCCGCACTCAAATGAGTGCGGGCTTTTTTATGGTCAGTCAACTGGGCAGCGCATAACTGGAATGGAACGCTCGAAACAGGCCGACCTAGACCGTCGCTCCCAGCAGGGCGGCGAAATTTTGAAGCGCATCCAGCCCTTGAATATCGTCTTCCAGCAGCGGCAAGTGGATTCTGGGTAGCCCCTTGAAAGCCTCATCCAGTTGGATCATATGTCGTTGCTGGCGTGCCAGCCGGGCGGCGAAAAAGGCACTGTCAGCGGCATCGGCAAGCACCCGGTTGACGATGGCCCCGGCTACCGGGATATGGCTGTCGGAAAGTGTCGCTACGGCACGGGCGGTTTCCAGAATGGGTAGCCGCTCCGGGGTCAGCACAAACAGGAAGGCGGTGTGCAGCGGATCACTGAGCTGTCTGCGGGTGCGGTGGAATAAACGCTGCCTGGCCATCAATGTTTCCGCGACTTCCCGGCTTCGGGGATCCAGATCGGCGGTGGCGTGCTCGGTGGGGTCCTGCAGCGGGCTGTCCAGGTCCTTGCCGGGGGTCAGGTGACCGAGCACCTTGCCCAGTGTCCGTGCCTTTTCAGTATGGCGTAGCAGACCATCGGTCCAGGCGGCCATCACTTCCGGCAGGCTCAGTAGCCGCAGGGTGTGGCCGGTAGGCGCGGTATCAAAAATCAGCAGGTCGAAGTCGCGGCTGTCTTCGTCAATGGTGCGGGCGATACGCTCCAGCAGGGCAGCTTCCTGAGCACCAGGAGACTGGCGACTCAGGCGCAGTTGCTTCTCCAGTTCGCGCACCTGGTCCGGGCCGGCGAAGCGGCGCATCTGGGCGCTGACCCGATCCAGATACGCATCCACTTCCTGATCCGGATCCAGCTCCAGGGCAACCAGATTGGGGGCCAGGCGGGTAGGGCGGTTGCCGATGGGGCGGTCGAAGGCGTCGGCCAGACTGTGGGCCGGGTCGGTGGATACCAGCAGCACCTGGCGTCCCTGGTCGGCGGCGCGCAGGGCCAGGGCCGAGGCGGTCGTGGTTTTTCCCACGCCGCCCTTGCCGCCGACCATCAGCAGGGATTTTTCCGTCAGCAGTCGATCCAGATCCAGTAACGTTGTAGCCATCAGCAGCAGCGGAAATGGTCAAGCGGTGAACGTTCCATGCCCATACGGGTATGCCAGTCGTGGAAGCGGTCCATGAGCAGCGGTTGCAGCTCCAGCGTGCTCCAGGCAGCGGGGTTGGGCACACCCATCATTTCGGCAAATACCAGCAACATGAACAGATCTTCCTCATCCCGTTTGGCGCGGGCAATGGCCGCCCGGTAGGGGGCGTTGTAGTACTGGGCGCCCAGTTCTCCCAGGCGGCAGAAAAACAGCCGCGTCTTGCCTGGCATCAGATTCTCTCCGGTGGGGCGTTGAAGGCTCGTTTCAGGGCAGCGGCGCACTCCAGTGTGACCAGCAGGGCTGCCACCAGGACTACCAGGTCCAGGCCCAGCAGGAACCAGTCGGACTTGTCATAGAAGCTCTTCAACTGGATCAGCAGCGCGTACAGGGTCATTACCAGCAGGAATACCAGTGGCGCCAGGGTATAAATGGCGGGTCGGCCGCGTTTGACCAGCATGATGGTAATCACCAGCAGTGTGAGGCCGGCGAGCAACTGGTTGGTGGTCCCGAAAAGCGGCCAGATCAGCAGGCCCCCCGAGCCATCCGCACCGCCGGCACCAAAGGCCAGCAGCAGGCAGCTAGCTACCGCCAACAGGGTGGCGGGCAGGGGGCGGGTCAGCCATTTTTGCTGATAGATTTCACCCCATTCCTGGAAGATATAGCGTTGCAGCCGCAAGCCGGTATCCATGGTGGTGCCGGCAAACAGGGCAGCCATCACGGTCAATAACGTTGCCGCCACCCCCACATCCATGCCGGTACCGCCGGCCAGGATATTGGCGCCGCCATTAACAAAGGCGGTGAGGCTGCCATCACCAAAGGCGGTGTAGACGGCCTGCCAGTCAGCTAGAGTGGCGAAGCCGGCAGTGGCCGCAATGATCGCTGCCAGGGCCAGGGCCCCTTCACCCACCGCACCGAAATAGCCGACAAAACGGGCATCCGGCTCCTTGTCCAGTTGTTTGGAGCTGGTGCCGGACGCCACCAGGCCATGGAAGCCGGAGATGGCACCGCAGGCGATGGTGACAAACAACAGAGGTAGCAGGGAAGGCGTGCCGGCGGGTACATCATGGTTGATCATCGGCGCCACCACTTGCGGGTTGCCGATGAGCACGGCGCCGTAGAGCAGGATCAGGCCGACAAATAATTGCAGACCGTTGATGTAATCCCGCGGCTGCAACAGCACCCACACCGGCAGCAGGGAGGCGATGGCGGCATAGCCGAACAGCAGCAGTATCCAGCTTGCATTGGCGGACAGGCCCATGACCTGTTCTGGCAATTCCACCGGGATCTGCGGGCCCACATAGATAAGGCTGTAGAGGGCTATGACGCCGACCACGGAAACCACACCCAGGCCGATAACCCGCCGGTAAATCAACTGGCCGATCACCAGCGCCACAGCGATGGCGCCCCACACCGGTATGACGGCGCCGGGGTTGTTAATCAGCAGTTTGGCGATGACCACACCGAATACGGCGTTGACCATCAGCAATACCAGGAAGATGACGATCATGAACACCGTGCGGGCACGGCGACCGACAACCTCGCCAGTCAGGGCGCCAACGGATTTGGCTCTATTGCGTACGCTGGCCCAGAGGGCGCCACTGTCGTGGACGCCGGCAAAGAAGATGGTGCCGAAAACCACCCACAGAAAGGCGGGCAGCCAGCCCCAGATTACCGCGATGGCAGGCCCGACAATCGGTGCGGCCCCGGCCACAGAGGTGAAGTGATGGCCCCACAGCACAAAGCGGTTGGTGGGGACAAAATCCACGCCGTCTTCGAATTCGTGGGCCGGAGTGCGAAAATTGGGGTCGAGCTTGTAGATGCGCGTGGCGATAAAGCGGGAGTAGAATAAATAGCCGGCGGCCATGCCACCCAGGCCGAGCAGAAGCAGGACGATTGCGCTCATGGGGTGTCCTTTGTCATTGTCGCTGTTGGTAGCCCGTTGGGGCGCAGGTTAACGCCTATGGTTAGTGCTTTTAGTCCGGGCGTCAACGCGACCAATGGCTAACAGGTTCTGGTTTGGGTCTGTGCGAGGCTGGGTCGTGATTTGGAAAATAGTTGCTTTGCATGGATGCTGGGCATACAAGAATGGAAATATCCGGGGTGGCGTGAGGAATGTCATCGTTTGATATCAAGACCCTATGCATGCGGGTGCACAGACGCTACCCTTCGTGCCTTACTGAAAAAGAAGTGGGTAAAGGAATTACCCGGGGGAAGCAGTAATGATCAAAGTATTGGTAGTGGACGACCATGATCTGGTCAGAACCGGCATTGCCAGAATGCTGGATGAAGTGGAAGGCTTGCGGGTGGTTGGCGAAGCCAGCTCCGGCGAGCAGGCAGTGCAGATGGCCAAGGATACCGTGCCGGATGTGGTGCTGATGGACATCAAGATGCCGGGTATCGGTGGTCTTGAAGCAACCCGTAAATTGTTGCGCGTGGACGAGGGTGTTCGTGTCATCGCCGTGACCATGTGTGAGGAAGAGCCCTTTCCTTCCCGCCTGATGAAAGCCGGTGCCGCAGGCTATATGACCAAGGGTGCGGACCTGGAAGAAATGGTTCGCGCCATCAAGATTGTCACCACCGGGCAACGTTATATCAGCCCGGAAATTGCCCAGACCATGGCCCTCAAGCCTTACACTGGCGATGATGCATCCCTGCTGGATATGCTCTCAGAGCGTGAGTTGCAGATCATGATGATGATCGTCAACTGCCACAAAGTGCAGGATGTGGCCGATAAACTTTGCCTGTCTCCGAAAACTGTCAACACTTGCCGTTATCGCATTTTCGACAAGCTGGGCGTGACCAGCGATGTGGAAATGGCGTTGCTGGCAGTGCGCCATGGCATGCTGGATGGAGGCTGTAAATAATTCTGTGTAACCGCCCAAGCCCATTGGCTACTGGTAATCGGCAAGCCGATCACCGAACTCAATCATAAATCGGTTCAGGGCGGGCTTCCAATTCCGGATTGGCATCGTCCACTTTTTTGATGCCGCTTGCATGGCCAGATAGACGACCTTCATGGCCGAGTCATCTGTCGGGAAGATCTTTCTTTGCTTGGTTGCCTTTCGGATCACGCTGTTCAGCGACTCGATCGCATTGGTGGTGTAAATCACCTTGCGGATCTCCTTCGGGTAGTCGAACAGAGTGATCAGGTTTGGCCAGTGGGTACGCCAGGACTTGCTGATTTGCGGGTACTTCTCGTCCCAGCGCTCGGCAAACGCTTCAAGCTCGTCCGATGCCGCCGCCTCTGTGGTCGAGTTGTAGATGCGCTTCAGATCGGCTGTGACCGCCTTGTAGTCCTTCCACGAGACGTATTTCAGCGAGTTGCGCACCATGTGAACGATACAGAGCTGTATCTGGGCCTGGGGATACTCGGCGGCGATAGCATCCGGGAAGCCCTTAAGGCCGTCGACACAGGCGATCAGGATGTCTTCCAGCCCCCGGTTCTTCAGTTCGGTCATAACGGATAGCCAGAATTTGGCCCCTTCCGTCTCGGCCAGCCACAGCCCTAACAGCTCCTTCTGGCCCTCCATGTTGATGCCCAGAGCTACATACATGGATTTGTTGATGACACGCTTGTTCTGGCGGATTTTTAGCACGATGCAGTCGAGATAGATGATCGGGTAGACCCGGTCGAGAGGTCGGTCTTGCCACTCGACAACCGACTCGATAACCCGGTCAGTGACCTTCGATACCAGTGTGGCGGAGATGTCCGCGTCGTACATTTCCTTGAAGGCATCGACGATATCACGGGTGCTCAGGCCCTTGGCATAAAGCGCCAGGATCTGATCATCCATCTGAGTCAGGCGGGTTTGCCCTTTGCGGACAAACTGCGGATCGAAGGTGCCAGAACGGTCTCGCGGTGTAGCGATCTCAACATCGCCATGCTGGCCTTTCAGGCGCTTGGAGGTGGAGCCATTGCGGCTGTTCCCAGAGCCTCGACCGACTGGATCATGCTTCTCGTAACCGAGGTGCTCTTCCATCTCGGCACCCAGTGCTGTCTCAACCGTCAGCTTGACCAGCTGCTGCGTAAGTGCCCCCAAGTCTTTCTCAGACTTGATGTTTTTGGCCAGTTCAGCCGCCATGGCCTTGAGCTTGGTTTCGTCGCTTTTATCCATTGTGTTGCCCATGTCGTGTCTCCTTCTGAGAGTAAGAAGGCATGGGCAGTTACACAATTTTATTTACAGCCTCGCTGGATGCGGTAGAGAACACCGTTTCCTGAACGCAAAAGGGAGTAATAGGCCGGCCGGAACTGTTACACTTTTGGTGCAGTAACTGGCCGAGACCTATCCCTTGTCAGAGTTCGATCCCCAACATTTTCTGGATCATTGTGCCCGCAAGCCGGGTGTCTATCGCATGCTCAATGGTGGCGGTGACGTCCTTTATGTGGGCAAGGCGCGTAATTTACAGGCGCGTCTGAGCAGTTATTTCCAGAAGAACATCACCAGCGCGAAGACCCGGGCTTTGGTAGGCCGTATTGCCAGTGTCCAGACTACGGTCACCGGCAGCGAGGCAGAAGCCTTGCTGCTGGAGCAATCGCTGATCAAGGAGCTGCGGCCGCCCTATAACATTCTGCTGCGCGACGACAAATCCTATCCCTACATTCGTATCACCTCCGCGGACCGGTTCCCGCGCATCACCTTTCATCGAGGTAGCCGTCGCAGCGGCAGTCACTATTTCGGCCCTTACCCCAGTGGTGGTGCAGTACGGGAAGCGCTTTCCCTGGTGGAAAAAGTCTTTCGGGTGCGCAATTGCAGCGACAGCTACTTCCGCAACCGGACACGGCCCTGCCTGCAGCATCAGATCAATCGCTGTACCGCCCCCTGCGTTGGTCTGGTCAGCGAGGAAGCCTATGCCCATCAGGTGAAACTGGCCATGGACTTCCTCGATGGCCGCAGCAGGGAAGTGGTCGAGCAGCTTAGTGCGGAAATGGATGCCGCGTCCCAGTCTCTGGATTTCGAGCGGGCCGCGATCGTGCGCGACCAGCTAGCGGCGATTCAATCTGTACAGCAGAAGCAATACGCGGAAACCGGTCAGGGCAATCTGGATGTGGTGGCCATTGATAGCCGTCATGGCCTGGCAGTGGTTGAAGTGTTGATGATTCGCGGTGGCCGGATTCTTGGCCACCGCACCTTCCGGCCGGATACCCGTGGCGAAGAGGATCAAAACGAAATTCTGGAAGCGTTCCTGGCCCAGTATTACCTGGGCGACCGGGAAGATCCGGTGCAGCCTCAGGAAATCCTGCTGGGTCTGGAGCCCACCAGCGCGGAGGCGTTGCAGCAGGCTTTGAGCGGCCATTGGGGCAAGAAGGTTCGTCTGGCCTGGCGAGTAAGAGGCGAGCGGGCTGCCTGGATCGACATGGCCCAGACCAATGCCCAGCAATCCCTGGCAGCGGAACTGGCGGCCCGCGAGCACATGGAGCAGCGTTTTCTGTCTCTTGAAGCGTTGCTTGGGGCGGATGAGCCGGTGCGTCGCATCGAGTGTTTTGATATCAGCCATACCCAGGGTGAGAAAGCGGTGGCGTCCTGTGTTGTCTTCGATCAGCAGGGAGCCAGGAAAACCGACTACCGGCACTTCAACGTGGCCCCGGCCCATGCCGGGGATGACTATGAAGCGCTGGAAGAGGCGGTGCGACGTCGCTATCAGCGGGTGATCAATGAGCAGGGGAGGTTGCCGGATCTGCTGCTGATCGATGGTGGCAAAGGGCAGATGCAGCGCGCCTGGGATGTGGCGCAGGAGCTGGGCCTTCAAGACCGGGTTCGGGTAATGGGCATTGGTAAGGGGCCCAGTCGGCGGCCAGGCTTTGAAGTGTTGTATTTGCCTGATGGTCAGGAGCTGGTGCCGGGGCCATCCCATTCCGCGTTGCATCTGCTGCAACAGGTCCGTGATGAGGCCCACCGGTTTGCACTAACCGGGCATCGTGCCCGACGCGGCAAGACTCGCAAGCAGTCCTCCCTGGACGAGATTCCCGGCATTGGCCCGAAGCGCCGCAAGGCGCTGCTGACACATTTTGGCGGCCTCAAACAGTTACGCAACGCCTCCGCCGGAGAGCTGGCCCGGGTGCCGGGGATCAATTCCCAGATGGCGCAAACCCTTTACGATTGGTTTCATGACTAGGCCCTGATCGCAAAATCGGCAATGAGTCACAGTCGGCTTTCCGTTATACTGGCGCTTTCGGCCTGTTAGTGCCCGCTGTGTTCCAGTTCCGCGGGTGTTGAGGCTGGCCATGCCCTGCGTTCGTGCCGCTCCCCATGCTTTTTCAGGTGTGCGACGGCCGAGCAGCGTATCAACAGGCCCTTATTTTGGCGGTAGTACCTATGCAGAAAACGAGCCCGATCCTGAATTTGCCCAATATTCTGACCATGATTCGTGTATTGGCAATTCCCGTTCTGGTTCTGGTGTTCTATTTGCCGTTCAAATGGAGCGACATGTGTGCCGCGGCCCTGTTTCTGGCTGCGGGTGTGACCGACTGGTTGGACGGCTACCTGGCACGGCGCCTGAATCAGACCAGCCCCCTGGGGGCCTTTCTGGATCCGGTGGCGGACAAGCTGATCGTTGGCGTGGCCCTGGTGATGCTGGTACAGATTCATGCTACGGCATGGCTGGCGGTGCCCGCCATGGTGATCGTTTCCCGGGAAATTGCAGTGTCTGCACTGCGTGAGTGGATGGCAGAACTGGGGCAGCGGGGCAGAGTGGCGGTAAGTCAGCTCGGCAAGATCAAGACGGTGACTCAGATGACAGCCATCACCCTGTTGCTGGCCCAGAAGCCTGGTTTCGATGCGTTTGGCGATATCGTCATGACCCCCTGGTTGTGGCTCAGTTATGGCCTGCTGTATCTGGCTACGGCGTTGACCCTCTGGTCCATGGGCTCCTATCTGCGCGCGGCAGCCCCCGAGTTACTGAAAAGCGGGGACTGAGTCGGCCGTGGCAGCTTGCCTGGTGCAAAGGGCGGTGCGAATCGGGGATTTTTTAGTCAAAGTGCTGAAAAATCAGAAAAAACAACCAGGGCCGGCTTGACAGTGAGAGGGTGATGAGTAGAATTCTTCCCCGCAACGACGCATGATTCGGGGCAGAAAAAAGCGGGAATAGCTCAGCTGGTAGAGCACAACCTTGCCAAGGTTGGGGTCGCGAGTTCGAATCTCGTTTCCCGCTCCAAGTTTTCAAAAACCTCGGTTCCGCCGAGGTTTTTTCTTGGTAAACAGTTTAAAGGCGCGGTGGCAGAGTGGTTATGCAGCGGACTGCAACTCCGTTAACGCCGGTTCGATTCCGACCCGCGCCTCCAATTATTGACCTGCACGGTCACCGCCCGGGTGGCGAAATTGGTAGACGCAACGGACTTAAAATCCGTTGACCTTTGGTCGTGCGGGTTCAAGTCCCGCCCCGGGCACCAGCTTTACCCTTCCTGCTATACCCTCCATCTCCAGTATCATTTGCCATCACCGCTAGTCGAAAATAATTCCAGCCAAATCAACCACCTGGTTACGCAACTTCAGGCACTTTATTGCCGTGTTGCCAGGCTTTCTGGTAGCCTCACACTTTAGTCTTAGCCTGCTTCTGCAATCTGATCGCAGATTCAGGCTTAGCCCTTTCGGGGGGCACTGAGAACAAAAAGCCGGAAAGGCGAGAGGGCTATCTGAATGAACTGGTTCCAGAACCTGTCTGTGCGGCTGAAGATTCTGTCTGTGGCCGGACTGGGTATTGTGTTGTTTGTGGTCTATGCGGCCTACAGCTTCTACATTGCCGAAACCAATATTGATCATCTGAAACGGATCGAGAGTCAGGACTTCCCGGTTCTGGAGCTGGTTAACGCCAACAATGTGGATTTCATTGCCATCAGTGAGTCCTTTATTGCGGCCATCACCCAGGCCGATCCGGATCTCTTACAGGAAGCGCAGAGTCGTGCCGCCGAGTTCGAGCAACGGCTGGCGGATATCCGTCGCACCGATCCCAGCCTGTCGGGCAGCGTTGAAGACTTGCGCAGTAGTTTCAGTGCCTACATTGGTGAAGCCACCACTCTGGCGCGCAGCCTGATTGACAACGATACGGCTTCGGATGATCTGTATCAGCGCATCAGCCATGTTCGCAGCCTGCAGGATGCCTACGAGACCCACCAGAAAGCGTTTGAGAAGCAACGCTACGAAGCGTTTCGCGTCACGCTCAATTCCAGTCGTTCCGATAATCTCAGTACCCAGAAAATCGGCCTGTTCCTTGGGCTGGTTGCCTTTACCTTATTGGCCCTGATTGCCCTGCGTGTCACACGCGCCATTACCTTGCCACTGGAAGGCGCAGTGAACGCGGCCGATAATATTGCCAATGGCAAGTGGGATACCAAGATTGAAAAGGGAGGCCGTGACGAGACTGGCCACCTGCTGCACGCCATTCGCAAGATGCGTGACTCGCTGATAAAGCGCCACACCGAGGACCGCCGCCAGGAAACCATCAAGAATCATCTGGCTGAGCTCAACAACCGCATGCGTGGTGAGATGAGCTTTGAGCAGCTGGGCAACAACATGCTCAGTTTCCTGGTGCCGGTACTGGAAGCTCAGGTGGGGGCGTTTTACAGCTTCGACCCATCCACCGAGCAGCTCACCCTGAGTAGTTCCTATGCCATGCAGCGGCGCAAGCATCTGGCCAACACCTTCAAGCTGGGCGAGTCTTTGGTTGGCCAGTGCGCACTGGAACGCAAAAGTATCCTCCTGGAGCAGGTGCCGGAGGATTACATCAGTATCGCTTCCGGAACCGGCGCCGGGCAGGCTCGCAATGTGATGGTGATGCCGGTTGTCCATGATGATGAGATCAAGGGCGTGCTCGAAATCGGCGCTTTCCGTGAATTCAGTGACGAAGACCTGACATTCCTGGAACAATGCGTGTCCGTAATCGCGGTGTCTGTGCATAGCGTGCAAAGCCGCATGCGTCTCGCGCAAATGCTTGAACAGACCCAGGAGCAGGCTGTCGCTCTTGAGCGACAGAAAGAAGAGATGGCCCAGGTCAATGAAGACCTGGAAGAGCAGGCCATGGAGCTGTCTGCTTCGGAGTCACGCCTGCAGCAGCAGCAGGAAGAACTCAAGGCGATCAACGAGGAGCTGGAGTCACAGACCCAGGCCTTGCGCGCGTCTGAAGAGAGTTTGCAGGCTCAGCAGGAAGAATTGCGCGTTACCAACGAAGAGCTGGAAGCCCAGGCGCGTTTGCTTACTGAACAGAAGAGTGAGATGGCGCAGAAGAATGACGAGCTTGAGCTGCTGCGCCACGAGCTGGAAGACAAGATCCGCGAACTGGAAATGTCCTCCAAGTACAAATCCGAGTTCCTCTCCACCATGAGCCACGAACTGCGGACGCCGCTCAACTCGATCCTGATTCTCTCCAATGCGCTGGGCCAGAACAAGAAAGGCAATCTGGATGATAAACAGGTAGAACACGCCCAGGTAATCCATTCTGCCGGCTCGGATCTTCTCAGCCTGATCAACGATATCCTCGATATTTCCAAGATCGAGGAAGGCAAGATGGATGTCATCATTGATGACCTGTCACCGCAGGAAATTAGTGAGCATTTCCGGCGCAACTTTGCCCATGTGGCGGAAAGTCGCAACCTGGATTTTCACGTCAATCTGGGCGACAACCTGCCCGATTACTTCTACACCGATCGTCAGCGCCTGGAGCAGATCATCAAGAATCTGCTTTCCAACGCCCTGAAATTCACCGAGCAAGGTTCGGTGACGCTGACCATTGCCCGCCCGGAGGAAGACGAATCACTGCCTTCTCGCCAGTTGCTGCGTGACCAGACGATCAAGTTTGCTGTGACCGATACTGGGACTGGCATTGCGTCGGAAAAACAGAAGCTGATCTTCGAGGCCTTCCAGCAAGCAGATGGGACTACCAGCCGGAAATATGGCGGTACCGGCCTGGGGCTGACCATTTCCCGGGAGCTGGCACGCCTGCTGGGCGGCGAGATCAGCCTTTACAGTGACGGGGAAGGCACGGGTTCTACCTTCATGCTGTATCTGCCAGAAGGCTCCGAGGAGTCCATGGAAGCGTCAGCCAGCGGTGCGACCCAGGAAGCAGATATTGGCACGAATGCGGAAGCGCATACCGCACCACTGACGCATGCGGAAACAGCCCGGGATGATTTCGTTGTACGCGAAAAGACCGTACTGATCGTCGAGGATGACAGCGAATTCGCCAATGTCTTGCTGGAATTGGCCGCCGACTATGGGCTGGAAGGGCATATCTGTTCGGACGGGGAGGCAGCACTTGAATACGCCAGCCACTACCGCCCCAGTGCCATCATTCTGGATATCGGCCTGCCGGGCATTGATGGCTGGGAAGTGATGGAAAAACTCAAGGCAGACCCGCGCACCAAGGATATTCCTGTGCATTTTCTGTCGGGACGTGATGAGCGCAAGAAAGCCCTCGAACTGGGTGCCATCGATTTCCTTACCAAGCCGGCCAAGCAGGATGACATCCTCTCTGCCTTTGCCAAGATTGAAGGTGCCATCGAAACCAATGTGCGCCGTTTGCTGGTGGTGGAAGACAGCGAGATCCAGCACGAGAGTATTCGCGAGCTGTTTGACCAGAAAGGGGTGGAAATCACGGCTGCAACCAGTGGTGAGGAGGCGCTGAAAGCCCTGCGTGAAACCGTGTTCGACTGCATGATTCTGGATTTGACTCTGCCAGACATGAGCGGTTTCGAACTGCTGGAAACCCTTCATGCCAGTGAAAGCTATGACAGCGTTCCGGTGGTCATTTACACCGGCAAAGACATGACCCGGGAAGAAGAAGCGAAGCTGCGCAAATACGCTGACCGGATCATTCTCAAGACAGAGCGCTCTCATGAGCGGCTGCTGAATGAAGCGTCCCTGTTCCTGCACTGGCTGGAGTCCACGTTGCCGGCCAACCGCCGCACCAGCACGGATGCCATCGAGCATCGTGACGATATTTTCGAAGGTAAGCAGCTACTGCTGGTGGATGATGATATGCGCAATATCTATGCGCTGTCGGCCCAGCTTGAAGAGCTGGGTTTCGATATCACCATTGCCAACAATGGTCGAGAAGCACTGGATGTTCTGGAAGAGCACCCGGATATGGATATCGTGCTGATGGATATCATGATGCCGGAGATGGATGGCTATGAGGCCATGACGCATATCCGCGAGCAGGCCCGCTTCCAGAAACTGCCGATGCTGGCACTCACCGCCAAGGCCATGAAGGACGACCGGGCCAAATGTATTCAGGCGGGCGCCAACGATTATTGCTCCAAGCCGATTGATATGGCAAAACTCACCTCGCTGTTGCGGGTTTGGCTCCACAAGTAGGCCCTGGAGGATCAATAAATGGCTGAGCCGTACCCCATCGATGATGATGAGATCAATGTGGAGGATATCGAGATCCGGCTGTTGCTGGAGGCTATCTACCAGATGTACGGGTACGATTTTCGCTCCTACAGCAAGGCCTCCATTCGTCGCCGGGTCATGCATCGGATGACCATGTCCGGCTTCGCCTCGATCATGGAAATGACCGACAAGGTACTGCGGGACCGGCCGTTCTTCGTGACCCTGCTCAACGATCTCACCGTCAATGTGACCGAGATGTACCGGGATCCGGAGTTCTACCGGGCCTTCCGTGAGGACGTGGTGCCGGTATTGAAAACCTTTCCCTTTATCAAGATATGGCATGCCGGTTGCTCAACCGGCGAGGAAATTTATTCCATGGCCATCCTTCTGGAGGAAGAAGGGCTCTACGACCGCGCCATGATCTATGCCACCGATATCGACAAGAATGTGCTGGCCTCCGCCAAAAAAGGGATCTATTCCATTGAGGCGGTAAAGCAGTATGGTGACAATTATCGCAGGGCAGGGGGGCGACACTCACTGTCTGACTACTTCACCGCGCGCTATGACAGCGTGATTATGGAGCAGCGCCTCAAGCGTAATATCGTTTTTGCTGACCATGACCTGGCAACGGATCAGGTTTTTGGTGAAATGCACGTTATCCTGTGCCGCAATGTGCTGATCTACTTTGATCGCGCCCTGCAGGCCCGAGTGATTCGACTGTTCAGTGACAGCCTGGACATGGGCGGCTATCTCTGCCTCGGCACCAAGGAAAGCCTGCGTTTCAGTGGTCAGGAAGATACCTTTGATGTGATCAACACACCGCTGCGAATTTTCCGCAAGCGTCAATTACTTCACCACGCATGACTAGAGACAACCAATGATAGTGCAGAAGCTGCTACTCGTGGATGACCAACCCGCCAACCTGGTGTCGCTGGAGGCAGTCCTGGAAGGCGAGGGGCGCACCCTGATCAAGGCGCATTCCGGTCAGGAAGCCTTAAAGGTTCTGCTTAAGGAAGATATTTCTCTGGTGCTTCTGGATGTGCAGATGCCAGGCATGGATGGCTTTGAAGTTGCAGAATTGATGCGTCAGCGCAAGGATACGCAGACCATCCCCATTATTTTTGTGACTGCCATCAGCAAGGAAAAGAAATACGTATTCAAGGGCTACCAGGCTGGGGCTGTGGATTACCTGTTTAAACCCCTGGATCCATTGATCCTAAAGAGCAAAGTGGATTTCTTTCTCAGTCTGGACAAACAGCGGCGCGAATTGCAGGAGAAACTGCGCGAAGCCCAGGCTCATCGTGCCGCCTACGAAGCCGGAAAAACCCAACGCGGGGAGGGCAGCGGTAACTCATCGTGATAAAAAGAATCGGGCCGGTAAAGGCGATTGTCATGGGGGCCTCCTGGGGAGGCCTTAATGCGTATACTCGCATCTTGTCGGCGTTGCCGGCCGACTTTCCGGCTGCGATCTTGCTGGTTCAGCATCAACATGCCAGCGCGGAAAATCGTTTGCCGTGGTTGCTGGCCCGCTATTGCCAACTGCCGGTGATCGCGCCAGAAGACAAGGAAGAAATACAACCAGGTTGTGTCTATGTGGCCCCACCGGGGTACCACATGCTGGTAGAAGAGGATGGGACGTTGGCTTTTTCTGCTGGAAGGGCTGTACTCTTTTCTCGCCCATCGGTAGACGAGCTGTTTCTTTCCGCGGGGGCGGTTTACGGAAAACAGCTTGTCGGGGTTATTCTTACCGGCGCCAATGAAGATGGTGCAAAAGGAATTGACTATATTCACCGTCGTGGCGGGTTCACCATTGCCCAGTCACCGGTAAGTGCAGAAGCACCGGCCATGCCCGAAGCGGCAATAAAAACAGGTGCGGTTTCCAGAGTGCTCGATCTTGAAGCAATCGGGCCCTTTCTGGCAGAACAGGTTCCAGGGTAGTAGACCTATGAAGCAAAACATTTTGGTTGTGGATGACCACAGGGAAAATCTTATCGCCCTTGAAGCAATTCTCGATGGGGAAGGGCGTAACCTCGTTATGGCACAATCAGGTAACGAGGCTCTCTCGCTGGCTCTGAAATATGATTTCGCGCTGGTGTTGCTGGATGTGCAAATGCCGGATATGGACGGCTTTGAAGTCGCCGAGCTGATGCGCAAGAACAACAAAACCCGCCATATCCCCATCATTTTCGTTACCGCCCTCTCCAAAGAGCAGAAATACGTGTTCAAGGGCTATGAATGTGGTGCGGTGGACTATCTGTTCAAGCCCATCGACCAGAAAATACTGGAAGCCAAGGTCAATGTGTTTCTTGAGCTGGATCGCCAGCGAAAGAAACTGCAGCAGGCTGTGGTACAGATGAAACGCCTGAAGGACGAAAACGAACGCCTGCTACACGCCCTCGGCGAGGCTCTGATAGGGGCTGATGCCCGCGGCAAGGTGTCTTTCTGCAATGAGGCAGCCTGTGCGCTGCTGCGCCGCCCTCGCGATGAACTGGTAGGTAAGGATATTGCGGCGCTGATCTTCAATGATGATACCGGCAAGCGTCGCTGGGAGTGGAAGGACTCGCCGTTGCGTCAGGCCTGTCAGCAAGGTGAGGGCTGGAAAAACGAACACAGCCTGTACACACAGGATGAAGACGGACTGGTAGCCTTGTCGGTGCGTGGCAACGCCATCAACGATGATTCCGGCAATTTTACCGGTGTCGTCATTGTGTTGCGTAGGGCTGACGACGAAAATGATGTGAGAGACAGCCGCAAGGATCATCGCCGCCACCCGCGCAAGAAGCTGTTTCGGGAAATGGTGGTGTTCGATCGCAGTACCGGTGGTAACGTGGGCCGTCTGATGAATATCAGCCTGGATGGCTTCAAGCTGTTTACCCGTCGGGAGCTTCCCCATGGCGAAGTATTGCATATGGGGATGGTGTTGCCGGATCAGATTGCCGGGGTAAACACCATCAGCTTCGATGCCCGGGTGGTATGGTCGGAAATTCTGGATGCTCCCGGGGAATACCAGGTGGGTTTCCAGTTCATGGAACTGACAGAGATCACGGCGAATGTGATCGAGAATCTGATGGACAAATACTGAAATGAGCGAGCACATCGAGACGCCGGAAAATAAAGACCTTCCCCCGTCGCTGCTGCCTTATGGGTTTGCCCGGCGCTATGGTGTGCTGTTGCGAGAAAAGGATGGCCACCGAGAGTTGTGCTACCGAAAGGATGTGCCGCTGTCCGCGCTTAGTGAGGTCCAGCGTTATATAGGTCGGCTGCCGTCGCTGGTACCCATGGATGATGCTGCTTTTACCTCTGCCATGGCCATCGCCTATGAGCAGCAGCGCGGCGCTGCCGCGGAGGCGGCCGGTGATCTGGAAGGACTGGATCTGGCCAGTCTCGCGGATTCATTGCCGGAAACCTCTGATTTGCTGGAACAGGAAGATGATGCGCCGATTATCCGGCTGATCAACGCCCTGTTGCAGGAAGCGATCCGCGAGGATGCCTCCGATATTCATATTGAAACCTTCGAGCGCCGCCTGGTAGTTCGCATGCGGGTCGATGGGGTATTGCGTGAAATACTCACCCCGAAACGGGAGCTCGCGCCACTACTGGTTTCGCGTATCAAGGTAATGGCACGGCTGGACATTGCCGAGAAACGGATTCCCCAGGACGGCCGTATCTCCCTGAGAATCGGTGGCCGGGACGTGGATGTGCGGGTGTCCACCATGCCATCCAGTAATGGTGAGCGTGTGGTGTTGCGTCTGCTCGACAAGCAGGCAGGGCGACTGCAGCTCTCCCATCTGGGCATGGGCGAAGAGTGCGACCAGCACATGCGTGAGCTGATTCATAAGCCCCACGGTATTATCCTGGTCACTGGGCCTACCGGGTCCGGTAAGACCACGACGTTGTACGCCTCACTGGCGGATCTCAACGACAGCACCCGTAACATTCTCACTGTGGAAGATCCCATCGAGTATCAACTCGAAGGTATCGGCCAGACTCAGGTCAACACCAAGGTGGATATGACCTTTGCTCGCGGGCTGCGCGCGATTCTTCGCCAGGATCCGGATGTGGTGATGGTGGGTGAAATCCGTGACCTGGAAACCGCTGAAATTGCCGTGCAGGCATCACTCACTGGTCACCTGGTGCTCTCTACGCTACATACCAATACTGCCGTGGGCGCCATGACCCGGCTGCAGGATATGGGGATCGAGCCCTTCCTGCTCTCCAGCTCCCTGCTTGGCGCGCTGGCACAGCGGCTGGTGAGGGTCTTGTGTGATGACTGCAAGACGCCGTACCAGCCCAGTGCTAGCGAGTTGAGAATGATAGGGTTGCCGGAAGGGGAATCCTGTACGCTCTATCATCCAAACGGTTGTGATGCCTGTAATCAGCAGGGCTACCGTGGGCGAACTGGTATATACGAGTTGGTACTGATTGATGAAACCATGCGCCAGCTGATCCATGACCAGGCAGGCGAGCTGGCATTGAACCGACACGCCCGTACCCTCACCAGTGGCATCCGCGAGGATGGCTGGCGTAAAGTATTGGGTGGACACACCAGTGTCGAAGAAGTATTGCGTGTGACCCGCGAAGACTGACCGGACCCCTGATCCATGCCTGCATTCGAATACCGATCCCTGGATCACAGGGGCAAAATCAAGAAAGGCACCCTGGAAGCCGACAGTGCTCGCCAGGTACGCCAACAGCTCCGTGACAAGGGCTGGGTTCCCATTGAGGTCAACGAGGCTCAGGACAGCAGCAGCTCTGCCGGCCTGGGGCGTTTTTCCGGTTCCGGCAAGCTCAATGGCGCCGAGCAGGCATTGTTTACCCGTCAACTGGCCACGCTTCTCAAATCCGGCCTGCCTGTCGAGCAGGCCCTTTCGGCGGTGGCCAAGCAGGCTGCCAATGACCGTATCGAACGGATCATCCTGGCGGTTCGCGCCAGGGTGCGCGAGGGCTTCAGTCTTGCCCACAGCTTCGAATCTTTTCCTCGAGCTTTCCCGGAAATGTACCGTGCCACCGTGGCGGCAGGCGAGCAGAGCGGTCACCTGGAACAGGTCCTCGAGCAATTGGCGGATTACCTGGAGACCCGCCATGACACCGGGCGCTCGGTCGCTCAGGCGATGATCTACCCAGCCTTTATCATGGTGTTTGCCACCATTGTCATCATGCTGATGATGACCTTCGTGGTGCCCAAACTGGTGGCTGTGTTCGAAGGACGGGACCAGTCTTTACCGTTATTGACCCGTATTGTTATGGCTCTCAGCGACTTTACCCGCGACTGGGGCTGGCTGCTGATGCTGCTGATTATAGTCGCGATTGTGGCTTTCATGCGGGCGATGCGCGACCCCGCATTCCGTTTGCGGGTGCACCGCAGGCTGGTCACCATGCCGATGGTGGGCACCATGTTGAGGGCCGCCGACAGTGCCCGCCTCGCCAGCACTCTTGGGATTCTCGGTCGTTCCGGGGTCCCCCTGGTGGATGCCCTGTTTATTGCCGCCCAGGTGGTCGGTAACCTTGAGGTAAGAAACGCGGTCAAGAATGCCGCCGCCAAGGTTCGCGAGGGCGGTAGCCTGAGTCGGGCCCTGGATGCCAGTGGGTATTTTCCGCCCATGCTGGTACAGATGATTGCCAGTGGCGAAGCCAGCGGTGAGCTGGATCATATGCTCACCCGGGCGGCGGATTACCAGGAACGGGAACTGAGTAGCACTGTCAGTACTATGGTGGGCCTGCTGGGCCCCATCATGCTGCTGTTCATGGCGGGTGTGGTGGTGCTTATCGTGCTGTCGGTCATGTTGCCCATCATGCAGATGAACAATTTACTAGCCGGATAGGTGGAAGAATGAAAACGAAAGGCGCCATGTCGGGGTTTACCCTGCTGGAAATTATGGTGGTTGTGGCCATTATCGGCCTGCTGGCCGCAGTTATCGTGCCCAATGTTATCGGCCAGGGTGAAGGGGCTAAAGTGGACTTGACCAAGGCCAACATGGGCAAGATTGTCCAGCAGCTGGATCTCTACAAGTTCAACAACGGCAGTTACCCCTCCAGTGAAGAAGGGCTCAATGCATTGGTTGAGCGCCCGGCGTCTGCCCGCAAATGGCCTGACGGTGGTTATCTGTCCAGCGTACCCGAGGATGCCTGGAATAACGACTATGTCTATATCAGCCCCGGTGTCGAAGGGCCTTTCGATCTGCTTTCCCTTGGCGCCGATGGGGTAGAGGGTGGTGAAGGTTCTGATGCGGACATCAACTGGCGCGACATTCAGTAACATGCGCCTACGCCCCGTCGGTCAGGCTGGATTCACACTGCTGGAAATCATGGTGGTGGTGATGCTGATGGGGCTGCTCACGGCGGTGCTGGTGTCCCAGGGCAACTGGACCAGCGACGACCGACAGCTCGAGGAGGAAGCCGCCCGCCTGGAAGACACCTTGGCACTACTCAATGAGCGCAGCCTTTTCTCCGGTCAATTGCTGGCCCTGCGACTGGAAGCCACCGGCTGGACCCCACTGGCCTACGACAGAATCGAGGGTGATTTTCTGCCCGTGGATGATACGGCGCTGAAGGCTCACAAACTGCCGCCTTCACTGGAACTGGTCTGGGAGCTGGATGATCTGGGTGAAGATCAGGCCAGCCTGAGTGAGGTGGCCGAAACCCTGGTTCAGGACGATGTGATGGCCGGGTCGGGCAAGGAATTGCTTGATGGCGAACAAAGCGACGACTCCGATCAGGACGAGGCGGTTTTTCCCCAGGTGTTTTTCTTCCCCAGTGGTGAGGTCTCGCCGCTGACACTGACGCTTCGTGCCTATGATGATCTGGAAGCCGAGCAACGTTTGCGTGTGTCCGCCCTGGGCCAGTTCAGTGATCCCGACGCCAGGGATGACGAGGAGAGCGAACAGTGAGGAGTGGACAGCGGGGTTTTACGTTGGTCGAAGTGCTGGTCGCCGTGTCCATTCTGGCGCTGGTTATGGTCACTCTCGGCCAGAGCATGGGCGCCACTGCCAGGGCTTACACCAATATCAACGAGACCCATCTGGGGTTCCTGGTGGCGTCTGACAAACTGGTGGAAATGCAGGTGTACCAGCAATGGCCAACCACGGGCACCTCCGACAGTGAAGTCACCCGTAACGGCCGTGACTGGTGGATAGAAACCACCATTTCAGAAGGCCCTTACCCGGATACCCGGCGTGTGGATATCGAAGTGGGCCCGCTTCAGGATGACGACAAGGGTGGTATGGCCTACCGCTTGGCTAGCTTGATCGGCAAGCCGGCGTCATGATCACAGGGCGCTCTGCGAACAAAGGGTTCACGCTGCTGGAGATGGTTGTCACTATCGCCATCTTTGCGTTTATCTATGTGTGGGTAGCCAGTTTCCTCGGCAGTGCGCTGCAGGGCCGTGAGCAACTCAATGCCAACGCTAGCATCATGGAACGCAACCAGCGCGCCATCACCTACCTGACCCTGGATTTCGAACAGCTGATCAGTCGTCCGGTCCGCGACCCCTATGGTGACCCGCAGCCCGCCATCATCGGGCGTGACAATTATGTGGAATTTACCCGGCTGGGTTGGTCCAACCCCTTCGGGCTGCGACAGCGCAGCGAAATGCAGCGGGTTATCTATACCCTGGAAGATGGCAAACTCTATCGCCGTTACTGGCCGGTGCTTGATACCAATGTGGCCACCGAATATCAGGAAGACGTGCTGATCGACGACGTGGCCCGTTTTACGGTGCGTTATCTGGACAAGACTCCACAGGGCGAGTGGCAATGGCTGGAACTGTGGCCGGACGTGGCCTTGGCTGCCGTTCCGGTCTGGCAGCAACGGTTACCGAAAAGCATCGAGGTGGAAATCGAGCTGGAAGATGGCGATACCATTCACCGGTTTTACCGTACGGTGGTGAATCCATGGGCCTGACGCCTCGAAGAAAGCAGCAGGGGGTGGCACTGATTATCGTGCTGATGCTGTTCGCTATTCTGACCACCATTACCCTGGAAATTATCTTCCGCCAGGATCGGTTCCTGACCCGGGCAGATAACCTGCTGCAATGGGATAAACGCTATCAATACGCCATGGCGGCTGAAGTGGTGGCCCAGCAGGGGCTGATCGATGATCTGGATGATGATCGCAATAACAATGCCATGGTGGACGACTGTGTCGAGGAGCAGTGGGCAGTGCAGTTGCCGCCGACGCCCTACGACGATGCCATGCTCAGTGCCAGCGTTCAGGATCTGCAGGGTCGCTTTAATCTGAACTGGCTGATCACTGCTTCCGGTGATGAGTTTATTCGCAGCCCCCAGGCCATCTCTCAATTGACCCGCCTGATCGAGCAGACCTTTCCCGGTGAGGCCAATGCTTCGCGGCTGGCCAATGAAATGGCCGACTGGCTGGACAGCAACAATATTGTCGACAATGTGGAAGGGGCGGAAGATCCGGAATACCGTAGCCGCCGCACACCTAATATGCCGGCGGCGCACGAATCCGAGTTGCGCGCGTTGCTTAGTTTCCGCCTAACAGACCAGCCCAAGGACGCCATGGTGTGGGGGCTGTTCACTGCGTTACCCTTGGGCACCACGTTGAATGTGAATACTGCGCCGCCGCAAGTGCTGGATGCCGTTATTGGTGACGTGGCTGGCGCCGCAGCAGTACAGGCAGTACTGCAGGCGCGCAAGGAGGAGCCCATCACCGATATAAACAGTATGATGCAGCTGGGGGCTTTCAATGGCCTTTCCGCCAATGTGAAGAATGATCTTGCCAGTCTATTGGGTGTCAGCAGTGAGTATTTTCAGGTAATGGTAGATGTGGAAGTGGACGGCCAGCTCAGCCGCCTGGTCAGCCGCCTTCATCGTGCCAATGGCCAAGGGAAAACAACCTCCGTGTTCAGTCGTCAGGTCAGTCCACTGCTGACGCCACTCGAACCGGCATGCAATCCCTTCTACAATGCTGCCGGTACCTGATAAAAGCCAGATGTAGCCCCGCTATAGCGTGGCACATGCTGAAGAATAATGATGGAAGGACGGATTAGCGTGGCAGATGCTCCCTTGATTTACCTTGCCGGTGCCGGGGAAACCGAATGGCAACCGGACAGCCCGGTGCTGTACCAGTCCCGCAACGGTGAAACCGTACAATGGCTTGCGCTGGGTGAGGCACTGGCTGCCTGTCAGGACAGCAAAGTCTCTGTGGTTGTCAGTGTCTCCTGTGCAAGGCTGACCCATGTCACTCTCAGCCGCAAACAGGCGCGTCACCTCCAGCGCGTGCTTCCTTATTTGCTGGAAGAACAGCTGCTCGATAATCCGGATGACCTTTGGTTCGTTTCCCGCAAGGGTAGTGGCGACGACTATCAGGTGTCGGCGGTGCGTCGCGAACTGATCACCAACCTCAAGCAATGGGCGGGGGAGGCCGGTGCCCACCTGGCCTCGTTACAGGTCGATGCGGATTGCCTGCAGGCCATGCTGCCTTTAACTGCAGACCTGGGGAATGGCCAGCAACTGTTGCTAATTGATCGGGAGCAGGGTCTGGTCATCGACGAAGACCAGCAGGAAGCGTTTGCTCCCCTGTTAGGCGACAGCCTGGATCAGGCCCGTCAGGTCGACCTGCAAGCCCTGTTTGCTGACCTGCGCCATCGCCATGGCCAGGAGCTGCTTACCGGCCCCTATATGCCGCGCCAGACCCGCAGGGAAAGTGCGCTGCTTGGGCCCTGGCGTCCGGTTGCCTATCTGGCCGCCGCTGTCTTCCTGATTGCCGTAGTGGCTGTTTGGGTCCAGCAATGGCGTTACCAGCAGGCGGCGGATGCCGCCCTGGCGCAAGCCAAGGATCGTTACGAGCAGCTGTTTCCCGGAGACAAGGCAACCTCTGCATTGAATCGCCAGTTTCAGGGCCGCCTGGCCCGCCTTGGTGGCGGATCTGATGGTGGCGGTGCGGCATTCTTCCCGCTGCTGGCGCCGGTAGCGCAGGTGCTCAAGGACATGAAAATGGAGCCCAAGCGGCTCCAGTATGATCAGCGCCAGAATGTGTTGCTGGTGGATGTGGGTGCCAAGGATTATGCCCAGCTTGAAGCCTTGCAGAACGCCATAAGAAAGCAGGGGGGCAATGCCTCCATTGCCAATTATCGCAACGGCGCCCAGGGCGTCAGTGCACGGATCAAGGTGGAGCAGCCAGGATGACATCTGATGAATTGAAGAAACTGGCCTCCGAACGCTGGTCTCAGCTGGAGCAGTGGTATGCCAGCCGCGAGGCTCGCGAACAGATCGTCCTCAAAGTACTCGCCGTGGTGGCGCTTTTCGTGGTGCTGTACTGGCTGATCTGGGCGCCGTCACTGGCTGCCCGGGATCAGGCTCGTCAGCAATACGTGGCTAACATGCAGACGCTGGAATGGATCAACGCTAACAGCGGCGCGGTGCAGGCGGCCCGTGCCGGCAGCAACGGCAGTAGCAGTTTGCCCGAGAACTGGGTCAGTGATGTGAGCCGCAGCGCGGATGATTTCGGCCTTACCCTGAAAGGGTTCTCCCCGGATGGCAACCGTTCTGTGCGTATCCAGCTTGAAGATCAGCCCGCCGCCCAGACCCTGCTCTGGTTGCAGTCCCTGCAAGAAAAAGGGGTGCAACTGGGGAATCTGGAAATGACGCCGGGAGGCAAATCCGGCACTGCAACTGTTCGGGCAACTCTGCAGCAATAATATGACGCTTCGCCTCCTTCTGGCTTTCAGTACGCTGATTCTCGCCGCTACGGCCGACGCCCAGTGTCGCTTCGACCCTCTTGACCGCGGCCGAGTGGTGAAAATTTCCGGTGCCCAGCTCCCGGCTGCATCCGCAATGGAGCTGTCGGCACTGTCGGTAATGCGGGTTGAGGGGGGGCGTTTTGTCCCGGTGGCCTATCAGTTTGATGAAATGGACCGGAAGGGCATGGTCTGGTTTGAGGGTTCCGGCTTTGCGCTTGCCGGTTCACCGGGCCAGCTGGATGCAGATGACCAGCTTTTGATGATGCTGACAGATGCCGGACCGCACGCTCCGGAGGGGCTCGAGCCTGAACAGGGCGAAGTGATCAGCGAACTCACCGTTGCCGATAGTTGCCATTTTTATCTGGTGCGAGGCAACAATGAGCGTAGTGGCAATTATTATGTGGCCCACGATGTCGACAGCGGGGAAACCCGCACAGCGCTCTATCGACTGGACGTGGATCCAGACAATGAACTGAACTGGCATTATCTGGGCTACCGCGGGTATCAGGGAGAAGGTTCCATCATTGATACCTTGAAGATGCGCATGAGCGCCGGGGTGCTGTCCCGGTTTACCCGCATGACACTGGATAACCATAATCTGCGACCGAAACGCGTGGGTTTTTCTGTGGGGCCGATCCGATCGGTCATGCATCTGCGTACCCGGGTGGTGCTGGCCGGGATTCCCGTCATGACCATCCAGGTGCAAGCCATGCGTTATGCCTCTCATTACGAAGCCCACACCTACGCCAAAATTCCGGATCTTTACCGGGCTACACTAAAAGAGCCGGAAGTGTCGGTGACGGTGGATGGAAATGGTCAGTCAGGGGCCGCTGTGTATACGGCAAATTTTGTCGATAACCCGGTCATTGTTGACGGCAAAGCGGATGATCAGGACTTTGCAGATCAGACCATGACCATGGATGCCAACTGGATACTGTTTGACAGCAAGCGTGATTTTGCCTTGCTCACTCACCTGACCGTTCCTGATGAACTGATGGAAACGCCGTTGGCGCTGATTTATCAGGATGATGCTTCGCTGGCCGTTGAACCCGAGCAGTTCCCCGGCCAGTGGCCCAACCTGGGATATTCTCTGCATGGATGGCCGCAGCCGGAAGAGCTGCGCTTTACGGTAAGCCTGTATTTCGAGGATGGTCTGGAAGGCTTTGCGGCGGACGAGTTCGCGCGCCAACGGTCCGCCGTGGTGCCTGTACAGGTCAATCAATGAGAGGGCGTGGAATTTACTACGTCATGTATTCCCGCACCCTCTTTCTCCCACCGACTTTTGCGGTTAGAAAGGTCGCTCCGGTACCAGCGAAATAGCCTCTTCACGGGTCAACGGTAACCATATATCCCCTTTGACCGTGGCGTTTCTGGCCAGGAAGGCGGAGTTCAGCGGGAACTGGGCCGTAAATCCGTAAATAATCAGGCCAACACGATCCCCGTCTTCAAGCGGCTGGCTAACCGCCGGTAATTCCATGTTGTGGATGCCCTTTTCCGGCAGGGGGGTCAGTTGTTCGCTGGCAACGTGTACCCGACGGCGATTGGCGTGCTGAATCCCGACCCCCACAAACACCGGCATGCTTTTACCACCGGAGGTACCGGCCAGGTTCAGCTCAATGCGTGGCTTGCCCAGCAGAACTTCATCATCGCCGCGAGCCACATAGAGGGGAACAAATTTGGGGCGCCCGAAGCCGCCATTGGGTTTCAATTCCCGCAGGTCGGCACCGGGCCACATGGCACGGAACATGTCACTACCGATATCGAAACCGGCCATCAACCACTCAAAGGCACCGGCCAGGGGAATGGTCACGCGGGTAGGGGAGAGAGCATAGCGGCTTCCGCCATCCATAATGCCTTCGCCCTCCATGGCAAGTCCCCGGTCGCTGGTAACATTGATGCAGTATTGCGGTACGCTGGGTTCTTCGCCGCGCAGTTTCTCGTCCCACCAGTTGATAATGGTGTCCACGGCGGTTTCGCTATAGTCGCCACAGTGAACCATGTCGTCGGTTTGGTAAAAGGGTAACCAGCCACGCCATTTCTGAATTGGCCAGGGCATCACGTGGCCGCTTTCCATACCGATGATCCGGGCATCGCGACCCTGTGCCTGCCAGCAGTCGTAGTTCATTTCTGCCTGCTGGAAAGGAAACAGGCTGTCGCTGAAACCCTGAATAAAGAGGGCATCGGCATAGGGTGTCTTGCCCTGGTCGCAGAAACTGGCAGCGCTGCGTTCGTACATCAGTGCCTGCATGTCTCGGCTGACAGTGCCATCGAAGGCGCTGCGCCAGGGGTCGGCAAACATCTCGCCAATATCAAAACCGCTATTGATTCCGCCAAAGCCAAGTAATACTGCGCCCCAGGCAGTGCGAAATTCGCCATTGGGAGCGATACTATTCATGTCGTACCAACCGGTGAGCGGCACCAGGGCTTTCAGACGAGGCTCGGTAAATGCCGCCAGAGTTTGCAGGCCAGCACCGTAGGATTCGCCGATCATGCCGATGGCCGGGCTGCCGTCTTCCAGGCGTTGAACGCCGGGCAGATGGGACAGGGACCAGTCGATCACTTGACTCAGGTCCGCCACTTCATAATCCGGGTCCATCATATGCACACGGCCATCGGACTGGCCCCAGCCACGCTGGTCATAGAAGACTACCCAGTAGCCGGCTTTCCAGGCGGCAATGGCGGCTTCACCAGTGAGAATGGCCTTGCCGTACACGGATAGCGGCCGCTTGGCGCGGAAGCCGCCAAAGCCATGGGTGGCAATCACCAGTGGCGCACTCTGGCCACTCTGCAGCTCCGGTTGATATACCGTGGCAGCCAGTTTTTTGCCGTCCCGGGTCGGGATGCGAACCTGGTAGTAATCGGCTTCCAGAGCTTGCCTGGCAAAACGATCATTGGTGTTGGGAAGTGTGGTGGTACAGCCGGTAATGGCGATGGCGCCCAAAAAAAGGGCTATCGACATGAAGAGCGGTCGCATGGCGCTACGTCCTCTGTTTATTATTCTGGTTTATGCTTGTGGGGTACTATGAAAAAAACAGTACAAAAATGCCCGATCGCTGCCACTTTAGTGTGGTTCTTCTACGCTGTCACGGCTGTATTGCTTTCCGTGCTGATCAGTTGGGCGCTGTACAGTCAGGCAAATTATGGGTATGGCTTCTGGTATCAGCAGCTCGATATCGGCGCGCACATAGAAGAATACGGTTCCCAGAATCGCTTCCGTTACGGTTTTGAGCAATTGCCGAGCGAGCAACACCATCGGGCATTCGAGCAAATCCGCGATGCCGTTCACCAGCAGGGCGAAGGCCTGGCAGACATTCACTACACGCTACCGGGCAGGGCACCGATACCGTTGCTGCATGACGCGGAGGTCCGCCATTTGCAGGATGTGGCAGACCTGATTGATATCGGGCGCTGGTTGATGCTGGCCCTGGCGTTGCTGTGGCTGCCGCTGGCCTTGTTGTGCATCCGCCTGGGGATACCGCCCATGCGGCAGCGCATGGGGATAACTGTTTTCGGGGTAGGGGCTGTGATAGCGTGGTTGGCCGTTGCCGGGCCGACTCAGGTTTTCTATCAGTTACACGTGTGGCTATTTCCTGCCGAAAATGAGTGGTTCTTCTACTGGCAGGATTCGCTGATGAGCACCTTGATGAAGGCGCCGGTACTGTTCGGGGGAATTGCCGCGGCAATCGCTATTGGGGCGCTGTTGCTGATACCGGTGTTGTACTGGTTAGGGCTGCGGCTGTCGAAAAATATCGTCAAACAAGAATCAGGTCATGGGCATTGAAGTACTGACTGCTGACGCGCAGGGCAGCGAAAACCTGCAGCGCTGGGCGGCCATGGGGCTGCCTGTGCCGCCGAGCTGGCGGGTGAAAAGGGACGTGGTGCAGGACAGCTCCCCGGAATCCCTGGCACAACAACTGCGCGCCTTGCCGCGCATGTTCAGCGAAGAACGTTATTGGGTTCTGCAACAAGGCCCGATGAATCCGGATTCCCAGCGTGAAAGTCTGCTCAATCTGGATTCCGATGAATCTCTTGCGGCGGCGTTACGCAGCATCTTCCAGCGTAAACAGGGACCGGATCATGTGGTGATCCAGGCATTGCCGCGCCAGCAGGCCGCCGGCGTGCTCTTCACCCGCCACCCATTAAGACAGGACCTTCCTCACATGGTGGTAGAAGGGGTCCTTGATGGTAGCAGCGAGCGCCAACGGCTGATTTTCGATGATGACGGCCGCCTGGTGCATGCTTCCCACGAGGAGCTGGCTCTTGGTGACCAGGTTGGCGCGCCACTGTTGCGAGAGCTCCATGAGCAGCTTAAACAAAATTTCCAGCGCCCCCAGGCGGGCGAATGGGTCTTTGATGGGCAGCAGTTGTGGCTGTTGCAAACCCTGCCGGTGGGGTCGCTCCCCATGCCCAAGGAGGCATGGACGCGCCGGGCAGGGAACGGATTGTTCACTCAGGTGGAAACGCCGTTGTGGTACACCCTGGCAGGGCGCTGGCTGAAGACCGCCTTCTGGGAGCCTCTGGTGGCCCGTGAGGGCTGGCAATCGCTGGCCAAGGTCGAACCCTACCGTCGCCAGCACAGTCACCTGTACACCAACTGTGCATTTTTCCGTGAGCTGCAGAGTCAGCACGCCGGGGCCAGCCGCTTCCTGCCGCCGGCATGGCAACAGCTTGAGAGCCGTGCCGATACGGTGCCGGGCAGCAACCTCGCGGACAGATTCACTGTTTACCGGCATCAGTTGACGCTGGCCAGGGTGAGCCGGGACTTGAAACGCTGGCAGCATCCGGCTGCTACCCAGGAAGGGCTATGGCGAGCCTTCATGCAGCTTGATGGCATGGGCGAGCGGCTCAGTGGTGTGGAGGGGGAAGTCGGATACCTGGCCTTGCCGGACCGCAGTCACTCCTACACGGCACCTTTCCCCCTGGAAATGCTGGTTACCGGCGCGGAGAAAGACGCCATTGACGCTCTGGTGAAGGGGCGGTCCGAGGCATTAAGGGAAACCGGCCTGCGCCCGGGGGCTGACCCGGTGCACGCGCCGTTGAACGAAAGCCCGGCCCAGGCAGGCAATCTGAATGGTTTGTATGCCAGCGCCACAGGGGATCTGCCCAGCTGTGCCGAGCCTTCAGTGGAAGATGCACGCTGGTTGTCACTGGCCCGTCAGGCTCGTGGCCTGCGCTTTGCCATCGGCAACCGGCTGCGTGGTCTGCTGCGCGCCATGGGTGCTGTGGCGGTGAATCAGGGACGGCTGCAACATCCGGATGATATTTATTTTCTGTACTTCGATGAACTGTGGCAGCTCTGGATGGCGCAGCAATTGCCTGCCAGTGCCAATCGCGAGGTGATTGGCGACCGCAAACTGCGTTACCTGGATGACGGCTTGCAGGGTGCGCCGGACTGGAAAATGGATCAGATTGGTTACGGTTTTGGCGGCGGTCAACGCCTTAGTCCGCTGCTGCGGGGCTTGCCGCTGGTGCCGGGCAGGGTAGAGGGGCCGATACGACGGGTGTGCAGTGCCTGGAGCCTGAATCGGATCTGCCCCGGGGATATTGTGGTCGTCGACCAGGTTGAGCCTGCCTGGTTACCCTGGCTGGTTCAGGCTGGTGGTCTGGTTATCGCCGAGAAAGATCCCTGCAATGGTGCTGCCAGCCTGGCGGTCAGCTATGGGATTCCTGCCATCTGGTCCGCCAGCGATGTGATGCACAGTGTTCAGGATGAACTGCCCGGTCATCTGGATGCCACCCATGGCAGTCTTGATGTGTCCGCGAAGATTGCCGAAGATTGAGCTGGTATCGTTTCACCACGCGGGCATGTCATGAACAACGATAACCATCATCAGGAAGAAGATACCCGCCCCTTTGTGGCTCCCTGTCATAACATTGCCCCTTCGGCGCCTTTGCGCTGGTTGCGCAAGGGCTGGCAGGACTTTCGTGCCGCGCCGGGGCCGAGCCTGATCTACGGGTTTATCATGGTCGGACTCAGTTACCTGATCACGGCTGCCACCTGGTGGTTCGGCAATATGGGCCTCTACCTGGGGCTGATTTCCGGTTTTGTTTTTCTCGGGCCGATCCTTGCCCTGAACCTCTACGATATCAGTATTCAAATCCAGCAGAATCAGACCCCGACACTCAGGGAAAGCCTGCGTCAGGCCCGCCATTGCATGGGGGATGCGCTGACCTACACCGTGATAATGATTGTGGTCTTTCTGATCTGGGCGCGGGCGGCCAACCTGATTTACATCTTCTACCCGGTCAATGAATGGCACTGGAATGACATCCTGCTGTTTTTCGGCGTGGGCAGCAGTGTTGGTGCGGTTTTCTGCGCCATCATCTTTACCGCCAGCGTGTTCTCGCTGCCGATGATCATGGATCGTCGCACGGATATGGTGACCGGGGTGATTACCAGCATTAATGCGGTATTGCGCAACAAGCTGGCGCTGTTCCTGTGGGCGTTTCTAATCGGGGTGTGTTTGCTGGTGGGGCTGCTGACGGCCTATCTGGGGCTTGCTGTGCTGCTTCCGGTGCTCGGCTATGCCACCTGGCATGGTTACCAGGAATCCATCGATGCCAGTGAATGGGAAGCCCGTTTCGAGCTTCCGCATCAGCGCGGGTGAAATAGCTCAGTTGAGGAGCGCCTCTCGAGGCGCTCCTCGTACAAATCATCTCTGTTCTTCGTCCATATAACCCAGCAGATGTGGCACCATCCGCTCAATTTCCTTGCGGGTCATTCCCTTGCGGGCGGCATAGTCGTCCATCTGGTCCTTGGCCAGCTTGCCAGTGCCGAAGTATTTGGCCTCCGGGTGTGAGAAGTACCAGCCGGAGACAGCCGCGGCTGGCAGCATGGCGTAGCTTTCCGTCAGCGTCATGCCGGCATTCTGTTCCGGGTCCAGCAGCTCCCACAACAGGGCTTTCTCGGTGTGGTCCGGGCAGGCCGGGTAACCGGGGGCAGGGCGGATGCCCTGATATTTTTCGCTGATCATGTCCTGATTGCTGAGCGCCTCGTTATTGGCATAGCCCCAGTATTCCTTGCGGACTTTTTCGTGCATGCGCTCGGCCAGGGCTTCGGCGAGACGATCCGCCAGGGCCTTGATCATGATCGAGGAGTAGTCGTCGTGATCTGCCTCGAAGCGGGCCACGTGTTCGTCAATGCCGCTGCCTGCGGTAACGGCGAAGCCGCCCAGCCAGTCGGTGAGGCCGGTTTCCCTGGGCGCGATAAAGTCGCTAAGGCAGAAATCCGGTTTGTCATTCTTGCTCCGGTCGAGCTGCTGGCGCAGGTGGTGGAGAGTCATAAACGCCTCCTTGTCACCCGGGTTACGGTACAGCTCGATGTCGTCCATGACCGAGTTTGCTGGCCAGAAACCTATTACAGCACGGGCAGTTAGCCACTTTTCTTCAACGATTTTCTCAAGCATGGCCTGGGCATCCCGGTAGAGCTTGGTGGCTTCCGTGCCCACCACCTCGTCTTCCAGAATGCGTGGAAACTTGCCAGCCAGCTCCCAGGAGCGGAAGAAGGGTGTCCAGTCGATGCGTTGAACCAGATCTTCCAGCGGGTAGTCGTCGAAAACCTTCAGCCCTTTTACCTTCGGCTCGGGCGGGGTGTAGCCGGACCAGTCTGGCTGGAAACGATGCTGTCGGGCCTGCTCGATGGAAATCAGGCTGCGATCTACCTGTTGCTGTTTACGACGGACACGCAGGCCTTCGTAGGTTTCCTTCAGCTCCGCGACATAGTCGGCCTTGGCGGTCTTGGAGAGTAACTTGGAGGCCACACCCACGGCCCGGGAGGCGTCGGCTACGTGAACTACCGCTTCCTGGTAAGCCGGGTCGATTTTCACGGCGGTATGGATGCGGCTGGTGGTGGCCCCGCCGATCATCAATGGCAGGTTCATGCCCAGTCGCTGCATTTCGCTGGCCACATGGACCATTTCTTCCAGTGACGGAGTAATCAGGCCCGACAGACCGATGATATCCACCTTCTCGGCCTTGGCGGTTTCCAGGATTTTTTCGCAGGGCACCATGACGCCCATATCCACCACGTCGTAGCCATTACACTGCAGCACTACGCCAACAATATTCTTGCCGATATCGTGGACATCGCCTTTCACCGTGGCCATCAGAATCTTGCCATTGGCTTCGTCCTGGGTGCCCAGCTCTTCCTTTTCCTTTTCCATGTAGGGAAGCAGATAGGCCACTGCTTTCTTCATCACCCGGGCGGATTTGACCACCTGAGGCAGGAACATCTTGCCCTCGCCAAACAGATCACCGACCACGTTCATGCCATCCATGAGCGGGCCTTCGATTACATGCAGGGGGCGGGTCGCATTCTGCCGGGCCAGCTCGGTGTCTTCTTCCACGTAATCGGCGATGCCTTTGACCAGGGCATGCTGCAGGCGCTTTTCCACTTCCCATTCGCGCCAGGCCAGGTCTTCCTTCTTGACCTTCTCTGCACCGCTGCCACGGTATTTCTCCGCCAGATCCAGCAGAACCTCGGTGCTGTCCTCACGGCGATTGAGCACCACGTCTTCCACAGCGTTACGCAGTTCTTCGGGGATGTCGGCATAAATCGCCAGCATGCTGGGATTGACGATGCCCATGTCCATGCCGTTCTTGATGGCGTAGTAGAGGAAGACCGCGTGAATCGCTTCGCGCACGGTGTCGTTGCCACGGAAGGAGAAACTGACATTGGAGACCCCGCCGGAAATCATGGCGTGGGGCAGGGTGCGTTTGATGTCCCCTACGGCTTCGATAAAGTCCACGGCATAGTTGTTGTGCTCTTCGATGCCAGTGCCGATGGCAAAGATATTCGGGTCGAAGATGATGTCTTCCGGCGGGAAGTTCACTTCTTCTGTGAGCAGTTTGTACGCCCGTGTGCAGATTTCCACCTTGCGTTCGCGGGTGTCAGCCTGACCTTCTTCATCAAAGGCCATGACGATCACGGCGGCGCCGTAGCGACGCAGCAGGCGCGCCTGATGCAGGAAGGCTTCTTCGCCTTCCTTCATGGAGATGGAGTTCACCACCCCCTTGCCCTGGATGCATTTGAGACCCGCCTCGATCACCTCCCACTTGGAGGAGTCGATCATGATCGGCACCTTGGAAATCTCCGGTTCCGATGCCACCAGGTTGAGGAATTTCACCATGCACTCGGCGGATTCAAGCATCCCCTCGTCCATGTTGATGTCGATGATCTGGGCGCCGTTTTCCACCTGATCGCGGGCCACATCCAGAGCAGCGTCGTAATCCTCTTCCTTGATCAGGCGCAGGAAGCGCTTGGAGCCGGTCACATTGGTGCGCTCGCCCACATTGACGAACAAGGAATCCTTGCTGATGGTGCATGGCTCCAGCCCGGACAGTCGGCAGGCTACCTCAATCTCGGGAAGCTGGCGCGGCGGTAAATCCGCCACGGCTTCAGCCATGGCAGCGATATGCTCCGGGGTGGTGCCACAGCAGCCGCCGATGATGTTGAGGAAGCCTTTTTCCGCCCAGCCACGGATTTCTTTGGCCATGGTGGCCGGGTCCAGATCGTACTCACCCATTTCATTGGGTAGCCCGGCGTTGGGGTGGGCGGACACATAGGTCTCGGAGATCCGGGATAGCTCTTCGATGTAGGGGCGCAGCTCCATGGGTCCCAGGGCACAGTTGAGCCCGACGCTGATCGGTCTTGCGTGGCGCAGGGAGTTGTAGAAGGCCTCGGTGGTCTGGCCTGTGAGGGTCCGCCCGGAGGCGTCGGTGATGGTGCCTGAGAGCATCACCGGCAGGTCCAGATCATTCTCGTAACAGTACTGATCCACCGCGAATACCGCAGCCTTGGCATTCAGGGTATCGAAGATCGTCTCAATGAGGATCAGGTCGATACCGCCTTCCACCAGGCCATCCAGTGCTTCCAGGTAGGCTTCGACCAGTTTGTCGAAATTGGTGTTGCGGTAGCCGGGATCATTCACGTCCGGGCTGATACTGGCGGTACGGTTGGTGGGGCCGAGTACGCCGGCCACATAGCGCGGCTTGTCCGGGGTGGAGGCTTCGTCAGCAGCCTGTCGGGCCACGCGGGCGGCCGCCACATTGATCTCCCGCGCCAGATCCTGCATGTCGTAGTCGGCCATGGCGATGGAGGTGGCGTTGAAGGAGTTGGTCTCGATGATGTCAGCGCCAGCGTCCAGATAGCCTTTGTGCAATTCCTTGATCCGCTCCGGCTGAGTCATGCAGAGCAGGTCGTTGTTGCCTTTCAGGTCACTGGGCCAGTCGGCAAAGCGGCTGCCCCGGAAGTCTTCCTCGGTGAACTTGCAGCCCTGGATCATGGTGCCCATGCCACCATCCAGAATCAGGATGCGTTGTTGCAGTTGGGCGGTCAGGGGCGCACGAACGCTCTTGAACATTGAAGACTCCGACAGGACAGCAAATGTGACCGGGCATTATACCGGCCAGCTCGGCAGATACCCAGACATGGAGACGTATTGGCAGCTAAATGGACTCGAGTGAGCGCCGGGACTGGTCACCAGAGCACGAAGGTTTCATTATGTGTAGCAAGCTGGCAGCGGGCGGGTTGTTTACGTCGTTGTTGTCAGGTGAAACCTTTGTAAAATTCTGCACTTGTCTGTGTCTGCATCTTGGGCCAGCCACAGGAATGGGCATAATTCGCGCTCACTGGATGAGGAGTACGTTTAATGGATCAATATCTGTCTCAACTTGAAACCTTTGCCAACGAAAACCTGATGCCCTACGCCTGGAATATCATCGCAGCGCTGGTCATCTTTATTGTCGGTAAGTGGATTGTGGGCAAGCTGGCTGCATGGCTAGGCCGAGTGATGGATAAAAAGCTGGACACGGAAGTGGCCAAGTTTCTGGGCAACATCATTCATGTCCTGTTATTCGTTTTCGTCATCATCGCCTCTCTGGACCAGCTGGGCGTGGAAACCACCTCACTGGTAGCTATCCTCGGTGCTGCCGGCCTGGCTGTTGGCTTGGCCCTGAAGGACTCCCTGGGTAACTTTGCGGCCGGCGTGATGCTGATCATGTTCAAGCCGTTCCGGGTTGGTCACTATGTGGAAGCCGGTGGCACCTCCGGTACCGTGAAGGAAATACGGATATTCGCTACCGTGATGAATAGCCCTGACAACAAGGTAATTACCGTGCCAAACGGGTCAATCATGTCCAGTAACATCACCAATTACTCCGAATTACCCACCCGCAGGGTAGATATGGTGTTCGGGGTTGCTTACGATGCGGACCTTTCCGTGGTGAAAAAAGTGCTGGAAGAGGTTCTGGCTGCTGATGAACGAGTCCTGAAGGATCCGGCACCGACTATCGTGGTGGGCGAGCTGGCTGACAGCTCCGTCAATTTCCTGTGCCGCCCCTGGGTCAAGAGCGGCGACTACTGGCCGGTACTCTGGGACACCACGGAAACCGTGAAGCGCCGTTTTGATGAATCTGGTATCGGCATTCCGTTTCCACAGATGGATGTACATCTGGACAAAAGTGAGTAGAGGAGAGATTCATGCGCAGTAAGTATCTCGCTGCCATGCTGATTGCCGCCGCCTTGCCGGCGGTTTCAGTAGCGGCCGAGGAAGGCACCAGCGAAGCTAGCAAATGGTCCGGGGATGTTTCCGTAGGCCTGCTTTTCAAGCGTGGCAACACCGATTCAGATTCGGTTAACGCTCACGCTAACGCCAGCCGTGACAGCGCGTTTTGGCGTCATCACTTCAAAGCTGATGCCAACAATGAGAAAGAGCGGGATCAGGAGACGGATGAATATAACCGTACCGATGAGAATTACTTTGCCTCTTATAAGCTGGATCGCAAGCTTGGTGAGGAATCCCGTAATTATCTGTTTAACGTGGTGACCTACGAGAAGGACAACTTCTCCGGTTTCCATTATCAGGCCAGCTACGCTGTCGGTTTGGGTCGCCGCGTCATCGAACGCGAAGCGCATACCCTGGACATAGAAGCGGGTCCCGGTTATCGCGTCCAGTGCCTGGAGCCGGAAGATTCCTACAGCGACTGTGCAGACACAGAAGAAAGCGCCATTGCCCGTCTGGCTCTGAAGTATCACTGGCAGATCAGTGAAAACGCCGAGTTCCAGGAAGAAATCAGCAGTGAAGTCGGTGAAGACTCCACCAGCACCCGGATGGAGACTTCCCTGACCAGCAAGATCAACAGCCACTTTGCTCTGCGGCTGCGCCATCTGCTGGAGCATGAATCCAAGGTGCCGGCAGGCAGCAAGGAGACGGATCATCAGGTGACTGTAGGCCTGGTTTATACGTTCAAGTAATGCGAGCACGTTTCCGCTGCAGCAACACAAAAAAGCCCGCCTCAACGAGCGGGCTTTTTTGTGGGTAGTCGCCTGGAAGCAAACAAGCAACGCCGCATGACTGGGTAGCGTGGATGCGTGATCCACCCGTTGCGGCGTTGTTTATGGGTGGCGCCTTTCAGGTTGACCCAAGTCCACAGAGAAAGCGCAGGCGGAAACAAAAAAGGGGAGCCGAAGCTCCCCCTTTTCCTGATCCGCTTACCGATCAGCCTTCTTTCAGGGCGGTGGTGATATCCAGCACCGCGCCTTTGCCATCGCCGAACAACATAAGAGTGTTATCCTTGGCAAACAGCGGGTTGGGCAGGCCGGCAAAACCGGCGCTCAGAGAGCGTTTTACCACAACCACGGTTTTGGCCTTGTCTACGTTGAGGATAGGCATGCCGTAAATCGGGCTGCCCTTGTCTTCGCGGGCCATGGGGTTGGTCACGTCATTGGCGCCCAGCACGATGGCTACGTCGGTCTGCTCGAAGGTGGGGTTGATGGTATCCATGTCCTTGAGCTTGTCGTAGGGCACTTCGGCTTCCGCCAACAGTACGTTCATGTGACCGGGCATACGGCCAGCAACCGGATGGATGGCGTATTCGACTTCGATACCCATCGCTTCCATGGTATCCGCCATTTCGCGGACCGCATGCTGAGCCTGAGCCATGGCCAGACCAAAGCCGGGCACGATGACAACGCGACGTGCGGTTTCCAGCATCATGGCAACTTCGTCTGCAGAGGTAGACTTCACCTTGCCAGCATAGACTTCGTCTTCGTCCATGGCTTCGCCAGCTTCCGCCATCACACCGAACAGAACGTTGGTGAGGGAGCGGTTCATGGCTTTACACATGATACTGGTCAGGATCAGACCAGAAGCGCCGACCAGCGAACCGGTGATGATCAGGGCGCTGTTGCCCATTACAAAACCGGCAGCGGATGCCGCCACACCAGAGTAGGAGTTCAGCAGGGCGATAACCACCGGCATGTCTGCACCGCCAATTGGCAGTACCAGCAACAGGCCGAGGACCATGGCCGCAGCCACCAGACCCCAGAACACCATCTCATTGCCCGGATTGGCAACCAGGTAACCGATGCCGACGATGGAGCCGATGAACAGGACAGCATTGACCAGCTTCATGCCAGGGAAGCCCATGGGCTTGCCATCAATCAGTTCCTGCAGTTTGGCGAACGCGACCAGGGAACCGGTCAGGGTGACCGCACCGATCAATACGGCAGCGCCGGTAGCAATGATGGACACCGTGTCGTTGGCAGAGCCGCGGAAGAACTCGGCGGAAGCCACGGAAAAGGACGCACCACCACCAAAACCGTTCAGCAGAGCGATCATCTGCGGCATGGCAGTCATCTGCACCCTCTTGGCCATGACAGCGCCAATCAGACCGCCGACCACGACGCCGGCGATGATGACTTCATAAGTAACAATATGCTCGTTGAGCAGGGTGACCACGGCGGCAACACCCATACCGGCGGCAGCCAGCAGGTTCCCGCGCACGGCAGTTTTCGGCTTGGTTAGCCCCTTGATGCCCACCACAAACAGGCAGGCGGCGATCAAGTAGGCGATATCAATCCAGTTCTGCATGAATTACTTCCTCTTGAACATCGCCAGCATTCGATTGGTGACCATGAAGCCGCCAATCACGTTGATGGTGGCCAGCACCACAGCGATAAAGCCCAGCACATTGATCAGCATGCCGGAATCAGAACCGGCGGCGATCAGGGCGCCCACCACGGTAATACCGGAAATCGCGTTGGAACCGGACATCAGTGGGGTGTGCAGGGTGGGCGGAACCTTGGTGATCAGTTCCACACCGAGGAAGATCGCCAGCACAAACAGGGTTAGTTGGGCTACGAAATCCATTATTTCTCCTCCTCCTTGGTGGCGTCGGAGTCCGCATCCGCGGATTCGTCTGCCTCGGGCTCAGGTTTCGCCAGAGCGGGCAGGCCGAGCAAGTCACGCAGGCGAGCCTGGGGTACGTCGCCATTGTGGCTGACCACGGTTTCGGCAACGATCTCGTCTTCGAAGTCCAGTTGCAGATCGCCGTTATCGTCCAGCAGCAGGTTGAGCAAGTTTTCCATGTTTTTGCCGAACATCTGGCTGGCATGGAACGCCACGGAGGAGGGGACGTTCTCCGGGCCGACGATGGTAACGCCGTGCTTCACAACAGTCTTGCCGGATTCGGTCAGATCACAGTTGCCACCACGTTCTGCGGCCAGATCCACGATAATGGAGCCGGGTTTCATGGCCTTGACCATGTCTTCGGTGACCAGAATCGGGCTCTTGGCGCCGGGAACGGCAGCGGTGGTGATCACCACATCCATTTCCTTGATGACTTCCGTCATGAGCTCGCGCTGACGCTTGAGGAAGTCTTCGCCCTGAGCCTTGGCGTAACCACCGGAGCCTTCGGCTTCACCGGTATCCAGGTCCAGCTCTACCGGCTTGGCGCCGACAGACAGGATCTGTTCGCGGGCCGCGGGGCGCACGTCATAGGCTTCGACCACGGCACCCAGGCGTTTGGCGGTAGCACAGGCCTGCAGGCCTGCCACACCAGCACCCATTACGAACACGCGAGAGGCGTTCATGGTGCCGGCAGCGGTCATGTTCATGGGGAACATGCGCTGGGATTCGTTGGCGGCCAACAGGACGCATTTGTAACCAGCAATCATCGCCATAGAAGAGAGTACATCCATGGCCTGGGCGCGGGTGATCCGCGGTACCAGCTCCAGCGCCAGGCCGGTGACTTTCTTGTCGGCCAGGGTTTGGGCAAATTGCGGGTTGGCCAGCGGATCGGTCATACCGATAACGATCTGGCCTTGCTTGAATTTCTCCAGATCTTCATTGCCGTTCTGGGTGTTGCTGCCAGGCGTTTGCACCTGCAGTACCACCTGCGCGGAAGTAAAGATCTCGTCGCGATCAACCAGCTTGGCTCCGGCAGCTTCAAATGTGCTGTCCGGGTAACCGGCAATATCACCGGCACCACGCTCGATGATGATCTCGACACCTTGTTTTTTCAGCAGTGCGCTGACATTGGCAGGCGTTATAGCAACGCGCTGCTCGCCAGGGCAGATTTCCTTGGGAACACCGATAATCACCTGCGTTACCCCCGTTGTGGTTCGCAAATAATCAGCTATCAGAGCGGCAGAGTTGGCAACCCGGCGCCTTGAAAGCCTCGTTAAACGGTCGCTTCATGAGAGCCGACCGACAAGAGCCTGTCTCAGGCCCTTGCGTCCCGAGTGTGCTGGAGAAGCGGGCCGGCTGGCCGTTACTGTCATCCATCACACTGCGAAGGTCGAATACCGCCGGTGGACCGGATACTGCAATCTTTGCAGTGAGGCAAACCGGACGACGATCTTCGTCGGTGGCGCAAAGGCCTGAAACAGGCTCTCAGCAGGGTGCTAACCTTATTGTGGCTATGCCACCTTGGCAAATGACAATTCGTTATCGCACCGATAAGCGGGTGATAAAACCGCATTTTCGTCATTTTCTGAGCAATTAATCTACCGGACTGATGGTTTTTTGATCAACCAGGATCACATCAGCCTCTTCCTGCATGTGAATAAAAGGCTCAAGAATAGTGTTTCCCCGCACTTCCGCCTCAATCACGTGCAAAAAGGTGTAGGCGCCGAGTAGCTTGCGGGCCAGGAAGATAAATTCCTTTGGAGGCACGTCAAAGTGCACCGACAAGGCATTGCGGCTGGCCCGATTCATGATGCGATTCGGCAGATCGCTGTTGCCCCAGCAGTATTCTCCTTTGTCATTGAGTACTTCTGCCGGTGGCGGGTAGCGGTCCGGGTCCTGCAGCACTTCGATGGCTTCAAAGCACAGCGAACAGAAATCATCCAGCAGCCGGCGCGGCGCGCCACGAGCGAGAAAATCCAGGGCGTTGAGGGCACGGACCAGGCGGTCGCCGTCGTGATGGAAAGAGGCACGAATCATTTCCCGGCCCGGACCCAGCACCTCGTTATCAAAGTCCCGAATGGCGCCGAAATCCAGTAGCACAATCTGGTCGTTCTCCGGGCTATCACCAAAACGCAGCAGATAGTTACCGAAATTCGGGTCGGTCTGCATCTTGTTCCATTCGAACACTTCCCGACAGCACAGCTCCATAATGGCGCGACCGATAAAGTTGCGGCGCTCCTGGGACAGCTTCAGCACGGACGGGTCGGTGACGCTGATACCGCGCTCGAAGGTCATGCACATGATGTTGTGGCTGGAGTACTCCGTGACGATTTCCGGCACCACAAAACGGGTATCTTCGGCCAGCACCTGTCGAAAATGGCGGGTGGTGTGGGCTTCCAGATCGTAATCCACTTCCCGCTGGAGCATTTCGCGCACTTCATCGAGCCACAGATTGAATTGCTCGGTCATCGGTACCAGCCGGCTCAGCTTGAGCAGGCGAACGAGGGCGCGCATGTCCGAATCAATGGCATCGGCCACGCCGGGGTACTGGATCTTGAGCACCAGCTCCTTGCCGTCGGATTTGCGAATCGCCTTGTGAACCTGAGCCAGGGAGGCTGCCCCGAGTGGGGTCTCCTCAATATCCAGCTCCGCCATTTTGACCTCGCCAAGCTCTCGCTTGAGATGGCGCTCAATGGACGGCCACTCCAGGGCGGTGGTCTGGTTTTCCAGCGTATGCAGCGCCGTGGTCACTTCTTCGGGCAGGAAATGCTCGCCGAACAGGGCCATCATCTGGCCGATCTTGACCACAGAGCCCTTGAGCCTGCCCAGTTCATCCACCAGCTCCTGGGCACGGGCGGACAGGTTCTCCTTGCGGCGGGCCTCACGCTGGTCTTTTGGGGTAAAGATGGACCCGGCACTGGCGGTCGCATACTTGGCGCCAGCCAGAAATCCGGCCTTGGCCATGGAAAAGCGTCGCTCTACCGAGCCGGTCTTAACCCGTTTTACGGTTTTTCGTGTCATAGTCGCGAAGAAACTCCATTTGCCATCCTGAACGCCGGTGGCATTCTAGCCGGTATTGGATATCGGGTCATTGGCTGCACCGAAAGTCACTGTTTGATTTTGTCTGTATCTCGGGAGGTAAGTCAGCATGGGAAGAACCTGGGTGTTGTTGCGGGGCCTGGTTCGTGAGCAGAGACACTGGGAGGACTTTCCTGAACAGTTTCAGGCCAGTGTGCCACAGGATCGGGTGGTAACGGTGGATTTGCCCGGAAATGGCCACTTCTGTGAAGAGAAAAGCCCCACTCAGATTGCTGCCATGGTAGTCCATCTACGCGACCAGTTGACCGCGCAGGGGCATCAGGGCCCCTATCACCTGGTCGCTTTGTCACTGGGAGCGATGGTGGCTGTGCAATGGTTGTGTCAGGCCCCCCGCGAAGTGGCCTTTGCGGGCCTGATCAATACTAGTGCCAGCCGTTACAGCCCGTTCTGGCGTCGCTTGCGCCCGGCCAATTACCGGCGCCTGCTCAGCGATGCGGTGTTCAGTCGTAACCGGGTACGCAAGGAAACCGCGATTCTGGAAATTACCTCCAATCTGCGCGAGCCGGAGTTTCTGCATCAGCTGGCAGAAACCTGGGCGGAGTATGCGCGCGAACACCCCGTATCGCTGCGTAACAGCCTGAGACAGCTACTTGCTGCCATGCGTTTTCGCGCCCCGGCCGCTTTACCGGAAAGCGTTCCAGTGCTGATCATCAATGGGGCAGGGGACCGTCTGGTCAGCCCGGCCTGCTCGCTGGCTCTTTCGCAGGCCTGGGACCTACCCATCAAATGCCACCCCCAGGCAGGCCATGACCTGCCTCTGGATGCGCCTCAATGGCTGATCAACACCCTTATCGAAGGGGTAACAGATTTCACTGTTTAGTGTGTTGACCGTATAGCCCTGGCAGCCTAGCGTTATCCCAGAACTCATGAGTTCCGAGATAACAACAATGGCGAGGTAATGATGGCAACACCGCAGGAACTGATCCGCTTCGAGCGAGGCCCGCAGAGTCCCCGCGAACGGGTCTGGTGGGATCGCTATTCCCATGAACGTCTGAATGCCTGGCGGCAGGTGCAGGACCCGCTGGCAGATCGCTGTGCTGCGCAAATCACATTCACCCGGCCTTCCGGGCTGCTCGACGAGGTGGAAAAACGGGCCAGGGAAGAGGGTGGGGATTTTCAGGCCTTTCTGGACCACTGCCATACAGTGCCATCCTGGGTGGATTTCGACGCCATGGAGCTGGGTCGGCGCATGTACCGACGCAATGGCGCACTGCAGGGTCTGGTGCTGATGTGTTCAAGCCTTGTGGAGGGCTACGCGCACAACAAGCCCTCCCAGGTACTGGTGGCCACCGGTCGCCTGCAGAAAGACGTTTCCCGCAGAATTTACGAAACCGGACAGATGCTCCACAACATCGTCGGCGATGACGGTATCCGGCCGGGTGGCCTGGGGCACCGCACGCTGATGGAAGTGCGGCTGCTACACGCGGCAGTTCGCCAGTTTCTTGCCCGGAATCCCCGGTGGGACAATACCAAATACGACCTGCCAATCAATCAGGAAGACATGGCCGGCACCATCCTGGAGTTCGATTTCATGGTGGTCAGGGGGCTCAAGCGTCTTGGCCTGCAGATCAGTCGGCATGAGCATGAATCCATGCACTATTTCTGGCGTTATGCGGGTTACCTGCTCGGAGTCGACGAGGCACTGCTGACAACCACCCTGGAAGAGCAGGAAATCCTCGCCATGCAGTTGACCTCTCATCTGTACGAGCCCACTGCGGACAGCGAGTCCCTCGCCAAGGCGCTATTGCGCGACATGGCCGGCAAGCCGCCATTCAATTTGTCCTATGAGGTATTGCTAGGCTTCAGCCGCTATCTTATCGGTGACAAGGTGGCGGATGATCTCAACATCAACAGCAGTGTTCCGGCCGCCACAGCAGTGCGAGTGGTAAAGACCGCTGTCAGTGCCGCCAGTTTCGGAGTGCGGTTTCTGCCAGACCCGGCCAAGCGAGCCCTGGAAAACCTGAATCACCAACTGGGCCGGCGAACACTGAAAGCCGGGCTGGGTGACAACCCGGCTCGCTGGGGCTTCAAGGCTCTGGCCTGAAAAATAAAAAAACCGGCGAAAGCCGGTTTTTTATTACAGCAGCCAAGATCAGCCCTGCCGGGCCACCTGGTTCTCTCGTATCAGGCTCATGTAATCCACCAGGATCTCCCCGGTTTCCCGTACGTAGGGATCTTCGTCGATGGACTCCTCATCACTTTCCGGGTCCAGCGCCCGCTGCTCCTCCAGATCACGCAGTTCCTTGATGCTCCCCAGCGGCTCTTCATCGCGGGATTTGCGGCGACTGTTCTCAATGGCAAGGCGTTCGCTGTCCAGCGCTTTCTGTGTAGCGGTGCGACTCTTCTCATTCAGTGACAGCTCAACCCGGTTTCGATTTTCCTCAAGAAGCCTGCGCAGGGACTCCACGTAGATGAACTCCGGGTCCTTATCAATGCGGCTGGAATGCTTTTCACGCAGCTGAGGCAGGTAGGGAACAATATCACTCACCCGCTGGTATTTAGCCGAGTTGATTTCATCCCAGGGCAGGGCGTTGGGCAGGGAGCTTTCCCCCACCTCATCCTTGTCGATCAGCGAAGGCATATCCACGTCCGGTACGATGCCCAGATTCTGGTTACTGGAGCCGGAGACCCGATAAAACTTGGCATTGGTCATCTTCAATTTGCCGTGATTCAGATCCAGCAGGGTCTGTACCGTGCCTTTGCCGTAGGTCTGGTCACCGACAATCAGGGCGCGGCCATAATCCTGCATGGCACCGGCAAAAATCTCCGAGGCTGAAGCACTGAAGCGATTGACCATCACCGCCATGGGGCCGGCATACAGTACTCCGGGAAACTTGTCGCCTTCGATACTGACGCGGCCACTGGACTCGCGCACCTGCACAGTGGGGCCTCGATTGATAAACAGGCTGACCAGCTTGTTAACTTCCAGCAGGGAGCCGCCACCATTGTTGCGCAGATCAATTACCAGGCCGTCGATGTTTTCCTTGCGTAATTCCACCAACAGCTTGGCCACATCACTGGTGGTGCTGGTGTAGTTGGGATCGCCCCGGTGGAAGGCGGCAAAATCCAGGTAAAACGCTGGAATTTCGATAATGCCCAGCTTCATGGTTTCGCCATCACGCTCAATGGTGATCACATCCTTCTTGGCGGCCTGTTCCTCCAGCACCACCTTGTTGCGCTCGATGGTGATGGTACGGGTGTCGTGCTCGCTGGCACTGCCGGCAGGGATGATCTCCAGGTTGACTTTGGTCCCCTTGGGGCCACGGATCTGATCCACCACTTCATCCAGGCGCAGGCCGATTACCGGCTCCGGTGCTTCGCCATCCTGGGAAACCCCGACGATCCGATCAGCCGGTTTCAACTGGCCGCTTTTGGCGGCAGGGCCGCCAGGAACCAGACGTACCACCTTGGTATAACCGTCTTCGTATTGCAGCACTGCCCCGATACCTTCCAGGGAACGGCTCATGCTGATGTCGAAATTTTCCGAGTTATGTGGTGTGAAGTAGTTGGTATGCGGATCAAAGGTCTGTGTCAGGGCATTGATATAGACCTGAAACACATCCTCCGGGGTGTTCTGGTTAATTCGTTTGAGCTGGCTTTCATAGCGCCGAGTCAGACGGGTACGAATGTCGTCCAATGAGCTGTCATTGAGCCGCATGGAGAGAACTGCATTTTTCAGCTGGCGTTGCCAGATGGTGTCCAGCGCCGCCTCGTCCGCTGCCCAGGGCGCTTCACCCCGATCCACCAGCACGGTTTCCTCATCATCGAAGGTCAATGACTCCAGATCGTTCTCGATGGTGTCCAGCAGCTTCTCCAATCGGGTTTCCAGGCGTTCCTGGAAACGATTAAAGATGGTGTACCCGGCTTCCAGCTGGCCATCGCTTAGCTGGTCATCAAGTTTGTTGCGGTAACGCTCGAATTCGCGAATGTCGCTGGCCAGGAAATACTGGCGATTGGGGTCCAGGTCCTCGAGATAGCTGTCCAGCACCTGGCTGGACAAGGAGTTGTCGAACTCCAGCCGCCGATAGTGGTGCTTCAAGTTGGCAGCAATTTCCGCAGCGGCATCCAGCTGGTCGCTGGTGGGTTTCAGGTCACCCTGAACCTCCGGCTCGGAACGAAGGCCACTCACTCCCTGAATGGCGCCCCCCAGCAGGACCAGTGCCAGTGCCAGAGGGAAGAACTTACGAACTAGTGACATGCTGTTTCTCAAACGGTTTACCTGCAGTATAGACGACGGCCCGAAAGCGGTCATTCGCGGTTGAATTCCTCTATAACCTGTAGACTACCGTGAAAGCGCGAAGTTGCACCGTCATAAAAGTCGCCAAATTACGGATTTTCAACAAATTACCACGACCCTAGCGTACGGGGGATGCTTTGCACAGACTGTTCAGCCTGTTTTTCCTTGCGGGTATCGCCGGAGCGGTGACCCAGCTCACTGGTGGTGACATGGCGGCGCCGGGGCGTTTGATCAATGCCCTTTGGTCGGCGGCCGACCTGGCCGTTGAGGTCAGCCTGGGCCTGATCGGGGTACTGGCACTGTGGAGCGGGCTATTCAAGATGGCCGAGGCCAGCAATCTGGCCGCACGGTTGTCGTCCTGGGTGGAGCCGGTTCTGGCCCGCTTGATGCCGGGGGTTCGGCGCACTCCTGAAGCATCCGCACCGGTTTCCATGAACCTGGCCGCTAACATGCTGGGCCTGGACAATGCCGCCACACCGCTTGGACTCAAGGCCATGGAGCGCCTGCAGCAGGGTAATCCGCAGCCGACACGGGCCACGGATAGTCAGATCATGTTCCTGGTGCTCAACACCTCGTCAGTGACCCTGGTGCCGGTGACAGTGCTGATGTTCCGGGCCCAGCAGGGCGCCAGTGACCCGGCTGCTGTCTACCTGCCTTTGCTGATGGCCACCACGGTATCCACCCTGGCGGGCATTCTGGTCACCGCCCGGGTCCAGCGTATATCTCTGCGCGATCCGTTGTTGCTGGTGGTGGCCGGTATCTGGCTGGCCATGCTGGCCGCGCTGGGGACCATTGTCTGGCTGGCGCCCACGGAGCTCGCCAACACGCTGTCGAGCTTGCTTGGCAATGGCATTCTGTTGCTGGTGCTGAGTGCTTTCTTTGTTGCTGCCTGGCGGGGTGGAGTAGATAGCTACGACACCTTTGTGGAGGGCGCCAAGGAGGGCTTCACCCTGGCGGTGCGGCTGATCCCCTACCTGGTGGCCATGCTGGCGGCCATTGCCATGTTGCGAGCGGGCGGGGTGCTGGACCTGTTCCTGGACGGCATTCGTTTCGGGGCCGCTGCTATTGGCTGGGACACCCGCTTTGTGGACGCACTCCCGGTGGCGTTCCTTAAACCGCTGAGCGGCTCCGGGGCCCGGGCAGCCATGGTGGATGTGATGCAGACTCAGGGTGTGGATTCCCTGGCCGCGCGTATGGCTGCAGTGATGCAGGGCTCCACGGAAACCACCTTCTATGTGCTGGCGGTGTACTTCGGCAGCGTGGGGATCCGTGATTTCCGCTATGCCTTATGGTGTGGTCTGGCAGCGGATGCGGCGGGACTGATCGCCGCCATTCTGCTCAGTTACGCGTTCTGGGGCTGATGCCGCTGAAGATTCTGCGAAACGTCAGGTTGAGACGCTCACCCTGAACACGTTGTCGCCGCGGTAGCGCATGCTGGAATTGCTGCTGCACCTGCGGGCTCATCAGCAGCAGACTGTTATCGGGTAGTGCCAGCGAGAAACACTGGCGACCTCCACCACGGGGACGAAACACGAAATCCCTTTCTGCCCCCAGGCTGTAAGAGGCAATCCAGGGCTCCGGGCCAAGCTCGGGTTCGTCGTCACTGTGATAGCCCATGCAATCCTTGCCGTTGCGATAGCGATTGGCCAGCACCGAGTTAAACGGGTGCCCGCACAGTTCGCTCACGGTATCGCGCACCGGCTTCAACACGTCCGGCCAGCCATCGGCCACATGCTGGTGACCGGAGTAGCGATAGGGGATGCCCGCATCGCCATGCCAGGCCGTGAGCCGTGGTACGGTATGATAACGACCAAATACCTGAATCCGTGGCTGCTGCCAGTCCAGTGCCGCATTCAGATCTGCTTGTAATAGCAGGTGCTGCGCAGCGGGCAGGGCATGGTGCCAAAGCCATAACCTGGCCTGACCGGCCAGGGTAATCGCTTCCGGCATTTTCTGGCCGGCTGCGGACCCGGAATCGTTGACAGTCATAAGCTCCGTGCTATATCAAATTGCTGCCGGTATCTTGCCGGCGATGGTGATCAGGGAAACATCATGCTGCATATCTTCCGCATCGAAAACGGTGTTCTGCGTGAAAAGGACACGGAAAGCATCCTGCCCACTCTGGCTGATGATGCCAGCTGGATCGATCTGGTGGACTCGGAGGAAAACGAACGCGAGCTGGTGCAACAGTTTCTGGAAGCGGAACTGCCGGCCTCTGATGACATGGAAGAAATCGAAGCGTCCGCCCGTTTCTTCAGCGATGAGCAGGGGCTGCATGTCCACTCCCTGTTTCTGTTTCAGTCCGAGGGTCGCGCTCGTACGTCCACGGTGGCGTTTGTCGTCCAGGAAGGTCGTCTGCTGTCATTCCGGGATTCCCGGTTGCCTGATTTCCGGCTACTGCGACTGCGCGTACGCCGAGGCTGGGTAAAGGCAAAGCAGCCGATAGATATCCTCTTGAGTATTCTCGAGCAAAAAGTGGAAAACCTGGCTGATGCCCTCGAGGATGTGCACCGTGACCTGGAACAAGTGGGGTACAGCGTGCTGGAGGAGGAGAACGGAGAGCTGGAAGACGATATTGAAAAACTGGCCCGGCTGGAGGATACCAACGGCAAGATTCGCCTTTGCCTGATGGATACCCAGCGTTCTATTTCCTTTATTCAGCGCTATGTCCGCACCGACAAGGTTCGCCGTCGCACCTGTGCCGAGGTGCAGCATGACCTGGACACCTTGATGTCACACACCACCTTCCTGTTCGACAAGATCAACTTTTTGATGGATGCGGCGCAGGGGTTCATCAATATCCAGCAGAACCAGATCATCAAGATCTTTTCCATCGCCGCGGTGGTGTTCCTGCCGCCGACCATGATTGCCAGTATCTACGGTATGAACTTCGAGATCATGCCGGAGCTGGACATGGTTTATGGCTATCCCATGGCGATATGCCTGATGCTGCTATCCGGCATGACGCCTTACTGGTTTTTCAAGCGTAAAGGGTGGTTGTGAAGGGCAGTTAACGGTGCATGGTTAACCGCGAAAACCGCCTTCGGCTGAGCTCCTGTAGGAGCATCGCTTGAGATGCGAAGAGGGCGGAGCGAGAAGCGAGTCACGAAAATCAAAATCGTAGCGCCGGTTTGTTTTTCGCCTTTCGAAACTCGCTTCTCGTAACTCGCCTCGCTGGCGCAATCAGGTTTTGTGCCAGCCTTGATCGGTTTCTTCGGCTTTGCCGTCTTCGGCCAGCTTGATCAGGTGGGCCTGCAGAGAGAATTGGGCTACACCGTGCAGGAATTCCGGCACGTCGTCATAGACCACCTTCACCAACACTGCCAGGGTTTGAGGGTCACCCAAGAGGGCGTCCAGCACCTTGTCTTCGCGTTTCTGTCGATGCGCCAGTGTATGGGTCAGGGTTTCTTCCGGGTCGCTGATCAGATCGCCATGACCAGGAGCCATCCGTGTGATGCCGCGCTGCTGCAGTTTGCGTAGCGAAGCAAAGTAGGCCTGCATGGAACCGGAGGGAGGAGCGATCACTACGGTGGAGCCCTGGATCAGGTGATCGCCGGTAAACAGCATGCCATCATCACTGAGGTAGCACAGGTGGTTGCCCACATGGCCCGGGGTTTCAATTACCTGTAGCGAAACGCCGCCGCAATCCACCCGGTCTCCCTCGGCCAACAGACGGTCTGCCTGCCAGCTCTCGTCTTGCAGGCCGTCATCGGGTACCGAGGGGCCCAGACAACGAGCCCCGGTGGCTGCCACTAATGCCAGAGCGCCTGGGGAATGGTCTCGATGGGTATGGGTGACCACCACCTGGTCGATGGGTTTTCCCAGGGTGCGGGCAGCCTGCAGCAGGGCCTGCAGATGCTCCTGATCCTCGGGGCCGGGATCAATGACCGTCAGGCTATCCTTGCCAAACAGATAACTGTTGGTGCCAGGCCCGGTCATCATGCCCGGGTTGCGCGCCAGAACCCGCCAGGCATGATCGCCAATCGGGGTGAGCTGGCCGGGAATCAGTGATGCCATAATGACTCCTGGGAATTTGAAGGCCGCATTGTGACGATTCACCCTGCAGGATGCCAGTCTACGACTGCGGGTAGGCCAGCTTGTCGATCGCTTCCAGTTCCCAGCGATCCACCGGGGTGTCTTCTTTCGGATGACGACTGACAACTGCAAAGGGGTAATCCTGACCAGCGGGCAGGTACATTTGCACATCAATGGTCTGCTGGTAGATCACAGTGCAGTCATTCTCCGCCTTCGGGCAGGACAGGGCGCGGGCCTGAAGCGTTACCGCTGCCACATTCATTTCACTGCGGTTGGCCAGGTTGCCGGTCAGGCGCACGCCGGATTCAGAGGCAAGGAATTCTTTCAGCGTTACCTCGATCCCATCAGGGGGAAGCCGCACCTGATCGTCACGGCCGCCTTGCCAGACACCGATGCCGAGTACCATGAGGCCGGCCAGTACCAGGCTCAGCACCAGATAAAACGGTCGACGCCCCCATTGCCAGCTACCCCAGAGCAGAACGGTAACCGCGATAATGACAGTCAATACCAGTAATAGGCGCATTTATTCTCCAGAATTGCAGACCTCGCTCCCCCTGATTCATATAATCCCGAGAGTCATATGTAAAGGAGTAGGCCATGCTGATTGTTGTATCGCCAGCAAAAACCCTGGATTACGAGAGCGAATTGCCGACGCTGAAAACCACCCAGCCCCGATTGCTGGATGATAGCGATGTGTTGATCGAGCGGGCACGCCAGCTTTCTCCGGCGGATGTCAGCAGCCTGATGGGTGTCAGTGACAAGATCGCGCACTTGAATGTGGAGCGGTTTGCCCAGTGGCAGCGACCCTTCAACAAGAAGAATGCCAGGCCCGCGGCGTTTGCCTTCAAGGGCGATGTGTATACCGGCCTGGAAATCGACACCTTCACGGACAACCAGCTCAAGGAGGCCCAGACGTCCTTCCGAATGCTGTCAGGACTGTATGGCGTGCTACGCCCGCTGGACCTGATGCAACCATACCGCCTGGAAATGGGTACCAAACTGGATACCCCACGCGGCAAGGATCTCTATACGTTCTGGGGCGACATTATCACTGAACAGCTCAACAAGGATATGAAAGCGGCGAAAACCGACGTGCTCGTCAATCTGGCATCCAATGAGTATTTCAAGTCGGTGAACAAGAAAGGGATCAATGGCCGCATCATTGAACCGGTCTTCCAGGATGAGAAAAACGGCAAGTACAAGGTGATCAGCTTTTACGCCAAGAAGGCCCGTGGCCTGATGGCGGCGTGGATTATCAAGAAGGGCATCAAGGACCCGGCCAAACTGAAGAATTTCGATGTGGCGGGTTATTGCTTTGCTTCGGATCTGTCGACCCCGGACAAGCCGGTGTTTCGTCGGGCCGAGCAGTAGACCTGGTGAAGGAGCGCCACTGGGGCGCTCCTGAAACGGGGTCAGTCTCTGTCTTCAAACTCGCTGCGGGCGGCAAGCAAGCCGGTTTTCAAACCATCCCAGGCCAGTTCCACGCCGGCTTTGATGTCATCCCAGGCATCTTCGCCGTGAGACTCCAGTTTTTCCAGTTTGGCTTCCAGCTCGTCGCGACGATCCTGAATCTCCGCAATTTTTTGCTTCGCGTCGCTACGCCACTCTTCACGCTTGTCCCCCAACCGGGCGGTCAGGCGATCCAGCTGATAATCCCAGTCTTCCAGTTTCTGGCGAATGTTGTCGGCAAAGTCTTTCTTGTCTGTCATTACGTTATGCTCCTGATCAGGCTTGCCAGGGACTCTGGAAACCTTGGGGTTTGATGACCAGCACATCCGTGCTGGCACGGGTAATCACGGATTCTGCTGTGGCGCCCAGTAACAGCCTTTCCGGCAGGTTACGATGCACGGTGCCTACCACCAGTACGTCCATATCCTGTTCGTCACAGTATTTCGCCAGGGTCGGCGCCACCGGGCCGGTCAGCACGGTCATCTGGTCCGGGCCCAGGCCGTGGGCGGCACCAAATGCCTGAAAGCGATCACGGTAAAACTGGCGCACCTTTTCCATGCCGCCGCTGTAATCGGGAATCGCTTCGCCCACCAGCAGAATCAGGCTGTCGTCCATTTCATCGAGCACATGAGTAGCGCGCAGGGTGCCACCAAGATTGCCGGCAAAATGATTTGCCGCACCGAGCACGTTAACCGCCAGGGCATCCTGGGGCAGCTCTTCTGTACCCGGGTCCAGGGCGGCCAGAACTCTCGGTGCATTGGGCCACTGACGGCCATGAACACACAGCACCGGGCAGGGCGCCTTGCGAATCAATTGCCAGTCCCGCGGGATGAAAAGATGCCGGCGCAGGCCGCTTTCTTCACTGGTATGCACAACCACCATGGCGGGTTGCAGGTCGAGGATGCTCTCACGCAATGCGGCCATGCTGTCTTTGTGCCACAGAATGGAAAGCTGACAGCGCTCCCTATCGGTTAATTCACTGATCCTGTTTTGCCAGGCTTTGTGAATCTGTGCGCGGGCGGCGTCTTGTCGTTCATGGTCAACGCCAACGGCGCGAACCATAGCGGAGGAATAGGCATTGACCAGAACATGCAGTGGCGCCTTGGTGGAATCCGCCACCTGTCTGGCTTTGTATAGCGCAGGCTGGGGAGCCTTCAGATCACTGTCAAGAATGGCCAGTACCGGGGCGGTCACAGGCTTACTTCCAGACTCTGCTCTCCACAAAGGCTTCGCCGATTTAGGATCTCCACTTCACGTCCCTCCACGCGTAGCCAGCCATTTTGCTGGAAGCGGGTAAAGATGCGGCTGACAGTCTCCACCGCCAGGCCCAGATAATTGGCGATGTCATAGCGCGACATGGGAAGACGGAATGCCCGCTCGCTAAGACCTCGGCGTTGATGACGCGCTGACATGGAAATCAACAGGGATGCCACCCGGTCATCCGCATTTTTCTTGCTGAGCAGCATATGCAGCTCACGGTCTGAGCGAATTTCGTTACTCATCAGGCTGAAAAAATGGTGCTGCAGCGACGGGATACGCTGGGACAGCATTTCCAGTTTGGAGAATGGAATCTCGCACACCGTGGCGGTTTCCAGTGCCTTGGCGTTGGACATGTGGTGGGCGGTGCTAATGCCATCCATGCCAAGCACTTCACCGGGGAGATAAAAGCCGGTGACCTGCTCGTCGCCTTCATCGCTGAGCACATAGGTTTTCAAGGCGCCGGAGCGCACCGCGTAGACCGCCTGAAACTCGTCGGCGGCGCGAAACAGATGTTCGCCGCGTTTCAGGGGGCGGCCCCGATGAATGATGCGATCCAGCTCGTCGAGCTGTGTCGGCGCCACTGCCAGTGGAAGGCAGACAGGGCTGAGACTGCAATCATTGCAGGAAACATGTTGAGACACAGTGTGGCTCCGGTTGATGGCTGCGTATTACAAATTTCACCTTACATTATAGGGTTGGGTGAACAACAAGCGAATATAGTTCAAATGATGCGACTGAAGCGATTTTGGGCCTCGTTCTGGGTATAGCGATCAAAAGGCATCACCAGGGCCCGGCTTACCAGCCGGCCCTGCTCGGTGATCACCAGCCGCTGCTTGTCCACGCGCACCAGCCCCTGATCCTCAAACTCCACCCAGGAAGCCAGGGCATCCACAAAGTAGTCAGGGAAATTGATTTGCCACTGCTCACTGAACAGATTCATGTCCACGTACAGGTCGCACAACAGGCGCATGATAAGGTCGCGGCGCATCTGGTCATCGCGATCCAGGAGATAACCCTGTTCAATGGTGGAGTGGTGCTGATCAATGGCATCCGACCAATGACTTAATGATTTCATGTTCTGCGCGTAAAGATTGCCGATCTGGCTGATGGCACTGACCCCAAAGCCCAGCAAATCCGCATCCCCGTGGAGGGTGTATCCCTGAAAATTGCGGTGCAGAAGCCCGTTGCGCTGAGCCACGGCAATCTCGTCGCTTTCCAGAGCAAAGTGATCCATACCGATAAAGGTGTAGCCGGCATCCTGGAGGATGCGCCCGGCACGGACGAACATGGACAGCTTTTCTTCCGGGCTGGGCAAGGCCATATCCGGTATCTGCCGCTGAATTTTGAAGCGCGCCGGCAGATGGGCGTAGTTGTACAGGGAAATTCGCTCGGGCCGAAGGTCTGCAATCTGCTCGATGGTGCGGGCCAGACTGGATTCCGACTGCCAGGGGAGGCCGTAAATCAGATCGGTGTTAATGGATTTGAAACCGAAATCCCGCGCCCAGCCCATGGTCTGACGAATCATTTCATAGGGCTGGACCCGATTGACCGTCTGCTGCACACGCAAGTCCAGGTCCTGAACTCCGAGGCTGATGCGATTGAAGCCCAGGCCACGAAGCAGCCCCAGACGAGCCTGGTCCACGGTGCGTGGATCAATCTCGATGGCATAGTCGCCACGGTCATCTTCACGCAGGGTGAAGTGTCTGGCCATGTAATAGACCAGTTCGGTGATCTGGGCATCACTTAGAAAGGTGGGGGTGCCGCCACCCCAGTGAATCTGGGTGACCGGCCTTTGCCTGTCTACCTGTTCGGCGCGCAGGCCGATTTCCTGCTTCAGACGTTTCAGGTATTCCGCCGCTCTGCCACGGTTGGCGGTGACAACCCGATTGCAGGCGCAGTAATAGCAGACGGTGCTGCAGAACGGAATGTGCATATACAGCGACAACGGCCGGCGAGCGGCATTGCCAGCATCAATGGCCTCGGCATAATCCGACTCACTGACTTCCTCGTGAAACTGGGGAGCAGGCGGGTAAGACGTGTAGCGCGGTCCGGGACCGCCATGCCGGCTGATCAATGTTTTGTCCCAGGTAGCCACACCCGCTCTCCAGTTAAGTGATTTACTCCATTATTGCGGGCCCTGAATTGACTGTGTTGACCTGGATCAAGTCTCGGGCTGATGGTGGTGGCTGTGTTTGCCTGGATCGGCGGGACCAGGGTGGACGTGATGGGGCATCTGGCTCATGGACCAGGCCTGCCAGAAGAATGCCAGTGCCAGCAGAAACGTCAGCGATGCCGCCACCTTCGGCCAGATGCCGTTGCGGAAATGCTGCAGTCGGGAGGCGATCACACCGGTAATGGCCACGGGGATCACGGTTACCATACCGAAGACCAGCATCACCAATGCGCCAGCCGGTGCGCTGCCGGCCGTAACGGCAAGGGCCAGGGCAGTATAAATCAGGCCACAGGGCAGCAGGCCCCATAGTCCGCCCAGCGCCAGCGCCTTTAGCGGGTGATCTACCGGGAGTAGCCGCCGGGTCAGGGGCTGCAATCGGCGCCACAGCCCGGAACCAATCCCTTCCAGTTTTTTCAGCCACACGCCTTGCCCGAGCAGATAGCCACTGAGCAGCAGCATCAGAATCCCGGACAGGGTCAGCCCAATGGCCATGGAGGGACCAGGCAGCCAATCCAGCAACGCCTTGCCCAGCATCCCTGCCAGGCTACCAAGCACCATATAGGTCGATACCCGGCCGATGCCGAAGAGTAGTTGCCAGCCCCATAGCGACTTGCCCTGGCGGCGGGATTCTGGAATCGAGAAGGTGAGCGCGCTGCTGATACCGCCGCACATGCCGATACAGTGAACGCTGCCGGCAGAAGCCAGCAAAAGAGCACTGGCAAGCAGAGTCAGCAGGGATTCCGGGCTCGCTGGTATCATGAGTTCCGCTCGTTGTCGTGATCTGCAGCCTCTTTACTCGTAGGGAGGCCTTTGCGCTGTTCACGATCTTCGAACACCACCCGCCAAGAGGCATTATCCAGATCATCAAACTGATCCTTGCGCAGGGCCCAGAACAGGGCCCAGATCGCCCCGGCCAGAAACAGCAGTGCCAGAGGAATCAGCAGGAGGACGATTTCCATCGGGTAACTCGCGTTGCGTTGAGGGTGACCAGCAGTGAACTGGCAGACATGCCGATGGCCGCAGCCCAGGGCGGAACCCACCCGGCCACGGCAAAGGGCACCGCCAACAGATTATAGAGCAGGGCCCAGGTGAGATTCTGGCGAATGGTGCGCTGGCAACGCCTGGCAAGTGCAGGCAAAGCCGGTATCGCCTGCAGATTGTCCTTGAGCATATACAATCCTGCTGCCCGCTGGGCCAGGCTGGTGGCGTTGGCGGTGGCCACGGATACATCCGCCGCCAACATGGCCTCCGCATCATTGATGCCGTCACCCACCATCATTTGCGTCGTGGTCGTCTGCAGCTCCTTGAGCCAGCGGGTCTTGTCAGCGGGCTTCATGCCGGCACGCCATTCCTCCAGCGATAATTCCCTGGCCACCGGCCCGGCAGCGGCATCGTTGTCGCCGGTTGCCATGCGTACAGCCAACCCTTGCTGGCGAAGAGCCCGTGTTACCGCAGCACTCTCCTCGCGAATGCTGTCCTGCAGCCACAAATACAACTGCACGGCGCCGTCACGGCTCAGCTGCAGGCAGGTTGTACCGGGGCGAGCCTGTTGCGGTGCGCCGCTGATGCGCCATTGCTGGCCCTGAAGGTTGCCGGTAATACCATTTCCATCCGGCAGGATGTCTGTCATTTGTGGGTTGCGCGCAATGTCGCGAAAGGCCTGGGCCAGCGGGTGAGGGTTGTTCCATTCCAGAGCTGAAACAATGGCAAGCAGATCGGCCTTTTGCCCTTCACCGGCAACCTGGGTGTCCACCAACGAGAAACGTCCCAGAGTCAGCGTCCCGGTTTTATCAAAGAGAGCCCCTCCGATATGGGGTAATCGCAGCAGCTGGCGAGGCGATGCCACCAGCACTCCTTCGCGCAGGGCGGTACCCAGGGTCGCCGAAAGAGTCAGAGGTACAGCCAGCGCCAGCGCGCATGGGCAGGTGATCACCAGTACCGCCAGGGTGTGGTCAAAAGCCTCGCCGGGCCCGGCCGGCCAGTGCCAAAGCAACGTAAAGGCAGCCAGCAGAAGAACCGCAGCGGTAAAAAGTGGGGCGATGCGGTGCCAGTCACGGATCACATCCAGCCGCTCGCGGCTGGCCAGCTCCACCTGTTCAGAGATTCGGGCAATCTGACTGTGGTCTGCGGCGCACTCTGCCTGCAGCGTGATTGAGCCTTCCTGCAGGCGGGCTCCGGCCACCAGGCAAGAATGGAGCCCCCGGCTTATCGGCACAGATTCACCGGTCAGTGCCGCTTCATCGAAGGTGCCCTGGCCGTCGATGATACGGCCATCCACCGGTACCACATCACCCTGAATCAGCAGCAATCGGTCGCCGGCTGCCACCTGCCTGAGACTGACCCATTGCGCCTGATCACCACTGAGACGGCGAACCGCACGGGGCAGGGTATCGCCAAGCCTCGCATAGCCCGCATTAATAGCCTGGCGCTGACGGTGTTCCAGCCAGCGGCTGATCAACAGGAAGAAAACGAACATGGCGGCGGAATCGAAGTACACGTGGCTGCCGCCGGTGAACATGGCTACCAGGCTGCCGCCCCAGGCCAGGAAAAGAGCCAGGGCGACGGGGGTGTCCATGGTCAGATTGCGATTGCGCAACCCACGCCATGCGCCTTGAAAGAAGGGCCAGCCAGCATAAAAGACCACCGGGGTGGCGACAAAAAAGCTGGCCAGGCGGAAGACCCACTCGTAAACCGCATCCGAACCATCAAAGACGCCTATATACAACGCCATGGAATACATCATGGCCTGCATGGCGCCCAGTCCGGCCAGTATCAGCCTGCCCAGCAGGCGCTTGTGCTCGCGGCGATTGGCTGCGGTGGCGACAGGATCACCGGGCAGGCTCACGCCATAACCCAGTTGCTGGATGCGGCGGGCGGTTTCCCGGGCTTGCGGTGCCCCCTGGTAGTCCACTGTCAGTGTCATGCCCGCCAGATTGACACTGGCGCGACTGACACCAGGCTGTGTGGACAGGGCTTTTTCGATTAACCAGCTGCAGGCCGCACAGGTCAGTCCGCTCAGTTGCAGCTGCAGGCGTTCGCCGTCAGGCAGCGACGCACAGTGTGGCGCAAGCAGGTCGGGGATCTCGAACAGAGCCAGGTCCAGTTCTGCCCGGCGTGCATCCGGTGCCGGGGCTTCGTCCTGTCGAATCCGGTAATAGTCATCCAGCCCCATGCCGTAAATGGTCTCGATGGCGGCAGCACATCCCGGGCAGCAGGCATCACGGCTTCCCTCCGGGGTGCGGGCGGTGAAAGCACCAGACGGGGCAGGCTGCCCGCAGTGCCAGCAGGGTGGGGTGAGGCTCTGATTCATGGCTTGGTAGCGTGACCCAGGCGCACCGTACCGTCTTCAATGCTGCCACTTTGGTAAAGACGCCAGTGCCCCTCAGGGGTAGAGGCGGTAGCGATAAAACGGCCCATTGAGGGGAGAGCTCCGTCGCCACGAAAAACGCCATTGCCCTGGTGATGGAGTGTCAGCAACACATCCTTTTCCTTGAGGGTGGGGTGGCGCAGCGCCACGGTAATCAATTCTGGCGCAGGGATTCCGGCATCGCTGGTCAGCCTTGCCTGAACGCCGGCGCCCACCTGGGACAGCACCAGGCCAATGCCCAGTCGCGCGGCAATCTGTTCCTGTTCCGCGGAGCGGTTAATTCCACGGCCCTCCTTGTACCACTCGTCGACCACCGGGCTGTCTGCATTGATGACGGCAATATACAGGGTGGTCAGGCCGGCAATCACTGAACTGGCCGGCAGCAGAATGGCCAGCCAGAGCAGCGGGTATCGATACCAGGGGCGATCATCGACGTGGGGTGATGAAACGGGATTCATGCTGTTTCTCCAGGTCCGGGTCGTTCAGTGACCTTACTGAAAACCAGATGGTGGATGACTGCATTTCCACCTCATAGGGGTCATAACTTACCGTCACCGGCAATGACAGGTGCTGCCCGGGCTGGATAGTAAACTCAGTGCGGTTTTCCATGCGCAGCCCCTCAGGGCCTTCCAGACTCAGTGTATAACGATGGGCATCCTGGCCCTTGTTGAGAATTTCCAGGCGATAGACGTTCTCCACGCGGCCGCTGCTGGCAACCCGGAAAAGCTGATTGCGATCGCGCAGAACATCCACCTGCAAGGGCACACGGTTATAGAGCGTGGCCATAAACAGGGTAGCCATGGCCAGCAGGACAATGCCATAACCGATCAACCGGGGACGCAGCACCCGGGATTCCCTCCCTTCCAGCGCATTCTCGGTGGTGTAGCGGATCAAGCCCCTGGGCTTGTCGATGTGATCCATGACATCGTCGCAGGCATCAATACAGGCCGCGCAGGTAATGCATTCGTATTGGAGCCCATCGCGAATATCAATGCCTGTAGGGCAGACCTGAACACACAGTCCACAGTCAATGCAGTCGCCTTTTTCGACAGCCTGCGGCTCCTGATTGCGTTTCTTGCTACCCCGGCCACGGGGTTCGCCACGATCTTCGTCATAGGAAACGATGAGCGTTTCACGATCGAACATGACGCTCTGGAAACGGGCATAGGGGCACATATACAGGCACACCTGTTCGCGCATGAAACCGGCGTTCATATAAGTGGCAACGGTAAAGAAACCTACCCAGAACAATTCCCAGCCACCCCATTCAACACTGAAGATACGAACAGTCAGATCCGTAATCGGTGAAAAATAGCCGACAAAAGTGAGGCCGGTAAGAAAGGCCAGCGCCAACCACAGCACATGTTTACTGCCGCGCCGTAGCAACTTACTCATGGACCAGGGCGCCTCGTCCATCTTCATTCGACTATGCCGGTCACCTTCAAAAAGTTGTTCTATCCACTGGAAAAAGCGGGTCCAGGTAGTCTGGGGACATACATACCCACAATAGACTCGCCCGGCCAGAACCGTGAAAAAAAACAAGGCGAACGCAGCAATGATCAGCGCCCAGGAAAGAAACAGGAAATCCTGCGGCCAGAGAGTCAGGCCAAAAATATGGAACTGCCGGTTCGGCAGATCAAAGAGAACAGCTTGCTGTCCATCCCAGCGAATCCAGGGTAGGGCAAGATAAAGCCCCATGGTGCTGATGATGCTGAAATCGCGAATGCGCTGGAAACGGCCACTGATGGATTTCACCTGGATCCGTTTACGCTTGGCATAGAGGCTAATGGGGCCCTGTGCTTCCGGGCTGTCATCAACGGTTTTAATGCGGTCGCGCTCACTCATTACGCACCTCGAAGACTGCTGGCGTGATCCGCCGACTCGGCCTGTCGCAGCCTTTTGCAGGCTGCGACAATGGCCCTGGGGTTACGGGGCTGACTTGTTGGACAGGCTGTAAACGTAGGCCGCAATGACATGAATTTTCTCTTTGCTGAGTAGATTTTCATGCTTGGGCATTTCCCCTTTTCGTCCTTCGCGAATAGTGGTCTCGATGTCCTCCAGACGCGGACCGTAAAGCCAGGTGGTGTCCGTAAGATCGGGCGCACCCATGGCCTGATTTCCTTTGCCTTCCTGGCCATGGCACGCGGCACAAACTGCGAATTTGGGCTTCGCTCGCTCGATGGCGGCGGCCTTATCCGCGTCGTTGACCAGATCCGGTCGGCTCAGGCTTTGCACGTAGATGGCCATGTCGCGCACTGCCTTGTCGGTATTGCCGATAGCAGCGGCCATGGGTGGCATCATGCCTGTGCGGCCCTGGGCAATACTGGCAATGATCTGTTTGGGCTCACCACCATATAGCCAGTCATCATCCGCCAGATTCGGGTAGCCTTTCGCGCCGCGGGCATCCGAGCCATGACAGATGGCGCAATTGTTGGCAAATAGACGACCACCCACGGCCAAGGCCTCCGGGTACTCGATCAGTTCATCCACCGGCACTTTGCCAAACTGCTCAAACAGCGGGTCTGTCTGCCGCGCCACCAGGGCGACTTCCTTTTCGTATTGCAGGGTACTGCTCCAGTTCAGCACCCCCGGGAACTTGCCCAGACCGGGATAAAGCACCAGATACACGCATGCGAAGATCAATGTGCCGATAAACAGGAACAGCCACCAGCGGGGAAGCGGGGCATTGCGTTCCTGAATACCGTCAAAGCTGTGCCCGGTGGTTTCCTTGGCAGCCTCCTCCGGAGAGATCTGATTGTTCCACAACAACAGGCCCGCACAACCGAGCAGATTGATGGCAACGATAATGATGATGAACCAGCTCCAGAAATCACTCATTGCTCGTCCCTCTCTTTGCGGCGGTCAGCCTCAAGGGCCATGTGTGAGAGTTTTTCGTAGTCTTTTTTTCGGCTGGGGCGATACACCCATATCGTCATCGCCATAAAAGCGACGAAGAAGACCAGCGTAAACAGGGCTTGAAAGCTCATTGTGCTACCTCCTTACGTTCCTGGCCCAGGGAAAGCAGATAGGCCACCAGGGCATCTTCTTCCGTGGCATCAGCCCACTCACCCTTGATCTTGTTCATTTGCTCGGTGATATCCTGTTCGCTGTAGGGCACACCAAAGGTGTCCTTGAACAATCGCAAGGTTCGTTCCGTGTCGCCCCAGTCCACGAGATTTTCCTGCAACCAGGGATAAGCCGGCATATTCGATTCCGGCACTACCTGGCGCGGATCGCGCAAATGTTCACGGTGCCATTGCTCGGTGATCGGCCGCAGACCGACACGAGCCAGATCCGGCCCGGTACGCTTGGAGCCCCACAGGAAGGGGTGCTCCCAGACATCTTCGCCGGCCACTGAGTAGGCGCCATAGCGTTCCGTTTCCGCACGAAGAGGGCGCACCATCTGCGTATGGCAGACGTGGCAGCCTTCGCGGATATAGATGTCGCGACCTTCCATTTCCAGAGCTGTGTAAGGCTCCAGAGTTTCCAGTGGCTCAGTGGTGGCCTTCTGCCAGAACAGTGGCACGATTTCCGCCAGGCCACCGAAACTCACCGCAATCAACGTCAGCACAATCATCAGGCCGACATTCTTTTCCACTCTTTCATGGGCATTGGACATGTCGGTCTCCTCAAGCAGCCTGCAGCACGTTGTCGTCGCCATGGGTATCGCGCTCGGCAACGATGGTCTTGTAGACGTTGACAGCCATCAGCACCATGCCGGCGAAGAACACCACCCCGCCGAGCAGGCGGATGGCGTAGAACGGTTGCCGCTCTACCAGCTCCTGCACGAAGTTGTAGGTGAGCGTGCCGTCCGTATTAACTGCCCGCCACATCAGCCCCTGCATGATCCCGGACACCCACATGGAGGCGATGTACAACACCGTACCGATGGTGCTCAGCCAGAAGTGGGCATTGATCCAGCCGATGGAGTACATCTGCTTGCGCTCAAACAAGCGGGGAATCATGACGTAGATAGCGCCGATGGTGATCATGGCTACCCAGCCCAGCGCACCGGAATGCACATGGCCGATGGTCCAGTCCGTGTTGTGGCTGAGCGCGTTGACGGTCTTGATGGACATCATCGGCCCTTCGAAGGTGCTCATACCGTAGAAGGAGAGGGCAACGATCATGAAGCGGATGATCGGATCCGTGCGCAACTTATGCCAGGCCCCGGACAGGGTCATCATGCCGTTGATCATGCCCCCCCAGCTGGGCGCCAACAGCACAATAGAGAACGCCATGCCCACGGACTGGGCCCAGTCGGGCAGGGAAGAGTAGTGCAGGTGATGCGGGCCGGCCCACATGTACACGGCGATCAGGGCCCAGAAATGCACGATGGAAAGACGGTAGGAGTATACCGGGCGCTGGGCCTGTACCGGCACGTAGTAATACATCATGCCGAGGAAGCCTGCGGTCAGGAAAAAGCCCACCGCATTGTGCCCGTACCACCACTGCACCATGGCGTCGATCGACCCGGAATAGACCGAGTAGGATTTCATCGCCGAGACGGGAATGGCGATGTTGTTGATCACATGAAGTAGGGCAACCGCAATGATGAAGGCCCCGTAGAACCAGTTCGCTACGTAGATGTGAGGTTGTTTACGCCGGGCGATAGTGGCAAAAAAGACAATGGCATAGGCCACCCAGACCAGGGTGATCAGGATGTCGATGGGCCATTCCAGCTCCGCGTATTCCTTGCTGCTGGTGTACCCCATGGGCAGGGTGATGGCCGCGGCCACGATCACCGCCTGCCAGCCCCAGAAACTGAAGGCGGCCAGCTTGGGAAACGCCAGAGTGGCCTGGCAGGTTCGCTGCACCACATAGTAACTGGTGCCGATGAGGGCGGAGCCGCCAAAGGCAAAAATTACCGCATTGGTGTGCAATGGCCGTAACCGGCCAAAACTGAACCAGGGTAACTCGAAATTGAGGACTGGCCAGGCAAGCTGGGCGGCGATGATCACCCCCACCAGCATACCCACTATCCCCCATACAACCGACATGATGGTGAATTGCCGTACCACCGTGTAGTTGTAAGAGGGTGAAACCGCTGAGTTTTCCATGTGCGTTCCCTTCCGAATGATGCGCCGGGAGACGATACCAAGCGTGTTCACCGGCTTTCTTGATATAGATCAACTACGCCGTTCGTAACCCTGGGACAAAATGTCTCACCCATCCTTGGATAGGCACAATGTCTTTGTGGTCACTTTTTGCGCTGCCGTCAACCGTCGGAAGGAAACGTTGCGGAATTCAAACCCTCTTTTGGAAAAGTGAAAGCACCAACGCAGTGAGCGCTGGCAGGAAAGTGATGGTCACAATGGCGGTGCCGAGCAGCCCGAACAGGACAATCGCCCCGACCCCCCGATAGAGCTCAGTGCCCTCGCCGGGGATCAGCACCAGTGGTGCCAGGCCACAGACCGTGGTGATGGTGGTCATGGCGATGGGGCGCAACCGTGAGGCAACGGCCTCGCTCACGGCATCCACGGCGCTCATGGCATTATCGCGGAAATTCAGCGTCGCCTGATGCACGATCAGGATCGGATTGTTTACCACTGTGCCCATCAGAATCAGAAACCCGAGCATGGTGATCATGTCGAAGGGCTGGGTTAGCGGGGGCAGCCCCAGGACTGGCAGCAAGGCGCCCACACCATTCATCATTGCCAGACCCAGCAGGCCGCTGGCGATGCCCAGTGGAATCGTAGTCATGATCAGCAACGGGAAGCCCCAATGGGTAAAAATAGCCACCAGCAACAGGTAGACCAGCATCAGCGCCACAATATAATTGCCGGACAGGGATTCCTGGGTAGCCTGCAGCTGGTCGCTAGCGCCGGACAGGGTGATGCTGATGGTATCCGGAATCTCGCCGGCATCGCGCAATTGCTGAATCATGCCGCGCACCCGGCTGACGCCGGTTTCCAGGGCCACACCCCGGGGCGGGATGATATTCAGCGTTACTGTGCGCCGGCCGTTGACCCGCCGCACCACACTGGTGTCCACGGTTTCCTTCAGGGTAGCCAGGGATGATAGTGGCACCGTAGCACCGATAGGCGTATGGACTGGCAAGCCGGGGAGGGCAGCCAGATCCGGCCGGGTGCCGGTACGATGGCTATAGGCATAGATGTCGATCTTGTCGTCACCCAGGAAAAACTCATCCAGATAGGCGCCATCGGTGAGTGCCGCTACCGTAAAGCCCAGCTCTTGCGTGGAAAACTGCACTTCGGCGGCACGGCTCCAGCGCGGGTGGACCTCAATCAGTGGCTGGGCCAGGGACAGGCTGGCGGGCTGGGACTGGATGCGCGGATTATCAAATACCTGTTCGGCCTCGCGCTCCAGCCGTGAGGCCACTGTGTAGATTTCCGCCAGATCCGCCCCGGCCACGTCCAGGGTCACGCTGCGGGTACCGCCGTCGTTACTGGATATGATCGATCCGCGAGCCGCGAAAACCCCCATGCCTGGATAGCGTTGATAGACCTCGGTGATGGCATCCATCATCGCTTCCATGTGCGCCGGATCCACCGGCTCGGCTATGATGCGCAGGCGCTCCGCATCCACACCCATATTCACATACTTCATTGGCGGCATGGCCAGCTTTCCTGACTCGTAGTCCGCCGGGTCGGCACCCACCAGCGGCAAGAACTCTGCTTCTACTTCGTCAGCAATGGCTTCCATGGTGCTCAGGTTGTAACCCGGAGGGGCGCTCATGCTGGCGAAGGTTTTCGGTTCCTCACCCTCAGGCAGATATTCCGCCGGCGGCGTCAGGAACAGCACAATAGCACCACCTATCAGCACGGTTGCCAGCAGGGTGATCACTTGCCGGGGGCGACTACTGGACAGGAGACCGGAAAGGCGGTGCAGGGCAGTCATCCAGCGGCTGTGCTGGCCGTCATGGGCCACCACGGCACTGAAATCTAGCCGGGCGGAGAGGGTGGGAATTACCGTCATGGCCACCAGCATGGAGACCAGAATCGACGCGGATACGGCAATGGCGATATCGGAATAAAGCTGGCCGGCCTCTTCCTGAATAAACACCACCGGCAGAAATACCAGCACCGTGGTCATGGTGGAGGCGAACACCGCGGGCCACACCTTCTGGATGCCACTCACTGCCGCGCGAAAGCGATCCAGCCCCTTGCGCCGTTCCGTCTCGATGCTTTCCAACACCACGATGGAATTGTCCAGTGTCATACCGATAGCAAAGGCGATACCCGCCAGGGAAATCACATTGATGGTGCGCCCGGCCAGCAGCAGGCCAAGAAATGCGGCAATGGTGCAGATGGGAATGCCGATCACGCCCACGGCGGTGATCTTCACCGAGCGCAAGAACAGGAACATGACCAGGGTGGCAAACACCGCACCAATGGCCAGATTGGTCCACACATTGGCCACCGAGGCTTCCACGTAACGCACATCATCAGCGATCAGCGCCATGCGCATGCCGGCCGGCTCCAGCACCTCACGGTTGATCTGCGTTACCTGGTCGAACATGGCGTACTTGATGTCGATGACATTGGAGCCGGTTTCCCGGCGCACCGCCAAGCTGATCACCGGCTCGCCATTGACCCGTGACAGGCTGCGAACCGGGAAGTGATCGAGTACTACAGTAGCCACATCTTTCAGGCGTACCTGGGAGTCACCGCTGCGGACCAGAATCAGTTCATTGAGGCTGTCGATATCCTTGAAGCGCCCCACAGTACGAAGCAAATAGCGCCGCTTACCGCTTTCCAGCTCGCCGCCGGACACATCCCGGTTTCGCTCACGCAGGGCATCCCTTACATCCACCACACTGAGCCCGAACTGGGCCAGTTTCTGGGCATCCAGCAGCAACTGCACCTGCCGTTCGGCACCGCCGCGCACTTCCACCTGGGAGACCCCGGCCACGCTCTCCATGCGCGAGCGTACTTCATCGTCGATGAAATCCTGCATCATGTCCATGTCCAGCCCGCGAGGATTATCGGGCAGGGGAGAGACGCGGTAGTACATGAAGGCGTTGCTGGAAAACGAGCTGGAGAGAATGCGCGGCTGATCCACATTATCCGGATAGTTGGGGACCTGACTGAGGGCATTATTAACCCGGATTAGTGCGTCGGTGATATCCACGCCGAAGGGGAATTCCAGCTCGATTTCCGCCTCGCCACTGCCGGCGGAGGAGGTCATCCGCCGCAAGTTGGGAAGATTGCGCAGGTACTCTTCCTGCTCGATGAGGATTTCCTTTTCCACATCCTGGGGCGTGGCACCGGGCCAGCTTGTCACCACGGAAATGGTTCGCACTTCCAGATCGGGAATCATCTGAACCGGAATGCGCAGTGCAGCGAGAACGCCGAGCAGGGTGACGATCAACACCACTACCGTCATCAGGGTGCCATTGCGGACAATCTTCTCGAACATCAGTCCACCACTCGGATCTTGTCACCGTCCCGCAAGCTCTCGTTGCCGCGGATAACCACACGATCACCACGATTCAGGCCCTCGACTATAGTGACCTGCTGTGACTGGCCCGAGGCGATTTTGACGACCTTGCGGCGCGCCACCAGGTTTTTATCGTCGCCCTCGGCAATCCAGACCGTCACATTGCCCTGGCTGTCACGGAGCAGGGCGTCTCGGGGTACGGAGGGCCGGGTATTTGCTGAGCGCATTTGTAGCCGGCCATTGATCGCCATGCCCGGCGTCAGGGATTTCCCGTCAACACTGGCTCTCACCGTGAAGGTTCTGGCAGTAGGGTCGTTAACAGGCACAATTGCGGTAATGCTTGCGGCTATCGAGCTCTCCGAGTCGTCTTCCTTCTCCAGCCAGACCTCCAGGCCGGTATCCAGGGACAACTGCGGAAAATACTGTTGTGGGACCGCAAAATCCGCGTGCAGATCATCGCTGCCCACCAGCTCAAAGACCGTGGTGCCAGGTGTCAGCCATTCACCTACCTCGGTAAGCTTTGCGCTGATAACACCACTGAAAGGGGCGCGAAGGGTATGTCGCTTGAGCAAGGCTTGCTGCCTCGCCACGTCAGCCTGGCTTGAGGCCAGTCCCGAGGTGGCCACCTGAACCTCAGATTCCAGGCTGCGTACTTCGCTGGCGGCGATGCTTCGCTTCGCCACCAGGCTGTTGGCTTCCTGCAGTCGCCGGCGGGCGTCTTCCAGTGTGGCCTGTTGCTGCTGATAATCAGCCCGGGAACGCTGTAACTCCAGACGGGTCAATTCGGCATCCAGCTCAATCAGAGGGGCACCGGTCTCAACCTTGTCGCCGATATCCACGAGCAATTTGCTCACCAGCCCGGAAACAGACGCTGAAAGCCGGGCTGCTCGATCTGCTACCAGGGTGCCGTTCACCAGCAGCGCATCCTGGGAGCGTGACAAATCCACCACAGCCAAGGATACCGGCTTGCGATCATCCGCCAGCGCGGACACGGCCAGTAGCGACAGCAGGACAACCCGGAAAAAGAAATGATGTAGCAGGGACAGTAACCGCATGCGTGTCCTTGTCAGTTATTCTAAGAATTATGCAAATCGCGAGTTTATCAGGGCCGGAGGCAAATCCGGGTGAAAAGCAGGGTAAGGATTGTATCGGGCTGACCTGGCAAAGAATCAATCATGGCTACGCATAATTTTCGCTTATGTTTCACAGGGTTAGCGTCGTGATAATAGTCTTCACGGCGCTAACCCGGTTCCTGTGTCGGGATAATCTCCTCTTCTCCCGGCACAGGATTGAACATAGGCGCCATTATGCGAGCTTGACGATGAGTCAAGCTGGATAGTTAGTTGGATTTATTCAGAGATGCTGTTGCCTGGTAATTTTCAATTACCTGGTGACAGTGTCCAGCAAGGGGAGGGGATGAGGGGGAGGATGCGCGCAGCGCGCGCGCCACCCACTCAGCACCGACCCGCGCTAGCCTGCCTACCTGTTCTCGTTTGCTTCAAGCTCTTCTACTAAAGCTTCTTCTTGGACTGCGTTTTCAAGATCCGGCTCTTCGTAATACTCAATAAAAGACTCCTCTTCGGCCTCCTTTACCAGTGCCATAGGATCGCCGCTTGCAGCTATTTCCATGAACCGTCTTGCGGTTACATAGCCATTTACCACCTGGATTAATGCTGCTTTGTCTTTTGCCCGCAGCTTGCTGGCCGCCTCGAATGATGCCTTGAGCCAGCCGCTGAGACCTGAGTTTCTGGATTCCAGGCACAGCTCGCTGAGACCCATGCTGAAGATTTCCGCCATCTTTTTGAGCTCGCTAAGTCGCGGCTCCCTGGATCCCTTTTCGTAACCAATATAGGTGTTTTTCGCTATTCCGATGGCTTCTGCCATCTGAAGCTGGGTCAACTCCTTGGTTTCTCTCAGCTTCTTGAGGTGTTCATGGAACTCCATATCAGGCCCGCCAGTGCAGTTTTTCGGCAATCTTATAACCATGTTTTTGCGCTCCAGTCTTGACGGCTCACTTTTGTGGTTCTATAAATACCACGTAATAGGTATTGACGCATTTGGGAAGGGAGCAGGAATTGGTGATCGGGGTAGGCGGAAAGTCCAGTAATACCCGCCTTTTGTCTCATTTTGAGACTCTGGAGGCCTTCAGGTGATCGATTGGGTTACCTGCGAACTGCCCTTGGTGCATACCCCCTTGAATGGCGGTCTGGTCTGCAAGATTGACCCAGAGGGTGATACCGAGTGGGTTACTCGCTGCCGCATCCAGGTCCAGGGTTCCCATGAATCGAGCATTCAGGTCCGCAGCGTCGGTGGCGACGGATCCGGCGAGGCAACCGGCCTTCATTTCAGCGGCAACCCGGCCAAATTTCTCCAGGGGCACAACGTTTTTGGCAGTGATGATCTGGTCGCCCTGATGTACGACACGTTTCTGGTCGTTTGTCGTGCCCTGAGTCTTGCGCCTTCCCTGGGAGAGGTGAGGGCGGTCAGGCAGGGGCGCTATCCCTTATCCATGGTGGATATCAATTATTCCTATGAACTGCCAACTCGTGCAGATGTGCTGTCCTGGATTCGAGCAGCCGAGTTCAAGTCCAAGACTCGACACGGCCGCCCTCAACTGAAGGGTGGCACCCTGTATTGGGGTAAGACGTCTCAGCGCTGGGCCCTCAAGGTTTACAGCAAGGGAGAGGAAATTGAGGCCCCAAGACATCGGTTACCTGAGCAGCTGGAATCCACCCCCATCAAGCAGTGGGCAGACAATAAGCTACGCCTAGAGTTGAGACTGAAGAAGAAGCAACTTACAGAGCATGAAATTACACAGGCAAACCACATGAGTGCAGCGACCGTAAAGAGCCTGTTTAGCGAGTATGTGAGGAAAATCGAGATGAAAGAGCAAATGGCATTGACCACTGAGAAGCGTCTGCAACTACCACAAAAACTCCAGTCCACCTACATCCTTTGGCAAACCGGCCAGGATCTCCGCTACACGCTGCCTCGGGCCACATATTACCGGCATCGCAAGGAGCTCCTGGAATACGGTGTGGATATTGCTTTGGCCCGGGATCTGGAACAGGAAGATCGTTCGAATGTTGTGCCGCTTATGCGGGTGCTGGAGGCCGTTCCTGTCGACATTCCGGTCTGGGCTTTCAATCAGAAGTTGGTCCACAGCTCAGCGAGGCACTGATCATGCTCACAGTCACAGGTGAGATCCGCAAGGTTCTAGAAACAGGCTACACCAGCCGAAAGACTGGAGAGCAGGTTAACCAGGCAATTGTCGTTATTGAGCCTGCAAACCAGCGCCAGAACTATGAGGTATACCTGAACAGCTCCCAGATAAAGCGTGGAGCAATCAAGGCTTGGGAGGCCTTGCGAGGACAGGTTGCATCGATCGAAGTCGCCTTATACGTAAATCATCAATACAACTTCCACAAGCTCTCAGCCGTCGGTGAAGCACAGCCCATCAAGGAGAAGGTCAATGGATAATCCGCTTGAGCGCCTGGAGATGGTCTCTTATGCATTCTCAGAATTCATCTTGCTCTATGGAGAGCCAGAACGCTTTGGGGCAAATCCTCAAGACGTCTCTGGCTTGCTTTTTCTGTTCAATTATCATCTGGTGGATCTGCCAGAACAGATGACCCGATTCATTGATGAAAAGAAGAGAGAGGTCGCTGCAGATGATACAAAGCCACTTAGCCTGGCTGATGCCGGCATCTCTGCAGAGCCTGCATCTAGCTGGGAAGATCTGGGGCTATCTTCAAAATCAGAACATTCCAAATAACTACGCATAATTTTCGCTTATGTTTCACAGGGTTAGCGTCGTGATAATAGTCTTCACGGCGCTAACCCGGTTCCTGTGTCGGGATAATCTCCTCTTCTCCCGGCACAGGATTGAACATAGGCGCCATTATGCGAGCTTGACGATGAGTCAAGCTGGATAGTTAGTTGGATTTATTCAGAGATGCTGTTGCCTGGTAATTTTCAATTACCTGGTGACAGTGTCCAGCAAGGGGAGGGGATGAGGGGGAGGATGCGCGCAGCGCGCGCGCCACCCACTCAGCACCGACCCGCGCTAGCCTGCCTACCTGTTCTCGTTTGCTTCAAGCTCTTCTACTAAAGCTTCTTCTTGGACTGCGTTTTCAAGATCCGGCTCTTCGTAATACTCAATAAAAGACTCCTCTTCGGCCTCCTTTACCAGTGCCATAGGATCGCCGCTTGCAGCTATTTCCATGAACCGTCTTGCGGTTACATAGCCATTTACCACCTGGATTAATGCTGCTTTGTCTTTTGCCCGCAGCTTGCTGGCCGCCTCGAATGATGCCTTGAGCCAGCCGCTGAGACCTGAGTTTCTGGATTCCAGGCACAGCTCGCTGAGACCCATGCTGAAGATTTCCGCCATCTTTTTGAGCTCGCTAAGTCGCGGCTCCCTGGATCCCTTTTCGTAACCAATATAGGTGTTTTTCGCTATTCCGATGGCTTCTGCCATCTGAAGCTGGGTCAACTCCTTGGTTTCTCTCAGCTTCTTGAGGTGTTCATGGAACTCCATATCAGGCCCGCCAGTGCAGTTTTTCGGCAATCTTATAACCATGTTTTTGCGCTCCAGTCTTGACGGCTCACTTTTGTGGTTCTATAAATACCACGTAATAGGTATTGACGCATTTGGGAAGGGAGCAGGAATTGGTGATCGGGGTAGGCGGAAAGTCCAGTAATACCCGCCTTTTGTCTCATTTTGAGACTCTGGAGGCCTTCAGGTGATCGATTGGGTTACCTGCGAACTGCCCTTGGTGCATACCCCCTTGAATGGCGGTCTGGTCTGCAAGATTGACCCAGAGGGTGATACCGAGTGGGTTACTCGCTGCCGCATCCAGGTCCAGGGTTCCCATGAATCGAGCATTCAGGTCCGCAGCGTCGGTGGCGACGGATCCGGCGAGGCAACCGGCCTTCATTTCAGCGGCAACCCGGCCAAATTTCTCCAGGGGCACAACGTTTTTGGCAGTGATGATCTGGTCGCCCTGATGTACGACACGTTTCTGGTCGTTTGTCGTGCCCTGAGTCTTGCGCCTTCCCTGGGAGAGGTGAGGGCGGTCAGGCAGGGGCGCTATCCCTTATCCATGGTGGATATCAATTATTCCTATGAACTGCCAACTCGTGCAGATGTGCTGTCCTGGATTCGAGCAGCCGAGTTCAAGTCCAAGACTCGACACGGCCGCCCTCAACTGAAGGGTGGCACCCTGTATTGGGGTAAGACGTCTCAGCGCTGGGCCCTCAAGGTTTACAGCAAGGGAGAGGAAATTGAGGCCCCAAGACATCGGTTACCTGAGCAGCTGGAATCCACCCCCATCAAGCAGTGGGCAGACAATAAGCTACGCCTAGAGTTGAGACTGAAGAAGAAGCAACTTACAGAGCATGAAATTACACAGGCAAACCACATGAGTGCAGCGACCGTAAAGAGCCTGTTTAGCGAGTATGTGAGGAAAATCGAGATGAAAGAGCAAATGGCATTGACCACTGAGAAGCGTCTGCAACTACCACAAAAACTCCAGTCCACCTACATCCTTTGGCAAACCGGCCAGGATCTCCGCTACACGCTGCCTCGGGCCACATATTACCGGCATCGCAAGGAGCTCCTGGAATACGGTGTGGATATTGCTTTGGCCCGGGATCTGGAACAGGAAGATCGTTCGAATGTTGTGCCGCTTATGCGGGTGCTGGAGGCCGTTCCTGTCGACATTCCGGTCTGGGCTTTCAATCAGAAGTTGGTCCACAGCTCAGCGAGGCACTGATCATGCTCACAGTCACAGGTGAGATCCGCAAGGTTCTAGAAACAGGCTACACCAGCCGAAAGACTGGAGAGCAGGTTAACCAGGCAATTGTCGTTATTGAGCCTGCAAACCAGCGCCAGAACTATGAGGTATACCTGAACAGCTCCCAGATAAAGCGTGGAGCAATCAAGGCTTGGGAGGCCTTGCGAGGACAGGTTGCATCGATCGAAGTCGCCTTATACGTAAATCATCAATACAACTTCCACAAGCTCTCAGCCGTCGGTGAAGCACAGCCCATCAAGGAGAAGGTCAATGGATAATCCGCTTGAGCGCCTGGAGATGGTCTCTTATGCATTCTCAGAATTCATCTTGCTCTATGGAGAGCCAGAACGCTTTGGGGCAAATCCTCAAGACGTCTCTGGCTTGCTTTTTCTGTTCAATTATCATCTGGTGGATCTGCCAGAACAGATGACCCGATTCATTGATGAAAAGAAGAGAGAGGTCGCTGCAGATGATACAAAGCCACTTAGCCTGGCTGATGCCGGCATCTCTGCAGAGCCTGCATCTAGCTGGGAAGATCTGGGGCTATCTTCAAAATCAGAACATTCCAAATAACTACGCATAATGTATATTATGTTAAATAGGAGATATCGCGATAATATCTTTTCTCGGGATAACGCTCTCGCCCAATGATCAGCTGTTAAAGGTTTTAGCTCCAACAACAGCTGACCTGCTAACACCGCAGGCGTTGCCTGAGGCGTAAAGAGCCCCATTTCCAGCCCTTACGCCTCAGCATTGATCAGTGATCGCGGCTGTGGGTATGTTCGAAACGATAAGTCAGGTTTAACTGCACACGAGGCGCTTCGCTGCGATCCCCTGCCTGATTGTCGCGCATCCCGTAAGCCAGCTCGGCCCCATAGCTGAGGCTGTCGTCGTGCTGGCGAATCAGGCTCAGGGTGCCGTAGCGGGTACGACGCATGGCATTTCCGGGCAGCTCATTGTTCTTTTCCAGGGTAATTTCGCCGCCAACCATGGCCAGCGTCCAATCCCGGCGGAACTGCCACTGCCCGGCCAGATAGCCGCCTTGAGCCAGTAGCGGCTTCAGTCCGTCGGTAGCGAATACGTAGCCATCCATACTGCTGTCACCGAAGCCAGACAGGTCATTGTAGTAATGGGCCATGGCTTCACCATAACTGCCGCTGGCCAGCAGGGTCAGGCTGTCGGTCACAGCCAGGGTGCCACTGAGCACACCGCCGGTGGCATTGGCGAACTGCTGGCCGCCATCGGCAAATTCCACACCGATTTCCCGGTTCATCAGGCCGACCCGCAAGTGGCCTCGGCCATGGGACTGGGTCCAGACGGCAATAATGTCAGGCCGGCGGCCGCTGGCGCTGCTCAGGTTATCCGGGTCATACACTTCCGGATTGGGATCCTCCAGAGCCACCGTTAGGTGCTCGCCCTGCCAGCGCACGCCGGTCTGGCGGGCGAAAATGGCGCTGTTGGGGCCCTGGGAATCCAGCGTCAACGGCCAGGCCGAACCATCCAGCAAGGCGGTGTAGCCGTAGCCGGCACGCAGGGCGCCATACTCAAAATAGAAATCCCGGACTCGCAAATCGTAGCCATCGATGCTGCCGAACAGATCCACGGCGAACACCGCATGGGGCCCACTGCCCTCTCCTACCCGTAGGCCTAACTGGCTGTTCTTGCTGTGTAGCTCAAAATTCTGCTGATGAGTATCACCGGCAGGGATGGTGCTCGGGATCAACAGATCATCGAGCCCCGCATTCTTGTCATCGTAGATGGCATCCACGCTGACCTTGCCGAACACGGCAAAGCCGGGCCACTGCAGATGGTTTGACGGGGAATGGGTTGGCGCATCCTGGGTCAGGTTGGCCTTGAGCCGATCCAGCTCCTTTTGAAGACGACGGATTTCAGACTGGGTGGTATCCGCATAGAGGCCGGCTGTGGCCAATGCGGTACTGCTGAAAACGGTCGTCCAGATGGTGGTTCGCACCCTGGACATGGGAATCTCTCCTGAAGTCCACCGGATCACGGTGGGCGTTCATCTTTGTGCTTCGGCGTCCCGGGGTTCCGTGCCTTGTGGGCTGTCCGGGGCGTGAAACGCGAAAGGCGCGGAGAATACGGATGCAGGGCTCTGTGCGCTACTAGACGAAATGTTTAGTGCGGCAAAATACAGGGGTGGGCAGACGAGCGGAATGCAGATTTTTGCTCTTGAGGGACGTAGGGAATAGCTTGCCTGCACGCGAACCCGATTGTGGCGTTCGGCTGCAGGCAGCCTCCTACAAAAAGACCATTACTTGCTCAAATAGCGCATGGCCTTTTCCAGGCCTTCGATAGTGAGCGGATACATCTTGTGCTCGCTGAGCTGCTTGATCCACTGCGTGGAGGTGGTCATCTGCCAGGCACGCTCCGGTTCCGGGTTGAGCCAGGCCACCTTATCGTAGGTTTCCATAAGACGCTGGAACCAGACCGCACCGGCCTCTTCGTTCCAGTGCTCCACGCTGCCGCCCACGGAGTTCACTTCGTAGGGGCTCATGGCCGCATCACCGACAAAGATCACCTTGTAGTCACTGCCGTATTTATGCAGCACATCCCAGGTGGAAATCTTCTCGTCCCAGCGACGACGGTTGTCCTTCCATACATACTCATAGATGAAGTTATGGAAGTAGAAATACTCCATGTGCTTGAACTCCAGCCGGGCGGCGGAGAAAAGCTCTTCGCAGAGTTTGATGTAGGGGTCCATGGAGCCGCCTACGTCAAAGAAGATCAGCACCTTGACGCGGTTTTCCTTCTGCGCACGCATCTTGATGTCGAGCAGGCCGGCGTTACGAGCGGTGGAACGGATGGTGTCATCCATATCCAGCTCTTCCTCGCGACCAATACGGGCAAACTTGCGCAGCCGGCGCAGGGCGAGCTTGATATTACGCGTTCCCAGCTCGACGGAATCGTCCAGATTGCGGAATTCCCGCTTTTCCCAGACCTTCACCGCCCGCTTGTTGCGGGATGGCCCGACCATGCGCACCCCTTCCGGGTTGGCGCCGTAGCCACCAAAGGGACTGGTGCCGCCGGTACCGACCCACTTGTTACCGCCCTGGTGGCGCTTTTCCTGCTCTTCGAGCCGCTTGCGCAGCTCGTCCATGATCTTTTCCAGGCTACCCAGACCCTTGAGTTTTTCGAACTCTTCCGGGCTCAGGTTCTTCTCCAGCTCCTTGCGCAGCCACTCATCCGGGATCACCTTGTTGAGCCAATCGGGCTCCAGGTTTTCCAGCCCTTCAAAGTAGTTGGCAAAAGCCTGGTCGAAACGGTCGTAGAACTTTTCATCCTTGACCATTACCGCCCGGCTGAGCAGATAGAAATCCTCGATGGAGCCGAAAGCCACGTGGGCCTGCAGGGCATCAAAGAGATCCAGCAATTCGCGCAGGGTTACCGGGACCCGGTAACGGCGCAGATTTTCGAAGAAACCAATCAGCATAATCAGCCAGCGTTGCGGTTAGCGTTCGCGACGGTTCATGAACGCCAGGCGTTCAAGCAGTTGTACGTCCGACTCGTTTTTCAACAATGCACCGTAGAGCGGTGGCACCGCGCTCTTGGTATCGCGATTCTGAAGGATGTCCGCCGGAATATCGTCGGCCATGAGCAGCTTCAGCCAGTCGATCAACTCGCTGGTGGAGGGCTTCTTCTTCAGACCGGGCACCTTGCGCAGGTCGAAGAAGATTTCCAGGGCCTCGGTGACCAGGTTCTTTTTGATCTCCGGGAAATGCACATCGACGATGGCCTGCATGGTCTGGGCATCGGGGAAATTGATGTAATGGAAGAAACAACGACGCAGGAAAGCGTCGGGCAGCTCTTTTTCGTTGTTGGACGTGATGATCACGATCGGGCGCTGCTCGGCGCGGATGGTTTCCCCGGTCTCGTAGACGAAGAATTCCATGCGATCCAGTTCTTGCAGCAAATCATTGGGGAACTCGATGTCGGCCTTGTCGATTTCGTCGATCAGCAGAACCACCTGTCCGTCATGGGTAAAGGCTTCCCACAGCTTGCCTTTCTTCAGGTAGTTGGCCACATCTTCCACCCCTTCAGCACCGAGCTGGGAATCGCGTAGGCGAGACACCGCGTCGTACTCATACAAGCCCTGCTGGGCCTTGGTGGTGGATTTGATATTCCAGGACAGCAGAGGCAGGCCCAGGGATTCAGCTACCTGCTCGGCCAGCAGGGTCTTGCCGGTACCCGGCTCACCCTTGATCAGCAACGGGCGCTTGAGCGCAATCGCTGCGTTAACGGCCATTTTCAGGTCGTCGGTGGCCACATATTGGTCAGTACCCTGAAACTGCATGAAACTCTCCACACTTAAACAGTGAATCGAACGGGTGAACGGGCGGCACACTCTACCAGCGGCCTGAAGGCGCCGCCAGTTACCAGCGGGCCAATCCAGCCACATCCCCGGGGATCCTGACGCCGGTGAATGGGCTGATTGTGTAATGGGAGCAATCTAGCAAGGCCGGCTGGCCAGGCAAAGGGCGAGAACAGCCAAGTAAACAGCGATTTACGTCACCCTGATCCGGCGATTTTCGCGCGGATTCCGGGTCAGGCTGTGCGATAATCCGCGCCATGAATCTGCTGTTACTGCACCCTCAACAACACCTTCATGGCGATCTCTGGCGTCTGGATGACCGTCAATGCTGCCATGTCCGCGATATCCTCGGGCTGACCGTTGGTGATGCCTGCCGCGCCGGGATTATTGATGGAGCGATGGGAAAGGCGCAAATTGAATCCATAGAAAACAGCAGGATAGAGGTTTCTTTTAAAGTGGACTCTCACCCTGAAGCGCCACTCCCTCTATCGCTACTGCTGGCCCTGCCCCGCCCCAAGATGCTCAAACGCATTCTGATTGACGCTACCAGTCTTGGCATCAAGCGCATCGTGCTGATCAATAGCTGGAAAGTGGACAAAAGCTACTGGCAGACCCCCAACCTGAAAGCCGACCTGCTCCGCGAGAAAATGCTGCTGGGACTGGAGCAAGCCCGCGACACCACACTGCCGGAGCTGGTTCTCGCCCCACGCTTCAAACCGTTTGTGGAAGATGGCCTGGACACCTGGGCTGGCCCCGGCCGCCGCCTTCTCGCCCACCCCGGTGACTACCCGGCCATGCCCTGTGACCTGGCCGAGCCTGTCACCCTGGCCATCGGCCCGGAGGGAGGCTGGACGGATTACGAAGTGGACATGCTGCAGCGACAGGGTTTTGCCTGTCACAGCTTCGGCGCGCGGATTCTGAGAGTCGAGACGGCACTGCCGGCCCTGGCAGGACGTGTCATGAGGCTTCCGTAGGAGTGGCGCTCGAGCCGCGAACCCCGATTGGCACCGGCGATTCGCGCCTCGAGAGGCGCTCCTACAGGGGTGACTTAACGGCGGTAAGGACCGCGGGCCTTGCGGGGAGGTTTGCTGCCGGCGCGCTGGTGACGCAGGCGGGCGCGGCCGTAGAGGCCGGTGTATTTCTTGCCCTTCAGCTCTACCTTGCCGATCAGTGCCTGTATCTGCTCAGGCTCCAGCTCCATCCAGCGGCCCTGGCGCAACTGGGGCGGCAAGGTCAGGTCGCCGAAACGGATCCGCATCAAGCGCGCCACATCCAGATCCTGGGACTGGAACAGGCGACGCACTTCCCGGTATTTACCCCCGGTCAGTGTCACCTTGTACCAGTGGTTGGCGCCCTCTTCCGCGCCGCCGGCATCTTCAATGCTGTCGAACTTGGAGACACCATCTTCCAGCAGCACGCCGTCGAGCATCGCCTGACGCTTTTCCGGGGTCATGCCGCCACGTACACGCACGGCGTATTCACGCACGAAACCGTTGGAGGGATGCATGAGGCGGTGGGCCAGCTCACCATCGGTGGTGAACAACAGCAGGCCGGTGGTATTGATGTCCAGACGGCCCACCTGTACCCAGCGCATGCCCTGCAGTCGCGGCAGGTTATCAAACACCGTGGCGCGCCCTTCCGGATCGTTGCGGGAGCACACTTCGCCGGGCGGCTTGTGGTACATGATCACGCGCTGAACGATTTCTTCTTCCGCCTTCACTTTAATAATCCTGCCATCTACGCGTAGGGTATCTTCACTGCCAACCCGATCACCCAGGGTTGCCACTGCGCCGTTGACCGAAACCCGGCCATCAGCGATCCATTTCTCCAGCTCCCGTCGGGAGCCCAGTCCGGCTCGCGCCAGTACTTTCTGCAATTTTTCAGTTTCAGTCATGACGTGTCTGGCTGTCCTCTGCACTATTTTCCGCAGCGGCATCCTCGCCGTCAGCGTCATTGGGGCTATTGTCAGCCGTCTCGGCCTGTTCGGCCACACTTTCATCGCTGGCAACGGCTTCCTGCTTGTCCTTGTCGGCAGCCGGTTTGCGGCGGAATTCCTGTTCGAAGTCGGATAACACCGAATCTACCTTGTCCATACTCATCAAGGTGTCATCATCAATTTCCGGTTCCTGCTCCAGGCCCGGGAAGGCTTCCTGGTCGCCTGGCAGCCGCTGTTCACGCTCACCCTCCAGCATGCCATGGCCATCTTCGCCTTCCGGCGCTTCATCCATATCGCCCGGCCTGGCATTGGCAGGGGGCACATCGCTGAGAGCCAGTTCTTCATTGATCTTGTCCAGATCACGGATCTCCGACAGCGATGGCAGGTCCTCCAGGCTCTTCAGATCAAAATAGTCGAGAAACTGCTTGGTGGTGGCAAACATGGCCGGCCGGCCCGGTACATCCCGGTGCCCCACCACGCGTACCCAGTTTCTCTCCAGCAGGCTTTTGACGATATGAGAGCTTACTGAAACACCACGAATTTCTTCGATTTCGCCACGGGTAATAGGCTGGCGATAGGCGATCAATGCCAGGGTTTCCAGAATGGCCCGGCTGTAACGGGGAGGTTTTTCCTGCCACAGGCGGCTTACCCACTGACCCAGTTCCGGGCGGGCCTGGAAACGAAAACCAGAAGCGACTTCTTTGAGAAAGATGCCACGGTCAGCATAGGCCTCACCGATCTCTTCCAGATATTTACCCAGATCCTGCTTGCTGGGGCGGTCTTCCTCATCAAACAGAGTCTGCAGTGCATCCCGGTCAAGCGGGCCTTCCGCCACCAGAATGGCGGCTTCAATGATTCTTTTTATCTGTTCAGCTTCCACAGCTACCCCTCGGTTCCGTCATGGGCATCGGGTTCATCATCCACGCCGTCATCGGGTTCGTCTTCCAGTTCAAGTTGGGCCAGCACATCAGATTCTTCCAGTACCAGGGTCTTCGCTTTCACATGAATGGGAGCGAAAGGCCCGTTCTGTACCAGCTCAATCAGGCTGCCCTTGACCAGCTCCAGGGTGGCAAGAAAGGTGACCACCACGCCAAGCCGCCCTTCTTCCGGGGTGAAAAGCTCCACGAAGGGCACAAAATCCCGGCCCTTGAGCTTGTCCAGCACATTGGCCATACGCTCCCGGGTAGACAGCTTTTCCCGGGATACCTGATGGCTCTCGAACATATCGGCCCGGTGCATGACCTCTTTCAGGGCCAGCAGCAGCTCTCGCATGTCCACATCCGGCTGGGCCTTTTCCCGGGTAAATTCAGGGCGTTTGGCTTCTGCCGGAAAGATGTCCCTTTCCAGGCGCGGCAGCTGATCGATGTCTTCTGCTGCCTGCTTGAAGCGCTCGTATTCCTGCAAACGGCGAATCAGCTCTGCACGCGGATCGTGTTCTTCGTCTTCCTCGTCCTCTTTCTGGCGAGGCAGCAACATGCGCGACTTGATCTCGCCCAGCATGGCGGCCATCACCAGATATTCCGCCGCCAGCTCGAAGTTCATCGCCTTCATCAGCTCCACGTACTCCATGTACTGAGTCGTGATGGTGGAGACAGGAATGTCGAGAATGTCCAGATTCTGTCGCTTGATCAGGTACAGCAACAGATCCAGCGGGCCCTCAAAGGCTTCCAGGAAGACCTCCAGGGCGTCGGGCGGTATATACAGATCGTCCGGCAGTTTGGTGATCGCCTTGCCATACATCAAGCCAAAGGGCATCTCTGCCTGGCTGGGATGCAGCGGCTTCATAATGGGTGTGACTGTGGGTTCTGCCGGTTCAGTCATCTCTCTCTCCCGAGTGCGCTAGTGCGCCTCAGCGGTAATTGAGCCCCATAGCGGCGCGGACTTCTTCCAGGGTGGCGCGGGCAGCCTCACGGGCTTCCTCACAACCCTCAGCGACCAGGGTGCGGACCAGATCCGGATTGCGAAGATGCTCCTCCGCACGCTTGCGGATCGGCTCAAGCTCTTCCTGCACGGCCTCGATGATAGGTTTCTTGCAATCCAGACAACCGATGCCGGCACTGGTGCAACCTTCTTGCACCCACTGGCGGGTGTTGTCATCGGAATAAACCATGTGGAACTGCCATACCGGGCAGTTATCCGGGTTACCTGGATCGGTCCGGCGAACCCGTGCAGGATCGGTGGGCATACGGCGAATCTTGCTGTCGATATCCGCCTCTTCCTCACGCATGGTGATGAAGTTGCCGTAGGACTTGGACATTTTCTGCCCATCCAGCCCCGGCATTTTGGAGGCCGGTGTCAGCAGTGCCTGGGGTTCGGGCAGGATTACCTTGCCGCCGCCCTCCAGGTCACCCATCAAGCGCTCCTTGTCACCCAGAGTGATATTCTGCTGGCTTTCCACCAGGGCACGCGCAGTCTCCAGGGAGGCTTCATCGCCCTGTTCCTGATACTGGCGGCGATGATTGAGGTATACCTTCGACTGCTTCTTGCCCATTTTCTTGATGGCTGCATCCACGGCTTCCTCGAAGCCCGGCTCACGGCCATAGAGGTGATTGAAGCGACGGGCCACTTCCCGGGTCAGCTCCACGTGAGCGACCTGATCGGCCCCCACCGGCACCTGGCCGGCCCGGTAGGCGAGGATGTCTGCGGATTGCAGCAGCGGATAGCCCAGAAACCCATAGGTACTGAGATCCTTTTCGCGCAGCTTTTCCTGCTGGTCCTTATAGGTGGGCACCCGTTCCAGCCAGGACAGCGGAGTCATCATGGACAGCAGCAGATGCAGTTCCGCGTGCTCCGGCACCTGGCTCTGAATGAACAGCGTGGCAGAACCCGGGTTGACCCCGGCGGCCAGCCAGTCGATCACCAGGTCCCAGACGTGCTGTTCGATCTTGTGCGGGTTTTCGTATTCGGTGGTGAGCCCGTGCCAGTCTGCCACGAAGAAAAAGCATTCATATTCGTGCTGCAGACGCGCCCAGTTTTTCAGCACGCCATGGTAATGACCCAGATGCAGGCGGCCAGTGGCGCGCATGCCGGAAACAACTCGCTGGGAAGGAACCACGGAACTCAAAGCCTACTCCTTAGAATCTTGTTTGGGTTATATCAGCACGCCGCTGTGTCTCGCTCACAGGCGGGAGCGCACTAAACCCGATCAGCCGCGCAATGCGACAGGCATCACGCGGGGGAAAGCCCGCGATTATACGGTGAACCGGGGTATCAGGGACAGTGGCAAGCAGCCCCTTTGCGGCACTCTGGGTAAAACATAGTCAGCCAGGGCAAGATTCAGAAAATACTGTCCACAGGGCCGGCCCCTTCCCGCACCACTTCGGGGCCATCACCGTCAGCCATGGAAATCACGGTCGTTTCCATTACGCCACAGAAACCGCCATCAATGACCAGATCCACCTGCCCTTGCAGGAAGTCGCGGACATCCTGGGGATCAGTGAGCGGGAACTCGTCGTTGGGCAGATGGCAGGTAGACGTCATGATCGGCTCGCCATGCTCGGCCAACAGCGCTTGGCAGATGGCATGATCTGGCACGCGAATACCGATATTGCGCTTTTTCGGGTCCATCAAACGCCGCGGCACCTCGGTGGTGCCCTTGAGGATGAAGGTATAGGGGCCCGGGGTGTGGGCCTTGAGCAGGCGATAATCCGGATTTTCCACCTTGGCATAGATGGCCAGCGCAGACAGATCATGGCAAAGCAGAGTGAACTGGTGCTTCTTGTCCAGCTGCCGCAGGCGGATCAGCCGATCCAGCGCATTCTTTTCGCCGATACCGCAGCCCAGCGCGTAGGTGGTATCCGTCGGGTAGGCAATCAGCCCGCCGTTACGAATAACGTCTACCGCCTGGCGGATAAGCCGCGGCTGAGGCGTTTCGGGATGGATGTAGAGAATTTCGGTCATAACTTCAGTTGGTAGTTGATAATTGACAGTTGACAGCTAACGTCAAAACATTGCCGCAACCCATTGTTTTAGTTGTCAACTGTCCACTGTCAATTGTCAACTAGTTAGCCGCCCTTCCCACACAGGCCTGGCGCCGTTCGGCACCGGCGGCAATCGCCCCAGTGCCAGCCATTTCTGCTCTGGCGAATGAAAATCCGAACCGGCGGACACCTGCAGATCAAAGTGTTGCCAGCATTCATCCAGCAACGCGGTCTGTTGCGGGGAGAGCCCGGGCATGGCCACTTCCAGGCCGTCGCCGCCGGCCTCCTTGAAACTGGCAAGAAACTGGCGCAGTTTTTTGCGCGTCATGCCGTAGGCCTGCGGATGGGCCAGCACCGCGGTGCCACCGGCGGCATGAATATCGGCAATGGCCTCTTCCAGGGTGCACCAGGGTGTCGCCACAAAAGCGGATTGGCCCTGCTTCAGGTAACGGTTGAAGGCGTGTCGGTGGTTGCGCACCCTGCCCGCTTCTTCAAGAAACCGGGCAAACAGAGGACGGCCCGGCGCATCGGTGCCCGCCAGTTCACAGGTACGCTCATAACTGTTGGCCAGGGTCGCAGCACGATCAAGACGGCGGCCAATCTCCCGGGCACGATTCACTCGTGCCTCTTGCTGGGCGGCAACTCTTTCCTGCAACTGCCCACAATCGGTATCCAGCCACAGCCCCAGCACATGGTATTCGCGGTTTTCGTGGCGCACGGACAGTTCGATACCGTTCACCAGGCTGATATCGTGCTGCCGGGCAGCCTCATGGGCCTCCGGCAACCCGGCCAGGGTATCGTGGTCCGTCAGGGCCAGACAGGTCACTCCGTAGTCCGCAGCCCTCGACACCAGCGCTGCAGGGCTTAGAATACCGTCGGACGCAGTACTGTGACTGTGCAGGTCGATTGTGTGGTTACGGGAGATAGCCGGATCCTCTCAAGGTGCTCGATGTGTCTGCAATGACTCTCAAATTCGTCATGCGGCCCTGTTACGGCAAGCCGACAACGGGAATCAAGGCGCAGGGTAGCATTTTTGAGCCCTTCACCGGCATCTTTAACGCCCTCCGGCTGCCATAAACTGATCAAACGGAATCCCGAATGAGCGAAAGCAACACCCCGGAACAGAACAGCAAGCCAGCCAGCGCCACGCCACCGAAGCAGGAAAGTCTGCTGGCCAATCTGCTGATCAATATCGCTATTCCCGCACTGATCCTGGCCAAACTCTCCGGGGATGACTGGCTGGGCACCAAGTGGGCCATCGTGGTGGCGCTGGCCTTCCCCCTGCTCTACGGCCTGCGGGATTTCCTGCAGAACGGCAAGGCCAATTTCTTCTCCGGCCTCGGCGTTGTCAGCATTCTGCTTACCGGCGGCATCAGCCTGATGGAGCTGGACGCCAAGTATATCGCCATGAAAGAGGCGGCCATTCCTGCCCTCCTGGGCATCGCAACGGTGGTATCCCTGCGCACCCGCTGGCCGCTGGTAAAAACCTTTCTCTATAACGACAAGGTGCTGGATACCGACAAGATCGCAGCCAAACTGGAAGACAATAACAACCTCGGCGCCTTCGAGCTGACCCTCAAACAGGCCTCCTGGATGGTGGCCGCCTCCTTCTTCCTGTCTTCGGTGCTCAACTACGTTCTGGCCAAGGTGATTCTGACCAGCCCGCCGGGCAGCGAGGCGTTCAATGCCGAGTTGGGCAAGATGACAGCCCTGAGCTACCCGGTTATTGTCGTGCCCTCCATGATTGTGCTGATTCTTGCCATGGTCTTTCTGTTTCGCCGCATCGGCAAGCTGACCGGGCTGAAGCTGGAAGACATCATGGCCGCACACCACCGTTAACCCTGAATAAAGAGCGAAACCATGCTGTACGCGATTATCAGTGAGGACGTGGCAAATTCCCTTCCCTTGCGTAAAGAGGCTCGGGCGGACCATCTCGCCCGCCTGGAAACCCTGAAAGAACAGGGGCGGCTGATACTGGCCGGCCCGCATCCGGCCATCGACAGCAACGATCCCGGTGAAGCCGGCTTCACCGGCTCATTGGTCGTCGCCGAATTCCCCTCGCTGGAAACCGCTCAACAATGGGCGGATGCCGATCCCTACATTGCTGCCGGCGTTTACGCTGGCGTGACGGTGAAACCGTTCAAGAAGGTACTGCCCTGACCTTCAGCTGGACAGATTGCCATTTTTTACAAAGACACCACGGCCCACAGCACGAAATGTGATTATGGTAGCGCCGCAACCCTGATGACTTCTCTAGACTGCGCGGCCTGACACGAAGGAGTAAAGACCCCCATGCTCGCAAGACTGGTTTGTTTCCTGGCAATAATGGTAGCCAGCCATACGGCTGTCGCCTCCACTGCCTGGGTAGATGACAGCATCTATGTACCGATTCGCTCATCTGCCAACCCCGCTGGCCGCATTCTCCACCGGGGCATCAAGAGCGGCACCCGCATCGAGTTTCTCGGTTTCGACGGTGACTGGGCAAAAATTCGCTACAAAGACATTGAAGGCTATATTGGCAAGCAGTACCTGAGCCAGAGCCCCACCGCTGAAATCATGCTGGAGCGAGCCAATCAGGCAAGCGAAGAAGCCAAGGCGGAAGCGGCGAAATTGCGCACTCAGCTGGCTGAGCTCAAAGGGGAGCATGAGGCACTTTCCGAGCAGTCCTCGGAACTGAAGAATGCCCTGAGCTCCCGTAGTGAAGAGCTGGAACAGCTGCAGGACGTGGCCTCTGACCCAATCCGCCTGGACCAGGCCAATCGACGCCTGAATGAGGAGCTAAGCCTGCTCCGTTCCGAGCTGGATCAAGTGAAAGGCGAGAACGTGATGCTGCGTAACAACAACACCTCCCAGCAATGGATTACCGGGGTCGGCATTCTGCTGCTCGGCCTGGTGGCCGGCATGATCATGCGCTCACGCTCAGGCCGCCGCCGCAATAGTGGCTGGGCGAACTGATCATCCACTGATTATCCCAGCTAAGGCCATGCCATTCCGGCATGGCCTTTCTGCTGCATCCAGGACCCCAACGCCCTGTATTTTCGGCAAAAATGACCGAAACGGACACGGGACATGCCCAAGCGCTTTGGGTAGCATGCCTGTTTACCCTGCTATTGACGACGACAGTTATGACTATCTGGCACAAGATTCGTGGCGCACTGGCCCTGGTGGGCATCCTGCTTAACACCCTTCTTCTCTGCCTTCCGCTTTACGTTTTTGCCCTGCTTCGGCTGGTGCTGCGCGGGGAAAAATCCCAGGTGGTATTGTCGAAAATACTGGTCTTCATCGCCGAGACCTGGATCGGCATCAATAACGCCATTATCGGCCTGACCAGTCAGGTGAAATGGAACATCACCGGCATGGACACCCTGGATCGTGATCAGTGGTATCTGGTCACCTGCAACCACCAGTCCTGGGCGGATATTCTGGTTCTGCAGCTCATCTCCAACCGCAGAATTCCCTTCCTGAAGTTTTTCCTCAAGCAGGAATTGATAAAGGTGCCGCTACTCGGCCTGGCCTGGTGGGCTCTGGACTTTCCTTTCATGAAGCGCTTCAGCAAGGCTGAGCTTGAAAAGAACCCATCCCTGAAAGGCAAGGACCTGGAAACCACCCGCAAGGCTTGCGAGAAATTTGCCTACTTCCCCACCTCGGTGATGAATTTTTTTGAGGGCACTCGCTTCGAGGCAGAAAAGCACGCCAAGCAGCAATCTCCCTACAAGCACCTGCTTAAACCCAAAGCCGGTGGCGCAGCCTTTACCCTTAATGCCATGTCAGGACATTTGCGAAATTTACTTGATGTGACCATTATTTACCCCCCGGAGGCACCCCGCTCTCTGCTGGCTTTTCTCGGCGGCGCCATGAATGAAGTTGACGTCATCGTTCAACAGCGCGTGATCCCCGCCTGGGCCTCGGAAGGCGACTACGAATCGGACCCGGAATTCCGCGCCCGATTCCAGCAATGGATTGGCGACCTCTGGGCGGAAAAGGATGCCTTACTGGAAAATAATAACGCCGGACGTACCACACCAGGCGCCTGACGCACCCCGCTTCAGCGTCAGGCATCGAGCGTCAAGCGTCTGGCGCCTTTTTGAGAATTGATATGTTTGGCCGATTTCTGAAACCACGCTGGCAGCACAGCAATCCCGACATGCGGCTCAAGGCCGTGGAACAACTATCCCCCGTTGACGACGAGGCCACTCTAGCCCGTCTTGCCCGCGGCGACTCCAACTCTCTGGTGCGAGCCGCCGCCAGCGGCAGAATTATGGACTTTTCACTGCTGGACGAAATCCACCAGCGTGACGAAGAGCCCTCGGTCCGCGAAGCCGCCTCCATGCGCATCATGGCACTGCTGGCCGGCACCGCGGATGGCGCCCCGAACAGCGAAACCCGATTGAGACTGATACGCCTCACCGGCAATCGCGAGGCGCTGGGCTTTATTGCCCGCAACAGCCCCGATGAGATGTGCCAACAGGCCGCCATTGAACGTCTTGATGATGACAATTTGTTGTTTGAACTGGCCCTGGAAAGCAGAACGGAGACCCTGCGCCTCGAAGCCGCCCAGCAGCTTCGCAGTCTCTATCTACTGAAACGTCTGAGCCGCGAAGGTCGCGACAAACGCGTCACCCGGTTGGCCCGGGAACAAGCCAAGGCCCTGCAAGAAAAAATTCAGCTGGAAGAGGCCGAGTCCGCACGAGTCGTGCAACTGGCCGACCGGCTGGAACAGCACGCTCGCCGCTCCGTCGACGCCCTTTATGGCCCGCGTCTGGAACAGCTGGAACAGCAATGGCAGGACAGCAGCAACCGGGCCACACCTGACCTGGCCGAGCGGGTTCAGCAGGCACTCCAGCAATGCCGCCATCAACTGGCGACGCTACAGGAGGAAAATCACCGCCAAGCACTGGCAGATACCGCCCGTGCAGAACGGGAAGCAGCCGCCCACAATCTGTATCAACTATTGAGTCAGAGCGACCCACAGGCCTGGGAAGACCAGTTGGGCGAGTTGCGCTCTGCCCTTGCCACCCAGAAGCGTCGCTGGGACAGCGCCAATGAGCAAGCCCCGGCGCCGGACAATGACAAACTGGCCTTCGAGGATCTGGTCAGTGCTTTCGAGCGCATGCTCAATCTGGCCGCCGATATTCTCGAAGCCCGCGATGATCCCGCTCGTCTGCACAGCCTGGCGGCCGAGTGGCCCACGGGATACCCCAAGCCACCATTGTTGACTACCCTCGTCCCCCCTGCCCGCGAAGAAAAGCCATCAACGGTCCGGGCTCGCCCCGCACCAAGCCCCCACATGGGGTTGCTGGTTGCTCTGAAGCGGGAGCTCCGCGACGGCAATCTGCGCCATGCCAACCGTCTCTGGCACAAGGCTCAGGCGATCATCGACGAGCAAAGTGATCCGGCTCTGGCCAGCCAGCTGAAAAAACTGGAAGCCCGCCGTGCCGAACTGCAGGACTGGCACCGCTTTGCTGCCGAACCGAAGAAGGTGTCGCTGTGCGAATCCATGGAGGCCCTGGCCGAGAGCAGCATGGATGCCCCGCAACTGGCTTCCGCCATCCAGGCGCTTCACGATGAATGGCGCGCCTTGATGAGCTCCGATCAGGATGAGGATCAGGCACTGTGGGATCGCTTCAAGGCCGCCTCTGATCGAGCCTATGAGCCTTGCCAGGCACATTTTGCCGAGCAGGACGCGCTGCGCCAGAGCAATCTGGAAAAACGTCGCCAGCTTTGCGAGCAACTCGAGCAATTTATTGACGCGCAGGACTGGAGCCAAGCCGACTGGCAAGGCATCTGGCAAATCCGCCAACAGGCACCGAAAGACTGGAAAGCGATTCAACCGGTGCGCTTTACTCATGCTCGTGAGGTACAGAAACGCTTCTCCGCCATCCTGTCCGGCCTGGACGAAAGGCTGAAGGACTATATCGAGGCCGCCGAAACCTCTCGGCAGGCCCTGATCACCCAGGCAAAAAACCTGGCCGAGCTAAATGATGTTGGCGAAGCCACCCGGCAAGCGCAGCAATTACAGAAGCAATGGCGCGACACCCCCTGGTTACCGCCGGCCCAGCATCGCGCCGGCCAGAAAAAATTCAAGAAGGCCATGGATGCCCTGTTTGCCGAGCGCAATCGCCAGCATGCCGAGCGAAAGGCGGAACAGGAAACCCGCTCACAGGAAGCGCAAGGTGCAGTCACACAACTGGAAAGCTGCCTGGATGCGCCTTTTTCAAGGGAAGGTGCCCACGCTTTAAAAGAGGCGCTGCACGCACTTGAGCAATTCAACAGCTCCGCCCTGCCCCAGTCTCTGAGTCGCCAGGCTCAGCAACTTCGGCGTCGTGCCCGTGAAAGGCTCGACCGCCTGACTGAATGGGAGCACTGGCAAGCTCTGCAGCAGACGGTAGAAAGTCTTTCTGAAGTGAATGAATGTGGTGACGAATCGCTGACATTGGCGGTTGCCTTCGAGGCACTGGCCGGCGTACCCAGCCCGGAAGCCGAGCGACAGCGCCGCCTTCAATGGCAACTGGAGAAACTGCCCTCGGCCATGAAGCAGCAAGAGTTTGCCGCCCTGGACGAAATGGCTCGCCTGTTGAAGGACCACGATCAACCGGTCTCTGTCCCCGTGCGCAATCGCCTGCACCAGGCCCTGGCCGTGCTGGAGCCCGGCAGTGAGTAATCTGCTAACCCGCTTTGCCCGCACCCCGAGAGGACTGCGCTGGTTCCTGAATCTTTACGGCCCCTATCTCGGCGCCGGTGTGCGGGTGGACTATCTGGCGGAAGACTTTCGCGAGCTGAAGGTGTCCATGGGGTTGCACTGGTACAACCGCAATTATGTGGGCACCCATTTTGGTGGCAGCCTCTATTCAATGGTGGACCCGTTCTACATGCTCATGGTCATGAACGTGCTGGGGCGGGATTTTATCGTCTGGGACAAGGCTGCCGAGATTGATTTCATCAAGCCTGGCACCGGGCGGGTCCATGCCCGCTTCCAACTAACTGATACCATGCTGGAAGAGATCCACCAGCACACTGCCGATGGCAACAAATACCTGCCTTGCTGGCCAGTGATCATCGTCAACGATGACGGCGAGACAGTGGCCAAAATCAACAAGACGCTCTATATACGCAAGAAGCCCCGCAGCTGATCTTGTCGTGGGAGCCATCCCTCATGATGACGCTGATTGATCTGAAAAGCGCCAATGGTTCGCCATGCAAGCATGGCTCCTACAGTCACTGCCCGAAGCTACCTGTTTTTTCCAGATAGGCGAGTTCTTCGGCGGTGCTTTCCCTACCCAGAGCCGCATTGCGATGTGGGAAACGCCCGAAGCGGCGAATCAACTCCCGATGTTGCCTGGCTGCATCGACACTGCTTTGTACCGACTTGCGACAGGAATCCGGGGCGCGCTCCAGCAAGGCAGTCATGCTGTTCAGGCAGAGATCCTGCAGGTCTTCATCTTCGGCATGCATCAGTGGCATCAGGAAAAACACCTGGCCGCACAGGGGCAGTTTGCTGTGCATCTGCCTGGAAACACCCTCCACCGCCAGGGTTGCCGCCCGGTGATCGCCGGCAAAGGCCTGGGACTGGCCACGGTAGATATGGCGGGTGAACTGGTCCAGCAACAGAATCAATGCCAGCCGTGACTGCGGCTGGCGCTCCCAGTCCACCAGTTCCTGCTGTATCGCCGCCTCCACATAAACGCCGAAGCGATGCTCAATCTCCGCATCATCACCGGCACTGGCGCGAAACCATTTGCGGGTCACGGATGCCTGTGGCCATTCCTGGCTCAGGCCATCCTCAAACCAGTAATTGAGTACGTCCTGCCAGGGGGGCGTCAATTCAAACACTGTCACCTCCGGTGGCTTCACCACACTGCTCCGGCAATAAAGGCTCAAGCACGGAAGAGGCATGGGCCTTTAACAGGGGCTGAGCTGCCGCGGTGGGATGAATGCCATCTTTCTGCATCCAACCCTGCTCCACCACGCCTTCCAGAAAAAACGGGAACAACGGCACCTGTTTGTCGTCAGATACCTGACGGAACTGTTGTTCGAACAGACGGGTATACTGTGGTCCGTAATTGGGGGGAATACGCATGCCGAGTAATATCGGTGTGGCGTCAGCCGCACGGCTTTTCTCGATCATCTGTGCCAGATTGTTGCCCATGGCAATGGGGGACAGACCGCGCAGGCCATCATTACCACCCAGCTCGATGATCAAGATTTGCGGCGCATGTTTTTCCAGCAATGCTACCAGCCGGCTATTGCCGCCGGCGGTGGTTTCACCGCTGACCGACGCATTGATCACGGGGAAATCACGGCAGCGCTGTTCCAGTTCTTTCTCCAGCAGGGCGACCCAGCCTGCGGATTTTTCAATCCCGTAGGCGGCACTGATACTATCGCCCAGAACCAGTAAGCCCCTGGCCTGCACGGACAGCGCCGCCATGGTCAGAATTGCCACTAAAAGAAGCCGAATCATGAACACACAATCTCCCGTATTAAGCGCCCGAAACCTTGGCAAACGTGTACAGGGACCAGAGGGCGGGCTGGATCTGTTGCAGGATATCACGCTGGAAGTGAATGCCGGTGACAGTCTGGCCATTACCGGGCCGTCAGGTTCCGGCAAGTCCACCCTGCTGTCCCTGTTGGCCGGGCTGGATGTGCCCACCAGCGGCGAGGTCCTGCTGGGAGACAAGCCGTTCAGTAGTGGCAGCGAAGACCAACGGGCCCGCCTGCGTGGCGAGCAATGCGGGTTTGTGTTCCAGCATTTCCAGTTGGTGGCTGATCTCACCGCCCAGGAAAACGTGATGCTGCCGCTGGAAATCCTTGGCCGTGGCAAAGCCCGTGACACTGCCCGCCATTGGCTCGACCAGGTCGGACTGGGCAAGCGCTGCCATCACTTCCCTGCGCAGCTTTCTGGCGGGGAACAGCAACGCGTTGCGCTGGCCCGGGCCTTTGCGGTGTCGCCCTCCCTGTTGTTCGCCGATGAGCCCACCGGTAGCCTGGATTATGCCAATGGCGAGCATGTGGCAGACCTGCTGTTTTCCCTGAACCAGGAACAGGGCACCGCCCTGGTACTGGTCACCCATGACCAGACTCTGGCCCGGCGTTGCAGCCGAGCCATGTCCCTGGTGGAGGGCCGTCTTGGTGTTTAAGGCCTGGCGTTCCCCCGCATTCCGCGTTCAGGCACTGGCGGTGCTGGTGGCAGCCTTTGCCATGACCGCCATGCTGATTCTGCGCGACACCGTGGACCAACGATTCAACCAGCGGACCGCCGTTGCCCTGGGTGCAGACCTGATTCTGGAAGGCACTCGCTTCCCAGAGCCGGCACAACGACAGCAACTGGCAGAAACCCGTCACGCGGAAAGCGTGAAATTTTCCAGCGTGCTGGTGAATGACGACAGCTTCCTGCTCGCCAGCATCAGGGCGGTATCTGCCGGCTTCCCGCTCTATGGTGAGATCCAGATCAGTGACAGCCGCTTTGCGGATCCGTATCCGGTCGACCATGGTCCACAACAGGGCCATATCTGGATTGCCGGCACCGGGCTGGACCGTCTGGGTTTACAGACTGGCGAGTTCATTACCATGGGCGAGCGCAGCCTGCTGATCGATAAAGTCATCGTCCAGGAACCGGATCAACAGGCCGGTTTCTACAGCATGAACCCGCGGGCCCTGATCCATATTGATGATCTGCAAAGCGCCGGGATACTCGGTGAAGGCAGTCGCTACCGCCATAACCTACTGGTGGCTGCCGATGATGCCGCGCGCCAGCAGCTGGAGAGTCGCCTGACCCCGGGACTGCGTCCGGACCAGGAACTGGAAACCGTGGCCAATACCGAGTTGCGCAGTCGTGGGCCGGTGGAGCAACTTTTCCTCTGGTCGCAACTGGCGGTGATGCTGGTGGTGTTGCTGTGCGCGGCGGCCATCTACCTGACCTCAAGCCACCGTGCCCGTCACCAGCAAACGCTCTGTGCCGTGATGAAAACCGTGGGCGCCAGCCAGGCAACCATTGTCCGCCGCTTGCTGGGCGGCGACGCCCTTGCCCTGTTGATCCCCACGCTCAGCGGTATTGCCCTGGCCAGTGCGCTGGGCCTGTATCTGATCACACTAATGGGGGGAGGCATGACCTTTCCCGTTGCTGCACCGGTATTGGGCCTGATTGGCCCGGTGCTGCTGTGGCTTGGGTTTGCTGCCCCCACCCTGTGGGCGCATCTGGGCCTGCCAGCCACCGCCTTGCTGCAACAGCGTGAAAGCCAGCCAGGCCGTCAGCGCTGGACCCTGCTAATTGCCCTGCTCACCCCGATCCCGCTGGCCGCCGTGATGAGTGGCTCACTGACCAGTCTGTGGCCCCTGCTGCTGCTGACTTTTGCCATCGCGGTGGGGCTACCGCTGGTGCTGTGGCCCCTGGTGTCGCTATTGGACCGGATCAGCGGCAGGATGCCGCTGGCTGCCCGTCTGGCCCTGCGCCGCCTGAGCCGTCGCAAGACAACCACGCTGCCCCTGCTGGCAGCGCTGGTGGTGTCACTGGCGGTATTGTCCATGTCGATCCAGACCGGCAGACAGTTACTGAGCGACTGGCGCTCTACCCTGCCCGACAATGCACCCAACTATTTTGTCATCAACCTGTTTGACCAGGACCTGGCGCCTTTCAATGACTGGCTGGCACAGCACAACAGCGACAGCCAGCCTCTTTATCCTGTGGTTCGCGCCCGGCTCACCGCTATTAACGGCGAGCCTGTACGGGATGCCGTGACCAAGGAGCAGGACCGGGGCGACCGGGCATTGAACCGGGATCTGTCTCTCACCGAGGCGGATACCTTGCCTGACAGCAACGAGCTGCTGGAAGGCCGCTGGGTCGAGGGGGCCGGCGAGGTCACCGTGGAAAGTGAGTTGGCGGAGTCACTGGGGCTGAAGCTGGGTGACCAGTTGATCTTTACCGGGGCGTCCACGGCTATTGAAGCCGAAATTGTCGGCCTGCGGGACGTGGACTGGGAAAGTTTTGCGCCTAACTTCTACTTCATGTTTTCCCCGGGCACGCTGGAAGCCCAGAGTCGCACCTGGATCACCAGTTTTTATCTGCCCCCCGAGAAAAGCACAGAGCTGGCGAGCCTGGTGCAACAGTTTCCCCAGATCAGCCTGCTGGACGTGAACGCCATCCTTGCCACCCTGGAGGACATCGTTGCCCAGGCCAGTCGCGCCGCTTTCTTTGTGGGACTGATGCTGATGCTGGCGGCGCTGCTGGTGCTGGCTGCTGCCCTGCTGGCAACCGCTGACCAGATGCGCAAGGATAACCGGCTGCTGGTTGTGATTGGCGCCCGCCAGAGCCTGCTGCGGCGCACCGCCGCTCTGCAGGCCCTGTTCCTGATTGGTGGCGCCGCCCTGCTGGCCAATCTGATTCACTTTGCGGCCCTGTTTCCACTGGGGCAGAAACTGTTCGACGGCGAGTTGCCGTTGAGCCTGTGGTTACTGCTGCCCTGGGGCGTCACTGCGTTGCTGGTGCTGGCAGCGCGGCTGGCGCCACCCTTGCAGCCAGCTTCCCGTAGCGGGAAAGTCTGACACAGATAAGACGGTGACTTCGTAGGGTGGATTAGCCCAAGGCGTAATCCACAAAATTCACTGCAGCAGACGTCGAATCGCAGGAAGGTGGATTACGCCTTAGGCTAATCCACCCTACGGTTGATACGGTTACCGCGAGACCGTTTCTAACGTTCCGCCCCTTTCCTCAACCACAGGAAGGCCGCTAGTGCGGTAATGCTGCTGCCGGCCATCAACAGTGTCATCGGCACCGGTGTGCCGTCATGCCAGGCGCCCAATACCGTGCCGATCAGCCCGGCCAGCAGAAATTGCAGCGTACCGTTCAGGCCGGTAGCCGCACCGCTGTCGCGATCAAACAGGCTGAGGAAACTGGCAATACCGTTGGGAATCACCAGCGCCACCATACCTGCAGTGACCATAATCAGTGGCACCACCGCCCACAGAACCAGGTTGTCTGTCAGCGTCAGTACCAGCAATGCCACCCCGGCCAGGGCCTGCAAGATTAGCCCTGCACGCATGATGTCTGCGCTGGCATAACGGCGCAGTAACACAACATTCAGGCGATTGAGCCCGAGCATGGTCACCACATTGGCACCGAAATACAGCGGGAACTGGTCGGGGCTGATGCCGAAATGATCCATGTAGAGAAAGGCAGCATCGGTAATGAAGACAAACAGGGCGGAAAATGCCAGCGCATTGGCAAGAATAAAGCCCATCGCCGGGCGATTGCGCAGCACTCTCCCATAAGCGTTGAACAACCGGTGCCACAACGTCTCATTGTCCTGCCGCCGGGGAACTGTGGGCAGCGGGAAGCGAACCAGCAGCATCAACATCATCCCGTATCCGGCCAGCATGAAGAAAATGCTCTGCCAGCCGGCAAGATTGAGCAGTGCCACACCCACCGCCGGCGCCACCAGCGGCGCAATCAGCATGACCAGGCCAATACTGGTGAGAACCCCGGCGGCCTGCTGGCCGGTGAAATGGTCCCGTACCGAGGCGGCGGCAATCACTACAGATGCACCTCCCCCTACGGCCTGGAGGAAACGCAGCAGGTAAAGCATCTGGATGTCATTACTGAAAGGAATGATCAAGCTGCCGGCAATGAAAAGCAGCAACCCTATATAAGCGACCGGCTTGCGACCAAAGTGATCCGACAACGGGCCGCCCAACCACTGCCCCAGTGCCACGCCGAGCACATAGACACTCACCGAAATTTCCACATCGTGGATCGGCACGGCAAAGTGCTCGGACATCGCCAACAGTGCCGGTAGATAGGTATCAATGGCGAGAGGCCCCAGTGCGACCAGGGTGCCGAGTAGAATCGCCAATCGACGAGGGGAAATTTGGGCTTGCATGGAATGTCCAGTAAGGCAGTGAGATCGGGATGGTAACGCATGTGACGCTGAGCTTCAGTGAATTTATGAACCGGATTCAGTCCTTGTTATGAAAAACGGGTTGCGGCCATCGTGTTGTCCTGTGACCATTAGCCGCTTTGGCGGGTTAATGAAAGCGCCCCTGCCCATGGGGATTCCAGAAACGCAATGGGTAACCGCGATGACAACACTATCAACGGACCGGAACCGGTCCTCATCTGTGCCCGTGATTCAATCTTCCGGGGCTGACCCTGCTTGCTCTGCTGACATTTTCTGCCCAGCCACCCGTCATTACCAAACGGAAACTGCATGAATTTAGAGATTGCGTACCAATTGGCCATCATCACCGTTGTGGCCTTCCTGTGTCAGTGGGTGTCCTGGCGTATCAAGCTACCCGCCATTCTGCCGCTGTTACTGACTGGCCTGGTACTGGGGCCACTGACCGGGGTACTGCAACCCAAAGAATTGCTGGGTGATCTGCTACTCCCCGGCGTATCACTGGCGGTATCGATCATTCTCTTTGAAGGGGCCATGACCTTGCGCTTCGATGAGATTCGCGGCCTGGAGAAAACCGTTCGCCGCCTGGTGACCTGGGGGGCGCTGGTAACCTGGTCAATCGTGGCCGTGTCTGCCTGGTGGCTACTCAAACTGTCGTTTGACCTTGCCCTGTTGTTTGGTGCCCTGGTGGTCGTCACCGGCCCTACCGTCATTGTTCCGCTTCTGCGCAGCGTACGCCCGGTCAGCAGCGTGGCCCGCTTGCTGCGATGGGAAGGCATCGTTATCGATCCGCTGGGTGCCATTTTTGCGGTACTGGCCTATGAGCTGGTGGTGGCCAGCGGGCAGGAAGGTGCGTTACTGCATACCCTGTGGCTGTTTTTCCAGACGATCACCGTCGGCGCCGCCATCGGTGCAGTGGTCGCCATGGGCCTGGCAGCGCTGCTGCGCCGCCATCTGGTACCAGAATATCTGCGCAGCTTCCTGGTGCTGTCGCTGGTAATCGGCGAATTCGTGCTGGCGAATGCGCTCAGCGAGGAATCCGGCCTGGTAGCCGTTACCGTTACTGGCATCGTGCTGGCGAACCTCAAGGGGGTTCGAACCAATGATATTCTCCACTTCAAGGAGAACCTCTCTGTCATTCTGATCTCCGGGCTGTTTATTGTGCTGGCGGCACGTCTGGAAATGCAGGAACTCGAGCAGCTCGGTTTGATGGCACTGGTGGTGCTGGCGATTATCCAACTGGTCGCCCGCCCGGCGTCCGTGCTGGTCGCCACACTGGGCTCCAACCTTAATTGGCGGGAAAAATCCCTGCTCGCCTGGATTGCCCCCCGGGGCATCGTGGCAGCGGCCATTTCCGCCCTGTTTGCCGAACGGTTGCTGCAAAATGGTGTGGAGGGAGCCGAAATGCTGGTTCCTCTCACCTTCATGGTCATCATCGGCACCGTGGCACTGCAGAGTCTCACCGCCAGACCCCTGGCTCGTTTATTGAAGGTCGCCGAGCCGGCACCGCGGGGGTTCCTGATTGTAGGGGCCAACCCGGTAGCCCGAGCGATTGGTTCTGCCCTGCAGAAAAACCAGTTCCCGGTGATGGTCACGGACTCGAGCTGGGAATCCATTCGACTGGCCCGAATGGAAGGCCTGAGTACATTTTATGGCAACCCGGTTTCCCAGCATGCTGACCAATACATGGATCTGGTGGGCTACGGTAAATTGCTCGGGCTGAGCCCGCGGCGTGAGCTGAACACTATGGCCACCATGCGCTATCGCCTGGAATTCGGCGAACCGAATATTTTCAGCCTGCCAACGCAGAGAAGCGACAAGGAAGTGAAGCATGAAGTGGCCCCGGAACACCGTGGTGCCACCCTGTTCGGTGCCGAGATGACCTATGCTCGCCTGGCCAGCCTGCTAAGTCAGGGCGCGGAAATCCGCAAGACCCGGCTCACTGAAGAGTTCGATTTCACCGCCTACCAGCAAACCCCGCACCGCCGGGTATGGCCGCTTTTCGCCATCGATACCCGCGATCGTATCTATGTGTTCAGTGAAGAAAGTCAGCCCGCGCCCAAGGCAGGCTGGCACGTGCTGGGCCTGATCAAGGAAGATGCGGCCAAGGAAGAGGCCCGCACAGAGGCGCGGGCCGAAGCTGCCGCAGAAAAAGCTGCCGCAGACAAGGGCAAAGGCACCGAGAAAGTCAGCCAGAAAAGCTGATCTATCCGGCCGGGTCCGGGGCATCGACGAAAGTATCGATTAACCCGCAGACCCGGCCATCATCCAGCCGACAATCCGGACTGCCCTGCCATTGCTCCATGGCGCTGCGCATGCGCAGACTCAGAGATTGCAGCTCGGCAATTTGTCTCTCTACCTGCTCCAGGCGCGTTTCGATCAGCGTGCGAACCTGACCGCAGGGTGTTTCACCCTCCCGGGAAGCGTCCGCCAATGCCTGGATGTCAGCGAGCGTGAAGCCCAGGGAGCGGGCCTTCAGAGCAAAGTTCAACAGCCGTAAATCCGTATTTCCGTAACGGCGGTAGCCGTTGTTGGGATCTCTCTCCGGCTTCAGCAACGCAATGTCGGTGTAGTGCCGCACCGTCTCGGTGGTGGTACCCGCCTTGCGGGCCAGATCGGAAACACGCATGGTCATTCCTCTCCCGGTTGTGCCCAGGGTTGGTAGGCAGCGGGAACAGACGCATCCTGCTGCTGAAAATAACGGCGAATGGCGACAGCCAGGGCGTCAGCACCCAGTGACTCTGACAGCGCCCCCAGAAAGGCGGTTCCTGGCTGCGACGTCGCCAGGTGGCACTGCAGGGCGACATCAGCAAGCAGCCGATTGTCCGGGTGTCGCCGCCAGGCCTGGCGCAATGCGCTGTGAGCCCAGTCGCAACGCTGATGATTCAGGGCGAGCTGCCCTTCCAGCAACCAGAGGTAAGGATCATCGCCGAGGGCCGCGTGCAATTGCCCGCTGATTTCCCGGTAATCATTCCGGTCCAAGACCATCAGTGCGCGCGTCAGTTGCCAAAGGGCCGGCTTGCCCGTTGCGGTCTGAGCGGCCAGGGCCTGCTCTTCACAGGGCTGGCCGCTACACTGTGCCAGCCATAATGCCAGTAATGCCGGCTCCCCTGCGCCCAGATCGCCAAGTTCCGGCGCGCCGGGGTTATCCTGCAGCAGAGTCAGAAATGCCTTCCCCTTCCCGGCTTCAAACCGTTCACCGTAGGACACCAGCTCGCTCAATTGCAGGCCGCTGCTGTAGTCGTACCACTCGGTGAGACGATAACGGGCTCCAGGCTCTCCCTCCAGGCGGAGAAAGCCCACATCACCGTCAGCAAAAAGCAGTCTGACTCGGGCCGCGAAACGCTCACGGTTTTCGTTGAATCCGGTAATGGCGAATTGCTCGATGTCCACATCCTGTACCCAGCGGGCAACAACCCGGTCAGGAACCGGCACTAACGCCTGCCGGGCCAGTACAGGTTGCAAAGAGCCACTAGCAAGGTCCGCTCTGAGTGTCGCCAGGGTACGGCTGTCAGCGGAAACCGTTTGCGCCAAGAGGAATAATAAGAGCGAAATAAAAAAGCGGTCAGTCATGCGAAGCCTCATTGAATCCAGCACAGACTAGGCAAAAAGACAGGGGTTAGCCACACCCGAGCTGCTGGTGCCCCCGTGCTGCAAACGCTGATTTGCTACAGGGTCCGTGAGCACCATGCCCTCAGTGGTAAAAGCGATGCGGTGTTATCTTGACGGGTAACCGGTGATCTGTCGGATGGAGCGGTACAGCGGGGACAGCCGCGGGTACATTTTTCTGTAGACTTGGCGGTATAGCGCATCGTACTGACGGGCCACCTCAGGATCTGGCTCAAACCGTTTGCCGGGGCGTGTCATCGCCGCGACAGCGCTGGCGTAATCCGGGTGCAACCCCATAGCAACGGCGGCATTGATGGCGGCACCCAGGCCGGAGGTTTCAGAGGTATGCGGGCGTTCCGCAGGCAGGTTAAACAGGTTCGCGGTGATCTGCATGATGGCGTCGCTTTGTGAGCCACCACCGGACACCCGCAAGGACTGCACTGACACCCGATTGCGTTTCTCCAGGCGCTCCTTGCCCTCGCGAAGCGCATAGGCAATCCCTTCGATAATCGCCCGGTAAAGGTGAGCCCGGGTATGGACATCGCCAAAGCCGATGATGGCCCCTTTGGCCTCCGGTCCCGGGATGCGCACGCCGGGATTCCAGAAGGGCTGCAGCACCAGCCCCATGGCGCCGGGCGGCGAGTCATGCAGGAAAGACTCGAACAGGGTTTCCGCACTGACGCCCAGCTCCTGCGCTTGCTGCACTTCCTGTTGGGCAAACTCCCGCTTGAACCAGTTCACCATCCAGTAACCACGCTGAACGATGACTTCCGAGTTGTAGCGCCCTGGTACGGCCGCGCTGTAGGCGGGCACAAACGGAATCGGCTCCACATAGCGCTTATTACAGGTATTGAAGGTGGCCGTGGTGCCGTAGCTGAGATTGCCGATTTCCGGTGTAAAGGCCCCCGAACCCAGTACCTCGCAGGCCTTGTCCGCGCCACTGGCAATCACCGGCAAGCTGGCAGGGATACCGGTATGGCGACTGGCGGCGGCGGTGACCTTGCCCAGTGCCTCACCGGGAGCAACCAGCTCGGGAAGCTGCTCGCGGGTTACCCGCAGGGCTTTCCATTTCAGGTCATGGGCCGGCGCCCAGCACTGACCCTTGTAATCGAAAGGGATGTAGCCAACCTGCGAGGCGGTACAGTCACGCACTTCACCGGTCAGACGATAGTTCAGATAGCCAGACAGCAGCAGGAAATGGGCGGTTCGTTGCCAGATCTCAGGCTCATCCTCCGCCAGCCAGTTGCACTCCGCCTTGGCTTGAAACTGGCGCAGGGTTTCTCCCTGGCCGAGCAAGTTCACTGGCGCTGCATACCACCAGGGCAGGCGAGGAAAATCCGGGGTACGACGCTGATCCAGCCAGATTACTGCCGGGCGCAGGGGGCGCATGGCCTTGTCCAGGCAGACCACCGAGGCACGTTGAGTGGTCAGAGACACCGCCACCACCCGGGATCGCAGCTCGCCATGCTCCAGCCATAACCCCTGACAGGCTTGGCCCAGTTGTTCCCAAAAATAATTGACGTCCTGCTCGGCCTCGCCTGGGCGGTCTGGAAGATAGGGCTCAATATGTTGCTGGTATTTGGCAATCAGCTCGCCGTTGCCATCGAACAGCATAGCCCGGGCACTTTGTGTACCCTGATCCAGAGCAAGCAGCAGCGGCGCGTTCATCCTACGGCCTGCTGTGCTGGGGAGGCTGGCACACCATAGTAGCGCTGATGAATTTCCAGATAGCGTCTCCTCTCCTCTTCCCAGTACGCATCGTCCCAGCCCAGGGTGGACTGAATCTGTTGTCGCAGGCTATCCAGCAGTCCCTTGCCGGCTTCAGGCAGCAACAGACCCAGCCGGGTACGGCGCAGCATCAAATCATCCAGGTGCACCACATCCTCGTTGTCCAGAATCCACTGAATGAAGACCGGGTCCCCCTGATTTGCATGCAGAAAAGCATCCACGGCTTGTGGGGCATCACTGATGGGAATAAAGCCGGGCTCTGTGGTTTTCTGACCGCGCTTGTGGGCGGCACTGTCGATCAGTCCGCTGGCCAGCAAGGCATCCAGGGCAATCAGCCGAAACGTGGTGAGCTTGCCACCGCTTACGGTAACGATACCGTTTTCGCCCCATACCGCATGATCCCGGCGCTCCTTGGAAGGATCCATGCCCTTGCCTGAGGCAATGACCGGACGGACTCCGGCGATGGTGGAATAGATATCGTCCCGATTGAGATCCACCTTCGGAAACTGGCTGTTGATCAAACGGAGCAGGTAATCCACTTCCTGACCACTGGCCGCTGCCTCGATATCCATATCCTGGGGATGATCCAGATCCGTGGTGCCCACGCAGGTCACCCCCTCCCAGGGGAACACAAACACCGGGCGCCCATCGTCCGGGTGCATGACAGTGAGGCAATCCTTCACCGGCAGACGTTCGGGATTCACGAACAGGTGACTGCCCCGCAGGGGGCGGACGCGGGGATCGCTGCCGGAAAAGCGGTCTGCCCAGGCGCCGGTGGCACTGATCACCCGTCGTGCGCGAAGGGTAGCGGTCTGCTCGGTGGTTCGATCCGTCACTGTGACGGCGTAACCCTCACCACTGGGTTCGGTTTGCTCTACCCGGCAGTAATTCTGTGCCAGTCCACCGTGGCGGGCTGCCTCCAATATCACCCGAACCACCAAGCGACAGTCATCGGTGAGGGCATCGGTATAGCTCATGGCGCCTGTCAGCGACTGGCTATTGAGCCCCGGCACCCGTTCCAGCAGTTGCTCGCGGTTCAGGTAACGGTGATCACGGATGCCGGCAAGAAAATCGTACAGCCAGAGAATTGCCTTCATGGGCAACCGACCGGGGAATACTCCCTTTCGTAACGGAAACAGATAAGTGGCTCGCTCCACCAGCCCCGGCAACTCTTCAATCAGACGTTCTCGCTCAAGTAGGGAGTGGCGGGTCAAGCGAATGTCCCCCTGGGCGATATAGCGTAGCCCGCCGTGCACCATCTTGGAGGAACGACTGGAGGTGCCCCAGGCGAAATCGGTCTGCTCCAGCAGCAGAACCCGATGCCCCCGGCGAGCCGCTTCCAGCAGCACGCCGGCACCGGTGATACCGCCACCGATGACAATAAGGTCCCAGTTTTCGTCAGCGAGGGAGTCCAGGGAGTGGCGCTTGCCTAACATCAAGATTCCTTTTCAATACGCGGCTGGGTGTCGTCGAGCAAACAGCCCGGGTTCAGTCGCTGCTGCGGATCAAAGTGCTTCACCAATGAGGTCAGTGCCGCGATACCCTGCTCGCCTTTCTCGTGGTGGAGCCAGGGTGCATGATCGCGCCCTACCCCGTGCTGATGGCTGATGGTGCCCCCGTGCGCCACGATGGCCTCACTGGCCGCGTCTTTCATGGCATGCCAGCGCTGCAAGGTGTTGTGGTAGCTGTCCGAGCTGCGAAACACATAGGTGGTATAGATACTGGAACCCTGCGGATAAAGGTGTGACAGATGGGTAAAGACATGCACTTTTTCGCCCTCACCCACGTTGTCGCGTACCGCCTGCTCCATGGCATTCATGGCCGGGGTAACCTGGTTCCAGTCCACTGCGGTTTCAAAGGTATCCACCACATACCCATGCTCCCACAGGCCATGACGAAGATAAGGGGAACGAAAACGGGATTCTTCCCATTTCTTGCCCAGCAGCTCACCCACCACTGTGCCACCGGCAGCACGAATGCGTTTTTTAACCGTGGCCAGGGTATGGCGCACCAGCGACTTTTCACCGGTCACCCCGAAGGTGATCATGCATTTTTCATTCCGGCAGCCACGAAGGGACAGGTAACGGTGCAGTACCGACACCAGCCTTTCATGGCCGGCGAGCATCAGGTGGGTGCGGGTTTCTTCCGCATTGGACAGCCGCAGCATGGAAAGCGGCAGCTTGGCCTGGGTCAGGCTGCGCACCAGCGTCTTGGCCGTTTCCCAGTCCGGAGCGAATGCCACCTGGAAGGTTTCCGTTTCCGGCAAGGGGGTGACGCGCACCTTGACCTCACTGATCACCCCCATGCGCCCTTCTGAGCCCATGATCATCTCCCGCAGATCCGGCCCGGCGGAAGACGCCGGAATCGTGGGGATATCCAGGGTGCCTCTCGGCGTTTCGATACGCCCGCCGGCGAACATCTGTTCGATACGCCCATAGCGCATGGACTGCTGGCCGCTGGAGCGGCTGGCCACCCAGCCGCCTACCGTAGACAGTTCCCAGGATTGCGGGAAATGTCCCAGCATATAGCCCTGCTCGCGCAGCTGATTTTCTACTTCCGGTCCCGGGGTACCGGCCCCGAAGGTGGCTATCTGACTTTCCTTGTCCAGGTGGAGCAGTTTGTTCATGCCAGCCAGTGACAATGTCAGCACCGGTTTGTCGCTGGCTGGCGGATTGATATGCCCGGCCACGGAGGTGCCGCCGCCATAGGGAATCACCAGCACATCATTGTCCTGGGCCCAGGCCAGCAGACGCTTCACCTCTGCGCTTTTGGTCGGCATCGCGACCCCGTCCGGGAAACGCCCGAAATCACCGGAACGCATGGCCAGCCAGTCCGGCAGGCTTTGCCCACGGGCATGACGAATACGGGTTTCTGCATCGGTGCGGATCAGTGGGTGGTCAGGCATGCGCGACGCGGGCACCGCCTGCAACACCGTTGCCATTTCCGCATCCGGCAAGGGAGTCGCCGTGCCAAGACGGGATTGCAGAAAAGTCAGGCCAGAGGCCTTCAACGGGTAATGATTGGCGCTGTCGCCCCAGCCGTTCCAGCGTCGCATGCAACTACTCCTTGGTTTGGGAAAGCCTGACAGGATCGTATAACAGGCTGCTGTCATGGTAGCCCTGGTGGCAAGGGGTTTCACTGGCGCAGCGGGACAGTAGATGGACTATTTCTGACATTCGGCTGATTTGTGCCGCCGTTACAGGCTGTATTGAATAGATAACAACCCTCTACAGACGGCCACTCGGTTTTTTTCGTACAAATTCGTAAACTCGTGAAGACGCCGCTTTACCAGCCATGCTGTCAGGGCTATGGTTCATATCACATCCAAACTATTTAAAAACCAATACCTTATAAGACTTACAAGGAGTTTCCATGAAACGTTTCGTTGGCTGTCTGGCGCTTGCAGGCGCTATGTCCCTGCAGGCTGGCTGCAGCACCATCAACCCCTACACCGGTGAAAAGCAGACCTCCAAGGCTGGCATGGGTGCCGGTATTGGCGCCGTCACCGGTGCGCTGATCGGTATCGCCACGTCAGACAGTGCCAAAGAGCGTAAAGAGCGGGCACTGAAAGGCGCCGGTATTGGCGCTGTTGCCGGTGGTGGCGTGGGCTACTACATGGATGTCCAGGAAGCCAAGCTGCGCGAGAAACTGGAAGGCGCCGGTGTGTCCGTTACCCGTGATGGCGACAACATCATCCTGAACATGCCGGGTAATCTGACTTTCGACACTGACAGCACCACAGTGAAGTCTTCTTTCCGCCCGGTACTGGACGCCGTCTCTGAAGTCCTGAAGGAATACAAGTCCACCATGATTCAAGTAGCCGGCCACACCGATAGCACCGGCGGTGACAAGTACAACCTGATGCTGTCCCAGCAACGCGCCCAGTCCGTGGCCAATATTCTGGGCAGCTTCGGCGTTCAACAAGTGCGCATGGATACCGTCGGTTTCGGTGAAACTCAGCCCATTGCCAGCAACGGTACTGCCAGCGGCCGTGAGCAAAACCGTCGTGTTGAACTGACCCTGTTGCCTTACACCGAGTAAGGCAATCTGGAGGTGGGTGCCCGGCACCCACCTCTTCTCCCCTTCCAGTTTTTTCAATTCCCCCGCAACATCCAGAGTGCATCGCGATTTTCTTCGGGTCATGATGAAGTCAGACTCTTAACGCCCAGGAAACAAGATCGTGAGCACAGTGACGGCGCAGATTACCGACACACAGTGGCATGCCATCCAGAACCGTGACCGAAGCGCGGATGGTCGCTTTGTCTATGGCGTCATCACCACCGGTATTTTCTGTCGGCCCAGTTGCCCGGCAAGACGACCTAACCCGGCTAATGTGCGGGTTTTCCCCAATGGGCAGGAAGCCTTGCAGGCAGGCTTTCGCCCTTGTCGTCGCTGCAATCCGTTTTCCCTGGCTGGCTCACCGGTGACAGACACCGTCACAGCCCTGTGCCGCCATATTGAGCAAAGCCACAGCCTGCCGACGCTGAAAGAGCTTGCCGCTCAGTGCGGCTGGTCGCGCCACCATCTGCAGCGCCAGTTCAAGGCCGTCACCGGTGTTTCGCCACGGGACTATGGGCTGGCAGTGCGCCGGCGGCGACTGACCGGGAATTTACAGCGCCATGCATCCATCAGTGGTGCCATGCAGGAGTCGGGAATGGAATCCGGCAGCCAGCTTTATAGCCAGGGCAAGCAGATGCTGGGCATGTTGCCCGGCCAGTATCGTTCCGGCGGCACGGGGACAGCTATCCGCTTTGCCATGGCCGAATGTAGCCTGGGAAGCCTGCTGGTGGCAGAAACGTCGCAGGGCCTCTGTGCCATCAGTCTCGGTGATGCGCCGGAGCCGTTGCTAGAGGAGTTTCAGGCACGTTTTGCCGGCGCCGAGCTGCTGCCACCGGATCCGGCATTTGACAGCAAAGTGGCCCGGGTTATTTCACTGGTCGAAGATCCAAAACAGAGTCTGTCGTTGCCACTGGATATTCGCGGCACCGCATTTCAGCAACGGGTCTGGCAGGCGCTGCAGCAGATACCACCGGGCACCACCCTGTCCTATCAGGCTCTGGCCGAAACGCTTGGCCAACCGGGAGCCGCCCGGGCCGTTGCGTCGGCCTGCGCCGCCAATACATTAGCCGTGGCGACTCCCTGCCATCGGATTGTACGCCGCGATGGCAGCCTGTCCGGCTACCGCTGGGGCGTGGAGCGCAAGCGGGTCCTGCTGGAACGCGAGCTTGAAAACAAGGAGAGTGAGTGAGGGAACAAACAGCCGAGCTAGTTTTACCGCTACCGGCGGATTTCAATCGCGACGCCTTCCTTGATTTTCACCGGCGGGATGTTCAAGCAGTGGCCGAGAAAGTCGATGCCGGGATGCTTGTGAAAGCCTTCATCTGGCAACAGGTACCCACCCTGCTGACAGTGGCATTCCATGAGCCAGGCCAGGCCCGTATTACCTTGCAATGTGACGCCGAGGCGCCCTCAGCCAGCGTTTCACTGGACGCCTTTGCTCGTCACTTGCTTGGCCTGGATCAGCCAACACAAGAATTCGAGGCGCAGACCGGCAGGCATCCCCTGGTGGGCGCAATGGTGCGCACCCAGGCCGGATTGCGGGTACCACAATCCGCCTCACCGTTTGAGGCACTGAGCTGGGCCATCATCGGCCATCAAATCAGTGTGGCGGCCGCCGTTTCCATTCGCCGACGTTTTATACAGCGCCTGGGCCGCAGGCACAGTAACGGCCTTTACTGCTACCCCGATGCCAAGGATGCTGCCAACACGGACGCGGAAACACTGAAGGCCTGCGGTTTTTCGCGCAGCAAGGCGGAGTGTCTGCTCACCGTTGCCCGGCTCTGCCTTGACGAGACCCTTCTGCCCGAGATTCACACGGCACAGCCCGACCTGGAAGCCTTACGGAAGAGCTTGCTGGAAATACGTGGGCTGGGTCCCTGGAGCGTTCACTATGCACTGCTGAGGGGGTATGCCTGGATGGACGGCAGCCTGCATGGGGATGTGGCCGTACGCCGAGCCATCCAGCAGTTATTGGGCAATGCCGCGCCACCTACTGCCCGTGAAGCCGAGCTCTGGTTGGCAGACTTTCGCCCCTGGCGCAGCCTGATGGCGGCCCATCTGTGGAAGTCGTTGTCAGTGAATGCCTGACTTGATGACTCACCGGCCCCAACTTTCACCGTAGGGTGCACTGAGCCTAAGGCGAACTGCACCATCCCCAGCGCCGAATCGGTGCAGTTCGCCTTAGGCTCAGTGCACCCTACGAAGCTGACGTATTTTGACCGGTTTTCGCGACTCGAAACCCGGACCTCGCCACTGGCACCCTACGCACTAGCCGCCGCAGAACGTACCAGCCGCCAGGCCAGCCAGGCCAGCGGCACCATCAGGGACAATACCAGCAGATAGGGCCAGCGATGATCCAGGGTGTACAGGCCTGTGCCAACCAGCGGCCCGAGGATAAAGCCCAGTGCCGGGCAGGCGCTGGCCAGACCGGCCACCCGCCCCTGTTCTTCACTACTGACTCGCAGGCTGGCCAGAGACATGATCGCCGGCATGCCAAAGCCCAGGCCGAGCCCCACCAGCAATACCGCAAAACTCATCACCAGTTGCCGGTCTGCCAGCCACAGAATCAAGGCGCCGACGCCCAGCGCCGGAACAGCCAGGGCCACCAGCAACGTGGCCGGTGCCCGCAGCCATTGCACCACGACAATCTGACCAAACAGGGAGGTGACCGCCGCCGCCATCATGGTCAGGCCAAGTGCGCGGGCCGCCGCCGCGGGCGATAACCCGAAGTGGTCCTGAAACAGGAAGCCCAGGGTCTGCTGAATCAGCGCAAAGCTCATGAACAGCATCACGCCGGTGAGCAGCAAGTCCCGCAGTCGCGGGTCCGCATAGGCGCCGAGACCACTGCGCAGCACCTTGCCCAGGGACACGGTGCGCGCCGTAGGCTGGTGTGGGGATTGAGGCAGCCACAAGGCTGTTGCGATAGCCATCAGTGCGGTCAAGGCCGCCACGCCATAGAGCGGAAAGACCAAACCCACCGCCGCCAGCAGCCCACCGGATACCGGCCCGATCACTGTCCCCAGATTGTTCGCTGCACCAATACGCCCCATACCCTGGGTGCGCTGCTCCGGGGTAGTGATATCTGCGGTATAAGCTGCGGCGGCGGCCGGCGTGGCGGCCATGATCGCCGCCTGCACCATGCGACTGAGCACCAGACCGGCCACCAGCAAGCCACCGACCAGACCGCCATGCAGACCAATATCGAACACCACCGCAAACATCAGCGTGCCCAGGGAATAGCCGCTCAGCCCGATCACCAGCACCCGCTTGCGGCCCAGGGATTCGCTGAGGGTGCCCCACACCGGGCTGGCCAAGGCAAAAATCAGCGACGAACAACTGATGATCAGTCCCACCTGCATTTCCACCAGGCCGGTGGCCCGGCCCAGGGACGGAAGCAGCGTGAATACCAGGGTCTGACCCAGTGCGGTAACCGCCACGGCGGTCAACAGGATTGTATGGCTGAGGGTGCCCGGGTTAGGGTTTGTCGCCGCAGAGGAAGAGTTCAATGAAGACATTTCCCGCCCCAAGCATGGCGGACTGGTTGGCCGAGCGCCCCTTTACCCTGGCCATGTCGTCCGGTTTTTTTGGTTTCTTTGCCCATTTTGGTGTCGTCAAAGCCCTGAAAGAACATGAATTACAGCCTGCCCGCTATTGCGGCTCCAGTGCCGGCGCGCTGGTAGCCGCCTGCATGGCCAGCCAGGCATGTCCGGAAAGAATGGAGCGCACTCTGCTCGGGCTGTCCCGGGAGCATTTCTGGGACCCGTCTCCCGGACTTGGTTTGCTAGCCGGCAAGCGTTTTCGCACATTGCTGCAAGAGCTGCTACCGATAACGGACCTGGCCCTTAGCCCCACCCCGGTGGCCATTTCCGCCTGGCATGCCGGCAGCCGCCGCACCCGGGTACTGAGCACCGGGGACCCGGTAGAAGCCGTCTATGCGTCCTGCGCCGTGCCCTTCCTGTTCCAGCCGGCGCGGATCGACGGTGGTTACTACTGGGATGGTGGCATTGCCGACCGGCATGGTCTCGCCGGCACCTGGCCCGTCGAGCGCGTACTCTATCACCATCTGCAATCCCGATCCCCGTGGCGACGGGCCAATAGCCCTGCCCTGCAGGCGCCTTTGCGCCCCAACCTGATCACCCTGGCCATTGATGGCCTGAGCCGCAGCGGTCCGGGGAAGCTGGAGCAGGGGCGCATGGCATTACAGCAGGCCTATGAAGCGACCACTCAGGCGCTGGCCAAACCGGTTCGGCAGGGAATCGTCAACGTCGACAGCGTGTTGAAACGTAGGGTGCACTGAGCCCAGGCGAACTGCACCGATCTGGCGCTTGAATGGTGCATTTCGCTTAGGCTCAGTGCACCCTACGCTGACTATAGGCTTTTGTAAGAGCCTACAGAGACAGCCCTCAGGAGGCTTCGTCGTAGAGAGGTTTCGACAACTCCGCCCAGTCCACTTCGCCGTCATCCACCAGGTTTTCGAACTGAAGGATGCCCAGTTCTTCGAAACGGGGGCGAACCGACTCGGTGAGCAGACCGATACGTTTCAGGTTGGGCATGATGCGAGTGAACAGCAGATTGCGGAATTGGGCCATGATGGTGGAAGACAGGACCTGTTCACGGGCCTCGTCCACATCCCAGCCAAAGTGTTCAAACACCTCGGTGCTGATCAGACGCTCACGCATGACCACGCAGGCCTCAAAGGCAAAGTGCGCCCGCTCTTCTTTTTCTTCCTCAGAAAGAGTCTCAACAAAGTCCTCCAAGTAGTTGACACCAAAGGTAACGTGCCGCGCTTCATCGCGAATAACCAAGTGGATGATCTGCTTGAGAAGCGGATCATGGGCGGTCAGCTTGAGGGTATTGAAAGCCGCCAGGGCCAGGCCTTCGATGATGATCTGCATACCGATAAATTTCAGGTCCCAGCGAGGGTCCGAGAGGATCTTGTCGAGCAGGGCTTTCAGATTTGGATTCACCGGGTAGAGAATGCCGATCTTTTCCTGCAGGTAGCGGGTGAACACTTCCACATGCCGCGCTTCATCGAAGGTCTGGCTGGCCGCATAGAGCTTGGCATCGTAGGAAGGTGCACAACTTGCCAGCTGTGAAGCCACCAGTAACGCACCCTGCTCCCCGTGCATGAACTGCGCCAGCATCCAGGCAAGATTGTGCCACCCGAAGCGCAGTTTTTCGTCGTCGCTAAGTGCCTCGAAGGTAGGCCAACCATTGAACGGGTTGAAGGACTGATCCAGGGGCACCTCGCTCCTGGGAAAGGTCTGGCTCCAGTCCAGATCCATGTCCGCATTCCAGTTCAGTTCCTTGCCCAGGCGGTAGAGCTTGCGGATACGCCCATCGGCACTGGAGTAGTCCCAGTTGTAATGGCCGGTGAGCGGGGTCTGGAAGATTTCCACCACATCCTGCACATGGCCAGGGGTCAGCTTGTCTTCAATATCATCGGCACCGGGGCCGTCCCAGTTTTCGTAAATGCTCACCGATGTGGGTGGAGAGGTGACGTTGGTTATTTTCATGAAAACACCCTTTTTAGCGTTGTAGCGCACACTCAAGGACGCAACGTTGCGTCCTGAACAGGTTCACTTAAACGCTAGGCGGATGTGGTTGCTGGAACAATGTCGCGTTCTGACAATCGGGACGAAGGTTGGCGCAAAATCACAATAAACGCAAAACCAGAAAAATCTCTCAGGAAGACGCAGGGTGCGCTTAGCCTAAGCAAACTGCACCATCCAACGCCGAATGGGTGCAGCTCGCTTAGACTCAGTGCACCCTACAAAACAGCGGATGCTTGATCCTCAAAAGTCTGCGACGTCAGCCTGCATCATCAGACAAGAGGAAATGGGCCCGGGCGATGGTGATGGGTTCCTGGCGGTTTTTTTGCCAGGCGCTGATATGCACATTGGCAATTCGGCGCCCCAGCCGGGTCACGCTGCATTCCGCATAGGTGTCTCGGAAAAGACCGGCCCGCAGGTAATCGATGGTGAAATCGATTGTCTTGGGTACCCGTGGCTCACCCATTTGCAGCAGAATGAAGATAATCGCGGCCTGCTCCATAAAGCCAGCCACCGCCCCACCATGCAGGGCCGGCAAGGTCGGATTGCCCACCACATTGTCATGCTTGGGCAGGACGAAGGTCAGCTCGTCACCCTGCGCCACTACCTGGATGCCCAGAAAGCGGGCATAGGGTACCCGGTCAATCAGGCTCTGGTAATCCGCCTCACCAGCGCGGCATTCTTCAATCAGGGTTTTCAGTGCTTTCATTGCCCCACCACCTTGCCTGCCGTTTCGATTTTCAGTCGGGTATAGGTTGCCAGACCGGTTGCGATGGGCTCATCTTCATTGCCCTCTTCCCAGGTGGTAATGCGTACAAAGGCCACGTGGGTAGTGAGGCGATAGCAGGTGGCTTCGCAGAATACGGCTGCGCCCTTTTCAGGGCCGCGCAGATGATCCACGCGAAAGTCGATGGTGGGGGTAATTTCAAACGTCGGGAAGGTACGGCAGGTGACTGCCATGCCGCCAGCATGATCCATCATGGCGAAGATGGCGCCACCATGCATAACACCGGTTTCCGGGTTCCCGACCAAGTCTTCGCGCCAGGGCACGCGTACCCTTACAGCGTTTTCTTCAGCGCTGAGCACTTCCAGCCCCAGCACGACTGAGTGCCTGACCGACTCCAGAAAGCGGTTACAGACATCCAGACGGGTAAATGATTGCGATGAAGTTGTCACGACGGCCAATGCCTCCTGTGCCTCGGGCGCGCTAGATTAACGAGTCGACATTACTCTGCAAAGTGTTACTTTTTCACCCTAGTAATACGCTGCTTTCCCGATAGTATCCCAGCCCCCTCATTGTCGGAGGCCTCCCATGGCGACGTCATCCCGTTTGAAGACCAGTCTGCGTGCAGTTGGGCATATCGTCGAGCGTCGGCGGCATCCGCAGCGGTTTATCCAGATTGATAAATGCCCCTGGGATGAAATCTACCGCGACGGCATCATGGCAGTTCGCCATTATAGCCTGCCGCCCATGGCCGAAATCCCAGTCAATGACGAGACCATGCCTGTTGAGCGCCATAAATATCGCACTCCCCTGATTCTGGTGCCCGCTTTGGGGATTCATTGCTGGACCTATGACCTGATGCCGAACCGCTCCATGGTCCGCTATCTGATGGCGCGAGGCTATGACATCTATTTGGTAGATTGGGGCAAACCCTCCCAGGCCGAGCGCAGCCTGGATCTGGATACGTATGTGAATCGTTGGCTGCCGGAAGCGGTGGAAATGGTCAAGGCACATTCCGGGCAGGAGCAGGTCAACCTGATGGGCTACTGCATGGGCGGCCTGCTTTGCCTGATGTACCTCGGGGGACACCTGGATGCGCCGGTGCGCAGCCTGATCACCATTGCCAGCCCGGTGAATTTCCACAAGAGTGGTCCTTTCGGCAAGGCCCTGGGCCTGGCATCCATCCCCGCCATGCAACTCCACGACTGGTTCAAGCTGCGTCTAGAGCCACTGGACGATAAGCTGTTCCATATCCCGGCAGGGCTGCTGACTTTCGGCTTTAAAATGACCAATCCGCCAGGGGTGGTGCAGGCTTATCTGGATCTGGTGAAGAACATTGCCGACCGGGAATACGTCACCGAGTACATGACTATGGGTCAATGGTTCAACGATATGGTGGATTATCCGGGTGCGGTAGTGCGCGAAGTGATCGAGAAGATGATTCTGGCAAACAGCCTGGCCAAGGGGAAAATCCGTATCGGTGGTCGCGGTGTGGATTTTTCTGCGATTCGCCAGGACCTGCTGGCGTTTGCCGGCACCACCGACAATATCGTCAGCCTGCGCGCCGCAAAGGAAGTGCTACGGCTGGTCGGCAGCCAGGAAAAACGTTTCGAAGAAGTCCCTGGCGGCCATGCCGGGGTATTCTCCGGCTCCAAGGCACCCAGCCAAGCGTGGCGTATCAGCGCCGACTGGCTGGCAACACGCTCAGATTGATACTGACACCCCCATAGCCATACTTTCCGGGAGAACGCCCCTTTTGCTCCACCGGAAAGTGCTACCTTTTAGCTCAGGGAGCTACCAGCTCCTCTATGTGCTCTGCGACCTGGCTGGCGTAGCGATAAAAGAGGTAAGGGACCTTATTGGCATCGTTCTCGTTCATCCGCGGGATGGTATTGCGCACGAAAACCCAACGTTGATCAACAAATGCCAGCACCTCGCTCGCCTGCGTATCACTGGCATAGTGTCTCTTTAGATTCTCCAGCTGGTCATCAATGGCTTTTGCTTCAAGGGCAAAATCCATTGGCGGCAGCCCAGTACCGGTCGGCATGCCTGCCGACGGGAAGGCGGCCAACGCAAGGTATTCACTGGCCAAGCGCTGCATGGAGACCGACAACTCCGCAATATTGAGATAGCTGCCTTTGTCAGTGGAGTCGGCCTCCTCAGCCAGCTTGGCAACAGCAAGAGTGGTCGTGTTCATCTCGCTCATGGCGCCATAGTCCGCATAACCCAGAGATGCCAGCGGGTTGTCGAGCGCGCGTTTGGACAGGTCATCCCAGGCCTGGTTAAAAGCCCTGGCCTGGGCCACCTCTTCGCCCTCGGCTTGCCCTTTGAGCTTAACCACCCGTCGCTCCCCATCATCAAGCAGCTGCCTAAGTGCGTCCCGGTCCTCCGGGTTATCACCACGAATCGAAAGTAGATGGAATCCCATCCTGGCGCGCCAGGCGTCCGCTTCCATCATTGCCAGTTCCGTTGCAGAGAATGCTGCTTGCGCGCCGGAAACAGCGACCATCAGCGCCCCCGCCAACATCCACAATCCTTGTTTTTTCACCCCAATTCCTCTTTCTTTACCCCACGAAAAACCCCCGCCGTTAGCGGGGGCCTGAATGCATGCCAAGCTGGCAGTTAAGACTATTCAACTGGCCCGAAGGTAGGCTTGGCCATATCTGTGGATGCCAGACTGATCGCCTGCTCCATTGTTTCCACCATCTGTCTGGTATAGCGGTAAACCAGGAACGGCACCGCATTTTCATAGAACTTTACCATGGACTGACGAATGAATTTCCACTTTACCGCCACCTGATTCAGTGCCCGGGTCATGGCTTCGTCGCCAGCATATTGTTTCTGAGCCGCTTCCAGCATCTTCTCAAATTCCGGTACGGCATTCTTGAAATCCAGCCGGCCCTCATCCGAGCCTGATGCCATTCCGCCGGCAGGGTCCGCTGCCACATTCAGATACTCTGATGTCATCCGCTGAAGGTATGCCGATAACTCACGAATTTCATCATACTTGCCACCGGTGGCATTTTCGAAAGCATCCATTTTGTCCGCCATAATAGCGGGAAGCTCGTTCACATCCTTGATGATATAGGCATTGGTATACCCTTGCTCCGCCATGGTGTTACCCCTGGCGGCATCGACGTATAGGGTTAATTCCTTTTCCAGATCTGCCACAAACTGGCGCTCTTCGCTGCCCTCGGCATTGGCTCTGAGCTCGGAAAGAGCCTGCCTGGACTGGGAAATAGTACGCTTCAGGTCAGACGCATAAATCTCACTGCCTGCCATCACCGTGAGCATATGGAAGTTTGTGCGCACCTTCCACAGCGACAACTCAAACTCTTCAAGATCCGCATTGGTAATGGCTGCCATCCCCTGCGCTGGCAGCAAGGCGATAGCCAGAAGGCTCCCCAGCAGACGCTTGCCCATAACTACTCCCTTTTCCTGATCGCTAATTGTTGTTGTGAATTGCTTGTTTTTGGTCTGATCACGCCGGCCCAGGGCAGGCACTCACTCAATATGAGTAAACACTATCACAAAATTCATAAGAGAGAGGAACCCGGTATTGATATCAAAATGGTCACTGTCACGCTGCCTTTCACCCTGGGTCCTGTCCGGGCAGGGTCCTACCTCAAAATCGTAGCTGGCGTTATGGCCACTTCATGGTATCGAGGCCTGGCGTCATAAGGCCAATCACACCTAACAGGCTGCTATAGACCTGTAGCAGCGTCGTCATGGATCTCACGCCATTGCTGATATCGCTCGATATCCTTTCCGGCAAATTGCCAGGCCTTGGCCAGCACCCCAATATCATCCAGCAAACCCAGGCCAATAATCGGGTCTGGGATAGCATCCAGGGGCATCAGAAAATACACCAGCGCTCCGGTGATGGTGAGCAGGGTTCCCCAGGGCAGCTGACGGTAGCGCCCAGTCGTCCAGTCCAGCAGCATTTGGGCCAGTAGCTTGAGCTGCCCCGCCGCCTTCCCCAGACGTTGTTGCAACTGATCAGAGCGGTTGAATACCGCCTTGGCCAGCCATCGGCTGGCCGTGGCCGAGCGCAATATACGCTCGGCACGGCGAGACGCCTGCTTGCGAAACGGATTAGCGGCCATTGAGCTCGTGGAACAATGCCCGATATTCCTCGGTCAGCTTATGCTTTGGCTGCAAATTAACCAGGGGGGTCGCCTGTTCGTGGGATTCTCGCATTACCACACTGGCAGAAAGCTTGCTGCTCAGCATCGGCAAACCTTCTTCAACAAGCGACGCCACCAGCTCCTGCGGCAAACGGGCTCGGGGCTGGAACTGGTTGACGACGATGCCTTCCACCTGCAGCTCGTCATTGTGATCTTCGCGAGCCTCCTGAATGTTTTCCAGTAGGGTATACAGCGCCTTGCGTGAGAAGGCATCACAATCAAAGGGTATCAATACACGATCAGCAGCAATCAGCGCGGACAGGGTATAAAAGTTATACGCTGGCGGGGTATCGACAAAGATGGTATCGAAATCCTTGGACAGGCTTTTCAGCAGGCCGCGGAGCTTGTAGATCTTGTGCTTTGATTCAAGCATGTGCTCGATTTCGCCCAGTTCGCCATCCGAAGGCAATACAAACAGGTTCTGAAAAGGCGTGGAATGCACATAGTCGCGAGCGTCCTTTTCTTTCAACCGAAACGACAGCGTCTGGGCAAAGAAGGTGCCGATATTCGGCTTGGGGCCTTCACCATTGCTGTAGGCGGGCATCCCCAGCAGGTACTGGCTGGCATTACACTGCGGGTCCAGATCCACCACCAAGGTGCGGTTTCCTTCGGCAGCACTGATGGCAGCCAGGTTTACCGTGATGCTGGATTTACCCACTCCCCCCTTCTGGTTAAACACCACACGACGCATTCCTTGTTCTCCTTAATACAGCAGGCTTGCGGACTGTCTGCAGGCCAGAGCTCCGCAGGCATCCGCGCTATTGGCGCTGACGCCCTGCTTGATCCGGGTTTGACTTAAGCCATTCGACCACTGGAAGCCCACTCTTTCGAAGCGGGCTCAATCTGGGCCTGCACGCAGTTTTTGTTTGTTGCCGAATCATACACAGGCCTTGGAGGCTCTCCCAGTGCCCACCGGTTCTCTTTTTCTGTCCACAGTTTCTGTGGATAACCGAGTGCATAACCCTTGAGTGACTGGCCCCAGCCTTGCCGGGCTGTGAGCCAGACAGGTTCAGGTCAAAAAAACAGCACACAGCACCCGGGGACTACGAGATCTGAGCCGTTCGGCTGAGAGGGAAATGTCATAACGAAATCTGTTTAGTGGTATTGAGCTAAGCGGGGTATCCAGCTAATAGTAAACGCTCTGTTTATTGGGAGAGATTCATGTCACAACCGTTTTGTTCGCTGCCCGCACACAGTCAGCTTCGAGCTGTGCCCGGCGACAAGGGGCTGCCGCTCATCGGCCATACGCTCTCCTTCATGAGCGACCCCATCGGTCTTATGCGTAAGCGCTACGACCAATACGGTCCGGTCTCATGGACTAGCGTATTTGGCCTGAAAATGGTGCAACTGCTGGGGCCCGATGCCAATCAGTTCGTCATGCTCAATCGGGGCGATCTGTTTTCCAATCACCAGGGCTGGGATTACTTTATTGGTCGTTTTTTCCATCGCGGTATCATGCTGCTGGATTTCGAAGAGCACCGCTGGCATCGCAAAATCATGCAGCAGGCCTTCAACCGGGATGTGCTCAAGGGGTATCTGGAGCGGATGGGCCCGCACATCACCTCGGGAATTGCCCCCTGGAAAGACATCGCCGATTTTCATGTGCTGAATGCGGTAAAACAGCTCACCCTGGATCTGGCCACTGATGTATTCATGGGCTATGAGCTGGGCCCGGAGGCTGACGACATCAACCGGGCCTTCGTGGATACGGTTCGCGCCGGTACTGCCATCGTGCGTACTCGAGTCCCCGGCCTACGCTGGTCAAAAGGTCTCAAAGGGAGAAAGCTACTGGAGGCCTTTTTCCGCAAGGAAATTGCCGCCAAACGGCAAAGCCGCGACTCCGATCTTTTCAGTGTGCTCTGTCACGCCGAAACAGAAGATGGCGAACAATTCAGCGATGACGATGTGGTCAACCACATGATCTTCCTGATGATGGCGGCCCACGATACGTCCACCATCACGCTCTCCACCCTCTTCTATTATCTGGCCAAGAACCCGCAATGGCAGGAGCGTCTGAGGGAAGAAAGCCAGGCCCTTGGCAAAACCTGCCTGGACTATGAGGACCTGCCCCGGCTGGAAGGCATTGGCATGGCCATGAAAGAAGCACTGCGGCTCTGTGCCCCGGTGCCATCCCTGCCCCGCAAGACCGTCAAGGACGTGGAATACGAGGGCTTTTTCATCCCCCGTGGCAGCTTTATCAATGTGGTGCCGTACTTCACGCATTACATGGAAGAGTACTGGCCGGTACCTGAAAAGTTCGATCCGGAACGGTTCAGTGAAGCACGCCGGGAAGACAAGGTGCACCCTTATGCCTGGGTGCCGTTCGGGGGCGGTGCGCACAAATGTATCGGCCTGCACTTTGCGGAAATGCAGGTAAAGGCGATTCTGCACCAGGTGCTGCTCAATTTTCGCTGGAGCGTACCGCAGGACTATGAGATGCCGGTGGATACCACCAGCCTGCCGGTGCCCGGCGATGGGCTACCGGTGAAACTGGAGAGAATCTGACACCCAGACCGCAGGAGCGTCGCTGGCGGCGCGATAGCCAGAATCGCGCACCCCCGATCATGTCTCGCAGCCGCTGTAGGAGCTCCGCTTGAGGGGCGAACCGAGCGCAGCGAGATAACAGCTTGGCAGGTGCCCGCAATGGAGTCTGCCAAGCAAGATACTCCTGATCGCCCTGCGAGCTATTTCCACGCTGACGCGTGGTTCGCCCCTCAAGCGGAGCTCCTACAGCGGCTTTGTAGAAAGTGTGGAGGATGTTGCGCCGGCAGTTACGGCCCCTACGGCATAGTCAACCAATATTGGCTGATCAGGCGGTGATTCTTTCCCCCTGACGCATGGTGACCAGCTCTTCAGCCGCCGTCGGGTGGATGCCCACGGTAGCGTCAAAATCCGCTTTGCTGGCACCCATCTTGATAGCCACAGCAAACCCCTGGGTAATTTCTGCCGCGTCCTCGCCAGCCATATGCAGCCCAAGCACTTTGTCAGTTTCGTCGTCCACGATCAGCTTGATAAAGCTGCGTTCCTGCTTGTCACCCAGAGTGTAACGCATGGGTCTGAAGCCACTTTTGTAAACCCGGATTGCAGAGGCCTGCTGTAGCGCTTCTTCCTGACTGAGCCCTACGGTGCCGATGTTCGGGTGGCTAAAAACAGCGGTGGCGATATTGCGGTAATCCATTGTAGCCTGCGGCTTGCTCTCGCCGAACAGCTGCGCAGCCAGCCACATGCCTTCAGCCAGGGCCACGGGGGTCAGCTGGACACGGTCAATCACATCGCCCAAGGCGTAAAGGCACGGGATGGAGGTGGCAAAGCCGTCATCAACCTTGATCGCCCCCTTCTCTGTCAGCGTTGGCGTCGCCCCGTCTGCAAACAACCCATCCAGCTTTGGCACGCGGCCGGTGGCGTAAAAGACTTCGTCAAAGGTTTGCTGGCTGCCGTCCTGATAGGTGACCTGCTTGCCGCTGCCGACCCTATCCAGGCGGGTAACGTCACTGTTGAACTTCAGATCCACCTCCTGCCCGCGCATCTGCTCTGCCACGAACTGACGAATATCTCCGTCAAACCCGCGCAGGAAGAGATCACCCCGGTATACCTGGGTGACCTGACAGCCCAGGCCATGCAGGATGCCGGCGAATTCGGTAGCAATATAGCCGCCCCCCACCACCGCTACCCGCTCAGGCAGCGACTCCAGATAGAACAGGTCATCGGAGATCCGTGCCAGCTCACAGCCGGGAAATTCAGGCACATAGGGCTTGCCGCCGGTGGCGATCAGGATATTGGCTGCGCTCAGTTCCTGGTCCTCCACCGCAACTCGTCCCTGGCCCAATACCTTGCCATGCCCTTCGAAAACAGTGACTCCGGCCTGATCGAGTATGCGTTGGTAAATGCCATTCAAGCGCTCAATTTCCCGGCTTTTGTTATCTCGCAGGGTTGCCCAGTCGAACGACCAGCCCTGCACCGAAAAACCGAAATCTTTGGCCAGTGCAAATTCCTGGGGGAAATGGGAACCATAAGAAAACAGCTTCTTGGGAACACAACCCACATTCACACAAGTACCGCCAAAAAAACGTTCCTCGATGATGGCAACCCGGGCGCCGTGGCTTGCAGCCATCCGCGCCGCTCGAACGCCGCCGGAACCGGCACCGATCACCACCAGATCAAATTCTGTTGTCACTGCTGTCTCCTTGCTAGGTTTGCCCCTATTGTGCGCAGGGCGAAGGGATTAACAAGGCTGGTGAGCTAATACGTGCCATAGCCAACAGCAATGGATTTACCCATATGCCAGAATGAAGCCGAAATGTGCGCCAGACCTCTTGGGCGTCGAGGGCAGCGATAGTATGATGTTTGAGCGCTGGTCGGGTACGCTCAGCGGCTCATACCGACAACTCGTCGTTCATGGGTAATACCTGTCAGGCCTGACGTTATCATGGGGGTAACGTCGGCCAGAAAAGCTCACAGGGCTTTTCCTTACAACAACAACGCGTGGCACACCACAGCGCATTAACGGGGAACGGGATACCAATGCGACTGAGCGGGCTGCTGGCTCTACTAATGAGCGGCATGATCAGTTTTTCAGGCACTGTCGGGGCCAGTGATATATACAAGTATCGCGCCGCTGACGGCACCATTCTGTTTACGGATCAACCTCAAGACCGGGTTGGCCGCAACCATACCCTGCTATCCATCCGCAAAGGCTGGAATTACCAGCCCCGCGCCCTGAGTGATGCAGAGCGGGACCGCTACGACAATCTGATCACCCTGGCGGCAGGCCAGCACCGGGTGGATCCGGCTCTGGTAAAGGCCGTGATCCATGCCGAATCCCTGTTCAACCCTCAGGCCATATCCCGTGTCGGCGCCCAGGGATTGATGCAGCTGATGCCAGAAACCGCTGCTTATCTGGAAGTCAGCAATCCTTTTGATGCCCGGGAAAACATCCTCGGCGGCACCCGCTTCCTGGCGTACCTGAAAGGCAAATTCTCTACCCTGGACCATATCCTGGCGGCCTATAATGCTGGGGAAGGCAATGTGCGCCGTTACGGCGGCATCCCCCCCTTCAAGGAAACCCAGGCCTATGTGCGCAAGGTCAAACAACTACACCAGCGCTATAGCAGCCACTTTGTTGCCGGGTTGGGTGAAGAGAAAGTGGTCTACGCCTCCCCCATTCGCCAGTAACCCTGCCCCTCACGCTTTTGTAGGAGCTTGCTTGCAAGCGAATTTCGGCATCGGTTCGCTTGCAAGCAATCTCCTACAAAAAAGACAGAACAGCCGCATAGGTTGGGTTAAGTGCAACGAAACCCAACCTATGCAACCCTGGGCTCTGCGGTAAAAACAGGATTTTTACGGGGAGATATCCACGCCCAACCAGGCGCCGTCGTACTCAATCCGGTATTGCTCGAGCTGATAGTTGGCACTGAGACAGCGACCACTTCGCAGGGAGAACGTCAGGCCATGCCCCGGACAGCGCAGCTCGCCATGGCTGATGGTGCAACGATCCAGTGGGAAATCCGCATGGGGACAGCGCCGTTGCATTAACCGGGTCTCCCCCTCCTCGTGGATCAGCAACAGCTCCAACCGACCCACTTTGACAGGCAGTCGCAGGCCGTCGTACAGATCCAGAGTCCTTAGCAGGCGATGAAACATGGCTTACCTTCATCCAGGTTTTTGAACTTGCGGTCCATGGCAGCCCAGATTCCTCTTGCTCAGACCTCTATCCGCATCCACAGACTCTTCAACATAAAAGAGGAAAAGGAAACCGCTGAGAAACGTCTCTGCCAACCAGCCCATAACGTAAAAAGCCCGCAATCGCGGGCTTTTTACTGTGCTGTGAAGCACCTTGCAGGTCAAGCAGGCAAAGGATCAGTTGCCGTGCTTCTCCGCCAGGTAGAACCAGGTGTCGAGTACCGAATCCGGGTTCAGAGACACGGAAGAGATACCCTGCTCCATCAGCCATTTGGCCAGATCGGGATGATCCGAAGGTCCTTGGCCACAGATACCGATGTACTTGCCCTGGGCATTACAGGCATCGATGGCCATCTTGAGCAACTTCTTGACCGCCGGATCCCGCTCGTCAAACAGGTGGCTGACGATACCGGAATCCCGATCCAGGCCCAGCGTGAGCTGAGTCAGGTCGTTGGAGCCGATAGAGAAGCCATCAAAGTGCTGCAGGAAGTCGTCAGCCAGCAGTGCATTGGTGGGCAGCTCGCACATCATGATCACACGCAGGCCGTTCTCGCCACGCTTCAGACCGTTCTTGGCGAGCAGATCAACGGCCTGCTCGGCTTCGCCCACGGTCCGCACGAAGGGCACCATGATTTCCACATTGGTGAAGCCCATGACATCCCGGACTTTTTTCAGCGCACGGCATTCCAGCTCGAAACAGTCACGGAAGTTTTCGCTGATGTAACGACTGGCGCCCCGGAAGCCCAGCATGGGGTTCTCTTCTTCCGGCTCGTAGAGCTTGCCGCCGATCAGGTTGGCATATTCATTGGACTTGAAGTCGGACAGGCGAACAATCACCTTTTCCGGGTGGAAAGCGGCGGCCAAGGTGGAGATCCCCTCGACCAACTTCTCCACATAGAAGTCCACCGGATCACCGTAACCGGAAGTGCGCTTGTCCACGTTCTGCTTCACATCTTTGGGCAGAGTGTCGTAGTTCAGCAGCGCTTTCGGGTGCACCCCGATCATGCGGTTGATGATGAATTCCAGACGCGCCAGGCCAACACCCTGGTTCGGCAGACCGGCGAAATCGAAGGCGCGATCCGGGTTGCCCACGTTCATCATGATCTTGAACGGCAGCTTGGGCATGGATTCAATGGAGTTACGCTGAATATCGAATTCAAGCTGGCCTTCATAGATCTTGCCGGTATCACCCTCAGCACAGGACGCAGTCACTTCCTGACCGTCCTTGAGCACATCAGTGGCATCGCCACAGCCTACAATGGCCGGCACCCCAAGCTCACGAGCAATGATCGCCGCGTGACAGGTACGCCCACCCCGGTTGGTGATAATGGCCGCCGCACGCTTCATGACCGGCTCCCAGTCCGGGTCGGTCATGTCGGTAACCAGCACATCGCCGGGCTGGACCTTGTCCATTTCCTTGATGTTGGTAACGATGCGCACCTTGCCGGCACCGATACGCTGGCCAATGGAGCGGCCCTCTACCAAGACCTTGCCGGTCTGTTTGAGCAGGTAGCGCTCCATGACATTCACATCGGAGCGGCTCTTCACGGTTTCCGGGCGGGCCTGCACGATGTAAAGCTTGTTGTCGTCGCCATCCAGCGCCCATTCAATATCCATGGGCATACCGTAGTGTTTTTCGATCTCGATGGCCTGACGGGACAGGTTTTCGATCTGCTCGTCATTGAGGCAGTAGACCATGCGCTCGGCATTATCCACGTCCACAATTTTCACAGACTTGCCCGCAGAGCCTTCGGCGCCATAGACCATTTTCTGCATCTTACTGCCAAGATTGCGACGCAGGATGGCGGGTTTCTTGTTCAGCAAGGTTTTCTTGTGAACGTAGAACTCATCCGGGTTCACTGCACCTTGCACTACCATTTCACCCAGGCCGTAGGAAGCGGTAATAAAGACCACGTCCTTGAAGCCGGACTCGGTGTCCATGGAGAACATCACGCCAGCGGCACCAGTCTCGGAACGCACCATGCGCTGAACGCCGGCGGACAGTGCAACCAGCTTGTGATCAAAACCCTGGTGAACGCGGTAGCTGATGGCACGATCGTTGAATAGAGAGGCAAACACTTCCTTGACGGCAATCATTACGCTGTCGATACCGCGAATATTGAGGAAGGTTTCCTGCTGACCAGCAAAGGAGGCATCGGGCAGATCTTCCGCAGTGGCAGAAGAACGTACTGCCACCGGCAAATCAGCATTTCCTTCGCCAATCTGTGCGTAAGCCTCACGGATAGCACTATCCAGCGCTGGCTGGAACGGGGCGTCCACGACCCACTGGCGAATCTGCTCGCCGGTCTTGGCCAGAGCAACCACATCCTCAACATCTAGAGCGCTTAAGGCCTCGTTGATTTTCTGGGTCAGATTGTTGTGCTCAAGGAACTCGCGAAAGGCTTCAGCTGTGGTGGCAAAACCGCCCGGAACGGAGACACCCGCTGCCGACAGATTGCTGATCATCTCACCGAGGGATGCATTTTTGCCGCCTACGCGCTCAACGTCATTTTTCCCAAGGTCCTGAAACCAGACTACATATTCCGCCAAGGTCGTCTCCTTTTTACGTATTACCGTTGATTACTGGCCTGAGCCGGCGCTAATCGAGCCGCCATTCTACTCAAAACCCGCACAGTTTGCCCGCCCCTAGTCGTAATTTGGGTACGACTTTGGTCAATCCCTGCATCTGTGGCTAGTCCTGCCCCTCTCGGGAGCACTATCCCATTGAAAATGAAAGGGTATTTAACCTGCGGACCAGCCTATGCGGCGCAGTTTAGAAGGATGTGAAGGCAGGGACAACGCCCAAGGCAGGATTTACCGGATTTGAGCGCCAACTGCCCACAGATAGCACTGGCCCCTAACCTCTGCGGGCTCTAGACTGTCATCATTGAAAACAATGACTTACAAAACCCCGTAGGAGCGGCGCTTGAGTCGCGAATATGCCTGGCAAGTCGTGTGTTGAGCAATTCGCGGCTCAAGCGCCGCTCCTACAGGCACAGAAGACGGCTGAAACCAATGAAAAGAACGGCATTCTATCTCTCAGATGGCACCGGAATCACCGCAGAAACCCTTGGCCACAGCATGCTCAGCCAGTTCGGCGATATTGAGTTTGTGCAAATCACCCTCCCCTTCGTCCAGTCCGATGAACAGACCCGGGAAGCCATCGCTCGCATCAACAGAGCGTCGGTAGAGGATGGCCAGAAGCCCGTTGTCTTTTCCACCCTAGTCAATAACGACCATCGCACCCTCCTACACGGCTGCGACGGACTGGTACTGGATCTGTTCGGCGCCTTTCTGAACCCCCTGGAAGACGAACTGGGCGTGCGCTCCAGCCACAAGATCAACCAGAGCCACGCCATCCGCGATGCGGAGTCCTACCGCATCCGTATCAATGCCGTGCATTTTGCCCTGGACAACGACGACGGCGCCCGCACCCGCCACTATGATCAGGCGGACGTAATTCTCATTGGTGTTTCCCGCTCCGGCAAAACCCCGACCTGTCTCTACTTGGCACTGCAATTTGGCCTCTTCACCGCCAATTACCCCCTCACTGAAGACGATTTCGACGACCTTCGGCTGCCGAAGCCGCTGGTCGAGCACAAACAAAAGCTCTTCGGCCTCACCATCAACGCCGACCGCCTCAGCGCCATTCGCAGCGAGCGCAAGGCAGGCAGCAAATACGCTTCCCTGCGGCAGTGTGATATGGAGTTGAGAGCTCTGGAAGCCATGTACAACAAACACAACATCCCCTACCTGGATGCAACGGAGCTATCGATCGAGGAGATTAGCACGCGGGTGTTGGCAATGAAGGGGCTGGAGCGGCGGTTGCAGTAATCGATTTCCGCCGAGAAGTTTGTTTTGCGGGCGAATTTCGGGGTACTCGATTGCGACTGCAAGCAGGCCCCAGCAGCCTGTCTCGTTGCCGAGTTAATAAACCGGGCCTTTCGTCTTCACTGGGTGGGGCACAACTCACCTCAAAGCGAAGGGTTCTGAATCTATCCCGGCATAATGTTTTTTCACAATGTTTGAACTCACCCCGCACGGCTATAATACCTTCAACCCTTCCTTTACCTTATCAATCACAAACGACTGCTCAACATCGGTCAGTGCATAATAAAGCGGTAGTCGCAACAGACACTCAGCCATGCAATCGGTTTCCCGCATACTGCCAGCGACTCTGCCATAGCGTCGTCCTGCCGGAGAGCTGTGCAGAGGAGCATAGTGTGACGCAGCAGTCACACCTGCATCCGCAAGTCGTTGCTGCAAATTTGCACGACGACGCCCATCGGGCATTTTTAAGGCGAAGAGATGGCCATTGTGACCACAGTCCTCTGGCGATTTGAATAGAGCAACACGGTTCAATTGACAGTCCGGCGACAAAGACACCTGGTATCGTTCCCAGATATCCAGCCGCCGCTGTGTGACCACCTCCGCCACTTCAAATTGCACAGACAGTGCAGCAGCCTGGCAGTCGCTGGGGAGATAGCTGCTACCAATGTCTTTCCACTCATAGGTACAGGCTTCACCGCGCAGAAAAGCCGCTCGGTCAGTTCCTTTCTCACGAATAACTTCCGCACGTGCCAGCAGGGCCTGGTCGTTGATCAATAGGGCCCCACCCTCACCTGCGCTCGTCAGATTTTTGGTCGCATGGAAACTGAAAGCACCCAAGTGGCCAATTCCCCCCAGCGGTTTGTCTCTCCATGTGGACATCAGCGCTTGGGCAGCATCTTCAATCACCCAAAGTCCATACTCCCTGGCAATGCCCATAATGCTAGTCATGTCGCAAGCGAACCCACCATAGTGCACAGGTACAATGGCACGAGTCTTGTCTGTGATCGCGGGCTCAATCAAGCGCGCGTCCAGATTGGCGGTATCCGCGCTAATATCGATAAAAACTGGTCGAGCACCACGCAACACAAAGGCATTAGCCGTACTGACAAAGGTCCAGGAAGGCATGATGACCTCATCCCCGGGCCTGATGTTTATCAGAATAGCTGCCATTTCAAGCGCATGGGTACAGGAAGGCACCAGCAGGGCAGCCGAGCCAATATATTCCTTCAACCATGTCTCACAGAAATGGGTGAAAGGACCATTCCCGGCCAGCGCCCCGGAAGACATTGCGGTCGCCATGGCTGCCAGCTCTGGCCCCAAGTACAAGGGACGATTAAATGGCACCCGGTATGCGTCAGTCATTGCCCACCCTCCTGTTCCAGTAAGTCGACAAGGTCCTGGCCGTAGTCCGGAGCCTTAAGGTTCCCTCGCAGCTCCATCAACTGCTCGGAGCAAATCCAACTCGCCCGCCAGGCAATTTCCTCGAGACAAGCGATCTTCGGTAGCTCACGCTGCTCAACGGTACGCACCATGTTTGCTGCAACAATCAGGCTTTCAGGTGTGCCGGCATCCAGACAAACGAACCCTCTTGCAAAGACCTCAGTATACAATTCCCCCTGTTCCAAATATCCGCACATGACATCAACAACCTCTCTTTTGCGCCTCGAGCTGAAGGCTTTAGCGTTACAGCAATATCCAATGCCCTGTTATTAAGAAAATAGAGACCGGTAATCGCATGAATGGAGACTAGCTAGGAAGGTTTTTTCCTCAAGCGTCAGGCCATTGCCTGCTTCGTCAAACGACACGACACCAAAGCGCTGGGGGCCTTTCAATGGATAAGCAAACAAGGTCAAACCAGACTCCATGGCGGAAACACTGCGCAGGAGCATGTAAAGCCCTTGCCCAAGGACGATATTGTCGCCCCAAAAGGGCATGCTGGCGCCATTCCATTCCAGTCCAAGCAGCCGCAATAGCCAGTGCATCAGCAATTCCTCCAAGCGTTTGCTGCTTAAAGATAGTCAATAGCACAGACAACGGATAATAGATCATTGGCTTGTCTTAAACAGGCATAAATGCTTGGATACACCCAGCGTTATTGGGTGCAGTCGAGAGCCCGGCCCACCCGCGAACAGCATACCTTTCCGAGCTGTTGTTTTGTCATTGTTTAGCGTAAGGCCCATCAGGTAAATCGACCAGCTTCGACATGCACATCAACATCCTAAATAAAACGCGCCAGTATCACGCAGCCCCTGCCCAACTGCACCTGTGGCCGCCAATTCAGTGCCAGCACTTTGGTTCCATTTAATGTAAAACGCCAGTCATGACTAGGCCAATCCGGCCTCCCTAACCTGTCATTAAAGTCGCGCCAGTTAGATCATTCAGGCAAAATCAACTCAAGTCATTCGAATGGATTTGCGATATGCGCCTGAAACCAAACAAATCGGGACAGGAGGACGCGTGATAGCATCACAGTTACCAGCCAACAGCGCGGAATTCCACAAAATTGACAGGATCGCCGAACTAAATTTAGACGCTTTGAACATCTATGACCGCTACAGGGGGCACCCACAACTAAGCAGTACCGCCCATCAGCGCCTTTTCAAGCACGAATTAGTTTCTGCCGTTGAATCAGGAGGCGCCTGCAGTACCATCAGCAGCAAACATGAAATAGTCGCCGCCTGCGCTATCAAACCTCTTAGCTGGGATACTCAGCACTTTGGTCTATCTATGGCTAAGCTCAGTCTTGCCGCAGCCTCTGGCTGCCCCGCTAGCGCTCTCAACAACTTGCTCCGTGATACCTTGCGTGTCGCAAACCAAAAAGACAATAGCCTGCATATATCCTGTGAGGTAGACATCGACGACTACCTCTGTCTGAATACCCTACTCGATCTGGGCGCAGAAATTCTTGACATCAAACGCGAATATCGCTGGACATCACTCAAGGGCATCAAAGCACCGAAATTCCTATCCCAGGTGCGTGAATATGACTCACATGACAAACCGAAAGTAATGCAATTAGCAGTACACAATAATTTCGAAAGCCGCTTTTCCCGCGACACACATCTTGCAGCGGCCAAGACCCGCAAGCTTTACCAGATCTGGCTTGAAAAGCTTCTCGACGGTAACGAAGCCAACAGAATTGCCCTAGTGATTGAAAAGAATGGCCGAGTCCAGGCCTGTGGTGCCATAGAACAACAAGATCTAAACTATGCTGGTGTCGATGTGCAAACGATGAGCAACGGTATTTACATATCCTCCCCAGATGCAATAGGCAGCTACTACCCCATTATTTACAGTCTGGCCGAGCACGCGCTGGCGCGATTTGATTCCGTACAAACTTGTGTATCACTGAATAACCGCTCAGCGAGTCGGGTTCTTGAGAGAATGAATACGGGAGCAGAGTCGACCCGTTATGCTTTACGTCTTAAATTATAACCTATAAATATAAATCAACCGAAAAGCGGACCCATGTTCCTCGACGCAACTCGCTATCCATACTTGAAACAGCTTGCTGACAATGCAACCCAGGTCAGTGATGAGTTACAAGCAGCCCTTCAAAATAATAGCCATGTGAAGAAAGCGCTACTCACAGATATGGCTATGGACTTCCCCTCCAATCAATGGACTTGGGATAACGCCATTAACACAGCAGCGGTCGGCTATGACCTACGTGAAGGCAACTACACAATGATGAGCCTCTACAAGACAGGTCATGATCTACACGCAATCCAAGGCGCCTTTCCTAAGACTGTAGATTTACTGCAAAACGTGAGCGGGATCGAGTATGCCTGCATTTCCGCTCTGGGACCCAAGGCACATTTAGGTCTTCATTCCCATAATCGACAACGACACATTTTCCATCTTTTGCTCAACGACTTGAAAGGCGGTAACTGTGAATTAATCTGTGATGGCAAGCGCCACGAAATAGCGTTTATGGGGGATACCGCATTGTTTGACTACAGCCTTCCACACGAAAGCATAAGCCATGCTGACAATATTCGATTCAACCTTATGGTAGACTTTGTAACTGAGTAATTTATGACGCTACTTGAGAAACAGCTTTAGCGTATCCATATGAAAGTTTCTTTTACCTTCATTGATATTCCCTGTTTTGGGGCCGATAGTATTAAAGAAGTAAGAAGAAACGGTCCCATTTTCCTCGTAAAAACCATCCATGGCATTTACCAAGCCGTATTCATTATTCAATCGAGAAATCACTGAGCGAGCGTTCTCATCAAAAGGGTCAGGCCGATCAAGATATTTTTTAATATAATCCGGCGTCCAGAAAATCACCTTAGCTCTATCACCAAATTCAGTTAATTCACATAGCCGGCAACTACTTGCAAACGGCCAACAGAATCTTTGTGCAACGTAATCTTTGTGTACTTGGCGCTCAAGGTAATAATATCTTCGCCTAATAACTCGCCCTCTGGGACCATATTCATAATTGATACCTGGTCTAGTTCCTAGTTCATCGATTGAAAATGGCAAAGTTTTAGGCTGACCAACCAGCCTGAAAGATTCAGAATTTTCAATCAAACGATAATGGAAGCCAACCTCCGGCTCCTCGTCCCCTTTGAACTTAACACTAAAAGCACAGCCGGTATGCGAACCAGTACGAACCTTTGAGGACTCCCAAAGGTGGTAGTACTTCATGAAGTCATCAGCAGTTGGAAGAAATGCCTCGACATCGCCCGCATTAATTCTTCTATATATAGAAAAATAAAACTTTACACTGGAAATCTTGCCGTTTAGAAAATTCAACCCAAAATAATTCATATCAGGATATTCAGAAACTCTGAGAGAATTGAATTTCTCGTAAGCGGCAAGCACCATCGAATGGTTGGCCATTTTTTTTATAGTATCGTAATCAGTCATCTCTACGACAAAAACTCCAAAGATAATATAAAAAAATCTCTTTAACCCTTTTTATTCCGACCCGAATTCGCATCCCGGTACTGTATACACTGGTTTTGCCAGGAAATTCGTCAACAGTTATGGGAACCTCCCTAATTTCCCTCTTTAACGTTCTGGCGGTATGCAAGGCAGGTGAAGGGCAATCATCAGAGACATTCAGAAAAAAAGAAATAGCTGCAGGAGAAACAAGCGCCATGCTTGTATTAACGTCATGAACTGATAGACCAAAGACAGTTTTTGCAAAACCATTGAAAACCTTTGTCAAGGCCACTCTTAAAATTGAAACACCATTTCTTTTTTTTCTCCAGGCAGCAACAACAGGGGCCCCATTTTTAATTTCAAGTATAAACTTAGGAATATCTTTAATATTACCCACCATATCAGGGGACATCATAACCACAAATTCTGCCTGGGATAAAAAAAATCCATAAGCTATAGCCTCGGCATGAGACAAAGCTGCATAAGGAGAGTTCCATTCAACGCGAACCGAGTTAGCAGCAAAATCAAACCCCGAAAACGAAGAGGGGTAAGCTTTTAGCCCATCAATTATTCGCCACACAACCTCTATATCAAGATTACTTGCAAAATCATCAAGCTCCCGAAAAAATGAATGCATTATTAGCAAATCAGGATCCGCGCCCGTCAGCACTACAAGACGAGAAAAAGAGACTACGGCCTCCCCACTACTCTCACCAGACATATATTAAAGTGTCCCCCAGAAAGCGGTTTTCTTTATATGAAAGCCCCCATCAGAAAGATAAAAATCAAGGCCAACGTCAAACTTGATATGAGAAAAAAGCTTCTTGTTATTCTTTATATAATTAATAAAAGCGGCTTCATAACCATGTGTGGACAGAAAAGAAATAAATTCATCAATATTAAGATGTAGAAAATAAAGGCCAATTGCATTATCTTTGTCGGCAACAAGAGCATCACTAAAAACCGAATTTCTGCAATATTCATAACAGCATTCAAGGAAATCGTATGATTTTAACGGCGGCTCGGCAGGGAATTTCCTAGCAGCAAGACAATAAACCCGAGAAAGCAAGCGATGTAATATTTTGCCATCAAAATACCCCCAGTAATTATTCATTTTCTTTGGTTTATCGCCCACATTCCAAAGAGAAAAGGAGCAAAATCTTGGGTCATTCCGATCAATAATCAAGCCTTTATCTTCAAAATAAAAAGGGTCTGACTTAGGGTCTAGTAAAGATTTATACACATTGATATCAGAGAGGACACCGTCAGTTATATTCATCGAAGTAAGGTAAAAATCCGCGTCACCACCTATCTCCGGAAGATCAATATCAATTGCGTAAAAACTCTCAGCAAAATCCACAACTGAAGACAGTGAGTTTTTCGGATACTTAGCGGGGTAATAAAAATAAAACTCTAGCGAGTAACCCTTAGCATCTTTTCTTACACCCCAAAGAACTTTATTAACCCCAAACCATTGGCGGCATTTACTCGCTAAATCTAGACATTCATCACCCAGAGAGAAAAGTGAAACCACTTTAAAGAATAAAGCTGAAAGAGGAAGAGACTCGGGCTCTGCATCGGCCGGCGTGTACTCAAAAAAATTCACGTCATAATAGCGACCATCTGAACGAAATAAGCTCATCGTAGATTACCTGTTAATTCACCTTGATTACCCAATGGTCAATAAAACGTCCCAAAAGCTCTGTCACCAAGTGTGGAGGTTAAGCCATAACAACTATTAGGGTCAGTCGAATGATGATGGCGATGAAGCAACACAAAGCGCTTCATAAATTCTGTTCGATGACGTATCTCACAATGGCAGATCAAGTGCCCCAGCTCAACAAAAGCCCCAAGCATTAAAGATGCAAGTGCCAGTGAAAATGAAAGACTCACATTACTTGAAACAACCAATGTAAAGACAAAAAACACAATAGGCGGTATAGATACACCTTTATATGTGATCAATATTCTCTTGAGGTCGCGGGGGTCTTTATGATGCTTCATATGTTGGCGCCATACATCACCTTTTATTCTAAACCCTAGAAATGGGATCTTTTTTGCATGATAGAAAAAGGCATGGGTCAACCACTCAAAAATTCCTCGCAAAAGAAAAAATCCAGAAAAAATAAAGATATCCCATAACGTCCAACCAGCGATAGACTTGCCAGTTAAAAAGCTTACTAACAAAAAAATAGTTGCCCACGATCCGCTACCACTGAAAAAAAAACGAAACATTTGAAAGTATGTTCTTGGCACTTCAGACATAACAACTACACTAAAATCATACCAGAAAGTTGATTGATTTTTTTGCATATTAAAAGATACAATCTATGGGGCGATATAAAACTTGAGCACTTCATGAAAAAACGCACATTCTTTCTCTTGGTGATGTCGCTTGGCATCGGCGCATCGATCCCGGTTTTTTTTGGTGGAACAGCAGCTTTATCGCTCTTAGCGGAGACATCTCCTCTGGCGATTTCTATGCTCATATCACTAGTGATGCTTACTTGGCTCTTTAATGCCTCCCGTGTTTTTTTATTGCTGAATGATGACGAAAAAAAACTGAGTTTTTTCAAGGCATTGGCATTGATCATTGCGTGTGATTTCTCTGTCAAAGTGACGCCCGCAGGGTTTGGCGGCCCTATAACTGCTATAAGTTTCTTAAGAAAAATGTCAATTCATCCCACAACAACTGTTGTCGCTTTTTCCTTGCTTTTTTTAATTGACGTTATTCTCATGCTGGCGTCTTCCCTAATTCTTTACATTGTCAACCTGCAAAAATGGGCGGAGGCAGGAGTTACTTTGAACATGGCAATGACGACATTTTCTTTTATTTTTTTCATTATAATGTTGACTGCTCTTATCTGTTATAACCGAAAATTAATTATTGCCGTTGAATGGTTGTTATATAAAACGCACGGTACACCACGTTTCAAAAGATTCATAACAAGACAATATGTTATGATGAAAAGAGCGTGGAGGGCTTTGGGGGCCACTCCAGTCACCATAAAAACAATGGTCTCTGCTAGCTCAATATTATATTGGCTTACTCAGTTTTCTATACTCTATGCCTGTTTGCACCTACTCGATGCTGATATCACCTGGGTCACAGTAGCCGTTGTCCAATTTATGGCTATGGGCGCTGGACGTTTGACATTACTACCTGCTGGCTCAGGAGGGCTCGAGGCCGTTGCAACGGCGCTATTGATTTTATGGGTTCCCCCTACTACCGCTGCAGCGGCTGTGCTCCTTTGGAGAGGCACAACTTTGTTTCCGGCACTAGTTTTAGGAGCACTTTCGATGTTCGCACTCGGCATCAACTTGAGCACTTCCAAAAACGCATTTCCAGAGAAACGCGCGTTTTATCTTCGTTAAAATTGACCGCTCCACCATGTATCAGATATGGAGAAAAAAGCATTGCCTCTCCTGGCTCTACTTTTGGTCTTATCATATCAAGAACATTATCTTCAATCACTGCAGCTGGAACACTATACTTAACACCGTCAACCACTGCCCCCACCTTTGTTCTAGGAATCTCGGACTCCTGCCACAAATGACTGCCTGGAACGAGAGAAAGCGATGAGTTTTCATCACTCCCCGCTAATGGCAAATACAAGTTGATCGCATTCCGTAACCGATCTAACCAGACATCTTTATGGGGAGGGTTGTTATCCTTAAGGGGAAAAGGGCGAACGAGGCGAACGAAGAAACGACCTGATGCAACTTGAGAAGAAATTTGACTTGAAACTAACACCCCACAGTGGTTACTGATTAGCTCATCCAGGATAGTATGACTGATAGGAAGATTATGAAGGCTACCCATGCTCTTTAAAAAAGCAACGACTTTAAGGTGTGTATCTTGATCGGTACAATATAGATGATAATTTTCAAGCGCAAATTCTTCGGACTTCACATTGCAACCTGCATATATTAATCCTTTCAACACTAAATCCGAGATGCCTTCCACCAATAAAGCAAGATCTTCTCGGCTGAGCATTTTAATTACAGAGAAACCAAGCTCTTTCCATGAACAATTTTCCGATAAGTTATCATCTGAATCAATAAGGCATAAATCATTACCAACAACAATCGGGCCAGATACGTTAATAAAAACATCCATGCCATTAATTGTATATATCATGTAGCTGCCATTATCTAATATAAAATAAAGTTACATTTCTAAAATCAATCAAAAGCAATCCGCATTAAGGTAAAATGCATTTATAGATCCAAAGAAGAAGAAACTATTTACTTACATCAGTTTGAAGATTTGTTATATTCAAGCATCCAATCCCGCCATGCATTATTAATTTTTCTCTGGGTAAGTGGTGGAATCAACCGGATATCATTTTCTGGTTCGTAAGACTCAATATATGAAAAAAGATATAGTTCGTAGAGCAGACCATTATATTTCCAAGTAAAGGGATAATTATTAATTGGCATTAAGTCCACATATAAAGCTCGTTTTTCACCGTCTCGAAAGTCTGGCTCTCCAAAGCGTAAGTAGCTATACATTTTATTACGAGAATGCTGAATAAAAACCTGTCCATTTAAAAGAAGATGAAAAACCATGTACGTTGTCGCGGGATAACCGACGGTTACATGTGATGGTATGTTATTAGGGTCAATATTGTAGTAAAGAAAAGGGTCTTGTATTACCAGCTTATCAATTCCATAGTCCATGTTTAACGTGGTTTCTATGGTTTCTGACATCGATTCCCTGGCGGCCAAGGCATCACGTGAGTGATGTATAAAAATCTCCTCCCATTTAGCATCAATAATCCTGCCTGCCACCCAATAAAAGCCTTTCTCTTGGATTTTATTATCTATCTGGTTTAACTGCCTAAAGCCGTCCAAAACCACAAAAGCAGTAAAAACACCAATTATTATTAACTTAACGTAATTAGCTGGAATAAAATTATCTATTTTACTGCATGTCCATGCAAGAAAGGAGGCCCACAAGATTATCAAAACAGGAAGTAAAACAAGAGTATAGCGCTCTTCAAACTTTGCCAAATCAAACATGACTGTGAGCTGAAGACTCAACATCCAAGCTAGGCCAGCCAGCAAAAAAGGCCAGATACGCCACACAGGCCGATAAAGTAAGCCAAAAATTGAAGGAATCAATATTAGCCAAGTATAGGTTTCAAGAATTTCCCACTTGCTAAGATTAAAGGGAATTTTTTCAAGGATTTTTGTTAACTCTGTTCGCCAAAGGCTATAGTCTGAAAAAGCAGGAAGCTGAACAATTAGGAATATACAATAGAAAACTCCTGGAGCAATAATTATTGCAGCCTCTTTCCAGCGCATCTCCTTAATCATATAAAGCCAAATAAAGCCTAAAAAGAATATCCCTTCGGGTCGAATAAGAGGTAAAAGTCCAGCAGCAAGTGCCAGTAAATAGTAATGATTACGGGTGAATGCCCACAGAGCAAAGCAAATGAAGAAAGTAGCCCAAGACTCCCCATAAAAACTTAACGTAGTAAAAACAAAACGTGGAATCAGTCCCATGACAAGGATCGCCGCGGTCATAATTGTTCTGTTTATACCTAAACTTCTACCAGCCCCCCATAGAAAACAAAGAGCCCCACCCCCCAGCACGGCATGCATACTCCTGGAAAAGAATAAGTCTGCACCGGAAAGTGATATTATGAGGCCATCCAGAATCAAAGCACCTGGCAGCACAAAATTATATGAGTAAAGTGACGGGTCAAGCCAAGCTGATCTAGCTAGAAAAAAACGATACGCATCATCTCCATAAAAAACGTTCGTACCATTGATAATATCAATAATCCACCAAGTGTCCCCTCCGCTAACAACCCAGGCGAGAAAAATATAAAACATTGAAAAGACAAGGAATAACAATATCGCCTGCCATTTCTTTGAGCCAAATATGCTGGTGAGACCACGCGAAACTTCCACGCTAAAACCTCTGCAAAATGAAACAACTCTTAAAACCATCTCAAGATTGGAGCTTTGAGTCGAGCCTAAGACCTGAAAATACCACCCGACACCGCAACCATTCAGCTAAGAATTATTACACCTAAGCCGCTACTGATTGAGCCTCACTGACGATTAAGCATGCTTGGATACTAACAAAATCTAGCCGAACCGTAACAATTCGGCGTGACATTCTGGGCACCAAGCTTCAAATTTTCCAAAGGGAAAACTACTTCGCGTGGTACGTTAACAGTGCCGATAGGCAAAGAGCCACCAAGACAGGCACTCAACCCATTACAGCGAATTCCGTAAGGCTCGCCATTTCGCGTCCCCAAACCACGGAAAAGCGCACAATTGACACTGGCTGTGGTGCAATTAGTCCCTGTACCAGCATTGCCTGTGGCGCCATTGAGTACTTGCAACATAACATCATTAGTCAATGCCACTTCGTTCGCCGGGCTAATACTTCCGATATCGATTTCATCTTCAAAAGCCAACCACCAGCCCTGCTGAGCCACAGTAGCTGCACCGGGCCACAACACGTCATTGGACTGCATTGACAAAGAAAATGCGTTGTCGATATCAAGCTTATGAATAAATCCCAAGCTTTCTACAATCGGCACATCAGCGGTCAAGCCCGTTATGGTCCCGGTAACGTCCTTGTCTAGATCCAAGTCAATACCAAGTCCGAGCAAGTTTTGAACATTAGCCTGCATCGGGCCTGCAAAGTTAATAGGGTTAATTGTAGCCGCACCCTGTAGATTGACCTCCGTCAATCGTTTCCCTGAAACTGTAGTAGGATTTGTAACTACATTTGCTGTTGCTGAATCCAGAATTAAATTGTAATCAGTCGAGGTAATACCTACGACATCGTTAATTATGCCGAGAACAGTCAACCAGATGTTGCCAGTTATCGGTTGCCCCAAACCTGCATAGTTTTGCCCATTGAAAGTTGTATTGGCATAGCTCATAGGCCGTGACGTCGTTTGCGCCACCCCCGTTGCTGAACCGATTTCCATGTAGCCACTCAAACTGTTGATACCATTGTTACTATTCGCTTCAGACATACCTTCTGTCTGATCACCAAAAGTCATCATCCCAAATGCATTTTCGGCACTTAACCGAATTCCCATGACCTCCCTTAACGTAGCGGTTTGATCATTCTTAATAGCGAACTCAAAGAAAGGACGAGTTAACAAAGCAGAGGACTCAGGGCGGTCAGTTGACCAATTGCGGCCACTCAGACTTACTCGATCAATGTCGATATCACAATATTGGCCATTAATAGCACCTGCAGTGCAGCCTAACTGTAACTTCTCAATATTTAAATTCAGTTCTAATTCAGCATCTAATCCTGCTTTATAGAAAGTGACGTCAGAGGATGATCCTGCTCCAGGTGTTTTATTCATTTGTAGAAGAGCCTGACCAGAAACAGCAGAAAGTTCGCTATCTTTCATTTCGGTCATTGCAATAGCAACAGGAGAGATTAGCGAAAGCATTAGTACTGCAGGCAGCAGCATAGAGTTAAGTACCAACCCGGAAACTTGGGAGAAACTTTTTTTATGTAATAGAGAATCAATACCAGAGAGATTCATGAGCATGCCTCGAGCACGAGCAGCTTCCTTCTTTTTCTGAAAGAAAACTGATCGTTCAATTATTATTTTCTCTCTTTTAACCATCTTCGAGATCCGTTAAGAGAATACTGTTAACGCGGCTAATCCCTATTTGCTTTCTGCAGAAGAGCAAGCCATTGGCAGCCAATATTCGACTCAAATTAAGGTGAAAAGGCTACCGCGGCGCTTTGTGGCTCCAAGGTAATGCTGGAATGAATCTGAGCGGAGGGAATAACCATGCCCCCAAGCCTAGCATCACCCAGCATAATGCTATCGATAATGACGGGCTGCCCGGCATTAACACTGGAAATTCCTGGAACGGTATCGAGAATATCAGTTAGGTGATCTGCCGCGGCGTAGCCTAACTTTATATTGTTGGCAATTATCATCTTTGGCTCAGGGCTCGCAGCTCTTTCCCCAGTGCCGACAATGTCCACCCTGCCCTCGGTAAAAGCAAAGTCGCCAGTAATATTGGCAAGCCTAATTGCCGCTTCAGGCTGGCTTGGTTCAGCGATAGAAAGGTAACTACCGCAATTCGTATCACCAAGAGAACCACAATTAGACAAGTCAGTAGTGGCACCCAACATGCCATCGCTATGGCCAGCACCAAGGCTCAAAGCACCGCTATACCCCAAATAGTTATTGCCTGCAGTTGACGCAGGATCAGATGGTGAAAAACGTAGATTTACCAACCCCTCCAAATTCAAATCCAGGTTGGCTCCATTGACTGTCTGAGCGCGAGTCGTGCTATCAGGGTCGTAGTCGGGATGGCCAGGCAACAAGCCTCCACCAAAAGTGGCACGGTAGTTGAAGCGTGCTTCAGGGGAAAAGATATCGACACCACCGGAGTAATAGTCGTTTCCAACCTGTGGTTTTACCCAGATCCGGGTATCGTTACCAGCCACTACAAAACTTGAACTCATAAAGCCAATGCCCATGTTGGCTTCAGTATCAGCAATCATCAGATGTGTGCCGTGATCCCAGTTCTGTGTTTGAAGCTCATTGCTGGCATCAAGGGTTTGTGATTTGAGCAAGATATCAGCAATAATGCCATCTCCGCCGACATAAGAAGCCGACCCGGAATCATAACGACTGCCGCCGGGATACAAATAAAAGTTGGCATCAATATTTGCCAATGAATAGATGAGCCCCCAATCAAATTCTCGGGTATTTACTGTTTCTCCATCTGACTGCCTCTCAAGAAGCCGCACTTTTCGAGAGTACGCTTGAAGTTGCCCGTCGCGAACAACAATGGCTAGAGCCCCTGAATCACCGCCATGGGTAAAGCCGTAATAATTGCCAATCCGCCCAGGCTGAATATTAATAAACTGCCCACCTGCACTAGCACAACCAGCAGCCTGGAAATTGGTTCCATGGCCCCAGCAGAGTCCGCCCGGGCCCTGCCCTGCTCCATTAATCACATCTATTGCAATCAAAGGAAAATAGTGCGCCGATGGTTTTCGCTCTGTCCGTTCGCCCCACATAGTCCAGTCGCCAAGCTCAAAGTTGACTCTGGACCGATCTACGCTTGCAACATCTGCAGTTTCACCAAGCTTCCAGCGAAATTCGTTTTCCGCAGAAAGGAAGTTATTCGCAGCAATGTCGTCGAGATTCACATAATCCCATTGGGAGCTAAAGCGTAACCCTTCCGAAGTCACAGCATTTACACCATTGGGATCAAAAGCACCGGCAGTCGCTCCTTGCCAAACACCGCCTGACATCCACTTCAGTTCAGCGTCACGAACACTGCCCAGAAAACCAAAATGCATTAAACCTCTTGCGTTATTGGTAATGCGGAACTCTTCCGCACCAACTTTCTGCCCATAGATTAAATCGAAGTCCAACGCTAAATTGATCAAATCTGAAGCTTGGATGTTCGAAGACGTTGGTATTTCTGATGAAGGCCCAGAAACTGCGTTTGGGTCAAACGGGTTACCTGCCCGATGCACGATAGACTGATCCTCAACCCCCAAGGTGCCTTCCTGAATTTCCCAACGAAGAGCGAAATCATGCAGCGCTATCCAGTGATTAGTATCGTCTCCTTGACGATAGAACAGATCAGCATCACGGATTTCACCCAGAAGATAGGCCTTGTTATAGCCCATGTTCAAAATGCCATTATTAACAAGGTCGATACCACCTTCGAAGTCGAAGGCAAATGTCCCCATGGAACGAGTGTTGCTCGCGGAAGGAATAGTCAATGAATCAGTGCGCACACGTATACGATTGTCTGTATGAAGACCCAGCGCCATCAGGGGCACCCCATCTCCGGCAGTACCAGCGTCAACCGTAAAAGTAGCTGCAGCCGGATCAGAGCCTGCCAAAGTGCCATCACTTTCGACCCCTGTGAGATCAATAGTATTGAGACTGAGTTCTGCGGCGTCAGGCTTCCATTTAATACTATCTGCGCTCCAACCCTCTGTTGCTTCAAGGTTTATGGTCAACCCGTCCTGCCCAGAAACACCTGCTAGGGCACTGTCATCCAAGGCCTGCATGGCTGAGCAAGGAACAGCTGCGATCAGCAGTGATGCTGACAGACCGCCTGTAAGTAACGGACGGGTCAACTGAATACAAACGCGTTGTGTTGTTATTCTGCGTTTTCTCATGCTCAGAACCCGTACATGTAGAAGTTGCCGCCGATGGCAATACCGGCTTGATGACCATTGTTATCGGCTATTTCAAAACCCAGGAAAGAGCCAAAATTATTGGCCTGCCAGCCTGGAGCAGCAGTCCAGCTATCACCGGCTTGCGGTTGATTGTATTCAACAGCAAGGCCCTCAACATACATACCCAGAAGTACATCGTTATAACCAGTGCTAGTGCCCGGCTGCCCAGGAGAACCTGCAGTATAAATACCGCCAGTTTCTATGTACTGGGCACGAACCGCAGGAGAGTTATCGATCCACGTGGTGGTGCAATCACCAAAAAGACAAGCCCCTGATTCATCCCGGAATTTTTCATCATTCAAGGCTATTGCTTTATTAGCTGTGCTGACACCGTTGTCGGCTACCGGATCTCCGCCCAGAAAAGCAGCATCCAAGCTCAAGCGATTCATCACCACTGAGGCATGCCCGTTTTTAAATACCAGCCAACCAAAGTCGCGGTTTTCGAGCTGTAATGCGAGACGACAATTCTGATTAGCAAGACTAGTCCCTCCATTTGGAGCGCTGCAGCCAAATGCGCCACCCAACGCCGCGCCCTGATTCACACCAGGCGAGGGATCACTGTTGTAATAATACTCCAGGCTGATAAGTACACCTTCCTGACCAGTGACGGCACCCATTTCAGAATCATCCATGCTCTCCAGTGCATACCCGGGGATAGCAAAAAGCATTGAGATTCCTGCAACTAGCGCAGCCCAAAAGGTTTTGCCTCTCGCAACAGGAGAGAGCGATATGCAGAATTGAGTACCCAGAGCCCTATTCATCATTGCCCTGCTCCCAAGGTGGTGATTTTCATATGGTGTATCCGCATTCCTTCAATACGAGAAATACCAATATTTGTGACATCCTGAGTGCTCGCAGTGACGCCAGCACCAGGACTTGGTTCAGTCCCCCCACCAACGAAATAAATGCCATTGTTAGTATCAGTGGCACCGGGCAGTCCAGACGGACCATTTAAATCAAAATCAGTAAAATCGCCCCAACGAACATAGCCAAGAGTATCTTCGTTAGGGTTCTGGATTTCCCCATTACCGTTAATGTTGCAGGGACCATCACAGTAGAAATCCTCATAAACTGCAGCAATATTGGGGATTCGGGTTAATTCGATAATAAAGTTACCGCGTTCGCTCCCACTTCTTACTGCATCCAGAGTCAATGCCTGGTAGTGCAATTGTCCAAGAGGCAGATAGGCATCAACATTTTTGAAGTACATGCCTTCATTATCTTCAAAGTCCGGCACCCAATGCAGGCGATCTTCAGAGTTTGCTTTCTGACGCACAGAGAAGCGGAAGTCGCCCGAAAGAGCACTTTCGTAGTTAATGCCAAACGTATTGGAGTCAGCCCAAGGGTAGAGTGCTGAGTCCATACCGGTGGTGCGCATCAGTCTAAGTCGAGCGGGCCTGCCATCTTTCGTTACCGGTTTGCCGTGGATTATGGTCTGGCTCTGAAGGAAATCGGCACCACCAACGTTATAGCTATTGTTGAGAGCACCATCGGCCGGATTGTTATTTAACCGATCCACCTCAAGCTCACCCCAGAAAGACCAGCGCCAGCGGTCAGTATCGCTGGGGCCTATCAACTCCATCACGGTAGGCATATTTGCAGGGGTGCTGAGGTAAGCGCCCGAATAGTCATAGCCTTCGTATTTGTAGGCACGCAGGACGTAGGGGTCGTAAATGGAGGCAAAGGCACCGATTCCCCCACCATTGTCCGTACCCATTGGACAAGCCAGGTGATCATTGCCGAAAGCCCCGCCGGAGCCACAGCCTGAACCATGCCAATCCATACCGGCGATTTGCTCTCCATTGGTAATGGAAAGGCCGTAGTAACGGGCATCACCCCGTTCCCAACCTGCACCCTGTGCTTGGGTTCCGGTCAGTTCTATATAGCTGGTAGGTGCAAAGCGAAAACTGAAATCATCCATGGCAAAGGCCAAACCTGCGCCCTGCACATCAGACAGCGAGGAGTCATCCAGCTCTTGCAGAGCTATTACCTGGGAAGCGCCGAGGGTGAGGGCCGCTCCCAGCAGCAAGTGGGAAAGGGAGTTGTTGCGCCGCACTGTGACCTCTGTTTTGTTGTTATCAGTCTGGCCGTAAGGTGCTTGAGGCAGGACTGGTGACTTATGCCACAAGACTACACAGCATGATAACGATCGACAACATGTGTTAACACAAACACTACACGATGTTAGGTTTTAATTTTTAGTTATTTCAATGGGTTATGGATAGTAAACATCGAGTTTACGCTTTCTATGAATATACGTGCGCCGGAAAAATAGCAAATCTGTTACAAATATGCACACTTTGACGGGGATTGTGGATGCTTGGGCTCTGTAGGAGTTGTGCACGAATATTGAAGGCGTGGGGAGGGTTCGCCATGCAAGCATAGCTCCTACGGAGAAAGGCCTGACTCATTGGCTTTACAGGTCTAGAGCGCAAGCATGTCCATGAACTCGTTGGCTGGGATGGCTTCCAGTTCATCACGGTCCCGGCAGAGTTCTAGAATACGTTCTGCTCTCGCTCGCGGGAAACTGGTCAGCAGGTTTCGTCGGAATTTGCTTTCCAGAACGGGGGTGCCCTCCTCTCTGCGACGACGATGACCAATGGGATACTCTACGGCCACCTTGTCCGTGTGGGTGCCGTCCTTGAAGACTATCCGGATGGCATTGGCGATAGAGCGTTTGGCCGGGTCGTGGTAATCCGCTGAGTACTGCTTGTCTTCCTGCACTTCCATCTTGTCACGCAGGGTGTCGATCAAGGGATGGCTTTTGTGGAAGTCATCCTCATAGTGCTCGGCAGTCAATTCACCGAATATTAGCGGTACGGCAACCATGTATTGCAGGCAGTGGTCCCGGTCGGCCGGATTGGCCAGCGCACCCTGTTTGGAAATGATGCGAATGGCCGAGTCGTGGGTGGTGAGTTCGATCTTGTCGATCTGGTCGAGACGGTCCTTTACCTGGGCGTGCAGCGTAACAGCAGCTTCACAGGCCGTCTGGGCATGAAACTCTGCCGGGAAGCTAAGCTTGAAGAGAATATTCTCCATGACGTATGAGCCATAGTCCCGCTGAAAACGGAATTTTCGCTCCGCGTCAGGTTTGACCTTCTGATCCTTGTTGGTTTTGGAGAACAGCACGTCGTAGAAGCCCCACTGTTCTGCGGTAAGGGCACCGGGTATCCCCATTTCTCCCCTAAGGGCAATATCGGCCAGCCGCACGGCTCGACTGGTGGCATCCCCGGCGGCCCAGGATTTCCGCGAACCCGCATTGGGAGCATGGCGATAGGTACGCAGTGATTGGCCATCCACCCAGGCATGGGAAATCGCAGACAAGAGCTGTTCGCGGTTGGCACCCATCATTTTTGCCGCAACCGCAGTGGACGCCACTTTTACCAGCACCACATGGTCAAGCCCGACCCGATTGAAAGAATTCTCAAGCGCCAATACACCCTGTACTTCATGAGCACGGATCATGGCATCGAGGACATCTTTCATGGTCAGCGGCTCCCCACCCTGTGCCGCCCTCTGTTGAGATAGGTGGTCTGCCACAGCCAGGATCGCACCCAGATTATCCGACGGATGCCCCCACTCCGCAGCCAGCCAAGTGTCGTTATAGTCCAGCCAGCGGATGGTACAGCCAATATCCCAGGCGGCTTTGACCGGGTCCAGTCGATGCGGGGTTCCAGGGACCCGGGCACCATGGGGAACCAGGGTTCCTGCCACTAAAGGCCCCAGATGCTTGGTGCATTCCGGGAAACGCAACGCCAGCAGACCACAACCCAGGGTATCCATCAGACAATAGCGGGCCGTGTCCCACGCCTCTTCCGAGTCAATTCTGTAATTGAGGACATAGTCGGCGATAGCCTGGATTTCCTTATCGTAATCCGGGCGTTCATTGTGGTCGACGTTGGTGGACATGGCAGAAGCCTCCCCTTGCTGGGTTGGCTTTCAGGGTCGCCCCAAGATGGCGGAGGGTCAAGGGCTGGAGGAGACTAAATCGGTAGGTATTCGCCTTGTAAGCAAGGCTCCAACGGGGATAAATGTTGTTGGAGCTTAGCTCACAAAGTGAAATCAGCCTGGCAAGTCAGAAGCAGTCACCAGGGACACGCACCCAGCCTTCCATCAGCACGCGGGCACTGCGGCTCATACTGGCTTTGGTGGCAGTCCACTGACCGTTAACTTGCTGGGCTCCAGCGCCGACACGCAGGGTGCCGGAGGGATGGCCGAAGGTCACGCTGTCGCGCTCGCCACCACCGGCTGCCAGATTGACGAGGGTGCCCGGCACTGCCGAAGCGCTGGCGATAGCGACTGCGGCAGTTCCCATCATGGCATGATGCAGCTTGCCCATGGACAGGGCTCGCACCAACAGGTCCACATCCGCCTCGCCGATTTGCTTACCACTTGAGGCGGCATAGGCTTTCGGTTTGGAGACAAAGGCAATCTTGGGGGTGTGCTGACGGGCTTCCGCTTCCTCGATGTTCTCGATAAGCCCCATACGCACGGCAGCATAGGCACGAATGGTCTCGAACCTCTGCAGGGCGTCCTTGTTTTCGTTGATGTCACCCTGCAGCTCGGTACCGGTGTAGCCGATATCTTCTGCATTCACGAAAACCGTAGGGATACCGGCATTGATCATGGTCGCCGGGAAGGACCCCACACCGGGGACCTCGAGCTCGTCAACCACATTGCCGGTGGGGAACATGGCGCCGTCACCGTCTGCCGGGTCCATGAAGTCAACCTGTACTTCCGCGGCCGGAAAGGTCACCCCGTCCAGCTCGAAGTCACCGGTTTCCTGGACTTCACCTTTGGTGATCGGCACATGGGCGATAATGGTTTTCTGGATATTCACCTGCCAGATGCGCACCACGGCAATGCCGTTTTCGGGAATACGGTCGGCGGCGATCAGCCCGTTATTGATGGCAAAGGCCCCTACTGCAGCCGTAAGGTTGCCGCAGTTGCCGCTCCAGTCGATGAACGGCTTGTCGATGGACACCTGGCCAAACAGGTAATCCACATCGTGGTCGGCGCTTTCGCTCTTGGCCAGAATCACCGTCTTGCTGGTGCTGGATGTGGCGCCGCCCATGCCGTCGGTGTGTTTGCCATAGGGATCCGGGCTGCCGATGACTCGCAGCAGCAGCTTGTCACGGGCTTCGCCGGCCACCTGGGCCACGTCCGGCAGATCGGTGAGGCTGAAAAAGACGCCTTTGCTGGTGCCGCCACGCATATAGGTGGCGGGGACTTTAATTTGAGGTGCATGAGCCATGCGAGTTTCTCCTTCAAAAAAACCCCGACGTGCGAAGCCATCGGGGTTTCAAATTCTTCACCTTGCGAGCAAGGCTCCAACGGTTTGCTGTTGGGGCATTGCCCGCATTATCAGGCGAATGATTTAGCTGGCTTCTGCCATGAAATCCTTGGCGAATTTCTGCAGGATACCACCGGCGGAGTACACGGAGACCTCCTCCGCGGTGTCCAGCCGACAGATCACAGGTACGCGTTCCTCATCACCATTGGCGCGGTGGATCACCAGGGTCATGGTCGCACCCGGCGCGCGCTCACCTTCGACGTCGAAGATCTCGGTGCCATCCAGGCCCAGGGTCTTGCGGGTGGTACCTTCCTCGAACTGCAGAGGCATCACGCCCATACCGATCAGGTTGGTACGGTGAATGCGTTCGAAGCCTTCGGCGACGATGGCTTCCACACCTGCCAGTGCTACGCCTTTGGCCGCCCAGTCACGGGACGAGCCCTGACCATAGTCGGCGCCGGCGATGATGATCAGCGGCTGCTTGCGATCCATGTAGGTCTCGATAGCTTCCCACATACGCTTCACTTCGCCTTCCGGCTCGACCCGAGCGTGAGACCCCTGAATCACATTGCCCTGCTCGTCCTTGACCATTTCGTTGAACAGTTTCGGGTTGGCCAGGGTGGCGCGCTGGGCGGTGAGGTGATCACCGCGGTGGGTGGCGTAGGAGTTAAAGTCCTCCTCCGGCAATCCCATCTTGTCCAGGTAGGCGCCCGCAGCGCTGTCCAGCAGGATGGCATTGGACGGCGACAGGTGGTCGGTGGTGATGTTGTCCGGCAGGATTGCCAGCGGACGCATGCCTTTCAGGGCACGAGCCTCGGCCATGGTCCCTTCCCAGTAAGGCGGACGGCGGATATAGGTGCTCTGCGGACGCCAGTCGTACAACGGGCTGGCAGCGCGCTCACCGTCACCTTTCTTCTCGAACATGGGAATGTAGGTCTTGCGAAACTGCTCCGGCTTCACTGATGCCTTGACGATGGCATCAATCTCTTCATCCGCAGGCCAGATATCCTTGAGCATGATCGGGTTACCCTCCTGATCATGGCCCAGCACATCCTTCTCGATATCGAAACGGATGGTACCGGCAATGGCGTAAGCTACTACCAGCGGCGGTGAGGCCAGGAAAGCCTGCTTGGCGTACGGGTGAATACGACCATCGAAGTTACGGTTACCGGACAGTACCGCCGTGGCGTACAGGTCGCGGTCGATCACTTCTTTCTGGATCTTCGGATCCAGCGCGCCGCTCATGCCGTTACAGGTGGTACAGGCAAACGCCACGACATCGAAGCCCAGATCCTGCAATTCTGGCAACAGATTGGCTTCTTCCAGGTACATTTTCACCGTCTTGGAACCCGGCGCCAGGGAGGATTTCACCCAGGGTTTGCGGATCAGACCCAGCTTATTGGCGTTGCGGGCGATCAGGCCGGCGGCAATCATGTTGCGCGGGTTGCTGGTGTTGGTGCAGCTGGTGATGGCGGCAATGATCACTGCGCCATCTGGCATTTCACCTTCTTTCTCTTCCCACTTGCCGGAGATGCCGCGGCTGGCCAGTTCTGAGGCTGGCAGCAAGGAATGCGGGTTGGACGGACCGGCCAGGTTGCGGCCAACGCTGGTCATGTCGAACTTGAGGACGCGTTCGTACTCGACACCTTTGAGACTGTCTGCCCACAGGCCAGTGGCCTTGGCATAATTTTCCACCAACGCCACTTGCTTGTCTTCGCGGCCGGTCAGCTTCAGATATTCCAGGGTGTTGTCGTCGATGAAGAACATGCCGGCGGTGGCGCCATACTCAGGCGTCATGTTGGCAATGGTTGCACGGTCGCCCACGGACAGGCTGTCAGCCCCTTCACCGAAGAATTCCAGGTAGGCACCCACCACACGCTCGCGACGCAGGAATTCTGTGATTGCCAGTACCAGGTCAGTACCGTTAATGCCCGGGCGGAGTTTACCACTCAGCTCCACGCCGACGATGTCGGGCAGACGCATCATTGAGGGGTTACCCAGCATCACGTTTTCTGCTTCCAGGCCCCCTACCCCGACGGAAATCACACCGAGTGCATCCACCATGGGTGTATGGCTGTCAGTACCGACACAGGTATCCGGGTAGGCAACACCATCACGCACCTGAACTACCGGAGACATCTTCTCCAGGTTGATCTGGTGCATGATGCCGTTGCCCGGGGGAATCACGTCCACGTTATCAAAGGCTGTCTTGGTCCAGTTGATAAAGTGGAAACGGTCTTCGTTGCGGCGCTCTTCCACCGCCCGGTTTTTCTCGAAAGCATTTTCTTCAAAGCCCGGGTGTTCCACGGCAAGGGAGTGATCCACAATCAGCTGGGTCGGCACTACCGGGTTGACCTTGGACGGGTCACCACCCTGCTCGGCGATGGTGTCACGCAGACCGGCCAGATCCACCAGAGCGGTCTGACCGAGGATGTCATGACAGACCACCCGGGCCGGGTACCAGGGAAAATCCAGGTCGCGCTTGCGCTCGATCAGCTGCTTGAGCGAATCCGTCAGTGCGTCCGGAGCGCAACGTCGTACCAGCTGCTCGGCGAGAATCCGTGAGGTGTACGGCAGTTTGTCATAGGCCCCAGGCTGGATGGCATCGACAGCCGCACGGGTGTCGAAATACTCCAGCTCGGTGCCGGGAAGGGATTTGCGGTATTCGGTGTTCATAGCCTGGGACTCTTGTTCAGGGGGCTCTTTGGGGGGAGACCTGAGTAATGAATGTGGGAGCAGCTGTAGGAGCTTGCTTGCAAGCGAACCCGTTCGGGTATCAAGGCATTCGCCTGCAAGCCGCCACCTACAGTTATAGGGTTTTAGCTACGCTCGGCAATTGGCGTTACCTTGCGCAGTTCCGGACCGGTGTACTCCGCACTGGGACGGATAATACGGTTATCCGCACGCTGCTCAAACACGTGAGCGGCCCAGCCAGTCAGACGGCTGATCACGAAAATAGGCGTGAACAGCTTGGTGGGGATGCCCATGAAGTGATATGCAGAAGCGTGGAAGAAATCGGCATTACAGAACAGTTTCTTCTCGCGCCACATGACTTCTTCACAACGGACGGATACCGGATAGAGCACGGTATCGCCCACATCATTGGCCAGCTTTTCGGACCACTGCTTGATGATAGCGTTACGGGGATCGGATTCGGTGTAGATCGCGTGGCCGAAGCCCATGATCTTTTCCTTGCGCTCCAGCATGCCCAGCATTTCTTTCTCGGCATTATCCGCGTCGCTGAACTTCTCGATCATATCCATGGCCGCTTCATTGGCGCCGCCATGGAGCGGACCACGCAGGGAACCGATGGCACCGGTAACACAGCTGTGCAGATCACTCAGAGTCGAGGCGCAGACGCGAGCGGTGAAGGTAGAGGCGTTGAATTCGTGCTCTGCATAAAGGATCAGCGACACGTTCATCACACGCTCATGCAGCTCGTTCGGCTTTTCGCCACGCAGCAGGTGCAGGAAGTGGGCGCCGATGGAATCGTCATCGGTTCCCGGATCAATCTTCACACCGTCGTGGCTGAAGCGATACCAGTAACAGATGATGCTCGGGAAGGCTGCCAGTAAACGGTCGGTGGCATCTTCCTGTTGGCTGAAATCGGTTTCCGTTTCCAGATTGCCCAGCATGGAGCAGCCGGTGCGCATCACGTCCATGGGGTGAGCATCCTTGGGGATCTGCTCGAGGACGGTTTTCAAGGCGTCAGGCAGGCCACGCAGGCTTTTCAGTTTGGCCTTGTAGGTGGCCAGCTGGTCCTGGGTGGGCAGTTCGCCCTTCAGAATCAGGTGCGCCACTTCTTCGAATTCACAATTCTCCGCCAGATCTTTCACATCATAGCCACGGTAGGTCAGGCCGGAGCCACTCTTGCCTACGGTGGAGAGTGCGGTTTTACCTGCTACCTGGCCACGCAGACCTGCGCCGCCGACTTTTTTGCCTTCTGCCATTGTTTATCTCCTTGTGAAACCAATTTTTCGCCAATACGAATTCAGTTCTGTAGGAGCGCCTCTCGAGGCGCAAACCGGCTTGCCGATATCTTCTGATTCGCACCTCAAGAGGTGCTCCTACCTAAAACCTCTTAGCCCTTGCCTTTGGCGAAGAGCGCATCCAGCTTCTGCTCGTAATCGTGGTAATTCAGGAAATCGTACAATTCCATACGGGTCTGCATGATGTCTACCACGTCTTTCTGGTGGCCCTGCTCGCGAATACTCTGATACACCTTCAGAGCTGCCTGGTTCATGGCACGGAAGGCACTCAACGGATACAGGATCATGTCCGCTCCCGCCTCAGCCAGTTCTTCACGGGTGAATAGCGGCGTGGCGCCGAATTCGGTGATGTTGGCCAGCAGCGGAACGTCGCCCAGACCTTCCTTGAAGGCCTTGTAATCTTCCAGGGTGTGTACGGCTTCGGCAAAGATGCCATCCGCACCGGCTTCGATGCAGGCCCTGGAGCGCTCGATGGCGGATTCCAGACCGTCTTTCTGGAAAGCATCGGTACGGGCGATAATGAAGAAGTCATCATCGGTCTTGCCGTCAACGGCCGCCTTCACCCGGTCCACCATTTCTTCCTGGGAGACGATTTCCTTGTTCGGCCGGTGGCCACAGCGCTTCTGTGCTACCTGATCTTCCAGATGAACGGCGCCGGCACCAGCCTTGATCATTTCTTTCACGGTACGGGAGATATTGAATGCCCCACCCCAGCCAGTATCGATATCTACCAACAGTGGAGTTTCCACAGCACTGGAGATACGACGCACATCTTCCAGCACATCATTCATGCTGGTCATGCCCAGATCCGGCATGCCGTAGCTGGCATTCGCCACACCACCGCCAGACAGGTAAATCGCCCGGTACCCGGTCTGCTCTGCCATCATGGCCGCATAGGCGTTGATGGTACCCATCACTTGCAACGGCTTCTCTTCAGCCAGAGCCTTGCGGAAACGTCCGCCGGCGGTGAGTTTGCTCATAGTAGATCTCCTCGTTATGTGCCGTAGGAGCTTGCTTGCAAGCGAATCCTGATCGGCGGTTCGCTTGCAAGCAAGCTCCTACAGTGTGTCAGCCTGTTTCTGATACTGGTTTTCGATATTCTTGCGTGCACTACTGATATGGCGACGCATCAAAAGCTCGGCCATTTCGCCATCACGAGCCTCAATAGCTTCGACAATTCGACGATGTTCATTGAGGGCTTTCTGGGGCCGGTTGGCCACAGTGCTGAACTGGTAACGGTACATACGCACCAAGTGATACAGCTCACCGATCAGGAGCTGACTCAGAGTGGCATTGTGGCTGCCCTGGATAATGCGGTAATGGAAATCCAAATCCCCTTCACGCTGGAAATAGGCGACATCTTCGCGAAGGTCTTGCTGCTGCTCGTGCTGGGCCAGCACGTCGTAAAGGCCTCGCACTTCCTCAGGAGTCATATGTTCGGCGGCAAGCCGGGCGGCCATACCTTCCAGGGCCTCGCGAACATGGTAGATTTCGATCAGGTCATTGACGCTGAGGGACGCCACGCGAGTGCCCACATGCACCACTCTCTCAAGCAGTTTGCGGGATTCCAGACGGCGGATAGCTTCACGAAGGGGGCCACGGCTGACACCGTAGCGGCTGGCCAGCTCGGTTTCGCTGACCTTGGAACCGGGAAGGATTTCCCCGCGCACAATATCGTCCTGAAGCCGGGCGAAGACCCGATCTGCCAGTGTGCGTGTGTTTTCGGGTACGGAACCCGCGGGAGCAGCAGTCATAAAATAGCCCGATTGTTGACAATCCGAACAACCGGGCTGGACTTTACGCCCCTAAACAGGATGTTTCAAGGGGCATTGTTGACAATTTGGCTCAAGATTAAGGCGCCATGGGGTCACAGGCTGGGTCTCCCGGGGCACCTTTGAAAAATTGCACTGCCCCACTGCGCAGGGAATTGAATCGGCGAGCTTCGGGGTCACTTGGTTCATCCCCGAAACCTGCCAGAACAATGCGGGGTAAAAAAGTCTCTTCTACCCATCGAGCTCGGAGACCAATATCGAAGTTTTCATCAGACAGCCGGTAGAGTGGCGCACAATTATTAGCATCAGCCGTCAGATCAACTCGCCCTTCAATGGTGGCATTAAAATGAGGAGTGTCAGCCCTGAGATCCATGCCCGGCGCTAAACGAATTGATAGGTTGGCACTTTTGGGATCGTCAAAACTGCGTGTCACCAAACCAACGCCATAAGCATTCCCGCAAGCGCCGCCCGCACCAGTGGTTACGAGTCCATCCGCATTAATTCTCAAACAGAATTCGCCGATATCATTCTCGTCCATGCGAACACGCTCACGGATTACGGTTTCGCCACCCAATGTCTCTGGATAATTGCCCCCAGAATTACTGATTTCTTCATTCTCATCCGTATCTTCGTTCGGGTCCACGATATCCATACACACGCCGGTGTCATCATCGTCGCCAAGATCATCGTCAACACAGGCACGCATTAAACGAATGGTGTAATCACCAACCAATTCTGTGGCGACAACAGGTTGGGCCTGGACAAAGCCAGTTTTCGTGGCCCGGAATGGAAGAGGCTGACCGGTCAGCTGTGCATCCAGCAACTTCTCTGTGATTTTCCCTTTTTCTTGCTCCTGCAAGCTTGTGTCGGCGCTCGGGAAATCAAGTTTGAAATCGCTATTACCGTCGATTTCCACACCCGCATAAAGGCTGGACCCAAGGAACCGACCGGCAACCTGGGCATCAGTATTGTTAGCTGGAGCATCACCAATGCCAGCACTTAGCAGATTGACTGAAAGCGAGTCGTCATCCTGATTCTGAAGTTCAAGAAGAGCCGATAGTCCTGCAGTAGATCTGAACCCCAGGTAATCCAGCACCTCGTCACCGCCCTCTGACGCCCTCACACCCAAGCCGCCGCCAAGGATATCGCCATCAGGGAGTACCAGGGCATTAAGCGTGAACGATACCGTCGAGCCATCAACACCACCGAAGTCACAGCCATCCAGGATGATGCACTCACCCGCAATTTCAAAGGCATAGAGGCCGGCGCGAGTCCGGTTATTCCCTTCTACAAGACGATCCTCATAAGCACCGGTGTCGTTGGCGAATCCATCAATAGGTGTTTCCGTATTTACCCGGTCAATGAAACCCTGCCAAGCCGACTTGAATTCGTCGAAATCGCTGTAATCAAAGCCGTTTCCTGCAGCGAGCTCAGGCTGGGCATCGAGTATGGTATTCGGATCCCCGGAATCAGCAGGAAGATCCTGCTCACCCGGAATGATAATCTTCGCGTCAGGATTATTGCCCTGCTGATTAAGGGCATGCAATAACGCAGACCGGTTCAATGCCGGGCTTGCCGTGCCCGCCGCGCCATCTTGAACCTCTGTCCTGCGAGGTGACTCAATCAAATCCGCAAGGGTAAGCTGATAAGTCCCCTTACGCAGTTGCTGCGGCAACTGGTAGCTGCCCAGCGTGACCCGGTTACCCTCAAAAATGGCGCTGCCGATATAAAACTCAACGCTGCGCGAGTTAGCCGGGCACAGTGCATGAAAAGCAGGAACTTCGATATTCAGGCCAGCAGGGGTATAAGCCTCGTCACGGGTATAACCGTTCGAGTTTCCACATCGATAGCCCAGGTTCGCCACACGCGGGCCCTGTAGTTCGATCAGAGAATCCCCACGAGGATTAATGTCACAGTTCGCCCCTAGCGGGCAACCTGGAACCGTGGCATCAGAAAAATCCTCGCCGCCATTACAGCCAGCCAGCGCCAAGGCGGCAAAAGCCATCAATGTAAGGTGTCGCATAGTTCGTTACCTGTAATAGCAAGCCGGGCTCTAACCGGCTGAATTCATTGGGCGGAAAGCAGCAATTCGCCTTTCAGCACCGCTTGCAGCCCATCAGTACTCGACTGCTCTTGAAAGTAAGGCAGGAAAACCACCAAATGACGTTGACCGGATTCATGCGGCAAGGTTCCTTGTAAATAGCCGTATCGGTACCAAGTCTCCGGGTATTTTCGACTGAACGGTTGATCGATCAGAAGCAGCGGTCGGCCAGCTTCATCTAGCCACAGCAGTTGTGCGGCTACGTAGTCCTGTTTTCGAATGAAGACCTTCAATTCAAGGGTAGTCACATTCTTGTTTACCGTCAGGGCCATTGCCTTGAGTGGCTCATCGCCCAGCATGACCGGGCTATCCTGGTCAAAACTAATCAGAGTTTCGGTACCTGGCGCAAGCTCGACTGCTTCCTCAAGGAGATGCTGGCAGCAATCCTGCCGTATTGTGCGGTAAGTTTCCAGAAAACCGCTTTCAGCAACCTCCGAATACTCCGGTTCGACCTTGGACAGCGCCTCCTTTTCAGCCACCATATCCACTGGTCGACTGGTTAGCTGCCCACTTTCGTCCACATAGGTAATAAACCGATCCCGCTCTTTATCCTCAAGCTCCTGGTCTATCTCTTCGCTGGGCCGGTAGTCTTCCAGCGGCTCACCAAGAGAAAGCCCACCAGTACTACCATCAGCCTCAATTAGTTTTTTGTCTTCAGGTTTCTCAATAGTGACCAGGTTACCTTGAGCATCCGTGTAGACGTACAGATCGCCCTGCCCTGGTTGCCCCTGGCAGGCAGCAAGCAACAGTATCAGCGGATAGAGAAATAAGTATTTTTGCATTAGAAGCGAGTTCTGAACGCCAGGCCCATGATAGTTACCGTAGCTTCAGTTTTTATATCAAGCCCGGCGTAGGGGTTATAGACCACATTGTCGATACCCGTGCAGTTAGCCGCACAGCTTGAATTTGCAGGAATTTCATCCTTGCTACGCAGCTGGGCAATACCAAGATCGATATCCGTGTCCTTATCCCATTTATAGCCAAGGCCAAGGCTGTAGTACTTGGCCTCGTTGATCGGAACCATTGGGCTACGACGGTCTTCCGGAATTGCCGATGCCCGAGGCTCGTAACCAGCACGAAGCTGAATACGGCCAGTGAGATCGTAGGAAGCACCAAACGCCAGGTTCCAGGTGGACTGATAATTCAACGGGTAACTTAACCGGGACGAGGTAGAGCCAGGTGAAAACAGGCGTGCAAGGCTGAGTACTGCAGAGCTGCGGTCAAAAGTAAAATCAAAGGAGTCCCATTCTTTGTAATCTGCCCATACCGCATCCACATTGAATTGCAATCTTTCTGTCGGCCGAATCTTGATGCCCGTCTGGAAAGAGGCAGGCATGGTCAGATCCATGCTTACACGCCCGACTTCTTCTGCTGCGACACGGGAAGGTATGCCAAGCACCGCCAAGGCAATAGCCCCCGTTGCGGAGCCGCCAATCCCATTAATAGTTTCCTGGGCAGCATTGGAATAGCTGATCTTGTAGTCACCTCGCATATGCGTTTTGGCAGCAGAGCGATACACAGCGCCCCAGGCAAAACGCTCATGAGGCTCCCACAGCACACCCAGGTTGTAGGAAGGACTAAAACGCTGATCCATTTTAACATCGAGAGACGCCAGATTCTTGAACGGACCCAAGCCCTCTTCCGGGCGGCAAATACCGAAAAGAATCAGATCTAGAGCGATATTGGATTCGCCCTTGAAAGGCGCACAAATACTTTCATCCAGCACCCTGGCAAACCCCAGCAGCTCATTGGGGGCACGAAAATCCTGCTCCAGGGCCACAGCCTGGAAGCTCATGCCGATGGAAGCACCAATTGAGAGTTCGTCGTTGACCCGGTAACCAACCGAAGGTGAGAGATAGGTTATACGTTCCAGCGCTACCCGCTCACCCATAAAGTTGCCGACATCATCTTCATCACGGTAAAAGCCTGCAGCCATGGGCAGATACGTGGCGGTACCAAAAGTGAACTTGGAACCTGCTGGACGAATGGAAAAAGCAGGTAGCGGACCTGCAATCAAAGGGCCGGGAGGCAAATCCACAGTATCGTTAATAAACGGCACATAGAGAGAAATGCCCTCAATCGTACTGTTGGCGGTTTTGAAATCACGGCAGAAATCCACACCATCATTCGGCGCATCGTTACAGACAACCGGATCATCAGAAAAACCAAAAACATTATAGTCCGGGGGCGCAGAAAACTCGGAGTTCAAGCTGAAGTCCGCAGCCAAAAACTGTAAGTCGACCCTGCGTCCGTCTAGCTTGGCCAACCCTGCTGGATTGAAATGGATTGCCATAATGCCTGGGGGATCAGCGGTTACCGCATGGCCCATACTCATGGCACGCACATCAATCGCCAGGTTGTTAGCCAACTGGGCCTTGGCACCTGTCGCAAAAGAACCCGCCAGCAAAGCCGCCAGGCCGCAGGCCAAAGCCTTATTATTGTTCTTCATGGCATGCCTCTCACAACTGCAAATATCGGCTTAGGCACCGGGTTTCAAACCGCTGAAATCAATCGGCATGGACAACCCAAGCAGCACGTCGGGAGAGTCTTCGGTCAGACCGAAGCCGAAACTCAGGTTAATGATGCGGTTCTTGGAAGAACGTAAACCAATGGAGGTATTCACTACACTGGAAGTGGAGTCTTCTGATCGAGCAATCCGACCACCATCAAAGAAGAACTCGGTATCGAAATTATAGGATTGCTGATAGCTGGCGCTCAGAGACACTTCATAGGACAGCGCATAAGCTAAGCCCATGGAAAAGTTGATGCTGTCCCCCGGGTTTACCTCTTCAAGGATATCCGAGCCGCGTCGCTGATTGATACCGGTAATGTCAAATGCCATGGAATAGCCCAATGAGCCATACAACACGACGGGGTCAACAACCTTGCTCATACTGACGCCACCACCCAGGGAATAGAACCCGGAACCGCTGGAAACCTCACTGTTAACGTTGATGTCGTAAGGGCTATCCCCTGTCGGCGTCGTCAACGTTGTATAAAGTGTGGTATTTACGGCGCCAGGGCGCACCGGGAAAGGTTGATAACGCAACCCAAAAGACACATCCCCAAGGGCAGCCTGGGACACATCCTTTTCAGTGTCATACTTGTAGGAAACAGGCAACCGGGTATTGAATGTCAGGTTGTTCCAGATACCATAATCAAAAGACAGCGAGGAGCCGAAGGAGTGCTGGGCATCCTGCTCAATACGGAATCGGCTGATATTGCCACTATCCTCATCCAGAGCAATATCAATTCTATCATCACGATAATAGTTATAGTTCGCCGAGAAATTCAGTGACATCTGTCCACTGGGCAATAAGGAGTACTGTTTTTCCGCCGCCTGGAAAACTTCTTCCAGGTTCTTTTCTTCGGTCACATCATCTTCTTTGGTCTGCAGGGCATCGCGTGCTTCTTCAACGCTTTCGGCCGCCCAGACATAGGGCTGGGCAAGCAGGAGTGCAGCAATCGCTGCCACTTTTCCAGACTTCATATTCATGCAAAGCCGTCCTTTATTCTGTTTTTTATTTGCCACTGCAGGCTCTTATTTTCTGAAATAGGTGCGGGTTGGCACATTGATCACACGCTCTGTACCGTCCTCTTCCTCAATCAATACTCGACGAAGCGTACTGGCCTTATCCGCCCAGTTTTCGATGGTATTGGTAAACACCGGAAACTCCTGGAAAGCCAATCGATTAATAGTACGTTCATCCAGCAAACGGAGGTCATAATCAGTCAATTCGAGACCATCCTGTGGCTCAAAGCCGTTAGGAAATACAATGAACAGGACATTCTGGACCCAAACTTCAAGAAACTTGGATTCAGTAAAGCTGATATTGCCCAACGCCGGGTCAGCCACATAGATATGGCCGTCCTGATATTTTTTCAGCACAACGAAATGCTTAAAGCCGCCATAAGCGATAGGAACGATTGCCGGGTGGTCAAGGCTCTCGATATCTTTCATCTCCGCCTTGAACCCACCACTAGGGTGACCCAGGGCAGTTGCCAAACGTTTCATATCCAGTAGCGAAAAGCCACGGCGCTGGACAATCTTTTCGGTTTCACCAAACCGCAAGAGGCCCTCCATGATCTGGCGCTCCTGGAACTGTCGTCCAAGATATTGATTCAATACGGTAGTCAGAGCAGCGGAGCCACAGGAATAGTCGTACGCCTGCCGCGTAACGTTGTGATAACGGAATTCAGAAACTGGTTTAACAGCAACCCCCCTCTCACGCAGAGGCCCGTCACCAGTGGAGTGCTCGTAATAGATCACGCCTTTCTCGGGGGGCTCGACCACTACCGACTCATTGGCGGCAAAGTAGATCAGCGCTACACCCAGCATGGACGTCAGCATGGCAAGTTATCCGCTGTTATTGTTATTGTTTGTTTCAAACATAGGCAGACATGTTAACCATGTCCCAGTAGGCAGGCAACCACCTATTCTGACAGACTCAGGTGGCGTTCCAGCCAATCTTGTTGGCACCCGAATGAAGCTTATTGCTTATAATTCCGTCCATAAGCGCTTGTTTTTAAAGGAAAGTCCAACGAAGCACCCCTTAGTCCCTTAATGGCTCCAGTCCATGTGACCTCAGGGCATCCATCATAGGCCCTAGATACGCCTCATATTTTTTCCATCGAGCAACGCCCTGAGTAAAGAGCCCCTGGCTTACCTGGTTGATGCTTGCAGTACTCACCTTACCCTTGGCGCGTTGAAACTCCAGGCAGCGCGGATCCCATGAAAGCGCACAATAAGCAAGAAGCTCTCTGACCTGTGGCTCAAAATTATTGACGAGGGTCTCATAATACAAGGAGTGGAACTCTTGAGCGGGCAACTGGTTATACCAAAAGGCCATATTGTCATAGAAAAGCGCCACTTCGCGGGCACACCCGTCCATGGAAAAGCTGAATAACTGACTAGCAAAATTTTGCCGATAACAGCCAAAGGCTACATCCATGATATTCCGCCGAAGATCGATAAAACTGGCCTCGGGAAAGGCTGCTTTTAGCAATCCGGCAAATTTATGATTGTTAATTCCTTTATTTACCAAACGCTTACGCGTATCAAAACCGGCCTCTGCCGCCGCTGCAAGATAATACTGACGGAATTTTTCGACCTTTTCTGCTGACATTTGACGGTGTAATTCAGGGGCAGAAAACAAAGACCGCTCACCAGTCAATGCAAACCAGGCCTGCTCGGCAAAGTCTGATTCCCCCGTTGCTTCAGCATCTTCATGCACTCCCAGGATCTGCTCTACCAGAGTACTTCCTGAACGAGGGAGACTGAGAATGAAAATTGGCGCGGGACAAGGTCGGGCTTTCGAGTCTGCCGACCATTCATGGATATTTTCCGCGGAATAGCACTCACGCGAGGGCTGTACTCGTGAAAGATAGTTATCAAAATCGAAGCGGATCAAACCATGCTTTAAATTGTTACCCTTTTCAAGAGATTGAAACTCCAGCTCCCTTTCCCCCGTAAGCTCGAAGTGAAAAGCCAACGCGAAATGAAAGTCCGCGGCGGTCGATTGACGCCTAAATTTGCTCGCTAAGCGGGCCTGCTCCTTAAGACAGCTTAACTCTCCATCACTAAGAGGGCTTTTGGTGAGCTCCATAAGTTGCTTCCAACCATTAGCAATTCCCGGCTCGCTTTGCAGGAGAAAACGCAAACGCTCACAGGCCTCTGCATTGCGGCCATAAATGTTATCCAGACGCACACGCTGCAAAATCCAGTCAGGCTCTTTCTGATGCACCTCATCCATACCATCCAGAAATTGTTCAGCAAGATCATATTCACCGGTATGCAAGTACACATCAACGAGCCGTCTCCGAGCCAGCGCCCCAACAACCGGGTGGTTTTGAAGCTTTTCCAACTCCTGCTGGGCTTGCCGATAACGATTTGCCTGACGCAAGGCTTCGCCATAATCAACTTTGGGGCCAACCGCGTCCGGAAAATCTGAAATCAATTTCTCAAGTAGACGAAGCGCCTTCAATGCCTCGCCTTTTTCGAGAAAACACACGGCAAGGCGCTGGCGAGCCTCAGGGAAATCAGGCTCACGCTCTAAAGCCCCGCTAAAACAACGCAACGCTCGTTCGACATCCTTGGTGCCAAGCAAACTCTCGCCCAGGCCAAACCATGCCTTGGCCTGACTGTCATCCTGTTGAATAACCTGCTGATAAATATTTGCAGCGTCCTGCCATTGTCCAGCCCGGACCAGCATTTGCCCCAATAAAAGGGCACGGTCGAGCCGCCCTCCGTCCAGAGAAATAGCTTTCTTTAGACCGAGAATCGCAGGTTGCACCTGGTTTAAATTCGCACATGCCTGGGCATAGATATCCCACGCCACGCCGGATGTAGCCCCCTGCTGAAAGGCAAGATTGATAGCCTGCTGCGCCTTTTGAGAAAAGCCCTGTTGCAGCAATGAGGCAGCCTGGCGCACCAGCACTTGGGCTTTCGGGGTTTGATTCATGGTCATGAAATCATAGATATAAAATGAATTAACTGTATATCGTTAAAAAAAATAAAAAAACCCGGCCTGAAAAGGCCGGGTTTTCGTTTGCAAGCCATACGGCAAGCTTCAGCTTTAGTGGCCAGAAATTTCCAGGCTACCAGTCAGCTGCAGGCCAACCAGCTCGATATCACCGACGTTACCGCCAGTACCATCACCGATGTTCAGGTTAGCCAGACGTACATCCATGCCACCACCGTTACCGATGCCCGCAAGGCCGATATTCAGAGAGTCAGCATCAACGTTGATACCAGTAGCCACGGTCAGATCAGTACCACCGTTATCCACAATGCTTACGTCCTGGGTAATACCACCACCGCTGTCAGCATCATTAATAGCGAAGCCGCTAATGGAGATACCATTAGAGATGGTCGTGTCGATAGCGATCATGTCACCTTGAGCTTCATTACCCAGCTGGATGTTCAGGGAAGTCCCCGCACCCAGAGTCAGGGAGCCCAGGCTGATCACGCTGTCTACGCGGTTGGTGCCAACGGAAGTGCCAACCGTCCAACCTGCACTAATCGTGGAGGCAGTAGTTCGGCCAGAATCCGCCACGTCCAGATCACCCATGTTCACATCAATACCGTTAGCCAGATCCACATTGATGTTCAAAGTCGGATCATTACCCGCGTTGGTACCAGCATCAATTTCCAGATCGATCTGAGCAGCACCACCACCGATAGCAGTAATGGCAAAGTCCTGGAAGATAAGTGCCGCAGAATCAGTGCGGTCATTTGCAGTGACACCAGCAGGATCTACAAAGCCGTCAGCATCGTGAATACGCAGTTCAGCACTCAGTGCAGTGTTAAGGCCAATGGTGATACCGTCCTGACCAGTTACACTGGACAAAGCGCTATCTTCCATAGCTTCCATGGAAAAACCGGTAGCCGGAAGGGCTGCAACGGCGGCCGCCAGAGCAAGCTTCTTGAATTTCATTGTTATCTCCTCGTGTGCACAACGTTTTGTTGTAATCGTTCGGGTGCCACGTTTGATCGGCACGCATCTAAGTTAACACAATGGTTACAAAAACAAATGCATCCGTTACAAAAGTCGAGATCGCAGCATTTCAAGCATAGGTCATTGTTTTTATTTGCTTTTATAGCCTTACATACACCAGCATCAATCGAACAAAGATGTAAACACAGCCCACATTAAAGTCTACCTGTTACGCTCAGTAACAGAGTTAGGCAAGTTTCACCTCGACGGGTAGACTACCTGCTCCTGAATCTGGTTGCCCATGATGTCATCGAGCTGTCTCTTCAGTAATACAAATGGACTGGTCGCCCTAAACAGGCCCGATCTAACGCTGTCTGCGGATAACGCCGCGGATCTGGTGCGCTGTACTGTGGAAGCGGAAAAGGCCCTGGCTGGGGGCTATGCTTTTGCGGCCGGCGTGTTGCCTTATGAGGCCGGGGCGTGGCTGAGAGGGGTTAACCGTTCCTGTACCGTGAAACATAACCATTCTGTGATGCCTGCGGTAATTCATCTCTATAAGACGCACCCTAAACCCTTTCGCGGCTCGAGCGCCGCTCCTACAGGGGGATTTATCCTCGGCGGAGCGTTTCGGGCCGAGCAACACAGGGAGGAATATCTGCATAGTCTCGCGCGGATCAAGGACTATCTGTCTGCCGGTGACTGCTATCAGGTGAACTTGGCCCAGCGTTTCAGCTCCCACTTCGAGGGCGATCCCCTTACCGCCTGGCTTGCGTTAAAGGAGGCTCACCCTGCCCCGCACAGTTGCTACTTTGATACGGGCGACAGCCAGATCTTCGGAGTATCGCCGGAGCGTTTTCTGTCTATCCGCGACCGGAGGGTGGTGACCGAGCCGATCAAGGGCTCGCGACCGCGTGGCAACAGTCCTGAAGAAGATCAGGCTTTTGGCGACGAGCTGCTCTCCAACCCCAAGGATCGCGCGGAAAACCTGATGATCGTGGACCTACTGCGCAATGATCTGGGGGCCTGCTGTGAACCCGGCAGCATTCAGGCATATCCATTGTTCGAGTTACGACGTTTCAGCAATGTGCAACATCTGGTCAGCACAGTGACAGGCACCCTCCGCCGGGATCTCTCACCACTGGACGCCCTGCTCGGCGCTTTTCCTGGGGGCTCCATCACTGGCGCCCCGAAGAAACGGGCCATGGAGATTATTGCCGAGCTAGAACCGTCGCCCCGCGGCGCCTACTGCGGCAGCTTCTTCTGGATGGATAACCAGGGCAATCTGGACAGCAACATTCTGATTCGCACCCTGCAAACCGAGGGTGACCGGCTCTATTGTCATGGCGGGGGCGGTATTGTGTTCGATTCCGTGCCGGAAGCGGAATATGAGGAGAGCCGCTTTAAAGTTGCCAAGTTGATGGGGGCGCTGGAAGAGCGGTTTCTTTCATTGTAGGAGCTTGCTTGCAAGCGAACCCACACCTGGCCGAACGAAAAGCATTCGCTTGCAAGCAAGCTCCTACAGGGGGTTCTCCTACAGTATATTCCGAGCATTGCTGGCACGGGCTGAAGCGAGGGGCTTACAACCATGTAAATGAGGCCATGTCAGGCTTTTTCCATGAATCAAGTTTTTCATGGCAAGGCCCTTCGGCGTGGCCGACATAGTGTGCCGGGTAATATTTACATTGTTACGATAGTCACCAAACAGCGTCACTTCTGGTTCCAGCGCTTTGACAGTGCTCGAGTGGTGGTTCGGGCTCTTCTTAATAGTGACCGGCAGGGGTTTTCCAGCACTTATGCCTTTGTGGTGATGCCTGATCACCTTCATTGGCTGGTCCAACTGGAAAATAAAGAACCGTTGTCTCGTGTTGTGCAGAGGGTCAAGTCAGAAGTCACTCGCGGGCTGAGACAACAAGAGACCAACATTCATAATCAGGTCTGGCAGGCTGGCTTCCATGATCATGCCATGCGAAATGAGGAGAGTTTGATCCGTGCTGCTCGCTATATCGTGGCCAATCCGTTAAGAGCGGGGCTGTGTCGTAGTGTTCGCGAGTATCCGCATTGGGATTGTGTTTGGGTGTAGCGCGGGTTCGCGTGCAAGCACGCTCCTACAGCACGCTGTCCTGTAGGAGGCTGCTTGCAGGCGAACCGGGTTGGCAGATCTAGGCCGGTGTTCGCGTTCGCTTGCAAGCAAGCTCCTACAGGGGGCTTGGCCCAAGTTGATTACAGCGGGATATCGCGCGGGCTGGCTTTGACGATTTCCTTTTTCAGGTCGTCGTAGCTAAACACGGCGGGGAACTGGGGGAATTCCGCAATCACGTTGTCCGGGGCATGGAACAGGATGCCCTGCTCGGCTTCTGACAGCATGGTGGTGTCGTTGTAGGAATCACCTGCCGCGATGCAGTGGTAGTTCAGGGAATGGAATGCCTTGATCGATGCCCGCTTGGGATCCTTCTGGCGCAGCTTGTAGTCGGTGATCCTGCCGTTCTCGTCCACTTCCAGGCGATGGCAAAACAGGGTCGGCCAACCCAGCTTCTTCATCAGCGGCCTGGCAAACTCGTAGAAGGTGTCAGAAAGGATGATCAGCTGGAAGTTCTCACGCGCCCACTCGACAAACTCTTTGGCACCCTCCATGGGGTCCAGGGTATCGATGACTTCCTGGATGTCGGGTAGCCCGTAGCCATGCTCATCCAAAATGCGCAGGCGCATGCGCATCAGCTCGTCATAGTCCGGAATGTCCCGGGTAGTGGCACGCAGCTCGTCGATACCGGTCTTTTCCGCAAAGTTGATCCAGATTTCGGGGATCAACACCCCTTCCAGGTCCAGGCACAGCAATTCCACGGTTTTCCCCTTTGGGTTAATAAGGCGCGCACAATGTAGCGGCGCCCCGGGGGCTTTGCAATGGCTGACAGACGCTCAGGCTTGGCGGAACCCGTGGGAGCCTTGCTTGCAAGGCGAAGGGCCTGAGAAAGCGACACTGCTCCCGAGACTCTTCGCCTTGCAAGCAAGGCTCCAACGAGGTCGCAACGGAGGAACTAGCGGATGGGCAGCTCAATGCCCTCGAACAGGGCTTCTCGCTCCTCCCGGTTGGGGGCCTTGATAGCGGCATCCACCTGATCCCGGGTCAGGTGTGGTGCGAAAGCCTCCAGGAAGTCATACATGAAGCCGCGCAGGAAGGTCCCCTTGCGGAAACCGATACGCGTGGTGCTGGATTCGAACAAATGCCCGGCATCCAGCGCCACCAGCCCCTTGTCTTCCACTGGATCCACGGCCATGTGGGCAATGATTCCTACCCCCATGCCAAGACGGACATAAGTTTTGATCACATCCGCATCGGCGGCGGTAAACACCACTTTCGGCTCCAGACCCTTGTCGACAAAGGCATCATCCAACTTGCTGCGGCCAGTAAAGCCGAACACGTAGGTGACAAGGGGGTACTCAGCCAGGGCCTCCAGCGTCAGCGGTGTCACCTTGGTCAGCGGATGTCCCTCCGGCACCACCACTGTCCGGTTCCAGCGATAACAGGGCATCATGACCAGATCGGTAAACAGGTCCAGGGCTTCCGTGGCGATGGCAAAATCCACACTGCCGTTGGCCGCCATCTCGGAAATCTGCATGGGAGTGCCCTGATGCATATGCAGGGACACATCCGGGAAGCGCCCGGTGAACTGCTGGATGACCGGTGGCAAGGCGTAGCGGGCCTGGGTATGGGTGGTGGCAATGCTGAGTTCGCCGCGGGATTCATCCCGGTATTCCTGGGAAACCCGCCGTATCGATTCGGTCTGCTGGAGGATTTCGCCGGCAATCTTCAGGATCGCCTGGCCAGCCGGGGTGATGTGGGTCAGATGCTTGCCGCTACGGGCAAACACTTCGACGCCGAGTTCATCCTCCAGCATGCGGATCTGCTTGCTGATACCCGGCTGGGAAGTGAATAGCGCCGCGGCGGTGGCAGACACATTCAGATCATGGCGGGCCACTTCCCAAATGTAGCGTAGTTGCTGCAGTTTCATCCTTGCCTCCGCAATCGGAACACGGCGCCAGGTTCAGTGACTATCCTTTGTTGATACATCAGGATACAGCTCAACCTGGTTATAAAAATATGAATAATTATTCGTTCAAAGCATAGATAACCGTCTTTATAGTAGCTCCGTCAAGTATTTCTCCCACAGAATCTGCCAGGAGCCACTGTATGCCGATACTGCAACCGGAGCTGCTTCTCTATATAAGCGCCGGTGCGCTGGTCGGTTTTGCTGTTGGCCTCACCGGGGTCGGTGGTGGCTCGCTGATGACCCCGCTCCTGCTCATGTTCGGTTTCCCGCCCCAGGTTGCCATCGGCACCGATCTGCTTTACGCCGCCATTACCAAATCCTCCGGCATGGTGATGCATGCCCGTCGCCGCAACGTGGACTGGACCATTATGAAGCGCATGGCTGCCGGCAGCATCCCTGCCGCCCTGCTCACCGCAGCGTCCCTTTGGTTACTGGCTTCCGATGCCGACGACTATGCCCCCTTGCTGACAACGGCACTGGGTATAACCCTGATCGTCACCGCCCTGGTGCTACTGTTCAAGCATCGTCTGCAGGCGATGGTGAACCACCGTCCTGTTGGCTTACTGGGATCCGTTCAGCAGCGAGCCGGTGCGTGGACGGTAGTCATGGGGGTTCTGCTGGGCGTTTTCGTCACCCTGTCCTCGGTGGGCGCTGGCGCCATCGGTACCGCCGTGTTGCTGATTCTCTACCCTGCGCTGGCACCGATTCGGGTGGTGGGTACCGATCTGGCCCATGCGGTCCCCCTCACCCTGATCGCCGGCCTCGGGCATCTGGCTCTTGGCCATGTGGATCTGGGGCTGCTCGCTGCCTTGCTGATGGGGTCCCTGCCAGCAATTTACATCGGTACCCATGTGGGCCATCGGGTTCCCAACCACATCATGCATCCGGTGTTGGTGACGGTGTTGCTGGCGTTGGGTATCAAGTATGCGGTGTTTTGAAGGAAGGCTCTGATATTAACCCGGACGCAAAAAAGTGCGTCGTAGGAGCGGCGCTTGAGCCGCGAATGGTAAGCAAGGACGCCGGGTTCGCGGCTCAAGCGCCGCTCCTACAGCGAAACAACCCCTTGCCGGGTTAATAGTAAGAGACGCAAGAGCGATGCTTGCATCGCGAACAGTCGCCCTCTCGCAAGCAGGTTCGCCATGCAAGCATGGCTCCTACAGGGCAAAACCTGTCAGGCTAACGCGGTCTCAAGCTTCACCGCTTTTTCGCCGATTGGCGACACCATGGGGAACATGCCCGGCCGCCACGTGTCTGGCGGCGGATTCGCAGTGGCCCTGTTGATCATCGAAGAAGACATCTGCACCGAACGCCCGCAGGAAATCCCCTTTTGCCAGCCCTCCCAGAAACAGACTTTCATCCAACCGGATATTCCAGTCGCGCAGGGTTCGTACCACCCGTTCGTGAGCAGGAGCCCCCCGGGCGGTCACAAGGGCGGTGCGGATCGGGCAGGATTCCACCGGGAAGCTGTCCTGCAGTTGATGCAAGGCGGCCAGGAAAGGCTTGAACGGGCCGCCGTCCAGTGGCTGACGTGCGGACCGCTTTTCGTTCTCAGTGAAGGCCTCCAGGCCATCACTCTGGAAAATCTGTTCTGACTCATCGGAAAACAGCACCGCATCGCCATCGAAGGCAATCCGCAAAATGCCATCCGGGCGCTGACACTGGCCGCCGGAAAGAATGGTGGCGGCCGCATAGCCGGCTTCCAGTACCTCCTGAACATCATCCGGGTCTGTTGACAGAAACAGATGGGCGCCGAAGGCAGATACATAGCGGTGGGGGCTTTGCCCACCGGCAAAGGCCGCACGGGTGATTGGTAATCCGTAATGCTCGATGGAGTTGAAGACCCGCAGGCCGGTATCCGAGCTGTTGCGCGACAACAGAATGACTTCGACCCGCCCTTTTCCCTCTTTCAGTTCGTTGATAGCCAGCAACTTCTGCACCAGCGTAAAGGCATCGCCAGGCTCCAGCACATCGTCTTCATGGCGGGTCTGGTAATCCTGAAACGCTTCCAGACCCTCTTCCAGATAGACCTTGTGGCTGTCTGCAAGATTGAACAAGGCACGTGAGCTGATCGCGATAACCAGCTTGCCATCAAAGGAAACCGGCATGATAGGTCCCGGGTGAAGGTGAATTTTACCCAGTATCCTGCGCGCCCCATTGAATCGCAACAGCTCAACGCAGCACCAGGTATGCCAGTGCTTTTGCAGCAGGCAAGGCTTGTGTTCCAGTGCGGCCTGATTCGCGATGCAAGCATCACTTCCCACATAGGCTTGCCTCTATTTCATCATTCACTATCGCCCCTGTTACTTCCCTGGCCCTCCTCTGAGGACCGCGATCAAACCGCGGCTAATGACTTGTGTCTGGCGTTGAGAATCCCACTTCCAGCGTTCTTTAATTGATCAATGGTTGTTCAGTAGTGGGATGTGGCATAAAGTTGCTACAGCAACGGCGTTGCACGTTACTATTGAATCCGGGCATTGCTGCTCACCAGCGCAAAGCCACTACGAACAATCCGAAGGGGAAAGGGAGTCATCCATGGCTGCTAGCAAGGTGAAAGATACTGTCGAGGAACTTCAGGCTCAGATTCGCAAGCTGGCTGAGCGCTTCGACAAGGAACGCGAGAAACAGATCAGTCAACTTGAGAAACAACTGGAGAAGGTGCGCGATCGCCTGAACCAGGAAATGAAGCGTCAGCGGGAGTACTTCGCCAAAGTTGAAAAGCTGCAGGCGGAATACCGTGACCGTGCCACCGCCACCGTCAAGAAACAGATCGACCGCGCCCGTAAGGCGGCAGAAGATGCCCGCAAACAGGTGGAAACCTCTCAGGGCCGCAAGCGCATCCTGGAAACCGAGGTGCGGGTTTTGAAGGCCACTGCCAAGCAGGCCCACAGCCTGTCGCGGGTTATCGGTCAGTACGAGAAAGATCTGGAAAAACGCGCCAAGGAAATTGAGCGAAAGGTGGCTCCCAAGAAAGCGGCTGGCAAAAAGGCACCTGCGAAGAAAAAAGCGGCTGCCAAGAAGGCTGCTACTCGCAAGGCTCCTGCCAAGAAGAAAGCGGCCGCCAAAAAGGCCCCAGCCAAGAAAGCAGCAGCTAAGAAGAAAGCACCTGCAAAGCGGGCTCCTGCCAAGAAGAAAGCGGCAGCGCCTTCTTCCGGCGAATGAGCCAAGCCACTATCAAAAAAGCCGCCTCAGGGCGGCTTTTTTGTGTTCGCTACCAGCCTCAACCCTGGGGGAAAAGCTGTTCTTCCATTCCTGCCAGATAACGGATCTGATGCTGTCGCGCATCATCAGCCAGCTCCCGCAGGCTGGAATAGGTGCGCAAGCCGATCCGATATGCCTGCCCTGCCCGATGGCAACTGACCACTTCTGCCGATACCTGCCGCAGAATCATGCCCGGCGCATACAAGTCCAGCTTGAGTCGGGTGCCCTGTGACAGACTCACCGGTGATGTCAGACCCACCCCATAGCGATTGTAGTCCATGGCCTTGGCACGAGTTACAAAGCGCCAACCGCCAATCAAACGGTGGCGAAAGATATCGACCCGCATTTGGGTATTGATTCGTGCCAGCTTTCGGCGGTTGGCACCGCGATTTTCCCTGCTATCCATCATCGAACCGTATCAGCATCTGATCAAAATAACGCACCACCGCCATCCTGGCGTTGGCCTCCATGCCCGGCACCCCCTTTTGAGTGGCTGATGCCGTTGCTTTACAAATTGTAACACGAGCTGCCGATACTAATGCACTGTTTACCCGCCCCAGTGTCAGACAAGCCACCGAGTTGTCCATGAAATGGGTGATCGCACCATCATTGATCGCCTGCATCACAACCAGCAACCCGCCCATGTCTTCTTCACCCAGCAGGCTTGCCTGAAACACCAGAGAGGCCTTCTCTGCCATGGCCGGGCTGAGGGGGTAAGCCACATACAATTTGCTGCCCTGATAACGGCGCAGATTCTGGAAATAGCGAGCCAGAGCCAGCTGCTCGTCCAGAGTGGTATTTTTCATCAAGCGACCAATCAGACTGTTAGCCGACCGGTTTATCACTCTCATGGCACCCAGAATCAGTCTGGCCGATGTCCCCTTTGCCTCGGCGGCTTGCAGCGGCCGCTTGAAGAACACAGACAGCACTTCATCGACAAAACACACAACCAAAGCGTCCAGTTCTTCCAGGTGACAACGTCCGGGCTGAGCCAGCACGCCATCAATAAATTCCTCAATGGATTGCTGGAGGGGCAGTGAGGCCTCGAAGGCAATGTGGAGCGTGCTATCATCCATATTCATTTAACTGGGGACACTGGGAAAGTGGCGAATCATACTGTAATCCTGCGGCCCTTACGGCTGCTGTCGGGCCTGCTGCTTTTGGCGTCCCAGTCATTGTTTGCTCAACCCGGCAATCGGCCTGCCCCGTTCCCGGTAGCGCTGCAGCCTGCTGAGGCCGAGTACCGCGTTGTCGTCAATGGCATCCCACTTGGTCTCAACGCCACCATCCGGCTCACGCAGGAAGACCAGGACTACCGGCTTCATTTCCGGATTGAAAATCGCCTGTTTCAACATGAAGAAGTTGCCACCTTCCGTTGGCATGACTGCACCGCCCGTCCCCACCACTATCGCCACGCCAGTGCCGGTTTCGGACTGCGCCGTGAAGGGGAGATTGTGTTTGACTGGCAAGACCGGGAAGCTCAGGGAAGCAAGGCGATCTATCCATTAGTCGACGAAGCCCTGGATGCCTTGAGTGTCGCCATGGTGGCACGCTGCAACATGGCAAAGGGTGACGCAGAGTTCAGCTACCCGGTAGCAGAACCGGACGGCATGGCACACTATCAATACCGTTCTCTGGGTGTGGAAAATCTGGAAACGCCCGCCGGGGATTGGAATGCTGCCAGCATAGAGCGGGATTATCCGGAGCGGGGCAAACGCTCCCGATTCTGGGCGGCACGGGAGCTGGATTACTTCATGGTCCGCATGGACCATCAGGAAAACCTGTTCGTGCGGGGGCGTATTGAGTTGACCTCGTTCCGTTATCTCGCTGTGCCTCCCTGAAGCCCGCCTTATCTGTATCTGCTGCAGGGGGCAAATATCCGCCGCCCCGGCAGCATCACAGGCTTGCCAACCTAGACTCCCAAGCCGCTTCGCCAGGTTGGCAGCACTTTTGCCAGGCGGCGTGCCGCCTGGTTGACCACCTCATCCTGATCCTCTTCCAGCTGCCAGCGACGGGAATCCTGCTGGAATCGCGCACGGGGAGTCAGTTCCTGGCGCTGCTCACCGCGATCAAATTGTTGGCAGGTTTCGGCAAACTGATGAATGGCGGCCAGATCCACTTTTGGTTCAATGCTGTCAGGCAGGCAGTCCAGCAAGGCGCTGATACGGATGGAAGCCTCACTTAATTCCACCTGCTTCTGCTCCACAGCCCGGCATAGCACATCCAGACTCTCGATAATGTGCACCTGCTGAGCTCGTATTTCCCGTGTCTCTCGACGGGCCAGCCAGAACCGCCAAAGCACCAGGCCCAGGGCTGCACCAATCAACAGCCCGATCAAGGCTGCCAGTATAAGTTGTCCGGCCTGGGCCATAACGCATTCTCCTTGGAGTCTGTGAAGATAAAAAGCCATGCCATCGGCATTGAAAATCCGCGGGCATAGTCGCATTGTACGCGGCACACTCTCTCTGCTACAGCACCGCAAACCGGAGGCCCATTGAACGCAGAGTTACCCGCCTGGCTGGAGCCCTTGGCCCAGCACCTGGAACCCTGGCTGCCGGCACTCACGGTAACTGGTATTGTCATGGCCCTGGCCTCCTGTGTCGCCATTCCCTGGCTATTACTGCGAATGCCTGAGGATTATTTCACCGAGAGCTATCTGCCTCACGCCCACCGAGGCCCTTTGGCGTGGTGTTTCTGGCTGATTCGCAACGCACTGGCGATAGTCTTACTGGTCGCTGGAATTCTGATGCTGGTGCTTCCCGGGCAAGGGCTGCTGACCATTCTGATAGCACTGATGACAAGCACTTTTCCAGGGAAATACCGTATGGAACGCGCTATTATGCGCCGCCCCGGCATCTTCCGGACAGCCAACTGGATACGCCGCAAATACCACAGAACACCTCTGAAACACCCTGACGGACATGACAAGGACATCACCGATGGCCATTAACAGCGCTGCCATCCGTTGGCATGACGATCACCTTGAGCTGCTCGACCAGCGACGCCTGCCGGCAGAAACCATCTGGCTGCCAATCCACGGCAGCGACGATGCCGCAACCGCCATTCATGACATGGTCGTTCGCGGAGCACCTGCCATTGGCATCACCGCCGCCTACGGTCTCGCCCTGGAGGCTGCCCGTCTGGGCGATGACGCTTCAGCGGCAGCACTGGCGCCCGCCATTGCCAACCTTGCCGCCAGCCGCCCTACGGCCGTCAATCTGTTCTGGGCCCTTGAGCGTCTGCAGAGAATCGCCAGCGACCTTTCCGGCGCGGCGCTGATCAGCGCCCTCAAAGCAGATGCACAGGCCATTCACCAGGAAGACCTGGCGGCCAACCAGCGCATGGGCGAGCTGGGTGCTGACCTGCTGCCGGCCAACGCCAGCGTCTATACCCACTGCAACACCGGCGCTCTGGCTACCGGCGGGCATGGCACGGCGCTCGGCATTATCCGCACAGCCTGGTCACGGGGTAATCTGCAGCAGGTTTATGCAGGCGAAACCCGGCCCTGGCTGCAAGGCAGCCGCCTTACCAGCTGGGAACTGCTCAACGACGGCATCCCTGTCACGCTTGTTGCGGACAGTGCCGCCGGCCAACTTATGCAGCAAGGTAAGGTACAGGCCGTGATCGTCGGTGCCGACCGCATTACCGCCAATGGCGATACTGCCAACAAGATCGGCACCTACAATCTGGCCGTGCTGGCACGCCATCACGGCATTCCCTTTATCGTTGCGGCACCACTGTCTACCCTGGATGCAGAACTACCCGATGGCAGCCACATTGTTATCGAAGAGCGTGATGCCAGTGAAGTACGCAGCATTCAGGGCAAGACGCTGGCACCGGCCCACTGCCCGGTGTACAACCCGGCTTTTGATGTGACGCCCGCAGAGCTGATCACCGCCATCGTCACCGAACGGGGTGTGATCCGGGCCCCCTCCACCGATACACTGTTGGCACATCTTCGTGGATAAAAACATGATCGAGCGCCCCTACTCTACCGCCGTTTACCGTGATGCTACCCACGCCCTGGCGACCATCGGCCAGCGCATCTATCAGCATGGCTGGTCGCCGGCCACCAGCAGCAACTACTCCGTGCGCCTGAATGCCAGCCATGCAGCGATTACCCGCTCCGGCAAGGACAAGGGGCTGCTGCAGGAAACCGATATCATGGCCGTGGACATGGACGGCCAGGCCGCCAGCGATGGCAAACCATCAGCAGAAACCCTGCTGCATACCCAGCTGTACCGTCGCCATGACACCGTGGGGGCCGTCCTGCATACCCACAGCCATGCCAGCACCGTGCTGACCATGCACTGGCCCGCCAACAGCATCACCCTGGAAGGCTACGAGCTGCTCAAGGCCCTGCAAGGCTTTACGACCCATGACAGCCGACTGGTCATCCCGGTATTCGATAACACCCAGGATATTGCTGCCCTGGCCGACCAGGTGGATGCCGCTATGGCAGAAGATGGTATTAGCCACGCCTACCTGATCCGCGGCCATGGCCTGTACACCTGGGCAAGCGATTTACCCACCTGCTATCGTCAGCTTGAAGCGCTGGAGACCCTGCTCGCCGTAGAGCTGGATCGCCGCCGTCTGCAAGGAGTGTGAACACCATGAGTGAACTGAAAATCTTTCATGACAACCAGCCCGATACCCTTGAGCAGCACCTGACTGACAAGGCATCCATGGCTAGCGCTCTGGCTGGGGCCGGTATTCGATATGAACAGTGGCAAGCCAAACAGGCCCTGTCCGATGCCCCTCAACAGGACGAAGTCATCGCCGCCTACAAGGCCGATATCGGCCGCCTGATTGATGAGGAAGGCTACCAGACCGTGGACGTGGTCAGCATGGTGCCGGATCACCCTGAAAAAGCGGCGTTTCGACAGAAATTTCTCGAAGAGCACCGCCACAGCGAAGACGAAGTGCGCTTCTTCGTGGAAGGCCAGGGCCTGTTCACCCTGCACATCGGCGACCGGGTCTACGAGGTGCTATGCACCAAGGGCGACCTGATTAGTGTACCTGCCAACACCCCGCACTGGTTCGACATGGGCCCCAACCCACGCTTTGTCGCCATTCGCCTGTTCAATAACCCGGAAGGCTGGGTGGCTAATTTTACCGGTAGCGATATCGCCCAGCGCTTCAACCGCCTGGAAAACTGAAACCTGGCCCCTGTAGGAGCTTGCTTGCAAGCGAACCTCCGTGCGTGATCTGGCTGCCTGGTTCGGCTGCAAGCAACCTCCTACAACAGCCCACCCAACCCGCGAACCGAATCATGATCAAGGCTATCGTTACCGACATTGAAGGCACCACCAGCAGCATTTCCTTCGTCAAGGAAGTCCTGTTCCCTTATGCCGCCAGACAATTTCCGGCGTTTCTCGAAACGCACTGGGATCAACCACAGATACAGGCACAGGTGCGGGCGGCCGAGCAGGAAAGCGGTCGGACTCTGGAAAGCCCAGCCTCAGCCAATGCCCTCTTCCAGCAGTGGATCCGCGAGGACCGTAAAGCCACCCCGCTGAAATCCCTGCAGGGAATGATCTGGAAGGCCGGCTATCAAAATGGGGATTACACCGCTCACCTCTACCCGGATACCGCCGCTGCCCTGCAAGCCTGGAAGGAAAAGGGGTTCGACCTGTACGTTTACTCCTCTGGCTCTATCGCTGCCCAGAAACTGTTCTTCGGCTACAGCGATGCGGGGGATCTGACCGGTCTACTCTCCGGCTATTTCGACACCACCTCCGGCCATAAACAGGACGCTGGTAGCTACCGCACCATCCAGCAAGCGATTGATTTGCCGGCGGAGCAATTGCTGTTCCTGTCGGATGTGGAGGCGGAACTGGATGCGGCGGCTGACGCGGGATTCCAGACTATTCGCCTGGACCGTGAAGGCAGCCAGGGGGAAAGTCGGCACCGGGTTGTCACTTCATTCGAAGAAATCGCCCTGTAGGACCGCACAACGGGGAATCGGAAAATGTAGGGTGCACTGAGCCTCAGGCGAACTGCACCGATTCGACGCCTGGATGGTGCAGCTCGCCTTCGGCTCAGTGCATCCTACGAACAACCCCAGACAACAAATTTCTGGTTGCTGCCCAGCACCTCTACCTTGGTAAACAGCTTGCCCAGCAATTTGTGGTAGCCCAGGTGGCGGTTACCGATCACCCGCAGTTCCCCGCCTCCATTCAGCGCCTGTTTCGCTTGCCGGAACAGGCGTCGCGCCACATGGTCACCGACCACATGCCCTTCATGAAACGGCGGGTTGAGAAGGATCAAATCAAAACGCTGATCACACTCGGCCAGACCATCACCGAGATGAAAGTCGCTGGTGCTTTCCGGGCAATACCTGGCCACATTGTCCCGGGCACTTTGCAAGGCCAGCCAGGATTCGTCGCAGAACACCAGATGACTGTCCGGGTGGGCCTGCAGCAGTGCCAGCCCGATCACCCCGTTGCCGCAGCCAAGATCTGCCACCTTTGCCCCTGCTGACAGGCTGCCGGGTAGATGCGCCAGGAAAAAACGTGCACCGATATCCAGCTGCTGCTGGGCAAACACCCCCGCATGTACCGTCAATGGCCCCATAGGGCCCTCCACCTCGGTGGGGTATGGCGCCACAAAGAGCCGTTCGCCGGGCGCCGTCGCACTGAACAGACGTGCCTTCTTCCAGCCCAGCTCCGCCCGACCATTGCCCAGGTAATGCTCCATCAGCGGCACCAGTTGGCGAGGCAGGTGCTTGTCCATGCCCGCCAGCCAGACCGGTGTGCCGCCCGCCAGCTGCTCGCTGAGCCATTGCAACTGCCATTCCAGCAGCGCCAGAGACTTGGGCACACGCATGATCACCTGATCAGGCACTTGCAGCAGGACATCAAAAGGCCACAGGGTCGCTCCCTGCTCCGGCAGCCCATTCAGTAGACGGTTATGGGTCAGCGCCCGGCTGGCCAGAAAAGAATCGCCACAGCTCACCACTGGCCCATGCTGGGCCGCTGCCAATGCCAGCGCCCCCTGCTGATCATTGACCACCAGCGTTACCGGACCAGCATGGCGCTCCTTGAGAGTCTTCAGCAGGTAATGATCGGCACTGTCCCAGGCCTGCAGAGGCTCATTACGGCGACGAGGCCAACGCTGCAGGGTCAATTCGCCCCAGGGGTGCTCAAAGGTTGTCATACCATTCCTGCTTGCCGATCGATCAGACCGCGCATTCTGCCTGCCCTGCCGGCTGTTGGCCAGATTCTGCGCAAACAGCCCGGCCACGCCTATTTAGGTATGGTATTTTGCAATTTCGCTGCTAGAATGCGCCAGCGAACTCGGAATATAGCTCAGCCTGGTAGAGCACTACGTTCGGGACGTAGGGGTCGCAGGTTCGAATCCTGCTATTCCGACCAATTCAGGTCCTTGTCTCAAGGGCCTACAAAAAAGGCCGCTTTTGCGGCCTTTTTTGTGTCTTCTCAGTCTGCCAATCGCGGGTTCAGCGTGTAGCTCACCGTGATACTGGCTTTGGCAAGTACATGCCCTTCCATGGCCGCAACAATGGCCGCACCACTGAAATCATCCTTGACCGGCAATGTGCTCACGTCCAGTGCGTAAACGGTAAAGACATAACGATGCACAATGCTGTCGTTCCAGGGCGGACAGGGGCCGTCATAACCGAAGTAACTCCCTTCCATATCCCCGTCGCCGGCAAACCAGCTGGTGTAATCGTTAAGACCATGCCGCATACCCTGTGGTGCTGAAGGCCCGGATTTGCCCCGTGGGGTTATCCCCTGGCAATGACTGCCTTCCATCAGCTCGCTCTGGTCAGCGGGAATGTCGAACAGGGTCCAGTGATAGAAATCCACCCGCGGCAAGTCTGCAGGGACTTCGCGGTCTTCCTGATTCACATCATCGCCCGCACTGGGCACATCCGGGTCATGACAGACCACCGCGAAAGAGCGGGTCCCGGCCGGCTCGCCTTTCCAGGCCAGATGAGGATTGATGTTGCTGGACAATGCCACATGGTTATCCGGGTCAATCACTGCGAAAGCGAACTTCTCAGCGATGGGAGCCTGATTGGTGAGGCTGTTACTGAGTAGCTCCATGGTACGACTCCTTTAATCAGTGTTTGCACATCCCCCAACCTTGCAGTTGCAGGCGATAAATTCAACCTGCCATCAGCATTTCGGTTCAAACCATGCCGGTCAGCGGGTGCTGGGATAATGGCCGATAGGTGGGGACCTCGCCCTGTATCATTTCACTCTGGTACAGACAGAGTTGATCTACCGACAACAGCCAGTGCCCCGTTTGCGGTACCAATGCCAGCCCCGGCTTTGCCAGGGTAATGTGCGGTCGAAAGGCTCGCTGTTCACGCTCTACGCCCTGGCGACCGAGGCATTCCCACAGGGCTTCGTGCAAGGTATTGAGAGGACCGGAAACGGTCGTGGTCAGCGCCAGAAAAGGCCCCTGCTCCGCCGGAAAGGCTTCGCAGCAATCAAAGTCCAGTTCAAACGCCGGAAAGCGGCCAGCCAGCGACTGCAATTCTCCGGATAATCGGGCCACCCCCGCCGGGGTACATTGCCCCAGAAAGGCCAGCGTCAGATGCAGGTTGGGTCGAGGAGTGGCCCGCGGCAACCCCAGGGAAAGCTCCTTGCACTCCCGGGCCAGAGACCCGGTGACCGGTACGCCGACAAAACAGCGCATGAAAAAACCTCCTGTCTATCAACCAAGCCAGCCGAGCGGCATGGCTTCAAAGCGGTCACGGCGGTAGAATTGCGCCCCGTTATGGCTATCGGCGAACGGCAGCCAATCTCGAGGTATCACTATGTCCGGTAAAGTCGGTTTCATCAGCCTGGGTTGCCCCAAGGCCCTGGTGGACTCTGAGCGTATTCTGACCCAGCTTCGCACGGAAGGCTACGAAGTCACATCCAGTTACGACGATGCGGACGTAGTAGTCGTCAACACCTGTGGCTTTATCGACGATGCCAAGGCCGAATCCCTGGATACCATTGGCGAAGCACTCAGCGAAAACGGCAAGGTGATTGTGACCGGCTGCATGGGCGTGGAAGAAGACACCATTCGCAAGGTACATCCCTCGGTCCTGTCCGTCACTGGCCCGCAGCAATACGAACAGGTGGTTAACGCCGTTCACCAGGTGGTGCCACCGAGCCAGAACCATGACCCTTTTCTCGATCTGGTTCCACCTCAGGGCATTAAACTGACTCCCCGTCATTACGCCTACCTGAAGATTTCCGAAGGCTGCAATCACAAATGCAGTTTCTGCATCATCCCCAGCATGCGCGGCAAACTGGATTCACGCCCGATTGGCGATGTGATGGATGAAGCGGAGCGCCTGGTGAAATCCGGTGTGCAGGAACTGTTGGTGATCAGCCAGGACACCAGCGCCTATGGGGTGGATCGCAAGTACCAGACCGGTTTCTGGCAGGGCATGCCGGTGAAGACCCGTATGCTGGAAATGTGTCAGGCCCTGGGCCAGCTTGGCGCCTGGGTACGCTTGCACTATGTGTACCCCTACCCCCATGTGGACGACATCATCCCGATGATGGCCGAAGGCCATATTCTTCCCTATCTGGATATTCCCTTTCAGCACGCCAGCCCCAGCGTACTGAAAAACATGAAGCGCCCAGCCCATTCCGAAAACACCCTGGAGCGAATTCGTCGCTGGCGGCAAATCTGCCCGGACATCACCTTGCGCAGCACCTTTATCACCGGTTTCCCCGGTGAGACCGATGCAGATTTCGAGCTTCTGCTGGACTGGCTGGAAGAAGCGCAACTGGACCGGGTGGGCTGTTTCACCTATTCCCCGGTGGACGGTGCCCCGGCCAACGCCCTGCCCGACCCGGTGGATCCGGACGTGGCGGAAGAACGCCGCGAGCGCTTCATGAACGTGCAGGCCCGCATCAGTGCCGCCAAGCTGCAGAAGAAAATCGGCAGAACCCTGGAAGTGCTGGTGGACGAGGTGGATGAGGAAGGGGCCATCGCCCGCTCCCAGGCTGATGCGCCGGAGATCGACGGCCTGGTCTATCTCAACGGGGAAAGTGACCTGAAGCCCGGCCAGCGGTTAATGGTGAATATCGAGCACGCCGACGAGCATGATCTGTGGGGTACTCCGGTACCGGTCGGCCATTAATCCGGTGAACGACCAGCCTCTCAAGGGCGCTCTGCTACTGGTCCTCGGTGAGGGTCTGCTGGCGGTGATGGCCGCCATGATCAAGCATCTGTCCGATCACCTCGACACCGAGGTGATCGTGTTTGCCCGCAATCTGTTCGGGCTGTTGATCCTGTTGCCCATCATTGCTTCGCGCGGCGGCTTTGGCCAGCTGCGCACCCGCTTCCTGCACCTGCACATGATCCGCGGTTTTACCGGGGTCACTGCAATGTTTTGCTTCTTCTACACCATCGGTCACATTGCCCTGGCAGAAGCGGTACTGGTGAAAATGACCGTACCCTTCTTTCTGCCCATCGTGGCCTGGTTGTGGCTGCAGGAAGTGATCAGCGTGCGCACCTGGCTGGCTATCATCGGTGGTTTTGCCGGGGTTGCCGTGATCATGGATGTGAGCAGTGGCAGCGTGAACCCGGTGATGTGGGTGGCGCTGGCCGGGGCCGCCATCATGAGTGTGGCCAAGGTAAGCATCCGGCGCATGGCAGTATCGGAACCTGCGCAACGGGTGGTGTTTTACTTCGCCCTGTTTGCCACCCTGTTTTCCGCCCTGCCCCTGCCCTGGGCCAGCACTCCTCCTGCTGGCAGCGATTACCTGTGGTTGTTCGCCATCGGCCTGGTGGCCACCGGCGGGCAATACGCCATGACCACCGCCTACCAGATTGCCCGCCCGGGCCAGGTGGGAGTCTACAACTATTCATCTGTCATCTGGGCCGCCCTGCTCGGCTGGATGTTCTGGGGCGAAACCCTGGTCCTGACCACCCTGATCGGTACCCTGCTGATTGTTGCCGCCGGCGTCTGGAATCTGAAGAGCCGCTAGTGAGTATCTACAGAAGGCCTTCACGGTCCTATTGGATATTGGCCCGCAGAGAAGGACACGAGGCGACAAAATCCCCTATGCTCTTGGGTCGGCAAAACAACCAACGGGATTCCTGCATGCATTCATTAAAACTCAGCCTGCTGTTGATCAGCACGATCATCCTTTCCGGCTGCGATGGACTGGCAAAATGGGCCTACGAGAGTGGCTTGAGCCTGGAAAAGGGTCGCGCCGGTCTGACGGATCAGACCGTGGGAACCAGCGACGGCATTCAGTGGCACCTGCTACGCAGTGAAGGTCAGCAGGACAAACCTGCTGTCCTGTTGATTCACGGTTTCGGCGCCGATTCCAGTAACTGGGTACGCTTCGTCAACGAGCTGGAAGGCGACTTCCACTTTGTGGTCCCGGACCTGCCTGGTCATGGCGACACAACCCGTAACACGGATCTGGATTACACCATGGCAGCTCAGGCAGAGCGCCTGGTGACCCTGATGGAGACCCTGGAGATTCCAGCCTACCACGTGGCCGGCAATTCCATGGGCGGCGCCATTACCCTGGCTCTGGCGCAAGCAGCGCCACAGCAGGTGCTTTCCATGGGGCTGGTGGATTCGGCCGGGCTGACTCGCCAGACTGAAGAATTCAAGGCCATTCTTGCCACCAGCGACAGCAACCCGCTGATCCCGCGCAGCCCGGAACAATTCCACACTACCCTCAAGTGGGCCATGGAAGACGCACCCTATATCCCGGAATTCTTCATCGATATCATGGGCACGAAAAAGGCGCAGAACGCACCTGTGGCTGAGAAGATCTGGGAGGATATGGACACTGACCCGGGTCTAAGCCTTGAAGGCACCGGCAAACTAGCCAGCCTGGAGCAACCAGCACTGGTTCTCTGGGGCCGTGAGGATCGCTTGTTAGGCGTGGACAACGTGGATGTTTTCCTCAAGGAACTGCCCAAAGCCCGGGCGGTGATCCTTGATGGCATTGGCCATGTGCCCATGGCAGAAGCCCCTACCAAAAGTGCCGATGCTTTCCGGGTATTCTGGCGGGAAGCGCAATCAAGCTCCTGATTCATCTTTACCGTCGCTAGGTTGACTGGGCCTGCCGCTGCTCCGGCGGAGTCCAGTCAAACGGCACCTGGTAGCTCATCAGAAACCCCCCCAGCGTAATCAGTACCCGCGAGATGCCGATATAGGAATCGGGAATACTGATTCGCTCTTCTCGGAACCGCTGCATCAACTCCCCCATCGCCGCCACCGGCCCCTGTTGATTGACCTTGTCAGTCAGTACAAAGAGAGCCAGCTCTTTCAGTGTTTCCGGGCTTCCGCCTTTAAAGCCTGCCTGAACAAACAACTCGCCGATATCCACATCCCCTTCAAAGCCCATCAGGCCGTACAGCAGCCGTGAATAGCGACGCACTTCGTCCGGCGTCAGCACACCAATGGCACCGAAATCCAGAATCACCACCTGGCCCTGGTCGTTGACCAGGAAATTGCCTGGGTGCGGATCCGCCTGGTAGACCCCGAAACGGGTCACCTGCTGAAGGTAGCTGGTTAACAGTACCGAGAGCAGGTCCCTGGCCTGTTCCGGATTCTCATCCAGATGGTTGCGCAACCTTGAGCCATGCTCCCAGCTGGTCACCAGAATGCGTTCGCTGCACAGGCCATCGATCAAATCAGGAATACGAATACGGTCATGATGGGGCTGGCGGGAAAAGCGCCGGGTATTGGCGGCCTCATTACGAAAATCCAGCTCCATGGCGGTCATGATCAGCAGCTGCTCTATGGCCTGCTTCAGATCAAATTCCCGAAACCGGGGCGCGGCAATCGCCGCCAGAACCTGGAATACCTTGGCATCCTGCTCGAACAGCCTCTTGACCCCGGGCAAGCGCACCTTGATCGCCACATCGGTGCCATCTTCCAGGCGCGCCCGGTGCACCTGGGCGATGGAGGCCACTGCCACCGGGTTTTCGTCCACCCAGCGAAAAGCATCACGCCAGTCAGCACCCAGGGATTTTTTCAGTGCAGCTTCAATCCGTGAAAAAGGCACCGGGGCCGCGTCATTCTGCAATTGCTGAAACGCTTCAATATATTCCTGCGGCAGCACATCTGGCCGGCAACTGAAGAACTGGGCCGCCTTGACCCAGAACGCACCATTGCGTCGACACAGGGCAGTAAGAATGTCCGCTCCCCGGCAGTGACGCTGGTGGCGATCATCCTTGCCGACGCCCCCCGCATATATCGCCGCCACACGAGCCATGGCCGTCAGTGCCCGCAAATACCGGGATCGCCCTCCAGCCAGGCCACTGACACCGGCGATACTTTTCTTAATCATCAGGCTTTATTCATTATGGTTATTCACCGGAATTCGGTTTGCCCAGAGTAAGCCGCATAGATACGGCTTGAAACCCGTCGGGCTTGACCGTACTGTTTCTAGCTTTGCCGCTGGTGAGCGATTATGTCAGGAACAGTTATACGCGCTGGAGAGCCGCATACCATTCGCACTCGCGGCATCACCCTGCTGCGTTCCGGCCACCGGGAAATCCGCCGCCTGAAACGTGCAAACCACACCCCCTCCATTCACGGCAACAAGGTCTGGAACTCCAGCTTCCTGATCATGGACCACCTGACCCGCCGAAAAGTGTCTGTCGACGAGCATATGATGGATATTGGCTGTGGTTGGGGCCCCCTTTCCATCTTTGCGGCCAAGCGTTTCGGTTGCCGGGTCACGGCTGTGGATGCCGATCCGGATGTGTTTCCCTATCTCGACCTGCATGCGCAGATCAACAAGGTCCAGATCAACCAACAGCAGGATAGTTTCGAAAAGCTCACCCAAAAGCGTCTGGCCGATGTGGACATCATTGCCGGCGCCGACATCTGCTTCTGGGATGAACTGACCCCCGTGCTTTTCAATCTGATACGCCGGGGCCTGCGCAGCGGGGTCAAACAGGTGATTATTGCCGACCCGGGGCGGTCGCCGTTCTATGCCCTGGCGGAAAAATGCGAGAATGCCGGTATGGATGCCCGTGTCGTGGAGCGCCGGACCAAAACCCCAAAAGTCCTGAGCGCGGATCTGTTGATTATTAATCGCTAACACAGCGGTCTGCGATGTATCAAACATGCGGCGCCCCAGTGCCGCACTATTGATTTTTCGCACCTCGCCACCATGTTGTTTCCACGCTGAATGGAAGTGACAACATTATGAGCCAAGACGATAGCAATACTGTTGAGCAACCCTCGAGCAGCCTGGCGCTGCCTGACCAGCCGAAACCCCAACGCATCTACCTGATTCCCGTCCAGCACCGGCCTTTCATGCCCGGGCTGGTACAGCCGGTGATGCTGGACAAGGAACGCTGGCAGGCAACACTGGAACGAGTCAGTCAGACCCCACACCAGTCGCTCGGGCTGGTCTATGTCGGCGATAACGACCCGGATTCGGTGACGCCGGAAGATTTCCCGGAATACGGGTGCCTGGTCAAGGTTCACGCCCTCAATGAAGAAAACGACCAGTTCCAGATGGTGGCTCAGGGCACCACGCGATTTCATATTGAAAACTGGCTGACCCGCAAGCGGCCCTTCATGGCTGAGGTCAGCTATCCGGAACCTCGTGTCGAGGCGGATGAAACCATCCGCGCCTTCGGCATGGCCATTATCAACACCATCCGCGAACTGCTGCCCTTGAATCCGCTCTACAATGAAGGGCTGCGCCACTATCTACAGAATTTCTCCCCCAGCGACCCCTCGCCGCTGACTGACTTCGCAGCGGCACTGACCAGCGCCAACGGCGCGGAGCTGCAGGCCATTCTGGAAACCGTGCCGTTGAAACCGCGCATGGAAAAAGTGCTCACTCTGGTCAAGAAAGAGCTGGAGGTGGCCCGACTGCAGAGCCAGATTTCCGAAGAGGTCAACGAGAAGGTCAGTCAGCACCAGCGCGACTTCTTCCTTCGCGAGCAGCTCAAGATCATCCAGCGGGAGCTGGGCCTGAGCAAGGATGACAAGACCGCCGAAGCGGAGGAATTCCGCGAACGCATGAGCGCCTTGGCGCCGCCGGAATCCGTACAGAAACGTTTTGACGACGAGCTGCAGAAGCTGTCGGTGCTGGAAACCGGCTCACCGGAATATGGCGTCACCCGCAACTATCTGGACTGGCTCACCAGCGTACCCTGGGGCCAATACAGCGACGACAACCTGGATCTGAAACATGCCCGGGAGATCCTGGAAGCCCACCACAGCGGCCTGGATGATGTGAAGGACCGGATTGTGGAATTTCTGGCCGTGGGCGCCCTGCGTGGCGAGGTCAAAGGGTCCATTATCCTGCTGGTGGGCCCACCGGGTGTGGGCAAGACCAGCATCGGTAAATCCGTCGCCGATGCCCTGGACCGCAAATTCTACCGATTCAGCCTGGGCGGCATGCGCGACGAAGCCGAGATAAAGGGCCATCGGCGCACCTACATCGGCGCCATGCCCGGCAAGCTGGTGCAGGCACTCAAGGAAACCGGCACCGCTAATCCGGTGATCATGCTCGATGAGGTGGACAAATTGGGGCAGTCTTTCCAGGGTGACCCTGCCTCGGCCCTGCTGGAAGTGCTGGACCCGGAACAGAACCAGGATTTTCTCGACCACTACCTGGATGAACGGCTGGACCTGAGCCACGCCCTGTTTATCTGTACCGCCAATACCATGGACAGCATTCCCGGTCCCTTGCTGGACCGCATGGAAGTGATCCGCCTGTCCGGCTATATCACCGAAGAAAAAGTGCAGATCGCGCGCCAGCACCTGTGGCCCCGTGCCCTGGAACGTGCCGGCGTAAAACCCGGCCAGTTGCGCATCAGCGACAGCGCGCTGCGCCAGATCGTGGAAGGCTATGCCCGCGAAGCCGGGGTCCGTAATCTGGAAAAACAGCTCAACAAGATCATCCGCAAGGCGGCGGTGAAACTGCTGGCTGGGGAAAAGAAACTGAGCGTCTCCGGCAAGAATCTGGCGGATTTCCTCGGCCAACCCTACTTCCAGACCGAGAAGACCCAGCGAGGCGTGGGCGTGGTAACCGGCCTGGCCTGGACCTCCATGGGCGGCGCCACGCTCTCCGTGGAAGCCAGCCAAGTGCACAGCAAGCAGCGGGGCTTCAAGCTCACCGGTCAGCTTGGTGATGTCATGAAAGAGTCCGCGGAGATTGCCTACAGCTATGTAGCCAGCCATCTGCGCGATTACGGCCTGAGCGAAGAGCGCCTGGATGAAGCCTTTCTCCATCTCCATGTGCCGGAAGGGGCAACCCCCAAGGATGGCCCCAGTGCCGGTATCACCATGGCCAGCGCCCTGCTGTCACTACTGTTGAAGAAGCGTTTGCCGCGCAAGGTGGCCATGACCGGCGAGCTGACCCTCACCGGCCAGGTACTGGCGGTTGGCGGCATCCGTGAAAAAATTATCGCCGCCCGGCGTGTAGGTATTCGTGAGGTGATTTTGCCGGACGCCTGCCAGCGGGATTTCGACGAACTGCCGGGGTACCTGAAAGACGGACTCACTGTGCATTTTGCCAAACAGTACGACGATGTCTTTCAGATACTCTGGGGTAAATAGGTTGCGAGAAACGAGTGATGAATAGCGAAAGGCAAAAACGGGCTGAAGTCCCGGAGTCAGTCTCTCTGCGATCTCAACGACGAACTGCCCGATGAATTCACCCGCCGACAAACCCTACTATGTCGTGCCCACCTGCCATGAGCGGGTGAGCACGGTGTACAGGGATGAGCATATTCTGCTGGTCAACAAACCGGCCTATCTGCTCAGTGTGCCGGGGCGCGCACCGGAAAATCAGGACTGTGCTGTGCGACGCCTGGCGCGAAAAGATCCGGATATACGCCTGGTACACCGACTGGATCTGGATACGTCAGGCATCATGGTCTTCGCTCTCACCCGCCAGGCGCAGAGCCAACTCAGCCGGCTGTTCCAGCAACGTACCGTGAAGAAACGCTATCAGGCGGTGGTGCACGGCCTGGTAGCAAAAGATAGCGGCAGCATCGAGTTGCCATTGATCGCGGACTGGCCCAACCGCCCGTTGCAGAAGGTCTGTTACGACACAGGCAAGTCCGCCCTCACCCATTACCAGGTGCTGGAACGGGACGAAGCCCGCAACCGCACCCGGCTGGCGTTAAGCCCGGTCACCGGCCGCAGCCATCAACTACGGATTCACTGTCGGGAGCTGGGTCATCCGATCATTGGCTGCGACATGTATGCGCCACCGGAGATTGAGGCACTGAGCCCGAGGCTGTTGCTGCACGCGGAGTGGCTGGCCTTCAACCACCCGGTGACCGGGCTATGGCAGGAATTCTCTTCACCCTGCCCGTTTTAAGCAACCCAAATGGTGCACCCTGCGCAGCTGTAGGAGCTATGCTTGCATGGCGAACCGCCCGGAAACCGCGATAAATATCATCGCGAGCAGGTTCGCCATGCAAGCATAGCTCCTACAGGTTATTCCCAATCATCGCCGTAGTCGTGCAGCAGCTCTTCCCCGGCCTTGATGGACTTCAGGGCCACCACGGTCAGGTCGTCATAGTAAGCCACGTTGGGTTTCTTGCCGTGGTTGATGAAGCGCAGATCACAGAGCACCCGGTAGCGCTCTTTGCCCTCGTCATCCAGCGATAACACATAGGGGCCATCTTTTTTGGCAACCTTGGTTTTACACAAACCCAGCTCGGTATCTTTCTTGATTCGCTGGGTGGCAAACAGGCCACGACCATGGACGGCGCTATGGCGCACTTCCACTAGATCGTCACGGAGATAGGGTTTTGACATTTTTTCGCACTTTACGTTACTGACACAGCCATGGCATCTTGCCAGAAAAGCGGTAACAGTTGAAAAATTCGATGCAAGGGATGCATGTCATGGGTTTTGCGGATTTTCCGTTTGAGTCACGTTACGTCACGCTGAATGGCCACCGCCTGCACTATATTGATGAAGGTGAAGGACCGGTACTGCTGTTCATCCATGGCAATCCCACCTCCAGTTACCTGTGGCGCAACGTGATCAAGCCGCTTCGTGGCCACTATCGTTGTATCGCTCTGGACCTGATCGGTTTTGGCAACAGCGACCAGCCCGACATCGATTACCGCTTCCTGACCCATTACCGCTATCTGGAAGATTTCGTTGCTACCCTGGGGCTCTCCGACATCACCCTGGTGCTCCACGACTGGGGCGGCCCCCTGGGTTTTCGATTGGCACAGCAACAACCCCGGACAGTCAGCCGTCTGTGTTTTATGGAAACCTTCCCGTTCACCTGTGACTGGGATGAGTTCCCCCTGCCCTTGCGCCCTCTTTTCTTTGCCTTCCGACAAGAACGCCTGGGCCGGTTTCTGATTATCAACCGCAATCTGTTTGTCAGAATGGTGCTGCCTTTCGGTGTTATTCGTCATCTTCCCCGCAGCGTCAGGCGCATCTACCAGAAGCCGTTTCGTCAGCGGGCGTCCCGCTACCCGGTATATGTCTGGCCCAACCAACTACCGATCAATGACCGCCAGGATGAAACCTGGAAGGCCATTGAGGAGATTGAAAAGGGACTGGGCAGCATGCCCCAGCCCATGCTGCTACTGAGGTTTCGCCCCGGGGCCGTGCTCGGCCCGGCGCGCATTCGCTGGTTGCTGGATCAGATCCCCAATCTGGATATTTCCGATTGCGGTCGTGGGCTGCACTATGTGCAGGAAGATAACCCTGAGGCGATCGCTGATGCGATCGAACACTGGCTGCATCCATTGACAGGAACCATGGCAGAGGCCGCCACCCCCGCCAGTCCGCGCCTGCATGAATCCGACGATCATGCAGAGCCACTGACCTGGTACTATGGCGTAAGCTGCTATGGCCATGCTCTGGTCGCCGAGTCCGCTCACGGCCTGATCCACTTCGATTTCTGCAACAACATGGATGACGCGCTGGGCAGACTGAAGCAGCGCTTTCCAGCCGCTAACCTCATCGAGCAACCCACCCCGGCACTGCTGGCCACCCTGGACCACCCCGATTCCGCGCCGAGCCCGCTACATCTTTGCGGCACGCCATTCCAGCGACAGGTATGGCAAGCGCTATTACACATTCCCCCCGGCAGCACCCGCGCCTATGGCGAGATTGCCCGGCAAGTTGGCAGCCAGGCCCGGGCCGTAGGTCAGGCAGTGGGCAAGAACCGCCTGGCAGTCCTGGTGCCCTGTCACCGGGTCACCCGTGCCGATGGGGGTCACGGCGGATTCTACTGGGGCACAGCACTGAAACAGCAGTTGCTGGATCAGGAGAGTACGACAAAAGGAAACTCCCCGTGAGCATTCTCCACACCGGCAAAGATCTGTTACGCATGAATGAGCTGGCCACCATTCTGCTCAAATACGGCTTTGCCGACGTAATTCGTCGACTGGGGCTTTCCACTCCGGTGGAACATGCCGGCAAGCTGGTGCGCAGTTCCATGCGCCCGGACATGCTGCGCATGGGTACCGCCGAGCGACTGCGCCATGCCATGGAAGAGATGGGCCCCACTTTCGTCAAACTCGGGCAGGTACTGGCCACCCGGGTGGACCTGTTCCCGCTGGACTGGATTGCCGAGTTCGAGAAGCTTCAGGACCAGGCCACCGCCATCCCCTATGAAGAACTGGTCCCCCATCTCGAAGCGGCCCTGGGCAAATCTCTGGAGTCGGCTTTTGCCCGCATCGATCCCAAACCCATTGGTGTCGCCTCCATCGGTCAGGTGCACAGCGGCCTTACCCGCCGTGGCCAAAAAGTGGTGCTGAAGATCCAGAAACCCGGCATCCGCGCCAAAATCGAATCCGATCTGCGCCTGCTGGACCAGCTCGCCAAACTGGCGGCGGACAACTCCGTGGAGCTGCGCCGCTACCGTCCCGTGGAACTGGTGCGCGAGTTCAAACGCTCCCTCACCCGGGAGCTGGATTTCACCATCGAAGCGCGCAACGCCGATCGTATTCGCAAGAACCTGCGCTCTCTGAAGTGGCTGACAGTTCCCCGGGTGTATTGGGAGCTGTCATCACAGACCCTGCAGGTGCAGGAGCATATCCAGGGCATTCCCGCCCGCGCCACAGACGAGCTGGATGCAGAAGGCCTCGACCGGGTACTAATCGCCCGGCGCGGTGCGCTGGCCGCCTGGAAGATGGCCCTGGAAGACGGCTTTTTCCACGCCGACCCGCACCCGGGCAATTTCATCATCCAGAGCGGTAACCGCATCGCCATGCTGGATTTCGGCATGGTAGGCAAACTCAGCCATAGCCGACGCGAGCAGATACTGCAGATCACACGCTCGGTGGTGCTGCGCGAGGCCGAGCAATGCGCGGCGGTGCTCTCCAACTGGTCCGATGGCCAACCGGTCCGTTTCGATCAGTTAGTGTCTGACGTGGAAGACGTGATCAGCCAGTACCATGGCATCTCCCTGTCACAGCTGGACATTACTGCCCTGCTCACGGATATCACCGCCCTGGTGCGCAACCATAACCTGGTGCTGCCCAGTGATATCGCCCTGTTCATCAAGGCGATTATTACGCTGGAAGGGTTCGGGCGTCTGCTCAACCCGGATTTTGATCTGATGACCGAGGCGGAGCCACTGCTCAAACGCATGATCCGCACCCGCTACTCCCCGGTGCGGCTGGCCAAGAGCCTGAGCCTGCGTGCACTGGACGTGGTGGACAAGGTTTATGCGCCGCCCCACGCCGGCAATTTGCCGTCGCAACAGGAGGGCAGTATTGATCCACGCCACCTGGAAAGGCTGGTAGCCAGACTGGAACGCGGCCAATATCGACAGGTCCAAGCGTTATTGGTGTCAGCCGGTTTTATCGGCGGTTCACTGATGCTGGCCGGCCGTGTGCCTCCTGCACCATGGGAAATTTCCCTGTTTGGCCTTATCATCTTCCTCGGAAGCGCTGGCTGGGCAAGCTGGCTTATGTTTGTGTCCCGCCGTTTTCTGCGGGAATGGGAGTAACAGAATAATGAAATTTCGACGTCTGATTATGGTTTCCGCCCTCACTGCCGGGCTTGTGGCCTGTGCCACCTCACCATTGGGCCGCAATCAGTTCCTGCTGATGCCCGCCGGTGAGATGGACCAAATGGGCGCCACCGCCTACGCACAAATGAAAGAAGAGAAACCACAGAGCAAAGATAGCCGTGAAGTGAACTATGTCCTTTGCGTGAGCAATGCCATTACCAACACCGTGGGTGGCAACCAGCAATGGGAAGTCACCGTGTTCCAGGAAGACAGCGCCAACGCCTTTGCCCTGCCCGGAGGAAAGATCGGTGTCCACACCGGCCTGTTAAATGTGGCCAAGAACCAGAGCCAGCTTGCCGCCGTGATCGGCCATGAGATCGGGCATGTGCAAGCCCAGCACTCCAACGAACGGATGTCCCTGCAGTATGCCACCCAGGGCGGCATGCAGCTTCTGGGCGCCCTGGCTGGCCAGGACAGCGCAGCCAAACAGGGCATCATGGCCGCACTGGGTGTGGGCGCAGAGTATGGTGTTGCCCTGCCCTTCAGTCGCAAGCACGAAGCGGAAGCCGATATCATTGGCCTGCAGCTAATGGCTCAGGCCGGTTTCGATCCCCGCGAAAGCGTCAATCTGTGGCAGAACATGGCAGCGGCCAATGGCGGTAACGAGCCGCCGGAATTCATGTCCACTCACCCCTCCAATTCCACCCGCATTAACGGACTGCGCGCGCGCATACCGGAAGTGATGCCGCTGTATCAGCAAGCTCAGGCGGCGGGACGCAAGCCGCAGTGCGGGTGAGGGGGAAGCTACGAGCTGCTAGCCACTAGCTTCTAGTAAACGCGAAGACCTTAAACAAGAAAACGCAGCCTAAGGCTGCGTTTTCTTTTCTAGAAGCTAGTAGCTCGAAGCTGTTAGCTGTAGTAAGCGTTGTCCGTGACGGTGTGGTCGGTCTTGTCGCGCACACCGGTCAGGTCCGGCACGCGTTCTTTGAGGGTTTTCTCTACGCCATCACGCAGGGTCACATCGACCACGGAGCAACCCTGGCAGCCGCCACCGAATTCCAGCACGGCCACGTTATCTTCCGTCAGCTCCAGCAATTGAACGCTGCCGCCATGGGCCGCCAGGTTGGGGTTGATTTCGGCATACAAGACGTAATTGATTTTCTCTTCGATGCTGGCGTCTTCGCTGATATCGGGCACCCGGGATTTCGGGGCGCGGAAAGTGAGCTGACCTCCCATGCTGTCTTTCTTGTAGTCGATCACCGCATCTTCCAGGTAGCGCACGCTCTTGCCTTCTACCCAGGCGTGAAAGCCCTCGTAGTCGTAGCGAACGTCGCTGTCTTCCTGTTCGCCATCCGGGCAATAGGCCATGCAGCACTCCGCATGGGGGGTACCGGGACGCTCTACAAAAATGCGCACGCCGATATCGCCCTGCTGATCCTGCTTGCCCAACAGGTCACGCAAGTAATCCTGGGCGGTTTCGGTAATATCGATCAACTGCTCTGCCATCATGATTCCTGTTCGGGATGAATGGCCACCTGGCAGGCTGCTGAAAAACCCCTTGCATGCTCAGCGTAGCCTGAAGCGCGCAGCAGATATGCGCTTCAGGCGACGCCCTTCGGGGCTTTCAGGCTGGCCCGTACTCGTTGTTGCAATTTCTCGATGGGTGGACACACACCTTCAAAATTGCGCCTAGATTACGAGCCAGCCTGAAAGCCTGAGCAGGCAACGGGTTTTTCACCAGCCTGCTGGGGGTGGTAATGCTTTCCTGACTATTTTAGTCAGGTATTCCACAGTTGCAATGGTGCCGTGGTGAAGTGAATTCAACCCCGGCCTTCTCCGCTGTTACCCGGCGCTCGGCAAGCGTACAATAGCAGACGTAATTTATCGTTCAGCCAATCGCCAAAACGCAGGATTTTCCATGTCCGAGCAGCATCACACCCCCTCCGATCAGGGCAAAAAACCGACGTTAATCCAGACCATCAGCAGCATTCTGGCCGCTTTATTCGGGGTCCAGAGCTCGAAAAACCGCGAGCGGGACTTCACCAAAGGCGATGCCGGCAACTATATCGGTGTCTATGTAGTGTTGGTTCTGGCACTAATCATCGGCATGATCGTTACCGTGAATATGGTACTGGACGCCGCCGCGAAATAAGCCCGCTTAGATGAGCATTCGTTATAGCGATATGCCAAGATATTTCTTTTCACTATAAGGGCGCTTTGTTAGAGTGCCGCTCTCCCTCCCCCGAGGGCGACGCTTACCTGTTGAATTCTAACCCGAATCTATGATTTGACATGGATTTAGGTTCAAGCATAAAGGACGGTGAATCGGTCCCATGTACGTCTATCAGGAACATGACCAGCGACTGCTGGAAGAGCGGGTTGCGCAGTATCGCGACCAGACCCGCCGTTATCTGGCTGGAGAACTGAGCGAAGACGAGTTTCTCGTCCTGCGTCTCCAGAACGGCCTCTATATTCAACGTTATGCGCCGATGCTGCGCATTTCCGTTCCTTATGGCTTACTGGCGAGCCGTCAGCTGCGCCGTCTGGCTCATATTGTGCGCACCTATGACAAGGGCTTCTGCCACGTCAGCACCCGCCAGAATATTCAGCTGAACTGGCCTTCCGTGGAAGAAGTGCCGGATATTCTTGCCGAGCTGGCTGACGTGCAGATGCACGCCATTCAGACCAGCGGCAACTGTATCCGTAACATCACCACCGATGAATTCGCTGGTGTGAATCCGGACGAAATTGAAGATCCGCGTCCCTGGTGTGAAATCATTCGCCAGTGGTCCACCTTCAACCCGGAATTCGCCTACCTGCCGCGTAAATTCAAGATTGCCGTGAATGCCGTCCCCGATGCGGACCCGGCCCTGATCGGCGTCCACGATATAGGCGTACAGCTGGTTCACGATGCCAACGGCGAGACCGGCTTCCAGGTATGGGCCGGTGGCGGCCTGGGCCGCACCCCCATGACAGGTTCCGTGATTGGCGAGTTTGTCCCATGGCAAGACCTGTTGCCCTACCTGGAGTCCATCCTGCGGGTGTACAACAAGTACGGTAACCGCGACAACAAGTACAAGGCCCGTATCAAGATTCTGGTCAAGGCTCTGGGTGCCGACAAGTACCGCGAGCTGGTGGAACAGGAATTCGCCGAGCTGAAAGACGGCCCGATGACCCTGACCCGGGAAGAAGTAGAACGTATTCAGTCCTGCTTCAGCGCCCCGGACTACCAAACCGTGGACAGCGCCGCCCTGGACGCCAAACTGGCCGAAGACAAGGCGTTCAGCCGTTGGTATCACACCAATACCCGCGCCCACAAACAGGCCGGTTACCGCGCTGTTACCCTGACCCTGAAGAAAACTGGTCGGGTACCGGGCGATATCAGCGATGAGCAGCTGGAAGCCGTTGCCGATCTGGCGGACCAGTACAGCTTCGGTGTGCTGCGCAACAGTCACCAGCAGAACATGGTGCTGGCTGATGTGGCCGCCTCGGATCTCTACGACCTGTGGAAAGCTCTGGACGCTCTCGGTTTCGCCACCCCCAACCTGGGCCTGATCACCGATATCGTGGCCTGCCCCGGTGGCGATCTGTGCGCCCTGGCCAACGCCAAATCCATTCCGGTGGCGGAATCCATCCAGCGCCGCTTCGATAACATGGATTATGTGCATGACCTGGGGCTCATCGACCTGAACATTTCCGGTTGCATGAACGCCTGTGGTCACCACCATATTGGCCACATCGGTATTCTCGGCGTGGACAAGAAAGGCAAGGAGTTCTACCAGGTCACCCTGGGTGGCCGTGGTGACAGAGAGTCACGCGTGGGCGAGAAACTGGGCCCGTCCTTCGAGTCTGATCAGATTACCGATGTGGTTGAAAATATCATCAAGCTCTATGTAGAAAAGCGCCTCGAAAACGAGCCGTTTATCGACACCTACGAGCGCATTGGCATGGACCCGTTCAAGGAGCGCATCTATGGATAAGGTAATCATTGATGGCGCCATCGCGGACAACCTGTGGCAGCGACTGGAAGCAGATGCTCTGGAAAGCGGCGTGCCGGCACAAGGCAAAATCATTGTGCCGCTGGCCTACTGGCAGGAAAATCGCGATGCCCTGATCGACCGTGGTGATGTGGCCGTATGGCTTGCACCGGGCGAAGAGCCCAAGGACCTGGAAGACGATCTGGCCAGCCTGCCGCTGGTGGCGATCCACTTTCCGGCCTTCAAGGACGGTCGCGGTTACTCCTATGCCCGTGAGCTGCGAACCCGCTATGGTTTCAAAGGTGAAGTTCGTGCCACCGGCGATGTGCTGCGTGACCAGCTGTTCTATATGACCCGCTGCGGCTTCAATGCCTTTGAAGTCCGTGCAGATCGTAGCATTGAAGACGCACTGCAGGGCCTCAAGGATTTCAGCATTACCTACCAGGGCGATGTGAACGAGCCCAAACCGATCTACCGCCGGGCCTGAACGGCAACCCCCTCAACGGCAGATCCACGACAACGCCGCTGGCTACAACCAGCGGCGTTTTCGCATCCAGATGGCGACGCCAACGGCAATCACCCCCACGCCGGAACAGAACCACCAGAAAGCATGCGGATCCTCGACGCCCGGCAGCCCGCCCACATTGATACCGAACAGGCCGGTCAGAAACCCCAGCGGCAGGAACAATGCGGAAATGATCGCCAGCAGATACATACGATCATTGATCGCTTCGTTTTGCACCGAAAAGACCTCTTCCTGCAACAAGGTCGCATGCTCCCTGGCCGCATCCAGATCTTCCAGCAGGCGTTGCAAACGATCCGTGGCTTCTCGGATCAGCATGGTATCCGCCGCCGCAAACAGCGATTCATTCTGTAGCTTGATCAATGCCTCACGCTGGGGGGCAAGATACCGTCGCAGTGTAATCGCTCGCCGGCGTAGCAGGCTCAATTGTGGCGTCAGACTGGATCTGGGGGCTTCTTCCAGCTGCAGCGCACAGCTCTCCACTTCCGATTCCAGATTCTCGATCACCTCTTCCATACGCCAGATCAGCTGATCCACCAGTTCGGCCACCAGAGCGCTGATGGATGCCGGACCCTGCTCACTGTCCAGGGAGCCCTTCACCGCATCAACACTGAGCAAGCTCCGCTTCTGGCTGCTCACCAACCCCCTTGGTCCAACCCACATACGCAGGGCGATCATGTCTTCAGGGCGTGCACCGGGATTCAGGTTAACGCCGCGCAAATACACCAGTACGCCACCGGCCACTTCCGAGGCACGGGGGCGGGTTTCCGCTGCGGTCAGCGAATCAATCACCGCCTGCGGTATCGACTGCCGGCGCAGCCACTGCTCACTTTCTTCGCGTGTATAGTCCAGATGCACCCAGTAAGCGGTCGTTTCCGCCAGAGGCTGCTCGGCAGCCAATTCAGTTGCGCCACCCCGCCCATTCAGTTGCAATGCAATTTTCAGCCAATTGCTGTCAGTCATTGTGGCTCATGCCCTTGTTGTCCCGCCTGGATTTCATCGAAATATCGCATGACTATAGAATGCGTGAGTGACTTTCTTCAGACAAATAAAAAAGCGCGGCATAGCCGCGCTTTTTTATAGAGATTGAATGCTTCCGGCATCAGGGCAAGCGCACGACCACACGCCCCTGTACGCCACCCTGGAGAATTTTATCTACCCAGGCATTAACACCGTCCAGTTCAACCTCATCCGCTTCCAGCAGGGACAGATCCACAGGCATCCACTCGTCCGCAAGCAACTGCCACATCTGCTGTTTGATTTCGCAGGGCAACTCAACACTGTCCACACCCAACAGGTTCACACCGCGCAGAATAAAGGGCAATACCGTCATTTCCAGCTTCGGAGATGCCGCCAATCCACAACAGGCGGCACAGCCACCATATTTAAGGCTCTTCAATGCCGTCGTCAGCATATCACCACCGGCACAATCCACCGCCCCGGCCCATTGCTCCTTGAGCATGGGTTTGCCCGCGTTCTCAAGAAAACTGTCACGGCTGATCACTTCACTGGCGCCCAGCGACTTGAGCCACGGATGGGATTGCGACTTGCCGCTTACAGCGGTGACAGAAAAGCCCAGCTTGGAGAGAATGGCGACGGTGATGCTACCGACTCCACCAGTGGCGCCGGTTACCAACACCGGGCCCTGATCCGGATTAAGACCGGTATCGAGCAGTGACTCTACGCACAATGCAGCGGTTAGCCCGGCGGTACCCAGCACCATGGCATCTCGGGGTGCCAGACCATCCGGCAACGGAACCAGCCATTCTGCAGGCACCCGGATGTACTGACCGTAGCCACCATCCGTATTCATACCCAGATCATAACCGGTGCAGATCACGGTATCGCCAACACTGAAAGGACCGTCTGAGGTTTCCTCTACCACTCCCACCGCATCAATACCTGGCGTATGGGGAAACTGGCGGGTAACACCCTTGTTGCCGGTGGCAGAAAGCGCATCCTTGTAGTTCAGGGATGACCAATGCACGCGCACCAATACACCCTCTTCCCCCAGATCGGTCAGCTCACGTTCTTCCAGTGCGGTTTGGTAGCCGTTCTCGGTTTCACGGGTCAACAGGGCTTGGAAACTCATGATCGAACTCCTCTAAAGCTACGAGCCGCTAGCTGCTAGCTGTGAGACGCGGATAAAGGTCTTCTTAAACAGAAAAACCCTGCCCGCGAAACAATGGTGTTACAGCCTTGGGCGCGGTGACAATACTCTCTCGAATAGCAGCACGCTTTCCCGCGTCTCAAAGCTAGCAGCTCATAGCTCGCAGCTTATTTAATGAATCTGTCGCTGGCTACCACGGTGCCAGAATTTTTCTACGGCACGGTGCAGGCTCGTTTCCAGGGAGAAACCCAGCCGTTCGCCCAGCTTACGTTTGGCTTCCCACTGTACCTGATAGAGTGAATGGGTACCCTGGCGCAGTTGCAACAGTTCGTCACTGGTCATGATCTCGTCAACCAGACCCAATTCCTTGGCCTGGCTGCCAAACCAGTGCTCGCCAGTGGCGACTTTGTCCAGGTCCAGGCCACGGCGATTGTCACGAACAAAGGTTTTGAACAGTTGGTGGGTTTCTTCCAGTTCTTCCTGGAATTTGGCGCGCCCTTTTTCGGTGTTCTCGCCCAGCATGGTCATGGTGCGTTTGTATTCACCGGCGGTCATCAGCTCCACGTCGATATCGTTCTTTTTCAGCAGACGATGGAAGTTGGGAATCTGTGCAACCACACCAATGGAGCCAATCACCGCGAAAGGCGCCGCCACAATACGGTCAGCAATGCAGGCCATCATGTAACCGCCACTGGCGGCCACTTCGTCCACAGTCACCGTCAACTTGATGCCGCTATTGCGGATACGGCGCAGCTGGGAGGCAGCCAGACCATAGCTGTGCACCAAACCACCAGGGCTCTGCAAACGCACCAGCACTTCATCATTCTGGGTAGCCACCTGCAGCACGGCACTGATTTCCCGGCGCAGATGATCCACTGCGCTGGCCTGCACATCACCATCGAAATCCAGCACGAACAGGCGTGGCTCGACCTTGTCTTCGGTCCCAGCCTTTTTCTTTTGCTTGGCTTCCAGTTTTTCCTGCTTGCGCTTCGCTTTATGGGCTTTCTTGCGCTGTGCCTCGGGCAGGATTTCCGCCTCCAGAGAGTCCTTGAGGTCATCAAATTCTTCATTGAGGTGGCGAACTCTCAGTTCTCCGTCCTGGCCCGCCTTGTTACGGCCGCGGGAAGCGGTAGCGGCGATGCCGCCGATCACAAACAAGATTGCTACCACCAGAGTAACGACCTTGGCCAGAAACATGCCATATTCGGATAAAAACGCGATCACTGTTTACCTGCTTGTCCGTAGGATTGGTACCTGCCCGTGGTCGGCAGATGAAAAGGAGTGAGGGGATTCTACCTAACCGAGCGGCAATGGGGTATGGCGGCCACCACAGTAACACGGTGATGGCACCTCAAGACGACCTCAATCCCAGCCGGAGATGGCCTGCTGGGCACTGCCATTCATGGGGCGGGCGACCAGACCGGTAGCACCGGCATTCACCTCAAACAGGGCACCTTCTGCCATTGGCAAATAGGCGGCACTGCCATAGCTGGCATCCACCAGCAGACTCCAGCCGTCCCGAGCCATCTTCCAGACATCAATACCGACCGGATCACGGTGCAGACTGTAGACAGTGCGGTCCCGGGATCGCTCATCTTCAAGCGCGTAATAGCGACCGGAGATGCGGTCCAACTGGTAGCCTGGCTGCAGGCCCAGCAGGCTGAAAGGCATTTTCCATTTGATAATACGGGCATCCAGCTGCCATTGGTCCCCTTTCAGACGGAAGTCTTCGGTGGTGCCATCGGTGCGGGTGACGGTGGCAATGAAGGATTGGTCACCGGACTGGCGGAAGCTGACCGTGGCCACGGACACTTCCTGAGCGTATTCACGGTAGCCATAGATATTCAGGGCGAACAGGCTCAGATAGATAGCCAGCCCTACCATCAGCAGCCCTGCCGTGCCTTTCAGCCATTGCATCAACCATTGCTGGCGCAGCAGCACCCAGGCGCCCAACAAGACAAAAAGCAGGCTGAAAATAAAAATCACCAGAGGCGCGAGTGTGTAATTCATTGCTTCTGTCCTTTATTGGAAACGCGCTACCCAATGGTCAATCAGGGTTCGGGCGATACTGCCCGGTGGCGGTATCATGGGCAGCGACCGGTAGTGAAACCAGTCCGCCGCTACTATCTCGTCATCATCAATACAGATATCCCCACCGGCGTAATCTGCGTGGAAGCCCAGCATCAACGAGTGGGGAAACGGCCATGACTGGCTGGTGAGATATTGAAGATTGGTCACTTCGATGCCACTTTCTTCACGCACTTCACGGGCCAGGGCCTGCTCCGCCGACTCCCCTGCCTCCATGAAACCCGCCAGACAGGAATACATTCCTTCCGGAAAACGGGTTGAGCGCCCCAGCAGTGCATGCTCGCCGCGGGTAACCAGGGTAATGATGCAGGGAGTGATTCTCGGGTACTGGAAATAGCCACAGGCCTGACAGGTCATGGCCAGATCCCGATGGTGGGCTTCAGTGAGTGAGCCACAGCGGCTGCAGTAACGGTGGTTCTTTTGCCAACTGAGGAACTGCAAGGCCCGGCTGACCATCGAGAAGCCTGGCTCATCCAGGCCTCCGGAAATCAATTGCCGTAGCGGCACCGGTTGCAGGGAACCATCATCCAGTTCGTGGTTTACCAGTTCACAAACGTAACAGGGCTCGCCGTTCAACAGACCCAGATAAAAGTAATGAGGATGCTGGCGAAGCATATAAGCCGGCATCACCGGCAGCTGCCACTGATCGGCGGCAATCAGGATATTTTGCTCATGGATGACATAACAACGGGCGTGTTCAGCATCCTTGGGTTCGGGGCTGGAGAGATCAATCATGGTCATCAAGCCACTTTGGCCACCGGGTAACCCAGCGCTTTCATACTTTCTTCAGCCACCTCGAGCACACCGTCGCCGATGGGCTTTTGCTCTTCCATACTTTCCAGGTAGTAATCCACGCCGGTGAGGGCGTCGGCCAAGGTTTCCATATTTTCCTTGGTGGGAGTGGTCGGAGCCTCAATGAGCTGATGAACGATGTATTTGTGGCATGACTCAGTCACACCACGGGCCCGCTGCAACTCCAGGAACATCAGGCCGCCGGCAATTGACGCAAAGGTGCCGGGCAGATTGGAAAGATGCATGGCATCCCAGTTGTTATCCATAAAAGAACTGATGGAGCGCTTGGCCAGAGCCAGCCCGGCACGGCACTCCCCGACCACGGTCATGCGAGCATCATCCAGCTGGTAAAGAGAAATACCGCTGTTGTTGCTGCCACGATGGATGTCGTCTTCCGGCGCAATACTGCGCTCCAGATTTGCCGCCACGTTCTCAACCATCAGCAGGTCATCCACCAGCGCATGAAATGCTTCGCTTTCAACGTTCTGGTCAGCACGCCACTCGTTTACCTGCGCGGCACGCTGTTTGATCACTCCTGCCTCATCGTCCTTACCGATCATGGCCAGGGTGCTACCCAGACGGTTGAGGCTGGCGGCCACGGACTGATAATTGGTGTCAGCCACTCCCTGGGAGGCCATATCCAGGCTTTCTTTCAGCTCACTGATTTCATCGCGCATGGCACTGGCAACCGAACGGATCACCGAGCCGCTGGCACCGGTCATCAGTGCCAGTTCGCGCTGCAGGATGGCGTCGGATACATCATTGTTCAGAGCAAACGCCTGCTTCACTTCCGCAACCACACCTGTGTCCAGGGAGGACAGAGACACCAGATAGAGACTTTCCTTGATCATCAACAACGGCGCTTCTTCGCTGAGCGCCTGATCCCCACCATAGACCAGCTTCTTCAATTGTCGGTCGTACTGGGACAACAGCGCCTTACGGGCCGGGGTGATCGCCATGTCATCGGCCACCATGGCCGTGATGACGGCCTGGCCAATCCACAGAAACCGACTCAGACCACAATCACCGGCGGCGCGATCCAGGCGCACCATGGCCCGCCCCATAAGACGGAGGCTTACCGAAGGGTTCAGATCTCGCAATACACCCAGCAGGCCAGTCTGATACATGTGGCGCAGGCGACGGGCCAGTGCCGGCAATTCGGCGCGAGGCAGGTCACTGTCCGGCGCTACCGGGTTACGGGGCCGGGATAGCTCGGCACTAAAAAAATGGCTTTCCTGAATCAGTGCCTTACCACCGGCGCGACGCAGCTCATTAATACCGCCGATCAACAGTGCCGGCAGAGTGCGGTTCTTCAACTGGACATAATCGAAATAGCGGGTGAGCAACACAATGGCATTGCTCAATGCCTGTACCCGGGCATCGGACTGCTTTTCACGCAGCTCCCGGGCGGCAAGAGACATCTCTTCACTCATCAGCGCAGCCGCAGGCAGCTCTACCACCTGGCAGATACCCCGCAATTGCTGGAAGTCTTCGGCACAGCGTGCCAGCTCCTCCTGACGGGAGGGGTCGTCGGAAAATGCCTCCAAGCTGTTTTCCGCTTCCGTCAGGGTGGCGTCAATCGCTTCCTTGAGAAAAGTCAGGGAGGTGGTATTCGTTATGGCGACCATGGACTCTCCGCAAGCACCCAACTGTTATTATCATCGGTCCGATCCGTAAAGCCGTACAAAAACCCCCGGATACGCCGCAATTCTCATGATAGAAGTGTCGGCAGGCCATCGAAAGCAAGCCGGGCAGACACCACAGAGACAGCATTGCTGTCATCTCAAACACGCAGAGCACGTGGTTTACTGTGTCTACCTTGGCGGCAGCCTGCCGTCCAGGCGGCAAGAAAAGGACTTTACTGTCCTTTTCAGCACCGACCGAGAAAGGCGCATCAACTTTTGCACGTCATCAAACAGTGCGTCAACTTTCATTTGTAAGCAACTGATTTATTGGCCATTTGTTAACCTGGCCACACTCTGGCAATGGCGTTTTAACCATCGCCAACCCTAAACCGGCTGCTTGAGTGTCAACCCCTACCATCGTCCGGTCCCGCTCCCCGCCATCTGCACTGTACTGGGGCAAGGCAAGTCCGTATGATTGCGACCGCAAAAACCCCGTTCATCCCTCGCGCAGGATTCCGCCATGTCAGCCACGCTTGGCCGTGCCTTTTTGCACAACTTTCTTGGGCAAGCTCCCGCCTGGTACAAGTACACCATCATTGCCTTCCTGGCAGTGAATCCGCTGATCCACCTGACTCTGGGTCCGGTCGTCGCCGGGTGGCTGCTGCTGGCGCAGTTCATCTTTACTCTGGCCATGGCACTGAAGTGCTATCCGCTCCAGCCGGGCGGCCTGCTCGCCATTGAAGCGGTACTGATTGGGCTCACCTCTGCGGAGACGGTACTGCACAAGGTTGAGAGCAACCTGGAGGTGATGCTGCTGCTGATCTTCATGGTGGCGGGGATTTTCTTTCTCAAGGATCTGTTGCTGTTCCTGTTTACCCGCATCCTGCTGGGGGTGAAATCCAAGGTACGCCTGAGCCTGCTGTTCTGTGTGGCGGCTGCAGTTCTCTCGGCCTTTCTGGATGCGCTCACCGTTACCGCTGTGGTCATTGCAGTGTGTACCGGCTTCTTCGGCATCTACCACAAGGTGGCCTCAGGCAAGACCTTTCAGCAGAAGCATGATCACGGCGACGACACCAGTGTTGAAGACCTACACCGCGAAGACCTTCGCCGCTTCCGCTCCTTCCTGCGCAGCCTGCTCATGCATGCAGCAGTGGGCACTGCCCTGGGCGGGGTTTGCACTCTGGTGGGCGAGCCTCAGAACCTGCTGATCGCCAACAAGGCAGGCTGGGAATTCGGCGAATTCTTCCTGCGGATGGCGCCAATCACCCTGCCGGTTCTGGTCATGGGCCTACTGACCTGCGTGTTCCTGGAAATTAGCGGCAGCTTTGGTTATGGCGAAGACATCCCAGAAAAGGTCCGGGGCATCATGCGCCAATACGCCCTGGAGCAGGACCGCAAACGGACCATGCAGAACCGGGCCGCTCTGGTGGTACAGGCGCTCACCGCCGTCTGGCTGGTGGTCGGGCTGGCTACCCACGCCGCCTCCGTGGGCCTGGTGGGTCTGACGGTGATCATTCTGGCCACCTCCTTTACCGGCATCATCGAGGAACACCGTCTGGGTGCCGCGTTCGAAGAAGCTTTGCCGTTTACCGCCCTGCTGACGGTGTTTTTTGCCGTGGTGGCGGTAATTGCCGACCAGCAACTTTTCGCACCGATCATTGAATACGTGCTGAGCCTGGAAAAACAGATCCAGGGGCCAGCCTTCTATGTAGCCAATGGGGTACTGTCGGCGGTGTCCGATAATGTTTTTGTGGCGACGGTCTATGTGGATGAAGTCGGCCAGGCACTACTGAAGGGTGAAATCGATCGGGACACATTCGATTTGCTGGCAGTGGCCATCAACACCGGCACCAATATTCCCTCGGTTGCCACTCCGAATGGCCAGGCCGCCTTCCTGTTCCTGCTGACCTCGGCGCTGGCGCCGCTGGTGCGGCTGTCCTACGGACGCATGGTCGTCATGGCCCTGCCCTATACCATCGTCATGTCGATTACCGGCTTGCTCATGTCGATGATGGCACTGGGGCCGGCAACGGATTATCTCTACGAGAAGGGCTGGATCGAACACCACGATGTCAGTGAATTCCAGGTATCTCCAGACAAGGGGCACTAGCTGATACCTGACACCTGACACCTGACGCAAATAGTGGTCTTAGGGCGGAAATGGGCATTAAACCCATCTCCGCCTTTTTTGATTCTTTTGCGTCAGGCGTTCATCAATGCAGCGGGCTGTCTTCTTCCTGCCGGTCCCACAGGGTGGGCTCACCGTTACTGTCGGCGATGGCGGACAGCTTGTCGCGATGCCGCTGCAACTCCAGATCCGAGGCACGCACCACGGTCAGCCCCGGGCGCTGACCATCCAGCCGGCGGATAGCCTCAGCCGCCATCTCTCCGCCCTGCTCTGCACTGTTATTGCCGTCGAGTGACAGTCGGGTCTGGCCGCCGGTCATCGCCAGGTAGACGTCGGCAAGGATCTCCGCGTCGAGCAGGGCCCCGTGCAGCTCCCGGTGGCCGTTTTCCACCCCATAACGGCGGCACAGCGCATCCAGATTGTTCTTCTGCCCCGGATGCTTCTGCCGCGCCATTACCAGGGTATCGAGCACGCCGCAGCGCTGCTCCATGGTCCCATAGCGGCTGCCAAGGCGGCGCAACTCGTGGTTGAGGAAGCCCACATCGAACGGGGCGTTATGGATCACCAGCTCCGCACCATCCACAAAGGCGAGGAATTCATCCGCCACCTTGTCGAAAGTGGGTTTGTCCGCCAGGAACTCGGTGCTGATGCCGTGAACGGCCAGCGCTCCTTCATCGATCTCGCGCTGCGGATTGAGATACAAATGCAGGCTGTTGCCGGTGAGGCGACGATTAATCACTTCTACACAACCAATCTCGATCACCCGGTGGCCATCATTGGGCTCAAGGCCGGTGGTTTCCGTATCCAGTACTACCTGACGCATTAGCTCGGCATTCCTTTTTTCTGAAGCAGTTCATCAATGCCACGGTTGGCGAGTGCATCGGCCTTGTCATTCTCGGGATGTCCGCTGTGGCCCTTGACCCATTGCCATTCAATGGTGTGTTTCTCGCAGGCTGCATCCAGGCGTCGCCACAGATCCGCATTTTTCACCAGCTGCCTGGATGCGGTTTTCCAGCCCCGCTTCTTCCAGTTGGCCATCCACTTGGTGATGCCATCCATGACATAACGCGAGTCCGTTGTCAGCACTACCTGACAGGGCGCTGTCAGCGCTTCCAGGGCCATGATCGCGGCCATCAGCTCCATGCGGTTGTTGGTGGTATCAGGTTCACCACCGAAAAGCGTCTTCTCGGTGGTGCCGTAACGCAGTAGCGCTCCCCAACCACCCGGGCCGGGGTTACCGCGGCAGGCGCCGTCGGTGAAAATAATCACTTGCTTCAATGAATCAGGACTCCTTGTTTTGCTGTCCCCAGCGGGCAACCGGTACGGGCACCACTGTATTGCGCGGCACCTTGTGTTGCCGGCTGGGCAACAACTTGGCAATGCCGGCCCGCTTGCGGGCTACCAGTAAATAGGCGTTGCCATGGCGGGGCCACAGCAGACTACCCAGCCACTCAAGCAGCCCAAGCCGCTCCCGGCCACGGTCGGAAAGCGGCATAGTATAGAAGCCACTGGCCATGCCATCGACCTCAAATCCCAATACCTGCAACCAGTCAGTGAGCCGGGTGGGCCGGTAAAAGCGCCCGGACCAGCCCGGCCGCTTCCGCCAGAAGAACCACCGAGCCAGCCCCATCAGGCTGATCGGGTGGAAGCCGATAATGGCCACCTTGCCGCCAGGCGCAATACTTCGAGTGGCTTCACGCAACACCTGGTGGGGGTCATGACTGAAGTCCATGACATGGTGCAGCAGGAGCAGATCCACACTGGCCTTGGCCAGGGGCAACAGCTCGAGCCGGGCGCGAACCCGGGTGCCTCCGAAGCCTTCGGTAGAGATGCTGGTCTGCCAGGGTAGCGGGCTCTCGGCCAACATATCCCGACCGCTGCCACTATACAGGGCCACCGCACGCTGGCCGGCCTGGCTGCGCAACCATTCCCCAAGCATGGCTCGCTCTGCGGCCAGCAAAGCCTGACCTGGCTCGCTGTCCAGCCAGTTATCAAAATTGCGGCCCAGCTCCGGTGAAGAAGCATTATAGGAAATACGGTTGAGTGGAGGCAGTTGCATGACGGACAATGACCCCTGATCACAAAAGATTGCCGTTTTTCAGGAGCGTAGCACGACATGTTGCCAAGCCCCACCGCCATCCCCGCATTTCGCGACAATTACATCTGGGCCATCCGCCAGGAGGACCGCTGCGTGGTGGTGGACCCGGGCGATGCTGCACCAGTCGAGCAGTTCCTTAAGGACAACGGGCTGCGACTCACCAGCATTCTGGTGACTCACCATCATCCGGACCATGTCGGCGGCATTCCTGCTCTACTCCGGGAAAGGGATATTCCCGTTTACGGGCCTGCCAGGGAAACCATCCCCGGGATGACGCACCCGCTTGCCGAAGGCGACACCATCCAGCCAGCAGGCGTGGACATGACCCTGGCAGTCATGGAAGTTCCCGGCCATACCCTTGGCCATATCGCCTTCCACGACACAGACCGCTGCTGGCTGTTCTGCGGTGACACCTTGTTTGCCGGCGGTTGCGGACGGCTGTTCGAGGGCACCCCGGCGCAGATGTTTGACTCACTGCAGCGGCTAGCCAGCCTGCCCGCTAAAACGCAGGTATTCTGTACCCATGAATATACCCTGGCCAACCTGACTTTTGCTGCGGCAGTCACCCCGGATGACGATGCTGTGGCAAAACGCCTCGACACCGTGCGCCAGGCCCGCGAGGCGGGTCAGATCACCCTGCCCTCCACCCTCGAAGAAGAGGTACGCAGCAACCCCTTTCTGCGCGCCCATGAGCCGACACTCAAGCGCGCCTGCGAAGCCCGGGAAGCGGGAACGGCCGGCTCTGATATGCAGTGTTTTGCCGCCTTGCGTCGCTGGAAAGACAACTTTTAGCTGACACTGCTTGTGGGGGCCCTTTGCATGCCCCTAAAATGACTAAAATATTTTGCTGTCGTTATTATTATGAAAAAAATTACCACTCTCGCCCTGTGTCTGGGCTTGGGAGTCTTGGGAGGCTGTGCCTCGAATCAGTCCCTGGATGAGCTTCCTCCCATGCCCGCCGCCGAACCGTCGGTGGACGATGTCAATCTCGCCAACGGCATGGACGAGCCGACCCCCGTGGAAAGCAGCCCGGATCAAGATAAAGACAACAACGATTTATGGGTAAGACTACGTCAGGGTTACGGCCTTGATCTGGAAGTGGAAAATGACCGCATTCGCGTCCAGCGCGACTGGTACGCCCGCCACCCGCAATACTTCACCCGTGTCACCACCCGATCCGAGCGCTACCTTCACTACATCATCGAGCAGGCAGAAGCGCGCAACATGCCATTGGAGCTGGCCCTGCTGCCCATCGTGGAAAGCGCCTTTGACCCCTTCGCCTACTCCCACGGCCGAGCCGCCGGCCCCTGGCAGTTCATTCCGTCTACCGGTGATTACTTCGGCATGGAGCGCACCTGGTGGCAAGATCAACGACGGGACATTCTCAAATCCACCAACGCAGCTCTGGATTACCTGCAAAAGCTCTCCAACCGCTTTGACGGCGACTGGCTACTGGCGCTGGCTTCCTACAATGCCGGCGGCGGTACCGTGTCGCGAGCCATCCGCCGCAACGAAGAGGCGGGCAAGCCCACGGATTTCTGGAACCTGAATCTGCCGCGGGAGACCACCGCCTACGTTCCCAAGCTGTTGGCGATTGCCCAGATCGTGCAGGAGCCGGAAACCTACGGCGTCACCCTGCATCCGATCCGTAATGAAGCCTATTTCAGCAGCGTGGACATCGGTGGCCAGATTGACCTGACCCAGGCCGCCCGACTGGCGGATATTTCCGTGGAAGAGCTCTATCTGCTTAACCCTTCCTTTAACCGCTGGGCCACCTCGCCGGATGGTCCACACCGTCTTCTGGTTCCGGTTGACCGGGAAGAGCGCTTCCGTACCGGGCTGGCCGAATTGCCCCGGGACCAGCGCATGCAGTGGGCCCGCTACGAAATCCGCCCCGGCGATAACCTGGGCGCCATTGCCCGCAAACATCGCACCACGCCGCAGGTCCTGCGCAGCATCAACAAGCTCAACGGCAACACCATCATCGCCGGTAGAACCCTCCTGATTCCGGGGCCCTCCTCCGGGAAAGGCGACTACAGCCTGAGTGAAGATTCGCGCCTGGCCGCCAATCAGTCCCGGGAGCGCAAAGGTCGGCAACGGGTCAATTACACCGTGCAATCCGGCGACACCCTGTGGGAAATTTCCCGTCGCTACAGTGTTGGCGTGAAGGAACTGGCCAAATGGAACAACATGGCCCCCGGCGACAGCCTTAGCATCGGCCAGTCCCTGGCCGTGTGGAGTGAATCCGCCCAGAACAGCAGCAGCGTCGTCCCGCCGGAAAATGACAAGATGGTCCGCAAGCTACGCTATGCAGTACGCAACGGAGACTCCTTGTATGCCATTGCAGACCGCTTTAATGTATCGGTGAACGACATCAAGAGCTGGAACGACCGTGTAGCCAGCAATCGTTACATTAAACCCGGGCAACGGCTGACACTCTACGTTGATATTCGCAAAACGTTCTAGACCCTTACTGGCCCTTGTGGCCCTGCTCCTCGGCGTGGCTTGCCACGCCGAGGTAACCCGCAGCCACGGCTACCATCCCTTCGGCAACCTCAAGTACCCCGCCGACTTTCAGCACCTTGATTACGTCAACCCGGATGCCCCCAAAGGCGGCACTATGCGTCTTTATGGCCAGGGCTCCTTTGACAGCCTCAACCCGTATATTCTCAAGGGCATTAGCCCGGCTGATACCCCCGGCATGCAGATGTACGGTGTCACCGAGCTGGCCGACAGTTTGCTGATGGGCAACCAGTCCCATAACCGGCTGGGCGATGAACCCGGAGCCGCTTATGGCCTGATCGCCGAATGGGTGGAATATCCTCATGACCGCAGCTGGGCCACTTTCCGCATCCGCGAACAGGCTCGCTTCCATGACGGCCACCCGATCCGCGCCGAAGACGTGGTGTTCAGCTTTGAGATTCTGCTCAGCAAGGGAAAGCCCGAGTATACCTTGCAGCTGGCTGACCTGGCCGATGTGAAGGCGGTGGACCCGCTCACGGTGAGGTTCACCTTCAAGGAAGGCCGCAAGGATTTACCCCTGGTGGTCGGCTCGATCCCCATCCTCCCCAAGCATTATTGGGAGAAGCACGATTTCGAGCGAGCCACCCTGACTCCGTCACTCTCCAGCGGCCCTTATCAGGTCAGCTCAGTCAAACCGGGCAAGCAGGTGGTTTTCCAGCGGGTCAAGGATTACTGGGCAGCGGATCTACCTGTTAACCGCGGCCGTTACAACTTCGATCAAGTGATTTTCGAGTTTTTCCGCGATGCTGATGTGGGTTTTGAAGCCTTCAAGTCTGGCGATTATGACCTGCATTACGACTACAGCTCGAAGCATTGGGCCACCGCCTACGACTTTGCCGCCGTTGAACAGGGTCAGATAATCAAACAGGAAATCCCTCACCAGATGCCTCGTCCGGTGCAGGCTTTCTTTTTCAATACCCGCAGCGCCCCGTTTAATGACCTGAACGTCCGTAAGGCTGCCAGCCTGCTGTTTGACTTCGAATGGTCCAACCGCAACCTGTTCAGTAATGCCTATAGCCGCACTGTCAGCTGGTTTCCCAACAGCCCCTACACTGCCCCGGTTCCCGCAACCGCTGAAGAGCAAGCGCTGTTGGCTGATCAAGCCAAGCATCTGCCGGACAATTTCTTCAGCGCTGATATCCATCCTCCCGTGAATGATGGCAGCGGCCAGATCCGCAACCGCATGCGCGAGGCACTATCACTGCTGCAGGAAAGCGGTTGGCGCCTGCAGGATCACAAGTTGGTCAACGAGCAAGGCAAGCCGCTCCGCTTTACCGTTCTCAATTATCACAACCCCGGCATTTACCGCATCCTCGCCCCCTGGTTCCGTAACCTGCAGCGTCTGGGCATTGAGGCCGATTACCGGGAAGTAGAACCCGCTGCCTATAAGGAGCGGCTGGACAACTTCGACTATGATGTGGTGCTGTTTGTACTGCCGGTACGCGACTATCCCGGACCGGAGCTGACCGATTATTTCGCTTCAAGCAGTGCAGATATCCCCGGCAGCAAGAATCTGGCGGGTATTAGCCACCCGGTTGTCGATTTTCTGGTTCGCACTGCCCTGTCTGCTGAGCAAGAAGCCGAGTATGTGCTCAGCCTGCAAGCGCTGGACCGGATGTTGCGCTACCAGCATTACGGCGTCCTGAATTACCATATTCGCCATCACCGGGTTGCCTGGTGGGACAGATTTTCCCGCCCTTCGGAACCGATCCCGTTCGGATTGGGTCTGGATACCTGGTGGATGAAAAATAAATAACGCGCGCACGCTTCACGCTGGCATGTAACAAGCCTGGCCACGCTTATTCCTGGTGGGCCAGCACTGATTACGCGACGATACCTGGAGCAGCGACGACATTGTTGCTATAGCCCGTTGCATGTTGCCCGTGAGCGTGCCGCATGAAAAAAAAGGAGTCATTATGGCCATTCACAGCACTGTGCTGCGTGGGCTGTTTGTTGGGCTGTGTGCGTTCACAGCATTGGCGCATGCCGAAATCCACAAGAGCCATGCCATTGCCATGCATGGCGAGCCCAAATATTCCCCCGGGTTCTCGCATTTTCATTACACCAACCCCAACGCCCCCAAAGGCGGCGAGCTGCGGCTGCATGTGATCGGCGGTTTCGACTCTCTCAACCCCTTTGTCTCCAAGGGCCGCGCCGCCGCTGGCATGGCGTATCTGGACAACTCCTACCTGTACGATTCACTCACTGTGCGCGGTGAAGACGAACCTTTCACCCAGTACGGCTTGCTTGCAGAAAGCATCGAATGGCCGGATGACCGCAGCTGGGTGCGTTTCCACCTTCGCGAGGAGGCCCGTTTCGCAGATGGAGAACCGGTGCAGGCCGACGATGTGGCCTGGACCTTTGACACCCTGATGGAGAAAGGCAAGCCTTTCTATAGCTACTACTACGCAGCCGTTGAACGCGTGGAAATCAACGATCCGCGCACCGTTACCTTTCACTTCAAGGCCAGTGACAACCGGGAACTGCCGCTGATCATCGGCCAGCTTCCCGTGCTGCCCAAGCACCACTGGCAAGATCGGGAGTTCGACAAAGACGGCATGCTCCCGCCCCTTGGCTCAGGCCCTTACCGCCTGGCCGAAGCGAAACCCGGCAAGAAAGTGGTTTACCAGCGCCGCAAGGATTACTGGGCGCAATCACTGCCTGTGATGAAGGGACGTAATAACTTCGATCGCATCATCTATGATTACTATCTGGATGAAACCGCGGCTCTGGAAGCCTTCAAAAGTGGTCGCTACGACTGGCGCCATGAAAACAATTCCAAACTCTGGGCCACAGCGTATCGGGGCCCGGCCTTCGAAAGCGGCAAGATTGTTACTGATGAAGTCAGCCACGGAAACCCCTGGGGCGCACAGGCCTTCATCTTCAATCTGCGCAAGGAATTATTCCAGGATGAAATCCTGAGAGAGGCGATTGGTTACGCGTTTGACTTCCAATGGTCCAACGACAATCTGTTCTACGGACAATACAAACAGAACCGTAGCTACTTTGATAACTCCGAAATGGCCGCCACGGGTCTTCCCTCAAAGGCGGAGCTGGCATTGCTGGAGCCATACCGAGAGCAACTACCGGAAGCGGTTTTCAACAAGGAATACCAGCCTCCCAAAACGGATGGGTCTGGTCGTCCCCGTGAAAATCTGCGCAAGGCATCCATGTTGCTCAAGGAAGCCGGCTATCAGCTCCGCGACGGACAGCTTTACACCCCGGACAACAAGCCGGTTCGCTTCGAGTTTATCCTCAGCTCTCCGGCCTTTGAGCGCATCGTTCTGCCTTTCTCCCGTAACCTGAAGGCACTGGGTATTGTGGCCAACGTCTCCAAGGTGGATTCGTCCCTGTGGGTTGAGCGCATCCAGAATTTCGACTTCGATATGATTGTGTATCGCATGGGGCAATCCAGCTCACCGGGCAATGAACAGCAAGAATACTGGTCTTCCCAGGCTGCCGAACAGCCCGGCAGCCGCAACCTGATTGGCATCAAGAATCCGGTTGTGGATGCGCTGGTGGACAAGATCGTCGCAGCCCAGACCCGTGAAGAACTGATTAACCGCTGCCGGGCCCTGGACCGGGTGCTGCAATGGCAGCATTACAGTGTCTTCAACTGGTATTCCGACCAATACCGACTCGCCTACCAGTCCCGCCTGCGACACCCTGAACTTGGCAAGTACGTTGGCATGGATGCGGCCCTGGATACCTGGTGGGATAGCACAGCGAAATGATGCGCTACTACATTGCCAAACGGCTGCTGCTGGTTCTTCCTACTCTGTTCGGCATCCTGCTACTGAACTTTCTGGTGGTACAGGCCGCTCCCGGCGGACCAGTGGAAAAGACCCTGGCGGAACTGCAAGGAATTGGCGGCGGCGGCACCGGCAGCAGCTTTGCCGGCGGCAGTGCGGACACCGTCAGCGGCGGCGAATACCGTGGTTCCCGGGGTTTGCCGCCGGAGCTGGTGGAACGTATTGAAAAGATGTACGGCTTTGACAAGCCTGCCCATGAACGTTTCTGGCTGATGATAAAAAACTATTTCAGCTTCGATTTCGGCGAATCCTATTACCGGGACCGTTCCGTCACCGAGCTAATTGTAGAACGCCTACCAGTGTCCATCTCTCTGGGGCTGTGGAGCACCCTGATTGCCTACATGATTTCCATTCCACTGGGTATTCACAAGGCAGTCAGAGACGGCTCTCGCTTCGATGTCTGGTCGAGCACAGCGATTATTGTCGGCTTTGCCATCCCCAGCTTTCTGCTGGGCATCCTGTTGATCGTGCTGTTTGCCGGCGGCTCCTATTTCGAGTGGTTCCCGCTTCGCGGCCTTACCTCTGACAATTTTGATGAGCTTAGCCTGTTCGGCAAGATTGTCGACTACGCCTGGCATATCACACTGCCCACCATCGCCATCGTGGTCGGCAACTTCGCCACCCTGTCCATGCTGACCAAAAATTCCTTCATGGACGAAATTCGCAAACAGTATGTGCAAACCGCCCGAGCCAAGGGACTGAGTGAAAAGCAGGTGCTCTACGGCCATGTGTTCCGCAACGCCATGCTGATCATCATCGCCGGTTTCCCCGCCGCTTTTATCAGCATGTTCTTTACCGGTGTACTGCTGATCGAATTCATCTTCTCCCTGGACGGGCTCGGGCTACTGGGCTTTGAATCGGTGATCAACCGCGACTATCCGGTGGTCTTTGGCACCCTGTTCATCTTCACCCTCATCAGCCTGTTGCTGAAGCTTGTCAGCGACCTGACCTATATGTGGGTGGATCCGCGCATCGACTTTGAACGGAGGGATAACTGATGGCTCTACCCTCCCTGCGTTTCAGCAATCCGGTATCGGCCCGCCAATGGCAAGCTTTTCGCAGCAACCGCCGGGGCTACTGGTCGTTATGGATTTTCCTTGTGCTGTTTATCCTCAGCCTGGGCGCGGAATTCATCTCCAACGACAAGCCCTTGCTGGTTCACTATGACGGCGACCTCTACACCCCGGTATTCAATGCCTACCCGGAAACCACTTTTGGCGGCTTTTTCGAATCGGAAGCCAACTACCGGGACCCGGTGGTAAAAGATCTGATCGAAGAGAATGGCTGGATACTCTGGCCGCCGATTCGATTCAGCTATAACACCATCAACTACGATCTGAGCGAACCCGCGCCTGCCCCACCCTCGGCGGAAAACTGGCTCGGCACCGATGACCAGGGCCGCGATGTGGCCGCCGGATTAATATACGGCTTTCGTATTTCCGTACTGTTCGGGCTGATGTTGACTCTGTTCTCCAGCATTGTCGGCATCATTGTTGGTGCCATTCAGGGCTACTACGGTGGCTGGCTGGATCTGGCCGGGCAGCGCTTTCTGGAAATCTGGTCAAGCATGCCGACCCTGTTCCTGATTATCATCATTTCCAGCTTTGTGACGCCTAGCTTCTGGATTTTGCTGATCATCATGCTGCTGTTTTCCTGGATGACACTGGTGGACCTGGTGCGGGCCGAATTCCTGCGCTGTCGTAATATGGACTATGTACGCGCCGCTCACGCCATGGGGGTGCGCACACCGGTGATCATGTTCCGCCATATGCTGCCCAATGCCATGGTGGCCACCATCACCTTCCTGCCTTTCATTCTCAACGGTGCCGTGGTGACACTCACCTCCCTGGACTTTATCGGTTTCGGTCTACCCCCCGATGCGCCTTCCCTGGGCCGCCTGGTGGGTCAGGGGAAAGCCAATCTGCACGCTCCCTGGCTGGGAATCAGCGTCTTTGCCACACTCACGGTCATGCTGACCCTGCTGGTGTTTATCGGCGAAGCCGTTCGTGATGCATTCGACACGAGGAAGTTTCTGCAATGAGCCTCCTATCCCTGCGTGGTCTGACCATTCGATTTGGCCAGGATGTGGCCGTAGATAACCTGTCCCTGGATCTGGAACCCGGCCACATGCTGGCGTTGGTGGGCGAGTCTGGTTCCGGCAAGTCCCTGACCGCCCTGTCGATCCTTGATCTGTTGCCGGATAGTGCCAGCTGGCACGCCGACACACTGACTCTTGATGGCGAAAACCTGCTCGGGCTCACGGAAAACCGCAAACGCGCCCTGCGCGGCGGCCGTATCGGCACCATTTTCCAGGAACCACTCACGGCCCTGAATCCTCTGCATACGGTGGAAAAACAGATCAACGAAAGCCTGTTTGTTCATCAGGGAATGAGCCGGCAGAAGGCCCGTGCGCGCTGCCTGGAATTACTCGGCCAGGTTGAGCTTCCTGCTACATCGGAAATGCTGGGCCGTTATCCGCACCAGCTCAGTGGTGGCCAGCGCCAGCGGGTAATGATTGCCATGGCCCTGGCCAACGATCCACAGATTCTGATTGCCGACGAGCCCACCACCGCTCTCGACGTGACCGTTCAGGAAACTATTCTTACGCTGATCAAGCGGTTGCAGAACGAACTGAACCTGTCGATCCTGCTGATCAGCCATGATCTGGCGGTAGTCAGCCGCTTTGCCGATGACATTCTTGTCATGCATCGCGGCAAGAAAGTGGAAGCCGGCCCCACGGCACAGGTGCTGGAACAGCCCAAGGAGGCCTATACGCGCCATCTGATCGACTCGGAGCCCCGAGGCCGGATGCCGCCACTGGCGGAGGATGCACCGCTGCTTCTGGAAGCCAGTACCATGGCGGTCACCTTCAAGGAAAAGCGCCGGAGCCTGTTCTCCCCTGCCCCGTTGATGCGGGCGGTGGATGAGATTGATCTTTGCGTCAGGCGCGGCGAGACCCTCGGTATTGTCGGCGAATCCGGCTCTGGTAAATCCACTCTGGCGCTGGCGTTGTTGCGCCTGGTAAAGAGCCAGGGCCAGATCCTCATGGACGGTACCGATCTGCGACAACTAACCCCCCGGCAGCTGCGCGGCTGGCGCAGCCGCCTGCAAGTGGTCTTCCAGGACCCATTCGGCAGCCTCAATCCGCGCATGACCGTGGGCCAGATCGTGGCGGAAGGTCTGGCCGTGCACGCCGGCAGCCTGTCTCGACAGGAAAGGGATGCCAAAGTCATCCAGATGCTCGAAGAAGTGGACCTTCCGGCCGAAGCACGACATCGCTACCCCCATGAGTTTTCCGGCGGTCAGCGGCAGCGTATCGCCATTGCCCGTGCCCTGATCATGGAACCCGAGCTGCTGATTCTGGATGAACCCACCTCAGCCCTGGATCGGAGTGTGCAATATCAGATCCTGGAACTGCTCAAATCCCTGCAAGAGAAACATGATCTCAGCTATTTGTTTATCAGCCATGATCTGAAAGTCATACGATCCATCTGTCACCGGGTGATGGTGATGAAGGATGGCAAGGTGGTTGAGCAAGGCGATACAGAGGCTATCTTTGACCAGCCACAACACAGTTATACCCACAAGCTCATGTCCGCGGCCTTTGCCACGGGAAACACACCGTTGCATTTGGCAACCCCTGAGCAGACGTCAAAACCCGTTTAATTGCCTATAATCAGTAACAAGTTGAAAGTTGAAAGTTAAGAAGCGCCATTAACACGCGCTTTTCGACTTCCAACTTCCAACTTCCAACTCAAAATACATCGAGGACAGACATGGGATTTCTAGCAGGCAAACGCTACCTTATCGTCGGCGTCGCCAGTGACCGCTCCATTGCCACGGGTATTGCCGAAGCGATGCACCGCGAAGGTGCCGAGCTGGCCTTTACCTACCAGAACGAGAAGCTGAAAAGCCGTGTCGTGAAAGCCGCAGAACGCTATGGCAGCAACCAAACACTATGCTACCCCTGCGATGTCGTCAGTGACGAAGAGATCGAGGCAGTATTCACGGCGCTGGGCGATCAATGGGACGGGCTGGATGGAATTATCCACGCGGTGGGCTTTGCTCCAGGCAGCGAACTGGATGGCAGCTTTGCGGAAGTGGCAACCCGCGAAGGATTCCGCATCGCCCATGATATTTCCAGCTACAGCTTCGTTGCCCTGGCCAAAGCCGGGCGTCAGATGATGGCCAACCGCAATGGCTCCCTGCTGACACTCACATACCATGCCGCGCGTCAGACCGTGCCGAACTACAACGTGATGGGCCTGGCCAAGGCCAGCCTGGAAGCCTCAGTTCGTTATCTGGCTTCCAGCATGGGACCGGACGGCATTCGTGTGAACGGGATTTCCGCCGGCCCCATCCGTACCCTCGCAGCATCCGGCATCAAGAAGTTTCGCAGCATGCTGGACTACAACGCCGCCAAGGCACCGCTGCGTCGGAATGTGACTATCGAGGAAGTGGGTAACGTGGCCGCTTTCCTGTGCTCTGACCTGGCATCCGGCATCACCGGCGAAATCACCTATGTGGATGCCGGCGCCAGCACCGTATCCATGCCTTTTGAGCTTGAAAACGAGTAAATCAGAAGAAGCACCCGCAACCCGGAATTGCGGCAAAAAAAAAAGCTCACCATCGCTGGTGAGCTTTTTTTGTTTCTACCGCTCGATTACTGATCGGCAGAACTGCTACTCAGTCGCTGCAGATTAAGGTCCACATCACCTTCATCGCGCAACAATGCAACCACCTGACGGAAGTTACGTTGCCCTTCGATATTTCCAAGCTCAAGCAGCGCGGCCTGTTGCTGGGCGTCCGACAGCGGTTCGGCATTACCGTCTTCCACCCGGGTCACCTGGTAAGCCACCAGAGAACCGTCACCCGCGCGAGTCAGCTCTATAGCCGAACTTTCCCCTTCCACAGTCTTCGGCAGCGCAAAGGCGCCGTTGACAACTTCCATGGAGGGCTCGGCCCCACCACGTTGAAGGCCTTCCTGCTCTTCAATCCCGGTCTCGAACAAGGCGGCGATCTCATCCAGGCTCGCGCCCTGCTGCAATTTCTCTTCTGCCTGTGCAGACAATTCCTGCACCCTGTCAGCAGCTCGCTCGCCCTTGAGGCGCTCGCGAATTGCGAAGGAGACATCTTCCAGCGGCAGCGGCTCCGCCGGTTTGTCGTCGAGGATACTGACAGCCAGGTACTCACCAGGGGCAGTCTCGATCAGATCACTGTTGTGGCGATCCTTACGAACCTGGTCACTGTTGAGAGCTTGCTGCACCTGACGAGCAGACAGTGGCTCAGGCAGCGACGACAGGGAAACCCAGTCGGTGCTTACGACTTCGATGCCAACCTGCTCGGCGGGAACGGTCATGTCGCTGTGTTCGTACAGAAGCTCTTCCAGACGTGCCACATCTTCATTCAGCAGAGTTTCCGCGCGGCCCTGTTTGAGATCTGCACGAATCTGCTCGGCCAGTTCCTCAAGTGTGGGCAAATCCTGCTCACGGACAACATCAGATACCTTGATCAGATGCACGCCGGCATCGGTCACCACCGGATCGGAAACCATGCCCGGCTCCAGACTGGCGATAGCCTCTTCCATTTCTTCAGGTAGCGCCCCCTTGGATACCACACCAAGATCGCCACCGGCGTCGGCAGAGCCTGGATCGTCGGAGTACTGAGCGGCCACTTCAGCAAAGGAGCCACCGGCGGCAATTGCCTGTGCGGCTTCAGTCGCACGGGTCTGAGCCTGCTCAAGATCTCTGTCGCCATTGATCTCGACAAGAATATGGGCCACTTTGCGAGCGGTGCTCGCACCTGATTCTTCCATGATAGAGCGGCGGACTTCGTACTCCGCCGCCACGTCTTCCTCACTCACGGATACCTGATCGGTGTAGTCCTGCGCTGACAGCTTCACATAGGCAACCCGGAATTCTTCCGGACGCATGAACTCTGCCTGGTTTTGATCGTAGTAAGCCTTGATGTCTTCATCGCTGACGGAAAAATCACTGCGTAGCGCGTTCAGGTCCAGCGTCACATAACGAATATCACGAACCTGCTCACCCAGTCGGCGCTGCTCTTGCAGTTCCGTTGGCAATGCAAAATTCGTTGCCATGAAGCCGGAGCGATACTGTTCTTTCAGCATGTCCTGACGCAGGCCCTGAATATAACCCTGTGGCGTCAAGCCACGGCTACGCAGTTCCCGCTCGAAACGAATCTCGGAAAACCTGCCATTCTCCTGGAAAAGGGGGACCTGATAAATATCGCGGGCGGCCTGCTTTTCGCTGAATGCCAGCTTGGCGTTATCCGCTGCTGCAAGAATCAGCTGTTCGTTAACCAGTCCTTCCAGCACCATTTCGGGGCGAACAAAGGAATCCAGCATGGACGGGTCCATATTCGGACTCTGCTGGCGCAGCATGTCACGAACACGCTCCACACGCTGATTCACCACACTGCGGGTGATTTTGTTGCCTTCCACTTCGGCAACCACATCTCCGCTTCCACCACCGGTGAAATAGCCGTAGAAACCGGAAATCACAAAAGGAAGGATAATCGCGGCAAGCAGGACCTTGCCCACGGGACCGCGGACAAACCGTCTGAACTCCTGCATGAAAATACTCCGTAGGGACTCTTATTAAAACCTGGAGCCGTGACTTAAGCATGGCTTCAGGTGAAAACTTTCGAATTCGATCTTGTTATGTGAGAACCGCAATTTTTACCACAGGTTCCCCTAAACGGAAAAAAGCGCACCCGCTTACGGCTGCGCTTCCTCAAACTGGCGGAGCGGACGGGACTCGAACCCGCGACCCCCGGCGTGACAGGCCGGTATTCTAACCAGCTGAACTACCGCTCCAGCAAACAGTTTAGTTCACCGCGTCTTTCAGTGCCTTACCAGCTTTGAAGCCCGGTACTTTGGCAGCGGCGATCTGAATAGTCTGGCCAGTTTGCGGGTTGCGGCCTTCGCGAGCAGCGCGCTCTTTCACAGCAAAAGTACCAAAACCTACCAGAGAAACGCTGTCGCCTTTTTTCAGGGCGCCAGTAACCGCTTCCAAAGTAGCATCCAGTGCACGACCTGCGTCGGCTTTGGAAATATCCGCGCTAGCGGCAATCGCATCAATCAACTCTGACTTATTCACAAAGTTCCCCTTTCTGTTTTTCCCGGTTTTATGGTCGAGGCGTGATGTACTCTCCTCCTGAGCAAGCAGCCTTTATACCAACGGGTATAAGGAGCGTCAAGAAAGGAAAGGTATCATCGCACCCAAGTTAAAAAAAATGAAAAACCATATAGATCAATAATTTAAAAAGCTTCAATTCCGGCTCATTAATGTGTACTGGGCCGCTTTTCACCTTCCTGGTTTTTCTCTTCTGCGAGCGCCAAATCCTCTTCCAGTTCCGCTTCGCTCAGCGGGCTGGGTTGATGAGTCAGCGCCACATCAAGCACCTGGTCAATCCATTTAACAGGACGGATATCCAGGGACGACTTGATATTGTCCGGAATCTCCTTGAGATCCCGCTCGTTTTCTTCCGGTATCAATACCGTCTTGATGCCACCACGATGAGCAGCCAATAATTTCTCTTTCAAGCCACCAATGGGCAGAACCTGGCCACGCAGGGTAATTTCACCAGTCATGGCCACGTCTGCACGCACCGGTATACCTGTGAGCACGGACACCATGGCAGTACACATGCCGACACCCGCACTGGGGCCGTCCTTCGGCGTAGCACCTTCCGGCACATGCATGTGCAAATCGTTACGGTCCAGGGTGCGGCGACGGATACCAAGAGTGCCAGCACGGCTTTTCACAACCGTCCAGGCCGCCTGAATGGATTCCTGCATCACATCGCCCAAGGAGCCGGTAGAGATTACGCGGCCTTTGCCCGGAGTGGAAACACTTTCGATAGTCAGCAGCTCGCCACCTACAGAGGTCCACGCCAGTCCGGTAACCTGCCCTACCTGATCCTTTTCTTCCGCACGGCCAAAGCTGAACTTGCGCACACCCAGGTATTGTTCCACCAGCTCCTCGGTGAGCGCGACACTGGTACTCACTCCAGCCAGCAGGTGTTCCTTGACTACCTTGCGACAAATCTTGCTGACTTCACGCTCCAGTCCACGAACCCCGGCTTCACGGGTGTAATGACGGACCACGTAACGTAGCACGGTTTCGTCGAAAACCACTTCGTCCTTTTTCAGACCGTTATTCTTGATCTGCTTGGGAACCAGATACTGGAGAGCAATGTTGACCTTTTCGTCTTCGGTATAACCGGGCAGGCGAATCACTTCCATGCGGTCCAGCAAGGGTGCCGGAATATTCATGGAGTTGGAGGTGCAGACAAACAGGGTTTCCGACAGATTGTAATCCACCTCCAGATAGTGATCGCTGAAGGTATCGTTCTGTTCCGGATCGAGCACTTCCAGTAGCGCAGAGGCCGGATCACCACGGTTATCCATGCCCATCTTGTCCACTTCATCGAACAGGAACAGCGGGTTCCTGACACCGACCTTGGACAGCTTCTGCACTACCTTGCCCGGCAACGAGCCGATATAGGTGCGACGGTGACCACGAATTTCGGCTTCATCTCTCACACCACCCAGCGCCATGCGGACAAACTTGCGGTTGGTGGCATGGGCAATGGATTGTCCCAGGGAGGTTTTACCCACGCCTGGCGGGCCCACCAAGCACAACACCGGCCCCTTTACCTTGCCCACACGGCTCTGTACCGCCAGGAACTCCAGAATCCGGTCCTTCACTTCTTCCAGACCGTAATGATCCTCATCCAGCACTTTTTTGGCATGGGCCAGATCGTGACGTACCCGGCTGCGCTTCTTCCACGGCACCGATGTCATCCAGTCCAGATAGCTACGCACTACCGTGGCTTCCGCAGACATGGGCGACATCATCTTGAGCTTGTTCAGCTCGTTCATGGATTTCTCGAGGGCTTCCTTGGGCATGCCCACGCTTTCAATTTTCTTTTCCAGGTCTTCCAGGTCGTTACCACTGTCGTCCAGATCACCCAGTTCTTTCTGGATGGCTTTCATCTGTTCGTTCAGGTAGTACTCGCGCTGGCTTTTCTCCATCTGTTTCTTGACGCGCCCACGAATGCGTTTTTCTACCTTGAGCACATCAATGTCGGATTCCATCAGCGCGATCAGGTGTTCGACCCGTTCACGCACATCCACCATTTCCAGCACGTCCTGCTTTTCTTCCAGTTTCAACTGCAGGTGGGCGGCAATGGTGTCGGCCAGACGGCTGACTTCATCAATAGAGGAAACAGAGCCGGTGACTTCCGGCGCCACTTTCTTGGAAAGTTTGACGTAATCCTCGAACTGGGACTGCAGTGAGCGGGACAGTGCCTCCTGCTCACCCTCGTCCGGCAGCCCCTCTTCCAGTTCACGCACATCAGCGATACCACCCTGGTCGCCGAACTCGGCCTTGACCACGTGGGCACGCTGACCGCCTTCAACCAGCACCTTGACGGTGCCGTCGGGCAGTTTGAGCAGCTGAAGGATGGTTGAGACGGTACCGACCCGGTAAATGTCATCCGCACCCGGGTCATCGTCAGAGGCATTGCGCTGGGCAACCAGCATGATCTGTTTGTCGTCCGCCATGGCGGTTTCAAGCGCAGCAATGGACTTTTCCCGGCCAACAAACAGCGGGATCACCATATGGGGATACACCACTACGTCACGCAGTGGTAAAAGCGGGATATCTTTCAGCACGTATTGCCTCTATTGCCGTGGTGGCACCTTAATCCGGTGCCACCTTGGAAGACTGCTCGTTGTTCTCGTAAATCAACAACGGATCGGATTCGCCCTTGATGGTGGGACTGTCGATAACCACCTTGGCAACAGAGTCCATGGAAGGAACCTGGTACATGGTATCGAGCAGCACACTTTCCAGAATGGAGCGCAGACCCCGGGCCCCTGTCTTTCTTTCCATGGCCTTGTGGGCCACGGCGCGAAGGGCATCATCGCGGAAATCCAGCTCCACGCCTTCCATCTCGAACAGGCGGGCGTACTGTTTGGTCAGGGCATTGCGTGGTTCAGTGAGAATCTGAACCAGCGCCTCTTCACTGAGCTCTTCAAGGGTCGCGATCACCGGCAGACGGCCGATAAACTCGGGAATCAGGCCATACTTGACCAGATCTTCCGGTTCCACATCTACCAGCAATTCACCCAGGTTACGGGCATCATCCTTGCTCTTCACTTCTGCAGAGAAGCCGATACCACCTTTCTCGGAGCGCTCGCGAATCACCTTGTCCAGGCCGGCAAAGGCACCACCACAAATAAACAGCATGTTGGAGGTGTCCACCTGCAGGAACTCCTGCTGGGGATGCTTGCGCCCGCCCTGGGGAGGCACAGAGGCCACGGTACCTTCAATCAGCTTGAGCAGGGCCTGCTGCACGCCCTCCCCGCTCACATCACGGGTGATGGAGGGGTTGTCAGACTTGCGGGAGATCTTGTCGATTTCATCGATATAGACAATACCGCGCTGGGCCTTGTCCACATCATAGTCGCACTTCTGCAACAGTTTCTGAATGATGTTTTCCACATCCTCACCCACGTAACCGGCTTCGGTGAGGGTGGTGGCATCCGCGATGGTGAAAGGCACATTGAGCAACCGCGCCAAGGTCTCGGCCAACAGCGTTTTACCACTACCGGTGGGACCGATAAGCAAAATATTACTCTTGCCGAGTTCCACCTCATCACGGCCCTTGCTACTGCTGCGCAGGCGCTTGTAATGGTTGTATACCGCCACGGCGAGGACTCGTTTGGCTCGCTCCTGGCCAATCACGTACTCATCAAGGGTTTCCTTGATTTCGTTGGGCTTGGGCAGGGCTTCTCCGCCGGTGTCCCCGGTGTCTTCCTGCACTTCCTCGCGGATGATGTCATTACACAGATCCACGCATTCGTCGCAGATAAAGACCGAGGGCCCCGCAATCAGCTTGCGGACCTCATGCTGGCTTTTGCCACAAAAAGAGCAGTACAGCAGCTTGCCGTCGTCGCCCTTGCCAGTGGAGTCGGTCATTGAATCGCCTCTAAACCTGTGTATTTGAGTATTTGCGTCTCTTTGAAGATGCAGGGAGACGGGGGCTTTTTCAAGCCCGCCGGGCCTCTCAGGCCTTCCGTTAGGACACTTTTTGTACGAAGGTTACCGAATTACACCGGACGCTGACGCAATACCGCGTCAACGATGCCATATTCCTGCGCTTCTTCCGCGCCCAGAAAGTTGTCGCGGTCGGTATCCTTCTCCAGCCTTTCCAGCGACTGGCCGGTGTGATGCGCCAGCAGGCTGTTGAGCTGCCCTTTGATCTTGAGGATTTCCCTTGCGTGGATCTCGATATCCGAAGCCTGGCCCTGGAAACCGCCCAGCGGCTGATGGATCATCACCCGGGCATTGGGCAGCACATAGCGTTTGCCTGCTGCACCGGCGGCCAGCAGGAAAGCCCCCATACTGGCAGCCTGGCCCACGCACATGGTGGACACATCCGGCTTGATGAACTGCATGGTGTCATAGATGGACATGCCGGCTGTGACAGAACCACCCGGGCTGTTGATATAGAGATGAATGTCCTTGTCCGGGTTTTCCGACTCCAGGAACAGCATCTGGGCCACGATCAGGTTGGCCATTTGGTCTTCCACCTGGCCGATCATGAAAATCACCCGTTCCTTGAGCAGGCGGGAATAGATATCAAAAGAACGCTCACCACGGGCAGTCTGCTCGATCACCATCGGCACCAGACCCAGATTGGTGGGATCCTTGCTCAGCTCTTGCATTTCCGGGGTCATGGAGTTGATACGGCTCAAGTCGATCATGTAGCGCTTTCCTTCTCGTCGATCGTCCGGGGACGCTCTTGCGATTTATTGGTATCGGCCGGTAGCCGACCTCATCCTGAATGCTGCAATGGGGGCTGACATAGCCGAAAACAAGGCAGGCTGGACGAACAGGGCTTCCCGCATCTTATGACGGTGTATGGGGGGCGTCTATAAAAGTGGGCTTTGGCGGGGTCTGAATGCGCAAAACTTGCGCAAATTGTGCATAAATAACGCAAAACGGGGCCAGAAGGCCCCGTTTTGGTGTCAAAAAGCGGAAAGAATCAGCCTTCTGCTTGCTCACGTGGCTTCACCGCGTCCTGGTAGGACATGGCTTTCTCTTCCACCTTGGCACTATCCAGAACCAGGTCGACAACCTGCTCTTCCAGTACCGCACCTTCAATCTGCTGCAGCTGCTGCGGATTGCTGTAAACCCAGCTCACCACCTCTTCCGGCTTCTCGTACTGCTCGGCGATTTCCTCAACACGGGCTTTCACCTTGTCGGCATCGGCCTTGATCTCGTGCTTGTCGAGGATAGCGCGAACCACCAGGCCCAGACGCACGGAACGCTCAGCCTGCTCCTTGAACAGATCATCCGGCAGGATGGAGGCATCAAACTGCTGACCGCCACCAAACTGCTGCATCATCTGTTGACGCATGCGCTGGATTTCCTGGGTAACCAGGGCGCCCGGCAGGTCAAACTCGTGCAGGTTGACCAGGCCATCCATCGCCTGCTCTTTCACCTTGCCGGTTACCGCATTCTTCAGCTCGCGCTCCATGTTCTTGCGCACTTCTGCCTTGAATTTGGCTTCGTCGCCATCGTCAACACCGAACGCTTTCATGAACTCGGCATCCACTTCCGGCAACGCCTTGCCTTCAACCTTGTTGACCTTGATCTGGAACACCACGGACTGGCCTTTCAGCTCTTCGGACTGGTAGTCCTCCGGGAAGGTCACGTCGATGTCTTTTTCCTCACCAGCTTTCATGCCAACGATGCCGTCTTCAAAGCCCGGGATCATCTGGCCGGAGCCCAGCTCCAGGTTCTGCCCTTCGGCGCTACCGCCTTCGAAGGCTTCACCGTCTTTCAGACCTTTGAAATCAATGTTGACGCGGTCACCCGTTTCCGCGGCACGATCCACATCGGCGAACTCGGCGCGCTGCTGGCGCAGGGTTTCGATCATGGTATCCACATCGGAATCGGACACTTCAGCCTTGGGCTTTTCCACTTCGATGGAATCGAAAGCCGCCAGCTCGACATCCGGGTATACCTCGAAGGTAGCCACGAATTCCAGGTCCTTGCCTGCTTCGTTGGTCTTGGCTTCAAAGCCCGGCATACCCGCTGGCTGCAGCTTTTCCTGCTCCACCGCTTCGATGAAGGCTTCACGCATTACGTCAGCCAGCACTTCGTTACGCACGGCCCCGCCAAAGCGACGCTTTACTTCACGCATGGGCACTTTACCCGGGCGGAAACCGTCCAGACGGATCGTTTTCTGGGCTTCCTGCAGCTTGCCTTCTACTGCCACATCCACTTTTTCCGCGGGTACACCCACCGTTACACGGCGCTCAAGACCTGAAGTCGTTTCAACAGAAACCTGCATAACATCCTCTTTAAAAAAGACTTTTATCTCTGCCCGCCGCCGAAATAACGCGAAGACGGCCTAATGAAGGGCGAAGATTATAATCAAAGGGGGCTTCGCTGCCTACAGCCTGACTGTTCAGCAGTGCCTGAAGCCCATACGAAAAAGCCTCCGAGGATCTATCCCGGAGGCTTTTAATATGGGGTGACTGATGGGGCTCGAACCCACGACCGCCGGAATCACAATCCGGAGCTCTACCAACTGAGCTACAATCACCATAAAACTGTCTGCTTTCTTTCCTGCCTGGCGCACCTGGCAGGACTTGAACCTGCAACCTACGGCTTAGAAGGCCGTTGCTCTATCCAGTTGAGCTACAGGCGCTTGCAGATTTCCGCCATCAAGCCAACTGGTCGGGGTGGAGGGATTCGAACCCCCGACATCCTGCTCCCAAAGCAGGCGCGCTACCAGGCTGCGCTACACCCCGTCTTTTAAAGCTGCGTCAGTGACTAAGCTCGAAAGCGAGGCGCGCATAATACTCGGCACCCCCATGAGCGTCAACGGGGTTCGACGCAAAAAAATGTCTAACGTTCAGATTTTAGTCAACTTTTGCGCGTTGTGCCTGCGCGTGCGAGAATCGCGCCGTTCACGGCTACCCCCGGCAGGCTGCGATTACCGCAACCGCGCCAAGCCGCCCCCTATTGTAGTCAATTTCAGAGAGACCGCCCACATGACCGCCCAGATTCTTGATGGCAAAACCCTGGCCCAGCAGTTCGAACAGGAGATGCGCCTGCGCGTCGACGCCCTGAAAGCCAAGGCCAACGACCGCACGCCGATTCTTGCCACCATTCTGGTGGGTGCCGACCCGGCATCTGCCACCTATGTAAAGATGAAAGGCAACGCCTGCCAGCGTGTCGGCATGGAATCTGTCGCCATTGAGCTGGACGACGACACCAGCACCGAACAATTGCTGGCAAAAATTGACGAACTCAACACCAATCCGGATGTGCACGGCATTCTGCTGCAACATCCGGTGCCCGCCCAGATTGATGAACGCGCCTGTTTCGACGCCATCAGCCTGGAAAAGGACGTGGACGGCGTCACCTGCCTCGGGTTTGGTCGCATGAGCATGGGTGAGGACGCTTACGGCTGCGCCACCCCCAAAGGCATCATGCGCTTGCTGGAGCACTACCAGGTGGAACTGGAAGGCAAACATGCCGTAGTGGTGGGTCGCAGCGCCATTCTTGGCAAACCCATGGCCATGATGCTGCTGGAAGCCAATGCCACAGTCACCATCTGCCACAGCCGCACCCGGGATCTGCCAGCCCTGGTCAAACAGGCTGACATCGTTGTCGGCGCCGTGGGCAAGCCGGAGTTCATCAAGGCAGACTGGATCAAGGATGGCGCCGTGGTCGTCGATGCCGGCTTCCACCCGGAAAAGTGTGGCGACATCGAGCTGGGACCACTGGTAGATAGAGTGAGCGCCTATACTCCGGTACCCGGCGGCGTCGGCCCCATGACCATCAACACCCTGATTTTCCAGACCCTGCAGTCCGGCGAAAAAGCCCTGGGCTAACCGACCAACCCAAAAGCCGCGTTCATTATGGTCGCGGCTTTTGGGTGGCCACTACTGCCTAATTAACGCCTCTAACGGTGCCACCACTACAACACCAACAGGCGCCGGCCCTACTGATAATCGCGTTCCACAAATGTAAATTCCCACAAAAAAGCCGCACCCAAACCTTAGGCGCGGCCTCTTTGCTTTCTGTCAACACCACGCACGCGACATCGCGCAGCTATTAACTCTTCACTGTTAATTACTAACTGTCTTTGGGCCAGGACTCACGCAGACCGACAGTCTGATTGAACACCAGCTTGTCAGCGCTGCTGCTCTGATCCACACAGAAGTAACCCTCACGCTCGAACTGGTAACGGGTTTCGGCCAGAACCCCACGCAGACCCGGCTCCACCCAGCAACCATCCAGCACGCTCAATGAATCCGGATTGATATGGGACAGGAAGGTCTGCCCTTCTTCTGTCTTGTTGGGGTTCGCAGCGGTGAACAGGCGGTCGTAGAGACGCACCTCACAGGGCTCACCCTTGCTGGCACTGACCCAGTGGATCACCCCGCGCAGTTTGCCCTGGTCATCCGCATTTTCCGGGTTCTTGCCCAGGGTGTCCGGATCATAGCTGCAGCGCACTTCCACAATCTCGCCGCTGTCATCGCGGACCACATCGGTAGCACGCACCACATAGCCGTAGCGCAGACGCACCCGATCGCCCAGCACCAGGCGCTTGAACTTCTTGTTGGCCTCTTCCCGAAAATCCTCCCGGTCGATATAAATCTCCCGGGTCATGGGTACCTGGCGGGTTCCCATGGTCTCGTTCTGCGGATGCACCGGGGCGGTCAGGGATTCCTCCTTGCCCCCTTCCCAGTTTTCGATGACCACTTTCAAGGGATTCAGCACACACATGGCGCGGGGGGCATGCTGATTCAGATCATCGCGGATGGCGGCTTCCAGCATCCCCATGTCCACCACGGAATCCGCCCGGCTGACGCCCACAGACTCACAGAATGTGCGCAGTGAAGCCGGTGTGTAGCCACGACGACGCAGACCGCTGATGGTGGGCATACGCGGATCGTTCCAGCCTTCCACATGCCCTTCATCTACCAACTGCTTGAGCTTGCGCTTGCTGGTCACCGTGTAATTCAGATTAAGGCGGGCAAACTCATACTGGCGCGGGCTCGCCGGCACGGAGGTGTGCTCGATGACCCAGTCATAAAACGGCCGGTGATCCTCGAACTCCAGGGTACAGAGGCTGTGCGTGATCCCCTCGAGGGCATCGGACAGCGGATGGGTGAAGTCGTACATGGGATAAATCACCCACTTGTCACCGGTCTGATGATGCACTTTCTTGCGGATGCGATAGAGAATCGGATCGCGCAGATTCAGGTTGGCGCTCTGCATGTCGATTTTGGCACGCAGTACAGCAGCCCCCTCGTCCAGCTCACCGCTGCGCATCTGCTCGAACAGGGCCAGATTCTCTTCCACGCTGCGCTCGCGATAGGGGCTTGGCTTGCCCGGCGTGGTGAAATTACCGCGGTACTCGGCGATCTGCTCCGGGCTCAGGCTGTCCACGTAGGCCAGCCCTTTATGAATCAGTTCCACCGCCAGCTGATAAAGCTGGTCGAAGTAATTGCTGGCGAAACGCTCCTGGCCATTCCAGGTAAAGCCCAGCCACTGCACATCCTGCTTAATGGACTGGATGTACTCGTCCTCTTCCTTCTCGGGATTGGTATCGTCGAAGCGCAGATTGCAACTGCCGTTATAGCTTTCGGCAATCCCGAAGTTCAGGCAGATAGACTTGGCATGACCAATATGCAGGTACCCATTGGGTTCCGGTGGAAAACGGGTCACCACCTGGCCGTCGTTTTTACCTTCTGCAAGGTCACGGTCGATGATCTGTCTGATAAAATTGCTGGGCGCTTTCGTTTCGCTCATGGGTCTTGGCCAGTCCGGAAGGCAGAGAGCCTGAATATGGGCAGGCTCTCACGGTGAAAATGAAGGTGCGCTAGTGTACTGTACGCCCCCCAACAGTCAAAGACTCAGGGCCCGCCGGGGAACAAAAACCCCTAACCAGGCCCATCTTGCGGAGAAAACCTGATGAAAGTGGTGCTGACAACAACCTACGGCAAAATCACCCTGCAGCTGGACGCAGAGAAGGCGCCGATTACCACCGAGAACTTTGCTCAATACGTCAAGGATGGCCACTTCGACGGCACCATCTTCCACCGTGTTATCAGCAACTTCATGATCCAGGGCGGCGGCTTCACCGAAGATATGCAGCAGAAGCCCACCCGTGACACGATCCAGAACGAGGCCGGCAATGGCCTGTCCAACAAGGCCGGCACCATCGCCATGGCGCGTACCCCGGATCCCCATTCCGCTTCCGCCCAGTTCTTCATCAACGTGGCCGACAACCACTTCCTGGACAAGGAACGCAGCCAGGACGGCTGGGGCTATGCGGTATTCGGCGCGGTCAGCGACGGCATGGACGTGGTGGAAAAAATCCGCAATGTGGCCACCGGCAACAGCGGTTTCCACCAGGATGTGCCGGTGGAGCCGGTACTCATCGAGTCTGCTGAACTGATCGAGGACTGACACCATGCGCGTTCTGGCCACTGCCCTGCTTGCCCTGTTACCGACCCTGCTGCTCGCCAACCCGCAGGTTCGGCTGGAAACCTCTGCCGGCCCGGTCACCGTGGAACTCTACGAGGACAAGGCACCGCAGACTGTCGCCAACTTCCTCAAGTATGTGGATGACGGCTTCTACGACGGCACCCAGTTCCACCGGGTAATCCGCGGTTTCATGATACAGGGCGGCGGCTTTGACCAGAGCGGGCAGCGCAAGGCCACCCGCTCACCGATCCAGAATGAAGCGGACAACGGCCTGAGCAATGAGCGTGGCACCCTGGCCATGGCCCGCACCGGCAACCCGCACTCTGCCACGGCCCAGTTCTTCGTCAATCTGGTCGACAATGACAACCTGGACTTTTCTGGCAAGAATGCCCGTGGCTGGGGCTATGCCGTTTTCGGCAAGGTCACAGACGGCATGCCTGTGGTGGACAACATCGCCAGTGAACGCACCACCAGCCAGCGCCTCAACGGCATGCTGGCGCGGGACGTGCCGGAGGTGCCCATTTTGATTACCCGAGCCTACCGCCTGGATTCAGACGGCGAAGAAGAAAAAGGCGCACAGTAACCATGAGCTATACCCTGTTTATTTCAGACTTGCACCTGGATCCGGCCCGGCCGGAGCATCTGGAAGCGCTGGGCAAACTGCTGGAAGCCCACGCCGGCAAGGCTGATGCCCTCTATGTACTGGGCGACCTGTTTGAAGCCTGGATCGGCGACGACGATGACACTCCGTTCAATCAGGAAGCCATTGGCGCCTTCCGCAGCTTCAGTGACAACGGCAGCCAGCTCTATTTCATGCATGGCAATCGGGATTTCATGCTCGGTGACGATTTCGCCGCTGCCTGTGGCGGCACCTTGCTGGAAGAAGGCACCGTGGTGGATCTGTATGGCACCCCCGTCCTGCTGATGCACGGCGACAGCCTGTGCACCCTGGATACCGCCTACCAGCAGTTTCGCACCATGGCCCGTAATCCCCAGTGGCAACAGGGCATGCTGGCAAAGCCGCTGGAAGAGCGCCGCATGATCGCCCAGGGCATGCGCATGCAAAGCCAGGGCAACAACGCCAACAAGGCAGAAAACATCATGGACGTGACCCCGGAAGAAGTGGTTCGGGTTATGGAAGAGGCCGGCGTCAAACACCTGATCCACGGCCACACCCATCGCCCCAATATCCACGATGTTGAACTGGCCGACGGCCAGGGTAAGCGCTGGGTGCTGGGTGATTGGGGCAAGCTGGGGTGGCAGATTGTGGCGGATAGCGAGAAGGGCTTAAGACTGGAAAGCTTTGAAATCTGACCTCCTGTAGGAGCGCCGCTCGAGGCGCGAATCCGCCGGAAAATACCTGACAGATCTGTCCCTAGCGACCATGCCTGATCGCCTATCGGCGATTTCCTCGCAAGCGAGGTTCGCGGCTCATACTCGCAGAGCACAGAGAGCACCGCTCCTACAGGGAATTCTGTCAGGCTTGCGGAATACCGGAATGAAACCGAAACTCCGAATCCGGCGACTCCACCAATTCACGCTCCACTTCCTTGAAAAAACTCACCCTCTCCTCGATCGGCCCACCGGCATATTGTTCAGCCAGCTTCAGATAATCCTCAAAATGGCGCGACTCACTCTTCAGCAGGTAACGGTAATAACGCCCCAGCTCCGCATCCACATGCGGCGCCAACGCGGCGAAACGCTCACAACTCCGCGCCTCGATTAACGACCCTACGATCATGGTGTCCACCAAGCGGCCAGGTTCCGAAGTGCGTATATGCTGGCGCAGCCCCTTCGCATAACGCGCAGGCGTCATGTGGTCGTAGGTCACACCGCGCTCTCGCATCAGCTGTATGACTTGCTCAAAATGCAGCAGCTCCTCTCGCGCCAGCTGGCTCAGCGTATCCAGTAGTTCGGGCCGGTCCACATAACGAAACATCAGATTCAACGCGGTGCTGGCCGCTTTCTTTTCACAATGAGCATGGTCGATAAGCAAGATATCAGGATGCTGCAATGCCCAATTGACCCAGGCCGACGGTGTGTCACAGGGAAGAAAATCGCGAATGTGGGAAATGTCGTGCATGGGAATCTCGCTGGCTTAGAGGAGCCGATCAGGAAACAGGCGCCGGCATTATAGCGTTTTTGTGCGCAATCTCATCCGTACCGCTGGTGCTCACTCGCCGCGCCCGTATACTGTCGCGTCATGGGCAGAAAAACACATCCACGCGTACAGCGGGCAAAAGGACAAGCGGCCATCATCGCACTGCGACTGCTGGGCGCGTTACCCTTTGCTGTCAACCGAGCACTCGCCTCCTTTATCGGCACGTTGCTGTCTTGGCTGCCGACCCAGGCTTTGACGATCAGCAAGACCAATCTGGCAATTAGCTACCCTGCCTTATCTGAGGAAGAACGCACCCGGCTCGCCCGCAAATCATTGGTGGAGAGCATCAAGAACACCTTTGAAATCGCACTCTTCTGGCGGCGCCCCAACCAAGGACTGACACGGATAGTCGCCGTGGACGGCGATGCCCCTCTGCGGCAAGCGGTGGAGGACGGCAAACCCATCATGATCCTGGCGCCTCATCTGGGTTGCTGGGAAGTACTGAATTTCTGGCTCGCCACCGAGTTCGGGCTGCACGCCATGTTTGCTCCTTCCGGCCTGCCAGAAGTCGATCAACTGGTAAGGCAAGGGCGGGAGCATTTTGGCTCCACCATGTACCCGACTACCGCTCGCGGTGTAGCCGGATTAGTGCGCGCCATGAAAAAAGGTGCCCTGACCGCCATTCTTCCTGATCAGGTACCCGACCGCCGCAGCGGCCGGCATGTACCTTTCTACGGACAGCCGGCCTACACCGGCACACTGGCCTGCAAGCTGGTACGCCAGACCGGCGCGGTCACTTTCATGGCCTGGGCCCGCCGCCTGCCCGGCACCCAGGGCTACGAAATTCGAGTCCGTCCGGCTGATCCCGCCGTCGCTGATGACGACCTGGATACTGCCCTTGCGGCAATGAATCGCTCCATCGAACATCTTATCGACGAATCCCCTGACCAGTACTTGTGGAGCTACAAACGCTTCCGGCGCCCGCCGGACGGCCTGAAAGCCCCCTACTGATTGCCGCATACCATGCTGTCAGTGATTACGAGTATTCATCCCGTGAATGACTACAACCGCGGTTTGGCTTAACAGTTGATGGCATTTCGGCTATACTCCGCGCGCAATTCCAACCCCCAGTAACACCCTAAAAGACTGATTTCCAAAAGAAATCAGCCAATTCGAGAAAGAGGGAAACGCTGTGCTAGAAGCCTATCGCAAACATGTTGAAGAGCGCGCCGTTGACGGTGTGCCGCCCAAGCCGCTGAACGAGCATCAGGTTGCCGACCTGGTAGAGCTGCTGAAAGCCCCGCCGGCCGGCGAAGAAGAATTCATCCAGGACCTGTTCGTTAACCGCGTGCCGCCGGGCGTGGACCAGGCCGCCTATGTGAAGGCCGCCTTCCTGACCGCGATTGTTAACGGTGAAGCCAGCTCTCCCCTGATCGACCGTAAACGTGCCGTGCAGCTGCTGGGCACCATGCAGGGTGGCTATAATGTGGCCACGCTGGTTTCAGCGCTGGATGATGCCGAACTGGCAGAAATCGCTGCTGACGAACTCAAGCACACTCTGTTGGTATTTGATGCTTTCCACGATGTGGAAGACAAGATGAAAGCCGGCAACGCCAAGGCCAAGGAAGTCATCGAGTCCTGGGCTGAAGGTGAGTGGTTCACCAATCGCGCGGACCTTGCCGAAAAGATGACCCTGTCTGTCTTCAAGGTTACCGGCGAGACCAACACTGACGACCTGTCCCCCGCACAGGACGCCTGGAGCCGCCCGGATATCCCGCTGCACGGCAACGCCATGCTGAAGAATGCCCGTGAAGGCATCCACCCGGAGAAAGACGGTGAGATCGGCCCGCTGAGCCAGATGGACGAGCTGAAGAAAAAAGGTCACCCGGTTGCCTATGTGGGCGACGTTGTGGGCACCGGTTCTTCCCGTAAGTCCGCCACCAACTCAGTACTGTGGCACTTCGGTGACGACATCCCGTTCGTACCCAACAAGCGTGCAGGCGGTGTCTGCATCGGCGGCAAGATTGCTCCTATCTTCTTCAACACCATGGAAGATTCCGGCGCCCTGCCCTTCGAGTGCGACGTAGAGAAAATGAACACCGGTGACGTGATCGACGTTTACCCGTTCGCAGGCAAGGTAGAAAAAGACGGCGAAGTGATCGCCGAATTCGACCTGCGCTCCCAGGTACTGCTGGACGAAGTCCGCGCTGGTGGCCGTATCAACCTGATTATCGGTCGCGGCCTGACCACCAAGGCTCGCGAAGCCCTGGGGCTGGCACCTTCCGAGTTGTTCCGCAAGCCGGAGCAGCCGGGCGATTCCGACAAGGGCTTCACCCTGGCCCAGAAAATGGTCGGCAAGGCCTGCGGCATGGACGGCGTTCGCCCCGGCATGTACTGCGAGCCGAAGATGACCACCGTGGGTTCCCAGGACACCACTGGTCCGATGACCCGTGACGAGCTGAAAGACCTGGCTTGTCTGGGCTTCCAGGCGGACCTGGTGATGCAGTCATTCTGTCACACCGCCGCTTACCCCAAGCCGGTTGACGTGGAAACCCAGCACACCCTGCCCGACTTCATCATGAACCGTGGCGGTGTGTCCCTGCGTCCGGGTGACGGCATCATCCACTCCTGGCTGAACCGCATGCTGCTGCCTGACACTGTCGGTACCGGTGGTGACTCCCATACCCGTTTCCCCATGGGCATCTCCTTCCCCGCGGGCTCTGGCCTGGTAGCCTTTGCCGCCGCCACCGGCGTTATGCCGCTGGACATGCCGGAATCCGTTCTGGTTCGCTTCAAGGGCAAACGCCAGCCGGGCATCACCCTGCGTGACCTGGTACATGCGATCCCCATGCAGGCGATCAAAGATGGCCACCTGACCGTTGCCAAAGCCGGCAAGGTCAACGTGTTCTCCGGTCGCGTACTGGAAATCGAAGGTCTGGACGACCTGACCGTCGAGCAGGCATTCGAGCTGTCCGATGCATCCGCCGAGCGTTCCGCTGCCGGCTGTACCATCACCCTGTCTGAAGACAGCGTGACCGAGTACCTGAAATCCAACATCACCATGCTCAAGTGGATGATCTCCAATGGCTACGGCGATGCCCGCACCATTGAGCGTCGTATCCAGGGCATGGAAGAGTGGCTGGCAAACCCGAGCCTGATGCGTGCCGACGCCGATGCCGAGTACCACACCGTCATCGAAATCGACATGGACCAGATCAACGAGCCGGTACTGTGCTGCCCGAACGACCCGGATGATGCCAAGACCCTGTCCGACGTGGCTGGCGCCAAGATCGACGAAGTGTTCATCGGTTCCTGCATGACCAACATCGGTCACTTCCGTGCAGCCGGTAAACTGCTGCAGAAAGTGGAAAGCGGGACCATGCCGACCCGTCTGTGGATCGCTCCGCCGACCAAGATGGATCAGCACCAGCTCACCGAAGAAGGCTACTACAACATCTTCGGTAGTGCCGGTGCGCGCACCGAGATGCCGGGCTGCTCCCTGTGCATGGGTAACCAGGCTCGCATCGCGCCGAAGTCCACCGCGGTATCCACCTCCACCCGTAACTTCCCGAACCGTCTGGGTCAGGGTGCGGATGTGTACCTGGCATCGGCTGAGCTGGCGTCTGTGGCGTCCATTCTCGGCAAGCTGCCGACCACCGAAGAGTATATGGAATACGCGAACACCATCGATTCCATGTCCTCCGAGATCTACCGCTACCTGAACTTCGACCAGATGCCGGAGTACCAGGACGTGGCAGATACCGTGAAGATCCCGGTTGCTCAATCTGTTTAAGATTGACTGATCGCTTCACCGAAAAAGCCCGGCATACGCCGGGCTTTTTTTTACACTTCAAATAACCACATTCAAAGTGGCAGACATTAGCGATAACTTAGCATCAGATCGCTAAGAGGATTGATCAACTTCGGAATAAACGGCTCATATGGGGCCCACTTTGCTACGGATGTGCTATAGATCGGTTGCCGTACCTGAGTAATGCTGGCGGTTCTAACCAACCTGTCAGATTCATAGAACCGCAAGCAGCTCTCATCCCAAGGTAGTCCGATATACTCAATCAACCGTTTTGATCCTGCTTCCTGATCCTCGACAAGATGCTCATAATCTGTTTCGAGAAAACCTCCAGAAAACGCATCACGCCAGTGCTTCATGATTTCAAGATAACCTTCAAACCTGGCAACCAGATGATCAATGTGACAAGCCCAACGAATCATTCCGAACTGCGTTTGCCAACATGACATAGCCACATCACGAAGATCTCGTCGAGCATGGACAATGCACGCATTCGGGAACAGCAACTTCAACCAGCCGATATTGAGATAATTGTCTGGCATTTTGTCCACTACAAACTGCACATCAGGCTTGTTCGCTTTATCAATCTGTTCCTGTAGTGTCGTCAGATATTCTTCAGCAACTCGCGTGAGCAATTCTCCATCCGGCTCGGTCAGACACTGGTCATTTGCGACCCTTGGTTTGATCCCATACTTTTTCGCATAAAGGTTCTGATAAGCCTGCAACGCAATAATTGCATAGTTCTTCTCGCCCACCCCAAGAACAGCCGGGTGTCTGGCAAGAATCTGTTCCGTCAATGTGGTTCCTGAACGTGGCATACCGACGATAAAGACAGGCATTCTTGAAGGATGACCAAACTGAATATTACTGACAATCTGCTGTTTGCTGAAAACTCTCTTTTGATGCCGGACATTCTCAATATGCTTCTGTGTATCGTACTCCCAACCTTGGCGAACCTTGGAATTCCACTGCAAGGCATTTGATTGCTGCATATGGAAAGCAGCTTTTTCAAAGTTCTTTTTCCCAGCGTAGTAATATGAGAGCGCGTTGTGCAATGATGCCCTGCCGCCATCAGCAATAGAGCTTTCTAGAATAAGTCTTTCAGCTGTCGCCACATGGTGCGAATCAAGGCCTGATTTTTTCAATGTAGCCAGGCCGCTAATAGCCGAAATACAGTGCTCCTGCTCCTCCAAGGCCTTATAAAAACTTTTTTCTGCACCCTCTACATTTCCGGAGGAGGAAAGAATATTTCCGATTTTGCTATATAAACTCGCTTGTTGTGGCGCCAGTTTTTTTGCCTCATACAAACATTCTAGAGCGTCATCAGCCTGCCCCTCATTCCAATAAAGATCAGACAAGGTAGACCAGTAATGGGGGCGCCGATTTAATGTCTCTTCATGCTCTTTCAGCAATTCAATGCCTTGCCGATGTAGATCATGCTTATCTAGAGCCTGCGCCATGCCAATAATAGCAGTCGGATGACCCGCCTCAATGGAAAGCGCCTTGTTAAACCAACTCGAAGCTTCGGAATGGTCACCAACATTCAGAAAATTGCTACCAATCTGTGAAATTAGCTCCGCATGGTCCTGATTACGCTCGAAAGCAGCCGCGAAGACATCCATAGCCGCTTCATAATCCTCTCGTGCAATCAAAGAGCGGCCCAGAGCCACATGCGCATCAATGTTGTCAGGATTCTTTTCGATGGCTTTTTTGGCTGCTTCCTGCGCAAGTTCATGATTCTGAAGGTTCAGATACATTAACGCCAGATTGTTATTGGCCAGCTCGTTATTTGGTTCAACCGCAACAGCTTTTTTATAGAATTGTATTGCCCGACGCCAATTACCTTGTGCCCGGTCAATATCCGCCAGTCCGGATAGGCAGACGGCATTACCTTCATCCAGTTTCAGTGCTTGATAAAATGTTTCTTTGCTCAACTGATAGGATTCAGCCTGATAATAACAACTCCCCAAATTGATCAAAACCTGCAAGTTTTTAGGATCAATTTGACGTGCTGAACAATAGTAGGCAATGGCCAGACCCAGTTCTCCGGTTCGCTGATGAGCCACTGCCAGATTCAGCAGAACATTAATATTACCGGGGTCGAAACCCAGCGCCAATGAGAGTCTCTCTTTGGCTTTGATATTATCGCCGGCAAGGAGAGCCCTCAGGCCATCAAAATAGAGAGGCTCAGGCCTATCAGGGAAAGCAATAAGAAATTCATTAATTAGCGCGGCCGTTTTATGCGGATTGTCTGCAGACAAGGCAGCGAGAATAGAGGCTTTCAAAGAGGAAAAGGATTCGTTGTTCAATGGTCTTCCCGCTGTAAAAAAGAAGCCATCCAGGGATGGCTTCTCGTGGTGCTATTAACGCTTGGTGCGACGGCGAGCAATTCCCATTCCTGCAATCAACGCCATAAAGGCGGCACCCGCACTTCCCCCGCTACTACTGCGTGCACGGGTATCTTCCGCAACTGATGCCTGCGGCAGTGCATAATTGACAACCCGTGAGCGCTCAGAATTAGTCAAACCAGCCAACAGGTTCGCTTGATTCAGGGCGCTACCGCTCTCATAGTGACTCGCAATTCCTGCAGCGCCAGTAATGTCTTTCGACATCTCATGAAACGCCACAATACTGCGAGTGGCACCAGCTGGAACATCAAAGGTGTAGTCGATCACGTAATTACTAGTATCAAGATCGACGACTGTAGTCGTCACGGTAGAACCAGGCCCTGAAATACCCGTGGTAATAACGGGATCGCTATTATCACCATTGACCAAATCATCGGCAATTGTTACCCATGTATCAGTATTATCGACAACTTGGTCGCCGTTACTGGTATCAATAATGCCCCCCTGACCATCAGCGCCCCAGTTACCATAAACAGAAAGGGTCACTGACTGTTCCACAGCACTTTTGTTCATCACAGAGAACAATCCCCGGGTTACCGGGCTATCCTTCAAAAACGCCCATTTCACGCTGGCATCAAGGTCTGTATCAATATCCACATTGGAGCCGGCATCAATTTGATAATCACTGACCACCACTTCAGCAAACACCGGGCTGAAACCATTGGAGTTCACCTCCAAGCCAAGCACTCCGTCATAAGCATCGGAATATGAATAGCAACTCCAGAAAGTAGTGACTGATGTTGTACATGAGCTTGTTTTTCCAATAGCACCTTCTGAGATACTGCTGTAATAATCCGTAACTACGGAGGAGTTTGAGCCACTGAAATAAAATCCGTGTGCCCAATCTTTGTCCGCATCATGAAAGGTCAGGTAACCACCGTTACTACCGGTAAATGACGTCTTCACTCCAGCTCGTGCTGACGAGGCCATCATCCCGATAAGACCTGCACCCGCTACGACTGAGGCTCCCGCCATTCCTTTTAGTTTATTAAAGCTACTCATTTTCTATCCCCTATTACCATTGGTTGAATCCCTTTAACATCTAAAAAATTTATATTTTTATTCAATGTGACCCTCAGCGAGGCCCTCCTGCCTGACTCGTCGTCTATCGGCACGCTGCTGCTTCTTTACTTCTCGTTTTACCAGTGACTTCTCTTTGTTGTGTTGGCGTACTGACGCGCGGTACCAGTCCACTTTTTTCGTATTGGCGCTTCCCGCCTCTGCCACCTGGCCGTTCGCCAGAACTCTCACCGTGACGATCTCTGCGGGACCACTCACCTGTTTCTGCCAGCCGATAATCATGTTTAAGTCATTTTCCCGAGCAATTTTTTCCAGAGCAGCCTTGATAAAACGATTGCTCACTGAGACGGAAACAGCCTTGTCGACAGCCGGATCCACGACAACCTCCAGACCCGCAGACTCACCGATATGGGCCAGAACAACTGTTAATGGCTCATCCACAGCTTCAACCGAAACTCGACGTTGATGCTCAACAATCAACTTGTCGGCAAAACTGTAGCTCGGCACGAGCAGCCATATCGCCAGCAACAAGCTAGCCGAGAACGATGATGAAAAATTCAGAGAATACCCCCGGAGTGCAGAATTGGCGCTGAAGCTCTGATTGGCTACGCCAACAAAATGTAACCATTGGATTCTTATAGATACATAATTTTACAATCATGGATATTATGATGCACCTCTCAAAATTGCAGCTTTTTTTTAGATATTTGTGATAAGCGGCCAATGTGAACATTTTATCGAAATATGTATACATTGATTCGCTTGGCAGGGTATCGGCAATTTCTGACTTGGATACGGGACTGCATGATCGATGGGAGGTTTAAACGCAGCGTTATTTATGCAGGCTTACTACATGCGAACATGTGACTCTGGAAGGCTTCTCTGGTTAGATCTGGTTTATTTTAGGTAGAGTCAGACGACATCCGCTTCTTGGTGGCCGCTGTGGCCAGTGCCGTTAGCGGATCTTCCGGCCAGGGATGTTTGGGGTATCGGCCACGCAAGTCCTTGCGCACCGCCTGGTAGTTTTCCCGCCAGAATCGTTCCAGGTTATCGGTAATGGCTGCCGGCCGCCCTGCCGGAGTCAGCAAATGCGCACTGATAGTCAGCTTGCCCTCAGCAATGAGCGGCAGTTGGGTGAGCCCGAACAGTTCCTGCAACTTGACGGCCAGCACCACCGTATCCCCCTTGTAATCGAGTTGCACCCGCCGCCCGGTGGGAATGACAATAGCCTCTGGCATACAGCGCTGCAGATGCTTGTGCTGATCTTCCGTCAACAACAGATTGAGAGCGTCATGCACGGCTACCCGCTTTAAATCCTGCAGCGTGCGCATGCCGGCGAGAAACGGTGCCAGCCAGCGTTCCAGATTTTCCAGCAAGGCCGCATCACTCACATCCGGCCAGGCGCTCTCGTCCACAGCGGCCAGTTTTGTCACCCTGGCCTGCCACTGCCGACAGCTCTCAGACCAGGGCAACAGCCGCAGGCCATCCCCACGCAACCCCTCCAACAAGCCCTGAATCTGTTGCTCCGCGCTCAACGATTCCATGGGCTGGTTCTGCAAAACAATGGCTCCCAGCCTGTGCTGACGCCAGCCAGTTACCCGCTGACGCTCGCTATCCCAACCAATCTGCTCATGCCACTGTCCATGCTGCGCCATGACTGATTGCAGATCCGACTCTTCCAGTGGCATGGCGAGTCGGATGCGGACATCCCGGGGCTGGCCGTCCGTATCCAGAATCAACAACCATTGTGTTCCAGCCAGACTATCTCCGGGTGGCAGTTGTACACCGGGGCCGTCCATCATCTGGTAACGATTGCCCTGCCCCTGGCGCAGGCGGGCCACCTGTCGAGGGTAGACCCGGGCCAGCAACCCACCCAGACAATCCCGCCAGTCATTGCTATCGCGGGGTGGCCTGCCAGGCAGTAGTCGCTGAGCTTCAGCCAGAAGTAGTCTGTGGCGGTCGGGGTGGCTTTCCAGTGCTTGCAGGCGACTACGCAAATCCACGCCCTGACCATTGAGGATGTCCCGCTCGGACAACAAGGCCGCGACTCGGGCTGCGGCCACCGGCAATCCCTGCTCCCTGCCTGCCAGTATCAGCATGGCTAGCGCCGGCTCGACTCCCAGGCTGGCGATGGCTGCACCATGGTCTGTCAGCCCGCCTTGCCTATCCAGCGCGCCACCATCGCGAAGCCTGGCCACCGCGCTCTGCCAGGCCGGCAATGGCGGTGCCTCCAGCCAGTGCATCTGCTGCGGCTCCCGGCATCCCCAGCGGGCCAGATCCAGCACCAGCTGATCCAGCGCCACTCGCGCTATTTCCGGTTTCTGGTGGCTGGCCATGACCTCGGACTCAGGCCATAGCCGCACGCAGCAACCGGGACCTAACCGCCCTGCCCGACCGCTCCGCTGGCGGGCGCTGGCCTCGCTGATTCGACGCGTGACCAGCCGGCTACGGTGACGGGCCGGATCATAGACCGGTTCCCTAGCCAGGCCACTATCAATGACATGGGTGACCCCCTCAATGGTCAGGCTGGTTTCCGCCACATTGGTGGTTAGTACAATCAGGGCATCGCCGTTTCTGGCTGAATCGAGCACCTGCTGTTGCTGCGCCAGCGGCAGCCCCCCATGCAACTCGGCGATCGGCAAGCTGAGTCCCGATTCGGAAAGACCGCGGGCCACCCGACGGATATCCGCACGGCCGGGCAGAAACACCAGTACCACCTGGGCATCACCGGCCACAGAACAGATTTTCTGCACGCAATGATCTCGCCAGTCCTGACGAGGGGCAGGCGGCCGATACATCACATCGACTGGAAAACTGCGCCCTTCACTGCGAATCACAGGCGCATTCAGCAGGGTCACCAGCGGTCCGCAATCCAGCGTGGCGGACATGACCAGCAGCCCGAGATCCGGCCGGAATGCTTCACGGATTTCACTGACCAGCGCCAGTCCCAGATCCGCATTCAGGGAGCGTTCATGGAACTCATCAAAGATCACCAGTGAGATGCCCTGCAACTCCGGATCACTCAACGCCATGCGGGTCAAAACACCTTCAGTGACAACTTCCAACCGGGTGGCAGCACTAACCCGGGTATCGGTGCGGGTCCGGTAACCAACGGTTTGCCCTACCGGCTCTCCCAGCTGAGAGGCCATAAAGGTGGCCACGGAACGAGCCGCCACCCGGCGTGGTTCCAGCATCAGAATACGACCCTGATCAGCACCGAAATGGTCCAGTAGCCGTAGCGGTACACGCGTGGATTTCCCGGCCCCGGGCGGAGCTTCCAGAATCGCGCACCCCGCACTCAGCAAAGCGTCACGCAATGGCACGACAACATCATCAACGGGAAATTTTTTATGCATTCATTCCGTCCATTACTCAACCATCGTGACGGCGGTCACTTCTGATCACTTTGACAGGGCTATACCACTGGCCGGGGGTTAAACCTATGCTGTATTCTGCTCATTAACTAATAATTAATAACTACTCAATATAGTGAAATATGCTGAACGATTTGGGGATTCCAGAGCACCTTATCTGGAAACTGAATGACTTTGACAACCACCAGCGGGCGGTCAACTTTATCAAACAGTTTCAGGATACGCTGTGTGTTTACAGTGCACCTGTGGAGCAGCTCTATACCAACTACGATATTTCCATACCGCCGGATGATGATCGCTCACTGGTGATTCTGCCCAACCCCTATGCTTACCACGATACCTTTAACAGTATTGGGGATCACAGTGTTCACGCCACGGGCATGTATATCGTGCCGGGGGACTTGTTTGGCAAGGAAGGGCTTTTTCTGACGTTACGTCTGCTCAAGTATGGCAAACGGGTTATCAAACCGGTGCCACTGAAAGTGGGTCTGTGGGCCCTGATGAAAAAGGAATCAAGTGATATTCCTTTTTTGCCGGTCATCACCAAGGGGGACTTACGCGCCTTCAAAAAGGATTTTCCCTGCCTGCATCTGCACAGGATTCAGCCGTCCAGGCTATCGGAACGCTCACCCATGGAAATCAAAGCGATACAACGCGTGATTCGCGACAAGCTGAAGGTCTATATGTAGAGGCAGCGAACAGTTAATAGTTAATAGTTAATAGTTGACAGCGAGAACAGGCACCACGCCGTGAAGAACCACCAAGTCTCAATAGGCAGCTTTCACGGCTTTGCAGGCGTGCCCCGTCGATTCAGTCCGACTCTGTGTAGCAGTGGTCCAGTGCCAGAATGTAGTACTCCAGCCCTTTCGCCGCTGCCGCGAAGGCCCTCTCCCGGCTTGCTTCATCAGCACAGGTGAGCTTGATCAACTCCATGGCCTCATGGGGATGCGCATCATCGTAGGAAGCGTGGGCCCGCAACCAGGCCATGGAATGGCGGTTGATGGTGGCCACCCCATTTTCCTGGTAGGCCTGCATGCCCTTCACTACACTCTGGCTCCATTCGCCGGTGGCCCATTCAATGGCCAGATTGGTAGCAGCCAATCCTTCCTCCAGGCTAGCCTGTCGGCCCATGTGCCAGAGATAATGATTCACCGCGTCCATGGCTGCCGGTGGAGTCACGAACTCCAACTCTTCCAGGCTGATACCAAAGCCCATGGCCCAGTCCTGGTACCAGTAGGCATGGCGCTGTTCGACCTTGATATTGCTGATCAGCCAATTCTTGCTTTCTTCGTGCCCTGGGTAGCGACCGGGCTGGGTTTTGGCCAGATTCAGGCCCATGTATTTGGGGAAATTTTCAACCAGCGGGTAGAAATTCAGCAAGGCACTGCGAAAACGAGGCAGGCTCAGTGTCCCGGCCCCCATTTCCACAAACACCGGATGCTCCACCACCCGATTTTTTAACGGTACCAGATCGTCCCAGAAGGCCTGAGCCCAGGGGCCGTGGTCAGTGAGTTCCAGCCCTTTCTTGTAATTTGCGGCGCGCATTTGTCGTTCTCCATAACAACCGGTTATCGCAGCTCGTGGCCAGAGGGCCATGGACTAGTGATAGCACACTAGTCCAATAATTTGTATAAGCGATTTCTCAGGCTGCGTAAATGGCGCTTTTGCTGTTTATTCGGTAATGAGACGGGGTCATAGTGGAGCTTCTGGTAGTATTTTGCCCAGTTATCGGCAGCAATGGCTGCCTGAGGCCACTGTTCACTGATCGCCTGGCAAAGCTGCATAGGAGTCAGACCCGCCTCCAGCGGGCGGCCCCGCTCACTGACACGCTGATGCAGTCGCCAGTATTCCCGCTCCATCAGGGTCAGCCTTTCATTGCCGCCGTGCCACAACAGAAACAATGCATACAGCCCCATCAATAGGGTGACGGCGACAATCAGGGCAATGGCAATGCGCACTGGCGAAACCGCGCCCAGCAGATCTTCCAGAAATTCGGACTGGAAGGCGCTGTCATAGCCCAGCACCCAAGTCTGCCAGCGGAAATCCACGTAATCCATCAACTGACTGACTTTCGCGAACAAGCCCCCATCCGAGAAACGACGCAGCCCCAGATCATCCAACAGATCTCTACCATCTTCGCTGTTCTCGAGAGCTTCCCTGAGTCCAAGTTCGATACGATCCGGCGCAACCGCGCCGGTGGGGTCAACACGAGTCCACCCATGCCCGCCCAGCCAGATTTCACTCCAGGCATGGGCATCATACTGTCGCACCAGCAGATGAGAGCCCAGTTCATTGCGCTCTCCCCCCTGGTAGCCCACCACAACCCTGGCCGGCACCCCGGCAGCACGCATCAGGAAAGTAAAGCTGGAGGCATAATGCTCGCAGAAGCCCCGCCGGGTTCGGAAAAGAAAGTCATCCACTGGATCCACGGTAAGCCTGGGTGGACGCAAGGTGTAATGAAAAGGTTGATCACGGAAGTAATCCAGTGCTCGCTGTGCAATATCCGACGCCGAATCACTTTCAAGTCGCCACTGATGCGCTAATCCCCGTGCCTTCCTGCCGGCTCCCTCCGGCAGCGACAACATCAGTTGTCGTTCCTGGCTAGTAAGGTTTATGGCAGCAGAGACCGCGGGAACGCTGTCCACTCGATAGGCAAACCTCTCAGAGACCGGCTGATTGGCCACCAGGCGCATATCTTTCGCTAAAGACACATCGCCGTACAACGGGAAGGGAACATCCAGACTGAACAACCAGCGACGCTGGGTCGGTTCAGCAATCACCTGGTAACGATAATATTGCTGATCAGGGGATCGGCGGCCTTCAAGCCGTTTGTACCAGTCCGGTTTTTCGCTTCCTCGCTGGTAAAGATATTCCGATTCCGGCTGCCCCTGAGGTACTGCCTGCTGCCAGGTACGTCCGTCGTAGTGGCTCAGTGTCAGCCCCCGCCAGTAACGCTGAGCCCGAGGCGGCATATCCCCCTGAAAGTCCACTCGAAAAGCCAGCTCTGCAGATTCCGACAGCTCGCTTATCTGCCCTGGCGACATGCTGTCGCTCATGCCAGTGCGGGCCTTGTCACCTCCAACCTGCATATTCCACAACGGTGCCACGCGAGGCACCAACAGGAACAACACCACCATCAGGGGAATAGCCTGCAGGGTAATCACCAGTGCACGCCTGCCATGCAGAAGGCCGCTGGCACGGGTATCACTGTGATTTATCCCCACCAGGCAGGTCGTGAGGACCGTCATGCAAAGGACAACATAGAGGAACATGCCCGGTGCCTGGGAAAACAACAGCGCCGTTGCACAGACAAAATACCCCAGCACAATCACCACATAGGCATCACGCTGCTGCACCACTTCCAGATACTTGAGCGCAAACAGGCTGACCAGCAAGGCAACGCCTGCTTCCGGGCCGTACAACCTGCCAAAACTGTAAAAGGTCAGCACCACAGCGCCAATCAACAGCAGCGAACGAACCATGCGACCCGGCAACGTCATACGCTGCTGCTCCACCAGCCAGCGAATCAGAATCACCAGCAGCAACAACCCGGCCTGCCAGGGAGGCCCTTTGACAAGCTGCGGCAAGGAACACAGCAAGACCGCCAGGGCGAGCCAGAGTCGGGTATGGGACGGGACCTGATAAATACGCGCCATGGAAAACCTCAGAAATCCGGATAACCGGCCAGGGCATCCAGCAATCGCCAACGATGCACGTCACCGGTATCCGGCGCTAACGTCAGACCCGGCAACGCCAGACCATAGGGCTGGCGCTGCTGATCCAGTTGCAAAATCCAGTAGCAGAGCACGGATAGTCGCTGCTCCTCGCCAATCCCCGGCAAACGATCCCAACGCAACCAAAGCCGACCACCCACCGGTTCCTCGAACTGCTTGGTATTCAACCCTCGACCAGCTGCGTAACCTTTCCAGTCTACCCGGCGCAGGGAATCTCCGGGGATGTAGCTGCGCAGCCCTTGAAATTCGTCGTTCCCTGACTGGCCGCTACTGAACGCCTCTTGATTTTCCTTACCGCCATCTGCCGGACAATCCAAGCTTTCCTTCGGACGCGGCCAGGCCAGGCAATAATGGTCCAGGGTCACATAGGACCAAGTACGCAGCAGCCCAAGCGGAAAGCGGCTTTCTACCTTGAGACGAGGCGCCATCACCCTGCCCCGCTCTGCAAGAGGCAAATTCAGCCACAGGCTCTCCTCTTCCCCTCTGCGGATGCTGATCTGCTGACCGTCCTGGCCACGCCAGCGTAGCCAGACGCAATGGTGCTCCCGTCGCTGGGCAAACAATACGATTTCAAGCGCCCCTTCTTCTCCGGCAAAACCGGATTCGCTGTCACCGTTTCGTATACCCAGAGCAGAAAGATTCCGGAAGGTATGCAGAATCGCCACCATGAACAGGCTGGCAAGCAGGAAAGACAAGGCCAGGATCAGGTTGTTTTCATAATTGATGCCACCGATGAACAGCAATGCCGCTACCAGCAGATAAAAGAAACCGTACCCGGTGGGGAAGATAAAGATGCGCCGTTGATCCAGCACGATCTGTCTCGCCGACGGCAAACGCCGGGCCAGCCAGCGTTCGTAGAAGTTGCGAAGCGGCGCCGACAACTGCATGGGCTAGCGACGGATGACTGGGACGGATTGCAGTAGGGACTGGGTGATGGCCGCCACACTCCCTCCCTGACGGGCACTGAGACGGTGCTCCGCCACGGATGGCCACACCGCTTGAACATCTTCCGGCAGCACATAATCGCGACCACTGAGCAGGGCCCATGCCCGGGCTGCCTTGAGCAAACCCAGGCCGGCGCGGGGAGAAAGGCCAGCAACGAAACGATCATCAGAACGAGTGGCATCCAGCAAACGCTGTACATAGTCCAGCAACTCGTGGCTGGCGCGGACCTTGCCCACTAATCGTGACAACTTGATCAGTCCTTCACTGGTGATCACCGACTGCAGCTCACGAACCTGCTCGCGAAGGTCGCCACCGGCCAGTAACTGCAACTCCACTTCCGGAGCCGGGTAGCCTAGGGAAATCCGCATCAGAAAACGGTCAAGCTGGGATTCAGGCAACACAAACGTGCCAGCTTGGTCCACCGGATTCTGGGTGGCGACAACAAAGAACGGTTGTGGCAAGGGACGGGTTACACCATCGAGGGTCACCTGTCGCTCTTCCATGGCCTCAAGCAGAGCGCCCTGGGTTTTCGGGGTGGCTCTGTTGATCTCATCGGCAAGCAACAACTGGGTGAACACCGGCCCTTCGCGAAGGGAAAATTGCTGCGTATTGGGATCGAATACGGAAACGCCGAGAATATCCGCCGGCAACATGTCGCTGGTGAATTGCACTCGCCGGTACTCAAGCTTGAACACCCGGGCCAGGGCATGAGCAAGGGTGGTTTTTCCCATGCCGGGCAGGTCTTCGATAAGCAGATGGCCATTGGCCAGCATGCAGGTAAGCGCGAGCTTCAGTTGTTCTTCTTTGCCCAGTACCACACGCCCCACCTGGGCCAGGGCTTTATCCAGTGCCTGCATGGTTCCCCTTTCAAACGCCACAGGCTGGACGCTTCACGCGTCATGCCAAAGCGTTTTCTGTTTACAGGTTGCATTGCGTATGCAACGTCTCGTTTTATGCGCTACCGAGCGCCTCTAACCCCCGGTTCAAATCTGCCTTCAGGTCGTTGACCGATTCCAGGCCGATGGCCAGACGGATAAGATTTTCGGTAACCCCGGCCCGTTGTTTTTCTTCCTCTTTCACGCGCCCATGGGTGGTTGACGCCGGATGCGTAATCGTCGTTTTAACATCACCCAGGTTAGCGGTAATGGAAATCAGCCGGGTGGCATCAATAAAGCGCCAGGCTGCCTGTCGATCCCGGTTGCCCGCGGCATCTTCGACTTCAATGGACATGACCGCACCGTAACCTGACTGTTGCTTACCGGCCAGGGCATGCTGGGGATGATTCTTGAGACCCGCATAGTGCACCCGAACGATGCCCGGCTGACTTTCCAGCCACTCGGCCAACACCTGAGTGCGGGCACTCTGGGCTTCCATGCGCAACGATAATGTTTCCAACCCCTTCAGGAATACCCAGGCGTTGAAGGGGCTCATACAGGCACCAGCAGAGCGGACAAAACCCAGCACTTCTTCCATTTCTGCTTTCGGCCCAACCACGGCACCACCAAGACAGCGCCCCTGACCATCCAGGTATTTGGTGGCGCTGTGAATAATGATATCCGCGCCCAGTTCCAGCGGTTTCTGCAAGGCCGGCGTGCAGAAACAGTTATCTACCACCAGCAAGGCGCCATTGTCATGGGCCAGTTTGGCCAGGGCTCGTATATCGCCAATTTCCGATAGCGGATTGGACGGTGTTTCCAGGTACAGGATGCGGGTTTCCGGACGGATTGCCGATTCCCAGTCCTTCAGGTCGCTCAGGTCCACCAGCGACGTCTCGATGCCGAATTTGGCCAGATATTTGTCAAACACCACATTGGTGGTGCCGAACACACTGCGGGAGCTTACGATATGATCGCCGGGTGAAAGCAGGGAAAAGAAGGTGCCACTGATAGCGGCCATGCCGGAGGCAAAGGCCACGCAGGCCTCGCCCCCTTCCAGCGCGGCCAGGCGCTGTTCAAAAGCACGCACGGTTGGATTGGTGAAACGGGAATAGATATTCCCCGGTTCCTGACCACCAAAACGCGCCGCCGCCTGGGCGGCACTTTCATAGACAAAGCTGGAGGTCAGGAAAATCGGATCCGAGTGCGCCATCTCGTCCGTACGCAACTGTGCCGTGCGGATTGCCAGGGTTTCCACATCGAGTTGTGTCGGATCAAGATCGTTCATTGATGGCCTCAATTTTCTCTTGGGTCTTACTCAGTTTGTGTTGTGCAAATCGATAATCTCGTTATCTGCCAGTGCCTGGGTTTTTTCATTACTGCCCTTGGCCATGTCATTGCGCCGTGCTTCAAGGCCTGCCAGATATTCCGGTGTGATGTTGCCTGCCAGATAGATTCCATTGAACACGGAACAGTCGAAAGACTCCACTCCGGGATTGCCTTCCTTGCACGTCTCCACCAGATCTTCCAGGTCCTGATAGATCAATTTGTCTGCACCAATCAGTTTGCCGATTTCCTCAGTGGTACGACCGTGGGCAATCAGCTCCTGGGCAGCCGGCATATCGATGCCATAGACATTGGGGAACTGTACCGCTGGCGCCGCCGAGGCAAAATACACTTTCTTGGCGCCGGCTTCCCGTGCCATCTGGATGATCTCGTTACAGGTGGTACCGCGCACAATGGAATCATCTACCAGCAGCACATTCTTACCCTTGAACTCCAGCTCGATGGCATTGAGCTTCTGGCGTACAGATTTCTTGCGCTGCTGCTGACCGGGCATGATGAAGGTGCGGCCGATATAACGGTTCTTAATGAACCCTTCCCGGTATTTGACGCCAAGATGATTGGCCATCTGCAGGGCCGACGTACGGCTGGTATCTGGAATGGGAATGACCACATCGATATCGTGATCCGGCCACTCTCGCTCCACTTTTTCCGCCAGTTTCTCACCCATGCGCAAACGCGCCTTGTACACCGAGATACCGTCAATGATCGAGTCAGGACGAGCCAGGTAAACCTGCTCGAAAATGCATGGGTGCAGGCTCGGAGTTTCTGCACACTGGCGAGTGTGCATTTCACCTTCGGCAGTAATATAAATGGCCTCACCCGGCTCCAGGTCTCGCTCGATATGAAAGCCCAGGGAAGACAGCGCCACGGACTCGGAAGCCACCATGTACTCGGGCCCGTTGGGGGTGTCCTTGCGCCCAAAACAGACCGGCCGAATACCGTGGGGGTCACGGAATGCCAGAATGCCGTAGCCAGTGATCATGGCCACCACCGCATAGGCTCCCTCCACCCGCTTGTGAACCGCCGCGACGGCATCAAAAATATCGTTTGGTTCTGGCTGCAGCTTGCCGATGCTCTGCAATTCGTGAGCGAACACATTCAAGAGCACCTCGGAATCGGAGGTGGTGTTGATATGGCGCAGGTCAGCCCGAAAAATGTGTTCTGCCAGCGCCTCAGCGTTCGTGAGGTTGCCGTTGTGGGCCAGGGTGATGCCGTAGGGCGAATTCACATAGAATGGCTGGGCTTCCGCCGAACTGGAGCTACCGGCAGTGGGATAGCGCACATGACCAATACCCATGTTGCCGACCAGACGGCGCATATGACGGGTACGAAACACATCCCGCACCATTCCGTTATCCTTGCGCAGATAGAGACGATCCCCGTCACAGGTAACGATACCGGCTGCATCCTGCCCCCGATGCTGAAGGACTGTCAGCGCATCATAGATGCCCTGGTTCACATAGCGATGGCCGACAATGCCCACAATGCCGCACATGGTACTTTCCTCTCGTTAGGGCCTGCTAACACCACCACTATCAATGATGTGTTACACACCCTCGTTGCTTATACGTTCATGACCAGGGCGAGCAGCTTCTCACCCATGTCCCGAGTCCACGCTTCCATCATGACCAGATGCGGAACCAGAGTGGATTCTTGCCACCATGGGTCAGCGCCAAACATATGCCGACCCAAGGCTACCAGCACGACCATCAGCAGCACTCCTCGCAAGGCGCCGAAGACCATACCCAGTAAGCGATCAGTGCTGCTCAGCCCGGTAACACGGATCAATTCACCGAGCAAATGGTTAATCAGGGCGCCCACCACCAACGTCAGGACAAACAGCAAGCCGAAAGCAACGGCGGCTCGCAAGCTGGGGGTGGCAATCTGATCTTGAAGAAGGAGATCCAGGGCCGGGCTGAACAGGCGCGCGATGATAAAGGCAGCCACCCAGGTGAGCAATGAAAAGGCTTCGCGGGTGAAGCCACGGCGCACGCTCAGCAAAGCGGAAATTGCGATGGCGATCAGAATGATGGCGTCTGCCAGATTCATGTAAAGCGTGCTCTCACCGGCTTGATTCCTGAAGCGGCCGGGTGCGCTTGCTCGCACCCGGCTACCCGGAAAATTCAGAGGGCGAAGTTTAACAGAGGCAGGGGCACTTGCCCATGGATACGCCCAATGGGCGGTATGAATCAGGGAGCATAAATCCGCACCAGACCCTTGAAACCAAAACGACTGTCATCCGCCAGCTGCTGGCGGGTTCGCTCTGCATCCTTCTTGTGGATTTCCGGACCCACCATGACCCTATGAACGACCTTGCCCTGGTGGCTGTCGGTTTCGCTGTAGGCCCGATAACCAGCGGCTTTCAGCTTTTCCACCACACCTGCAGCATTATCAACACTGGCATAACTCCCCACTTGAACCACGAAACCGGCCAGAACCGGGCTATCATCCGGTTTGACGGGCGGTGGCACTGGCGCGTCGTCGATAACCGGCGCTGCCTGGCCGTCTTCACGGGCATCAGCAGCAGACTCACCGGAGTTGTCCGTCTCGACCCATAACTGCTCTTGCGCAGCCTCTTTAACAGCCTCGCGCTCAGACTGGATCCTTTCCGCTGCGGCACTTTCCACCTTTTCAGAGACCACCGGTTCCACATTCACAGCAGTCATCTCTGGCTGATCCGGTATTTGCATATCCAGCGCATTGCGAATCTGTTCCGGCGACCGGAATACTAAGGGCGCCAGGACGGCCGCCAGAAGCAACAACAGGACAACGCCGATAATGCGCTGGCGGGTTCGTTTATCCACCTTACTCTCCCCTCGCTTCCGCAACGGTATAGAAAGATCCGAAGATTAGCACCTGATCGCTGCTCTGTGCAGCGTCCAGGGCGCCGCTCAATGCCTCGGAGACACTGTCATACTGACGGCATTGCGCCTGCGCCGGCAAGGCAGCTGCCAGCCGGGATGGCGATGCAGCCCGGGCCATGGCCGGGGCGGCGAGGTGCCAGCTTACTGACTGACCGGCAAATAACGCCACCACCTCATCAATCGGCTTGTCTGCCATCATTCCGAACACCAGATGCCGCCGGCCTTCGCAGGGCGGCAACAGTTGCAGGAAGCGGGTCACCGCCGCCAGATTGTGGCCCACATCAAACCAGCAGGGGTGTCCCTGCAGCTGGCGAAATTCACAACGCCCGAACAGAGCCACATCGGCCACCGCTGCGCAGTCCTGTGTGGTAACCGGGACGCCAACCAGGGCAAGCGCCTGACACGCGGTCGCCAGGTTATCCCGACCCAGGGTCACCATGCTGGGAAAACCCAGCTCGCGACCATCACAGAGCGTCACACCCTGCTCATTGAGGCGAAACTCTCGCCCGGCAAACACCGGCTCAACGCCATAGCTGTCTGCCAGGGCCGGCAGATTGTGAGGCCAGTCTGCCTCACCAAAAATCAGCGGTCTGCCGGGACGGGCAATGCCGCACTTTTCCCTCGCTATGGCCTCGCGGGTGTCACCCAGCCAGTCCTGATGATCCAGTCCCACAGAGGTGACCACTGCCACATTCGGGTCGACGATATTCACCGCATCCAGCCGGCCACCCAGGCCGACTTCCAGCAGTACCAGATCCCCCTCGCTTTGCCGGAACAGCAACAGCGCCGCCAGGGTACTGAACTCGAAATAGGTCAGGGAAACGTCCTGGCGTGCCCGCTCCACCTGCTCAAACGCCTCACAGAGCTGCTGATCCGAGGCCAAGCCACCGGGCAGACGCACGCGCTCATTGAAACGATGCAGATGAGGAGAGGTGTAGAGACAGACTCGACGGCCATGACGCTCGGCCAGAACCTGCATCAGGCGCAGGGTGGAGCCTTTTCCATTGGTGCCAGCCACGGTGATCACCGGCACCGGCATGGCATCCACACCAAGACGGCAGGCCACCTGGTGGATGCGTTCCAGGCCCAGTTCGATTTCGGTGGGATGCATGGCCTCAATCCGCTCCAGCCAGGCGGCCAGAGCGGAAGCGGCAGAGTCTTCAGTCATCAACGGTCTGGAGGGGCCAGCCCATCATGTTCGCCAGCAGGCGATGGAGGGTATCGCGCATATCGTGGCGAGACACGATCATGTCGATGGCACCGTGATCAACCAGGAATTCACTGCGCTGGAAGCCTTCGGGCAGTTTCTGTCGCACGGTCTGTTCAATCACTCGAGGCCCCGCAAAACCGATCAAGGCATTGGGTTCAGCAACATTTACATCACCGAGCATGGCCAGGGACGCGGAAACGCCGCCGTATACCGGATCAGTGAGCACGGAAATAAAGGGTAGGCCCGCCTGACGCATCTTTTCCAGCGCCGCACTGGTCTTGGCCATCTGCATGAGGGAGAACAGGGCCTCCTGCATACGCGCGCCGCCACTGGCAGAGAAACACACCAACGGAAGCTTCTGCTCCAGGCACACATCCACGGCGCGGACAAAACGCTCGCCGACCACCGAGCCCATGGAACCACCCATGAAGTTGAACTCGAAGGCACAGGCCACCAGGGGCTCACCGTGCAGGGCCCCTTTAAGGACAATCAGCGCATCGTTCTCTTCAGTGGCTTTCTGGGCAGCAACCAGCCGGTCCTTGTACTTTTTGGAGTCCTTGAACTTGAGACGATCCACTGGCGCCAGTTCGGCACCGATTTCCGTCTGCGGCCCCTCGTCCAGAAACAGCTTGAGCCGCCGCCGGGCATTGATGCGCAGGTGATGCTCACACTTCGGGCAAACATCCATGTTGCGGTCCAGTTCGGGCCGGTACACCACCCCGTCGCAGCGTGGGCATTTACGCCACAGCCCCTCGGGAATGTTGTTGCGCCGGTTTTCCTGGGGGCGACGTACTGCAGGCAGGATTTTCTCCAGCCAGTTGCTGTTGCTCATGCAAAGGTCCCGTTACTGATCCATAGCGTTGCGCATGGCGGCCAGGATGTCACTGATGGCCTTATTGATCGCCTCCGGGTTATCCGGATTGGCAGCGATCTGGTTCACCAGAGCACTACCTACGACCACACCATCGGACACCCGGCTCACCGCCTGTGCAGATTCAGCGTCTTTGATACCAAAGCCGACACCAATGGGCAATTGAGCAAGGTTGCGAATTGTTTCAACCCGTCCAGCCACCTCGTCCACATTCAGTGATGCGGAGCCGGTCACGCCCTTCAGGGAGACGTAATACAGGTAGCCGGAGCCGGCCTTGCCAATCAGCTTGATACGAGCATCCGAGGTAGTCGGTGCCACCAGGAAAATCATGTCCAGCTCGTGGGCATCCATCACCGGCTTGATTTCCAGGGCTTCTTCCGGAGGCAGATCCACCAGCAGGATGCCATCCACACCGGCTTGCGAGGCGGCCTTGGCAAAGCTTTCATACCCAAGCGCTTCCACCGGGTTCAAATAGCCCATCAGCACTACCGGCGTCTGGGTATCCCGCTCGCGAAATTCCTTTACCATGGCCAGCACGTCATGGGTAGACGTGCCGTGGGCCAGGGCCCGCTCACAGGCCTTCTGGATTACCGGGCCATCGGCCATGGGGTCCGAAAAAGGCACACCCAATTCAATGATGTCGGCCCCCGCTTCCACCATGGCATGCATCAACGGCACCGTCACTTCCTTGCTGGAATCACCGGCGGTCACAAAGGGAATCAGAGCCTTGCGCTTCTGCTCGGCCAACCGCTGAAAACAGCTTTCAATACGACGCATTACTGCTCCTTAAAATTCAATGCCATCGATGGCGGCGACAGTCAGAATATCCTTGTCTCCACGACCGGACAGATTGATAACGATGTCCTGATCCGGTGACATGGTCGGAGCCAGTTTGCGAGCATAGGCCAGCGCATGGGCCGACTCCAGGGCCGGCATGATGCCCTCTACCTGGGTCAGCTCACGGAACGCCGAGAGGGCTTCCTTGTCATCCGCCGACACATACTTCACCCGCCCCAGATCCTTGAGCCAGGAATGCTCTGGCCCCACACCGGGATAATCCAGCCCAGCAGACACGGAATGGGTTTCGATGATCTGGCCGTTATCGTCTTCCATCAGGTAGGTACGGTTACCGTGCAATACACCCGGACGGCCGGCACTCAAGGGCGCCGCATGGCGGCCGGTTTCGATACCGTCACCCGCAGCTTCCACACCATACATGGCCACACCATCATCATTGAGGAAAGGATGGAACAGGCCAATGGCGTTAGAACCGCCGCCGACACATGCCACCAGCGCATCAGGCAGCTTGCCGGCCTGCTTGAGGCTCTGCTCGCGGGCTTCGCGACCGATCACGCACTGGAAGTCACGCACCAGTAGCGGATACGGATGCGGGCCGGCCACGGTACCAATGATGTAGAAGGTGTCATCCACATTGGTAACCCAGTCACGCATGGCCTCGTTCATGGCGTCTTTGAGGGTTTTTGAACCGGACGTGACCGGAATCACCTCAGCGCCAAGCAGCCTCATGCGATAGACGTTGAGCTTTTGCCGCTCCACGTCCTCCGCACCCATATACACCTGGCACTCGAGACCCAGGCGGGCCGCCACAGTGGCCGTTGCCACACCATGTTGTCCTGCTCCGGTTTCTGCAATCACCCGCGGCTTACCCATATGCTTGGCAAGCAGGGCCTGGCCAATGGTGTTGTTTACCTTGTGGGCACCGGTGTGATTGAGGTCTTCACGCTTGAGCCAGATCTTTGCCCCGCCGAGCTGCTTCGACCATCGCTCCGCCAGATACAGCGGAGACGGACGGCCAACATAGTGGGCCAGGTCGTAGTCGAAATCCGCACGGAATTGCGGATCATCCTTGAGACGCTCATACATGGCGGCCAGATCGTCCAGAGCCCCCATCAGGGTCTCGGAAACAAAACAGCCGCCAAACTGGCCGAAATGGCCTCGGGCGTCAGGAAAAGCAGAAAAATCAGGGCGTTCAGACACCAGCTACTCCTCGTATTTTCGCACTTTTGATAAAGGCGCGGATGGCGGACGGGTCCTTGACCCCTCCACTGCGGCCGCCCTGAACAGTCTTCTGCTCAACGCCGCCACTGACATCCACCGCCCAAGGCCGCACCTGTGCTACGGCATCGGCCACATTGCCCCGGTGCAGGCCACCGGCCAGCACCACGGGAAGGGGCAGATCCTTGGGTAATCTGCCCCAGTTAAACGTCTCACCGGTACCACCGGGCACACCGGGCACATAGCTATCGACCAGAAGCCCTGCCGCCTCACGATACTCCATCGCGCAGCGATACAAATCCACATCATCTTTCATGCGCACCGCCTTGATCCACGGACGCGAAAAACGGGTGCAGAACTGCGCGGGCTCATCACCATGAAATTGCAGCAGATCCAGCGGCACCTGAGCCAGCACATGGTCAATGGTGGCTTGCGACGCATTCACGAACAAACCAACCGTGGTCACAAACGGGGGCAAGCTGGCGCATATTGCCGCCGCCCGGGCGACCGTAACGTAACGGGGGCTGGGCTCGTAAAATACCAGACCAATAGCATCGGCACCGGCGTTTGCTGCCGCCAGTCCATCCTCGATGCGGGTGATGCCACAGATTTTGACCCGGGGTATGGTCATGGGTTCTCCAGTGTATCAAAAGCCCGGCGGATTAGGGATGTTTCGGGGCATTGGCAATAAATCATTTACCACTGCCCGGCTGCTCATTATGCCTAAAGGGAATCCGGCAACCACAGGGGGCCAAGCGGCTCTCTGGGTAAATCGAAATGGTCCGGGTATTCGATGTCGACGAGGTACAAGCCAAATGGTGGTGCCGTTGCAGCCCCCTTGCGACGGTCCCCGGATTCCAGCACCTCACGAGCCCAATGGGCGGGTCGCTTACCCGCCCCGATCGTCATCAGCACACCTGCTATATTACGCACCATATGCATCAAGAAGGCGTTAGCATGAGCCTCCAGCACGATCACCTTGCCAAATTCATGCAGTTTCAGACTGTGCAGTGTCTTGTGCGGTGACTTCGCCTGACAGTGCACACTGCGGTAAGCAGTAAAATCGTGGCTGCCGACCAGGTGACCGGCTGCTTCACGCATGGCGTTGAGATTCAGCGGCCGATAATTCCAGGTAACCTGATTGCGATACAGGGCCGGTGGGCGTGGGTGGTTGTAGATCACGTATCGATAGCGGCGACTGACGGCAGAAAAACGCGCATGAAATTCTTCGCTCACCGGAGTGGCCCAGCGAACGGTCACATCCCGAGGCAGGTTGGTATTGCCACCCATGATCCAGCTTTTCATTTCCCGGGGAGCATCGGAGTCAAAATGCACCACCTGACCGGTGCCATGCACGCCGGCATCAGTGCGACCAGCACAGACCACCGACACAGGATGGTGCGCCACTTTCGATAGCGCCTTCTCAAGGCATTCCTGCACAGTTCTTACGCCGGCTTGCTGGGTCTGCCAGCCGCGAAAGTCGGTACCGTCGTATTCAATTCCAAGGGCGATCCGGGCCATGGCAACCTCAGTTAAAAGGTCAAAGCTGAAAGTTAAATCGCGAACCAAAGTGCCAACCAGCCGATAAGATGGAGCCACACTTACCAGCCCTGCTTTGCGGGCAGGGTGCTCAACGTCAAACAACACCCCGCCACACACTGTTTCAACCCTGAACTTCCAACTCGCAGCTAAACAAAAAGGGGGCGATACCATAAGGCATCGCCCCCTTATTTCCTAGCAGTAGAGGTTAACCAACCTGCCCCATCAGCTCACGGGCTTCCGCCTGTTGCTGATCGCTACCTTCAGAGATCACCTCATTGAGGATATCACGAGCACCTTCGCTGTCGCCCATATCGATATAGGCCTTGGCCAGGTCCAGCTTGGTAGCGTTTTCGTCGGTCTCCCCGAGGAAGTCGAAATCGTCCTCGTCGCCCAGCACATCGCCGGTCGCCGCCTGCGGTTCCGCAGACGATGCAATCTCCTCAGCCGGCTCAGCAGGAGCTACCGGGGCTTCCGGTTCCGGCTCAGGAGTCGGAGCTTCTTCCCGGACAGGATCCTCGTCCAGAGAGAGGCTGTCACCCTCACCCTCCAGTTCCAGGTCTTCATCACCCAGCAGATCTTCCAGGGAGGCAGCCTGCTCAGATGCCGGTGTCGGTTCATCAGCGGGCATTTCCAGATCCAGATCGGCGAGATCATCCCCTGTGTCACTGTCCGCAGAACTGGCCAGGGATTTCTCCGCTTCATCCAGTTCAAGGTCCAGATCAGCCAGGGTGTCATCGGCGCTGTCGTCAGAACCGCCGTCCAGGTCCAGGTCATCCAGGGAAAGATCCAGCTCTTCCTTGCTATCTTCGCTGTCGCCGGACTCATCGAACTCGAGGCTCATGTCATCCAGATTCAGATCCCCGTACTCGGCATCACCATCGCCCATGGAGGAACTGCTGACATCGTCCAGTTCCAGAACAGGGCTGGCAGCTAGGGACTGCTTGTCCGCGTCGGACAGAGGTATTTCCTGCCCGGCTTCCGTTTTGCTGTCGTCTTCAAAATCCAGGCTGAAATCATCATTCAGAGAGGCCGTATCCTCGGAAGGATCCAGCATCAGAGTGTGATCTTCACTGTCGCTGCCCTCATCCGCATCCAGCTCGAAATCGAAATCAGCCAGCTCATCGTCCTGATGCCCTTTCGCCTGGTCATCAGAGGCGTCGGTGGACAATTCCGGCTTATCGGCCTGCATGGTGGGGACATCGTCATCCAGACCGGAGGACAGGCCCATTTCAAGATCATCCAGGGACAACGCTTCATCATCGCTGTCTGATGTCTGGGATGGAACACTGCCGCCCAGACGGGCAATGGCTTCATCCACCTCGGCGGAAGTGCCAGCAAAAATGCTGGTCTGCTGCTGGAAGGCAGCATCGTCATTCATTTCCTTGAGCAGCTCCAACAAGCGAACTTTCAGATCGGCCCGCTGAGGATGCTTGTTGATTTCGTTGCGCAGGAAATCCACCGCCTGCGGGTAGCGGCCATAGGCCACATAGACTTCCACGTCTTCCAGCGGATCCTGGCTGCTACTCTGCTCCGGAACGTCAGCTTCTTCATCGTGGTCAGCGACGGCACCGGTAGCGACATTGTCATCGTCCAGGTTGAGGCCAAATTCGTCCTGACCGTCATCGTCCAGATCTTCAAAAAGAGCACCATCAGTCTCGTCGTCACCACCGTCCTTCTTCTTGCCGCGCAGCAGCAGGAAGAGCAATAACAGGATGGCAACCAAGCCCAGAGCGATATACATCAGGTTGTCGAGCAACAGGGCAACGATGCCGCCCTGCTGCTCCTGGACGGGAGGCTGCGCAGGTGCCACCGGCTTTGGCTTGACCACTTCTGGCGCTTTTTCCACTGCAGGCTCAGCCGCAGTAACGGCGGCATCCGTATTGTCCTGTGCGTCACGGTCCGCACCTTCCGCATCATCAGCGGCTGCAGAGCCATCCTCGGTAACGCTGGCATCTGTTTGCGCCACAGTAGCACTGTCAGCGTCGTCGCCCGCGGTCGGCTCGGAAGCCTCGTCACCGTTAGCCGTTATGTCATCGTCGCTAGCAACAGTGGAATCAGTTTCTTCATCTGCAGTCGCCACAGGTTCAGCTGGCGCTTCCATAAGCGGATCATCGCCTTCCACAGCGACACCCTGCTCTTCACGCAACTTGCGGAGTTCTTCCTGCAATTGAGCAATCTGATCGTTACGCAGCTTCAGCAATTGCTCGCTGGTACGGGTTTGGCCTTCAAGGTCATCCAGACGGGATTTGAGCTCGGAATTTTCCCGGTCAAGACGGTCCAGATTCTCGTCACGAATGGCCAGCTCATTCTCAAGCACTGCGGTATTGGCACTGCCATCGCGGGCCGAGCCGGTGCTGTCACCGTCATCTACACCAGCAGTGGATTCCGGGGAAACCAATTTCACCTGGCCAGTGGTCGGACCCTGCTCATCGTCATCGCTGCCGGCAGCCTGGCGGCTACCATCAAGCTGGGCACGCTGTTGAGGGGCCTCAATACCACGGGCCTCCAGCATCTCGCGCCATTTACGATTCTGGTCAGCCACTTCCACAATGGCATTGCGGGTAGAGATATTGCGCACTTCCTGTTCGTTGGGAATGCGCAGCACCGTCCCTTCCCGAACCAGGTTGACGTTATTGTTGATAAAGGCGTCAGAATTCATGGTCTGGATTGCGACCAGCATCTGCTGCACGGACACACTTTCTGCAGGACGGTTGTCGAGGGCGATACGCCACATGGTGTCTGAGGCTTTCACCGTGTAGGTGTTGCGCTGGCCGCTATCCGCCACCGGCGCCGGGCTTGCAGATTCTGACGGGGATGACTGGGCGACCGGACGGCTCGGCGCGGCTTGCGGCTCAGGTTCTGCCTCAGTGCGGGTTACCGGCTGTGGTGCCCGGCTGATGGTCGGAGCGGCTGTAGAAGCGCTGTCGGCATAGCTGGGCGGGTCCAGCAGCACCGTGTACTCACGCATCAGTCGACCGGTCGGCCAGAGAAACTCCACCAGGAAATTCAGATAGGGTTCGCGAACTGGTTGATCCGTAGTGACATGTAGCCGCGCCTTGTCACCGGCCTGCAGCTCGACCGCAAAATCCATACGGTTGAGGAAATAGGCACGATCCACCCCGGCTGCGTCGAATTCGGCCTGCGACGCCAGGTTCACGAGGATTTCCTCTGCGGTCAGATCCCCAACCTCATGCAGGGAAATTTCCATATCCAGGGGTTGATTCAGGTAGGAATTCAGCTCGTATTCCCCAACCCCTAAAGCCGCCGCAACGCCTGGTGACATGATTACCAGTGCGGTTAAGCCAAACCCAAGTTTTCGAAGCATGGTCGAACCCTTTATTTATTATGTTTCCCGCGCTCAGCCCGATCCCGCGGGCGCTACCGGACGAACCCGAGGCGGCAAGCAGTCCTATGACGCTGATCACACATTCTGCCCCAGGCTGGACTCAAAACCTAGAAACCGCGTCACATAATGTCAGTAAGTATCCATTACAGATAGTCTTTTAGCAACTTCTCGACCACCTTCACCGCGTTAAGAGCGGCCCCCCAACGGACATTGTCGGCGACGCTAAAATAGCTCAAACCGCCGCTGCCTTCCATGTCTTCCCGGGTTCGAGAAATCCGCAGGCGCGGCTCCCCTTCCACCGAAGCCACCGGGGACATTGCCTGGGGGTCGTCATTTTCCAGCACATCCAGATCATTCTGCCCCTCCCAGACCGACAGCGCCTGCGCCATTGCCAGGGGCTGAATGCTACGAACCGACACACTCTGCCCATGGCCATAGAAGACCGGCACGCGCACCGTGGTGACCTGAACCGACAAGGGCTGGTCGGCCAGCACACGGCGGGTTTCCAGCATCAGCTTGAGCTCTTCGCTGGTAAAACCGTTTTCTTGAGCCTGGCCGCTAAGCGGCAGTGCATTAAAGGCAATCTGTGCCTGGGCCGCCTCGCTGGGCGACAGGCCATTAAGCAGGCGCACGCTCTGCTGGGCCAGTTGATCCACCCCGCTCCTGCCAGTCGCAGACACCGCCTGAAGCTGGGTCACCACCACTTCCTGCAGCGGGGCCATATCAGCAAGAGGCTTGAGAGCCCGCACCAGCTGGACGGTGGCGGCATCCGCACAGGCTACCAGGTTGTTTTCCCGGGCCTGACCAAGCAGCTCATCGTTAACATCAGCCACCAGCAACGGCACATCGGATTCGTAACGAAACGCCGGTGACAAATCCACCACCATCGCCCCTGCTTCGGCAGCCCGGGGCGCCAATTGCTGACTCACCGTGGCGCCAGCGGCAAACAGCGCCACCTCCACTTGCGAAAAGTCGAAATCTTCGGTTTTCTTTACGGTCAGCGATTTGCCGCCGAAGGACACCTTGCCCCCTGCCCCGTTTTCAGATGCCAACACAAAAAGCTCGCCGACCGGAAATTGCCGATCTGCCAGCAGCTTGATAATGGCCTCGCCGACCAGTCCGGTTGCACCGACAATGGCAAGATTGATTGAACGCATAGAAACCTCGCGACAACGATGCTGCAGGAGCGCTGATAACATCCCCCACAAATACAAACGCGGGCACGGCCTTGATACTACCTCGGCCCTGCCCGCGCTTTTCTACTTTCACTATTTAGCAGCTTATCAACGCTCCATAAGGATACGCAGCATGCGACGCAGTGGCTCCGCCGCGCCCCACAACAGCTGGTCGCCCACGGTAAAGGCATTCAGGTACTCGCCACCCATGTTGAGCTTGCGCAAGCGACCTACCGGGACGCTCAGGGTACCCGTCACCGCCGTGGGAGTCAGATCCCGCAGGGTAGCCTCTTTTTCGTTGGGCACCACTTTCACCCAGTCATTGGCCTTGCCGATGATCTCGTAGATTTCATCCAGCGGCACATCGCGGGTGAGCTTCACTGTCAGGGCCTGGGCGTGGCAGCGCATGGCGCCGATACGCACACAGGTGCCATCCAGAGCAATGGGATCCGCGGCACGACCCAGAATCTTGTTGGTTTCTGCCTGGGCTTTCCACTCTTCCTTGCTCTGACCATTTTCCATTTCCTTGTCGATCCAGGGCAGCAGGGAGCCCGCCAGGGAATGACCGAAATGTTCCGTGGGCAGATCGCTGCTGCGCATGGTGGCCGCCACCTGGCTGTCGATATCCAGGATCGCACTGGACGGATCCCCCAGCTTGTCTGCCACATCGCCATGAATCTTGCCCATCTGGGCAATCAGCTCGCGCATGTTCTGGGCACCGGCACCGGATGCCGCCTGATAGGTCTGGGCGCTGGCCCATTCGACCAGGCCTTCATTAAACAGGCCACCCAGAGCCATCAGCATCAGGCTGACAGTGCAGTTACCACCTACATAATCCTTCACACCCTTATCCAGGGCACTGTCGATCACATTGCGGTTGACCGGATCCAGCACGATAACGCTGTTGTCCGCCATACGTAGGGCAGAAGCGGCATCAATCCAGTAACCGTCCCAGCCGGCTTCACGCAGCTTGGGATACACCTCATTGGTGTAGTCGCCACCCTGACAGGTCACGATCACATCCAGGCTTTTCAGCTCATCAATGCTCTTGGCATCGCCCAGGACAGGAATATCCTTGCCCACATCGGGGCCCGCCTGACCGACCTGGGAGGTCGAGAAAAAGACCGGTTCGATATCTGCAAAATCATTTTCGGCAATCATGCGCTCCATCAGAACGGAACCCACCATGCCACGCCAGCCGACAAAACCGACTTTCTTCATTGGAAAACTGTCTCCTGAAAGGATTGCCCTTTCTATCTGTGAATAAACAGGTGAACGCGCTATTACGCCTGGGCCAGAGCTTCAGCCACGGCGTTACCCATCTCTTCAGTGCCCACTTTGCGAGTGCCCTCGGTGTAGATGTCCGCAGTACGCAATCCCTGATCCAGTACCCGCTCTACCGCAGCTTCAATGGCATCCGCCACATCGCCGCGCTCCAGGCTGTAACGCATCAGCATGGCCAGCGACATGATGGTCGCCAAAGGGTTGGCTATGCCCTGACCGGCAATATCCGGTGCCGAGCCGTGGCAGGGTTCGTACAAGCCCTTGCGGTTCTCGTCCAGGGACGCGGAGGGCAGCATTCCGATGGAGCCGGTGAGCATGGCGGCTTCATCGGAGAGAATGTCACCGAACAGGTTACCGGTGACAATCACATCAAACTGTTTCGGCGCACGCACCAACTGCATGGCCGCGTTGTCCACGTACATGTGGGACAACTCTATCTCCGGGTAGGCCTTGGCCTCCTCGGTGACCACTTCTTTCCAAAGTTCGGTGACTTCCAGCACGTTGGCCTTGTCCACCGAACAGACTCGCTTGTCACGCTTCATGGCCAGCTCGAAAGCCACCTTGGCGATACGGCGCATTTCCGACTCGGTGTACACATAGGTATTGAAACCTACGCGCTCGCCGTTCTCTTCCTTGATGCCACGGGGCTGACCGAAGTAGATGCCACCGGTCAGCTCGCGCACGATCAGGATATCCAGCCCGGAAACCACTTCGGGTTTCAGGCTGGAGGCATCCGCCAGTTGCGGAAACAGGATCGCCGGGCGCAGATTGGCAAACAGGCCCAGCGAGGAACGCAGGCGTAGCAGGCCACGCTCCGGGCGCTTGTCCCGCTCAATGGCGTCCCATTTGGGACCACCGATGGAGCCGAACAAAATCGCATCCGCAGCGCGGGCCTTTTCCAGGGTACCTTCCGGCAGCGGATCACCTTCCGCGTCCACCGCCGCGCCGCCCACCAGGGCCTCATCCAGCTCTACATCGAGGCCAAACTTCTGTTTGGCGACATTCAGCACCTTCACCGCTTCATCCACGATTTCCGGGCCGATACCGTCACCGGGCAACACCAGTACCTTGCTCATTACCTGCTTCCTGTTTACTGCTTGATCTGAATGCTTGATCTATTGCTTAAAAGTTTTTGCTTACCAGCACATCGTCAGGTGCCGAGGCCTTGACCAGCTCCAGAGTGTAATCACCCTTATTGCCGGGAGATGGTTTCACCCGCACCTGGTAAATGCCCTTTTCTTCAAAGGTATGACGGAATTTGCCGAACCGCAGGATGCCACCCTGATCGGCAAACACTTCCACGGAACGCTCGCCGGCATCAATAAACACCGACTCCACGCCGCCCTGCTCGGAAATCCGGTCACCGTCGACCTTGAAGATTTCCGCCTTGGCAGAGCTACTGGTGGGCATCTGCCAACCACCGCCGCCATCCCCCTTTGCCGCTACGGAAAGCTGGTTGTCCACGCTCAGTTTGGCCGCATCACCCGCGTCCGGTTCGTTGTACATGCCGGTCGCACAACCGGCCAGAGTCAGTACTGACAGCAAAGATAAAATTCGCAACATGTGTCGCCTCCTTGTTTTTTCTTTTAATGGTCCCGGACTCTGTTACTGGAAAATCCAGGGTTCCCGCTCGGCGCGGCGTGCTTCATAGGCTCGAATGGTCTCTGCCTCGTTGAGCGTGAGGCCGATTTCATCCAGACCGTTGAGCAGACAATGCTTGCGAAACTCATCAATCTCGAACGCCAGCGGCTCCCCGCTTTCCGGGATCACCTGCTGTTGCTCCAGATCAATGGTGATTCGGAAGCCTTCCTTCCCTTCCACCGCTTTGAACAAGGCTTCCACGTTATCCTCAGACAACACAATGGGCAATAACCCGTTTTTGAAGCAGTTGTTGTAGAAGATATCCGCAAAGCTCGGCGCGATGATGGCCTTGAAACCAAAATCCATCAGTGCCCAGGGAGCATGTTCACGGCTGGAGCCACACCCGAAGTTACGACGGGTAAGCAGAATGCTGGTGCCCTGATAACGGGGCTGATTCAGCACAAAGTCTTCGTTTTTCGGGCGCTGGCTGCTGTCCTGGCCAGGAAAACCCTCATCCAGGTAGCGCCACTCATCAAACAGATTCGGCCCGAAACCGGTGCGTTTGATGGACTTGAGAAACTGCTTGGGGATGATCTGGTCGGTGTCCACATTGGCACGATCCAACGGCGCGACCAGCCCTTCCTGACGAATAAACTTTTCCATGATCTGCTCCTCAGGCCTGGTCGAGTTCGCGAATATCCACAAAATGGCCCGCCACCGCAGCGGCCGCGGCCATGGCCGGACTAACCAGATGCGTGCGGCCACCATTGCCCTGACGCCCCTCGAAATTACGGTTGGAAGTGGACGCACAGTGTTCACCGGCTTCCAGGCGGTCAGGATTCATGGCCAGGCACATGGAGCAACCCGGCTCCCGCCATTCGAAGCCAGCTTCAATAAAGACCTTGTCCAGACCTTCCTTCTCGGCCTGCTGCTTAACCAGACCGGAGCCCGGCACCACCAGCACTTGTTTGACGGAATCCGCTTTTTTGCGGCCCTTGGCCACCTCGGCTGCGGCTCGCAGGTCTTCAATGCGTGAGTTGGTACAGGAGCCGATAAAGACCCGGTCGACCTTGATATCTGTGACCGGAATACCTGGCTTCAGCCCCATGTACTCGTAGGCGCGCTGCATGCCAGAGCGCTTCACTTCATCGCTCTCGGCCTGCGGATCCGGCAACATGGCATCTACCGGCACCACCATCTCCGGACTGGTGCCCCAGGACACCTGCGGACGGATATCCGCCGCATCAATATTCACTTCCGCGTCGAATTCGGCATCCGCATCGGACACCAGGGTTCGCCAGTAATCCACCGCCTTGTCCCAGTCCTCACCTTTCGGCGCGAAGGGGCGACCTTCCACGTAATCAATGGTGGTCTGATCCACCGCTACCATGCCGGCACGGGCACCCGCCTCAATGGCCATGTTGCAGATGGTCATTCGCCCTTCCAGGGACAAGCCGCGAATGGCGCTGCCGGCAAATTCGATAGCATAGCCGTTGCCGCCAGCGGTACCGATGATGCCGATGATATGCAACACCACATCCTTGGCGGTGACAGCGGGACTCAAATCCCCTTCCACGGACACCCGCATGTTGTTCATTTTTTTGGCCACCAGGGTCTGGGTCGCCAGCACATGTTCAACCTCGCTGGTGCCGATACCATGGGCCAAACAGGCCAGCGCGCCATTGGTGGACGTATGGGAATCACCGCAGACCACGGTCATACCGGGCAGGACGGCACCCTGCTCCGGCGCCATCACGTGAACGATGCCCTGGCGTACATCACCAATACCGAATTCGGTAATGCCAAATTCGCGAGTGTTGTCCTGCAGAGTCTGTACCTGGATCCGGGAGGTCTGATCCACAATTTCAGCGGCCGACTTGAATGGCGTGGTCGGTACATTGTGGTCGATGGTGGCCACACTGGCGCCCGTACGCCAGGGTTTACGGCCGGCCAGGCGCAGGCCTTCAAACGCCTGGGGCGAGGTCACCTCATGGATGATCTGACGGTCAATATAGATCAGCGCGGAGCCATCCTCACGCTCGGTGACGAGATGGGCGTCCCACAATTTATCATAGAGGGTTTTGCCGGCCATGTTTCTCTCCCTGCGTCGCACTGCAGCAACTTCATCATTGCGACTGGTTTGTCAATAACGATTAATGTAGGGTTCACCCACCAATAAATCCAATTCATATTTTTCATTTTTAAGATAACCAATTATTATCTCGCAACCGAACAACTGGATGCCCCGGTAATGATAGACACACCGACCCTGAGCGCCTTCATGGGAGTGGCTGAAACCGGCTCGTTTTCTGCCGCCGCTGAGCGCCTCTACATCACGCAGCCTGCCATCAGCAAACGCATCGCCCTGCTCGAGCAGCAGCTTGGCGCACGTCTGTTTGATCGGGTGGGCCGTCAGATTCAGCTTACCGAAGCAGGCCGCTCCCTGCTGCCACGGGCCAGGCAGGTGCTGATGGACGTGGAAGACATGGCTCGAGCCATCCACGACCTGTCCGGCTCGGTCACCGGCAAATTGCGCATCGGCACCAGTCACCATATCGGCCTGCATCGCCTGCCTCCTGTGCTGCGTCAGTTCTCCCGGGACTACCCGCAAGTGGAACTGGACATCCATTTTATCGATTCGGAAGAAGCCTGGGAGGGGGTGCTGCACGGGGAACTGGAAATGGGTGTGGTCACGTTGCCCCCGCAGCCGGATGAGCGCCTGCAAAGTGATGTGATCTGGCGCGATCCGCTGGTGTTCATGTGCGCGCCGGAACACCCGCTGGCCAAGGTGGACAATATCACCCTGGAAACCCTCACCGGCTACAGCGCCATCCTGCCGTCACCGGTCACCTTTACCCGCGGCATCGTGGAGCGGCTGTTTGACGAACATAATCTTAAGCTCAATATCGCCATGTCCACCAACTACCTGGAAACCATCCACATGATGGTGTCCATCGGCCTGGGCTGGAGCGTCCTGCCTGCCACAATGGTGGATGGCTCGGTGGTGGAATTGGCCGTGGATGTGCCGTTACCGGAACGGGAGCTGGGTGTGGTAATCCACCCTGCCCGTACCCGCTCCAATGCCGCCAGGGCATTTTTGCAGGCGCTGGAGGCATCCGGTCTGTAGCCGTTTAAGCGGCTGAATCCCGGGAACGGGTAACGCCGCCCACGATCAGCAAGATGGCCGCCAGCACGGCGGCCAGCGCCGCGCCGAAAAACAGGTCCACTCCCCACTGCTGCCACAGCAAACCGGACAACCCGGCACCCGCCGCCCAGCCTGCGCCAAAGCCCAGGCTGGAATACAGGGCCTGTCCCTGACCGCCCAGTGACGCCTCAAACTGCTTGTGCACCCAGGCGATGCTGGCCGCATGAAAGCTGCCAAAACTGGCCGCGTGGAGCAGCTGGGCAAGCGCCAGCCATAACAACGAATCGGCTACCACACCAATCAACAGCCAACGCAGGGCCGCCAACAACAGACTGGCCACCAGAATCCAGGGAATAGAGAAACGCCGCATCAGCCGATGCATGACCAGAAACAGTCCCACTTCTGCCAGTACACCCAACGCCCACAGGCTACCCACCACGAACTTGCTGAATCCCAGATCCTGCAGATAGATGCTGTAGAACGTGTAGTAAGGCCCATGGGAAAGCTGCATCAGAAAAGCGGCCACCAGAAACAGGGAAACGGCCGGACGGCGCAACACGCTCCACACAGATGGCCCACCCTGTTCCCGATGACGCGCCTCCCCGTCACCCGCCGGCAACGTCAACGTACCCAGCCACAACAGCCACAACAACGCGCTCAATACCCAGGGCAGCAGATCAGTACCCAGCCGGTCCAGCGCCTCGCCAAGCACCAGTACCGCCAGGATAAACCCCACCGAGCCCCACAGGCGCACAAGACTATAGCGGTGAGACTGACGCCCCAGAGACTGCAAGGTGAGGACTTCAAACTGGGCCAGCACCGCGTTCCAGAAGAAACTGAACGACACCAGCAGTGCCGCCATGGACCAGAACTGGTCGATCCAGAACACCGGCAGGAACACTATCGCCGCCAGAAGATTGCCGGTCCGGATGATACGCAGGCGCTGACCGCTACGATCCGCCAGCCAGCCCCACAGGTTAGGGGCACCAATTTTGGTCAGCTGGGGAATGGCCATCAGCAGGCCGATGGCGGCAGCGCTGAAACCCAGGTCCTTCAGGTACAGGGACCAGTAAGGCACCAGGGTGCCCAGTAGTCCGAAATAGAGGAAATAGAAGCCTGACAATCGCCAGTAGTAAGGCATTAGGGGCTGAACCTTGGCGTGGCGGTTAAATGAATGGAAGGCCGGACGTCTGATGTCGGACATCCGGCGCTAAATCAAACCTGCCGTAGGAGCGTCGCTGGCGGCGCGATCAAAGGCGTTGAACAGCAATGTAACCACAGAGATCGCCGAGGAAAAGACTGGTTTTTTCTCTGTGTACTCTGTGCCCTCTGTGGTGAAAATGCTTTTGATTGCGTGTCATCGCGCCGCCAGCGACGCATCCTACGGATGGCCAGGCATTTAAATCGGCGGAAATGGTGGCGTCACATCGCCGTTCTGCGCCCGATGGCGCAGGCAATGGTCCATGAGCACCAGGGCCAGCATGGCCTCGGCAATAGGAGTGGCCCGCACGCCCACGCAAGGATCGTGGCGCCCCTTGGTAACCACTTCAACCGGGTTCCCTTGCAGATCAATGCTCTTGCCGGGAATCAGGATGCTGGAAGTGGGCTTGAGCGCCATGGCCACACGGATGGTCTGCCCGGAGCTGATACCTCCGAGCACACCGCCGGCATGGTTGCTGAGGAAGCCTTCCGGGGTCATCTCATCACGATGTTGCTCACCGCGCTGATTGACCACTGCAAAGCCGTCGCCTACTTCCACACCCTTGACCGCGTTGATGGACATCATTGCCTTGGCCAGATCCGCGTCGATACGATCGAACACCGGCTCGCCCCAGCCAGGCGGCACGCCGTCGGCAAACACTTCCACCCGTGCACCGATGGAAGAGCCATCCTTGCGCAGCGCATTGATGAGAGCTTCCAGCTCCGGCACCTTGCCTGCATCCGGGAAGAAGAAAGGATTGCTGTTTACGGTAGACCAGTCGAATTGCTCCGCTTTGACCTCACCGATTTGAGTACAGCCCCCATAGATGCGAATACCCAGTGTCTGCTCCAGATACTTGCGGGCAATGGCGCCGGCCGCCACGCGCATGGCCGTTTCCCGGGCCGATGACCGCCCGCCGCCGCGGTAATCGCGGAAACCGTATTTCTGCGTATAGGTGTAATCCGCATGCCCGGGCCGGAAGGTGGTGGCGATGTCGGAGTAGTCCTTGGACTTCTGGTCGGTGTTTTCGATCAGCAAGCCGATGGACGTGCCGGTGGTCTTGCCCTCGAACACCCCGGAAAGGATCTTCACCTGATCCGGCTCACGACGCTGAGTGGTGTAGCGGCTGGTGCCTGGCTTGCGCCGGTCCAGCTCCACCTGCAGGTCTTCCTCGCTGATTTCCAGCCCCGGCGGGCAGCCATCCACGATGGCCCCCAGTGCCAGGCCATGACTCTCACCAAAGGTGGTGATGCGAAAACGTTCACCAAAACTGTTGCCGGACATGCGGATCCTCAAAAAAGCATTGGGCCATTGCATCTCCCCTCACCTGCCCGGTAAAAGGAGCATCAACGGCTCAGGAAGAAAACTGTTCGCGGTATTCTAGCAGCTGTTGACGGGTAAGCATGAATACACCGTGGCCACCACGCTCGAATTCGAACCAGAAGAAAGGCACCTGCGGCCACTGATTGACCATGGCTTCCCAGCTATTGCCCACCTCCACGATCAATACCCCATGCTCGGTAAGCTTATCAGGGGCCTCACTCAGCAGGCGGCGGGTAAAATCCAGGCCGTCATCGCCGGAGGCCAGTGCCAATTCCGGTTCGTGGCGGTATTCATCCGGCAGGCTGGCCATATCCTGTGCATCCACATAGGGCGGATTGGAGACGATCAGGTCATAGGGGCCATCCACCTGGGCTAGGCCATCGGAATGCAGGGCTTTCACCTGCCCTTCCAGGCCATGACGGCGAATATTGTCTTCACAGACGGCCAGAGCTTCTTCACTGATATCACTGCCGTCCACGCGGGCATGGTCAAACGCGTAGGCACAGGCGATGGCGATACAGCCGCTGCCAGTGCACAAATCCAGCACCGCATGGACCTGCTCCGGCTCTACCCAGGGGGTGAAGGATTGCTCGATCAGCTCTGCCAACGGCGAGCGGGGAATCAGGACGCGTTCGTCCACGTAAAAGGGCAACCCGCAAAACCAGGCTTCATGGGTCAAATAAGGTACCGGAACCCGGTCATTCACCCGACGACACAGCAAGCCCAGATAGTCACTGATTTCAGAAGGCAACAAGCGGGCATCGAGAATGCGAGGATCGCCATGCAACGGCAGAGACAAGGTGCTCATCAACAGCGCCAGCGCCTCGTCCCAGGGGTCATCATTACCGTGACCAAAGAAAACCTCACCGGCACGCAGGGCACTCTCACCAAAACGCAGACAATCCCTGACTGTGTGCAGGGCGGTAACGGCTTCTTTCTGTTGTTGCGGGCTAATCACGGCATACTCCTCAAGCAGGCGGCGAAGATTAGCACAAAATCCGCCATGAAAGCCTGTAGAGGGTAACTTGTTGGCCTGCCAGCAGGCATGGCTGTTAACCTGCAAATGGTGTCGGTTAGCAGCAATGTCGGCATAGGAAAATCAAGTGCCATCATTTCAGCGACAGCAGCATTGCGTATAAGATGCGCTCACGCTCTCTGGGAGGCTGTTGGAAAGGATTAGTATGACCGCAGTTACGGTGTTCCAAGACGGCCCTTTTACCTTGGTGGATTTGAAGAACGGCACCCTGGTCGACATGAGCGTGGAACTATCGATCTATCGACAGCGACTGACCCTGTTCAACATGAATCTCCAGCGCAAACAGCTGGCAATCTATGTGGGTCGCATCTGTGGGCTCGACTTTACCGCCTCCCGCTATGCCTGCGGCGAAGACTTCAAGCAAATTACCGAGGCCAAAGTGCTGGTACTGGAAAGCATACTCAACCGTACCTTTGCCAACATGATGCTGACCCTGAACAAACCGCAATTCCCGGTCTACGTGTGTGCGAGCCTGGCAGAGGCCAAGGCGTGCCTGCTGGAAAAACACCCCCGGGAGGAACAGTGAGCGCGATCTGGTTATTGAAAACCGAGCCCGACACTTTTTCCATCAATGACCTGCAGGCCTGTCCTGGGGGCACCAGCGGCTGGGACGGAGTGCGCAATTACCAGGCTCGCAATCGTCTGCGCGACGAGATGAACGAAGGTGATTGCGTGCTGATCTACCACTCCAGTTGCGCACAGCCCGCCATTGTCGGTGAAGCCTGTGTGGTCAGTGCCCCCTACCCGGACCCCAGCCAGTTTGATCTCGACTCAGGGGGGTTCGACAATCGCAGCAGCCGCGAAGAACCGCGCTGGTATCAGGTGGATATCCGTTATCTGTGCACGTATCCGCAGCCCCTGTCGCTGAAAACCCTTCGCCAGTACGCGGAGTTTGCGGATATGGAACTGGTTGTGCGGCCACGCCTGTCAGTACAGAAAGTCACCGAACGTCAGTTTCAGCGCATCCAGCAACTCTGCATGCCAGAAAGCGCCAGCGCCTGACCAGCAAGCGAACCAGTGCAGTGCACAGCATCGCACCAGCGCAAGACTGCGCCCCAAAACCGCGCAGGCAGATACGAAAAAAGCACGACACACCCCCATAATCCCTTCCGTGGCCGGCTTGGCACAGCGGTTGCAATTGCCCCTTCGTCACTACTAACGAATGGGATTCATACCATGCCACAGCGCCGTTTACCCTGGTTTGCCTTACTGCTACTCCCCGGCCTGGCCAGGGCGGATTCGCTCAGCGCCGTTGATACGGTCTGGATTGCCGTGGCTGCCGCCCTGGTTTTCTTCATGCAAGCGGGCTTCGCGCTGCTGGAAAGTGGCATGAGCCGCGCCAAGAATGCACTGAACGTGGTGATGAAAAACTACATGGATTTGTGCGTGGGTACCCTGGTGTTCTGGGCTGTGGGGTTTGGCGTGATGTTTGGCACCAGCAGCACCGGCTGGTTTGGCGAGGACCAGTTCATGCTCAGCCATGCCGACGGCAGCACCTGGGCCATGCTGTTGTTCCAGATCATGTTTGCTGCCACCGCTGCCACCATCGCTTCCGGCGCCATGGCAGAACGCACCCGTTACGTTGGCTACCTGTGCGGGGCCATTGTCATTACCGGGCTGATCTATCCGCTCTACGGCCACTGGGCCTGGAACAGTGAGGGTTGGCTGGCCAAACTCGGCTTTATTGATTTTGCCGGTTCTACGGTGGTGCACAGCATCGGCGGCTGGTGCGCCCTGGCCGGCGTGTTGGTGGTTGGCCCACGACTGGGCCGCTTTGACCGTCACGGCCAGCCCCGTACCATCCCGGGGCATAACCTGTCCTACGTGGCCCTGGGTGGTTTTATCCTCTGGTTCGGCTGGTTCGGTTTCAATGGCGGCTCCACCCTGGCTGCCAGCGTGGATATTGCCAAGGTGAACCTGAATACCCAACTTGCCGCCGCCGCCGGCGCGGTGGGCAGCGTGATCTACCGCATGGTCAGCCGCCGACCGATTCTGTTGACGGAAACCGTTAACGGCAGCCTGGCTGGTCTGGTGGCAGTCACCGCCGGCTGCGCCGTGATGACCCCTGGCTTTGCTGTCCTCACCGGCCTGGTCGCCGGCGCGCTGGCAGCTTTCGGGGCGAGAATGTTGCTGGCGTTGCGTCTCGATGATGTGGTCGGCGCGGTGCCGGTACATGCCTTCGCCGGTGCCTGGGGCACCCTGGCCGCTGGACTGTTCTACGATGGTGACCTGTTCAACCCGGAACGAATTACCGTACAGCTGCTGGGCATCGTGGTTGCATTTGGCTGGGCCTTCTTCACCGCCCTGGTGATGTACATGCTGGTGTCCTTGCTCACAGGCCTGCGAGCCCCTGCTCTGCATGAACAACGCGGCCTGGACCTGAGCGAACACGCAGAAAGTGGCTATCCGGAGTTTCCCCAGAACACGCTTTATAACAGTGAGCTGACCCGCTCGGCGGAGTCTCGTCCATGAGTCAGGAGCTGCAACGTCGACGGCGCGCCATTGCCACCGGGCTGACGCCCTACATGAACGAACCTCTCTTGCTGGAGGCGATCAGCCTCTGGCAACAAACCTATGCCGAACGCCCTCGCTTTTCCCTGCAGGGCTTTGTCAGTGAGTTGTGTCAGATGTTCGACCTGGGGGAGCGCCGGCATCAGATCCATATGAGCCTGGTGCAGGCCATGACACTGTCGGAGCAGGAACTGGCCGACGATCCGCTGGCCGGAAGCGAGGAAAATCCCGCCCGGGAGCACCCCTGCAGCCAGGCGTTCGAGCAGATCATGCGCTCGCTGTGGGAAGGCATTGGCGCCCGTGCGGCAAGCCAGTTGCGGCTGGACATGGCCGCCCAACTGCGCAGCAATCAGGTCGGGGCGGAAACCCGGCTGACCATGGAATACTGGCTGCAAGCTCCGGAACGCCCGCTGGCCCCACTGACACTGGCCGCCCTGCGCGATCAGCTCAACCGTACTTATGTGCTGTTGTGCGAAAGACTGGGACCGGTGGAAGCCGACCAGCAACTGAAGGCGGCCTATCAGAACGCCCTGCAAACCCGCATTGACCCGACGGCATTGCGCCAGCTGCTGTAGAAGGGTTCCTGCCATTTCAGCCATGTGACACCACCGAGGATCAGGTAGTCTTGTAATCCTGTTCGCGCGTTGAGCCATAACAACAACCGATAGGGAACACCATGAAGCTACACCACCAGATCTTTATTGCCATGCTGGCCGGCGCCCTGGTCGGCAGCCTGACCAGCGAGTCCACTACCCTGTTCGGGGTCCCGATACTGGCCGGTTACGACCTGGTAGGAAGTCTGTTCATCAATGGTTTGAAAATGGTGGTGGTGCCCCTGATTGTCACCGCCATCATCAATGGCATGACCAGCGTCGGCGACGGCAACAATCTGGGTCGAATGGGGCTAAAAACGGTAGCACTGTACATGACCACCACCGTGGTCGCGGTGCTGATCGGGCTGCTGACTGTCAATCTGTTCAGCCCCGGGGTCATCGACGGCCAACCGGCCCGGGACCTGCTTGGTCTGGCCAGTGATACCGAAGCGGTACTGGCTGGCATCGAAGGGCGAGGCGCCGGGGATTTCACCCAGATCCTGATGCAGATGCTACCCCCCAACCTGATTGCTGCCGCTGCCGATGGGCAGATGCTTGGCCTTATCGTGTTCGCCCTGTTGTTCGGCTATTTTCTGCGCACCGAACGCAATGATGCCGGCCGCAGTCTGCGAGATCTGATCGAGGGGATTTATCAGGTGGTGATGAAAATCACCATGCTGGTGATTCGTTTCACACCGCTGGGGGTGTTCGCCCTGATTGCCGCCACGGTGACCCGCACCGGCCTTGATGCCATCGAGCCGCTGGCCTGGTTTTTCGCTTCAGTGGTCGTTGCACTCACCCTGCATGCCTTTGTTTTCATGCCGGCATTGGTGTTTTTCCTGGCGCGCCGCTCACCGTTGCGGCACATCCAAGCCATGACACCGGCCCTGCTCACCGCGTTTTCCTCGGCCAGCTCCGCAGCTACCCTGCCGTTGACCATGGAATGCGTGCAGAACCGGGCCGGGGTATCACAACGAAGCAGCAGCTTCGTACTGCCACTGGGGGCCACCGTCAACATGGACGGCACGGCCCTGTATGAGTGCGTGGCCGCCATGTTTATCGCCCAGGCCTATGGCATGGACCTGTCGCTGGCGACACAATTCATGATCGTGATAACCGCGGTACTCACCTCCATTGGCGTGGCCAGTATTCCGGCCGCGTCCCTGGTGGCAATCACCGTGATACTGGCTGCCATCGGACTACCGGCGGAAGCCATCGGCCTGATTCTGGTCACCGACCGGCTACTGGACATGTTCCGCACCGCAGTGAACGTATGGGGCGACAGTGTCGTCACCGTAGTGCTGGCACGCAGCGAAGAGGAAGAACAGGTGCTGCAGAGGCCGGTAGCCGACGCAGAGAGAATGGCGCAGGCGGCAAGCGCCCACGCCGGACAAGGTCAGACTGACAAGTGATGGTCGCGGTTGTCCCAGTCACGCTTGATGGCCACCGCCGCACTGCCAACGATCGGCACCATGGCGGCAAATGCCAGCATGGCCGGGAACAGATTTTTCCCCTGATCGGCCAGACCGGCTACCATCAGCACGGTGAACAGAACAGCCACAACCAGAGCGAAAATGTCTTTACTGATACGAGAGATAGTAGTCATGGGTAACGCTCCTCTTAAATTGTTTTAGTGAACACATGTTAACTCACAAGAATGGAAAGTCAACACCTGTTCACTTTCAATGATTATTTCCCGGAGATCCCTTGAAACATCAGCCTACCCTGCTTATCAGCAATGCCTGCTCCGAACTTGGTCAGGCCCTGGTCAGTGACGCTGCAGAGCATTTTCGGGTTGCCCTGGCAGACGCGGATGGGCAACTCGGAAACCAACTTTGTGCCAACCTGCACGGCAATGGTCGAGAAGCGCTTTTCCTGGATTGTCTTCCCGGCAGCTCCCGCGACCGTCAACGGGGTGTAGAACGGGTGCTACGTCGCTGGCAACAGCTGGATACCGTGATTAACCTGCCCGCGCCACTGACCCTCGGCCCTTTCGAGGCGACCCAGACATCACACTGGCAGCGGGTTATGGATGAGCAACTGATGGATACGGTAAATCTGTGCCAGAGCGCGATCAGCGCCATGCACCGCCAGGAAGAAGGTGGCCGGATTCTCAATGTGGTACCGGAATACGGCATCCTGGCAGGGCCTCTGGCTGGCGCCCAGAGCGCTGCCAGCGCCGCCATCGTGGCCCTGGGAGAAAGCCTGCACAGTGAATTGCACAGTAGCGGTATCAGGGTGACCACCCTGGTGATCCCCCTGTATCAGGAGCAGGCCAGCAGCCTGTGCGCCACCGACCCGCTCAGCGACGCTCGCTTCCAGCGCAAGATTGCTCGCAGCCCGGTCACCCGAGAGGAGCTCAGCCAGCAGATCCTGGATGCCCTGAACAGCGATAACGCCCTGCACATCGCCTCCGGCTATACACGGGCGAAATGGCGGCGCAAGCGCTGGTTCAGGAAACGCTGGGAGCGGGGATTGCGGGAGTTAGGGGCGAGGTATCGGCGCTAAGAGCAAAAGACTGGTTTCACCACAGAGGGCACAGAGGACACTGAGAAAGATCAAAAGCCCCGCCGTACCTCGCCGCGCATTTCAGTGCCCGCGATAACATGGCAGTCATGGCCCGGTTTTCACTCAGTGTTCTCTGTGCACTCTGTGGTAAAAATTATTCCAGCCACGTCAGGCAAACTGTTCCACATAACGCAGTGTATGCCGGTAATCCCCTGCCAGAGCATCGTCAATTTTCGGCGCCACCAGATCCACCAGTTTCCTGCCCACCAGGGGAACCGATGAGGTGATTTCCACCTGGGTTTGCTGGATGGACTGGGACTCACCGTCGGCGTTGAGCACCATGGTGCCACTGATTTTCAACGGCACATTGCCAAGCTGAAAGCGATAGCGGGCCTGATAGAAACCCGGCCGGCCGGTGGCTTGCCACAGGAATTCCGTCAGCAAATCCGCCTGACTGGGCAGCAAACGCCGCGCAAATGACGGTACCTTTTCGGTGCGAATCTGTATCGGCTGAACGATCTGTATCAGCAGACCTTCCCCGGTCTCCTGGAAGGCCTGGAAACGGTAGTCATTTACCTTGCCCCATTCGAATCGTTGTTCGAAATAGGCCTTGCTGGTGAGAATCTCATAAAGCCGGTCCACGCCGACAGGAAATTCCCGGTCAACCATTACCTTCATGCTGTCTCCTGACCCGCCGGCGTCTGCTCAATCAATTTCAACAGGGGCGCCAGCTGGCGTTTCAAGTCCGGCAATGCATTCACCACCACACGGGGCTTGCCAGCCCGCAACAGGGTGAGTGCCTGCTCTATGGTTATCGAAGGCGTCGTCAGGGCGGTGGCCAGAGGCTCATCGGGGCCATCTCTGACCACCGCCCCGGGCCCGGCCAGGCGCGCCTTGCTCATCTGTTCATCCAATACCGCCTGAACCTGGCGGGGCATCAGCCCGGTATGCGCAGTGGGCGTATGAATGACCACCGACAGCGGCAATTGCTGTGCCCGGCCGCGAAATTGGAAAGCCAGTTTCTCGCTGACCTTCAACGCCCGCTCGACAAAACGCTGGGCGCCATTGGCTCCGGCACTGGGCAGCAGAATGGTAAATTGGGCCACGCTGCTTCTTGCCAGCGAATCTTCCTTACGTACCACTCCCCGCATCAATTGCGCCATTTTCATCAACACCATATCGGTTCTACGTTTACCGAGCTGTACGAAAAGTTGATTGAATTGGTAAATCTCCAGTTGCACAACCGATAGCGGGATCTGCTGACGACTGGCCAGCGCCAGCTCCTGGCGCAGGCGATGCTGCAGATAACGACGGTTACCGAGTCGGGTGAGCGGATCGATCATGGCCTGGCGGGCCAGTTCCTTGCGCTCACGCTGGTAGTGGGCATGGGCACGAGCACGGGCCAGAAGATCCGTGGAATTGAACGGTTTGCTGATGAAGTCGGTGCCGCCAAGACGTAGGGCTTCGCTGCGTGTTTCCTCGTCGTTCTCGGCACCGGTAACGATGATCACCGGCAGACCGGCAATGCCGTCATCGTCACTGGTGCGGATTTTTTTCAGTAACGTAAAGCCGTCCATCTCCGGCATCGCCAGGTCGGAAAAAACCACGCTGATGGTCGGGTTGTGGCAGATCATTTCCCAGGCTTCGACGCCGTTTTCCGCCACTTCGACACGAAATTCCCTGCCCAGCATCTTGTCAGCAGCAAGACGCATTACCTTCGAGTCATCGACAAACAGCAGCACCGGTTTGTTGTTGTTATCCATGTGGCTCCATTCCCTTTTTTACCACGGACAGCGCCCCTTTCAGGCCGGGCTCTCGCCCTCGCACATACCCGTAAAGCCGGGAATGACGCTGACAAAAATCCCCGCGCGCGATGGCAGGCAGATAATGTTCGTTGAGAAGATGCCCGGGGCGGTCGGCCAGGCAATAGACAGTGCCAGCGGTACTGTCCAGATGGGAAAGAATGCCGATCTGCGCCAGATAATCACGGCCGTTGGCAAAGTGTTCCACATAGGGCACCGGGTGACCGGCCGCAAGCGTCAGCTGCGGATCGATTTCCAGGCTGTCGGCCACCCCACCGATACAATAAATTTCCAGCTTCTTGACCAGTTGCCGGGCGCTCGGGTGACGCAGCAGTTTGCGCACGATATAGCTGGCAACAATGGTGCCCTGGGAGTGGCAGACCAGCACTACCTGATCATTATTTTCCAGTGCTTCCACCAGGATATTCAACGCCGGGCGCGACAGTTTGCCGTCCTTGCGCAGGGTACGAGCGGTAATCGACTCGGCCACATCGCGGATCAGTCCCCATGTAGGGGTATGGATCAGGTGCACCGGACGGCGAAAAATCCGCGCGATCTCGCTGGCATTGAGCAGCGCCACCGGCCCGGCCGTTCCCATGCCATTGATGAAGAACCAGCGCGAAGAGCGCCCTTCATGGGTGGTCCGCGGAGGATGGCAGACCAGGGTGCCCTGGCTGATGGACTCACGGGTGGCCGGCACCAGCAACTGCAAGAGCGAGAACAGGGCCTCACCGCGGCTGGAGTAGGATGACCAGGCCATTTCCGAGCGAACACCTGGCTCCCGGCCCAATGGTAGGACCATGCGGGGAATATCCGCTGCATGGGTCAGGCTAAGGCGCAGATCACGACGGATGGCAGAACGGTTGTCTACCAGACGGCGAAGCCATTGTCGGGGACGGTGCAACATTGGGAAGCCCTGATACGGGGTGGCGACAAATTCGCTCTAACACGAAAGTTCCCCTGTACAGTACGTCGAAATGCGCTATTTTGCCAGCAACAATAACGGCCAGCGCCACAACTCAACCTGAGCCAAATCAGTAGCTTATTTGATCAACCTTGTGTAGAACCCGAACTTTCAAAGCTGACATCAGTTATGTCTGTCGAGAGGAGTGTGCGATAAAAAAACAGGCCTGCCGTGCACAAAACGACAGACCTGACCAGGAGACCTTGTGATTCTCTCTATGGCGCTGTTTGTCTCAGACGAAGTACATCAGCAACCACTCGGCAACCAGTGCCGGCTTGTCCTCTCCTTCGATTTCCACCGTAAAGGCGAATTTCAACAACCACTGCCCTTCACGCTTTTCGGTGACCTCCAGCAAGGTGGCTACTGCTCGAACCCGCTTGCCCTCTTTCACCGGTGCCATGAATCGCAGTTTGTCGAAGCCATAGTTCATGGCCATTTTCATGCCTTTGGGCATCAAGAAGCCATCAATGGAGGCTTGCAGATAAGGCAGCAGCGACAGGGTCAGATAACCGTGTGCAATGGTGGTGCCGAAAGGGGTGCTCTTGGCCTGATCCGGATCCACATGAATGAACTGATGGTCCAGGGTCGCGTCAGCAAAAGCGTTAATTCTGTCCTGATCTATCTGGAACCAGTCGGACGCTCCCAGTTCCTTGCCCACGTAATCGGTCAGCGAGGCTACCTCAACCACTTTCATCGTAACGCGCTCCTTGAATACATTTTTCCTGAAGCTTAGCGAGCCTGGGCAAGGCAATACATGACCCTTTCAGGCAGTGGCCTGGACAGGTCTGGTGCTTTTGGTCAGTCAGCGGTTGTTGTCATCCAGAAAGGTATTGATTGCGCCTGCCACGACCTCCGGTGCTTCCATATGCAAATGGTGCCGACCCGCTAAACGCACCACGCTGGCATCCGGCAACCAGTCCAGCCGGTGATCGAACATGCCGTTGCCGCCCATGCCCTGCTCACCGAGAATCAGGCAAACCGGTGCCTGAATGGCACGAACAAAACCCTCCACCTGTTCTTCGGTAAGCCGCAACGAGGAAGTCAGCCGTAGGCGGCTGTCCGCCCGCCAGGTCCAGCCATCGGTCACCGGCATCAGGCCACGCTCACTCAGCAACGCAGACGCCTCCCGGCTGAGTCCACCGAAGCCGCGGGTGCGTGCCTCAACCGCGTCGGCAATGTCCGTGTACACCGGCTTGCGCTTGTCTGCCAACGCCATCATGTCATCCAGTGCCTTGCGCAGGGTGCTGGCCACGTCCTTACCGGGCGTGCTGGGCGGGCCCAATCCTTCAATCAGCACCAGCCGGGAGACCCGATCCGGAAACGCTGCCGCAAACAGGCAGGCAATCCCCGCCCCCATGGAGTGGCCAACCAGTGTAAAGCGTTGCCAACCGAGCTGATCTGCCACTGCCAGCACATCTCGCACATGATCCACCAGGTGGGTTACCACCCCGTCGGGGCGATGGTCCGAGTGACCATGACCGGAAAAATCCAGTGCCACCATGGGGCGTTGCCACTGCGACGCCAGCGGAATATAGGACGCGGCATTGTCCAGCCAGCCATGCAGGGCCAACACCGGCTCGCCCTCGCCGTCCCAGCTGAGGGCGGCCAGAGCCTGTCCGAAAACCTGAAATTTCTTCTCTTTTGCAGCCATTAACTCGCCTCCCCCTGTTGCAGCGTTTGCAGGGTTTCGCGAAACAGGGCCAGGGTCTGTTCAGGCTTCTCCAGTGGGTACATGTGCGATCCTTCCGCAATGCGGTGGAGCATGCCGTGGCGGCGCACATGGCGCCGGGCACTGTCGAGAAACGGAGATGGTGACCCTTTGCCGGTGATAATTGCCCCAGGCACTTTCAGCCTGGGCATGCGTGTGGCAGCCGTGGGGGTATGTCGAAAAATGGCCACTTCCACCTCTGGGCGAAAACGCAATCGCCAGCCGCCCTCCCAGGGCTCCAGCCCCGCACGCAAATAATCTGCCAGGCAACGTGGATCAAAGGCCCGGAACAGGCCGCGTGAGGAAAAATAGCTTTCCACGGCTTCCCAGTTCGGCCAGTAATCCAGCCGCCCCTTGCTCTTGCCCGCCGGTGTCACTCGATCAATCATGCCGGTCAGCTTCGCCGCATGCATCATCACCCCGTGCCAACCATTCATCATCGGCGGGTCCAGCATGATCAGCGCGGAAAACCATTCCGGGCGGCGCTGGGCCACCAGGTACATGACTACCGACCCCAGCGAATGTCCGGCTCCAACCAGCGGCTTGGGCAGGGATTCGAGCCTGGCTTCCAGCTCCAGGCTGAGGCTATGCCAGTCCGCATCCACCGGGTAAGCCGGATTGTGGCCCAAGCGATCGATGATGATGACATCGAACTCGTCCGCCAGCGGTGCCAGAAAGGTGTCATAGCTATGGCCGGGAATGCCGTTGGCGTGGGCAAAGACCAGCGTCTGACGACCGGCGGAAACTGCTGACATGGTGTCTCCCTAAGTTGGGCACGAAAATAAAAGAGATCTCCTGAAACCGTGACTTCAGCGTAGATGCATGGCGTAAGAATTTTCTGTGGCGGCAAAGGCTTGCGTCAGGCGCCACGATGAAGTCACGGTTTCAGGAGACATCATAGCCGCAACTGTTCACCCCGGACCATGTCCGATAACGCCACAGAGTGGTCTGCCTTGGTCATCTTTTGTTGGTGTACAATGCCCGCACAAAGGAGGCTCCATGACCCTGATTTCATTCAACATCAATGGTATTCGCGCCCGTCTGCACCAGTTGCAGGCAGTCATCGATAAATATCAGCCGGCCCTGATCGGCCTGCAGGAAACCAAGGTTCACGACCCGGAGTTTCCCGAACAGGCGGTTCGCGACATGGGCTACCACCCCTACTATTTTGGCCAGAAAGGCCACTATGGCGTGGCACTGATTACCAGCGAACCGCTGGAATCGGTTCAGTACGGCTTTCCCTCCGATGATGAGGACGCCCAACGTCGCATGATCATTGGCACCCTGCGTCATTCCGATGGCTCTGCCATTACCGTGCTCAACGGCTATTTCCCCCAGGGCGAAAACCGCGAGCACCCGCTCAAATTTCCTGCCAAGGAAAAGTTCTACCAGGACCTGCAGAACTACCTGGATAACCACCAGCAACCCGACCAGCAGGTGGCCGTCATGGGGGATTTCAATATTTCCTCCACCGACCTGGACATCGGCATCGGCGAAGCAAATCGCAAGCGCTGGCTACGCGAGGGCAAGACCAGCTTTCTGCCCGAAGAACGGGAATGGTGGCAGCGCCTGATCGATTGGGGGCTCACCGACACCTTCCGGCACCAGAACCCGGAAACTGATGACATCTTTTCCTGGTTCGACTATCGCTCCCGGGGCTTCGAGCGCGAGCCACGCCGGGGCCTGCGCATCGATACCGTCCTGGCCACAGCCCCGCTGCTGGAAAAACTCGATACCACCGGCGTGGACTATGACCTGCGTGGCATGGAAAAACCGTCCGACCACTGCCCGGTATGGGCCAGGTTTCGCGGCTAACCCATGAAGATCAAACTGCACCCGGAAAAGCTGAAGCTCAATCTGGACACGATCGGTTTTGTTATCGATCTGTTGATGATTGCCCTGGTCATCCTCAACCTTGGCCTGATCCTGTTCGACTGGCTTTTCCAGGTGCCACCGGTACAGGGGTTTCTGGCAGAGATGACGCCAGCATTCCATGCCTTCTACCGGGATACCATCCACAGTAATTTTCTGTTCTACGACCTCTGTTTCGTCGCTGTCTACCTGACCGAGTTCGTCATCCGCTGGATTGTCGCCATTGCCCGCAGCACCTACCACCGCTGGTTCTTCTACCCCTTTGCCCACTGGTATGACCTGCTCGGCTGTATTCCGGTGGGCAGTTTCCGCTGGTTGCGGATTCTGCGTGTGGTTGGCCTGGTCATGCGTCTGCAGCGCATGGGCATTATCGACCTGTCACAAACCTGGCTGGGCCAGACTATCCTCAAGTATTACGGCATCGTGGTAGAGGAAGTGTCCGACCGCGTGGTCATCAATGTCTTAAGCGGCGCCCAACGAGAAATCGGTGGCGGCAGTCCGCTGCTGCATCGTATCGAAACTCAGGTACTGGCACCGCGCCAGGACAAGCTGGTGAGTTTTATCGCCACCCGCATCGCCGACGCGACCCAGAAAAGCCACGGCCAGTATCGCGATCAACTGGCGGAATATTTCGCCCACCTGACCGACGAATCGCTGACCCGCACCCAGGCCGGTAAACGCCTGGCGGCCATCCCCGTGGCCGGGCCAAGGGCTATCGCCCTGCTCGGCGACGCCGTGCGCGAGACCGGCACCGCTTTCGTGGATCAATTGGTGGATGACCTGGCCTCACCGGCCAACCGGCCGCAGCTTGAGCAACTTCTCCACGATCTGATCGGTGCCGCCAAGGGAGAAGGCGAGCAACTCGACCAGCTGATCCGCGATACCTTGCTGGATGTGCTGGAACAGGTAAAAGCCCAGATGGCCGTGCAACAATGGAAGCTGGAAGAGCAAGACGGCCCCGAAAAAAGTTGATAACATCGAGTAAGACTAAAGTCTCAGCGACTACGCCAACCGGATCACATCATGAGTACCACTGCCGATTCCAGTGACGACAATCTGCAACTACCCCGCTCCCGTATCCTGCTGGTGGATGACACCCCGCAGAATCTGGTGGCGCTCGAAGTGGTACTGGAAGATATGGACTGTGATCTGGACAGCGTGACCAGCGGCAATGCGGCCCTGGCCAAGCTCCTCAAGGAAGATTACGCCCTGGTCTTACTGGACGTACAAATGCCGGAAATGGACGGCTTCGAAGTAGCCGGCATCATGCGATCCCATCAGCGCACCCAGAATGTGCCTATCATTTTTGTGACTGCGATCTCGAAAGAAACCCGCTTTGTGCAACAAGGTTATCGTAGTGGTGCCGTAGACTATCTGTTCAAGCCTATTGATCCGCAACTGCTGCAGAGTAAGGTCAGCTTTTTCCTCAGCCTCGATCAACAGAAGAAGCGACTGGAAGCGAAACTGGCCCAGGCCCGTCGCTCCGAAGCCGAAATGAAGGCGCTTTACGGCGAACCGCCCGAGTAAATTTTCCCGGGCCCGACAACAATAATCGGTCAGGACGACCTCGATAACAGCATGGCCATCAGACTTCCCGGATACCGAATTACCGAACGCCTTGGCAAGGGTGGCATGGCGCATGTCTTTCTCGCTACCCAGCATTCCTTCGAGCGCCAGGTCGCGATCAAAATACTCACCCCCTCCCTCGCCCTGGAACCCAGCTTTGCCGAACGCTTCATGCAGGAAGCTCGCACCGTGGCCAGCCTTAATCATCCCCATATCGTGCCGGTGTACGACGTGGGCGAGCACGAGGGTTACTATTATCTGAGCATGGAGTACGTGACCGGGGGCAGCCTGAAACAGCGCATTCGCGATGGCATAGAGCCCAGGGAAGCAGAAAACGTGCTGCGGCAATTGGCTGGCGCCCTGGACTACGCCGGCCTGCATGGCTTCATTCACCGGGACGTGAAGCCGGACAATGTGATGTTCCGTGCCGACGGCTCCGCACTGTTGATGGATTTCGGCATCGCCGCCAACATGCTGCGCGATAACAGCGTCACCGCTACCAACAGCATCATGGGCACCCCCAAATACATGAGCCCGGAACAACACCGCTCCCAGCCGCTGACACCGCAATCAGACCTGTATTCCCTGGGCTGTGTGTTCTACGAAATGCTCACTGGCAAACCGCCTTATCACGGCGAGGATACCAGCGCTATGGCGCAGGCCCACCTGCGTGAGCCGATACCTTTACTGCCAGTCACACTCCGCCATTATCAGCCAATACTGCGCCAGTTGCTGGCCAAGGCACCGGCAGATCGACCGGAGAGCGGCGCAGCCCTTGTTGAGGCCCTCGACCACCTGGAATCCCCGGAGCACTACACCCGCGAACGAGCCCGTTACCGCCCGCAGGAAGCCGGGATCAACGGCACCCTGGCACCACGGTTGCGGCTCAAGGAAACCAAGGCAGGAATGAGCTGGCGCGGCAATCTCTACCAGTACGACATTTATCTGGTGGCCGACGACTTCGAGCAGTTCCAGTCCCATTTTCCGGTACTGCGCTCCGCTCTCCAGGACTGGCACCAGCAAAGGGGCTCTCGCTGCAAGGGCGTCACCATCAAGGCAACCCTGCATCCGTGGATCAGTGGCCGGGTAAAGCAGTATCTCAAAGAGCTTCGCCAGTCAGAGGGGCTGGAATTTCTCGGTCGCCTGCCAATTCTGCTCAACCTGGTGGCCGCCGATGGCCAGCCCATTGAACGGTTAGCCTGGGAGCCGGATTCTGAATCCAGTTAAAACCCAGCGTCCACAATTTCACAAAGTAAAACCGTATCAGTGCCCCTCGCGAACTCACTGTGAGAACAGGGTTTCTGCCGGGATAGCAATCGCCGAATAACAGACATAAAAAAAGCACCAACATAGGTTGGTGCTTGAGGATCTGCCTAAGTTGATGTGATGCAAGGAGACATCACATTCCCCCCCTTAGGGTGGTACCGATGACACCGTTCAGGAGTCTGCCATGCGTTCCAGTGTCATCAAGGTCAGGTTAGGGCAATCGCAAACAACCTGAACAGCGCCTATCGGCGAACGGTACGCAACGCGTTATCAAGGGTAGGGTTTTCCGGATTAGCGGCCAGAAACGGCCTCGCCAGGGCTGCGTAACCACAACAGGCGGGCACCGGCTGCAGCGGCCACCTCCACATCCAGACAGGCCACGGTCCCCACATTGAAACCAATACGCTCGACCGAACCGGTCCAGCTTGCGGTCAACTGGGCCACCAACGGCATATGACTCACCAACACGGCGTTATCTGCGGGCGGGTTGGCAAGCAACCAGTCAAAAAGCGCTTGCGGGTTGGCATCCGGCACTAGTTGCTCGCAGGTTTGTCGGGGCAAGCCACCATAGACCTGATCGATACAATCTGCGGTCTGCTGGGCGCGCACAAAAGGGCTTGCGATCAGCGCCGATACGGCAATTCCGCTATCCCGCATGCCTTGCCAGTGGGCAAGCAGCGCCGCCCTGCCCGTCTCGGTCAATGGGCGCTGCGCATCGGTAGGAGCCCGGGAAACAGCCTGACCGTGGCGGCTGAGATAAAGCTTCATGCACTGGCTCCAGCGAGCTGGAATTCCACATCGTGCTTGTATTCCCCGCTCATCAACTGCTGGATAACCAGCTCCAGCGGCTGGCCATGGTAAACGATCTGATACAGGGCCGTAGCCAGGGGCATATAGACGTCCAGCTCCGCGGCCTTGTCGGCCACCAGCTTGATAGTGTTGATACCTTCAGCCGTTTGCCCCAGGCTTTCCACCGCCTCCTCAAGGCTCTTCCCCTGGCCTAGCTGGAAGCCCACCTGATAGTTGCGCGACAACGACGAACTACAGGTGGCGATCAGATCCCCCACCCCGGACAGTCCCAGGAATGTCATCGGGTTGGCACCCAACTCCACCGCAAAACGGCTCATTTCCGCCAGGGAACGGGTAATCATGAAGCTGCGGCTGTTTTCACCCACTCCGATGGCCGCGGCCATGCCGGAGGCCACCGCGTAAATATTTTTCAGGGCACCGCCCAGTTCCACGCCGTAGATGTCCGGGTTGTCATAGACGCGGAAGTAATCGCAGCTAAGTGCCGTCTGCACCACCTGGCACAGCTCCTCATCGGGGCTGGCTACCACGGTGCCGCTAAATTTCTGCTCGACGATTTCCTTGGCCAGATTAGGGCCACTGAGCGCACCGATACGGGCGTGCGGCCACTCCTGCTGCAACACTTCGCTCATCAGCAGAAAGCCTTCGGAATAAATCCCCTTGGTACAGCTGATCACCATGGTGCCAGCTGGCACCCATTCCCTGGCCTGACGAAGGACGTCCACAAACGCCTTGCTGGGAATCGCCACAAACACCAGGGATGCCTGGTCCAGTGCCTCTTCCAGACTGTCTGTGGCATTCACTCCCGCAGGCAATTCAGCACCGGGCAGATAGCGGCTGTTTTCCCGATCCAGATTGATCGCCGCAGCTGTTTCCGGGTCACGCACCCAGATATTCACCCGGTGGCCATTGGCGGCCAAAATGCTGGCCATGGCGGTGCCAAAACTGCCACCGCCCAGAATTGTTGCGTTATGTCTTTCCTGCTCCATACGGAACGCCTTGTATAGCAGCTTTTGAGGCATCATAAGCGCCCATCGAAGCAGAGACAACGGAAGCCTCATCAAGCTTGGGGCGAAGCCAACAGTAGGAGCGCCTCTTGAGGCGCGAACCCGAGCGTAGCGAGGACGGAAGTAGTTTCCGTCCGTCATCCCATATGCACATGTCGAGTTCTGACAGGCTTGATCGCCTGCGGCGATTCCCTCGCCGAGGTTCGCGCCTCACCAAGCGAAGCGAATAGTCGGCGCTCCTACAGTGGGTTATCACAACGCCCGAGCAAGAAGCTCCTGCAAGCGTCGTGCAGTCGCCGCCGGATCTTTAGGCAACTGCCCTTCGGCCAGCATGGCCTGGTCGAGTAGCAGTGCGGCCATGTCGTCGAAGCGTTCGCCCTCTTCCATCTCGGCCAACGCCTGTAACAGACTGTGGTCCAGATTCACTTCCAGCACCGGCTTGTTTTCCGGCGCCGGTTGCCCGGCAGCCTCCAGCATGCGGCGCATCTGTGGCCCCAGCTGGTCTTCGGCCAACACCAGGCACGCCGGGGAGTCCACCAGACGGGAAGTCGCCCGCACGGATTCCACCCGTTCTGCCAGGATACTGCCAAGACGGCCGATCAATGGATTATCGTTATCGGCCTTATCCGTCTCTTCCCCCAGATCCAGCTCGCCACGGGCCGCATTGACCAGCTTCACATCCTTGTAGCTGTCCAGATAGCTGACCATCCACTCGTCCACCGGATCGCTGAGCAACAGGACCTCGATGCCCTTCTTGCGGAAGACTTCCAGATGGGGGCTGTTCTCTGCCGCTGACGGACTGTCAGCCAACAGATAATAAATCTTGTCCTGCTCAGCTGGCTTGTTCTCCAGATACTGATCCAGCGACATGGCCACCTTGCCCGGCTGATTGCTACTGGCAAAGCGCAACAGGGCGGCAACCGCCTCCTGATTGTCACGGTCTTCGCCAATACCTTCCTTGATCACCTGGCCGAACTGGGACCAGAAGGTGGCGTATTTTTCCTCGTCATTGCCCAGTTTCTTGAGCATCTGCAGCACCCGTTTGGTCAGCGCTGCACGGATTTTCTGTACCGGGCCATAGTCTTGCAACAGCTCGCGGCTCACGTTCAGTGGCAGGTTCGGGGCATCAATCACCCCCTTGATAAAGCGCAGGTACTGGGGCAGAAACTGCTGCGCATCGTCCATGATAAAGACGCGCTGCACATAGAGCTTGAGGCCACGGTTGGCTTCACGGTGATACAGATCAAAGGGTGCCCGGGCAGGGATGTAAAGCAGACTGGTATATTCCAGCTTGCCCTCAACCTTGTTGTGGCTCCAGCTCAGGGCATCCTGGAAATCGTGGCTGATGTGCTTGTAGAAATTCTGATATTCCTCGTCACTGATTTCCTGACGGGGCCGCTGCCAGAGGGCCGTGGCAGAATTGAGGGTTTCTGCTTTTTCCTCGTCGTCACCTTCTGCCGGAGTGACAAGCGTGATCGGGAACGCCACATGGTCCGAATACTGGTTCACCACCTGGCGAATCTTGAAGTCATCCAGAAATTCCCTGGCATCCTTGCGCAGATGCAGGACCACCGCTGTACCCTGCTCTGCCCGCTCAATGGCCTCCACCGTAAACTCACCCTGGCCATCGCTTTCCCAGCGCACCCCGGCGGAGACTTCGGTACCGGCCTTGCGGCTTTCCACGGTGACCCGGTCAGCAACAATGAACGCGGAATAAAAGCCTACACCAAACTGGCCGATCAGCTGGGCGTCCTTCTTCTGATCACCGCTGAGCGAGGCGAGGAATTTTTCGGTGCCGGAACGGGCGATGGTGCCCAGGTTCTCGATCACGTCTTCCTCGTTCATGCCAATGCCGTTATCGGCGATGGTGAGAGTGCCCGCTTCCTTGTCTATTCGCAGGCTGATAGCCGGGTCGTTTCCTGACTCCAGTAACGACGGCTCATCCAGTGCCTTGAAACGCAGCTTGTCGCAGGCATCGGACGCGTTGGAGATCAATTCACGAAGAAAGATTTCCCGGTTGCTATACAGGGAATGGATCATCAGGTGCAGCAGGCGGGATACTTCCGCCTGAAAACCATGGGTTTGTTTTTCTGCAGACACGGCTGACTCCTCTGGGTTTAATCACCCGGGAGTAATAGGGGCAGCCGTGTGTTTTTCAAGGGGGGAGGAAAAGGGATCAGCGCTTGATCTGGTGAGCCAGCGCCGATTTCAGATCCGGAAAGCGGAACACGAAACCCTGTTGCTCCAGGCGCCGGGGGTAGACCCGTTGCCCGCCCAGCAGGATCTCTGACTGCTCGCCCAGGCCGGCACGCAGAGCCACTGATGGCACTCGCAGAAACGCCGGTCGCTTGACCGCACTGGCCAGCGATTGATGAAACTCACGCTGGGTAACAGGTGCCGGTGCCGTGGCATTGAATACCCCGTCAATCCCCGGGGTTTCCACCGCCCGCACCAGAATCGCCACCATGTCGTCGATATGTATCCAGCTCAACCACTGGCTACCATCGCCGAGCATGGCGCCAAACCCGAGCCGGTAAACCGGTAGCAGCTTGCCAAGCATGCCGCCATCACGGCCTAGTACAATGCCGGTTCGCACCAGGCACAACCGTACTCCCTGACGGGATACGGGCCGTGCCGATTGCTCCCAGGCATCGCAGAGCAGATAACCGAAATCACGCTTGCGGGCAGAGCTGTCTTCAGTCAATTCCGCATTACCCGCGTCCCCGTAGAAGCCCACTGCGGAGCCGGATACCATTACCGCCGGCTTGCGTTGCAACCTGGACACCAGTGCCACCAGGCCCTGGGTAACACCAATACGGGAATCAAACAGCACCTTCTTGCGACGCTCCGTCCAGCGCCCGGCAAACAGGCTTTCACCGGCCAGGTTGATGATGCCGTCGATGGGGTCGTCATCGGCAATATCATCCAGCGACGAGACGATACGGGTTTCTTCTGGCAACAGCTTGGCAACCCGTTTCGGGCGACGACTGAGCACGACAAGATCGTGCCCATGTGCCGCCAGTCTCCGGCACAGGTGCTGGCCGATAAATCCGCTGCCTCCGGTAATCAGTATCTTCAACGCGCTGCCTCAACCTTTTGAATGCTGTTCATGTCATAGAAGTATTCGATGTTGCCTGCTCCCATCGCCACACTCAAGGTCAAATGATCCTCGGTGACCGCCTGCAAAACTCCTGTGCGGGTGACGACGCCACTGGCGGTGATGGTGACGGATTGACCTACCAGGGCACGCAGCTCCTTCAGTTTCGCAGATATTTCCGCAACAGGCTCGTCCACCTTCGTTGCCTGCTCCGACTGTTGTTCAGCCCGCCGTTCACTGTCGTAGACAACCTCTGCCTCATCACTGCCATCGTCCTCTGATACCAGATCAACCCGTTGTCCATTGGGCAACGTCAGTGATTGAAGTTCCTCTGCAGACACACTGCGCTCTACATTACCGCTACCCACATTCATGACCAGCCACAGGCGATCTCCGCTGATGCGGCGCAATACCCCTTCCAGCTCACGGCCACTGCGAGTTTCCAGCAGTACCGTTCTGTCCACATAGGCAACTAGCTCCGGAAAGGTCTTCTCCACGGGCGGCAAGGCTTGCACCTCTTCTGACGCCGGCTCCTCGAAAACGGGGGATCTCAGGGTTGCACTGCCCTCACGCGGAGGAGTAATCACCCGCGTTTCCATTGAGCCCGGGACCACAGCCCAACCCACTTCGCTCTTCTCCAGGCGCACGTGCCGTTGTTCCACCGCACCGCTGGTCAACACTACCCGTGACATTACCTGCCCAGTGGCCTCCGCGCGGCGCAGCTGGACATGCTCCGCCTGCACGGATTCCAGCATCCCTTCAGGGAACTGGGTCGCCAGATACTCCTCTGCCACATAGGCCAATGTGTCATCGTGGTCAAAATGCAAATCCACATTGCCATTACGATAACGAAGATGATTGGAATACGCCGTGAAGTCACCGACCAGATAGCTTTTGAAGCTGTCCGGCATGACCAGCACCATGGAACCGGAAAGCTGATCGGTATCCAGCGGCGCCAGCGCCAGCTCCAGACGGTAACCGCCGGAAAAGATGCGGGTTTCCGGGTAGTCCTGCCCCTCCGGTTTCCAGGATAAATGCACCACCGGAACCCCCTCATCGGATGGGCTCACCAGCATTGAGCGGCGCTCGGTGATTTCTTCAGGATCCCAACCCAGCAGAATGCGCACTTCCAGTTCGGGCAGGAAGCCTTTTCCCTGGCTGGCTGTCAGGACCCCGTCTATCAGTGCCACCCGGTCATAACGGAATTTTTTCCCGTGCAAACGGCCTGACAGGGCCTTTCCCTGACCCTCTACCACCAGCAGCGCGGCCTCCTCAGAAGTCACAAATGCAGTGCTGGTGGCCATATTATCGCCCCGCAAAACCTGGCCCGCCTGCCCCGCCAGGTTTTGCCGGGGTGTCTGTTCCAGTGGGCTCTGGCCAGTAGCCAGGAACAGCGCCACCCCTACTGCCGCCGTCAGCAAAGACGCTACACGCCCCAGCGCCCACCAGCGATATTCTTCCCAGTGCTCCTGCACCTGCCCCAGACTTGCCAGGGGTAACAGGAAAAACAAGGCACTGTGCCCCCGGCTACCCGCCTCGTTCATCAGGCCAAGGGTGCTGATGATGAAGCCACTTACCCCAATAATGATCAGCAGTTCTGCCATCTTCTTATTCTCTCAACAGATGATTCTCTCAACGGAGCGTTGAATAAGCTTCTGTGAAGCGTTGTTGGCGCTTTTGCCTTTGCTGCCCTGCTAGCCAGCAATACGCATATGGCCTCTTCAGATTCTCGGCAAAGGTAACCGGGTGGCTGCACAAGCCTCCCTGCGGGAGACGCCGGAACAGGCTCTGCAGGCTCCAGGCGAAAAGGTTATCCCGATGCCTCCACTTTACAAAGCCGGGGCCGGGCATTCCAGCACTTAAGTGACTGATTTTTCTATCCAGCGGCCAGGCATGATCTCCATCACACTCAGCCCTGCAGCAGCCGGCCAGATCCGCTTGCTGCACCGCCAGGTGCTCCAGCCACCACCACTTATCATCGGAAATAAAAAAAAACTTGTCAGCGGGAAAATCTGGATATATACAGGCGCTGAGGACGTCAGGAAACCGGTACCCCGGACCTGGCTCGCCGATTAACAGGTTGTTTGGGGAGGTCAAATACAGGAGGCCACCATGAGTAACCATCGTAATGAGCAAGACCTTGATTCGGAAGATCTGCTGATGAACGAAGATTTCGATATCCTGGATGACGACGTGGACGATGAAGAGCAGGAGGAACGCAGCGCGCGCTCCCGTGCGTTCAACATGGACATGCGTCATCGCATCGAAGATCGTCTGGAGGCCCGTCGCCTGAAAAAGGAACTCAACGAGTATGAGTTCTTCGATCTGGACGACGACATTCTCCACTGAGGGGGAGCTGCTCACACTATTTCTATGGCCCCTGTTGAGGGCCTAACCCTGGAGGAGAAGGCTGATCGCTTTTCCGCCTGTCAGAGACTATAGAAATAGTGTGGGCAACCCCCAACAAAAAAGGCCGGCGAAATGCCGGCCTTTTTTGTATCAGCGAAGGACTATACTACCAGCCAGTCGCTTCTTTCACGGCCTTACCGATTTCCGCAGGGTTGCGTACGGTTTTCACACCGGCCGCTTCCAGGGCTGCAAACTTCTCGTCCGCAGTGCCCTTGCCGCCGGCAATAATGGCACCGGCATGGCCCATACGCTTGCCCGGAGGCGCAGTCACGCCGGCGATGTAACTAACCACCGGCTTGGTCACGTGTTCCTTGATATAGGCAGCGGCTTCGTCTTCCGCAGTACCACCGATCTCGCCGACCATGACAATGGCTTCGGTCTGCGGATCGTTCTGGAACAGTTCCAGCGCGTCAATAAAGGTGGTGCCGGGGATCGGATCACCGCCAATACCGATACAGGTGGACTGGCCAAAGCCGAGTTTGGTGGTCTGATTGACCGCCTCATAGGTCAGGGTGCCGGAGCGGGATACGATGCCCACTTTGCCCGGCTGGTGGATATGCCCCGGCATGATACCGATCTTGCACTCACCAGGGGTAATGACACCCGGACAGTTGGGACCGATCAGACGCACACCACCTTTGCGGGTGATGTATTCCTTCACGTACAACATATCCAGCGCCGGGACACCCTCTGTGATGCAGACGATCAGTTCGATGCCAGCATCGGCCGCTTCCAGAATAGAGTCCTTGCAGAACGGTGCCGGCACGTAGATGACACTGGCAGTGGCGCCGGTTTCGGCAACCGCCTCGGCCACGGTGTTGAACACCGGCAGGCCCAAATGCGTCTGGCCGCCCTTACCCGGGGTCACACCACCCACCATCTTGGTACCGTATTCGATAGCCTGTTCGGAATGGAAGGTGCCCTGGCTGCCGGTGAAACCCTGGCAGATCACTTTGGTGTTCTTGTCGATCAGTACGCTCATGCGGCACCTCCCACTGCTTTCACTACCTGCTCGGCAGCATCATCAAAACTTTGCGCGGCGATAATGTTCATGCCGCTTTCTGCCAGCTTCTGGGAGCCCAGCTCCGCGTTATTACCTTCCAGACGAACAACCACCGGCACGGTCACACCCACTTCTTCCACTGCGCCAATAATGCCCTCGGCAATCAGGTCGCAACGAACAATACCGCCGAAGATGTTCACCAGCACGCCTTTCACCTGATCATCGGAGAGAATGATCTTGAAGGCTTCGGTAACACGCTCTTTGGTGGCACCGCCGCCCACGTCCAGGAAGTTGGCCGGCGCACCGCCTTTCAGCTTCACCAGGTCCATGGTGCCCATGGCCAGGCCAGCACCGTTGACCATGCAACCGATGTTGCCGTCCAGTGCCACATAGTTCAGGTCCCACTCGGCCGCACGACGCTCACGCTCGTCTTCCTGACTGGGATCTTCCAGCGCCTTGATGTCCGGGTGGCGATACAGCGCAGAGCCATCCACGTTGATCTTGGCGTCCAGGCAATGCAGATCGCCCTGGTCCGTGATCACCAGCGGATTGACTTCGATCAGCGCCAGATCCTTGTCTTCGAACAGTTTCGCCAGACCCACAAAGATCTTCGCGAACTGGCCAACCTGCTTGCCTTCCAGGCCAAGCTTGAAAGCAATCTCACGGGCCTGATAGGGCTGCGCACCCACCAGCGGATCGATTTCCGCCCGCAGGATTTTTTCCGGGGTTTCTTCGGCAACGGTTTCAATGTCCACACCACCTTCGGTGGAGGCCATGAACACAACGCGCCGGGAGGCACGGTCAAACACCGCACTCAGGTACAGTTCCTTGGCGATGTCGGTGCAGGTTTCCACCAGGATCTTGGACACCGGCTGACCATGCTCATCGGTCTGAAACGTGACCAGGTTTTTACCCAGCCATTTTTTGGCAAACTCCGCCGCTTCTTCCGGGCTATTCACCAGTTTCACACCACCGGCCTTACCCCGGCCACCGGCGTGTACCTGGGCTTTTACCACCCACTTTTCACCACCAATTTCTTTGGTTTTGGCTGCAACCTCTTCCGGAGTATCGCAGGCGAAACCGGTAGAAACTGGCAGACCATAATCAGCAAAAAGCTGCTTTGACTGATATTCATGGAGATTCATGCCAATACTTCCATATCAATGAATGAGTGGCGCCCGACTGGACGCCGTCACTTCGCGACCGTTCTGCGGCGTTATTTCTTGCGCCGACGCTGCGCCACATGGATTGCCTTGTAATCCACGGCCAGGGCGGCTTCATGAACGGTTTCCGACAGGCTCGGATGACCAAACACCATCAGTTGCAAATCTTCTATGGTGGCGCCGAACTCCATCGCCACCACGCCTTGCTGGATCAGTTCCGAGGCCTGTGGCCCCACCACGTGCATGCCGAGAATGCGGTCGGTTTTCTCATCGGCCACAAACTTGACCATGCCCCCGGTTTCGCCGGCAGCCATGGCGCGACCATTGGCCGCAAAAGGCACTGCACCGGTCTTGTAGGCGTCACCGGATTCCTTGACCTCTTCTTCGGTCTTGCCCACCCAGGCCACTTCCGGGTGGGTATAGATCACCCCGGGAACGGCATCGTAGTTAACCTGGGTGTGCTCGCCGGCAATCACCTCGGCTACCATCACACCTTCCTCGATGGCCTTGTGGGCCAGTGCTGGGCCACGTACCAGATCGCCAATGGCATAAACACCGGGCACATCGGTACGGCACTGGTTATCCACGTAAACGAAATTACGCTCATCCAGGCTGACACCGGCATCCTGACTGAGCAGGCCTTCGGTATAGGGGCGACGGCCCACGGCCACAATCAGGCGGTCGAAGGTCTCCTGCTGATCTCCGTCCTTGTCGGTGAAATTCACCACTACCTGGTTCTTCTTCATCTCGGAGCCGGTAACCCGGGCACCAAGACGGATATCCATGCCTTGTTTGCTGAACTGTTTCTTGGCGTCCTTGGCGATCTGCTGATCCACCGTCGGCAGGAAGGTATCCACTGCTTCCAGCACCACCACTTCGCTGCCGAGACGGGCCCAGACACTACCCAGTTCCAGCCCGATCACACCGGCACCAATCACACCGAGACGCTTGGGCACTTCAGGGAGATCCAGTGCGCCGGTAGAATCGACGATGATTTTTTGATCAACCGGGGTCGGCGGGATCTCCACCGGGACGGAGCCAGCAGCCAGAATGATGTGCTCGGCCTGCAGAGTCTGCGCATCACCTTCCAGAGGCGAGAATTCCACCTGCTTGCCACTCTTCAACTGCCCGCTGCCTTGCAGCCAGGTGACCTTGTTGGCCTTGAAGAGCTGAGCGATGCCGCCGGTCAGGTTGCGAACGATGGTGTCCTTGCGCTTGTGCATGGTATCCAGGTCCAGGCTCACGTCGCCCAGCTTGATGCCATGGTCCGCCAGGGAGCTCTGCGCTTCGTGATACTTCCAGGAAGAATCCAGCAGGGCCTTGGAGGGGATACAACCCACATTCAGGCAGGTACCACCCAGTGCGGGCTCGTCCTGCTTGTTGATACGTTTCTCGATACAGGCCGTGTTGAAACCCAGTTGCGCACAACGGATGGCAGCCACATAACCGCCGGGGCCACCACCGATGACAATGACGTCGTACTTGTCAGCCATGATCTATTCCTTCAATCGCTGGCACGCTGCACGAAACACGCTGGCACGCCCTTAGCGTGATTGCGTGCCAACGTGATGCGTGCAGGCATACATTCAGATATCCAGCAGCAAACGCGCCGGATCTTCGATAAAGTTCTTCACTGCCACCAGGAACTGCACCGCTTCCTTGCCATCGATCAAACGGTGGTCATAGGACAACGCCAGGTACATCATCGGCAGGATTTCCACCTTGCCGTCTACCGCCATGGGGCGTTCCTGGATTTTGTGCATGCCGAGAATGGCTGTCTGCGGCGGGTTGAGAATCGGCGTGGAAATCAGTGAGCCGAACACCCCGCCATTGGAAATAGTGAAGGTGCCGCCGGTCATTTCTTCGATGGACAGCTTGCCCTTCTGGGCCTTCTGACCGTACTCGATGATCTGGGATTCCACTTCCGCCAGACCGCGCTGGTCCGCATCGCGAATCACCGGAACCACCAGACCACGCTCGGTGGACACTGCCACACCCACGTCGTAGTAACCGTGGTACACAATGTCCTCGCCATCGATGGACGCATTCACGGCCGGGAACCGTTTCAACGCTTCCACGCAGGCACGGGTGAAGAAGCCCATGAACCCCAGACGCACGTTGTGAGCCTTTTCGAATTCCGGCTGGTAATGCTTGCGCATATCCATAATCGGTTTCATGTTGACCTCGTTGAAGGTGGTCAACATGGCGGAATTCTGCTGGGCAGACACCAGTCGTTCGGCAATACGCTTACGCAGACGGGTCATGGGAACCCGACGCTCTTCGCGCTCACCCGGCGTTGCCGGTACATCCAGGGTGGCCGGCTGCTGCGGTGCTGGCTGGTTGGCCCGCTTCTCTTCCTTATCGCTGATGGTTTTTTCCACATCCGCCTTGGTGATGCGGCCGCCTTTGCCGGTGCCGGTCACTTGTGCAGCGGCAACGCCATGTTCGGTCATCAACTTGCGGGCCGCCGGGCCGGCCTGATCCGAGGCGCTATCGTCGTCGCTGGCAGCCTCATTGGCGGGTGCCTTCTCTGCTGCCGGTTCCTCTTCCTTCTGCTCGGCCGGAGCCGAATCGGCCTTGTCGCCACCAGACGACGCCGAACCGCTGGCGCCCTCTTCGAAATGACCCAGCACCTGCTGGCTCTCAACGGTGTCGCCTTCTGCGGCGAGAATTTTGCTGACTACACCGTCAGCCGGTGCCACTACTTCCAGCACCACCTTGTCGGTTTCGATGTCCACCAGCAGCTCATCACGCTTGACCGCTTCGCCTTCCTGTTTGTGCCAGGTGGCTACGGTGCCGTCCGCTACTGATTCGGGAAACTGCGGAGCTTTGATATCAGTCGCCATGCCTAATCCTTATTTACTTGATCTCGAAGGCGTCCTGGACCAGACGCTGCTGTTGTTCCACATGAAGGGCCATGGAGCCAGCTGCCGGCGCGGCAGCCATATCACGGCCAGCGTAATGCACCCGCAGGTCTCCGACCTCGCGGGCCACCCGGTACATATGGTGCTGCGAGCAATACCAGGCGCCCTGGTTCATGGGCTCTTCCTGGCACCACACCAGGTTTTCCAGATTGGGGTAGCCCTCCAACACTTCCTGCAAGCGCTGCTCCGGGAACGGATAGAGCTGCTCGACGCGAATCAGCGCGGTATCGATCAACTCATCACTGTCGCGCTTCTCCAGCAGGTCGTAGTACACCTTGCCGGAACACATCACTACCCGTTCCACCTTGTCACGATCCAGCTCTGCCGGATCATCCAGCACGGTACGGAAAATACCGTCAGCCAGATCTTCCAGGGTGGAAATCGCTTTTTTATGCCGCAGCAAACTCTTGGGACTCATGATCACCAATGGTTTGCGCAGCGGGCGCACTGCTTGGCGGCGCAACAGGTGATAAATCTGGGCTGGGGTGCTGGGAACGCAAATCTGCATGTTGTGCTCGGCGCACAGTTGCAGGAAACGTTCCAGACGGGCGGAGGAGTGTTCAGGCCCCTGCCCTTCATAGCCATGGGGCAACAGCATGGTCAGCCCACACAGGCGGCCCCACTTCGCTTCCCCTGAGGAAATGAACTGATCGATCACCACCTGGGCGCCGTTGGCGAAGTCGCCAAACTGCGCTTCCCAGATCACCAGCGTCTTGGGCGTGGTAGTGGAGTAGCCGTACTCGTAGCCCAGCACCGCCTCTTCGGACAGCAACGAATCGTAAATATCGAAACGTGGCTGCCCTTCATAGAGATGCTGCAGCGGCACATACTGCTCACCGTCTTTCTGGTTGTGCAGCACCGAATGGCGGTGAGAGAAAGTACCACGACCGGAATCCTGCCCGGTCAGACGCACATGGAAGCCCTGATCGATCAGGGTGGCGTAGGCCAGGGTTTCCCCATAGCCCCAGTTCAACGGCAAGGCACCGGCGGTCATCTTGCGGCGGTCTTCGAGAATCTTTTTCACCTGGCGCTGGACCACAAGACCTTCCGGCGGTGTTTCCAGGCGAGTGGCAAGATCCTGCAACTTTTTCAGCGGATAGCTGGTATCCCAGTCATCCTCCACCTGATGGCCAATATAGGGTGACCAGTCCACGAACAGGGATTTGTTGGGTTCGCGCACCAGGGATTTCACCACGTGGTCGCCCGCATCCAGCATGTTGCGATAATCGTCAGCGGTCTTCTGGGCGGCCTGCTCACTGACCACGCCCTCACTGACCAGCCGCTCCGCATAGAGCGTTCGCGTGGTCGGGTGAGACTTGATCTTCTTGTACATCAACGGCTGGGTAGAAGACGGCTCATCTGCCTCGTTATGCCCCAGGCGGCGATAGCAGATCAGGTCGATGACCACGTCCTTCTTGAACTGCATGCGGTAATCCACCGCCAGCTGGGTCACGAAGTACACCGCTTCCGGATCGTCCGCATTCACGTGGAAGATCGGTGCCTGCACCATCTTCGCCACGTCAGTGCAGTACTCCGTAGAACGGGCGTCTTCACGCATGCTGGTAGTAAAGCCCACCTGGTTGTTGATGATTACATGCAGCGTGCCACCCGTCTTGAAGCCGCGGGTCTGGGACATCTGGAAGGTTTCCATGACCACGCCCTGACCAGCGAAGGCGGCATCGCCGTGCAGCAGGATAGGCACCACCTGTTCGCCTTCATGATCTTCCCGGCGATCCTGGCGGGCTCGTACCGAGCCTTCCACTACCGGAGAAACGATTTCCAGGTGAGACGGATTGAAGGCCATGGCCAGGTGTACTTCACCACCGGAGGTCTGCACATTGGAGGAAAAACCCTGGTGATACTTCACATCACCGGAGCCGGTTTCGATAAAGCTCTTGCCATCGAATTCCTCGAACAGATCCTTGGGGCTCTTACCCAGGGTGTTGACCAGCACATTCAGGCGACCCCGGTGGGCCATGCCGATAACCAGCTCCTTGGCCCCGTAGCTACCCACACGCTGAATGATTTCGTCCATCAACGGAATCAGGGATTCGCCCCCTTCCAGACCGAAACGCTTGGTACCCGGGTACTTGCTGCCCAGATATTTTTCCAGGCCTTCTGCGGCGGAGAGACGCTCGAGAATATGCTTTTTGACGTCTTCACCGTACTCTGGATGGCTGCGCACACCTTCCATGCGCTGCTGGAGCCAGCGTTTTTCCGCAGTGTTGACGATATGCATGTATTCAGCACCCACGCTGGAACAGTAGGTGCCCTGCAAACAGTCAACGATTTCACGGAGGGTGGCTTCGGGCTTGCCGATAAACAGGTTACCGGTCTGGAATACGGTATCCAGGTCCGCGGGACTTAGCCCGTGGTGAGACAACTCCAGATCCGGCACTGCTTCGCGTTCCATGATCCCCAGTGGATCCAGCTTCGCCACCTGATGGCCCCGGTTGCGGTAGGCCGCAATCAGGTGCAGCACTCGCACCTGGCGCCGCTCGTGCTCGGTGCTGACAGCACTGGCACCAAACTTTTGCACCCGGGAACGATTTTTGGCCTGCAACAGGAAGTATTCACGAACAGCCGCATGGGGAACGTCAGATTCGACGGCGGCATCAACACTGGGGAGTTTTTCGAAGTAGACGCGCCAGTCTTCCGGCACAGAATTGGGGTCAGTCAGATAGGATTCGTACAGTTCGTCGACATAGGCGGCATTGGCTCCTCCGATATGGGAGGACTGCCATTGGCGCTGCATGGAACTGTCTTGCATGTCAGCTCGTTCCTTCAGCGGGAGGTGTCACACTCTGTGGTAGGTGGTGTCACTGCGACCACAGGGGGGCGACCCTGTTCCCGTACGCTTTGTATTGTCCGGGACAGCGCCTTTTAAGCCCTGCCCCACCCATGAGATGAAACAAAACCGCCCAACTTCACCGGGTGGGGTGAGGGTGAGTGTTCTGTCACGTCTCGACGAGGGATTACCTCGAATCGTCGTCTAGTGTAGCCCTTTTATTTCGGTTTTGTTAGACGCCGATTTTGATAAAACAACTTAACACTTTTTCTATCCGTTACGGCACTGGCAAAACGTCGAATAGACACCATTCAACGACATTTCTTACGGTAACAGATACAAAAAAGGCGGCCAGATGGCCGCCTTCTTCGTTCGGGTCAGATGCCCCGTTCCAGCAACATGGAACGGATATGGCCAATGGCCCGGGTCGGGTTGAGCCCTTTCGGACATACGCTGACACAGTTCATGATGCCGTGGCAACGGAACAGGCTGAAGGGGTCATCCAGCTTGCTCAGTCGCTCTTCGGTAGCCGTGTCGCGGCTGTCCGCCAGGAAGCGGTAGCTCTGCAACAGGGCCGCCGGGCCCAGGAACTTGTCTGGGTTCCACCAGAAGCTCGGGCAGCTGGTAGAGCAGCAGGCACACAGAATGCACTCGTAAAGACCATCCAGCTTGGCGCGGTCTTCCGGAGTTTGCAGGCGCTCGATAGCTGGCGCCGGGCTGGTGTTCTGGAGGAACGGCTGCACCTTCTCGTACTGGTTGTAGAACATACCCATGTCCACCACCAGGTCACGAATCACCGGCAGGCCCGGCAACGGGCGCAGGATCAGCGGCTTCTTGCCTTCCAGTACACCCGGTGCCACCTGGGACAACGGAGTGATACAAGCCAGGCCGTTCTTGCCGTTGATGTTCATGCCGTCAGAGCCACATACACCCTCACGACAGGAGCGACGGTAGGACATGGAGGAATCCTGCTCTTTCACCAGAGCAAGGATGTCCAGCACCATGAGGTCTTTACCATTGGTATCAACCTCATACTCCTTCATGCTCGGCTCGCGGTCCGTTTCCGGATTGTAGCGATAGATACTAACTTTCATCGTATTACTCTCCGTTAGTAGGTCCGAGCCTTGGGCTGGAAGGTGTCGACAGTCTTCGGCTTGAAGTTCACGTCACGCTTGCCCAGCTTCTTGGCTTTCGGGTCGAAGATGGAGTGGCACAGCCAGTTCTCATCGTCACGATCAGGGAAATCGTAACGGGAATGGGCACCACGGCTCTCGGTACGACCTTCTGCTGCAATGGCAGTGGCTTCAGCCACTTCCAGCAAGTTCTCCAGCTCAAGCGCTTCGATACGCGCAGTGTTGAACGGCTTGCTCTTGTCATCCAGATGCGCCTTGCCAATGCGCTCGCGCAGATCCGCAAGCTTGGCTACACCTTCCGCCATCAGATCGCCTTTGCGGAATACACCGAAGTGATTCTGCATCACGCTCTGCAGCTCCTTGCGCAGGGCCGGAATGGATTCGCCACTGGTAGACTCATCCCAACGACGCAGGCGCGCCATGGCTTCATCGATGTTGGCATCGGTAGGCTCGTACTGGGTCATGCCCTGGCGTAGCTGATCCTCGATATAAAGGCCTGCAGCCCGACCAAACACCACCAGATCCAGCAGCGAGTTACCGCCCAGGCGGTTTGCACCGTGTACAGATACACAGGCGACTTCGCCCACTGCAAAGAGACCGTTAACGAACTGCTCTTCACCCTCATGGCCGCCAGACAGCTTGATGGCCTGACCGTGAACGTTAGTGGGGATACCGCCCATCATGTAATGACAGGTCGGCACAACCGGGATCGGTTCCTTAACAGGATCAGTCTGCGCGAACGTAATGGCCAGTTCACAGATGCCCGGCAGGCGGCTGTGCAGCACTTCTTCACCTAGGTGGTCGAGCTTGAGGAATACGTGGTCGCCGTTCGGGCCAGCGCCTCGGCCGTCCAGAATTTCCATCATCATGGAACGGGCAACAACATCGCGGGAGGCCAGATCTTTGGCGTTTGGCGCATAACGCTCCATGAAACGCTCGCCATCCTTGTTGATCAGATAGCCACCCTCGCCCCGACAACCCTCGGTAACAAGTGTGCCTGCACCGGCAATACCGGTGGGATGGAACTGCCACATTTCGATGTCTTGTACCGGCACGCCAGCACGCAAAGCCATGCCAACACCGTCACCGGTATTGATAAGAGCATTGGTGGTAGAAGCGTAGATACGACCGGCACCGCCGGTAGCAAAGACGGTTGCCTTGGCCTTGAAGAACACGGTCTCGCCGGACTCAATATCGATGGCGATCACGCCACAGACATTACCTTCGTCGTCCTTGACCAGTTCGGAGGCATACCACTCGTTGTAAAACTGGGTGCCGTTCTTCAGGTTCTGCTGGTAAAGGGTATGCAGCAGCGCATGGCCGGTACGGTCAGCGGCCGCACAGGTACGGGCCGCCTGACCGCCTTCACCGAAGTTCTTGGACTGACCACCGAACGGACGCTGGTAGATACGGCCTTCTTCGGTACGGGAGAACGGCAGACCCATGTGGTCCAGTTCAAAGACCGCTTCCGGGCCCACATTACACATGTATTCGATCGCGTCCTGGTCACCGATGTAGTCGGAGCCCTTGACGGTGTCGTACATGTGCCAGCGCCAATCATCGTTGGGATCAGCAGACGCGATGGCACAGGTAATACCGCCCTGGGCGGACACGGTGTGCGACCGGGTCGGGAATACTTTGGAAATCAGCGCAGTCTTGAAACCGGACTGGGCCATTTGCAGTGAGGCGCGCATACCGGCACCACCACCACCTACGACGATAGCGTCAAACGTAATAGTGCGAATGGACATGGATTACGCCCCTCCCCAGATCAGAACCAGACCCCACAGCAGATACACCACCAGAGCCAGAGCGATTGCCACCTGGGCAATCAGGCGCACGCCGGTGGCAGCTTTACCCAAGGTCATGCCGGTCAGGTAGTCGGTGGTTACACCCCACAGGCCTACCCAGGTATGTGCAGCAACGGAAACTACCAGCAGGGTGTTGGCAATCTGCATGCAGACAGAGCCCATCAGGGCCTTCCAGCTGACGTAGTCCAGATCACCGGACAACATCAGGTAGCCCAGCATGCCGATCATGTACACACCAATGATAACGGCAGACACACGTTGAATGAGCCAGTCATACAGGCCGTTACGGCCCAGGCTCGTCACACTGGTTACCATATCCAGCCTCCTACCAGCAGAATCAGTACTACAGAGATGATGAACACCAGTTTGGCGCCACGCTGGCCGCCTTCCAGGGTCTCACCCACTCCAGCATCCATAACAAGGTGGCGAATACCTGCCACCAGGTGATACAGCAGTACAGCCAGAATGGCCCATACCACCAGCTTCACCAGCGGGGAGGTCATCAGTTCTTTCAAGTCCGCAAAGCTCTCGGGAGACGCCAGGGAGCGATCCAGCATCCACAACAGAATCGGCAACGCCAGGAAAATGGCAACGCCGGTTACACGGTGGGTGATAGATGCTATAGCCGTGACCGGGAACTTGATCGTGCTCAGATCGAGGTTAACGGGTCGCTTATCGTTCACGGTAGCCTACTTATAGCCGGGCCCCAGGTTGGGGCGGTTGTCGGGAACTTTGGCAAAGTTGTTGAGATCAAAACGTGAAGTCTGATCTTAACAACCTCGCCCGGGCCGGGGTGGGCCCACACAAAACCCCCAGTCAGAGGTTTCTGCCGGGCGGCAGTATATCGCTGCGCCCTGAGCAAAACAAACGCTGCGCACCATACAAACACAGTATCTTTCCTCTAACGCCTTGATTTACAATGGCGCACCGGATGTGAGCGCCCTAAAAAGAGCTTGCACCAGCCTGATGCAAAATGCGGTTATTGCTGTAACAGGCTGTTTACCCTACAAAAGTCTGACCCACCGGTTCCCGGGTTCGCGTTGACAAAGGTGTGTCAAAACTTTACCTTCCCCCGCGCTTTGGAGGACCTTCCTTGCCTTGAGGAACGTTCCCTCGTCCGCCAATGGAGAGATTCCCATGACCGAGAAGAAAGCCACTCTCAAGGTAGATGGTAAGGACCTGGACCTGCCGATCTACACCCCGACCCTGGGCCGCGATGTTATTGACGTGTCCAAACTGGTAGCCAACGGTGTCTTTACCTTCGACCCGGGCTTCACCTCCACCGCCTCCTGTGAATCCAAGATCACCTTTATTGATGGTGAAGTGGGCAAGCTGCTGCATCGCGGCTACTCCATCGAGGAACTGGCCGGCAAGTCCGACTACCTGGAAGTGTGTTACACCCTGCTGTACGGCGAACTGCCCACCGCAGAACAACGCGATCAATTCATCAGCACCGTGAAGAATCACACCATGGTGCATGAGCAGATTCGCAACTTCTTCAACGGTTTCCGCCGCGATGCCCATCCGATGGCCATCATGTGTGGCGTAGTTGGCGCGCTGTCTGCCTTCTACCACGACTCTCTGGACATCAATAATCCCGAGCACCGTGAGATCACCGCGTACCGCCTGATCGCCAAGATGCCCACCATCGCGGCCATGTGCTACAAGTACGCGTTGGGCCAGCCTTTCATGTACCCGCGCAACGACCTGGGTTACGCAGAGAACTTCCTGCACATGATGTTCGGCAACCCCTGTGAAGAGTCCAAGATCAGCCCGACCCTGGCCAAGGCCATGGATCGCATCTTCATCCTGCACGCGGACCACGAGCAGAACGCCTCCACTTCTACCGTGCGTCTGGCCGGCTCCTCCGGTGCCAACCCATTCGCCTGTATCGCTGCCGGCATCTCTGCCCTGTGGGGCCCGGCACACGGTGGCGCCAACGAAGCCGTGCTGAACATGCTCGACGAGATTGGCTCACTGGATAACATCGATACCTACATCGCCAAAGCCAAGGACAAGAACGACCCGTTCAAGCTGATGGGCTTCGGTCACCGCGTTTACAAGAACTACGATCCGCGTGCCACCGTGATGCGCGAATCCTGCCACGACGTTCTGGCCGAACTGGGTGTCAACGATCCGCAGCTGGAACTGGCCATGAAGCTGGAAGAGATCGCCCTGAGCGACCCCTACTTCAAAGAGAAGAAGCTGTTCCCGAACGTGGATTTCTACTCCGGCATCATCCTCAAGGCGATCGGCATTCCGACCTCAATGTTCACCGTGATTTTTGCCCTGTCCCGTACCGTGGGCTGGATCGCACACTGGAACGAGATGATCTCCAACCCGTACAAGATTGGCCGTCCGCGCCAGCTGTACACCGGCGAGACCGAACGGGAGTTCATCCCGGTCAACGAGCGCAAATAAGCGCCTGTTATCGCCACACAAAGAAACCGCCTCCGGGCGGTTTTTTTGTGTCTTCAGAATCCCCCCGTCCCTCTACTCCTATCCCTTGCTGTAGGAGCACCTCTCGAGGTGCGAACCCTGACCATGACGAAGACATCACGGCTGAACCTGATGCAGGGTTTCGGAAAAAAATCGATGGTAAAGGTTACCGTGTCCCTTGCTGGCGCTCGGGTTCGCACCTCGAGAGGTGCTCCTACAGAGGTGTGGTGTAACAGCATGCCATGGCGTCAAAAGCCTGGATGAGGCAACCGTTTGCCAAATCCCCGCCCTCCATGCAAGCATCGACTTTACGTTAATCGATCTTCCGGATTCCAATGATAAAAAATATTGCACTGCTGATTCTCATCATTCTGGTTGGCTATCTGCTGTTCTGGCCCGTGTCCATTGATCCAGTGGCCTGGCAGGCGCCCGAAGCGCCAGCACTGGAAGGCCCCTATGCCAGCAACTCCGCCCTGGCGGAAAGCCGCTCCCTGGCCGTTGATGACGGCATCGGCCCGGAAGATGTGGCTATCGATAGTGACGGTTTTCTCTATGTGGGCTACGTGGACGGACGCATCGTTCGCTTCGACCCGGATGGCAGCAACCCGGACCTGATTGCCGACACCAAGGGCCGCCCGTTGGGCCTGGATTTCGACCCGCAAGGCAATCTGATCGTGGCCGATGGCTACAAGGGGCTGCTCAGCATCAGCCCGTCCGGCGCCATTGCCGCTCTTTCCCAGCGGGCCAACGGTGTGGATTACAAATTCACCGACGATGTGGATGCGGACAGCAACGGCGTTATCTACTTCACCGATGCATCCAGCAAGTTCGGCCCCGCCCTGCACGCACGCGATGACATTCTCGAACACGGAGGCCACGGCCGCCTGCTGCGTTACGACCCGGCCAGCGACCAGACCCAGGTCCTGCTGGATGGCCTGCAATTCGCCAACGGCGTGGCGCTATCCCGGGACGAAGACTTTGTCCTGGTCAATGAAACCGGCAGCTACCGGATTGTCCGTTACTGGCTGAAAGGCGACAACGCCGGCAGCCATGATGTGTTCTTCGACAACCTGCCCGGTATTCCCGACGGCATCTCCAGCAACGGCAACGGCACCTTCTGGGTGGCCCTGTTCAGCCCGCGCAATGCCATGCTGGACGCCATGTCCGACAAGCCCCTGCTACGCAAGGTGGCCTTCCGTCTGCCATCATTCCTCCAGCCCCAGCCTGCCCACCACGGCTTCGTACTGGGCCTGAATGAACAGGGGGAAGTCACTCACAACCTGCAGGACACCAGCGCCGACGCCTTCGCCCCCATCACCAGCGTGGAACAACACGGCAACACCCTGTATCTGGGCAGTCTCACTGCCCCCCGTTTTGCCGCCTACCCGCTGCCGGCCAATGACCCCGCCACAGTTATCGAGCAGGACGCCCGCCATGTCACAGATTAACGCCGCGTTTATCGGGCTGGGCACCATGGGCTATCCCATGGCCGGCCACCTGGCCGAAGCCGGGCTGTCCATGACCGTCTACAACCGCACCGCCAGCCGCGCCCACCAGTGGGCCCGGGACTTCAATGGCCGTACCGCTGACACCCCCGCCGAGGCCGCTGCAGGTGCCGCCATGGTGTTTGTTTGCGTGGGCAATGACGATGACCTGCGCCAGGTCACTCTGGGCCCTGGCGGCGTGCTCGAAACTCTCAGCGATCGCGCCCTGCTGGTAGATCACACCACCGCCAGCGCCGCCGTGGCTCGGGAGCTGGATGCCGCCTGCCGGGATCGCCAGGCCGATTTTATCGATGCGCCGGTGTCCGGCGGCCAGCAGGGTGCCGAAAACGGCCAGCTGTCGATCATGTGTGGCGGTGATGATTCTGCCTACCAGCGCGCGGTTCCCGTGCTCAATCACTATGCCAAGGCGGTCAATTTGATGGGCCCCGCTGGCAGTGGGCAGCTCACCAAAATGGTCAACCAGATCTGCGTGGCAGGCCTGGTGGAAGCCTTGGCCGAAGGCGTCGCCTTTGCCAAGAATGCCGGACTTGATGCCGGCAAAGTGTTCGAGACCATTCAGCATGGCGCCGCCGGCTCCTGGCAAATGGCCCACCGCCACCAGACCATGATCGACGACCAATACGAGCATGGCTTTGCCGTGGATTGGATGCGCAAGGACCTGGATATCTGCCTGACAGAAGCCGCCCGCAACGGCACACCCTTGCCAGTGACGGCGCAGGTAAATGATTTCTATCAGGAGATCCAGACGATGGGTGGCGGGCGCTGGGATACATCCTCCCTGCTGCGTCGCCTGCAAAAACCCGAGTAGCCCTCCAACTCCGTTGTTGCCTTTTCACCAAGGCAACAACGGAAAATTTCGATGCACCTCAATCACTCCGATATTGCGCACCCTTTTCGGGCACAAGCGCAGCAGCATTGCCATTCGCCAGTTGCTCCGCCACTTTTTGGGGCAAGACATCCAGCAGCGATTGGTAGTCATCCATCAGCCGTTTCATGCTGCCAAAGTGCCCCACCAGGTCCGAGCCCAGGACAAAACGGTCTGGATAGTCCCTGATCAGCTCGATCCATTCCGCAGCGGGTTTGCCATCCTTGAGCAAATAGTGATCCTTGACGCTCCAGGACAGATCCACATAAAAATGCTCATAACGGCCCAGCAAGGCCCGCAGGATCGGCACCAGGGTACCCAGCGGCGCCTGCCGCTCTTCCACCCCACCGCTGGTGCCTGCATGTGCCAGCACAAAGCGGGTCTGGGGATTGGCGGACAACGCCGCCTCCAGCTCTTCCAGGAAAATCGGCGTCTCTTCCCGCAGTGATGTCAGGTTGCTGTGCAGCAACACCGGCAGATCGTAGCGGGCCGCCAGCGTGTAAACCCGCATCAATGCAGGATGGTTGGCTCTGGGCGTTTCGCCCTCGGTCAGCGCTGTCAGCTGATCATGGCGGGTGAGAATTTCCCCGATGCCGAACCACATCCCCGGATACCGCCGTATCAACGCCTCAATCTGGTCAGCAGCGTTCATGTCCGTGGGATTAACACCGCTGATAAAGGGTTTCAGCCGCCGCTGCTGCGCCTTCGTCAGCGCCTGGACCGCCTGTGCCACAATGTCATCGGTGGCGCTGTAGTAATACAACGGCGCCTCATCACCCAGGTAATAGCGTGGTTTTCGCGGTGCCTCCGCCTGCCACTTCTTCATCACCGGCAAGCCGAACAGCCAGGCCGTTTCCACCCCGGCCTGATCCATTGCCGCCAGCATGGCCTCACTGCCCTCACTGTCCTGCATGAAATCCACGTAATGCAGGTGCGCATCCGTCAGCGTCCTCGCCTGAATCCCTGCACTGCCCAGTAATATCAGCAATACACACATCGACAACCCTGTCTTTGTCATCACAATGCCCTGTCTGTCATCTCGCTGTCAGAGACCGGGAAACCCGGCTCAAGTTCTGGCCATCCTCCCGAACTGGGACCTGGATCCGTCCGCATATCCACATATAGACAAAAATGACAAAAAGGGCCATCATTGAAGCATCAAGTCAGGAGGCATTATGGAAGCAGCCAGACAACAGACACCGCAGGCGCTGGACGACGGTGCCCGCCATGCAGCACTGCGCGCAGTACTCAAGCTACTGGAGCACTGGCAGTGCAGCGAGAAGGAAAAGATGGCTCTGCTCGGCGTGGGTCGCTCCACCCTGCACAAGTACCAGAGCCAACCGGACAGTGCCCGGGTCGGCAACGACCTGCTGGAACGCCTCAGCTACTTGCTGAACATCCACCAGGCGCTGCGCACCCTGTTCGGTAACCGGGAAAACGTCTACGGCTTCGTGCGCATGGCTAACCACAACCCGTTCTTCAACGGCGCCACACCCATGGACATCATGAGCAACGGCCGCGTGGCCAGCCTCTACGAAGTGCACCGTCAGCTGGACAGCCTGCGGGGCGGGCAATGGGGATGAGCGAAACAGAGATCCACGCCCTGCCCCGACACCCCTTCCCCTCGCAGGTCGCCTACCGGCTGGTTAACGGCAAATACCCACCCATCGCCATCTTTGACGATGTGGCAGACCAGGCCGACTTCGATGCCCTGTTTGCGGTGCAGGCCCTGACCAACCCGCGCCTGCAGAACGAAGTGGGTGATCTGAACCGGGTGCCGCCTGCGGAGCGCCCCTGGGGCATTCCCGGCTGCAACTATGCCCTGGGGCCCTTTGTCCACGTGAACCCCGCCGGCTCCCGCTTTTCCGATGGTGCCTACGGTGTCTTCTACTGCGCGGATCGCATGGCCACGGCCCTTGCCGAAACCCGTTACCATCAACAGCGTTATTTCCAGCAGGTAGACGGCCTGAAATACGACCGCATTGTCATGCGCGGCCTCAAGGTCCACTTCTCGGCCACCCTGTGCGATATCACCCCGGCCACCCGATATCCGCACTGGCATGACCCGGACCATTACCAGGCCCCACGGCAACTTGGCCAGCAGCTTTACCAGCTGCGCGAAGCCGGCCTTCACTACGAATCCGTCCGCGCCCCCGGCAGCCACTGCTACGCCCTGCTCTCCCCCCTGCCGGTGGAGGCCATTACACCCAGCGCGCATTACGAGTACATCTGGGATGGCGAGAAAATTGCCCACACGCTGACCATTCGCCGCTTGAGCTGACCACACCGCCAAGCCTATGCTCTGAGTAGAGCCTACTTTCCCGCCATACACAGGCTCTCACGGAGGAGTGCCATGCCACTGCATGCCATCTGCCTGGACCTGGCCGGCGTGCTCTACCAAGGCCCGCGCCTGCTACCGGGCGCCCAGGACGCGCTTCAACGCCTGCGCGCCACCGGTCTGCCCCTGCGCTTTGTCACCAACACCTCCCAGCGCAACCGCACCCAGATACTCAATGACCTGGCCAGTCTGAACCTGGCGGTTGATGAGACAGAGCTGTTTACCGCGCCGCAAGCCGCCCACGACTACCTGACTTGCCGAGGGCTGACCCCCTACTGCCTGTTCCACCCCAATCTGAAAGAAGAGTTTGCTGATCTGGAAGGCAAGCAAGCCGATGCCGTACTGATCGGCGATGCCGGCAGGAAGTTCACCTACGAGCATCTGGACCAGGCTTTTCGTTTGCTGCACGACGGCGCACCGCTGATTGCCATCGGCGAAAACCGTTATTACCAGCTGGATGACGGTCTGCATCTGGATGCCGGTCCCTTTGTCAGGGCATTGGAATATGCCGCCAACTGCCGAGCCATCATCACCGGCAAACCCTCCTCTGCGTTCTTTGAACAGGTACTGGCCGACTTGGGAACCCGGCCCGAACACACCCTGATGGTAGGTGACGACGTCCATGGGGACGTGGAAGGCGCGCTGAACAGCGGCATGCAGGCCTGCCTGGTGCAAACCGGGAAATACCGGGAGGGGGACGAGCAAGCCATCACCGGTGATTTTTACCTGGAGGCGGATATCACTGCCGTCGCCCGAACCGTAACCCACCTGCTCGGATAGCCATAGCGAGATTACATCAGCGTCCTGTGAGACGGTTGAAAACCTTTAGGACGCCGGCTTTCAGCATGGCTGGCAATCCAGTTGCACTGTCAAAGGTATTTCTCAAGGAAGAACGAGCGGGATCTGCCAGCCGATAAAAAAGGGGAGCAACCAAGCACTGGCGGCGCTACCCGGCAGCAAAGGCGAAGATCTGGACAATGATGACCAAGGATAAAACGCACAAATAAAAAAGCCCCACTCTTTCGAGCAGGGCTTTTCTATATGGCGTCCCCTAGGGGAGTCGAACCCCTGTTACCGCCGTGAAAGGGCGGTGTCCTGGGCCACTAGACGAAGGGGACGTATTTGGTGGAGCCAGGCGGGATCGAACCGCCGACCTCAACACTGCCAGTGTTGCGCTCTCCCAGCTGAGCTATGGCCCCAAAAACGTCAATCAGAACAAGGTGCATCCCGGTTGGTGCGGCGTATTCTACCCAGCACCCCTACTCTGTCAAGCGCTGACCTGTGGTTTTTTTCAGAATGAAGTCCATTTGACTACATCCTGAACAAGCTGCTGAAAATACATCCAGCTTCTAGCTTTGACCGTCCTACGGACGATGCCGTGCTTCGCAGAAATGACGAGGTCCGAGGAACTTTCCAGACCTTCCCTATCCAACCAGCGTAGCTCGTAGCTCGTAGCTCGTAGCTCGTAGCTCGTAGCTCGTAGCTCGTAGCTCGTAGCTCGTAGCTCGTAGCTCGTAGCTCGTAGCTCGTAGCTCGTAGCTAGAGGCTCGCGGCTATTTCCCGATAGCCCTTCTCCAGCTTCTTCATCTGCTTCTTGGACACCCCGCCCAGCACCTCGATGGCGTTGCGCAGGCGGGCGCGGCTCAGGTCGGCGCCGATGATTTCCATGGAATCCACCACCGAGAAGCTGGCGCTGGTGCCGGCAATGGCGACAAAGGCCGGAAACAGGAAGTCCTTGATCTTCACTTCCAGGGCATCGGCGATGGCCTTGGCATCGGCAAACAGACCGTCACGGTTCCAGTCACTGCGTGCCTCATAGGCCCACAGCAGGTACTGCAGCCACACCTTCATGTCCTCGGCACCATACTGCTTGTGCTCGAAGCTGGCTTCGCTGATCGCCGGCATGCCGTTGAAACAAAATGCGGCCTTGTCCGCCACGTCCGACAGGGTTTCCACCCGCTGACGCAGGTGAGGAATGATCTTCATGGCGTAATCGCGGTTGTAGGCCCAGTCCAGCAAGGTATCCAGGAACTGCTCGTCGCTCTGCTCACGCAACCATTGGCCATTCAGCCAGCTCAGCTTTTCCACATCAAAAACGGGACCGCCCAGGGACACCCGGTTGATATCGAAAGCGTCCTGCATCTGCGCCAGGGTGAACTTCTCGCTCTCGTCCGGCATGGACCAGCCCATGCGCCCCAGATAGTTCACCAGGGCTTCCGGCAGGTAGCCCATACGCTGATAGAACAGGATGCTGGTGGGGTTCTTGCGCTTGCTGAGTTTGGATTTGTCCGGGTTGCGCAGCAGCGGCATGTGACACAGCGCCGGCATCTCCCAGCCAAAATATTCATACAGCAGCTTGTGCTTGGGCGCGGAGTTCAGCCATTCCTCACCGCGGATCACATGGGTGATCTCCATCAGATGATCATCCACGATATTGGCCAGGTGGTAGGTAGGCATGCCGTCGGACTTGAGCAGGATCTGTGCATCCACCAGCGCCCAGTCCAGCTCCACGGTGCCGCGCAGCATATCCTGGATTTCACAGCGGCCGTCCGTGGGCACACGCATGCGAATCACGTAAGGCGCACCGTCTGCTTCCCGCTTTGCCTGCTCGTCGGCGGGCAGTTCCAGATCCATCGGCTTCAGCGCCCGGTTCTCGCCCTGCTCTTTCAATTCGGCACGCAGGACGTCCAGCTCCTCACTGGTGCGGTAGCATTTAAAGGCGTGACCTTTCTCAATCAGCGCCTCGGCATACTCAGCGTACATATGCTTGCGTTCGCTCTGCCGATACGGGCCATGGGGGCCGCCCACGTCCGGGCCTTCGTCCCAGCTCAGCCCCAGCCACTTGAGCGAATCCAGAATCATCTGCTCGGACTGGTCCGTGGAGCGGGTCTGATCCGTGTCTTCAATTCGCAGAATGAATTGACCACCGTGCTGGTGGGCAAAACAGCGATTGAACAGGGCAATATAGGCGGTGCCTACGTGAGGGTCACCGGTGGGCGACGGCGCTACGCGGGTGCGGACGGTCATGCTGACTCCAATAGTGCAAACTGGCGCGGATTATACCTGTCACAGCGGGAAGCTTATAGACACGGAGCAGCGGCTTTCTGTTAAGGTTGAACGCGAATCATTATTTCGCCTACCGAGCAACTGCTGGGCGTTATCTCCTCGACAAGACGTAAAGGAAAAGACAATGCGTATTCCCTTCAGATACACACTGCTTGCAGCCTTAATTGTGGGCATTCCTATGCTTCAGGCCTGCTCAGATAACGAAACCCCGGAACAACAAGACATCGCCGAAAAAATTGTCGAGCAATCGCAAAAATCCAAAGCCATGTCTGCGGAAGAATCCACCGCTTCTGGCATTCAGCGCAGCATGGCGCCCGAAAATGCCACAGCCTCCATTCTCAGTCCCGCTGACGGTGCCACCGTCACCAGCCCGGTCACCGTGACATTTGGCCTGGAAGGTATGGACGTAGCGCCCGCCGGCACCGAGCAAGAACACTCTGGCCATCACCACCTGCTGATTGACCTGAACGAGCTGCCGGCCATGGATTTCCCGCTGCCGGCCAACGACAACGTGGTGCATTTCGGCAAGGGCCAGACAGAAACCGAGCTGGAACTGGAACCGGGCACCCATACCCTGCAATTGCTGCTGGGTGATCACATGCACGTGCCCCATGAACCGCCGGTAATGTCTGAAAAGATCACCATTACCGTGGAATAAGGGTCAAACGCCGGACCTCAGACGCCAACAAGTTTCTCTTTTCGCGTCAGGGGTCCGGCATCAAGCCTCAGTCGTCACCCTATCTGCCGAGGCGCAAACATGATGATGGCCATGCCGGTCAGCGCCACCAGCGACCCGACAATATCCCAGCCCGTGGGACGGATACCGTCAACGCCCCACAACCAGAGAATGGCCACGAAAATATACACGCCCCCGTAGGCCGCATAGACCCGCCCCGCCGCCGTGGGGTGCAAAGACAGTAACCAGGCAAAGGCCGCCAGACTCAGCGCAGCAGGAATCAACAACCAGGCGGACTTCCCTTCACGCAGCCACAGGTAGGGCAAATAGCAGCCCACGATCTCGGCGACAGCCGTGATCAGAAACAATCCCAGAATCTTCAACTCCGGCAAGAGAACCTCCCGGTCTATCGTCAGATAAGCACACCGCAACGCACACGCGACGTTCAGCGCACGGTAAGTACCGCGAGTGTAGCGGGAAATATCCGCCTATTCGCGGGCACTGGCACAATCAAGGCAAAACAAGGTGGCGGGATCAATCTCGAGACGCTTGGGATTGATGGGCTTGCCGCAGTCTTCGCAGTAGCCGTAATCATCCTCATCAATACGACGCAGCGCCGCAACAAGCTGGCGCAAACGCTGCTCCTGACGTTGACGGGTTGCCAGGGCCATGGCCTGTCCCTGCATGGCGTCCATTCGCGACAGGCGCCCAACGCTTTGCTGATCCAGCTCCACCGGTTTGGTGGCTGAATCAGCCGCATCATTTTTTTCGCTTAATGCCTGCTTCTCTTCCAGCAGTTTCCGGCGAAAGTATTCCTGATCTGCCTCTTCCATTTGGCTCCCCAGGGGACAATACCCCCGACGTCACCAACCACGCCGGGGTACCTCTTTACCTCAGCAGCAGATGCGGCACCGTGGCGTTCTTGATCATCTTGCTGGTGGTGCTGCCCACGAAGAATTCGCGGATACGGGAATGCCCATAGGCGCCCATGACCACCATATCAATACCGTTATCCTGCTGGTATTGGTGCAAGGCAGGCTCCACGTCGCCTTCCAGCTGTGCCACTTCCACCTCGTGACCGGACTTTTCCAGGGTGTCGCGAGCCCAGTCCAGATCCTCTGACAACTGCTTGTCCTTGCCCACGGCGACCAGATGACAAGGCAGCCCCAGAAACAGCGGACTGGCGGCCAGCAGTTTTACGCCTTCACGACAAGTCGGGCTGCCATCGAAGGCCAGCATGATTTTGCCAGGTTCAGCGAAATCAGACGGCACAACCAGAATCGGCTTGTGCATGGTTCGAATCACCTGCTCCACATGGTCGCCTACTTGAGCCGCCTCACCGGCATGTTCTTCACCCAGTTTGCCGATCACCAAGATGCGGGTCTGCTCCTGCATGCCGGCCAGTGTTTCTACCAGGCCACCATGACGCTGGCGCTGTTTAGGCTCAGCCACACCCTTTTCAATGGCACGACTGGCAGCGCCATCCAGCATCAGCTTGCCCTGCTCCAGGGCCAGCTTGTTCCGCTTGGCATCGAGCTCGGACAGCTCAGTCAGCAACGATTCACGACCACCCAGCAGCAGGTTGCCACTGAGATCACTTTCCACCGGATAGCGGGAATGATCCAGTACATGCAGCAGGGTCAGCGGCGCATTCAGGCGCTGCACCGCCCAGACGGCATAGTCGCAAACCCGTGCCGCGGCTGGAGAACCATCAATACAGGCAATCACTTCACTCATTGTTCTTCTCCTAGTGGCCGCCCATGAGTTTTTCGACCGCCTCGGGCTTATCGTGCACGGCAAATTTATCCACCAGAGTCGCGCTGGCTTCGTTCAGGCCGATCAACTCCACCTCGGTACCCTCACGGCGGAACTTGATGATCACCTTGTCCAGGGCGCCAATGGCGGTGATATCCCAGAAATGGGACCGGTGCACATCAATAGTCACTTTATCCAGTGCTTCCTTGAAATCAAAGGAGGCAATGAACTGGTCCGCAGAGGTAAAGAACACCTGACCCAGCACTTCGTAGCGACGATGACCGCTATTGATTTCATCCAGGTCTGAACGCACATAGAAAACACGCCCCACCTTGTTGGCATAGAACAGCGCGCTGAGTACCACGCCGATGCCAACACCGATGGCCAGATTATGGGTGGCTACGGTGGCAGTCACGGTAGCCAGCATGACGACGGTACTGCTCGCCGGATGCTTGGTCATGTTGGTAATGGACTCCCAACTGAAGGTACCGATGGACACCATGATCATCACCGCCACCAGCGCGGCCATGGGAATCTGGGACACCCACTTGCCCAGGAACACCACCAGCACCAGCAGGAAGCAGCCGGCAAACAGGGTGGAAAGGCGCTTGCGGCCACCGGATTTCACGTTAATCACGGACTGGCCGATCATGGCACAACCCGCCATGCCGCCCAGGAAACCAGAGAAGATATTGGCGACACCCTGCCCTTTGCATTCGCGATTCTTCTCGCTATCGGTATCGGTCAGATCATCAACGATGGTTGCCGTCATCATGGATTCCAGCAAACCCACCACCATCATGGTAAAGGCCACAGGGAAAATAATTTGCAGGGTTTCAAAGTTAAGCGGTATATCCGGGAACAGGAACATGGGCAGGCTGTCTGGCAGATCGCCCTTGTCCCCAACAGTGGGAACTTCCATGCCCATGTACATGGCAAAACCGGTAATCACCACAATACACACCAGCGGCGACGGCACTGCCGTGGTCAGCAAAGGAAGCAGATAAATAATACCCAACCCGACAGCCACCATGACGTAAACGTGCCAGGTCACACCACTCAGCTCCGGCAACTGGGCGAGAAAGATCAGAATCGCCAGCGCATTCACAAACCCGGTGACCACCGACCGGGACACAAAGCGCATTAAATTCCCCAGCTGAAGGAATCCGGCAAGTATCTGCAGAATACCGGTAAGCACCGTCGCCGCCAGCAGGTACTGCAGGCCGTGCTCCTTTACCAGTCCCACCATCAACAGGGCCATAGCCCCGGTGGCGGCGGAAATCATCGCCGGCCGGCCACCAGCAAAGGCAGTCACCACACAAATACAAAAGGAGGCGTACAAACCGACTTTCGGGTCTACACCGGCAATAATGGAGAAGGCAATGGCTTCTGGAATCAGAGCCAGAGCCACCACCGCACCCGCAAGGGTGTCGCCTTTAAGATGGCTAAACCAGTTCTGCTTTAACGATTGAATCATTTACGAGGTTCCTGATTTCAAGACACGAATGCCTGCTGGCACGGAGCCGGGTCGTGCTATCTCAGCATTAATTTCACAGGCAGGAAGACATCGTCGCGACAGGGCACGACCAAAACACCACAGGAAGTGGCTGGGGGGAGAAAACCTAGGGCGGACTGAGCCGCAAGACAGAAGAAACCGTCTGCATCATTGAATCTGCACACTTGGATCGACAAGAAGGCGGCGGAGTTTAGCAGCATGAACGGTCGATTAACAGGCGCATTGTCCAACAAGCCCGAGCCGGTTTCCGGAACATCCCCTCCCACCGTGCGGCGCGAACATGCGAGAATAGCTCCCTTTCCTGCAAACCGTACGAGAGCCGCAATGACCGCCAGCCTTGCCCCAGCCCTGGATCGACGCCTGTCCGTGGCGCCCATGATGGACTGGACCACCCGGGACTACCGGTTTCTGGCCCGGCTGATTACCCGCCACACCCTGCTCTACACCGAAATGGTGGTGGCCCAGGCCATTCTGCGCGGCGATCGTGACCGCTTTCTGGCGTTCAATGACGAAGAACACCCGGTGGCGTTGCAACTGGGCGGCTGCGAGCCGCAGGATCTGGCTGAAGCGGCCCGGATTGCCGAGCAATACGGTTACGACGAGATCAATCTCAATGTGGGCTGCCCGTCGGATCGGGTGCAGCAGGGCAAGATCGGCGCCATTCTGATGGCCGAACCGGAATTGGTGGGCCAGTGCGTGGAAACCATGCAGGCAGCCGTCAGTGTGCCGGTGACGGTAAAGACCCGCATCGGCATTGATGACCAGGATGATTACGATTTTCTCTACCGGTTTGTGACCCGCATGGAACAGGCCGGCTGCAGCAGCCTCACCATTCATGCCCGCAAGGCCATCCTTTCCGGGCTGTCGCCCAAGGAAAACCGGGAGATACCCCCGCTCATCTATCAACGCGCCTATGCCATCAAGCAGGCCTTTCCGCATATGGAGATCGTCCTTAACGGTGGCGTGAAGACTCTGGACGAGGTGCACGAGCACATGGGCGACGTAGATGGCGTGATGATTGGTCGCGAGGCTTACCAGAACCCCTACTTCCTGGCCGACGCGGATCGCATCGTGTTTGCGGATGAGCACCCTGTACCCAGCCGCCGGGATGTAGCCGAACAATTCCTGCCTTATGTGGAGCGTCGCTACGCACTGGGCCATGCGCCCAAGCATTCCCTGCGCCATATTCTCAACCTGTTCCAGGGTGAACCGGGCGCCCGTCGCTTCCGACGACACTTGAGCGAAAACATGCACAAGCCGGACACCACCCCGCAAGTGCTCATGGACGCTTTGGCACAACTACCTTAGCCTGTCAGTACGTTATATCTCCGTAGGAGCGGCGCTAGAGCCGCGAATCTGCTTGTGAACACTTCCCCAGGAACTGTTCGCGGCCCATAGCCGCAGGGCACAGAGAACGCTGCTCCTACGGCACAGAAAAGCCCCTGTCATAGTTGGCCTTTACCCTATCGCCCGCCATGACACTGAAAGGAACGGATACCGTGAACAAACGCGAACAGCTAGCCCAATGGACCTCACTGGTTGCCGATACCGGTGATCTGGACATGATCGCCGAACTGGCGCCGGAAGATGCCACTACCAACCCTTCCCTGCTACTGGCGGCTGCCCGTGACGAACGCTATCGGCCGATGCTGCAACAGGCGGCAGATTTATGCCGCACTCTCGGTCATGGCGGCGAGATGGACTGGCTGACGGACTGCTACGCCTGCCTGGCCGGTCAGGCAATCCTTGAACGGGTTCCAGGCCGGGTCTCCAGCGAAGTGGACGCACGCTTGTCCTTTGACACTCGCGCCACCGTGGAAAAGGCTCGTCGATTGATGGCCATCTATCGGGAACTGGACGTGGACCCGTCGCGCATCCTGATCAAGACTGCGGCCACCTGGGAAGGCATCCGCGCAGTGGAAGTGCTGGAAGAGGAAGGCACCCGCTGCAATGTAACCCTGGTGTTCAATCAGACCCAGGGCCTGGCTGCGGCAGAAGCCGGCGCCACCCTGATCTCTCCCTTCGTGGGCCGTATCTTCGACTGGCACCGCAAACAGGGTATGGAAATGGCCACTGCCGATGATGATCCGGGCGTGCAGTCCGTGCGCCAGATCTACCGCACCTTCAAGGCGCGCGGCCTGGAAACCATCGTGATGGGCGCCAGCTTCCGCAACGCCGGCCAGATCGAAGCCCTGGCCGGCTGCGACAAGCTCACTATCAGCCCGGCCTTGCTGGGGGAACTGGCCGCCGATACCGGTAGTCTGACTCAAGTACTGGATGCGGAGCTGGTGGCCCCGGAAGACGATTGGCACGCCATTACCGAGGCCGCCTTCCGCTGGCAACTCAATGATGATGCCATGGCCAGTGACCTGCTTGCCGATGGCATCCGCCGCTTCGCCAAAGACCAAGTGGCGCTGGAAACCCTATTGCAGGAGGAAGGTGTAATTTGAATTGGTTAAACCGACTCTTTCGCCCCGACCAGCCCCAACAGCAGACCAGCGAGCACGACCTGCACCGGGCGGCGGCCGCCCTGCTGCTGGAAGTGGCTCGCACCGACGGCACCGTGGCACCGGAAGAATCACAACGCCTGATCAAGGCAGTGGAAAAGCACTGGCATCTGGACCCGCAGGAAATGGATGACATCCTCACGGAACTGGAAAACCGCGTGGACCAGGCCACCGATCTGTTCGAATTCACTCGCCCCCTGCGCGATCACTGGGGGCCGGAACCGAGAGTCACCTTGATCGAGGAAATGTGGGCCATGGCCGCCGCCGACGGCCACGCCGATGCCCACGAAGAACACCTGATCCGCCGGGTCAGCGATTTGCTGTATGTGTCTCATGGGGACTATATTCGGGCGAAGCTTAAAGCAACTGAATTCAATTGATAATGGATAGTTGATAATTGATAGCTGCGCGAATGATCTTGCTACCAACATAAAACGCAAGAGGCCGCGATCAAACCTGAACCGCGGCCTCTTGCGTTGATGACAACTGACAACCTGTTCCGTGCCGTTATCAATTATCCATTCTCAATTATCAATTGCTTCACCACCCCTCATCTTCCAGCTCCGAATCCCGCTGTTCCACATCAGGAAAACGCAAAGAAGGAGCATCGCCGGATTCAAAGCGGCGGCGCTGCAGGTAGGCATTGCGCAGGAAGGTGTAACGGTCACCAACGATATTGCGCTCCAGGTCCAGCAGATCCGCACGCAAATCCACCACGTACAACGCCGTAAGACTGTAGCGCGTCAGGTCATGTTCGATGTAATGGCGAGGGCGCATGTAATCTTCGGGGATAATTGACGCGGCATCGCGAACTGTGGACGGCCCCCAGAACGGTAGCACCAGGTAATTACCTTCCGGAACCCCCCAGCGAGCGAACGTCAGGCCCAGGTCGGTGTTGTGCTTGTCCAGATCGACCTTGCTTGCCACATCAAACAGGCCACCTATGCCCAAGGTGCTGTTGACGGTAAAACGGCCAAAGTTATGGCCGGCATGGCCCCACCGCCACTGCAACACACTGTTCAGACCGCTACGAAAATCCCGCAGATTCTCGAAGAAGCGGGTCACGGTGTCATCAAACCAGCTTGGTGTCGCCTTGCGATAGCCCTTGGCGGCGGGTTTGAGGGCGTATTTGTCGAGGGTTTCGTTGAAGGCAAAGATCTTGCGGTTGATGTCTTCCCAGGGGTCATCATCCTTTGGCTCGCTGCCTTTGGGAGCATCGAAGGGAGAAGAGGCAGCACCCCAGTCTTCACCTTCCGCGCCAGCGACGGCGCAGGAAACACTCAGCAATACAGTCAATAGGAAATAACGCACGGTCACCCCGAAAAGTCATAGACGCAGCATTATAGCGACCCTGTCGCCCCCCCGAACAGGGGGGCGAGCAATCTACAATGCTATCGCTCCCTTAAACCGGCCGGGACAGGCGGCGAGCGAACCAATAATCCAGGCTCAGATATCGGCCAGCCCCGTAAAAGAATAGCACCAGAAGCATGATGAAATAGGTAGCAGCGAATTCGATGCCATTGTTAAGAACGACCAAGTTGCCCTTTTCCGTCAGCCAAGGATAATTACCATGTTCACGCAGAATCATCTTGGCTCGTGTTAGCCGCTCACCCACAGCCTCACTGTTCTCCAGGCTGGCCTGAGCCCCGGGAAAGCCCACCTGGGCCAACGGTAATGCCGTGCTGGTAGCAGGGTCAGAGGCTGCGATTGCAAACCACCCGTGCTGCCAGTGCACCGTTGCCATGGCAACAAGCATGGTAAACATAAGCGGCAATGTGATGTACCGGGTCAGTAGCCCCAGGAGTAAAAGCACCCCACCCAACAGCTCTGTCGCGGTAGCCAAAAAAGCCAATAACGCCGGGAAGGGCAAGCCCAACCCCCATTCCTGGTTTCCGAACCAGGCGACCGTGCTGTCGAAACTTACAGCCTTGTTGTATCCGGCACTGATCATTACCGGAGCCAGATACAAGCGCAGCGCCAGAGGCGCCAGGAAATCCAGGGAACGGGTACGATTCAGCACATCATGAATAGAAAACAATAACGCGTTGCTCATCAGGAATCCTTACAGGCTGCTTAGTGTCGTCCCAATAAGGATGTCTCGTTCACGCATTTGTTGCAGAATTTCCAGAGAAAAAGACGCCAATTTACTGACATCGGCAAATTGCATCTCTTTCGCCAATATCGCGACAACCTGGTGCCCTGTGAGTCCAGGGTTTTCATCAATGAGCTGTAACAACCGGGCGGTTGGCGCATTAATTTCCATGAACCGCACCTTGTCATCCCTGCCTCGATAGACCAATAACCACAACGTTTGCTCTAACGGAGTCTGGGGTTGAAATTCGGCACATATTTCATGGACCGGGTACTGGTAACTCAACACGACATGAAGGGGGCTTAGCTGTGGAATGGCACGCAACAGATCGCCCTCGGGATGAAACCCGGTGGCCGGAAAGGTTTCTGTAGACGCATCCAGTACCAGCTCCATCCACTCATAGTGAGCCAACTCCAGCAGGAAAGGCGGATCGCCCTCCTCCAGGCCCTGACCGGAAGCCAGGAAGGTGACAAATTCCTGGGGAATTTCCAGAAAATAAGGGGTCTGACAGGCATGCTGATCAAAGAAGGTACGAACCAGTCGTTGCCAACGCTGCGCATCCAGAATGGAATACAGCACAGGAAACCCCTGGATGATAAAACCGTTTACGTTGTTGAAAAAAAGCGTTCGGTAAATATCCAGCCGACGTTCTTCGATATCACCGGGGGCTGAGTGGTTTTGCGGATTGCGTAGATGTGCCGCAAATCGCCGCTGCAGGGTTTGAAAATCGGCCTGGCTCATCCCAGTTTCCGTGTCGTTGACGACTGCTGATGCTGATAACGGCCAATTTTCTGAAGCTCACTGAACAGCTCTTCATTGCCGGGGAAATTGAAATCCCGCTCCAACAAGGTAGGCAAGGCACCAAACTCACGGTAGGCATGCTCCAGCAATGCCCACACCGGATCAATCACCGCACTGCCGTGGGTATCGACTTTCAGATCTTCCGCCTCATCAAAGTGGCCGGCGATATGCACGTAACAGATACGCTCACCCGGCAACGCACTGATAAAATCGCGGGGGTCATAACCGTGGTTAATGCTGTTCACGTAGGCGTTGTTCACATCCAGCAACAACTCACAGTCTGCCTCTTCCAGTACCGCATTAACGAACTCAATTTCTGACATTTCCGCGCCGGGAGCAGCATAGTAACTCACGTGCTCGATGCCGATGGGCTGCTCAAGAAAATCTTGTACCTGGCGAACCCTGTCTGCCACGTAATGTACTGCCTCTTCCGTAAAAGGAATCGGCATCAAATCGTAGAGGTGGCCATGATCGCTACAGTAGCTCAAGTGTTCTGTATAACGGCGAATATTGTGTTCCTTCAGGAACCCTTTCACCGATTTCAATAATTCAAAATCCAGAGGCTCAGGCCCGCCAAGGGACAGGCTAAGGCCATGGGTCACAAAGGGAAATTGCTCCGTGAAGGCACGGAACTGCTTGGCCAGACGGCCGCCCATGGGTATCCAGTTTTCGGGTGCCACCTCCATAAAATCAAAGGGCGCACTTTGCGGAGAGTCGAGGGTCGGAGAAAGCGGGCCCATCAGGGCCCGCCGAAGACCCAGGCCCACTCCGGACACTGGTGTCTCAGGTTTCATGCATTAGCTCCTGCCTTATTAGGCACCACCGCCGCATTTGCCTTCACCACACTTGCCTTCGCCTTTCTTGTCATCGCCACATTTGCCCTCGGCGCTTTTCTCGCCGCAGCTACCTTCAGCGCTTTTTTCACCACAGCTACCTTCGCCACTTTTTTCGCCGCAGCTACCTTCTGCTTTCTTGTCACCGCATTTGCCTTCACCACACTTACCTTCAGCGTGGGCACCAGCCAATTGGTAACCGGCTTGCAGATCAGCGGCTGCGAACGGATTTTCTGCAGCCATCGCCACAGGAGCGGAAAGTGCGGAAGCCACAACAGCGGCACCAACAGTCGCAGCGAGGGGGTTCAGTTTGCTCAACTTAGCCATGTTCAGTCTCCATACATCATTATTAAGGTTGTATCCGAAACCGCACAATGCGGCTCAGGCAAACCACGTTGTTTTGCGTAGCGCCTGATTCAGACAATATAGAGATGAAGCCGTGAGGTAAACGTTACAGGCAGCATGAAAAAAGGCCGCAGAATGCGGCCTTCGTGAAGCTGACGTGAAACCGGCGGGCGGTTACTTGATCCGGTTCACAATCACACTACCGATGGAGTAACCGGCGCCAAAGGAACAGATCACCCCCTTGGTATCCACCGGCAGGTCCGCGTTGTACTTGTGGAAAGCAATAATGGAACCGGCGGAGCTGGTATTGGCATAGTCGTCGAGAATGACCGGGGCTTCCTCACGGGTGGCCGGGCGACCCAGTACCCGCTTGGAGATCAGTTCATTCATGCTCAGGTTGGCCTGGTGCAGCCACATTCGGCTCAAGGACTCCACCGCCACACCGGTATCGGACAGATGGGAGGAAATCTGCTCGGCTACCATCGGGCAGACTTCCTTGAATACCCGGCGCCCTTCCTGGCGGAACAACTTGTCGCGAGCGCCAACGCCGCTTTCGTCGGCACGGTTCAGGAACCCGAAATTGTTGCGGATATTGTTGGAAAATTTGGTCTGCAGGCGCGTGCCCAGTACTTCCCACTGGTTGGCGGAGGTAGCGTCTTCCTTACGCTCCAGGATCACGGCGGTAGCCACATCCCCAAAGATGAAGTGGCAGTCGCGATCTTCCCAGGCCAGGTGCCCGGAGCAGATTTCCGGATTCACCATCAGCACCCGACGGGCGCTGCCATTACGAATGGCATCGACACCGGCCTGAATCCCGAACGTGGCGCTGGAACAGGCCACATTCATGTCATAACCCCAGCCATGATCCATGCCCAGCGCCGCCTGTACTTCCACGGCCATGGCCGGGTACGGGCGCTGCATGTTGGAACAGGCCACCAATACCGCATCCAGGTCGTCGGCGGTCAGATTGGCATTCTCCAACGCCTGCTTTGCCGCTTTTACGGCAATTTCTGCCTGAATGGAGACGTCATCGTCAGATCGCTCGGCAATGTTCGGTGCCATTTTTTCCGGGTCGAGAATGCCGCTTTTATCGATCACAAAACGCTGTTTGATACCGGACGCCTTTTCGATAAAGGCGCTATCGGAGGGACCCAACGCCTCCACCTCGCCAGCCTCGATGGCCTGGGCATTTTTCTCATTGAAACGCTTTACGTATTCGTTGAAGGATTCCACCAGCTCGTCGTTGGTGATGGTCTGCTCCGGGGTCCACAGACCGGTGCCACTGATTACTACAGAATAGCTCACAAGCGAGTCCTCGCACTCGAGCGAGGCAAAGGGCCCCGCTCCACAAATGGGAATAATGGGTCGATTATCCGGATTCGGGGTGGCCAGCGCAAAGGGGGTGAGTAGATAGCTGTCAGGCTTTCTACAGGGCCACTGTAGGAGCGCCGCTTGAGGCGCGAACCGGGCGTAGCGTTTTGTTATGCCTGATCGTCTCCCTACCCTTCCTCGCACGCGAGGTTCGCGCCTCAAGCGGCGCTCCTACAGCATCTTCGTAGAGAGGATCGCTGATCAGCAGAGTTCCCACTGCTTGTTGAGACGCTTGGCAGAGACCGGGACCCGGGTACCTAGCTGTTGTGCAAAAAGGCTCACCCGATATTCCTGCAACATCCAGAAATACTCTTGTAGAGGCGCCGGCTGCTGCCACAGGGGCAGACCCGCAGCACGAGTGGCGTATTGCTTGTCACAGGCCTCCAGCTCTGCGGTTAGGGTGCGGTCCTTGCCAATCTGGCCACCCAGTTTGTCCAGACGATGACCGATGGCCTCCAGGTATCGGGGATACTCCATTAACCAGGGCCAGGGCACCTGCAACAGGAAGTCGTCACGGAACAGGTTGCCCAGTTGTTGCTTAAGGTCCCGGTGGGCATGGGCCCAGGCCAGCGGGAAGTTTTTTTCCAGCTTGCCCATCAGCTGCCGATAATCGGCGAACAGCTTGCCGAAGGCGGTCAATTGCTGGCTTGCCCAGGGCACGAAATCCCCCCGATGGGCATCCAGACGGGCCCGGAAGGCGGCCTCATCGCGTACCGGCTCGTCCAGCCGGAAATGCTCTGCCAGCAGACGCAGTACCGCATGATCCAGTGCCTGGCGGGCCATGGCGCCCTTCTCGCCCTTGAGCTTCTGGAAACCGGGCATCTGCGAGGCCTGTTTGCGCAGGTCCCGCAGCTGGACACTGAGCTTGAAGCCCAACAGTCGCGCCGTGCCCCACCGATGGCTCCAGCGCGCGTCATCGGCATCATCCCGGTAGCGCAGCACCACCGCATCACCATCACCTTCCAGCGCCGGATAGCGGCGAACCACCATGCCCCCCTGATCCTGTTCCCTGGTTTCCGGCAAGGTGCCGAACAGCCATTCCTGGCCGCGCAGGGCCGGCTCCTCCGCCGCGGGTTCCGGCAGGTTACGGGTAACGCCATCCAGCTTGTCATGGACTTCGTCCAGGTGGCGTCCCTGGGCCAACACCTTGCGTTTGCCATCCACCCGGTCTACCACCTGGATGAACATGCGCAGATGATCTGGCAGCGTGGCATCCTGCCACTCTTCCCGCTCGATACGTACACCGGTCATGCGTTGCAGCTCCCGGGTCATGGCAGACAACAACGGCTCCTGCGGATTCAGGGTTTCCAGCAGCGCACTGACGAAATCCGGCACCGGTACAAAGTGACGCCGACGGGCCTTGGGCAACGCCCGGATCAGGGCTTCCAGTTTTTCCCGCAGCAGCCCGGGCACCAGCCAGTCCAGGCGGGTATCCGGCACCTGATTGAGGACCGCCACGGGGACAATCAGGGTGACGCCGTCGCGCTCGCCGGTGGGGTCAAAGCTGTACTCCAGGGGCAGGCTGATGCCATCCAGGCGCAGCTGATCCGGGAACTGGTCGTTGCCCAGATCCGGGCTTCGCGAGAGCAGGAAATCCCGCGCCATCAACAACGCATCCTTCTGCGCCTGAGTGGCCTTTTTGTTATACCAGCTCATCAGCCCGGCCAGGCTGGTCACGTCCTGCGGCAACCGCTCATCGTAGAAGGCCACCCGGACCTCCTCATCCACCAGGATATCGCGCCGGCGCAGCTTGTGTTCCATCTCCTCCAGCGCCTCGAACTGCTCCCGGTTGGCCTTCACAAAGGGCGGTTCGCGGTGCAACTCCCCCATCACCAGTCCTTCCCGAATCATCAGCTCGCGGGCTTCCTGGGGATGGATGGGGGCATAGTTGACGCGCCGACCAGTGGCCAGGATCAGGCCGAACAGGTTGACCTGTTCCTTGGCCATGGCACAGCCCCGTTTCTTCGACCAATGCGGCTCGAAATACTGGCGTTTGACCAGATGAGCGGCGGCGGCCTCCACCCATTCCGGCTCGACACGCGCTACGGTACGGGCAAACAGTCGGCTGGTTTCCACCTGCTCCGCCGCCATCAGCCAGCGGGCCTTGGTTTTCGACAGCGACGAGCCGGGCCAGATCAGGGGCTTGCGATTACGTGTGGACAGCCACTCGCCCTCATCGGTGCGCTGCATCACGTTGGCCAGCAGGCCGGGCAACAGGGCCTGATGCAAGGGCCCATAGGCTCCCTCTGCGAGCCCCTGCTCATTCATGGTCGGCGGGTTCAGCTCCCAACCCTGCTCTTTACACAGCAACAATAACTGGCGGTGGGTATCGCGCCATTCACGCATGCGGGTGGGCGACAGGAAGGTTTTCTTCAGCAGCTTCTCGTACTGGTTGCGGCTGAGTGCTTCGCGCTGGCTGTCCGCCCACTGCCACAGCTTCACGAAAAACAGGAAATCCGAGTCCTTGTCGGTGAACGGCTGGTGCGCCTGGTCCGCTTGCTGTTGCTTGTCGTGGGGCCGCTCACGGGGATCCTGGGCGGCCAGGGCCGAGACAATGATCAGCGCCTCTCGCAGCACCTTCTGCTGTGCAGCGGCTACCAGTATACGCCCTAGGGTAGGATCCAGCGGGAAGCGGGCCAGTTGTCGACCCAGGGGGGTCAGGGTTTGTTTCGGCGTCAACGCGCCCAACTCGTCTAGCAGCCGGTAACCGTCACGGATCAGTCGACCGTCCGGCGGTTCGATAAAGGGAAAGTCTTCCACATGCCCCAGGCGCAGATCCGCCATTTGCAGAATCACTGCCGCCAGATTGGTTCGCTGAATTTCCGGATCAGTAAACGCAGGCCGATTCAGGAAGTCGTCTTCGTCGTAAAGGCGAAAACAGATACCGGGCATGATGCGACCGCTACGCCCGGCCCGCTGGTTGGCGCTGGCTTGGCTGACCGGCTCCACCGGCAACCGCTGTACCTTGGAGTGCACACTGTAGCGGCTGATCCGGGCGGTACCGGCATCAATCACATAGCGGATGCCCGGCACGGTGAGTGAGGTTTCCGCCACATTGGTGCTGAGCACCACCCGCCTGCCCCGGTGAGAAGCAAAGATACGGTGTTGCTCGGCCTGACTCAGCCGCGCATAGAGAGGCAGGATTTCCGTGTCTCTCAGCTCGCACCGCTTCAGGTGATGATGCACATCGCGAATGTCCCGCTCGCCGGCCAAAAATACCAGTACATCCCGGGCCACGGGCAGGCCATCACGGCGCTCCTCGCGCTGAATCTCCTCCAGCACCTCTTCGATCTGCCGGGACAGTTCCTGACCGTCAGCAGGTGGGCGATAGCGCATTTCCACCGGGAAAGTCCGCCCGGATACTTCCAGCACTGGCGCATCACCGAAGTGATTGGCAAAGCGTTCATGGTCGATGGTGGCCGAGGTAATAATGAGCTTGAGATCGGGGCGCTTCGACAACAGCTGCTTGAGATAGCCGAGCAGAAAATCGATATTCAGGCTGCGCTCGTGGGCCTCATCGATGATCAGGGTGTCGTAGTGGTTGAGAAAGCGATCCCGCTGGATCTCATTGAGCAGCATGCCATCGGTAAGTACCTTGATCAGGCTGGTCTCGCTGACTTGCTCGGAAAAGCGCACCTTGAAGCCCACGGTGCTGCCGAGAGGACTGTTCAGCTCTTCCGCTACCCGGCTTGCCACCGCTCGTGCCGCCAGGCGCCGTGGCTGGGTGTGACCGATGGTGCCCTCGATGCCCCGCCCCAGCTCCAGGCAGATCTTGGGTAGCTGGGTGGTCTTGCCGGAGCCGGTTTCCCCGGCAATCACCACCACCTGATGGTCGCGGATGGCAGTCTTGATCTCCTCGCGACTGGCAACTACCGGCAGGTCCGGCCAGTTTAGAACGGGCTGAGACGCCTGGCGTTTTTCCCGATTGGCAATGGAATCGGCAATAGCCGTGGATATCTTCTCCAGCGCCTTGTCATTGCGCTTGTCGGCAGGCAAGCGTGACAGACCATCAATCCGCTTTTTCAAACGAAAATGGTCCGCTCTGCGAACGTTATCAAGCTGGCTGTAAAGTGCTTTTAAAGACATGAAAAATTCAATCAACCATAAAACGTCGTAGGAGCGGCGCTCTCTGCGCCCTGCGGGTATGAGCAGCGAATCTCCTTCGCAAGCAGGTTCGCGGCTCAAGCGCCGCTCCTACGGCCTGTTTTCTGTCGTTATTCATTCTCAACTATTAACTATTCATTGCCTTTCCAATGCAGCCAGGCTTTACCCTTCTCGTTTAACCCGCCCTTGGCGATGGTCAAATACGCCGTGCTGGGCTCGCTGGGCGCCACTTTCACCTTGAACTTCATCAGTTCGTCGCGGCGGAAAGCATGCACTTCCACGATTTCGCCGGGCAAAAAGTTGGCCATCAGGTTGTCGATATTGCTCTGGGTGGCCTGCAGGCCATCCACGGCGATAATCACATCGCCGGCGGACAGGCCTGCCGCCATGGCCGGGCCCTGCTCGAATGCCACGGCAATCTTGGCGCCCATCGAATCGCCGACCACCCGCACACCCAGATTGGCAATACCCTCCTTGCCCGGTTTCCCCCCGTTGTCGCCGTGACCGGCGGCACTGCGCCAGTTGAGCTCCACGCCCCGTTCGGCCAGCAGCTCTGCCAGGGGCAGATCCTCGGTGCTATAAAGCGCCCGCTCGAAAAAGTCGCTCATGTCGCAACCGGCCACTTCCTCGGCCAGGGGCTGTATGCCCTGCTCCGGCACGCCTTCGCCGGTCTGCCCGTAACGGGCCCAGAGCAAACGCATGAGATCGTCCAGGGACTTTTCCTCACCGGTCAGGTTGCGCAGGGTCAGATCCAGCGCCAGCGCCACCAGGGAACCCTTGGTGTAATAGCTGACGATGGCATTGGGGGCGTTTTCATCCTGCTTGTAGAAACGGGTCCAGGCGTCAAAACTGGATTCGGTGACGGTTTGCTTGTGACGGCCCTGGCCGCGATACACCCGGCTCAGGGTCTGCCCGAGCAACTCCAGATAGCTCTGCGGCGCAATCAGCCCGGTGCGAGTCAACGACAGGTCATCGTAGTAGCTGGTGATGCCCTCGAAGGCCCACAATAATTCCGTGTGCACTTCCTGAGACAGGTCGAACGGCGTAAACGCCGCCGGCTTAATCCGCTTGATATTCCAGGTATGGAAATATTCGTGGCTGCACAGGCCCAGATAATTGCGATAGCCATCGCGCACCTTGCCCGGCTCGTCGGTACGTTTGGGCAGGTCATCGCGGGCACACATGAGGCTGGTGGAATTGCGATGTTCCAGGCCACCATAACCATTGCCGGTGACCAGGGTCATGAACAGATAGCGGTCCATGGGCGCCGGTTCGCCGAACATGCGGATGTGATGTTCGCAGATCGGTTTCAGGTCCCGGCACAGCCGCGCCATATCGGTCCTGTGACGACCAGCCATCACCACCCAATGCGGTACGCCGCAGGCTTCAAACTGGGCATACTCGAACGGGCCCATTTCCACCGGATGGTCGATCAGGGCGTCGTAGTTGTCTGCCCGGAAGCGGCCAAATGCCAGCTCCGAACCACTCAGCCGCGGCAGCCCGGTGGCCAGGTGCCAGCCCAGATAGGCGGGGCCTTCCGGTGCTTCGATGTCCACTTCACAGGGCTGATCCTCGTGCCCCATGGGCGCCAGGAAGACACAAGTGCCATTGAAATAGCCGTGGGTGGTATCCAGATGGGCACCACGTACGGACAGGTCCCAGGCATAGACGTGATAATGCAGCTGCACCGGACCGTCGCAGGGCGGTACTTGCCAGGTTTGCTTGTCGATTTTCGCGACTGGCAGAGTCTCACCCTGGCAACTGGCTTCCAGATACACCAGATGGCGGGCAAAATCACGGATCATGTAGCTGCCGGGAATCCAGGCCGGCAGGCTAAACGCCTGCCCTTCCGGGGTCGGGTTCGCCACGGTGAGCGTCACTTCAAAAAGATGAGCTTCAGGGCGCAGTGGGCGAATCCGGTATTCAATCATGGTCTCTCCTGGAAATCGGGCAGCGTACAACAGCGTCCGGCATGGTAGTTGCTGCATCACCCTGTTGCCATAGCTGTTATTATGCCATGGTCCGGAACAGGCTCAGGAAGCCTGGCCGGCAGGCTGCCGGCTGAGCATTTATCCTCGCCAGGGACGCCTTAATAACACAGGCACCAACCTGTCCACTGACCGCGCCGCCGGAGAATGTTATGAGCAAGCAGATGCGCTACCTGAACACGGGCGACGGCCATTCCACCGCTATCCACCACTGGCCCACGCAGGCAGCAACGTCCAAAGGCATTATGGTCTGGCTGCATGGCATGGCGGAGCATGGTGCCCGTTATGAGCACCTGGCGAAAGCACTGAACGAACAAGGCTGGCATCTGTATTGTCCGGATCATCGCGGCCATGGCCTGAGTGTTAGCGAGGCCTGCCCGAAAGGGCATTTCGGCGACGACAACGGCTGGGATTGTCTGGTTGAGGATGCCCTGGCAGTGATCGCCATGGCCCGTGAAACCCACCCGGGGCTGCCCTGCGTGCTTGGCGGCCACAGCATGGGCTCTTTTATTGCCCTCGCAGCAGCCCAACGCAGCGGTGAGAATCTGTCGGGGCTGGTGCTATGCGCCAGCGATTACCACCCGGCAGCCTACTACACCCTGATGGGCCTGCCGGTGAAACTGACCCGTCACCGTAATGGTAAGCGCGGGGTCAGTCCGCTGATTCGCAGAATGACCTTCGGGGCCTGGGCCAAAAGAGTGCCGGACCCGAGTACCGAGTTCGACTGGCTGAGCAATGATCGCGATCAGGTACAACGCTATCTGGACGACGACCTGTGTGGCTTCGATTGCACCACGGAGTCATGGTGTCAGTTGATTGAGGGCTTACGCCAGATCCACAGCATCGTCCAGCTCGCCGAGCTGCCCGACCAACTTCCGGTCCTGCTGCTTGGTGGCGAGCAAGATCCCATGAGCGACATGGGCAAGGGCATGATGGCTCTGGAGCAGGTGTTGCATACCATGGAGCAGCCATTGACCGCCCACTTCTGGCCCGAAGGGCGCCATGAAATTCTCAACGATCATTGCCGGGACCAGGTACTGGATGCGATGAGCCAATGGCTTGAGCCTCTGGCACTGAAGGGCTGAAAGCCGGCCAAGCTCCTCCTCCATCAGAGTGATTCCCTGATGCATCTGCCCTGCTGACAAGGCTCCAACGATGGGTTTTGCGGCTGTCGGCAAAATATCGGATAACAAACGTAACGCCTATGATTTCCGTTTTCTTCGGTTATTGCTGCGCTGCAAGGGATCGGCCCAACACTCCTCAGTGTGAACATTCAGTGCACTGAACAGACCGACTGCAACCGTCAGTTCGATGCGCGGGATCTGAAGTGCTCTCGGTTTCTACCATCAAGCGATCACTCTCAACACCTCCTGGATTCGCGACTCTAGACAACGTTTCCCTAAAAGGCTGAGTCAAATCCATGCCTGTAATACCTGCAGAGCAAAAAGAGCGAAATCATTCAGCTCCGCCCTAGAGTGAGGTCGAGATATCTGCCCATATCGAAGCGACCCCATAAAAAAAGCGCGCCAACAAGGTTGGCGCGCTTTTTCCAATCAGACGTAACGAGTGTTACTGGGAATTATTTCAAAAGGTTGTTTTTGATGTCCTTAAGGCCTTCCAAGGTGCTATCCCAGGTTTTTTCCACACTGGCTTTTACATCTTCCCAGCGCGCGTTGCTATCATTACGGACTTCATCCAGCCGCGCCGCCAGTTCCTGACGTTTTTCTTTCAGTTCCAGCTTACGGCTTTCCCACTTGTGGCGAACATCTTCACTGGCTTGGTCCGCCTTGACTTGCAACTGGTCGAATTCATTATCCAGCTCGTTCAGCTTACCTTTAATCTTTTCGATGAAAGCATTGCGATCCATCACAATCTCCTTTCAATGAATGGGTACCCCTTATCATGGGGCTGCCAAGACACTTTTCCATGGCGACTTTGTAAAATATCCATTTACAGAGTTTTCAGCATGGGCTGCACAAACGGTTAGCCCTCTTCTTCCTCCAGCGCCGACACATAGCCCAGATAACGGTTCTTGATCTGCCGGACATATTTCACCGGCTCGGCCCCGCGCACATAGCCGTAGCGAGCCTGACGGGCGTACTCCGGCCGGGAAAGTAACAGCATGGCCTCTTCCACGTTGCCGAACCATTTATCCGGATCCTTGCCCAGACGTTCCGCCAAGCGGCGTGCGTCTTCCACATGGCCGTGCCCGGCGTTGTAGGCAGCCAGAGTAAAATACAGCTTCTCCGCCAGGTCCAGACGTGCCGGGAAACGCTGTTCCAGCCAGTCCATATAGGCCACACCTGCCGCCACTCCGTTCTCTGGTCGAGTCAGGTTGCTATACCCGAGTTGCCGCCCGGTACGCGGCATCACTTGTAACAAGCCCTGCGCCCCGGCAAACGAGCGCGCCTTGGGATTGAACCGGCTTTCCTGGTACATCTGCGAGGTAATCAGACGCCAATCCAGCCCATATTTAAGGGCTTCGCTTTTTACCAACTCGTCGTAGGGAGAAATCGCTTTCCCCGATCCAACGCGATAGGCCTCGTGGGTATTGATGGTTTTTTTCTCGCGGAAGTAGCGGTTATAGGTGATGTTGTAGTTCAGGCCGCGGTAATGGCGGGCGATGTAGCTATTAAGCTGCTCTTCCAGCGCCTGCTGTTCAGGTCGCAGCCCCCAGCCAATTTCCTTGGCGGGTTCGAATTCAAACAACACCGCAATATCTTCCCGGTAGGTGGACTCCATGGCGGCCAGATGACTATCGGCCATGGTCAGATCATATTCGCCATTGGCGACAGCATTAATCAGCATCTCGGTGCTGGCGCCCGGCACCTCCTGAACGATGAAGGGAAAATCACTCTCTCGGAGTTTCTGCAGGGTATCGTAATAGGCGGTTTCAGGGTTGACGGCTACGGTACGACCGGCCAACTGGCCGATGTTTTCCAGCGGCGCTTCATCGGAACGGCCGATCAATTGCTCGTTTACTTCCAAATAACGATCACTGAACATCCAGCCCTGTTTCTGGCGATCCTCGGTAACGGTCATGGAAGCCGCAATGACATCTCCCTCGCCGGCCTGCAGCGCTGCAAACATGGCTGAAGGGCTGTCTCGGACAACGACACTCACTCTCAGCCGATGCTTCTTGGCAAAATCGTTGATCAAGTCGTAATCAAACCCCATCAACTCCCCACGCCACATGAAATAACTGGCGGGATTGTTGGAGGTAATGACTCGCAGAACGCCGTGCTCCTTGATCGCCGACCAGTCACGCTTTTCTTGTTCTTTGACAGAAGATATAACCCGCTCACTGGTTATGTACTGGTTGATGCGATCCAGCAGCTCGGTACTGTCCTGCCTCACTGCCCAGGCGATGCGCCGTTTACGGTTCACCACCGGGCCGATAGCTGCCTCGCCATCAGGGCTGATAAGGACATCCAACATGTTGCTATCGATAATAGTGGCAGCCAATTCCCCGGATTCCACTCCCTCAACCAGTTCTTCGTCGGAAAGGTTGGCATCCAGAATGTCCACCGAAATGTTGTCATGGCGCCGGGCCAGTTTTTCTGCGGTTTCCTGGTAAGAGGTCCCTTCCGGAACCGAAATAGTGAGGTTTTTCAGCTTGGTCAGAGTCAGATCTGCCTTCTCTGCAGGAACAACGAGGTTTTCCTGCACCGCATTTACCGGCGTAGAGAATGCCAGGGTTTTCTGTCGGTCTTTCGTCACCGAATAGTTCGTCACGATAACGTCGGCAGCACCCGCATTGATGAGTGCACCCAGCTCCGCAAAGCTTTCCGCGTAGACCCAGCGGGGCTGCAGCCCCAGGTGCCTGACAAACGCCTCGGCCTGGGCCTGATATTCTCTGGCAGGAACCCCCTCCCGGGGCAGGCCGGAGGGCTCATCGAAACGGGGAGCCAACAGACGGATATAGCCTCGCTCCTGCAAGGCAGGCAAATCGCCGGTTTCTTCATAGTTGTTGAAGGTGCTGACGACTTCGCCGACTCCTGGCTCCTTGTCACAACCTGTCAACAGGGAAACCAACAGACACACTGTCAGAAAAATACGGCTTCGCATGATGCCCCCTTACTGCACTGATTATCATTCTTGAGGCCAAAAATGGCCTTATAGACAGAGTAACGATTCAGGGCGAATCAGGCGATTATTTTGTCGATAGTAATACCGCTGTCACGTGAAGGGGCTAGCAGCAGAAAATCTCATACAAAAAAAGGGGCCCGAAGGCCCCTTTCAGTCACTCCCATGCGAAATCAGGGAGTTCCTACACAGACGTCATGTACACGGAAGGACTTGTTCGCGTTTACCAAGCCAGCGTAATCAAGCTGGATTGAATCAAACGCCTGGCTGGACGCAGGTGCGGCAACGAAACGCTGATCGGAGTTCGCCCCCAAACCTAGCAGGTCCAAATCCAACAGACCGCCACCGACGGTTGCACTGTCGACTTCTACCCCATCGTTGAAGAAGCGGATGGTGATGAAGTTGCCCAGCAGTTCCAGGTTAACCAGTTGAGACGACGGGTCGCTAATCACGAAGCCCACTTCACTGTCAGCGATGTCCATTGAAGTATCGTTAGCGACTGCAGCCACAAATCCGCCGCCGTACACCAGTGCTGCACCGATGTTGATTTGCGCAAAGGTAGCGTTACTAGCATCCAGCGCATTGGCTTCGTCATCTACGGAGCAACCCAAGCAAACACCCAGAACACCACTGTCTGCCGTGTAATCAGTATTTCCAAGCTGCTGGTAGGTGTTGGTGGCGGCGCAATTGAAACCATCGTCATCACACACATCACCTTTACCGTCGCCATCCGCATCAGCCTGATCAAAATTCGGAATCATCGGGCAGTTATCCGTCACATCCGGAATGCTATCGCCGTCGGTATCGGTGGGATCACCGCCGCCGCCATCGCAGACGTCGCCAACACCATTGCCATCGGAATCAGCCTGATCCGCATTGGCAGTAAACGGGCAGTTATCGGTGTCATTCGGGATGCCATCGCCATCACGGTCGTCATCACACACATCACCGATGGCGTCCAGATCCTGATCCGCCTGATCCGTATTCGGCGTGTTCAGGCAGTTATCATTCGGGTCCAGAATGGTGTCACCGTCGCGGTCATCTTCGCACGCATCACCGATGCCATCAGTGTCTGTATCCACCTGATCATTGTTCGGGGTGTATACACAGTTGTCGTTGTTGTTATCGATGCCATCGCCATCAGCATCATCATCACAAACATCACCGATACCATCATTGTCAACGTCACTCTGCTCAGGGTTGAAAATGGTCGGACAGTTATCAACGCCGTCATCGATGCCGTCGTTGTCTTGATCGTTATTCATGTCACAGGCATCACCGATACCGTCGCCATCGGTGTCTTCCTGATTCGGATTGGCAACTAGCGGACAGTTATCGGTAGGGTTGTCTTCACCATCCCCATCACGGTCGTCATCGCAGACATCTCCAATGCCGTCACCATCCTGGTCTTCCTGCATGGCGTTAGCGTTAGCGGGACAGTTGTCAACGTCATCCGGAACGCCATCATTGTCCTGATCATTGTCACGCGAGACAGGGTTGTTGTTACCAACGCTGCTTCCATCGCCTTCGGCTTCACAGCCTGCCAGCCCCATTCCCAACAAAGCGGTCAGGAGCATGGCAAACAAGATTCTCATTTGCGAGTTCATATCTTTATCCCTTATTTCTCAGTAACGCGGAATTCGACGCGACGATTCATGGCACGACCAGACTGATTTTCGTTGCTGGCGATCGGCTCGATTTCACCGTAACCGCGAGCAGTCAGGCGATCCGCATCAATGCCTTGCTCAATCAGGTATTGCCGCACTGATTTGGCACGCTCGTCAGACAGTTTCTCGTTGTAAGACGCAGAACCGGTGCTATCAGTATGACCGGCAATCTCAACGTTGAAGTTTTGCTGCGCCTTCAACGCCTTGGCCACACGGTTCAGAGAGGGGCCTGAACTTGCGGTAATCTCCGCGGAGTTCAACTCGAAATTGATATTATTGAAGGTGATGGTCTGGTTGGTGATCATGCAGCCATCGGAATCAACTTTGGCACCCTGGATGGTATCCGGACACTTGTCACGATCATCCGGCACACCGTCGCCATCGCTGTCCACAAAGGGCTTCTCGACAATTTTTTCCACTTCACGGGTTTCATAGACGATCTTCTCGACTTCAACCACCCTGGTCACACCCAGCGGGATTTCCAGACCCAGGGAGAAGCGCCAGTCATTGAAGCCGCCTTCGTCTTCAGACAGGGTTCCAGTGACGCCGTCAAAGTCGTCATACATGTAACGAGCTTCAGCGCGCAGTTTCAGGCCATTGTCGAAGATAGGCCCCGTTACGGCACCGATGCCTACGTTGGCATGAAGGTCTACACCATCATCATCGTCCGGCACTACATCGTTGTAGATCGCCCCGATATTTGCCAATACGAAAGGCGTAAAGCCTTCACGATCACCGAATGCATAAGCCAGACCTGTGCTGGCCGTGTATTGGTAAAAGTCGGTCGCACCGTCAATGCCGCTATCCAGGCCGTATGCGGCGCCCTCGGTCTCCCACCACCAGTGTTCAGACAGCTCACGGCCATAAATCAGACTGGCACCCAACCCCTTGCGAGAGATTTCACGGTCTTCGTCCAGAACCAGATAGCTGGCCATAGGCGCCAGGTACTGACGAGTAGTGTCCTCTGACTTGTTTTCTGCGAATGCCTGGTTTGCCATGGCCACAGAAAGTGCAAGTGCTGAGAGTCGTATGCATCCTTTCATGGTTACCCCCCTCGGGTATGATTGATCTGTGCAATTATTGAAATAGGATTGGGGGCGCTTTAAAACATCCAACGAGTGCCGTTACGTTGCTTTAATGTTGCCGGATGGTTGCTGGCACCCTATTTTGTTTCTGAGCGTATCTTTTCGTATCAAAAAGAGGGAAATGGCGCCGTTCAAAGGGTTATATTTCACAATTAACCCATATATGGCACGATGGTGCAAATTACTTGGAACACCATTCTCCATGCGAATATTGCGCACCCGCTACCTACTGCTATTACTCTTGTTTGCCGGCATTCTCGGTGGCTTGCTGCACACGGCCTGGCCGTTCCTGTTTTACCCCCGGCAGAACCTGTCTTTCTCATTCCCTGTACAACCGATAACAGCAGATGACTCAACAGCAAAAGCAGGTATCGCTGAACGGGACATTACGCCGCCCGCCGGCATACCCAAGTTCGGTTATTCCGCCTGGGCAAAGGATGCAGACGGCTTTCGCACCCGGCTCAAGGCAAGGGCGTTCTACCTGAAAGGCCCCGGCCAGACGCCACTTGCTATCGTACAACTGGATCTTGGCAGCGGCTCGCTGGTGCTGCGCCACCGGGTAGCAGAACTGATCGCCGACCATACCGATGTGCCCGCCCATGCGGTGACCCTGCTGGTTACCCACACCCACTCCGGTCCCGGTCAGTATCTCGGCAGCGATTTCTACAACGTCTTCGGCAGTAACCGAGCGGGCTTCGACCCGGCCCTGTTCGAGTTTTTCAGCCAACGTATCGCCGACGCCGTCATCAATGCCTATGAATCCCGGCGCGAAGCGCGCTTTGCCGTGGGCCAAAGTGATCTGTTTGGCGTTACCCATAACCGCGCCATCGGCGCCTGGGCCAATAACTTTCCTGAGCAGGATCCCTCCACCGCGGACCCCATGCAGGCGGTGAACCCCACCATGACCCTGCTGCGGATTGATCAACGCCGGGGCGACCGTTTCGAACCGGCCGGCGCGCTCAGCCTCTATTCCATCCACGGCACTGCCATCCCGCCCTTTACCCGTCCCTACCATGCGGATGTCTGGCACTGGATCAGCGAGCAACTGGAAAGCGAACTGGCCAGCGATTACCCCCAATTCATCCACGGCCCCGCCCAAGCAACCCATGCGGATAACAATCCGGCCTGGAAAGAGGGCCTGCGCGGCGACCGTGAAGCGGAACGTATCGGCAAGGCACTGGGCAAACATGCCTCACAGCTCTTTCATTCCCTGGAAAGTCAGCTCACTGACACCCTCAACACCGCCGTCGCCAGCCGCCAGCTGGACCTGCTCGACGACATCGATCCCGGCCGCTTCGGACTTTGCGAACGGGCCATCGCCGGTGCCTCCGTGGCCGGCGCCGCCAACGGCGACGAAGTCTTCCCGATTTCCTATCTCCCGTTTCTGAAGGAAAACTGGCCCCGGCGGGTCTTTAGCGACAACTGTCAGGGCGCGAAGCAGTGGATGTTATCCAAACTGCAACTGTTACTGCCGGCCGAACGCTTTCCCCACCAGGCCCTGTTCCAGATCGTGCGCATCAACGACCTGGTAGTGGTTCCCCTGCCCTGGGAAATAACCCTGGAAAGCGGCAATAGACTCCGTCAGGCGGTAGCGAGCACCCTGCCCGAAGGCAGCGACTGGAAGGTGGAAATTTCCAGTCTGGCCAATGGCTACTTCGGCTATGCCGTGACTCCGGAAGAATATGCGCTCCAGTACTACGAGGGCGGCCACACTCTTTATGGTCCACACACCCTGGATTTCCTGATTCAGCAGAGCGAGAGGCTGAGCCGGGAACTGCAACAACAAGGCGACATCAATGACATCCCGGCCCAGCAGACCTTTTCCCTGCTCAGCCGACAATATTTTCCTGACTCGCTGGCAAGTCCGGGCACAAGGCGTTGGTTGAGCGAGCCAACGCGACATGACGGTGACGCCACCACCGGCCCTTACTGGAGCCTGCTACTCGAAGCGGAACCCGCGGATCAACTGGCACTAGATCGCCCTCTACTGGGGGTTCACTGCGACGATGGAGTGATCAGCGATGACAGCGCCGAGTTACAGTTGTTGCATCAGCAAGACACTGAGAAAGGGCACGGTCGTTATGAGGTGCGCTGGTACCCCACCACACCCTCTCCTTCCGGGGCCTGCCGTTTCTTCGTTAGCACCAATCAGCCGCAAGCAGTGTTATCCGCCCCCCTGCCATAGCCCGTTCAGCAAACAGCGCTGAGTCAGCCTCACATCTCCGAGGCTACTCAGCACTGTGCTGACGACCCTGTCACAGCCACAGACGTGGTATGGCCGTTAACGGATGAGCCTTGCCAATGGCGCTGCTACACTGGAGTCGTGCTACAAGGCACCGCTTTTTCTCCCGGAGATCCGTCATGCGCCCGCTGTTCCGCTTTCTGCTGCCTGCCCTGCTCGTTGCCGGCTGTGCCAGCACCACCCAGGTTACAACTCGCTTCACCGCTGAAGGGAGCCATCCTCCGCGGGAGACATTGCTTCTGGTGGCCCACACCCCGGAAGGCGGCACCCGTGAAACCTGGGAACTGACCTGCAAGGAAATATTTTCAAGTAGTTCGTTGACCATTTTGCTCAGCCATCAGGAATTGCCGTTATGGTACGAAGGCGGAAAAAACCGCATTCTCGACTGGGCGCAAAACAATGATGTGCAACGGATTCTGGTGGTGGAACTAACCCATCTGTTGATTGATGCGGCGGCCCCCCCGACAGGAGGCAATCGCCTCAACCCCATGGACCAGTCCGCCAGTGAAATAACGCCGACCTGGCAAGTGGGGATTGGTGGCGAACTCGCCCGGGAAGCAGTTCCCGAGGCACTGCGTCAACACGGTGCGGAGCTGATCAATGCTGACGGCAAGCCCCTGTGGACCGGTATTGCCACCACACACGAAGCCAGTAACACCGTTGCCATTGCCAAGAGCCAATGTACGGCTCTGCGCAACACACTCAAAGAGCACGCTCTGATACCCTGACAACGGAAAGCAAAGACTATGACTGGCCCACTGAACGGACTGACCTTTATCGAACTGGCCGGCATCGGCCCCGGCCCCTTCTGCGGCATGATGCTCGCTGACATGGGCGCCACCGTGATCCGCATTGATCGCCCCGGCGGCAACCCCCACGCCGCCATCGGCCATAGCGTTCTGTTCCGCAATCGACAGAACCTGGCCCTGGACCTGAAAAGCCCGGAAGGCATCGAGACCGTCCTCAAGCTCTGTGAAACCGCCGATGGCCTGTTCGAAGGCTTTCGCCCGGGTGTGACCGAGCGCCTGGGTATCGGCCCGGAACAGTGCCTGGCCCGCAATCCAAAACTGGTATACGGCCGCATGACCGGTTGGGGCCAGACGGGTCCGCTGGCCAAAGCGGCCGGTCACGACATGAATTACATCTCACTGTCCGGTGCCCTCCATGCCATGGGCCGCCAGGGGGAAAAGCCCGCCATTCCGCTGAACCTGGTGGGTGATTTCGGCGGCGGCGGCATGATGCTCGCCTTCGGCATGGTCTGTGCCGCCCTGGAAGCCCAGCGCTCCGGCGAAGGGCAGGTGGTCGACAGCTCCATGGTAGAAGGCTCCGCCGCCCTCATGGCCATGTTCTATGGCCTCAAGGCCCAGGGCATGTTCACCGAAAATCGCGGCACTCACATGCTCGATTCCGGCGCCCACTTTTATGAGATCTACGAAACCGCAGATGGCAAATATGTTTCCATCGGCAGTATTGAGCCGCAGTTCTACGCCGAACTGTGCCGCATTGCAGAGTTACCCGCCGAGGACTTTGGCCAGCAGATGAACCCGGCCATGTGGCCGGAACTGAAACAAAAACTGGCGGCGGTCATCAAACAGAAGAGCCGTGATGAATGGACCGCGTTGATGGAAGGTACCGACGTGTGCTTTGCACCGGTATTGAGCCTTGAAGAAGCGCCTTCACACCCGCATAACGTGGCAAGAGGTTCCTTTGTCACAGTCGGCAACACGGTACAGCCGGCACCGACACCACGCTTCTCGCGCAGCGCCGCCGGCGATATCAAAGCCGCAGCCAGCGCCGGGGCCGACAGCCAGGCAGTACTGCGTCAAGCCGGTTTCAGTGACGAACAGATCGACACATTGATCAGCAGTGGCGCAGTGAAGCAAGACTGACCTGAGCCACTGTTGGAGCCTTGCTCGCAAGGCGAAGGGGTTGGTCAAGTTGCGTGCAACCTGAAACCTTCGCTTTGCGAGCAAAGCTCCAACAACACCTTTTTCAGGCCAGCAGAGCCCCCGGCCACAAGCCGGGGCATTCTGACTAGCGGAGGACACCATGAGTGCAGTGATACCCGGAACATCCCTGGCCATTCATCCGGAACGTTTCCCCGATCCGGTGGACGACCTGCCAACTGACGGCATCCAGAAAGCCGTACTGGCGGGGGGCTGTTTCTGGTGCGTGGAAGCGGTCTACCTCAATCTGGATGGCGTATTGGCAGTCACCTCCGGTTATGCCGGTGGCCATGCCGCCCGAGCCAATTATGAGGCAGTCTGCACCGGCACCACCGGCCATGCGGAAGTGGTGGAAATCGAGTACGACAGCCAGGTAATCAGCTACGGACAGCTGCTCAAGGTATTCTTCTCCGTGGCCCACGACCCCACCCAGAAAGACCGCCAGGGCAACGACCGGGGTACCCAGTACCGGTCCGCCATCTTCTATCATAGCCCGGAGGAAAAAGCGGTCGCCGAAGCCTATATTCGTCAGCTGGACAACGCCGGCGCCTTTACCGCGCCTATCGTGACCACGCTGGAACCGCTGGAGACATTCTATCGCGGCGAGGATTACCACCAGAACTTTGCCAACCACAACCCTAACCAGGGTTATATCGTTCACGTGGCCAGGCCCAAGGTGGAAAAGCTCATCCACGCCTTTCCCGATCTGCTCAAAGGGGATACGCAATGAACGCAGCCCACTCCGCCAGCGGCCATGATCTCACGCCGCTTAGCGACGCCGAGAAACAGCAACGAGCAGAGCACCTCACCGACGAGGAAAAGCGCATCCTGCTCAATCAGGGAACCGAGCCGCCCTTCTGCGGCGGCCTGCTGGACAACAAGGAAGACGGTGCTTACCACTGCAAACTGTGCGACCTGCCACTCTTTGCCGCCAACGCCAAATTCGAATCCGGCACCGGCTGGCCCAGCTTCTACCAGCCCTTTGACCCGGAGCATATCCGCGAACTACGTGACAGCAGCCACGGCATGGTTCGGGTAGAAATCCGTTGTGCCCGCTGCGACGGCCACCTGGGCCACGTATTCCCCGATGGCCCGCCCCCGACGGGACTGCGCTATTGCCTGAATTCAGCGTCGATGGTGTTCAAGGCAAGCACCTGAACTACCCGTTACATCGTAGGAGCGGCGCTTGAGCCGCGAACCGTACTTGGCACGGCGTATCGCAAGTAATTTCGCGGCTCATACTCGCGGAGTACAGAGAGCGCCGCTCCTACAGTGCCCCCCTGTGGTTCAGATACCGTTATGCCTGTCGTGCAAATCCCGGCACCACAGCACCCCTGAATTGACCGCAGCGTACAGCGGCAGTTTCTGTCATTGCCTCCCGCAACACCCTGTATACCATCGGAAGTGACCCCCAAGTCACGACAACCTGGCCGCTGCCAGAGCAATGGAAATCACAGGAGGCACCATGAACGCCGCGACCCCTGCCCCGCGCCGCGAGGAAAGCGCCGAACAGCGCTGGAACCGCTTTTCCGTCCTCAAGACCGGTGACGATTACCTGGCCAGCCTGCGCAACCGCGGCACACGCCTGTTCCTGTTTGGTGAGCTGATTGATGAGCCCGCCGACCACCCGATTATCAAGCCCAGCATCAACGCCCTGCGTGCCAGCTATGACCTGGCCATTGAGGACCCGGAGCTGGCCACGGCCTGGTCACCGCTGATCGACGCCCAGGTAAATCGTTTCCTGCACATCGTGGAATCTCCCGGCGATCTGGTAATGAAGAACAAGATGCAGCGCCGCATGGGCCAGATCACCGGCACCTGCTTCCAGCGATGCACTGGGCTGGACACTATCAGTGTGCTGCACTCCGTGACCTACGAGATCGACGAGAAGCACGGCACCAATTACCACCAGCGTTATCTGGACTTCCTCAAGGAGGCCCAGCGCAAGAACATCCTCATCGCCGCCGGCATGACCGACCCGAAAGGCGATCGCAGCAAGCGTCCTTCCGAGCAGGCTGATCCTGACATGTTCATGCGTGTCACCCGTCGCACTGACAAGGGAATCTACGTGAAAGGCGTGAAGGCCCACATGACCGGCGGCTGGAACCAGCACTGGATCTGTGTGCTGCCCACCATGAACCTGAGCGAAGCTGACAAGGATTATGCCGTCGTTGGCATGATCCCTGGTGACGCCGAGGGCATCACCTATATCTACGGCCGCCAGAGTTGTGACACCCGCGCCATGGAACCCGGCGACATCGACCAGGGCAACGCCCAGTATGGTGGCCAGGAAGTGCTGGTGTACTTCGATGACGTCTTCATCCCCAACGAGCATGTCTTCATGGATGGCCAATACCAATTCGCCCAGGAACTGGTAACCCGCTTCACCGCCTACCACCGAGCCAGCTACGTGTGTAAAACCGGACTGGGCGATGTACTGGTGGGAGCCGCCGCGTCAATCGTGGAATACAACGGCCTGGAAAAAGTCAGTCACCTGCGTGACAAGCTGGTAGAGATGACTCACCTGAACGAGACTATCTACTCCTCCGGTATTGCCAGTTCCCATGAAGCCAAGAAAATGCCCAGCGGCATATTCATGAACGACACCATGCTGGCCAACGTCTGCAAACATAACGTCACCCGCTTTCCCTATGAGATCTCCCGTCTCGCCCAGGATATCGCCGGCGGCATCATGGTGACCATGCCCAGCGAGCAGGATCTGGATAACGAAGAAGCCGGCGACATCATCCGTCGCTTCCTGAAAGGCCGAGACGATATCCCCACCGAGGACCGCATGCGTATCCTGCGCCTCATCGAGAACATGACCCTGGGCCGCAACGCGGTGGGTTACCTCACTGAATCCATGCACGGTGCCGGCAGCCCCCAGGCCCAGCGTATCCAGATCCTGCGCGGTATGGATGTGGAAACCAAAAAATGGCATGCCCGCAAACTGGCCGGCATCAAGCAGGTTTCTTGACGCCAATACTTGCCAGCCCGGGGCGTCCTGCTAAACTAGCGCCGCCCTGAGTACTGGGCATGCCGGGATAGCTCAGTCGGTAGAGCAACTGATTCGTAATCAGTAGGTCCGCGGTTCGATTCCGCGTTCCGGCACCATCGAATCACAGAAAAGCCGCCTCTTCAGGCGGCTTTTTTTGTGGGCGTGATTTTCACTCCGGCAGGATGCCGAGGCTCAACCAAACTGCCGCCGGTACTGACCCGGTGCACAACCTTGCCACCGCTTGAAGGCATGGTAAAAATTGGCGGTATCGGAAAAGCCCAGCTCCAGAGCCAGTGCCTGCATGTCACAGCCCGGCTCGCGCAGAGCCTGACAGGCATGCTGGTGGCGGACCTGGTCGCGAAGCTGGGCGAAGCGGGTGCCTTCCTCCTGCAGGCGACGCTGCAGAGTGCGGGGCGTCATGGCCAGGGCGTCGGCCACCGCTTCCATGGTCACGCCCTGACCACCCAGCATGATCTCAAGTTGCTTGATCACCTGGCCGGAAACACCGGCAGCCCGTGACAAACCAGACAGCACCTGGTCAGCGGATTGGCGCAGGCGCTCATTGTATTTGGGATAGGCCCTGGGCAGAGGCTCGGCTAACAGGCTGGCGGGAATGGTGATGGCATTGTATTGCTGCGTGAAGTGTAACGGGCACCGGAAAAACTGCTGGTAGACCGCTACCTGATCCGCCACCGGCTCGCCATGCAGAAACCAGGCAGCACTCACCGGCATGTCCCCCCCCAGCAGAGAGCGACCGATGGCAACCATGGTTGCCACCACCACTTCATTGTGGGTGCGGGTGGCGGTAAAGCGAAGGCTCGGGTCCTTGCTGGCCACGGCCAGCATCACGTCATTGCCAAGCGTCTCCAGGGTAAAGGCCAGATAGGGGACCACCAGATCCTTGTAGCGAAACAGCATGGCCAGACCCTGTTCCAGCGTATCGGCCGTGGCCATCAGGTTACCCAGCAGGTCCAGATTGCCATAGTGGTTATCGGCCCCGACGTGCAAGCCGAACAACGGGTCATCACTTTCAGTGAACGCGGAATAAAGCAGCTCGTCCAGTTGCAGCAAGCTGATAAACCGGTCGTTGCGGCCAACAATGTCAGCATCAATACCGGCACGCTCGAACAGGGATTGCACATCCAGACGGCTGCGCAGTGATACCTCGAGGAGGCCGGGTAGAATGGAAGCCGGAAGCAACGTTGTGGTCATGGTGTTTCCTCGCAATCTCCCGAAACTAGGCAAAGGCTCCGGACAGGTCAACCAACCGTGATGGATTGGCCCGTTTGACCGACTGGAGGTTAGCAGAGACTGTGAGTACTCTACCCTCACCCATAACAACAACCGGATCGATTATGCTCAAACGCTATCTGGTCGACGAGGTCACCGACACCCGGGCCTCCCGCAAGCAGGCCTTCAAATTGTTTACCGACGCGGCCAACTGGCAGAACTGGTGCTCAGTCGTCCGCCATGCCCGCCTGCTCAACGGCAATTGGCGACCCGGCGCCCTGCTGTTGTTTGTGGCAGACTTGCCCGGCCTGCCACCGGCGCCGGTGGTGGTAAGGGTGATCGAGTACAAGGAAAACGAGCGCATCACCTGGGGCTTGCATCTGCCCTTCGCCCGCATTACCCATCGCTTTACCTTTATCGATGATGGCCAGGGTGGTTGCCGGGTGCATCAGGAAGAATGGACCGAGGGGCTACTTACCCTGTTGGCCTGGCCGGCCGGCAAACTGATTCACCGTTTCGATACCCGCTTTACAGCAGAATATGCTGCCATGTTCTAAAAACCGGCTTTACTGACCCTGAACGGATTCCTTCATGACTCATCGACTGTTTAATGCCTACTGCCGGGTTGTGCTGGCACACCCGGTTTTCTGGCTGGCTCTGCTGGCCCTGCTCTGTGCTGTTTCTGCCTGGCAGGCCCGGGAGTTCAAGATTGATGCATCAGCAGATTCGCTGGTGCTCGAGAACGATGAGGCATTGCAGTATTACCGGAAAATCTCCAAGCGCTATGGCGGCAGTGATTTCCTGATCATCACCTACACCCCGTCCCAGGCTCCCCTGTTTCAGCGGGACACTCTCACACACCTGCAGGCGCTGCAGAACGATCTGAAACAGGTCGACCGGGTCAGTTCGGTGTACAGCATGCTGGATGTGCCGCTGCTGTTCAGTCCCCAGGTGGAATTCAGCGACCTGGCCAACGACTACCGCACCCTCACCGACCAGGATGTGGACCTGTCACTGGCAGAAAAGGAATTCACCGAAGAAAACCCGCTGTATGAAGATCTGCTGGTCAGCGACGACGGCAACACCACTGCCTTGCTGGTGAGTTTCGAGCGCGACGAAAAGTATTACGAGCTGCTCTACCAGCGTAATGAGCTGCGCACTCAGCAACACGAGGGTCAACTGGACGAAGACGGCGAGCAGGCGCTGGAAGAAGCCTCACAGGCCTTCAGTGACTACAGCAGCCAGATTCAGGAACGCACCGCCGGCGAAATTGATCAAGTGCGCGATATCATGGACAGCTACCGGGACGAGGCAAAACTGTTCCTGGGCGGGGTGCCCATGATCGCCACTGACCTGGTGCGTTTCATTCGCGCAGACCTGAAAATTTTCGGGATCGGCGTGCTGGCCTTCCTGATCGTCACCCTGTTCATGATTTTCCGCCGCCCTCGCTGGGTGATAGTGCCCCTGGCCTGCTGTGGTGTCACCGTGCTGACCGTAACCGGCTGGCTGGGCTGGATGGACTGGAAAGTCTCGGTAATCAGTAGCAATTACATATCGCTGCTGCTGATTATCACCATGTCGATCACCATCCACTTAACCGTGCGCTTCCGGGAACTGCACGAGGAGAATCCGGATGCGAGCCAGAAGTGGCTGATCCGGGAAACCGCCGCCCACATGATGCGGCCCATGATCTACATGATCCTCACCACCATGGTGGGCTTTTCTTCTCTGGTGATCAGCGGGATTCGCCCGGTGATCGACTTCGGCTGGATGATGACCTTTGGTCTGGGCGTGTCGCTGGTGGTCTGTTTTCTGGTTTTCCCGGCCCTGCTGGGTCCGTTGAAGGCCGGCCAACCGCAACAGGGGCATGACTTCAGCCGCAAGTTCACCCTGGCGTTTGCCGACTTTACCGAACGACACCGCCCTACCCTGATGGTGCTGGCCATTATCACCGTGATCGCCTCACTGTGGGGCGTCAGCCGATTGACGGTGGAAAACCGCTTTATCGACTATTTCCAGAAAGACACGGAAATCTACCAGGGCATGCTGCAGATTGATCGCAAGCTGGGGGGCACGACTCCGCTGGATATCGTCATCGATGCACCCAGTACTGAAGCCCGGACTGCGACAGCCTCATCCCCGCCGGCTACCGGCTGGGATGGTGAATCCATGGACGATAGCGCCGCAACAGATCCGTTCGCGGCAGGTGACGATAGCGACCCGTTCGCCAGTGCCGAGCCGGATCCGTTTGCGGAAGGTGACAGTGATCCGTTCTCTGACGCCTCCGGCAGCGAAGATCCCTTTGCCAGCGCACCGTCAGAGGACCCGTTTGCCGAGTCTAAACAGGCCAAACCCAATCCGCTGAAAGGTGCCTACTGGTTTACCCCGGCGCGTCTGGCCCAGCTGGTGGAGATCCAGAACTACCTGCAATCCCTGCCGGAAACCGGCAAGGTGTTGTCCATCGCCACTACCTACAAGGTAGCGGAAAAACTCAACGAGGGGCCGCTCAGCTATGTGCAGCTGATGCTGCTGGCCAGCTTCATCCCCGAGGACCTGCGCGACCAGCTGGTGCGCCCCTATCTGTCCGACGACGGCAATCAGGTGCGTTTCAGCGTGCGGGTGATCGACTCGGATGAAAACCTGAATCGCAACGAGCTGCTGGCCAAGATCCGCACCGATATGGAAAACAACTTCGGCCTGCAACCAGAACAGGTGCATCTGACCGGCGCCATGGTGCTTTACAACAACATGCTGCAGAGCCTGTTCGATTCCCAGATCAAGACCCTGGGCTATGTGTTCGCCGCTATTCTGGTGATGCTGCTGATTCTCTTCCGCAGCCTGCCGGTGGCGCTTATCAGCATGGTACCGAGCCTGATCTCCGCATCGCTGGTGCTGGGGCTGATGGGCTGGATCGGCCTGCCGCTGGATCTGATGACTATCACCATCACCGCCATCACTATCGGCATTGCCGTGGATGACACCATTCACTACATCCACCGCTTCCATGAAGAGCTGCCGAAAGATAATGACTACGCGGCCACCATGAAGCGCTGCCACGGCTCCATCGGCAAGGCCATGTACTACACCTCGCTGACCATCATTGCCGGCTTCTCGATTCTGGCGTTCTCCAACTTCAACCCCACAGTGTACTTCGGCCTGCTCACCGGTCTGGCCATGCTGGTGGCCCTGCTCAGCAACCTGACCCTGCTGCCGGCGCTGTTGATCTCGGTCAAGCCGAAGCTACGGGCGGGTTGAAGCCAGCTGTAGGAGCGGCGCTCGAGCCGCGAACTTACTTGCGAAAGCATTCCCAAGTACGGTTCGCGGCTCGAGCGCCGCTCCTACGGTGGACCAAGGCAGGTTCGGAGGCTTTGATTGACTACTGATCAAATGAACAGTACATTGATTGTCCGGGTGGCCCCAGGCCTTCGTACTGTGACCCCAGGAAGACCTGATTGATCTCCGTAGCCCCAGGGATGGGGCCGGGCTCCCGGACTTATTCGACAGATCTGGCTGGCAGGGTTTTGCAAAAAAAAACCCAGCCTAAGGCCAGTTGCGTAGGGTGGATTAGCTTCAAGCGTAATCCACCAGCACACCGTGAATATGTAGATTACGCCTACGGCTAATCCACCTACGGTACAGAATGATAATCACGTGTTCAGGGATTTAGAGCTTGGGGTGGGCCGTTAAGAAACGGTGAGCAAGCGGCTTAATTACCCGCTTGGCGGTCAGGCTGACACTGGGAACCCAGCAGGTTCTGGGCAAGCACGTAGCGATCCTGGGCATTTTCCGCCCGGATCTCACCCACCGACAGGTACTGCAAGGTCCAGTTGTCCCAGATTCTCGTATAGCGACTTTCCAGCAGCACATCACCGCGCATCATGGTGGCTCGTTCCGCCTTCACCGTCAGCTTGTCGCCATCACGCCGGATCTGGTACCCCTCATTGGGATACAGCACTTCCAGACAGGCCAGAAACCGTTTCAAAGTCATGTCCGAGGCGGAGCCCACGGTAAACGCCAGTGGCAGGTTGGGTACTTCCAGCATCAGGCTGTGGATATTGGCGCCGTCCAGCCTCTCCAGCCGCTGGCTCTGAGCCTTTTCCTGTTCCTCTTCGGCATTGCGCAAGGTTTCCGCCATTTGCTGGGCCTGGCGCATGCCCTCACGAATCTCCCGCCGCCGCTGTGCCTGTCGACGCTGCGCTTCCTTGTGGGCCAGCACTGCCTGCCAGGCACTTTCCACCTCCAGATCCACCTGTTGCGCATAGTGGCGGGCCTTGCGGGCTCCGGCGATTTGCTCCACGCAATCATCCAGCCATACCACCGCCTGCTGCTCTTTCAGGTAACGCGCCTCACGGTGATGCTCATAGAGAGACTGACAGCCCCCTACCCGGGCGCCCAGTGCGTCGATCTCATGGTAGTCCAGGCCATCCACCTGGGCCGGCGCACGGGTCCAGCCCAGCCAGTCGGCAGTGGTCGGCACAACAGTGCTGCAACCGCTGACAGCAGCTACCAGACACCCAGTGAGAAAAGCCGGAACAATACGCACAACAGAACGTCGCCTGTGAGATCGGGACGGAAAGAAAGGGGGTAGCCAGGCTACCCCCTCCGAGACTTGCAGGAGCTTAACGTGCAGCGATCTTTTCTTTCCAGATCACCGGGCCGGTCTTGTGAACGGATTCACCCGTGGAGTCCACTGCCACGGTAACCGGCATATCTTCCACTTCGAATTCGTAGATGGCTTCCATGCCCAGATCTTCAAAGGCAGCCACGCGGGATTTACGGATCGCCTTGGACACCAGATAGGCAGCGCCACCCACGGCCATCAGGTACACCGCCTTGTTGTCCTTGATGGCTTCGATGGCGGTATCGCCACGCTCGGCCTTGCCGACCATGCCGATCAGACCGGTTTCTTCCAGCATGGTACGGGTGAACTTGTCCATACGGGTGGCCGTGGTCGGACCGGCGGGGCCGACGACTTCGTCACCCACCGGGTCCACCGGACCCACGTAGTAGATAAAGCGGTTGGTGAAGTCCACGGGCAGTTTTTCGCCGTTAGCCAGCATTTCTACCATGCGCTTGTGGGCGGCATCGCGGCCGGTGAGCAGCTTGCCAGAGAGCAGCAGGGTGTCGCCGGGCTGCCAGGTCTGCACCTCTTCCGGGGTGACCGTGTCCAGATTGACGCGCTTGGCGCCTTCGTCGTTGCCCCAGGCAATGTCCGGCCACTCTTCCAGGTCCGGTGCCTTCAGATCAGCCGGGCCGCTGCCATCAAGGATGAAATGCGCATGGCGGGTAGCCGCGCAGTTGGGGATCAGCGCCACCGGCTTGTTGGCCGCGTGGGTGGGGTAATCCACTACTTTTACGTCCAGCACGGTGGTCAAGCCGCCCAGGCCCTGGGCGCCAACACCGAGGGCATTCACTTTTTCGAACAACTCCAGACGCAACTCCTCAGAGCGGGTCTGGGCACCACGGGCCTGCAGCTCATGGATGTCGATCGGGTCCATCAGGGATTCCTTGGCGATCAGCATGGCCTTCTCGGCGGTGCCGCCGATGCCGATGCCAAGCATGCCTGGCGGGCACCAGCCAGCACCCATCTTGGGAATCTGTTCCAGCACCCAGTCCACCACGGAGTCGGACGGGTTGAGCATGGCGAACTTGGATTTCGCTTCTGAACCACCGCCTTTGGCGGCCACATCGATTTCCAGGGTGTCACCGGGCACGATGGAGTAGTTGATCACCGCAGGAGTATTGTCCTTGGTGTTGGCACGTTTGCCGTCCGGGTCCGCCAGCACCGAGGCGCGCAACACATTCTCCGGGTGGTTGTAGGCCCGACGCACGCCTTCGTTGATCATGTCGTCCAGGCTCATGTCGCCTTCAACGGTGACATTCATGCCCACCTTGGCAAACACGGTCACGATACCGGTGTCCTGGCAGATCGGGCGACGGCCCATGGCGGCCATGCGGGAGTTGACCAGGATCTGCGCCATGGCGTCCTTGGCAGCCTTGCTCTCTTCCTTCTCGTAGGCTTCTTTCACCGCGCGGATGAAATCCACCGGGTGGTAGTAAGAGATATACTGCAAGGCATCGGCCACGCTCTGAATCAGGTCATCCTGGCGAATCACCGTCATGGGATTACTCCTGCTGGGACAAATTGGGGGCGCGTAGTATAGCGCAGAGTGTGAAGGGGGTGAAAACCGAAAGCGGGCAGTGCTTGCCAGCCAGCCCTCTTTGCAGGAGTGTCGAGAATTGAGGCCTTTCTCTAGGAGCTATGCTTGTATGGCGAACCGAGCGCAGCGAGGCGGCAGAGATCCAGGTCGTCCGCCGTTCTTTCTGGAACCTGTCGAGCGCTGGGATTCCTAATCGCCCTACGGTCGATTTCCGCACAAGCGCGGTTCGCATGTCGCAGATCCCCCTTGGGGGGGCAAGCATAGCTCCTACAGCGGCTTCGTAGAGAGCACCGAAGTTTAGCCTTTTCCCCATCCAACGAGCGTAGCTCGTAGCTCATTCAATCGCAGCGGGTATTGTTGAGTAACCGCAGCAGGTGATCATTGATCACCTCCGGTTGCTCCAGGTGCAGGAAGTGCCCGGCATTGGCGATCCGCTGCAGCTCCACTCCCCCGCTGAAATCACTCTCCACCAGGGTATGCTCAAGCAGTTTGGGGCTCATACAGCCATCATTCTCGCCAATCAGTATCTGAGTGGGCGTGGCAATATCCTGACCCAGCCAGCTCAAGGCTTTGCGCTGATCCTTCTTCCACAGCTTGAACATGGCCCGGTACCAGCCCAGCGCTGCCTTGATAACTCCCGGTTCGGCCAAGGTGTGCTTGGCATTGTCCAGATAGAGGCCGGGGTCCCAATCCGGCGACCAGCGCCGCCACAGGGTGTCCACCCCGCTGAGATCACCACGCTTGAGCCAGGCTTCCGGTGCTACCGGCAACTGGAAAAATTGCATGTACCCGCTCAGCAGGACTTGTTCCGGCACCTTGAGCAGCGCCTGGGGGATACGCCTCAAGGGCGGGATCGACAGGGCACTGAAAGAACAGAAGGTTTCCGGAGACTGGGCACAGGCCAGATAGCCCACCGCTGCGCCCCAGTCATGGCCGATCAAATGGACACGGCCACCCAGCTGAGCGGCAAAGACCATCAGGTCATCCACCGCCGCATAAACAGAATAATCACCACTCCCGGACTGACAGCTCGGGGCATAACCGCGCAGAGCCGGAGCGATCGCCGTATACCCGGCCGCCGCCAGGGCATTGATCTGCACCGCCCAGTTTTCGTAAGTGTCCGGAAAACCGTGGAGCAATATCACGGGCTCGCCGCTACCGGCCATCAGGGCCGGAAAGCGCAAGTCACCGTTTACCAGTTCAACCTGTTTCATCGAGTTACCTCAAAATGCCGGATCTGCGGCGCCTCACTTTCCCGGGTAATGATGTCATCCACCTGGGACATGGCCGGCCCCTGGCGCATGGCGTCCAGCATGGCCGACACCGCATCCGGCTGGCCGTGCAAGATGGCTTCCACACGGCCGTCATCACAATTACGCACCCAGCCGGCAAGATCTCGCAGGCTGGCTTCGTGTTGGGTCCAGGCGCGGTAGCCTACCCCCTGAACCCTACCGCTCACCAGTACATGTTTAGTGATCGCCATCATTGCTCTCCCGATTCTTCTCTTCGTCGCCACTACTGTCGCGGCGTTGAAAGAGTGTATCCAGCGGCATATCCAGCGGCGCCATCATACCGTCCCGGGCCTGATCCATTTTTTGCTTCAAGGTCCGCTCCCAGGCGGATTCATCATTCCCCAGCCGCACCCGCAGCTGGGCATGGGCAGGCCAGGGCAGCATGGCCACCAGTTGCCCCAGGGTCAGGTTGCGCAGATCCCGGGATAATATGTAACCGCCCTCCTCGGTACGCCGTATCAGCTTGGCGTCCATCAACAGATTGCGGAATTCATCCCACTGACTCACGCCGCAGTCGCGCATCACCTGACGTACTTCCTTGCTGCGCAGCACCTTGCCATGTTGCTGACGCAGCCAGAACGCGTGCAGTAAACGTATCAACGCATGCATTCTCGGTACCTGGCGTCGATGCTCCTGAAATACCACCAGGGCCCGCACCAGCTCTGCGCCACCAAGCACAATAATCCAGGAAATATAAACCCACAGCAGAAACAGCGGTACCGCCGCAAACGCACCGTACACCACTTCATAGCTGGGAGCCTGGCGAATAAAGAAGGTAAAGCCGCCTTTTGCCAGCTCAAACAGCAACGCCGCACTGGCAGCTCCCAGTATGCCCTGACGCAGTGGCACATTGGTATTGGGCACCACGGTGTACATCAGGGTTAGCATGGCCGTGGTAAAGAGAAAAGGCAGCAGAGACAACCACAGCCTGACCCCGCCGAGATAATGCACGGTATCACTGAATATGGCCTGGGAGGTCAGGTAGGAAGAGATCGCCAGCCCGGCGCCCAGACAGATCGGCCCCAACGACAGCACCGCCCAGTACATCATCAGACTGGTGAGTCCCTTGCGGGCGCTACGTACTTTCCAGATACGGTTCACGGTCTGCTCGATGGTGCGCAGCATCAGCACCGAGGTGATGATCAGAATAATCACCCCGGGGCCGGTCAGATTGGTGGCCTGCCGGGCAAATGACTGCAGGTGCTCCAGCAGCATATTGCCCGCCGACGGCACGAAGTATTCAAACGCCCATTGCTGAAGTTGAACGCCCTTGCCTTTCAGCGCGGGCACCGAGGCCAGTACCGAAAAACTCACGGTCATCACCGGCACGATGGCAAAGAGCGTGGTGTAAGTCAGTGCGGCGGCGCTTTCGCGACAGCCATCCTCCTTGAACTGACGCACCAGCAGCGCGAAGAAGGCACGAATGGAATCCAGCCTGGCACGAACCGGAATGACGTTTTCATCAGTTTCCATGCTATCGGCATCCTCTCCTTGCCAGCGGGTTCAAGCGCCTTACAATGGCACCCTCATCCACAGAATATGCAAAACTCATGACGGACTACACCATCTTCCATAACCCGCGCTGTTCAAAATCCCGCCAGACGCTGGCTTTGCTGGAAGAAAACGGCATCCAGCCCACTATCGTAAAGTACCTGGACGACACCCCGGATGCCGCCACGCTGAAAACCCTCATCAAGAAACTCGACCTTGCCAACGCCCATGATCTGGTGCGAAACAAGGAAGCCGACTATAAAACGGCAGGCTTGTCGGCGGATAGCAGCGATGATGCAGTCATTGCCGCCATGGTGCAGTATCCGAAACTGATTGAGCGCCCCATCGTGGTACGGGGCGACAAGGCGGTGCTGGGACGCCCGCCGGAAAACGCCCTTAACCTGCTGGACTGACACCATCATGACGGATTATGTACTGGTGCTTTACTACAGCCGCAACGGCAGTGTGGCCAATCTGGCGCAACAGGTCGCTCGCGGCATTGAAGGCTCTGGCATGGAAGCCCGCCTGCGCACGGTACCGGCAATCTCTGCCAAGTGTGAAGCCACGGAACCCGCGGTACCGGAACAGGGCGCGCCCTATGCCACCCTGGAAGACCTGGCCGGTTGCAGCGGCCTGGCGCTGGGTTCGCCCACTCGCTTCGGCAATATGGCGGCGCCGTTGAAATACTTTGTCGACCAGACCAGCGATCTGTGGATGAAAGGCACTCTGATCGGCAAACCCGCCGGCGTGTTCTGTTCCACCAGCAGCCTGCACGGCGGCCAGGAAAGCACCCTTCTATCCATGATGACCCCACTGCTGCATCACGGCATGGTGATTACCGGTGTGCCCTATTCCGAACAAGCACTGCTGGATACTCGCAGTGGCGGCACTCCCTATGGTCCTACCCACGTTGCCGGCACCGATTCAGACCCGTCGCTGACCGACCATGAAATCTCTCTGGCAAGGGCCCTGGGCAAACGCCTGGCTACCCTCGCCCGCCAACTCAAGGCCTGAACATGAATCTCCTGCTTCTGCGTATCAGCTACGCACTATTATTGTTTGTTGGCATCTCCGGGCTGTTCAGCCTGGCCCCGCCGGATGTGCACATTGTCTCCAGCATTATCTTTGCGGTGATTCTCTATGCCCCTCTAGTGCTGATGCTGCCGGCCGTGATCAGTGGTAACAAGCGCCAGGCCACCTGGTTGTGCTTTATTCTGCTGTTCTATTTCTGCGGTTATGCCATCCAGCTACTGGATCCGCCGCCAGTCCGCACCCTGGCCATTGCCAAGACGTCATTGACGGTAATGCTGTTTGTTTTCTCTGCGCTGCAGATTCGCCAGGGGCAACATGCTGATTGACGAACGGTTCGAGGTCGAAACACCGGAAGGGGCCATGCTCAGCCTGTCCCTGGCCGGCCCGGTGACACGGGCCATGGCCTATGGCATCGACCTCATCCTTCGTTTAATTATTTTCGCGGTACTGGCCATTGTGCTCAGCCTGCTCGGCAAAATGGGCATCGGTTTGCTGCTGATCATCGGCTTTGCCCTGGAATGGTTTTACCCCACCCTGTTCGAAGCCCTGCGCCATGGCCAGACCCCCGGCAAGAAAGCCATGGGCATTGCTGTGGTCCACGCCAACGGCAGCCCGCTCAGTTTCAACGGCAGTCTGATCCGCAACCTGCTGCGCACCGCCGATGCTTTCCCGCTGTTTTACCTGCTGGGTTTCGTCACTACACTGATCAGCCCCCGCTATCAGCGCCTGGGCGATATGGCAGCCAATACCCTGGTGGTCCATATCGAGAAAACCGAGACCACCAGCACGCAACATAACGGCCCGGCTAATCCACCGGACTGGCCACTCAACTCCCAGGACCAACTGGCCCTGATGGCTTTCCACGAACGCCAGGGTCAGTTTTCTGAAGCCCGCCAGCAGGAGCTGGCACAGTTGGCATTCCCGGAATTGAGCCCACCACTGGCACTGCAACGTCTGCGATCGGTGACCCGTTACCTGCTTGAGGGAGCCCAATGAAACAGGCTCGCTTCGAACAACAGTACCGCCCGCTATGGGACTCTCTGGAGCAGCAACTGGATCAACTGGAGGCGCTGCGGGTGTCGCGCAAGAAGCGCCTGCCCCTGGACCGCTTCGTGGCGGATTACCGCCAGCTCTGCCACCAACTGGCATTGGCCCGGGAGCGCACCTACAGCCTGGAATTGCAGCAATATCTGAACAATCTGGTGCTACGTGCCCACCGTCAGCTGTACCGCTACAACCCTCCCCTGGCGGATCGCATCGGCGTTTTTTTTGCCAGCGGGTTTCCGGCGGCGGTTCGTCGGCAATGGAAGTGGCACCTGGTCAGCGCACTCAGCTTTGTGCTGTCCATCGCGCTAGCCTGGATTCTGGTGCAGCAACAGCCAGAGATGATCTACACCGTGGTGGACGAAGCCATGCTTTCGGATCTGGAGCTCATGTACCAGCCGGCGGATTCTGCAGGCGGCGACATCCATGCCGGGCGCGAGGGCGAAGATGACGTGCTGATGTTCGGTTTTTACATCAAGAACAACATCGGCATTGCCTTTCGCACCTTTGCCGGCGGCCTGCTGCTGGGCGTGGGTGCCATTTTTGTCATGCTGTTCAATGGCAGCTTCTTTGGCGCTATTGCCGGCCACCTGATCAATACCGGCGGCCATGAGGCCTTCTTTACCTTCGTGATCGCCCACGGCGCTCCGGAACTCACCGCCATCGTGCTGGCCGGGGGCGCCGGGCTGCGACTGGGCTGGTCGATTATCGCCCCGGGCCAATGGTCGCGACTGGATGCCCTGCGCCTGGCGGCACGGGATGCCTTGCCAACCATGTACGGGGTCTTCGCCCTGCTGCTGCTGGCCGCTTTCATCGAAGCCTTCTGGTCGCCCAGAGACTTCGACGCCACCCTAAAATACAGCGTCGGTGCCGCCTGCTGGGCACTGCTTTATCTCTATCTTTTCTTCGGGGGACGTCAACGTGGAGCTGGAAAAGGCTAGCGCCCGCCTGGCACCGCGTAGCCCCTGGCAGGCGGTGGACCTGGGCACAAAACTGTATCGGCAATGGGCCGCACCGGTGCTATGGGTATGGCTGGCGTTCACGCTGGCGCCCTTCGGCTTACTACTGGGCTGGTCGCTGCTGGCAGAAACCCTGTGGCCACTGTTCCTGTTCTGGTGGCTCAAGCCTCTCTGGGAGCGTCCGTTACTGGCCTGGTACAGCCATGCCCTGTTTGCGGAAACCCTGACCCTGAAGCAATTATTCCAGCGCTGGCGCCACTACGCCCTGCCCGGCCTCGCCAGCCAGCTCACCTGGCGACGTTTCAGTCCGGCACGCAGTTTCAACACCTGCGTCTGGCAATTGGAAGGCGCCAAAGAGGAACAACTCAGCCAGCGCTTGCGGGCGCTGAACAGCTACCCCTCCAACCGGGCCGGCATCATGACCATCGTGGTGCTTCACCTGGAGCAATTCATGGCCATGGGGCTGATGGTACTGCTTTACACCCTGGTGCCCTGGCAGTTCAGCCTGGAATGGAGCGACTGGTTCTACGATCAGGGCGCCCTGCAGATGGCCATTGCCAGTGCCACACTGTACCTGGTCATGTGTGTCACCGAACCGCTCTACGTGGCCTGTGGCTTTGCCCTCTATCTGAACAAGCGCACCTGGCTGGAAGGCTGGGATCTGCAACTGGGGCTGACCCGTCTTGGCCGCCACCGGGCCACCCGCAGCGGCGCCACCGTGTTGATGCTGCTGGCCCTGATGCTGCTACCCCTGCCGGAACCGGCAACGGCTCAACCCGCGCCCCGCAATGAAGAGCAACAGGAAGTCATCGAGCTGCTGGCAAGCCCGGACTATATGCCCTTCGAAGAGCGCACTGAGCGACAATGGAAAGACCGGGACGAAGACAGCAACAGCTGGCTGGAAGAGTTCTGGAAGCACTTCTTCGATAACCTGGACGATGATGAGCAACCGGAATCCTCCTCCCAGCCCTTTGACATCCCGGATGCGGTGCTGTGGATTCTGTTCTGGGCCCTGTTCGCCGGGCTGGTTATCTGGTTGCTCACCAAGGTGATGAATCAGTTGGGCCTGGGCAGCCAGCGGCGGGACCACAGCCCGGTGATCCCCACTCACGTAGCCGGCATGGATATTCGCCGCCATAGCCTGCCGAAAAACCTGCGCCAGGCGGTGGAGAACGCACTGGCAGCCAACGACATTCGCCTGGCCCTGTCGCTAATGCTGCGCAGTGCCCTGGCCAGCTTGCTGCGCCGCTACCCGGTGGCATTGGCCGCCGGCAGCACCGAACAGCAATGCCTGCGCACCCTCAAGGCCTGCCACGGCGAACCCTTGCCGATTCTCTACCTGCAGCGCCTGATCCAGGCCTGGATCAGCACCGCCTGGGCCCATCGTCCGGTAGATGCCGATGCAGTCCGCAGCCTGCTCACTGACTGGGAGGAGATTCGTGCTGAGGAGGCTGCCGATGCATAGGAAACTGCCCTGGCTGGGCGCCCTGCTGGTGGTGGCACTGATCATCGCTTACTACGCGCTCACCGAGCCAGTCACTGTAATCCAGCGGACTGCCCCTGACAGCGCCATTCAACGCAATCCCTACAGCGCCGCCCAGGCCTGGCTGGCACAACGGGGGCAACCCAGTCAGCGAGTGCTCAGTGCCGCTGCCCTTTTCCCGTTGCCGGAAGAAGACACCGCCCTGATCATCGACAAGCAGCGAGGTCTGCTCAGCCACAGTCAGGTACGCGCGTTGCTGCACTGGGTGGAAGCGGGCGGCGAACTGATCGTCGAGGCTCGACCACTGCCAAAATCCCGGGATGAAGATACCGCCACGGAAAGGGACTGGCAGGACAACGATGCCCTGCTCTACAGCTTGGGAATCACCGTCTGGAAAGGGGAGGCGCTGGCTGACGAGGAGGAACTGGACCCGTTTTTCCAATTGCTCGACGCTCTGCCTGCGTTCGCCGGCAATCCCCTGCAATACTGCCTGCTCACCGACAACGATGAACTGCGCGAAACCTGCGAGGCGCTGGCCTGTGAGGCCCCGCCACAACCGGAGCCCCTGCTGCTCCATGCCGGCGATGACCAGCCCTCCCGTCGCATCCAGCTGCATAGCCAGCATGTACTCTGGCACGACAGCTGGAACGAGGAAGACACCCCGGCAGAGTTTCTCCCCGAGTGGCCAGTGGAAGTGACCGCCTATGCGGACAACGATGACGGCAGCCAGCTGGTCCAGCTATCCCTGGGCGACGGCCAGGTCACCGTGCTCACCGACCTGGGGCTGTGGGACAACCAGAACCTGCTTTATTTCGACCATGCCTGGCTGCTGGCCTGGCTCACTGGCAACCAGCCGGTGTGGTTCGTGCACTCCGTGGCCATGCCACCATTACTGCAATGGTTATGGCTGCGCGCCCCGGAACTGGGAACCGCCCTGCTGCTGCTGGTTGGCCTGTGGTTATGGTCACGAATTCCCCGCCGCGGCCCGATTCAGCCGGTGGCCGAAGACAACAACCGGGATTACCTCCAGCATCTGCATGCCAGTGGCTATTTCCAGTGGCGCACCGAACAGCAGGACACGCTGCTCACCGCCCTGCGGCAGCAGGCCCTGGCCCGACTCAACCGTTACCATCATCAGCGTCAGCAGGCCCTGGAACGCGCCGCCAGTCACCTGAAAGTGACTGTCGCGCAACTGGACCACGCGCTGACACAGCCCCCGGCAAACCGTGACCAGCTCGCCCAGCAGGTAGCCCTGCTGCAGGCTTTAAGGAGTGACACATGACACAGCCCACCACCCTGGCCGACGCCACCCAGCTGGCCCAGGATATTGAACATCATCTCAATCAAGTGCTGATCGGTCAGCAGCAGGTGGTTCGCGAAGTGCTGATCGCCCTGGTCTCCGGTGGCCATGTGCTGATTGAGGGGGTACCCGGACTCGGCAAGACCCTGCTGGTACGCAGCCTTGGCAAGGTGCTGGAACTGGACTTCAACCGCATCCAGTTCACCCCGGACCTGATGCCCACGGACGTGACCGGCCACGCCATGTACGACCAGAAAAGCGAGCAATTCCGTATTCGCCGCGGTCCCGCCTTTACGCAACTGCTGCTGGCCGATGAAATCAATCGGGCCCCGGCCAAGACTCAGGCGGCGCTTCTGGAAGTCATGCAGGAGCGGCAGATCACCATTGAGGGAAAAGCCTTTACGCTGAATGAGCCCTACATGGTACTGGCCACCCAGAACCCGCTGGACCAGGAGGGCACCTACCCGCTGCCGGAAGCGGAACTGGACCGTTTCCTGTTCAAGGTGTTGATCGATTACCCGGATCACGCGGACGAAACCCGTCTGGTGAACATGGTGCTGGACGGTACCATCCGCGCCAGCCTGGATGTGGAAAGCCTGAGCCCGGTCACCGATGCCGCCGGCCTGAAAGCCATGAAGGCGCTCAGCGACAGCGTGCTGATTGATGACGAGGTGCTCGACTATGCCCTGCGCATCGTACGCGCCACCCGGGATTTCAGCGGCCTGAGCCACGGCGCCAGCCCCCGTGCCAGCATCGCCCTGGCCCGGGCCAGCCGGGTACAGGCCCTCTTTGAGGGCCGCGACTTTGTCACCCCGGACGATGTACAGCAGGTGGCCCGCCCGGTGCTGCGCCACCGCATTCAGCTCAGCGCCGATGCGGAAATCGAAGGCCAGACTCCGGAAACCGCCCTGGGTCGACTGCTGGAACAGGTGGAAGCGCCGAAGCAATGACAGGGAACGCGAGACGCCGGACGCCAGACGCTGGAAGCCTAAAACCCGCACCGCGACTGCTTGCCATCGTTGCGCTGTGGGCCTTGCTGGCCGTTGCACTATTCTGGCTGCCCGCCGGGTTTGTCGTCGTCTGGTGGGCACTGGGCGCCCTGACTTTGGTGATTGCCCTGCTGGATCAGTGGCACGCCCGCCGCTTGCCTGCCCCACAGGCACAGCGGGAGTTACCTACAGCCCTGTCGGTTCAGCAACCGCACCCGGTACGGGTGCGGGTCTCCTCGGCAAGCCTGCCGGAAACCGTAGAGCTGGCCGACCAGCACCCCGGTGACGATCCCCACACCGGCCTGCCGGCCACCCTGACACGGGCCGAAGCAGAGCTGACCGAGCTGACCTATCACTACCGGCCCAGCCGCCGCGGCCCGGTACAGTTCGGCGACCTGGTGTTCTGGTTCCCCAGCCGCCTGATGCTGTGGCAGGTACGCAAGGTATGCGACGCCGCCTGCACCGTGCCGGTATACCCGGATTTCTCCCGTCTCAGCCACAGCGGATTGGATGCCAATCATGCCCACCTGCTCACCGGCACACGGCTGCAACCGCGCCGCGGCGAAGGCATGGAGTTTCATCAGTTACGCGAATATCACCCCGGTGACAGCCTGCGCCAGATCGACTGGAAAGCCACCGCCCGCCGCCGCAGTCTGATCAGCCGGGAATATCAGGATGAGCAGAATCAGCAGGTGCTGGTGATGCTGGATGGCGGGCGGCGTCTGGGGATGCCGGTTGGCTCGCTGACCGGCTTCGACCACGCGCTTAACGCCGCCCTGCTACTGGCCTGGAGTGCGCTCAAGCAAAAGGACAAGGCCGGCGCCATGCTGTTTTCCGGCGACCAGCCACGCTGGCTGCCACCGGTGCAGGGCCAGCAGGGCATCAACCACCTACTCAACGGGCTCTACGATCTACACCCCAGCCAGCATGCCAGCGACTTCAGCCTGGCCGCCCGGCAACTGGTGCGCCGCAGCCGGCGACGAGCCCTTGTGGTACTGGTTACCCGCCTGCAGCAGGAAGATCTGGATGATCTGATGAGCGCCGTGTCCCTGCTGCGTCGCCACCATCTGGTACTGATTGCCGACATGCTGCTGCCGGAACAGGAACAACTGTCACGCCAGCCGGTGGGCAACGATTTTGATCAGGCCCTGCAAGTGTGCGCCGACGCCCAGGAACAACAGGCCCGCCACGACCTGCACACCCGCCTGCGCCATGCGGGGGCGCTGGTCACTGCCACCACACCACAACAGATGCCGGCGCAGCTCAATAACCTTTACCTTATGCTGAAACGCAGCGGACGTTTGTAGAACTGACACACATTGAAACGTACCAACCACACGTTCTGAACTAGCTGTAGGAGCCCCGCTTGAGCCGCGAACCGCGCTTGCGCGGAAATCGCACGTAGGGCGATCAGGGATATCAGGACCCGACAGGCCCGAGCCTGCCCGTCATAACAATGTTTTCCTCACTCCGCTCGGTTCGCCCCTCAAGCGGGGCTCCTACAGCCACTCCGGCTATATGAACGTATCTTCCAAAGCCGTTTCCAGTTCCCTGTCCGCCAGGCCGTAATACTCCATCAGCACCTGGCACCAGCGCTGCGGGCGATCCGGCAACCCGCTTTTCAGCAGATCCTGAGCCTTTTCCCTGACCTTCAAGGCAAACGCGCCCTCTTCCCCCGCCTCCCCATTCAGGTTATCCAGTGACACCCGGAATGGATGGCCGCATGCTGCACAGAACAGGGCTTCCAAGGCCTGGGGGTAGACTTCTACCCGGGTGAACTGCGCCTGCTGCTCGGCATTGCGTCCGTCCGGGGCATACCAGTAGCCATAATCTTCCTGCTGTCGGCGGGTCGGGCCGGCCACACACCAGTGGGCGATTTCGTGCAGGGCGCTGCGGAAATAATCGCGGGTGTAACAGATACGATGGGGGTTGCCCGGACGATACACGGGCTCGTCCGCGCCGCCTTCCAGAACGGTGGTATGAGAATGAAAAAAAGTGGCCCTAAACAGTCTGTCCAGGTCCTCGCTACGGTGCCCCCGGACAGCGCTTTGCGGTATGGTAGCCGCCTTTGTTTGGCCCTGTGGCTTACCGCCAAGATCACCCATAAGATTCGTCGCGCCTATGTCATCCCGTCGTCAGGAGCTCGCCGCCCAGCTCACACTTGCCCTGCCCATTCTCGGCGGCCAGTTGGCCCAGACCGCCAACGGCTTTGTGGATACCATGATGGCAGGGAGAGTCAGTGCCAATGATCTGGCGGCGGTGGCGGTGGGCGCCAGTATCTGGGTGCCACTGTTCCTGTTCATGACCGGCGTGCTGATGAGCGCCACGCCGATTCTTTCCCGCCATCTTGGCGGCGAAGCTTACCATCGCATCAACCCGCTCGCCCAGCAGGGCATCTGGCTGGGCCTGGGTCTGGGTATTCTCTGCGCCCTGATCCTGCGCAGCATCGCACCGGTACTGGTATGGATGGACGTGGACCCGGCCATTCGCCCGCTGGTCAGCGGTTATCTGGATGCCCTCAGCTGGGGGATGCCCGGCGCCGCCCTGATGCTGGCCATGCGCAGCTACACCGAGTCCATGAACCACACCCGCCCGGTGTTGCTGTTCAGCGTGATCGGGCTACTGATCAATATTCCCAGTAACTATGTGCTGATTTACGGCAAATTGGGTTTCCCTGCCATGGGCGGAGTCGGCTGCGGCTGGGCCACCTCCCTGGTGATGTGGTCTATGGCACTGATGATGCTGTTTTATACCCACCGCCACCCGGTGTACCAGCACGCGCCGCTCAATCTGCGCCGGCGCCATTTTGAAATGGCCAGCCTGGGGTACATGCTGCGTCTGGGGCTGCCAGTAGGGTTATCGATCTTTTTCGAGGTCAGCATCTTTGCCGTGATTGCCCTGCTGATCGGCAGCCTGGGAGCCCAGATCGTGGCCAGCCACCAGATCGCCCTGAACTTTACCTCGCTGATTTTCATGGTGCCGCTCAGCTTTTCCCTGGCCGCCTCGGTCCGGGTGGGCCATGCCAGGGGGCGCCACGACGAGCCGGGACTGCGCCATGCGGTGCAGGTGGCACTGTGTATCACCACCGTGGTGGGGGTGACGGCAGCAGCGGCGCTGGTCTTGGCAAGAAGCTGGATCCCCCATATCTATACCAATAACCGGGACGTGATCGAACTGGCCACCTATCTGTTGCTGTTCGCAGCGTTATACCAGGTATCCGACGCCCTGCAGGTCTGCGCCAACGGCTGCCTGCGCGGCTTCGAAGACACTGCCTGGCCTATGATCATGACCCTGTTCGCCTACTGGGGTGTAGGCCTGCCACTGGGTTACGGCCTGGGACTGACCCACTGGTTCGGCGAGCCCATGGGCCCGGCAGGGTTCTGGATCGGGCTGGTAGCCGGCCTGACCGTGGCGGCCATTCTGCTGGGCTGGCGACTGCGCTGGCGGATGCGGCAAACCTTGTCACCAACCACCTGACACCATCCCTGTCCCGCGTCCTCCGTAGGGTGGATTAGCCTAGGCGTAATCCACCATCGTTTCGGCGTGATGACACCTTGCCCAGTCAGGCAGCAGGTGGATTACGCTTAGGCTAATCCACCCTACGATACTGTCCGGCATCTTCTCGGCAGCCGCCCGCCTACGTTTCAAATACCGGCACCTGCAACAGCCTTCGGTAATAACTGTCGGTCAACCAGGGGCGTCTGATCTGTAACCACTTTTGTGGACAGAGTTTTCTGTTCATAAGTGAGGTGCAGTGTGGGACAGACAAGAAAGAGAAATTACGACCGTTATACCCTGGCTTATAAACTCCAAGCCGTTAAATTAGCTA